>Ga0065178_100109_pt1 | contig 104070 bp, 81 predicted proteins | sample FECB22metaG_FD_59210 | JGI IMG/M metagenome (GOLD analysis project Ga0065178, IMG submission 59210) | Cyanobacterial communities from the Joint Genome Institute, California, USA - FECB-22 (version 2) (version 2) | ecosystem: Environmental > Aquatic > Thermal springs > Hot (42-90C) > Microbial...
GCCGACGGCGCCGATCTCGTCGCCGCGGCCGGCCTCGCGGATCTCCGCGTCGACCTCGCCGCGGGCCATCCGCTGCAGCACCCCCACCAGGCTGCCGAGCGGGCGGGTGATCCCGAAGATCACGATCAGCGCCGAGAGCGCCATCGCGCCGATCAGCCCCGCGACGGTGGCCGAGGTCAGGACCATCTTGGCGGTGCTCACGGCCTGTTCGGCGCCGTCGCGCGCCTGCCGCAGCTCCGATGTCAGCCGGTCCACCCGGCCCTGGACGAAGTCTCGCACCTTGGCGCGGGCGACGGAACCTTCGGTCAGCAGGATCTTTGCAGCGGCTTCATTGTCGTTCTTGAGGCCGAGGCTGTTGGACCTGTCCATGGCGGCGAAGAACTCCTCCAGGATACCCTGGAGAGCCTGATTGGTGTTCTTCCGCTCAGGGGTGTCGGCGAGCGCGATCAGCGCCTTCGTCGCGTCGAACGCCCCCTTCGCCGCGGCATCGTAGCGGGCCCGGTAGCTGCCCATCTCCTGCTCGCGGGTCTCGAGAATGAGATTGCGCGCGTTGACGGCGGCCTCGTTGACGTTGATCCGGACGGCGAGGATCTTCTCCAAGCGAACGACCTGCAGATCGACGATGTCCCGGGTCTGACGCGACAGATCGTTCAGGTTAGCGTTCGCGTAGAAGATCAAACCAGCGGAGAGCGCCGCCATCAGCAGAAGTGGCAGGAACGATTTCACCAGGACTTTAGTATTGCGCAACATCACGGCCCCCGTCAGTGTCTGATGTGCTAGGTGTCAGTTATCATACTTAAAAAATAGTGAAGACAGGTTTTGACCGACTTATCGTCGTCGCGTAGATTGTCAATATCCACGTGATGCAACTTGAGAGATCAGTTCTGGTCCGTGGCCGACACAGGGACGTGGACGTTGTCCGCCGCCGGGATTGGAGAGGATCTGCGGCGCGGGTCCCGTCATCAGGGTCGTCCGAGGAGCCCCTTCCGACCTCGGACCGTGACGCGCCCGGCACGCTCGGAGCCGAAGGTCTGCATCCCCGCGGCGCGTCCGCATTTGTCCGCGGCGCGAGGATCGCGCTCAGTGTCCGGTGGGACGATTGGCGGACGATATACGGGCGAGGTGTGAAGGGTGCGCGATATGCATAACGCCCCTTTCTGGTTGAGCTATTTCTCTATCGATGTTTCCATAAGTAGAATATCGATCACAGGGTTCTTTTTTCAAGTTCAATCAAGGCTACGGATTGACATGCGAAAATTGATATACAACTCTTACGCTGCGTGTCTTGAGGGGGATTGGCAGGTATGCTACCTGAGGTTGGTACTGGCGGGAGAAATGTTTTTGACGCGGCTTTGAAAAATTCAATAAAGATCGTTTGTGCCTACGTCTCCCGAAATTCGGTCTCGCACACCCAGCTCTGTGAGATTTTGGTTAGTACGTACGAGATGCTTTGCCAGATCAGCGTGGGGCCGGCGCCCGCGGTCGCGACGCCTGAAGCCGCGACCGCGCGGGAGATCCGCACGTCCATCCAGGCCGAGGGCCTGATCAGCTTCATCGATGGCAGGTCCTACAAGACGCTCAAGCGTCATCTGACGGCGCACGGCCTGACACCGCAGGATTACCGCGCCAAGTACGGGTTGCCGCGCGACTATCCGATGGTCGCTCCGGGTTACGCCGCCAAGCGCTCGGAGATCGCGCGATTGCTGCAGCTGCGCCATAAGTCCGGATAGGCCTGCGCGACCGCGCGAGGATCGGTCCGCCGGGATGGGTCCGACATCGCGGCGGGCGTCGCCGAACCGGCCGCGACTGCCACCGGCGCCACCGGAGGCCGGCCCCGCCGCGCTGCGCGCGCACGCCCGAGCGTCGCGATCGCGGTCTCCTTCGCGGAGGCGGTCGCGGCCGGCGGCCGCGACGACAAACGAGAAGATATCCTCGAGCCCTGAGCGGCGCTCTCGGGCGAGACGCGCTGACCCCCTCCCTTCGGGCTGTCAGGCGCGTCCGAGCGGGTATCGCGCCTTCTGCTCGGCCGCGAACCGGCTCGCCTCCGCCCGCATCCGGGTCCGGAACCGGTCGGCCTCCTGCCGATCGTCAACGCCCTCGGCGCTGATGAGCCAGCGGGACGTCGCCGCCGCGACGGCTGGGCCGACGCCGACGAGGGTGCCGTCGCGCATGTCCCGCTCCATGGGCGCGCCCCGGCCGAGGGCAACGCCCAGGCCCGCGGCCGCGCTGCCAGTCTTCGAAGAGGCGGATGTTGCGCTGGGCGGAGGCGGGAGCCGCCCGAGACGGAGGGCGCGATCGAGAACTCGGATCCCGGCGAGCTGCGGGGGCCACGCCTCGGCCAGGACCAAGGCCGGAGCGGGCGGCGACGCAGTCAGTCCCGCGGTGCCGGGCCGGCGACGGGCGCCTTCGGCACCGCGAGACGTCCCTCCGCGGCCTTGTTGATGTACTGGCTGGCGATGAAGAGTCCCTTCAGCGGCCGGATGATCGGCACGCAGGCCAGGATGAGCAGCGGGAGCGTCACCGCCGCGTGGACCCAGAGCGGCGGATCGTAGGCCAGTTCCAGCCAGATCCCGAAGGCGGTGACGGGGAACGCCATCGTCATCATGATGAAGAAGGCGGGCCCGTCCGCCGGGTCGGCAAAGCTGTAGTCGAGGCCGCACGCCTCGCAGCGCGGCCGCAGGGTGATGAAGCCGTCGAACAGACGGCCTTCCCCGCAGCGCGGGCAGCGGCAGCGCAGCCCGACCGACATGAGCGATTGATCGGTAGTCCTCTGCATCATCCACGTTCCTGAACAGCGGGCCGGTCCCTGTACGGATGGGCTTGTGCCTGTCGATTGTATGGCATAGTAAACCATACAATGGCGGTGGAAACCGAGCGACCCGGCGCATCGTCCGCCGAGCGCGGAACGGACGCACGGCTGTGCACGCCGGTCGTACTCTGAATGTATGCATACGCCAGCGCGAGAACAGGGGTCAATGTTGGAATCCTGGAGCCCGACAATCGCCGGCGAGACCGGGCCCAAGTACCTCGCCATCGTCCGGGCGCTGACCGCGGACATCCGTGCCGGCCGGCTCGCGCCGGGAGCGCGCCTGCCGCCGCAGCGCGCGCTGGCGAAGCAGCTGAACGTCGATCTCACGACGGTGACGCGCGCCTTCAACGAGGCGCGCCGAGTGGGATTGATCGACGCGACGGCTGGCCGGGGCAGTTTCGTCCGGGGGCCCCGGTCGCCGGCCGCGGAGGTGCCCCGGCCTGATCCGTCCGGCAGCATCGACTTCAGCATGAACATGCCGCCCCAGCCCGCGGCGGCGCGACTGGCGGAGCGCCTGGAGGCAGGTCTGTCGCGGCTCGCCGGATCGTCCGGCTTCCTCGCCCGAATGCAGTACCAGGACAGTGCCGGGAACCTGGCCGACCGGGCGGCGGCGGCCCACTGGCTCGGTCAACGGCTCGGGACACTCCCGGTGCAGCGCGTCCTCGTGGCGGGCGGTGCCCAGGTCGTGCTCGCCGCCGTGCTCGCCGCCATCCTGAAGCCGGGCGACGCCCTCTGCGTCCCGGCGCTCACCTATCCCGGGCTGCGCACGGCCGCGGAGCGCCGCGGAGTCCGCCTCGTGCCGGTGGCCGGCGACGCGGAAGGGCTCGAGCCGGACGCCTTCCGCGAACGCTGCGAAACCGAGCGTCCGCGGGCTCTGTACCTCGTTCCGACGCTCGACAACCCGACCACCGCGACCCTGCCGGCGGTCCGGCGGCGGCAGATTGCCGAGATTGCCAGAACGCACGGCGTCGCCATCATCGAGGACGACGCGTACGGCGCACTGCCCCTGGACGCTCCGGCTCCCATCGCGTCCCAGGCGAGCGACATCACGTGGCACATCGCGACGCTGTCCAAATGCGCGAGTCCCGGCCTGCGCGTCGCCTACGTCGCGGTCCCGGGAACGAACGAGGCGGTGCGGCTGGCGGCCGAACTGCGCGCCATCAACTTGATGGCCTCGCCTCTCACGGCCGCGCTCGCCTCACACTGGATCGCCGAGGGCGAGCTCGACGCCGTCGTCGCGGCGATCCGGCAGGAGAACGCGCTCAGGCAGGCCGTCGCGCGCGAGACGCTCCAGGGTCTCGACGTCCGGGGGCATCCAAGCGGGCACCATCTGTGGCTCCGGCTTCCCGCTTTCTGGCGTCGCGGCGAGTTCGGCGCCCACGCGCGGCAGCTCGGCGTGTCGGTCATCTCGAGCGACGCCTTCGCGGTCGGGCCTGCTCCGGAAGCCATCCGCGTCTCCCTGGGCGCGGCGCCGGACGCCGAGACGCTCCGATACGGCCTCAGCCTGCTCGCGACGTTGCTGGCGCATCCGCCCGGCGCGATCTCGACCGTTGTCTGAGCCGGCCGAGGCGGCCCGAGCCTCGCGCGTTCGGGCAGTCCGCGCCGCCCGGACGAGCGCCGTCCCCCGATCGTCGGCCGACTCCTGCTGGGGGAGTCGCGCTCCCCGTGGGACGCCCGGCGCGTGCCGATCCGAATCCGCTCACCGCGAAGGGAACGCGATGCTGTGCTGTCTTGGGCAGACGCGATCGCGGATCCTGCGCCGTCCCGCGCGCACCGTGGCGCTCGCGCTGGCCCTGCTCGCGTCCGCCTGCTCGGACGATGGGCGGGAACGCCGCCGTGCCCTGGGCGAGACGCCGACGTTCGACGACGTCATGCGGGTGGCCGACGCGGAGCGCGGCGGGCGGCTGTTCGGTCAGTGCGCCGCCTGTCACACGATCAGCCCCGGCGCGGGCGATCGGAACGGTCCCGGACTCTACGACGTGCTCGGCAAGCCCGTTGCCAGCAACAGCAGGCGCTACGGCTATACCGGGGCGCTGCGGTCGCTGGGCGGCGTCTGGACCCCGGAGCTTATGGACCTCTGGCTCTCCGCCCCGGCGAAGCTCGCGCCCGGCACCAGCATGAGCTTCCGCGGCCTCCCCGATGCCCTCGATCGGGCGGATATCATCGCCTACCTTCGGTCGCATTCACCCGGGGACGGTGACGCAGAGCCGCGGCCGGCGCGGCCCTGAGCCGGTCCTGTCGGCGTCGCTCGTCCGCCCGCACAGGTCGGAAGCGGGGCAGTGCTGCCGGTCAGACGAAATGCGCCGGCAGGGCCACGTCCTGCGCGTACTGGATCACAGCCAGTGCGAGACCCGCGATCATCGACCAAGCGACGATGCGGTCGGATCCGGACGCGGTGTTCGTCATCATGCGCGTGACCATCTACCGTCTCCTCCTCGTCGCGGCCCGAGATCGGCCGCCGTGAGGCGGCGTTATGGTCAAGCTCCTTTGCCGCAGGATTGCGCGAAGTATTTCGTCCCGTGCGGCGGCATGGGCTGACCCGACGATCCCGGCTCGCGCGGGATCGCCGGAACCGGCAGTCTGCGGCCGTCCTTCGCGACGGCGGCAAGCCGACGTCGGTCCGGCAGAGCTCCGGGAGCCTCCCCTCAGAACAGGCCGACGGATTCTTCCGGGAAGCGGATCGCGAAGACCGCGCCTAAGCCCGGCCCGGCGCTCTCGGCCGTGGCGCGGCCGCCGTGCAGCTCGGCGATCCGACGGACGATCGAGAGCCCGAGACCGGTCGAGTTCTCGCCGCCGGTGGGCTTGGCCGACAGGCGCTGGAACCGGCCGAACACGCGGGACGAATCCTCCGGCGACAGGCCGGGCCCGTGGTCGGCGACGGCGCAGACCAGCTCCGCGCCCCGCGGGCCCGGCTCGCGGCTGACCCGCACCGTGATCGCGCCGCCGGTCGGGCTGTACTTGATGGCGTTGGAGACGAGGTTGTCGAGCGCCTCGCGGAGGCGCTCGGCGTCGCCGCAGAGGAACAGCTCGTCCGGGCCCTCGCAGACCAGGGTCTGGCCCTTGGCGTCGGCCAGCGGCCGGTCGGCCTCGCAGACCTCCCGGGCGAGGCCCGCGAGGTCCACCGGTTCCCGGCGCAGGCTGATGTCGAGGGCGTCGTTCATCGCGTCCGCCATGAGGCTGTCGATCATGGTCGTCAGCCCCTTCGCGCTGGTGCGCACGTGCTGCACCTGCGCCCGCATCTGCTCCCGGTCCCCTTGCATGTCGATCAGGTCGGACAGCATCTCGGCGCGGCCGAGGATCACCGCCAGCGGATTCTTCAGATCGTGCGCGATCGTGCCGAGGATCTCGGTCTTGAGGCTGTTGGCGCGCCGCAGGTCCGAGCGCTGCAGGTCCAGCCGGCGGTTCGCCCGGATCAGCTCCGCGGTCCGCTCGACGACCCGCCGCTCCAGGTCGGCGTTGGTTTGCTGCAGCCGCTCGTAGAGGATGACGTTGTCGAACGCGATCGACAGCCGGCTCGTGAACAGGGCGATGAGCGACCGGTCCGTCTCGGAGAGCTGGCGGTCGGCCTCGATCAGCGCGACGATCTCGCTGCCGCTCGCCGTGTGCAGGTACAGGGTCGACCAATGCTCGCCGAAGCTGTGGCGGCGCTCGGCGAAGGCCCGCTCAACGAGTGGTTGCACCCGCTCCTCCAGCGGCCAGGCCGGCTCGCGCCCGGCATAGTGGCCATAGCAGCCGGACCCGGCCAGGACGCAGAAGCGCTCCTGCGGGGCGGCGGTCTCGCGCAGGACCAGGATCCCCGCGCAGGCGACGTTCAGGAGCGAGGCGACCTGGGTGAGGACACCCTCGGCCAGGCGCTGCATCGATTTGTGGTCGAGGAGCATCGGCGCCGCGTCGATGATGATCTCGAGCCCGCGCCGGGTCTCGTCGAGGCGCTTCAGCTGCTGGTGGGCGCGCAGGGCCGCGGTGAGGCTGGTGAACAGCTTGTCGGCGGTCAGTTCGGTCTTCGCCTTGTAGTCGTTGATGTCGTAATCGACGATGATCCGCCGCTCCGGTGCCTGGCCGGGCTGGCCGGTCCGCAGGATGATGCGCACGGTCTCCTGCCGGAGTTCGCGCCGGATGTAGTCCACCAGCTCCAGCCCGGCATTGTCGGTCTCCATCACCACGTCGAGCAGCACCACCGCCACGTCGCGGCGCTCGGCGAGCAGCACCCGCGCCTCCGCGGCCGACCGGGCGGTGAGGATCTCCAGGCCCCGCCCGTCGAGGGTGTAGCTCGCCAGCGCGTAACGCGTGCCGTCATGGACCGCCGGATCGTCGTCGATCACGGCGATCACCCAGGCTCCCGCGGTCGGTTGCGCCTCATCGGGATCGTCGGGGATCAACGTGAGGGTATCATCGTCCATGGCTATGACCCGAAATGCTGCTCGCAACCGGACGACTACGCTAGAAATCGTGTTGAAAACTTGTCACGGTAACGTGAGCCGATACGATTCCTGCATTCGTTCCAGAGCGAACCCGGAAAGTGCGCACCGCTGCGATGACCATTCCAGACAGCCCCGCCCCCGGCACCGCCCGCGGCGTCGCGGCGATCCCGTCGATCGCCGTGGTCGACGATGAGGCGGCGACCCGCGAGATGGTTGGGGATTACCTCAAGCTCCACGGGTTCGCGGTGGTCCTGTGCGACGGCGGGCGCGCCCTGCGCGAGCACCTCGCCCACCACAGTCCCGACCTGATCGTGCTCGACCTGAACATGCCCGAGGAGGACGGGCTCTCCATCGTGCGCGACCTCAAGGCCCGCACGGCGATCCCGATCATCATGCTCACCGCCACGGCGAGCGCGATCGACCGCGTGGTCGGGCTGGAGCTCGGGGCCGACGATTACCTGCCCAAACCGTGCGAGTTGCGGGAGCTGGTCGCCCGCGTGCGATCGGTCCTGCGCCGCGTGCAGATGCCGGGCGCCGCGCCGGCCCCGGCTCCCGTGGGCGGACGCCGGATCCGGTTCGGCACCAAGTGGCTGGAACTCGACGCGCTGCGCCTGAGCGACGATGCCGGTCTGGAGCAGGCGCTCACCCGCTCGGAATTCGATCTGCTGAAGGCCTTCGCCGACAACCCGCGGCGCGCGCTCTCGCGCGAGCGCCTGCTCGACCTCGCCGACGCCCGCGACCCGGACGCGTTCGACCGCGCCATCGACGTGCGGATCAACCGCATCCGCAAGAAGGTCGAGCCGGATCCCGGCAATCCGCGCTACATCCGGACCGTGCGGGGTCTTGGATACATATTCCGCCCCGAGGGCGACTGATGTTCCCAGCTCAATGTTGCGTCGTGACGTGACAACGCAACAATTCGTGCTCCGACTTGGGCTGGAAGCAATATCGGCGGTACCGAGCTACCCTATCAGCGTGGCAGGACCGAGGGCCGCGGGTGCCCGGAGGACGGGCCATGCAACACGTGATCGGAACCTCGTCGGCCGCGGCGGTCGGCACGCTCTGCATCCTGGCCTTCGTCGGCTGGACCCCGGTGCCCGGCACCGTGACCGTGGAGGCCCGCGGCGGCGGCCGGGCCGCCGCGGCGGCCCGTGACGGCGTTCCCTGTTCTGGAGCGACCTGGCCCTACCCACCGGGCGCCTGCGCGGGTGCCGGCCCGGCCGCCCGGCGCGTCCGCCTCATCGCGGTCGATGCCGCGCCCGGCCCGCGGTGAGGGGCGGACCCGGCCATGCCGCACTTCAGCGATGATCCCGGCTTCGACGAAGATCCCGACCTGCTTCTCCGGCTGCGCCGCATGCTGCGCGGCGGCGATCCCCGGCCACGGCGTCTGCCGACCTGCGCGGAGCGGTTCGGCGTGCCCACGCCTCACGGCGCACCCACGCCGCGCGATGGCGCGCGTGACGCGCAGGATCCGGTGCTGGCCGGCCCCGCCCCGCGACGGGTCGGATCCCGACCGCGCTGAGACCGCGCGTGGTGGGTGGCTGCGAGGCGGCCTTTGCGAGCACAGCGAAGCGATCCGGCGGCGCCAGACCGACCGGGCGCGCGCAGCCCTGGATCACTCCGCTGCGCTCGTGACGGCGGAGCGGGCGGCATCGACCGAAGGCTGCGAGCGGCGACCGGAAGACTTGGTCGCCCGGGCGCCAGGACCCGCCGGAGCGCCGCCCGATTGCACCGCACTCCGGCCCGGCCTTAAGTTGCTGCCGGACCCCTATGTCGGGACGCGGATGCGGGTTGGACCCAAGATCGCCCTGGTCGGAGGCGTGCCGATCCTCGCCGCCGGCGCGATCGCCATGGCCGGCTGGCTGCTCCTGGCGCAGGAGGAGCGCGCCCGGCGCGGTGCGGTCCTGGTGGCCGACGTCTACCACGACATCGCCACCGCCCGCTTGGTCCGTGATCAGTACGCCGCCGCGGACGCGCGGGACCGGTCCGCCTATGCCGAGCGCTTCGCCGGCCTGACGGCGCGGGCCGAGGCCGGTCTCGGCCGGCTCGCCGGCTTCGCCCGCATCGACGAACAGCGCGCGCGGATCGCCTCGGTGGAGCGGGCCCTGGCCCGCTATCGGGGCGAGATGGACGCCTTCGTCCGGCGGACGCGGGAGAATGACGGCCTGATCCGCGAGATGACGCAGCGGGCCGACACCCTGATCGACCTCACCGATCGGGCACGCCTGCGGCAGCAGGCCTCGAACGCGGACCTCGCGCGCTCGATGGCCGAGAAGGTCGAGGCGCTGCGTGTCGCCCGGGGACTCGTCGCCCGCCTCAACGCTCTGAGAGCCCGGAGCGCGGAGGGCGCCGTGGTCGCCGCCCAGACCGCCGCTCAGAATGCCGCCCAGACCGCGGCCCAGGCGGGAGCGCAGGCTGTGGCCGGGAGCGACGCCCCCGCGGGAGCGGCGGGCGCGGAGAGCGAGGGCCCGCGCGCGCAGAGCCTTTTCCGCGCCGCCAGCCGCGATCTCGCGACCGCTCTGCGGGCCGACGGCCGGGATGCCGACGCCGAGTCCCTCGACGGGCTCGCCGCCGAGGCGGCGGCGCAGAAACCGGATCTCCGCGCGAAGCTCGACGGCTGGATCGAGCGCGTTCTGAAGATCGAGACCTCCGGCCAGGAGAGCCTGCACGACGAGGTGGCGCAGCTGCTCGCCTATTCCGTGGAGGCCAACGAGATCGAGCAGGCCACCCAGAACGTCGCGATCGGCACCCTCAAGCTGGGGCCGCGCACCGCCGGCGCCCTCCTGCACCGGGATGCCGCCCTCGCCGAGCGGATGCGCGACGAGGGCGAGCGCCTCGCCCGGAGCGCCGCCTCGCTGCCGATCTCGCCGCTGATCCAGGCCGAGATGGTCCAGGCCCTCGACGGCTGGCGCGCGCGCCTCACCACCACCATCGGGGGCCTGCGGCAGCAGAACGCCATGATCGTCGCGATGGACGGGCTCGCCGCGACGATGATCGACAGCGCCAAGGCGCTCAACGACGCCTTCGTGGAGGATGCCGACCGGTTCGGCATCTTCATCCAGCGGATCCTGCTCGCCGGCGCGGCCGGCCTCCTGCTGTTCGGCGCCCTGGTGGTGATCTTCGTCGCCCGCTCGATCCTGGTGCCGCTGCGCGCGCTCCAGGGCGATATGGTCATGCTGACCGGGAACCCGGCGGGGGCGGCCGTGCGGGGCACGGCGCGCCGGGACGAGCTCGGCGACATCGCCCGCGCCACCGCGGTCTTCGTGTCCGAGATCACCCGCCGGGAAGGCGCGCTGCGCCGGGCGAAGGATCAGGCGGACGTCGCCCTGGTCGAGCTGCGCCGGACTCAGGACGACCTCGTCCGGGCCGAGAAGCTCGCCTCCCTCGGGCAGCTCGTGGCCGGGGTCGCCCACGAGATCAACACGCCGCTCGGCATCGCGCTGACCACCGGGACGCTCATGAGCGACGAGGCGCGGACCTTCCGGACGGGACTGTCCGCCGGCACGCTGTCGCGCTCCCGGCTCATTCACTTCGTCGACCGGGTCGAGGAGGGCGCCACCCTGCTCTGCGCCAACCTCACCCGGGCCGCCGACCTCGTCCAGGGCTTCAAGCAGGTCGCGGTCGACCGGGTCAGCGACGAGAGCCGCAGCGTCGCGCTGGCGACCTGGCTCGACGACCTGCTGACGAGCCTGCGGCCGATGCTGCGCAAGGGCGGCCACGTCGTGGAGCGCGCCTGCCCGGCGGACCTCGTCATCGTCACCAATCCCGGGGTGCTGGCGCAGATCGTGACCAACCTCGTCGCCAACGCGGTCGTGCACGGGTTCCGGGCGGGCGAGCCGGGACGGATCACCGTGGACGTGTCGGAACGGGAGGGGGCCCTCGTGCGGATGGAGGTTCGCGACACCGGTCAGGGCATCCCGCCGGAGCACCTCGAGCGCATCTTCGACCCGTTCTTCACGACGGCCCGGAGCGCCGGCAGCACGGGACTCGGCATGCACATCGTCCACAATCTCGTGACCGCCAAGCTCGGCGGCCGCATCGCGGTCAGCAGCGAGCGCGGTCAGGGGACCGTCGTGCAGGTCGATTTTCCCGCAGAGGGCGCGGGAGCGGCCGCGCGGCCGCGGACCAGCGCGATCGGCACGCCGTGAGGCCGGCCGCGGCATGTCGGGCCGGGCTCCTCGCCCTGGCGGCCGGCCTGGCTTCCGGCCCGCTTTTCGACCCCGGCCCGGCGGCGGCGCGCACCTTCGTGTTCTGCTCGGAGGGCAGCCCCGAATCCTTCGATCCCGCCCGCGCCACGACCACCACCACGATGAACGCCGCGTGGCAGGTCTACAACACGCTGGTGGAGTTCGCGCCCGGCACGACGACGATCCGCCCGGCCCTCGCCGAATCCTGGACGATCTCAGAGGACGGCCGGACCTACGTCTTCGCCCTGCGGGACGGCGTCCGCTTCCACGCCAACGCGCGCTTCACCCCCACGCGGCCCCTGAACGCCGACGACGTGGTGTTCTCCTTCGCCCGGCAGCGGCGCTCCGGACCCGACGGCGCCGCGCCGGGCTTCCCCTACTTCCACGACCTCGGCCTCGCCGACCTGATCGAGGCCGTCGACGCCCCGGATCCGCGCCACGTCCGGTTCCGGCTGCGCGAGGCCGACACCACCTTCCTCGCCAACATCGCCCAGGCCTTCGGCGCGATCCTGTCGGCCGAGTACGCGGCGACCCTCGCGGCCGGCAACGCGTCGGACGACATCGCGCGGGCGCCGATCGGGACCGGCCCGTTCGTGTTCGAGGGGTACCGGCCGGATCAGGTCCTGCGCTACCGCGCCTTCCCGGAATACTGGCGCCGCGCCGCGGACGAGGGCGAACCGGGCGAGCGCCCCGACGGCCTCGTCTTCGCGATCACGCCGAACGCGGCGGTCCGGCTGACCAAGCTGCGGGCTGGCGAGTGCCACGCGATGGCGTTTCCGGCGACCGGCGATCTCGACGCGATCCGGGCGGAGCCGGGCCTGACGCTGCTCGCGCTCGCCGAGCTGAACGTCGCCTACCTCGCCCTCAACACGACCCGCTCACCCTTCGGAGACGTCCGGGTGCGGCGCGCGGTCAACCTCGCCATCGACCGGCGGGCGATCGTGGCGGGGGTCTACGGCGATGCCGGGATCCTGGCTCAGGGGCCGCTGCCGCCGGGGATCTGGGCCTATGACGCCGACCTGCCGGACACCCCCTTCGACCGCGGCGAGGCGCTGCGCCTGCTGGCCGAGGCCGGGCTCGCCGAGGGCTTCGACGTCGAGCTGTGGTATCCGCCGGTCAGCCGGCCCTACAATCCGAACGGTCGGCGCGTCGCCGACATGATCCAGGCCGACCTCGCGCAGGTCGGCATCCGCGCGCGCCCGGTCACGCGCCCCTGGAACGCGTACCGCGCCGCCCTGTACGGCGGAGAGCCCGCGCTGATGCTCTACGGCTGGACGAGCGACAACGGCGACCCGGACAACTTCCTGAGCGTCCTGCTCGGCTGCAAGGCCGCCCAGACCGGCGGCGCCAACCTCGCCCGCTGGTGCGACCCGGCCTACGACCGGCTGGTCGAGGCCGCCCGCCGCACCGGCGACCGGGCGGCGCGGCAGGCGCTGTACCGTCAGGCCCAGGCCATCGTCCGGCACGCGATGCCCTGGGTGCCCCTGGCCCACACCAAGGTGCATCTGGCGCTCCGCAACGACGTGCGCGGCCTGACGATGGATCCCCTCGGCCGCCACCTCTTCGAGACGGTGCGGTTCCGCGCCGCCCGGTGACGACGGCGGCGCGGGCCGACCTATCCGCCACGCTCACTTCTTGGTCCGCTGCTGGAAGACCCGCAGCACTTGGTTGCCCCGTGCCACGGCGTCGTCGAGGGCCTGCTGCGGCGACTTCGCACCGTTGAGCGCCGCCTCCAGCTCCTCGGCCCAGAGGTCGCGGATCTGCAGCATATTGCCCAGGCGCAGGCCGGCGGTGTTGCGCGTCGGCGGGCGCCGGGTCAGCTCCTGCACGGCGACGTGGAGCTGCGGGTGCCGCTCGAAGAAGCCCTCCGCCACCGCGTCGGCGTAGGCGGCGCGCGTCGTGGGGATGTAGCCGGTGTTCCGGTACAGCGCGGCTTGCTGCCGTCCCTCCATCAGGAACGCCAGGAACCGGGCGACGCCGCGGTACTCGTCCGGCGTCTTGCCCTGCATCGCGTAGAGCGAGCCGCCGCCGAGGATCGCGTTCTGCGGCTCCGCGACGACGTCGGGATAGAAGGGCATCGGCACGACCGTCCAGTCGAACCGGGCCGCGGTGGAGACCTTGCCGTACAGGCTCGACGAGGTGAGGAAGATCGCGCAGTCGCCCGAGACGAACCGACTCTCGCCGCGATTGACGCGGTCGTTGTACTCGAACACGCCCGCGCGCTTCAGGTCGACGAGGTTCTGCAGGTGACGGACCTGGAGCGGGCCGTTGAAGACGAGCTCGGCGTCGTAGCCGTCCAGGCCGTTGGAGCGGGTCGCGAGCGGCCGGTCGTGCCAGACGGACAGCTGCTCGATATGCACCCAGGTCGGCCAAGCCGACGACAGGGCGCACCGCTTGCTGTCCGCCGCCTTGAGCCGCCGCGCGGCCTCGAAGACCTCCGGCCAGGTGGCCGGGGGTTTCTTGGCGTCGAGGCCCGCCAGACGGAACCGGTCGCGGTTGATCCACATGACCGTCGACGAGACGTTGAAGGGCAGGGACAGCATCCCGCCCTCGGCATCCAGGTAGTTGGTGGCGACGACCGGCAGGAAATCCTCCGGCGCCACCGAGAGCCCCGCCTCCCGCATCACGGTGGCGACGGGCCTGACGGCGCCGATCGCGGCCGCCATGGTGCCGTTCCCGACCTCGAAAACCTGCAGCAGGTGCGGCGCCGCGCCGGTACGGTAGGCCGTGATGCCGCTGCTGATCGTCTCGGCGTAGGAGCCCTTGTAGACCGGCACGACCCGGTAGTCGGGCTGCGAGGCGTTGAACGTCTCGGCGATGCGGGTCACCAGCTCGCCGTTCGGCCCGTCGAGGGCGTGCCAGAACTGGAGTTCGGTGAGGGCTTCGGCGGGCAGCGGGCGCAGCGCGAGGAGCAGGCCGGCGAGCGCGCCGGACATCAGCGGCCTCAGGCGGCCGTCCCCGCGCCGCGCCGGTTGCCGCGCTCCGCTCATGCCAGCCGCTCCGGAAGCCACAGCCGCAGCACCGTGCCGGCGCCCGCGCTGCTCTGCAGTTCGACCCGCCCCTGGAGGCGGTTGACCACGAGGTTGTGGACGATGTGCAGGCCGAGGCCCGTCCCGCCGCGGGCACGCGCCGTGGTGAAGAACGGGTCGAACACGCGGCCGAGGTCGGCGCCGTCGATGCCGCGCCCGTCATCGGCGATCGAGAGGCCGATGCCGTCCCCGGACCGGATCCCCGTGATGGTGATGCGGCCACCCTCCCGCTCCTGAAAGCCGTGCTCGATCGCGTTCTTGACAGCGTTCGACACGACCTGCGCCAGGATGCCCGGCAGCGTGTCGACGACGAGATCGGGCGGGCATTCGACCACGAAGACGTGCCGGCCCGGTCGCGCCAGGGCGCGCAGGCTCTTCAGCAACTCGTCGATCCAGTCCGCGAGGTTCAGCGCGCGGCGGTCCTCGATGGCCTGATCGGCCGCCACCTGCTTGAAACTGTAGAGGAGGTCGGCCGCGCGCATCAGGTTGCTGGTCAGGAGCTGAGCGCCCTCCCGCATCCGCCCGGCATACTGGGTCAGCCGCGAGCGGGAGAGCTGGTTCTCGCCCACCAGCCGCTCGAACGCGGCCGAGTCGGACTGGACCTGCGTCGCCGTGGTCAGGGCGATGCCGAGCGGGGTGCTGATCTCGTGCGAGACGCCCGCCACGAGCTGGCCGAGCGACGCGAGCCGCTCCGCGCGGATCAGGTCCTCCTGGGCCTGCCGCAGAGTGGTGAGCGCGTCGTCGGCCCGCTGCGAGGCGTTGCGCCGGTCCGCCTCGCGACGGCGGATCTGCTCCAGGAACGCGTTCGTCGCCCTGGCGATGTCGCCGAGTTCGTCGCGCCGCGTGAGCAGGTGGCCGTCGCGGCCGATATCCTCTGGGGCGGGCGCGGCGGCGGCCGTGACGATGCTGTGCTGCAGGGCGTGCAGCGGCCGGGTGATCGAGCGCGCCACCGCGGCGGCGGCGCCGATCCCGAGGCACAGGGCGCCCACTGCCCCGACGACCAGGAGCTGCCGGATCACGCTGCCGAACTGGTCGGCATCGTCGATGAAGGCCCGGCTCAGGGTTTGCGCGTTGGCGCTCATCGTGGCGGCGCGGCTGTCCATGTCGGCGATGGTGTCGTTCTGCTCGCCGATCTTCTCGATCGTCGCGGCGAGCTGCGCGCGCCAGCCGTCGATCGCCTCCGCCATCTCGTCCCGGATGCTCACCGGGATGAGCAGCGTCCGGGACGTGCCCGACAGCTCCGCGCCCGCCTCCAGCACCCGCGACGCCTCCGCGGTGTCCCGGCGCGCGAGCGCCGCATCGGTCCGCCGGGCGAGGCGCAGGGCCGTGAGGGCGATGTCCTGGGCGGAGAGTTCGGCCTCGTTCGAGAGGACCGAGTGACGGATCAGGAGCGCGACCTCCTCGTACAGCCGGTTCTGGCGGGCGACGCTCACTTGGACGAGCTGGTCGCACCACTCGACTAGGACGCGGCCGGCCTGGGTGGCGCGGGTCAATTCGAAGCCCTCGGACAGGACCCGGTTGAGGTCGTCCTCGGTCCGGCTCCGGTCGCGATACGCCTTCAGGAGCTCCGTCGCCCGGTCCGCCGCCCCCGCCTCGCCGTCGACCCGCAGGACGCGGCGTAGCCGGTCGCCCACGGCGTCGAGCTGGCGCAGGTCGGCGGCGAGTTCGTCGAACTCGATCGGGAAGACCGGGCGGCCGATGCGCGCCCGGTTCAGCTCCGCGGTGCTGATCGCCTCGCGCAGCTCCCGGAGGGCGGTGACGACGCCCTGATTCCGCTCCAGCTCGGCATCCTTGACGGCCAGGACGGCGATCAACTGGGCATTGTCCTGCTGCTGGCGCCGGCGCGCGACGTCGGTCAGCGCGACCAGGGCGTCCGCCCGCCGGGCCATGTCGGCGATCGTGGCGGTCGCCGTGCGCTCGGAGAGCAGGAGCGAGCGCATCCGCGTCACCTGCGAGTTCAGATCGCCCGTGACGGTCGCCACGAGCGCGGACTGGCCGCGCGTGCGCGCGAGACCCTCGAGACGTTCGAGCTGCCCGGCCGCGGTGGCGGCCCGCTCGTCGAAGCGGCGCTCGGCCTCGTCCCGCCGCGCGGTGCCGCCGCTGACGGCGTCCGCCCGCGCCCGGTTCATCGACGTGAGCGTCTGCGCCGTCTCCGTCGCCACCACGGCGCCGGTCCGGGCGCGCTCGGCCTCGTAGAGCAGGATCCAGGCGCCCAGCGCGATGGCGGCCGCGACGAGGATCGGGATCGCGCCGACCACGAGGACGCGGCGCGCGATCCCGGACCGCCCGAACCCGCGGGTCATCGCGCCTCGCACCGTGTCCCGCGCCCCGTCACCCGTGCGGCCTCCCGATCGGTCGCCGATTCCGCGACGACACATTCCGTTATTCTGCCATCGGCGCGATGACTTCCCGAGAGCGCTGAAGCAACACGGGACGCAATATTCCCGCAGCACGGCTTCCGTAGATACCGCCTCGCACAACGGTCCTCGAAGACCGAACGAGGGGAAACACCATGCTCGACGTCATCGCCCGCCTCCTGCTCTCGGCCGGGATCATGGTCGGTACGACCTACCTGCCCGCGCTCTCGCGGGCCGTCAGCGGGCAGCCGGCCGGCACCCGGGTCGCCACCGCCCCCGCGCCTGCCTGCCCGGCGAAGCCCGCGACGGCCGGGATCCGCGCCCTGGCCTGCCTGGGCTGACCGGCATGGAGACGCTGCCTCTGGTCCTGCTCGTGGGCGGGAATGTTCTGCTCGCCATCCTGATCCCGCTCCTCGTCTGACAGCGCCGCGATCGTGTTCTGCGAGCCGCCCGGGAAGCCGGTCGATCAGCACCGGCCCCGAACCGCCGCTGCGGTCGGAAGTTGCCCGACGGTGAGGCCTCGATTAGCCGGACCCCGCGGCCGGCTCGGGCCGCGCCCCGTGTCACGATCCGCCGCCGCCCATGCCCGAGTCTCCACGCCTCGCCCGGGACCGATCCCGCACCGCGGCCCTCGCTCTGGCGATGCTGATCGGCGCCGGCGATACCCGCCCGGGCTGGTCCCTCGACCTGCCGGACGGCCCGCGGCCCGCGCGGCCGTCCCGGCCGGTGGCGCCGGAGCTGGCCGCGGCCCTCGCGGCCTACAGGACCTACGTCGTGGCCCAGGCCGACGCCTTCGTGCGCGAGACCGCGCGCTTCGTCGCGGCGATCCAGGCCGGGCAACTCGCGGAGGCGCGCCGGCTCTACGCCCCGGCGCGCGCGCCCTACGAGCGCATCGAGCCGGTGGCGGCGCTGTTTCCCGAACTGATCAAGCGGCTCGACGTGCGCAGCGACGAGTTCGAGCTGCGCGAGCGCGATCCCGCCTTCGTCGGGTTCCATCGCCTGGAGATGGTCTTGTTCACCCTGAGCACGACGGAGGGGCTCGGCGAGATCGCGGAGCGGCTCGCCGCCGAGACCGTGACCCTGCGCGACCGCATCGCGGCGCTCGCCATCCCGCCCGCCCGGGCGGTCGGGGCGGCCTCGGCCCTGATCGAGGGTATCGCCGCCACCAAGATCAGCGGCGAGGAGGAGCGCTACAGCCGCACCGACCTGTGGGACTTCCAGGCCAACATCGAGGGCTCGAAGGTCGTGTTCACGCTCCTGCGCCCGCTCCTGGCGGACCGCGACTTCGTGGCCCGGGTCGAGCGCAGCTACAAGCGGGTCGAGGACCTGCTCGCCCGCTACCGCAGCCCGGACGGCGGTTTCCAGAGCTACGACAACCTGACGGCCCGGGATCGCAACGCCCTGAAGGGTCCCATCACCCTTCTGGCTGAAGATCTGTCGACGCTGCGTGGCCGGCTCGGTCTAGATTGATATCATTGCCGAGGTGTCGTCCTGTGGCCTTTCTTATAGGCTACAGTGCGGCAGAACGACCAGATTTTGCCGAGCGACAATGCGGTTCCCTTCACCGGTCACCACCCGCCGCCGGTTCCTCGGCGGCTTCGGCGCCGCCGCGCTCCTCGGGCCCGCCCGGGCCGAGGACGCGACGCCGACCACCGCCACCGAGGGCACGCTCGTCGCCCAGCCCTTCTACGGCCCTCATCAGGCCGGGATCGTCACCCCGCAGCCGGCCGCCGCCCTCTACGTCGCCTTCGACGTGCTGGCCGAGCGGCGCGGCGAGCTGCCCCACCTGTTCCGGACGCTCACCGAGCGCCTCGCCTTCCTGACGCGGGGCGGCGCCGTGCCCGATCTCCACCTCCAACTGCCGCCGCGCGATTCCGGCATCCTCGGGCCGACGGTCCTGCCGGACAATCTCACCGCCACGGTCTCGGTCGGCGCGAGCCTGTTCGACTACCGATTCGGCCTGGCCCGCGCCCGCCCGCGCCATCTCGGACCCATGGAACGCTTCCCCAACGACGCCCTCGACCCGGCCCAGTGCCACGGCGACCTGTTGATCCAGTTCTGCTCGAACACCGCCGAGACCAACATCCACGCCCTGCGCGACGTCATCAAGGCGACGCCCGGCCTCCTCACGCCGCGCTGGAAGATCGAGGGTTTCCTTCCGCCCCACGTGGTGAAGACCATGGGGGCCGACACCGTGCGGAACATGCTCGGCTTCAAGGACGGCACCGCCAACCTCGACGTGCGGGATCCCCGGCTGATGGACCGCTACGTCTGGGTCGGGGCGGGACAGGACGAGCCGGCCTGGACGGCGGGCGGAAGCTACCAGGTGGTGCGGATCATCCGCACCCTCGTCGAGCGCTGGGACCGCACGCCGCTCGGCGAGCAGGAGGCCATCATCGGCCGGCACAAGGGCAGCGGCGCGCCGCTCAGGCAGGGACACGAGCGCGAGGTTCCCGACTACGCCGCCGACCCGGACGGCGAGGCCATCTCGCTCGCCGCCCACATCCGTCTGGCCAATCCGCGCCTGCCGGGCACCGAGGGCAGCCTGATCCTGCGCCGCAGCTACAACTATTCCCGCGGGCTGACCGCCGCCGGCCAGCTCGACATGGGCCTGCTGTTCGTCTGCTACCAAGCTGATCTCTCGGCCGGCTTCATCACGGTGCAGAACCGTCTGTCCGGCGAGGGCCTCGAAGAGTACATCCGCCCGACCGGCGGCGGCTACTTCTTCGCTCTTCCCGGCGTTCCGGGGCCCGAAGCCTTTCTCGGGGAAGGCCTGCTGGCCGCGGTCTAGACATCGCCGTTCCAGGTACCGGTTTCCGGATGCGACGGAGCGGCCGCCGGATGTCGGGTCCGATCCGTTGCGTCGAATCATTGCGCGACGGCCGGCTCCATCCATCCTGACCGGACGGACGGGACGGCGGGACGAGCCGGGCGATGCGCCCCGCCGTCGCAGGGAGCCGACATGCTGGTCGATACCGGGGTGTGCGAGGGGATCGCGCACCTCTGCCGCGACGGGCGCGCGGTCACGTGAGGGCCTGTGGCATCGACCGGGATGGCCTGCCTCCCGAACCGTCCCAATCCGACCGGACCGCGCGCCCGTCAGTCGGCGAGGTGCCGCAGGGCGGCGGCGTTGCGCAGGATGACGGTCCGGCGGTTCGGAGGCAGCTCGATCAGCCCCGCCCGCTCGAGCTGGGTGACGGCGCGGGAGACGCTCTCGATCGTCAGGCCCAGATGGTCGGCCATGTCGTTGCGCGACATGGGCAGGCAGACCGCCCCGCCAGCGTCCGCCGTCCGCTCCGAAAGGGCGAGCAGGAAGCTCGCGATCCGTTCCCGAGCGGATTGGCGGCCGAGCAGCATCATGTGCTCCTGCGCCCGCTCCAGGTCGCGCATCATCGCGGCCACGACCTCGCGGGCGAGGTTGCCGTCGTCGCCCGTCAACGCCCGCGACTCGCGGCGATGGACGACGAGCCGCGTCTCGGTGACGGCGTCGGCGCCGAACCGGTGTTCCTCACCGGATTCGAGACCGAAGATGTCGCCCGGCAGGTAGAAGGCGCCGATCTGCCGCCGACCGTCCGACAGCAGCTTGTAGGTGCGCACCACCCCGACGACGATCTTGTAGAAGGACATCGCCCGGTCGCCCTCGGTGTAGATCTCCTCGTTGGCCGCGAGGGTCCTGCGCGTCACGGTCCGCGCGTCGGACGCGAGCGACGCGGGGAGGGCTGCCGGCGCGCCGCGTCCGAAGACGGGGGCGAGGCCGGCGGCGGCGAGGGCGGTCTGCATGGGAGCCTCCGGGAGCGGAACGTGGCTCTCGGCTACGCCCTTCCCCGGCGCGGCGACATTCGGGGGCTTCTCTTAAGGGGTTTTACGGAGGCCGATCCGGTCGTCGGGGTGGAGGGCCAGGGCCTCATGGATCCCCTCCAGGAGCGAGCCGTCCTCGAAAGGCTTCTCGACCACGCGTCTGAAGCCGGCATCCGCCGCGAGGCGGCCCAGGTCGCCCGACAGGCGGCCGGTGATCAAAATCGCCGGCAGAGCGACGTTGCGCGCGCGCAGCCGGGCCACGAGTTCGAGCCCGTCCATGTCGGGCATCCGGTAATCGACCAGGAGACAACCGTCCGTCGGCAAGGCGACGTCGCGCAGAAGCTGCGCGGCGCCCGCGTACAGGCGGACCTGCAATCCTTCCAGCTCCAAGACGAATTTCAGGGAGTCGCGGACGGCCTCGTCGTCGTCGACGACGAGGACCGGCCCCGTGAGCTTCGGCATTGCGGTGCCCGATCCTTCGTTGGGCCGGCGTAGGCCCGCCTCGGGCCGGGCGCCTTGATCTGCCTCAAGCAGGTCCCCCGCGTGTCGCGTGGCGCGCGAACGCGGTTCCCGCTTCGCGCCCGACGCTGCCCCGACACGGTGCCCCGGAGGTCCGGAAGACCGGCCGGACACATGCCGGGTCGCCGCCGCGCTCAGTCGCCGTCCGCCTGTCCCGCGATCAGAGCCATGCGGACGAGCTCGGAGAGGCTGCCTGCCTGAAGTTTGGACATGACGTTCGCGCGGTAGATCTCCACCGTCCGCGGGCTGATGCCGAGGTCGAGGCCGATGACCTTGTTGGCCTTGCCGGCGACCAAGCCTTCCAGCACCTGCCGCTCGCGCTCGGTCAGCTCGGCCAGGCGCGCCCGCACCGCGTCGCGCTCGGACGCGCGCTTGCTGGTCCGGTCCGCCCGCGCCAGGGCCGAGCGGATGCTGGCGAGGAGCACCTCGTCGTCGAACGGCTTCTCGATGAAGTCGACCGCGCCGGCCTTCATGGCCTCGACCGCGAGGGCGACGTCCGCGTGGCCCGTCATGACGATGACCGGCGGCAGGCCGCCCCGTTGGCGTAGACGGTGCAGGAGCTCGACGCCGTCGATGCCGGGCATCCGCACGTCGGTGACGACGCACCCGACGCGCTCGGTCTCCGCGGCCAGGAAGGCGGTCGCGGAGTCGTGGACGCGGACGGCGAGCCCGTCGGTCGCCAGCAGGAAGGCCAGCGCCTGGCGCACCGCGAGATCGTCGTCCACGATGTGCACGGGCGCGTCACTCGACATGAGCCATCTCCTCGCGGTCGAGGGTGCGCAGGGTGAAGCGGAAGGTGGTCCCGCCGTCCGGGCCGGGGCCGGCCTGGATCTTGCCGCCGTGGGCCTCGACGATGGTCCGGCAGATGGACAGGCCGACGCCCATGCCGTTCGCCTTCGTGGTCACGAAGGGCTGGAAGAGCTGCTCGGCGATCTCTGGGGCGATGCCGGGTCCGGTATCCGACACGCGCACCTCGACCAGGCCCTCGGCGGGGAGCGCCCGCGTGGCGACGGTCAGGTCGCGCCGAGCGACATCCTGCATGGCCTCGATCGCGTTGCGGATCAGGTTGAGCAGGACCTGCTGCACCTGGATCCGGACCGCCATCACGAGGGGCGCGTCCGGGTCGAGGTCGAAGCGGACGCGCACGCCCTTCTCCTTGGCGCCGACGAGGGCGAGGGCGCTCGCTTCCTCGATCAGCTTGGGCAAGCCCTCGATGTGCCGCTCGCTCTCGCCGCGCGACACGAAATCCCGCAGGTGCCGGATCACCTGCCCGGCTCGCAGGGCCTGATCGGCAGCCTGGTTCACCGCGTCGGCGAGCAGGGGCACCTCGGGACCTTCCATGCGCCCGAGGAGGCGGCGGCAGCCTTTCAGGTAGCTCGCGATCGCCGTCAGCGGCTGGTTGATCTCGTGGGCCAGGGTCGATGCCATCTCGCCGAGGGCGGTGAAGCGCGACATGTGCACCAGCTCGGACTGCAGCTCCTGCAGGCGGGTCTCGGTCTGGTTCCGCTCGGTGAGGTCGCGGATGAAGCCGGTGAAGTAGCGCTCGCCGCCCGAGCGCATCTCGCCGACCGACAATTCCATCGGGAAGGTCGAGCCGTCCTTGCGCTGCCCGACCACGACTCGGCCGATGCCGATGATCCGGCGCTCACCCGTCACGAGGTAGCGGGACATGTAGGCGTCGTGCTGGCTGCGGTACGGTTCCGGCATCAGCAGGCTGACGTTCCGGCCGACCACCTCGTCCGAGCCGTAGCCGAACTGGCGCACGGCGGCCGCGCTGAACGATTTGATCTGCGCCTGCTCGTCGATGACGATCATCGCATCGGGCACCGTGTCGAGGATCGAGCGCAGGTGGGCCTCGCGCGCCCGCAACTCCTCGTCGGCCTGCTTCTGCTCGTGGATGCTGAAGACCACGCCGCGGTGCCGGCACGGCCGACCGTCGGCACCGACCTGCACGCGCCCGCGCGAGCGCAGCCAGTGAACGCGTCCGTCGGGATGCACGGTGCGGAAGTCGATCTCGTAGCTCCCGCCGTCCGTCAGCGCCCGCCCGATCGCCGCCGCCCTGGCGGCGCGATCGTCCGGATGCACGAAGGCCTGCGTCTCGGCAAAGGTGGTGAGACGCTCCGGCGGCACGCCGAACAGGCGGATGCAGGACGGGAGGATCGTGACGCGCCCGGTCGGGATGTCGAGGGCCCAGCCGCAGATGCCGGCTTCGTCGAGCGTCAGCCGCAGGCCGTCCGCGTCGAACGGGTCGCCGTTGCCCGCGGCGGGCACGTATGGGGGTTCAGGCGTCGTCATGTCGGCCGCGCAGGGGGACGGCACCGTCATCCGTCCAGGTCGTCGGCGCCCGTCTTACACCGCCGGTTGCATCGGAAAACAGCCGGCGCGCGGGGATGTCCGCGGTCCGGCGTCATCACCGCGCGCGGCGCTGCCGGCTAGGCCGCGCGGCTGTGCATCGCGGCAGAGGTGCCGAGATGCGCGTCGAAGGCGGCGGCAACGCTTCTCACGAAAGCCCTCGCGTCGTCGGGGATGTGGAGGGTGGCGCCTTCCCGGCGGACCAGCCCGTCGGCCAGGAGCTGCGGCAGGCGAGGCAGCGCGGCGAGGAGCGCGTCCGGATCGCGCCGATGCGCGCGGCACACGGCACCGACGTCGACTCGGAACTCGCACATGACCCGCTCGATCAGGTCGGCCCGGAGACGATCGTCCGGCGTGAGGGCGTAGCCCTTCAGCGTCGCGAGCGCCCCTCCGGCGACCCGGTCCGCGTAGCCGCGCAGGGCCGGGTCGTTCTGGACGTAGCCCTGCGGCAGCCGCCCGATCGCCGATGCCCCGAAGCCGATCAGCAGGTCGCTCGGATCCGTCGTGTAGCCCTGGAAATTCCGGCGGACCGCACGTCCCGCCCGCGCCAGCGCATCCCCCGGCAGCGCGAAGTGGTCGAGCCCGATCCGCGCGTAGCCGGCCTCACCGAGCAGGGCGGCGATGGCCTCGGCTTGGGCCTGCCGGACGCGGCCATCCGGCAACGTCGCGTCCTCGATGTGGCGCTGATGCTTCTTGAACGTCGGGACGTGGGCGTAGCCGAACACGGCCAGGCGATCGGGCCGCAACCGCAGGGATTGCCGGACCGTCTCGACGCAGGACGCCACCGACTGATGCGGGAGGCCGTAGATCAGATCGAGATTGATCCCGTCGACGCCAGCGGCCCGGAGACCCGCGACGGCCGCCGCGGTCTCCGCGAAGCTCTGGCGGCGCCGGATCGCGTCCTGGACCACCGGGTCGAAGCTCTGGACACCGAGGCTGGCCCGCGAGACGCCCGCGGCGCCGAGCGCCCGCGTCATCGCGGGGGTCAGGGTGCGCGGATCGATCTCGACGGCGATCTCGGCGTCCGGGTCGACGGGGAAATGGTCGCGGAGGAGCGCGACGAACTCGCGGAAGCCGTCCGGCGTCACGATGGTGGGCGTACCGCCCCCGAAATGCACGTGGCGGACGCGCGGAGCCCGGTCGAGGTGGCGCGCGACGAGCACCGTCTCGGCCCGCAGGGTGGCGAGGTAGGCGGCGATGGGCGCGTCGTGCTGGGTGATGGTCGTGTGGCACCCGCAGTACCAGCACATCGACCGGCAGAAGGGGACGTGCAGGTAGAGCGACGCGGTCGCGTCCGCGGGTATCCCGCGCAGCCAGTCCCCGTAAGTTCCGGCATCGACCGCGTCGGTGAAATGGGGACTCGCCGGGTAGCTCGTGTAGCGAGGCAACCGCTCCGCGCCGTAGTGCGTCCGCAAGACCTCGCGCATGCGCGTTTCCTCATCGTCCGCGCCGGGACCCGCACGGGCCCGCGCTGTCGAAGCAGCCGTATCGTCTGGCTGCCTGCGCGACCTTGATCTGACGCAATCGCCCTGACGGCAGGACGTGCGGTGGCGCGCGCCTCCGGGTTGGCAGACTGAACCGCTCCGGATGCCGCGGCCGCGTGACGTCGGCCGTCGTGCAGGACGCGGGACTCCGCGCCTCGGCGATTTTCGCCAGCGCGGTCGCCATCGGGCGCCGGCCGGAGAGGGCGATCCGGTGAGGGCCTCTGGCTGTCCGCTTCAGCGGAGTCCTACCGAGGGACCACGGTTGCGCATCTGATTAGGGACATCAGGCCGATGGTCTGACGTTCTCCTGTCCTGTGCCGAACAAGGCCCGTCATCGCGTCGACAGGGCGTCCCGCTTCGGCGCGGTGACCTGCCGGAGCAGGCGTCCGAGCTGCTCGGCCGAGTACGGCTTGTGCAGGACGGAGAACCCGTGCGTGCCGTCCTGTGCGAGGACGTGGCTGTAGCCCGAGGCCAGGAGCACCGGCAGTCGCGGCATCCGGCGCCTGAGCTCCTGCGCGAGGGCCAACCCGCCCATCCCCGGCATCACCACGTCCGAGAACACGACGTCGAAATCCGCCCCCTCGGATCCGAGCCGGTCCAGAGCCTCCTCGGCATTCGCCGCCCAGCTGGTCTCGTAACCGAGATCCTCCAGGATCTGCGTGGCGAAGGTGCCGACCTCGACATTGTCCTCGACCACGAGAACGCGCTGTCCGGAACCGATGGGAGAGGCCGGCTCCGCGACGGCGACGGCCACGTGCGGCAGGGTCTCGGCCGCGACTTCGGGCAGGTAGAGCGTGAAGGTCGTCCCTGCGCCGAGCACGCTCTCGACCGCGACATCGCCGCCCGATTGCTTCGCGAAGCCGAACACCTGGCTCAGGCCCAGGCCCGTCCCCTTGCCGACCTCCTTGGTGGTGAAGAAGGGCTCGAAGATCCGGTCCAGCACCTCCGGGGCGATGCCGGAGCCGGTATCGGTCAGCGCGATCGCGGCGAAGGGCTGGGCGCTGGCCGCGTGGCCCCGGATCGCCGGCAGCGGGCAGGTGCAGGTCAACCGCAATGTGAGGGTGCCTTCGCCGTCCATCGCGTCGCGCGCGTTGACGGCGATGTTCACCAGCGCCGTCTCGAACTGGCTCAGGTCGGCGCGCACGGCGCAGGAGATTTCCGGGACCTCGGTGACGACGCGGATCCGCGCCCCGGTCACCGTGTCGAGCAGCTCGGCCACGGCCCGCAACCGGTCGCCGAGGTCGAAGACCTGCGGGGCCAGGGTCTGGCGGCGGGCGAAGGCGAGAAGCTGGCCGGTCAGCTTGGCGGCGCGATCGACCGTGTCGGACACCGCGTCGAGGTAGCGGGCCTTGCGCGCCTCGGGCAGTTCGGGCCGGCGCAGGAAGTCGACGGACGAGCGGATGATGGTGAGCAGGTTGTTGAAGTCGTGCGCGACGCCGCCCGTGAGCTGACCCACCGCCTCCATCTTCTGCGACTGGCGCAGCGCTTCCTCGGTCTTGAGCAGCTCCCCGGTGCGTTCCGCGACACGGCTCTCGAGCGTCTCGTTCAGCTCGCGCAGACCGTCTTCGGCGAGCTTGCGGTCGTGGATGTCGGTCGACGTCCCGAACCAGGCGGTGATGGTCCCGCCGGGATCGCGCAGCGGCTCGGCCCGGGCCATGTACCAGCGATACGCTCCGTCGTGCCGGCGGTAGCGGACCTCGATCTCGTAGGTGACGCCGCGCTCGCGCGCGTCCGACCAGACCGCCGCCGTCCGCGCGCGGTCGTCCGGATGAACCGCCTCGATCCAGCCATCGGGCAGCGACGCCCGCGTGTCGAGGCCGGTATACGCGCACCAGCGGTCGTTCAGGAAATGCAGCTGGCCGTCCGGCGAGGCGAACCAGACGAAGGCTGGCACGACGTCGGTCAGCGTGCGCAGCCGTGCCTCGGCCTCGCGGCGCTCGTCGATGTCGATCACCGACCCGAAGTAGCCGAGAAACGCGCCGTCGGCGTCGAATCGCGGCGAGGCGGCGTCGAGCGCCCAGCGGTAACGTCCGTCCCTGTTCCGGAGGCGGTATTCGAGGCGGAACGACGTCCGGTCCGCGTTCGCCGCCAGGAACGCCTGTTCGGACCGGATGCGGTCGTCGGGATGGATCGCGTCGAGCCAACCGAGCCCGAGTGCCTCGGCCTCGGCCTGCCCCGTGAACTCGTACCAGCGACGGTTCAGGTAGATGCACGCGCCGCTCTCGTCGGTGATCCAGGTCATCACCGGGGCGTCGTCCGCCATGGCGCGGAACCGCGCCTCGCTCTCCCTGAGCCGCGCGTCGGCCTCGTGCCGGAACGTGACGTCGCTCGCCATCCCGAACCACTCGGTCACGGTCCCGTGCCGATCGATCACCGGCACCGCGCGCGACAGCGTCCAGCCGACGCGGCCGTCGGCGCGCCGGACCCGGTGCTCGAGCTCGAACAGGCCCTTGCGGCGGACCGCGTCGTTGACCGCAGCCTTGACCGCCGGCCTGTCGGCCGGATCGACGTAGTGATCGAGCCAGCGCACGCTCGGCTCAGCCAGGTCGGACAGGAAGCCGCGGCCGTCGAGCTGGCGCATCTCCTGCCAGTCCGAACTCATGTGGTAGACCACGTCGGAGGTGGCGTGGACCAGGGCCCGGAGCCGCGCCTCGCTGACCCGCAGGCTCGCCTCGACCCCGACACGCTCGATATGCGCCCAGCAGCGCTCGGTGACTTCGCGGATGAGCGCGAGCTCGGCGTGCGACCAGCGGTGGGGGTGCGCGTGGTGGATGGCCATCAGGGCCGCGAGCCGGCCGTCCTTCACCAGCGGCATGCAGATGGTGGCCGCGATCCCGATCGCCCGGAAGGTCTCGGCCTCGCGCGGGGCGAGCTCGGCGACGTTGTCGTTGACGATGAGGGGCCGACCGGCATTCAGCTCCTGGACGGCCAGCGCGCCGAAATCGGCGAGGCTGTAATGCCCCAGGATCGAGGGCGATGTCGGGGCGTGCCAGTTGCCGCGGATGGTGAAGCCGTCGCCGTCCGGATCCATGTCGGCGTAGGCGCAGTTCGACAGGTTCAGGTGCGCGCCCACGCAACGCGTGGTGATCTCCAGGATCGCGCCGGCGTCGCGAGCATTCGCGGTTGCCTGACCCAGCTGGTCGAGGAAGCGGAAGCGGCTCTCGTTCTCGGCGATCCGGCGCGCGCTGAGGACGCGTTCGGTGATGTCGAGCGCCGTGGCGAGCGTGCCGATCGGCGTGCCCCGATCGTCCAGGACAGGGGTGTATTCCAGGTCCATCCAGGCCGTCTCGGCGCGCCCGTGCCGCCAGAGCTCGAGTTCGTGGGCGCGGAAGCTGAGCGGGCGACCGGACAGGCCGCTCGCGATCACGTGCGCGTTGAAGGCGCGGGCGTCCGGCCAGAGCTCCAGGAGGCGCCCGCCGAGGGCCACCGGATGGTGGGGGCCGCAGATCTCCGCGTAGCCCTGATTGTAGACCAGGATGCCGTCCCGGCCCCAGATCGCCACAGTCGGGACCGGCGAGAGCAGCAGGGTCTGGACGATGGTGCGGACGGGCGCGGGCCAGGTGCCGATGGCTCCGAGCGGTGTCGCCGCCCAGTCGTGGCTGCGGATCAGGTCGCCGAGCGCCCCGCCTCCGACCGGAGACCAGTTCTGCGGGACGGCCGCGCCGGTCATCGATGTGAATACGGAAACCAATGCATCGCGGTGCTTGTCGACGCGCGGGCGCGCGGCGTCAACGGGGCGGGCGCCTCGGGGCAGGCGGCGCCCTGATGGCGCGCCGCGCGAGTCCCGCCTTCGCACCCAGCGGGGCGACCGGTCGGCCTCGGGCGTCCCGACGTTCCCTCCCGGGGGCGAATCCGCTAGGCGTGGTCGTCGGTCCAGAACGCGCTTTCGCTTTCCCACGACGCTGGCGCGCTCGCACCGAAAAGGGTTTCGTTTTCGTCGCGCGGAGGTCTGCCGGTATGCTCTCGGAGCGTCAGAACGCGATCATGGACATCGCGCGGACCGAAGGGCGCGTGTCGGTCGACGCCCTGTCCGGTCGGTTCGCGGTCAGCGTGCAGACCATCCGGAAGGATCTCAACGACCTGTGCGACGCGCGTCTGCTTTCGCGCATCCACGGCGGGGCCGTGCTCGGCGCGGGGGCCGAGAACCTCGACTACGAGGCCCGCAACGCGCTGGCGGCGCCCGAGAAGGCGGCGATCGCGCGCGCGGCCGCCGACCTGATCCCGGACCGCTCCTCGCTGTTCATCAATATCGGTACCACCACCGAGGCCGTCGCCCGGGCGCTCCTCGGCCATTCCGGGCTCATGGTGATCACCAACAACCTCAACGTCGCGCTCGCCCTGCGGCCGAGCCCCGAGATCGAGTGCATCGTGGCGGGCGGCCTGATCCGTCGCTCGGACGGCGGGATCGTGGGGGAGGCGGCGGTGGACTTCATCCGCCAGTTCAAGGTCGATTTCGCGGTGATCGGGGCCTCGGCGATCGACGAGGACGGGGCGCTCCTCGATTTCGATTATCGCGAGGTCCGGGTCGCCCAGGCGATCATCGCCAACGCCCGCCACGTCGTGCTGGTCGCGGATTCCACCAAGTTCGAGCGGAGCGCCCCGGTCCGGCTCGCCCAGCTCGGCCAGATCGGAACCTTCGTGACCGATCGCTGCCCCAGCGAGACGCTGCGCGACCTCTGTCGCGCGTCCGGCGTCCGCCTCGTCGAAACCGGTCGTTGAGCGTATCGCTTTCGATTGACTTTCCTTTGGTTTCGTATTCAATTCCTCTGCTTTCGCAGTCGCGCGCCGGACGCCGCGACACGAAAGGGGGAGGATCATGCGCACGTTCGACGTTGCCGTCATCGGCGGGGGGATCAACGGCTGCGGGATCGCGCGGGACGCGGCCGGCCGCGGATACTCGGTCTCGCTGACCGAGCAGAACGACCTCGGCAGCGGCACCTCGTCATGGTCGACCAAACTGATCCACGGCGGCCTGCGCTACCTGGAGCACTACGAGTTTCGCCTCGTGCGCGAGGCGCTGGCCGAGCGCGAGGTGCTCTGGGGCATCGCGCCCCACATCGTGCGCCCGCTGCGCTTCGTCCTGCCGCTGCATACCGGCCTGCGTCCGGCCTGGCTGCTGCGGATCGGGCTGTTCCTCTACGACCATCTCGGCGGCCGCAAGCGCCTGCCCGGCACGCGCCCCGTGGACCTCTCCGGCCCGATCGGCGCCCCGCTCAAATCCGAGTTCCGGCGCGGCTTCGAGTATTCGGACGCGCGCGTCGACGACACGCGGCTCGTGGTGCTCAACGCGCGCGATGCCGAGGCGCGGGGCGCCGAGATCGCGGTCGGAACCCGCGTCGTCTCGGTCCGCCGCGAGGGCGATCTGTGGCGCATCGTCCGGCGCGAGCTGCAGACCGGCCGCGAGGACGAGATCGCCGCGCGCTTCCTCGTGAACGCGGCCGGACCCTGGGTCGACCGGGTGATTCAGGGGCCGCTCGGCCGGAGCGAGGCGAAGCACGTGCGCCTCGTGCAGGGCTCGCACATCGTGACGCGCAAGCTCTACGACCACGACCGGGCCTTCATCTTCCAGAACGCGGACGGGCGCATCATCTTCGCGATCCCCTACGCGAACGACACGACCCTGGTCGGCACGACGGACCGTGATTTCTCCGGCGATCCCGCCGACGCGGCGATCACCGAGGAGGAGACCGCGTATCTGCTGAGCGCCGCCAGCGAATACTTCGCGACGCCGCTGCGCCGCGACGACATCGTCTGGTCCTTCTCGGGCGTGCGCCCCCTCTACGACGATCACGCCTCCGCGGCGCAGGAGGCGACGCGCGACTACGTGCTGAAGACGGACGGCGCGGCCGGCGAGGCGGCGGTGCTCAACATATTCGGCGGAAAGATCACGACCTACCGCAAGCTGGCCGAGGATGCCCTGAAGGAGATCGGTCAGCGCCTCGGCGCGCGCGGCCGCCCTTGGACCGGAAGCGCCGCGCTGCCGGGCGGCGATTTCCCGGTGGACGGGGTGGCCGAGCTCGAGGCGCGCCTCGCCCGCGCCGCGCCCCAGCTCGCGGCCGCCACGGTCCAGCGCCTGGTGGCCGCCTACGGGACGGACGCGCTGCGCATCGCCGCGAATCTCGGGCCCGACCTCGGGCACGGCCTCCACGAAGGCGAGCTGCGCTGGATGATGGACCGGGAATGGGCCCGCACCGCCGAGGACGTGCTCTGGCGTCGGTCCAAGCTCGGCCTCGCCTTCTCGGCCGACGAGGTCGCGGCGCTGCGGGCGCGGATCGCGACCATGACCGGCCGGCACGCCGGCGCGATGGCCGCCGGCTGAGCCGGCCGCCCCGCGCGGGCGGCAGGGGAACCGCACGACGGCGACCCGGCCGAGCCGGAGACGCGCCGCACCACAAGGAGGAAACGATGCCGCGACCGGACAACGCCGTCCACCATCGCCAAAGGTCGAGACCGGACGCGCGGATCGCGCGTCGGCACGCCGCGGGATCCGCTTCGGCGCGACGCTGAGCGCGGCCCGTCACCACCCCGTCCAATCCGAGATGCGCCCGGGATGAGCCTGGGTCCGTCCGCGATCTCACGAAGGCGCGCCATGATCGGCTTCCTCGCTCCCGCGGCCCATCGGCCACCCATTCAGACGGATCGCGTCGATCCGACCTACCGCAAGCTGCGTTGGCAGATCTTCGCGGGAATCTTCCTGGGCTATGCGGGCTATTACCTGCTGCGCAAGAACTTCTCGCTGGCCATGCCCTACTTGGTCGAGCAGGGCTACAGCCGCGGTGAGCTCGGCACCGCGCTCTCCGCGGTGGCGATCGCGTACGGCCTGTCCAAGTTCCTGATGGGCATGGTCTCGGACCGCTCCAACCCGCGCTACTTCCTGCCGATCGGCCTCGTGCTCTCGGCGCTGGTGATGTTCCTGTTCGGCTTCGTGCCCTGGGCGACGTCCAGCGTCGGCATCATGTTCGTGCTGCTCTTCCTCAACGGCTGGTTCCAGGGCATGGGCTGGCCGCCGAGCGGTCGCACGATGGTGCACTGGTGGTCGCAGAAGGAGCGCGGCGGCGTCGTCTCGGTCTGGAACGTGGCGCACAACGTCGGCGGTGGCCTGATCGGGCCGCTGTTCCTGCTCGGCCTGGCCTGGTTCAACGACTGGCACGCGGCCTTCTACGTGCCCGCCGCCGTGGCGCTCGGCGTCGCGGTCTTCGCCTTCCTGACCATGCGGGACACGCCGCAATCCTGCGGGCTGCCGTCCGTGGAGACCTGGAAGAACGATTACCCGGAGGGCTACGACGCCAACCACGAGCGCGAGTTCTCCACGCGCGAGATCTTCGTCGAGCACGTCCTGAAGAACCGGATGCTCTGGTACATCGCCTTCGCCAACGTGTTCGTCTACCTGCTCCGCTACGGTGTGCTGGACTGGGCGCCGACCTACCTGAAGGAGGCCAAGCACTTCTCGGTGGACAAGACCTCCTGGGCCTACTTCCTCTACGAGTGGGCCGGCATCCCCGGCACCCTGCTCTGCGGCTGGCTGTCCGACAAACTGTTCCGCGGCAATCGCGGCGCGACGGGCGTGGTGTTCATGTTCGGCGTCATGGCGGCGACGCTGGTCTACTGGCTCAACCCCGAGGGCAACCCGGGCGTCGATCTCGCGGCCCTGATCTGCATCGGCTTCCTGATCTACGGGCCGGTGATGCTGATCGGTCTCCAGGCCCTCGAGCTCGTGCCCAAGAAGGCGGCCGGGACGGCGGCGGGCTTCACGGGCCTGTTCGGGTATCTGGGGGGCTCCGTCGCGGCGAGCGCGCTGGTCGGCTACACGACCGACCATTACGGCTGGAACGGTTGCTTCATCCTCCTGCTGGCGGCCTGCGTCCTCGCGATCGTCTGCCTGGCCCTGACCCTGCGGCACACCGGCACCGCGGCCCCGCAATTCGCCTGACCGCCGGTCCTGTCGGCGCGGCAGGGAGGCTGAAGCCCCCCTGCCGATCCCGTGCCGGCGGATCAGGCCGGAGCGCCCAGAGCGGCCGACTGGCCCGCGCGGCGGTCGATCAGGCGCGTGGTGACGGGGCCGCAGGTGCCCCTGATCGCCGTCCACAGGCCGCGCGGTTGCCGTCGGCTTCGGTGAGCCACGTCGTGACCGGGGGCGTGAAGCCGCCGGGCAGGGCGGTCGCCAGCGGGTCGGCGAGGACGAAGCCGGCCGTGCGCACCCTCGCCGGGACCACCTCGGTCGGCGCCACCACCATCGCGCCGTTGCCGCTGCCGTACAGGAAGGACAGCCGAGGAGCGCGATCAGCACGTTGCCGACGCTCGCGTTGGCCGCGGGCCAGCCCAGCACCGCTTAGGCGGTGCGCAGGGTGAGCGCCGAGATGACGAGCAGGATCGGCTTGCGCCCGATCCGGCCGGACAGCGCCCCCATGACCGGCAGCCAGAACAGGTTCGACAGGGCGGTGCAGAACGGCAGCAGCAGGCTGTCGGTCTCGGACAGCTCGGATCGGCGGAGCGGTCGCGCTCGCATCTGCTGCCGAGCGGGCGGGGCCGGTGGCGCGCGTCGATCTGCGCGTGCCCCGGGCGCCGCAACGCCGGCCGAGCCCTGGGCTGCACCCGCGCGGCGCGCGCCCGTCACATCGCCCCGAGCGCCCGCGGGAGCCACAGGGAGAGGGCCGGCCAGTAGGTCACCAGGACTAGGAAGGCCAGCATCGTCAGGAGCCAGGGCAGCACCGCCACCGTCAGCTCGGAGATGCCCATATGGGCGATGCCGCTGGCCACGTAGAGGTTGAGCCCGACCGGCGGGTGGCACAGGCCGACCTCCATGTTGACCGCCATGATGATCCCGAAATGGATCGGATCGATCCCGAGCTTGACGGCGATCGGGAACAGGATCGGCGCCATGATCAGCAGGATCGAGGACGGCTCCATCACGTTGCCGGCGATCAGCAGGATGATGTTGACGACGAGCAGGAAGACCAGCGGGCTGAAGTTCATGGCGATCAGCCACGCCGCCATCGTCTGCGGGATGTTCTCGGAGGTCATCAGGAACGAGAACAGCACCGCGTTGGTGATGATGTAGAGCAGCATCGCGCTCATGTTGGCGGAGGCGAGGAGCACCCGAGGCACGTCCGACAGCTTCAGGTCGCGGTAGACGAACACCGCGATGACGAAGGCGTAGACGGCGGCGGTCGCCGCCGCCTCGGTCGGCGTGAAGATGCCCGCGTAGATGCCGCCGATCACCATCACCACGAGGAACAGGCCCCAGGCGCTCTCGCGGAAGGCGCGCAGGCGCTCGGCCCAGGAGGCCCTGGGCATGCGCGGATAGCCCCGGCGCTTGGCGATGACGAAGGTGACGGTCGCCAGCATCGCCGACAGGACGATGCCGGGCATCACCCCGGCCAGGAACAGGTTGCCGATCGAGGAATTCGTCGACACCCCGTAGAGCACGAGGATGATCGAGGGCGGCACGAGGATGCCGAGCGCCCCCGACGTGGTGATCACCCCGGCTCCGAAGCGCTTTGGGTAGCCCTCGGCCACCATGGCCGGCAGGATGATCGAGCCGATCGCCACGACCGTCGCCACGCTCGATCCCGACACGGCGGCGAACAGCGCGCAGGCGACCACGCCCGCGAGGCCGAGGCCGCCCGGCCAGTGCCCGACGAGCGAGGTCGTGAAGGCGATCATCCGCCGCGCCACGCCGCCATGGGCCAGGAAGTTGCCGGCGAGGATGAAGAACGGGATCGCCATGATCGAGAAGTTCTCGATCCCGGTGAACAGCTTGAGCGCGACGCTCTCGATCGGCACCTGCGTCAGCGTGAACAGGAAGGTCAGCACCGTCAGGCCGAGCGCGATCGAGATCGGCATGCCGGTGAGCATGAGGGCGATGAGCAGCCCGAAGATGATCAGGCCGCTCATGCGGGGCCTCCCTCGCGGCCGAGCTGGATCGGGTCGACGCCCTCGACGGTCGGGACGCCGTCGACATGGGCGTGGTCGCGGGCGGGCAGGTGCCCGGTCGTCCAGTAGCCCCACGCGACCTGCAGGAAGCGGAAGCACATCAGGTAGGAGCCGAGGGGAATCGCGAGGTAGACGATCCAGACCGGGATCTCCATGTCGGGCGTCGTCTGGTCGGTGTGGCCGATGCGCCAGACGAAGTTCGTGCCGAGCGTGCCGACGATCCCGGTGAACAGGGCGCCCGCCGCGAGGCTGACCAGGACCATGATCCGGCGCGCGCCCAACGGCAGCCGGTTGACCAGCACGTCGACGCCGACATGGATGCCGGTGCGCACGCCGTAGGCCGCGCCGAACTTCGCGACCCAGATGAACATGTAGATGCACAGTTCCTGCGACCAGCCGAAGTCGATCCGGTCGGTGTAGTCCTGGAGCGCGGGGATGCCGGAGAGGAACCGGTGCACCACCGTGGCGAAGGTGATGACGGTCGCGGCCGCCATCAGCGTTCCGATCAGCACCTCTTCGAGCCGATCGAGAAGTTTCAGCAACATGGTCGGTCCGGGCGGCGCGGCGGCAGGATCAATTGTTCGGCGCCGCCTCGGCTTCCTTGTTGAGCGCCGTGACGAGATCCTTGCCGACGCGGGAGGCCATCTCGCGCTGGACCGGCGCCAGGGCCTTGCGCCACGCGGCGTTTTCGGCCTCGGTCGGCGTGTAGACCTCGGTCTTGCCGGTGGCGCGGATGTCGGCGAGCGCCTTCTCGTTCTGCTTGTCGGCGATCTCGTGCTCGTAGGCGGTCGCGTCCTTCATGGCGCCCTCGAGCGTCGTGCGGATGTCGGCGGGCAGGCCGTCCCAGAAGCCCTTGTTCACGATCACCGCGTAGCCGATGTAGCCGTGATAGGTCAGCGTGGCGTGCTTCTGCACCTCGTTGATCTTCTGCGTCGTCACGTTCGACGGCGGGTTCTCCTGGCCGTCGACGACGCCCGTCTGCAGCGCCTGGTAGAGCTCGGAGAAGGCCAGGACCTGCGGCAGCGCGCCGAGCTGCTTGAACTGCGCCTCCAGCACCTTCGAGGACTGGATGCGGAACTTCAGGCCTTTCACGTCCTCGGGGGCGTGCATGGGCTTGTTGGCGGTGAGGATCTTGAAGCCGTTGTCCCAGTAGCCGAGGCCCTTGATCCCCTTCGATTCGAGCTTCTTGAACAGGCCCTGGCCGATCGGCCCGTCCTGAACGCGGCGGAGCACCTGCTCGTTGGGGAAGATGTAGGGCAGGTCGAAAGCCTCGAATTCCTTCACGCCGAGGGGGCCGAACTTGCTCGTGGACGGCGCCAGCATCTGCACGGCGCCGAGCTGGAGCATCTCCACCTCCTCCTTGTCCTTGTAGAGCGTGCTGTTCGGGTAGATCTCGACCTTGACCGCGCCCTTGGTGCGCTCCTCGGCGAGCTGCTTGAACCGCTCGGCGCCCTGGCCCTTGGGCGTGTCGGTGGTGACGACGTGGCTGAACTTGATGACGATCGGGGTCTGCGCCGCCGCCGGCGCGATGAAGGCGAGCGCACAGGCGAGCGCACCGAGAATCCGAGCCGTCATCGCGTCCTCCCAGACTGATTCCGCGTCGTTGCGCGGATTGAATTTTGGATAGACTTGCAGGTAGTCGCGGTGGCGACAAGCACCAAAGCGTGATGCTCGGGGGGAGATGTTGTTGGCGCCGGTGGTTCAGCCCCTGTCGCGCTGGCCGATAAAGGCCTGCACCGCCTCCCGATGCTCGGGGGTCGCGGTGACGACGGCGTAATGCGAGGAGATCAGGTCGAGGTTGGTGCGCAGGTCGTTGCGCATGCCCTGGTAGACCGCGCGCTTGATCAGGCTCAGGGTCAGCGGCGGCGCCTGGGCGATCTTCCGCGCCAGCGCCGCGACGGCCGGCATCAGGTCGGCGTCGGCGTGGACGCCGTTGACGAGGCCGATCCGCAGGGCCTCGTCGGCGTCGACGAAATCGCCGGTGAAGAACAGCTCCAGCGCCTTCGCGGTCCCGACGAGGCGGGGCAGGAAATGGGCGCCGCCCGCGCCCGGGACGAGGCCGACCCGCACGTAGGTCTCGGCGAAGCGCGCGCTCCGCGCGGCGAAGCGCAGATCGCACATCAGGGCGAGGTCGAGGCCCGCGCCGGTGGCGACGCCGTTCAGGGCGGCGATCACCGGCTTGTCGAGATCCTCCAGCGTCAGCGGGATGCGCTGGATCCGCCCGTGGAGTTCGTCCTTGCGCCGGGCCGGAGGCTGGTCGAGGCGCTCGCCCATCTCGACGATGTCGCCGCCGCTGCAGAAGGCCGAGCCCGCGCCGGTCACGACCACGACGCGGATCGCCGCGTCGGTGCGGCAGCGCTGCAGGGCCGCCGTCCAGGCCTCGATCATCGGGAAGGTGAAGGCGTTCTTCCGCTCGGGCCGGTTCAGCGTGATGGTCGCGACCCCCTCGGCGACGGAGAACAGCAGGTCCTCGCCCGCGTCGCGGGTCCCAGTCTCGGCACTCATCGGGCGGCCTCCAGGGGCGCGGGGTGGGTTTCGCCCGGCGCGTCGATCAGGGCCGCGATCTCGGCCGGGTCGAGCCCGGCCTCGGCCAGGACCTCGGCGGTGTGCTCGCCGTGCCGCGGGGCGTGGCGGCGGATCGCGAACCGGCTGCCGCTGAACGAGACCGGCCGGCGCATGGTCCGGTAGGCCCCCTCGCTCGGGTGCTCGGCGGTGCCGAAGAAGCCCACCGCCCTCAGGTGTTCGTCCTCCGGCAGGTCCTCCAGCCCGAGGACCGGCATGCACGGGATGCTCACCGAGTCGCAGAACGCGACCCACTCGGCGGTGGTCCTGCGCGGCGCCTCCTCCTCGACCAGCGCGTAGAGGATCTCGATGTTCTCCACCCGCACGGCGAGCGGCGCGAAGCGCGGATCGTCCACGAATTCGAGCCGGCCGGTATGGATGAAGAAGTCGCGCCAGTTCCGGTCCGAGTAGGGCAGGATGCAGGCGTAGCCGTCCCGGGTGCGGTAGGGCTTGCGCTTCGGGCTCAGCACCCGGTTGAAGCCCGGCGGCCCCAGCGGCGGCTCGAAGGCGTAGCCGACCATGTGCTCGACGAAGTTGAACTCGACCATGGTCTCGAACATCGGCACCTCGACCGCCTGCCCGCCACCGCCGGCCCGGCGCTCGTAGAGGGCGGCGAGGATCGCGCAGGCGATGGCTTGGCCGGCGATCTTGTCGCACAGCACGGTGGGCAGGTAGCCGGGCCGGCCGGTGGCGGCCGTCTGGAGCGCCGCGAGGCCCGAGCCCGCCTGAATCAGGTCGTCGTAGGCCGCCTTGTGGGCGTAGGGGCCGTCGGCCCCGAACCCGTAGGCGCCGCAGAAGACGATGTCGGGCTTGAGCGCGCGCACGCGCGCGTAGCCGTAGCCCAGGCGCAGGATCGCGTCCGGCCGCATCGAGTGGACGAACACGTCTGCGGTGGCGATCAGCCGGTCCAGGGCGGCCCGCGCCGCGGCCCGCTTCAGGTCGAGGCGCACGCTGCGCTTGTTGCGGTTGAGGTGCAGGAAGTTGCCGCCCATCCCGGCGCCCCGGGCGGGCCGGTAGTGCCGGAAGGAATCACCCTCCGGCGTCTCGATCTTGATCACGTCGGCGCCGAGATCGGCGAGGATATGCGTCGCCGAGGGGCCCATGATCACGCTGGTCAGATCGACGACCCGCACGTCCGCGAGCGGCCCGGCCTTGTTCGTCTCGGCAGAGTGAGTCTCGGCGGAGTGATCCGGCACGCAAAGGTCTCCCATCTCAGCCGGCACCGCCCCGGAGCCGGACCAGCATCGGCCAGAGGGCCGCGCCGCCGCACGCGCAGACCGCGCGCCCGATCCGCTCCTGCCAGAGGGCGTCGGATCCGAACTCGTCGCGCCAGGACCACAGCCGCCGCGTCGCGCGGTGGAGCGGGTGCTCCTGAGTGAAGCCCATGGCCCCGTGGATCTGATGGCCGATCGCCGCGACGTGGCCCGCCGCCTCGCCGCAGCGCGCCTTCGCGATGGCGGTGGCGAGGACGAAACGCGGGTCGCCCCAGCAGGCGGCCGCGAGGTCGGCGGCCGCACTCGCCGCCGCGACGTGGCCCGCGGCCTCGGCCAGCATGTGCTGGATCGCCTGGAACTTGGCGAGCGGCCGGCCGAATTGCTGCCGCTCCTGCGCATGATCGAGGGCGGAGCCGAGACAGCTCTCCAGGGCACCCACCATCTGCTGCGCCCGGACCCAGGCACCGACCGCCTCGACGGCCAGCACACCCGCTCCGGTGGCCCAGCCCGGCGCGGCCCGGACTTCGTCGGTGGAGACGGTGCGGCCGGTCAGGTCGAGCGTGTCGCGCGGCTCGCCGGCGAGGTTGTGGTGCGTGTCGCGGATCGTGCCGGGCGCGGCGATCCGCACGAGGTGCGGCTCGCCCGCCGCGTCGACGGCGTCGAGGAGCAGGGACGCGACCGAACCGCCCCAGGGCACCTGCGCGACCCGGCCGTCCAAGACGAAGCCGTCCGTGTGGGGTGCGATCCGCACGGGGCCGCCCGGGACAAGCGACAGGGCGTCCGCGTTCGCGTCCCCGCCCGCCGCGCCCCAGAGCGCCGCGCCGCCGACGGTCTCCGGCAGCGGCAGGGGCAGGGCGGCCCCGCCGCAGCGCCGGATCAGCCGGGCGGCGGTCGTCGCGGCGAGGCCGATCCCGCCCTCCGTCTCGGGCACCAGCGCCAGCGGCAGGCCGTTCTCGGCGCACGCCGTCCAGAGATCCGCCGGCCAAGCTGTCGCGTCCGCGGCCCCGTCGCACGCCGCCAGCAGCGCCGGCGTGAGGTGCTGGGCGAGCAACCGCTCGACCTGATCGAGGACGATCCCGTCGACATCGTCGCCGGCCTCCGCCGCGTGGTCCATCCGGCTCATCGCAGCCCCAGCCCCCGGGCGATGACGCCGCGCAGGACCTCGCGGGTCCCGCCACGCAGGGTGAAGGACGGCGCCCGCAGGGTCACGCCGCCGAGCGCCTCGCGGAAGGCGTCGCCCTGCGCCGTCAGGCTCGGCTCGACCGGCACGAGCCGCCGGGCGATCTCCGGCACCGCGCGCTCGAAGCCGTTGCCGACGTCCTTGACCAGGGCCGCCTCGACGCCCGGCACGATGCCCTGGTCGAGGAGGCGGGCCACCGAGGCCGACATGCCCAGCAGCGCGGTGAGCTGCGCCACCATCCGCCCGGTCTCGACCGCCTGGAAACGGTCCGGTTCCGGCCCGATCCGGTCGACGAGTTCGACGAGCAGGCGGTAATCCGACAGGAACCGGTCGGGTCCCGAGCGCTCGAAGGCGAGCTCCTCCGTGACGAGGTTCCAGCCATCGCCCTCCGCACCGACCCGCATCGCGTTGGGAACGCGGTAGTCGGTGAAGAACACCTCGTTGAACTCGTGATGGCCCGACAGGTCGAGGATCGGGCGCACCGTCACCCCGGTGGCGGCCATGTCGACGATGAACTGGGTCAGCCCGCCGTGCCGGTCCGGCCCGGGATCGCCCGTCCGAACGAGGGCCAGCAGATAGTCGACCTGATGGGCGTTCGTCGTCCAGATCTTGGAGCCGTTGATGACCCAATCGTCGCCGTCGCGCACCGCGCGGGTCCGCACGGCGGCGAGGTCCGAGCCGGAATTCGGCTCGCTCATGCCGATGCCGAAGGCGCACTCGCCCCGGCAGATGCGCGGCAGGATCGCCCGCTTGGCCGCCTCGGTGCCGTGCCGCAGGATCTGCGGGCCCGACTGGCGGTCGGCGATCCAGTGCGCGCCGCAGGGTGCGCCCGCCGCCAGCATCTCCTCGGTGATGACGAAGCGGACGAGGCCGGAGCGGCCGTGGCCGCCATAGGCCTCCGGCAAGGTCAGCCCGATGAGGCCCGCCGCCCCCGCGCGCCGGCTGAAGGCGGCGTCGAAGGTCGTCCACGAGGTCCGGTGCGGCACGAAATGCCCGGCCGCCCGTTCCGCGTCGAGGAAGGCGCGGACGGACGCGCGCGCGGCCTCGACCTCGGGCGGGAGCGGCTCGGCGCTGAAGCGGAAGCTGTGCATCCGGGTTCCGTGAGCGATGGGATGTGTGGGCGGCGCCGGATCCGCGTCGCTCAGCTCCCGTCGCGGCCCTGGAGGCCGGGGAAGAAGATCTCCTGCCAGTCGCCCGGCACCTTCCGCAGGAAGCCCTGCGTCGCCATCGCCTTGGCCAGGTTCACCATCCCCTTCGGCGCCACGTCGTAGACGATGGAGCCGTCGGTCAGGATCGTCTCGACCTGCGCGCGGTCGATCTGCACCTGCTCGGAGGCGAGGTAGATCGTCGCCGCGCGCTTGGGGTCGCTCCGGATCAGCGCCACCGCGTCCTCCATCCCGGCGCGGATCGCCTGCGCGACCTTCGGGTTCGCGTCGACGAAGCCCTGCTTGGCGTTCAGGGTGGCGGCGGTGATGTCGCCGCTGCCGATCAGGCCGGTCGAGGTCATGATCGCGCGGATCTTGGGGTCCGCCTGCAGGACCTGCGTGAACGGCGGCGTCGCGAAGTAGCCGGCGATGCCCTGTCCGGCGCGCATCGCCGCGGTGGCGTCCGGATGGGGCAGGCTCACCATCAGCGCGTCGGCCTTGGCCGCGGCGCCGAGCTGCTGGGCCGCCGCGACCCGCAGCAGGATCGCCTGGGGCGAGTTGAAGGCCGGGACCGCGATCTTGTCGCCGAAGGTGAAGTCCTTCAGCGCGGCGACGCCGGGCTTGCCTGTGAACAGCGTGTAGACGACCGAGCTCAGGGCGGTGAGGCTCTTGATCTGCTGGCTCCCGCGCGTCTTGTCCCAGGCGATCAGGGCGCCAGCCGAGCCGAGGGTGCCGAGCTCGACGCTGTCGGAGAGCAGCGCGTCGTTCATCGCCGTCGAGCCGCTGAAGCGGGTCAGCGTCACGGTCAGCCCTTCGAGCCCGGCTTCCTTGGCGCGCTTGTCGAACAGCCCCTCGCTCTGCGCGATCATCACCGGCAGGTAGACGAGGCCGTATTGCAGGCCGATGCGGACGGAGGCCGTCTCGGCCCGCGCCGCCCCGGCGAGGGCCGGAAGCGTCAGCGCGGCGACGAGGAGGCGCGCGGCGACGGCCGCGTGGCGGATCGACATCGGCATTCCTCCCGGACAGGGCCGCGCTTGCCGCGCGGTCTCCCGGTGCCGGTCGGTCAGACCGACGCGACACCGCGGACGAATAGGGCAGAGCGCGGACCCGGCTTCAACCGCCATCGCCCATCTGCTGAAGAATATCACATCCGTGATGGTTGCCACCGATCGTGCCGGCGCTATACTGCCGATCGACGACGATCCGGGGTCGCGTCGCAGCAACGGGGACGCGCCGGCGATGCGCCGCGATCACCACGGCTTCGGGCAGGGACGCGCAGGGCCGTCTTGCGCCATGCGGCTTCCGGGGACCCCGTTCCGCGGGTCCCGGCATGGGTGAGCGCATCGGCGAGCGGGGCGCCGCGTGCACGGACCTGACGGTCGGGGCCGATCCCGCCGGCTCGGATCTGGCCCTGGTGAAGTCCGCCGGACGGGTGCTCCAGATCCTGGAGATGTTCGACGAGATCCAGCGCGAGGCCCGTGTCTCCGAGATCGCCGAGCGGCTGAAGGTCCCGCAATCGTCGACGTCGGTGCTCCTGAAGAGCCTCGTCCGGCTCGGGTACCTCGACTACGACCCGGCGAGCCGCAGCTTCCTGCCGTCGCCTCGCGTGGCGCTCCTCGGCGCGTGGCTCGACAAGGGGCCGGTGCGCGACGGCAGCCTCGTGCGCATGCTCGAGCACCTGTCGGAGCGCACGGGCGGCACGGTGATCCTCGCCGCGCGCAACGCGATCTTCTCGCAATACGTCCACGTCCTGCAGGCGCGCACCGCCATGCGCTTCCACGTCCCGCCCGGGACGCGCCGCCTCGTCGTCTGGTCGGCGACCGGCACCGCGCTCCTTGCCGACAGCCCGGAGGCCGAGATCGGTCCGCTGGTCCGCCGCACGAACGCCGAGGCGCCGGCCGGGCAGCCGCCGATCGCGCTCGCGGCCGTCCTGGCCAATCTGGCCCAACTGCGGCGGGACGGGCATTTCTTCTCCCGCGGCCTCGTCACGCCGGGCGCCGGCTCGATCGCGGTCCCGCTGCCTAAGCGCATCGACAGCAGGGGCCGCCCGCTGGCGGTCGCGGTGTCCGGCCTGCTCGATGAATTCGAGCGTCGGGAAGCGGAGATCGCCGCGGCGATCCACGACGCGGTCGCGCGGTTCCTGCCGGAGGATCCCTTGAGATCGTGAATCCCAATTGCCGTCGCAATCGCCGCGACCTCCGAAGCGCGCGCACGGCTGCAGGTCAAGGATTGCGGGGCTGGAGCGCCCGGCGGCGCGCTAGTGAAGCGCGAGGCCCTGCAGCCTCGAACGCGACCCAGCGGAGACATCATCATCGTGCCCGGCGCCCCATCCGCGCGCAGTTCCGAGCCGCCCGAGGGGCCGCCGCGGCCGACCCTCGCCGGCAACACCGCCCTCGGCGTGACGCAGATCGTCCTGTGGGGCGGCACCTTCTTCCTCACCGCGGTCGTCTCGGACCCGGTCGTCGCCGAGACCGGCTGGCCGCAGGCCATGGTGGTGGGCGCGCTGTCGCTGGCGATCTTCGTGTCGGGTCTGCCGGCGCCCTTCGTCGGCCGCCTGATCCGGCGCCACGGCGGGCGGCCCGTCCTGGTCGCCGGCGCCACGATCATCGCGGCCGGCCTCGTGCTGATGGCGGTCGCCCAGACCCTGCCGGTCTTCCTGCTCGCCTGGGTGGTCGCCGGTCTCGGCATGTCGGCCGCGCTCTACGATCCCCTCTTCGCCGCGATCGGCCAGGCCTACGGCGCCGCCGCACGCGGGGCGATGACGCAGATCGCGATCTCGTCGGGCTTGGCGGTCTCGCTCTGCTGGCCGGCGACGCGGTTTCTGGTCGATCATGTCGGCTGGCGCGGGGCCTGCCTCACCTACGCGATCCTGTCCGTCGCCCTCGTGGCCCCGCTCTTCGCCTGGGCGCTTCCGGCGCGGAGCCGGGCTGCTGCAGGACCGACGCCGCCGCGGCCTGCCGGGCCGGCGGGGTCGGCCGAAGCCGCGCGCCTGCCGGCCGAGCGCCTGCTCGCGGTGACCTTCACGATGGCGGCGATGATCATGACCGCCGCCTCGGTGCAGCTGCTCAACCTGCTCCAGACCCTGGGCGTCGGCGGCACCGCCGCCGTGGCCCTGACCGGCCTGATCGGTCCCGCCCAGGTCGGCGTGCGCGTCGTCGAACTCGCCTTCGGCCGCCGCGCCCATCCGGCCTGGTCCCTGCTCCTGTCGAGCGCCAGCGTCGGGCTCGGCCTCCTGCTGCTGGCGACTTTGCCGTCGCTGGCGTGGCTCGCGATGCTGCTCTACGGCGCCGGCAACGGCATGCGCACCGTCGTGCGGGGCACGCTGCCGCTGGCGCTCTACGGACAGCGCGAATACGCGGCCGCGATGGGCCGGCTCGCCCGCCTGCCGCTCTTCGGTCAGGCGGTCACCCCGCTGGCCTGCGGCTACATCGCCGAACGGTTCGGCCTCATGCCGCTGCTGGACGTCATGCTGGCCGTGGCGGCGATCAATCTCGGCCTGTCCCTCTGGGTCTTCGGCTTCGCGATGCGCCGCCCGAACGAGCAGGCGTGATCGGCTCCGCGGGCCGGTCACGGAAGCGAGGCAGCGTTCCGCGGGGGCTCGCCCGGGCCGTCCGCAGCGATCCCCGATGCCGCGTCCGGGCGTGCCCCGGGGTGCTGACAGACGCCAACGCCCTCGGGCTGGCCGGTTCCACCCCACGCGAACGACCTGATGGCGCCCGGCATCACTGAGCGGGGCGATCGACTGCGGCCGTCAAAAACGCTATCGCCTGATTGACAGATTGTCCGACGATATGCTCAATTTGGGTCGCGGATGGGACTCGTCCGCGAGGAAGAGCCGGTGCAACCGGCCGCCTGAAGGAAACGCCCGCATGGACGCAGAGATCTACAAGATCTACGCGATCAAGTACGCGCATCATCACCGTATGGCCCGCGACAACTTCATCGGCGGGGACATTCACGACGGTCCGATGCCGATCGATTACTTCGTCTGGGTCGTCGTCGGCGGCGGCCGGACGATCGTCGTCGATACCGGCTTCGACCGCGCGATGGCGACGAAGCGGGGCCGCGACATCGTCCGGCCGGTCGAGGAGGGTCTGGCGCGGATCGGGGTCGACCCGCTTCAGGTCGAGGACGTCGTCCTGACCCACCTGCACTACGACCATGCCGGCAATCACGACCTGTTCCCGAAGGCCCGCTTCCATGTCCAGGAGCGCGAGATGGCCTTCTGCACCGGCCGCTGCATGTGCCACCCGGAGGTCCGCCACCCCTTCGCCGCCGAGGACGTGAAGGCGATGGTGGACCGGCTGTTCGAGGACCGCGTCCGCTTCCGCGAGACGACCGACACGCTGTATCCGGGGATCACCCTCCACCGGGTCGGCGGGCACTCGGATGGCCTGCAGATCGTCCGGGTCCGCACGGCGCGCGGCTGGGTCGTTCTGGCCTCCGACGCCGCGCACTTCTTCGCCAATATCGGCCGCCGGCTCGCCTATCCGATCGTCTACAACGTCGGCGACATGTTCGAGGGCTACCGGACCGTCCGGCGCCTGGCCGAGTCCGAGGATCACATCGTCCCGGGCCACGATCCGCAGGTTCTCGCGATCTACCCGCCGGCGGCCGAGGATGTCGCCGGCTGGATCGCGCGCGTCGACCTGCCCCCGACCGCTTCACCGACCTACTGACTGGAGGATTCCATGATCGTCGAGATGCGTGTCTACTACTGCGCCCCGACACGTCTGCCGGCCCTGCTGGAGCGGTTCCGCTCCACGACGCTCAGCTTCTTCCAGAAATACGGCATCGAGCAGATCGGTTTCTGGACCACGCTCGTCGGTCCCGACAACCACGCGCTCACCTACCTGCTCAAGTGGGACGACATGGCCCAGCGCGAGGCGCGCTGGAACGCCTTCCAGGCCGATCCGGACTGGATCGCCGCCCGCGCCGAGACTGAGAAGGACCGGCCGATCGTCGCCCGGATCGAGAACACCTTCCTCACCCCCACGGACTTCTCCGCCCTGCGCTGACGGGGACACGCGGCGTCGGGCCGCTCCGGCTGTCGCCCAGAGGGACATTCACGGCATGGAACAGAGAACCATCGGCGTCATCGGTCTCGGCATGATGGGCGACCCCATGAGCCGGTGCCTCGCCAAGGCGGGGCACGTGCTCCGCCTACTCGACGCGGACGCGGGCCGGACCGACGCGCTCGCCCGGGACCTCGGCGCGACGGCGCTGACGCGGGAGAACGCCGCCGGGCTCGATCTCCTGATCACGATGCTGCCGAACTCCGCCATCGTCGAGGCGGTGCTACTCGATGACGGCTGGGCCGACGCGCTTCCGGCCGGTGCCACCGTGATCGACATGAGCTCGTCGGAGCCGGTGCGATCCCGCGCGCTCGGCGAGACGCTCGCCGGGAAGGGGCTCGGCTACCTGGACGCGCCGGTCTCGGGCGGCGTGAAGCGGGCGGTCAACGGCACGCTCGCCATCCTCGTCGGCGGCGCGGCGGACCTCCTCGCCCGCTGGCGGCCGGTGCTGGAGGCGATGGGCACCTCCGTCCTGCATATCGGCCCGGCGGGATCGGGCCACGCCGCCAAGGCGCTGAACAACTTCGTCTCCGCCGCGGGTCTGCTCGCTACCGTCGAGGCGCTCCACGTGGCCCAGCGCTTCGGCATCGCACCGGAGGCCATGACCGACGTGCTCAACGCCTCGTCCGGGCGCAGCAACACCTCCGAGAACAAGGTCAAGCAGTTCATGCTCAGCGGCAGCTTCGCCTCGGGCTTCTCGCTGAAGCTGATGGACAAGGATCTCGGCATCGCCGGGGCGCTGGCCGAGTCGGTCGACTACCCGCTCGGCTTCGGCCGGCACTGCATCGAGACCTGGCACGCGATCGCCGGGGAGGTCGGGCCCGCGGCCGACCACACCGAGATGTACCACCTGCTGGCCAAGGGAGCCTGAGACGATGGCGCTCCCGGACCTGAGCCGCTTCTACATCGACGGCGCCTGGGTCGAGCCGGTCGCGGCCCGGCCGTTCCCGCTGATCGATCCCGCCACCGAGACCGCGTTCGGCACCCTCGCGCTCGGCAATGCCGAGGATGTCGACCGGGCCGTCCGCGCGGCCCGCGCCGCCTTCCCGGCCTTCTCGGAGACGGCGCCCAACGCGCGCGTCGCGCTCCTGCGCCGGATCCTCGCGCTCTTCGAGGAGCGGTTCGAGACCTTCGCCGAGACGATCCGGCAGGAGATGGGCTCGCCCATCGGCTTCGCCCGCAAGGGGCAGGCGGCGCGGGGACCGGCGCACCTCAACGCGCTCATCGAGGTGATGGAACGCTTCGCCTTCGAGGAGGACCGCGGCACCACCCGGATCCGGCGCGAGCCGATCGGCGTCTGCGGCCTGATCACTCCCTGGAACTGGCCGATCAACCAGATCGTCGTGAAGATCGCCCCGGCGCTCGCGGCCGGCTGCACGATGGTGCTGAAGCCCAGCGAGTACTCGGCCGTCAGCGCGATGCTGTTCGCGCAGGTCCTTCACGACGCGGGCGTCCCGCCGGGCGTGTTCAACCTCGTGAACGGCGACGGCCCCGGCGTCGGCGCGGCGATCGCCGCGCATCCGGGGATCGACATGGTCTCGTTCACCGGGTCGACCCGCGCCGGGATCGAGATCGCCCGGGCGGCGGCCCCGACCATCAAGCGCGTCGCGCAGGAGCTCGGCGGCAAATCCGCCAACATCCTGCTCGAGGACGTCGACTTCGATCAGGCGGTCCGGCGCGGCGTCGCGGCCTGCTGCACGAATTCGGGCCAGTCCTGCTCCATCCCCACGCGGATGCTCGTGCCGCGGGCCCGGATGGACGAGGCGGCGGCCATCGCGGCCGAGGCGGCCTCCGGCTTCCGGCTCGGCCCGACCGCGGATCCTGAGACGGATCTCGGCCCGGTGGTCAACCGCACCCAGTACGAGCGCGTCGTCGGGCTGATCCGCACTGGCATCGCGGAGGGCGCGCGGCTCGTCGCCGGCGGCCCGGAGCGGCCGGACCACCTGGACCGCGGCTTCTACGTCCGTCCGACGGTGTTCGCCGACGTGACCCCCGACATGACCATCGCGCAGGAGGAGATCTTCGGCCCGGTCCTGTCGATCCTCGCCTACGACAGCGAGGACGACGCCGTCGCGATCGCCAACGGGTCGCGCTACGGGCTCGCCGCCTACGTGCAGGGGCGAGACCGCGACCGGGCGCGCGCCGTGGCGCGGCGGCTGGTCGGCGGCCAGGTCCACATCAACTACCCGCCCCCGGACGTCCACGCGCCCTTCGGCGGCTACCGCCAGTCCGGCAACGGCCGGGAATGGGGCGAGGCCGGTCTCCAGGAATACCTCGAGACGAAGGCGATGATCGGCTTCGGCCTCGACTGATCCGTCCCGCGCGATGCGGCCGGTGCCTTCGCGCGTCGGTCCCGACCAGGAGAACCAGATGTCCGACGAGAGCGAGCTGTTCGGTAAAGGTTTCGAGAACCGCAAGACCGTCCTCGGCGCCGCCCATGTCGAGAAGTCCTGGGCCAATGCCGACGCGTTCAACCGTCCGGTCCAGCGGCTCGTGACCGAGTATTGCTGGGGCGCGGTCTGGGGCGACGAGACGCTGCCGTTCAAGACCCGCAGCATGCTCAACATCGCCATGCTGACCGCGATGAACCAGCATCACGAGCTCGGCGTCCACGTCAAAGGCGCGCTCAACAACGGCGTGACCAAGGACGAGATCCAGGCCGTGCTGATGCAGGCCCTCGTCTATTGCGGCGCCCCGGCGGCCCTGTCCGCCTTCCGGACCGCCTCCGCGGCGATCGCCGCGTGGGACGCGGAGCACGACGGCGGGCGCTGATCCCGCGGACGACCGCGCGGGCTCGGCGCCCGCGCCCACGCTCCGACGCAGTCAAAAAAGTTGCGCGGCAGTACAACAGGGAGGGAGACGCCATGTCGGTCACGTCGGCGGCCTTGGCAACGGACGCAGCGGGCGCGCGCCCGGCCTCGTCCCAGTCGATCGAGGAGAAGCGACGAAGCGCCATCCGCGGCGCGTTCTTCTCCGAATACATCGACATGTTCGACATCTACCTGCCGGTGGTCGCGCTGGCGCCGGTGATGTTCATGTTCCAGCCGAAGAACCTGTCACCCCAGATGGAGACGGTGCTGGCGTCGCTGGTGTTCATCACCACGCTGCTCGGCCGCCCGATCGGCGCGCTGATCTTCGGGCTGATCGCCGACAAGGTCGGGCGCCGGGCCGCCTCGATCTACTCGGTGGCGGGCTTCGGCGTGATCACGCTGCTGATCGGCCTGCTGCCGGGCTACGAGACGCTCGGCCTCGCCTCGTACATCCTGCTGGTCCTGCTGCGCTTCCTCGACGGGATCTTCCTCGGCGGCGGCTACACCGGGGCGATGCCGCTCGCCATCGAGTACTCGAAGAAGGACAAGCGCGGCTACGTCGGCGGCCTGATCATCGCGGGCTTCCCGGCCGCCTATGTCAGCATCAACCTCATCACGATGCTGATGTTCTACCTGTTCCCGCTGGACGGGCCCGGGTCGCCCTACACGGTCTGGGGCTGGCGCATTCCCTTCATCGTCGGCGCGGCGCTCGCCGGCCTGCTCGCCCTCTACTACGTCCACAAGGTCTCGGAATCGGAGGTCTGGAAGAAGGAAGCGGCCGGCGGCGCGGTCCAGGCCGAGACGTCGCCCATGGCGGGTCTGCTTTCCGGGAAGGGCGGGCGCGACCTGCTGCAGGTCCTGCTGCTGATGACCGGCTTCTGGACGACGCAGAACATCATCACGATCTACATGCCGACCGGTCTGCTGGTGAAGACCCTGCACCTCGACGGCTTCGCGCTGACCGCGACGCTGATGATCTGCTACACGATCCTGTTCTTCAGCTACATCGGCTCCGGACTGCTGGGACAGCTCATCGGCCGCCGGCGCTTCTTCCTGGTCGTTGGCCCGCTGATCGCGACCGTCGGCGCGTACATCCTCTACACGCTGACCGTCACGTCCGGGATGGCGTTCGGCACCCGCGTGCTGCTGGTCAGCCTCCTGGCGGTGATCGTGACCTCGCCCTGGGGCGTCATCGTCACCTACATCAACGAGCGCTTCGCCACGGATGTCCGCGCCACCGGCTTCGGCATCGGCTTCAGCCTCTCGGTGGTGATCCCGTCCTTCTACGCCTTCTACATGGACTGGCTGAGCGCGCTGATGCCGCTCGCGCTGACGCCCGTGGCCCTGCTGATCGTCGGCGGGCTGATCGGCACCGTGGGCGCGCTCATCGGGCCGGAGACCAGGGACGTCGATTTCGGCACCGGGCACTGAGACGGACGCCGCGCGGAGGTTGCAGCATGAACGGGAACCGGATCGGCTTCATCGGGCTCGGCAACATGGGCGGCCGCATGACGCGTCGCCTGACCGGGGCGGAGATCGACGTCGTCGGCTTCGACACCGACCTGGAGGCCGCGGCGCGCTGGGGCGCGACGGAAGCGGCCTCGATCGCCGCGGTCGTCGAGGCGGCGGACGTGGTCCTGATGTCCCTGCCCGACAGCAAGGTTGTCGAGCGCGTCGTGCTCGGCGAGGGCGGCGTCCTCGCGGGCTGCCGGCACGGGCAGATCGTCGTCGACCTCAGCACGGCCTCGGCCAGCTCGACGCGCCGCATCGCCGCGGCGCTGGCCGAGCGCGGCGTCGCCTACGTCGACGCGGGCATCTCCGGCGGCGCCGCGGCCGCCGAGAAAGGGACGCTGACCCTGATGGTCGGCGGCGATCCGGCCGTGATCGACCGGCTGGGCTGGGTGTTCGCGCCGATCGCCCGGAAGGTCGTCGTGATGGGCGGCTCCGGCGCCGGCCACACGACCAAGCTGCTCAACAACTTCCTGAACGCGGTCAGCCTCGCCGCCACCGCGGAGGTCATGGTCGCGGGCCGGAAGGCCGGGCTCGACCTGCACCGGCTCCTGGAGGTGCTGAACGCCTCCAGCGGCGTCAACTTCGCGACGCTGAACCGCTTCCCGAAGATCGTCGACGGCGACTACCTGGAAGGCGGCCTGACCGGCAAGCTGATGACCAAGGACGTCGTGCTCTACACCGATCTCCTGCACGAGCTCGGCGTCGCCTCCCTGAACGCGTCGGGCCCGATGGCGAGCTTCGGCCTCGCCACGGCGCTCGGCTACGGCGACGTCATCTCCAACCGCGTCGTCGACGCCATCGGCGACGTCTCCGGCGGTGTCCGGCTTCACGGCAACCGACACGAGAACTGAGAGGATACGATGCAGATCTTCCACGGTCGCGAGAACAGCGCGAAGTCCGAGAGCCGCGGGCCGACCTTCACCGGGCAGGTCTGGGCCGATCCGGTCATGCCGTCGACGGGCGGCGTGATGATCAACAACGTCTTCTTCACGCCCGGCGCGCGGACCTTCTGGCACGCGCACGCGCAGGGTCAGATCCTGCAGGTCACAGCCGGCAAGGGCTGGATCTGCGTCGCGGGCCAGCAGGCGCAGCCGATCCGGGCGGGCGACACCGTCTGGATCCCCGCGGACGAGCGGCACTGGCACGGCGCGGCCGCCGACAGCTACCTGATCCACACGGCGATCTCGCTCGGCAAGACCGACTGGCAGGACGAGGTGGTCGAGGCCGATTACGCCGGAGCCACGGCATGACCGGAACCGCCCCGAACCCGGAGAGCCTCCGGCACACCGTGCAGGGCGAGCTCGGCTACTGGGATCCCGAGCAGGCGGCTCTGGCCGAGCTGGCCCCGGGCTTCCTCGACGCCTGGGCGCGGCTGGCGACGGTCCCGGTGCGCAAGAACCATCTCGGCGCCAAGGACCGCGCCCTGATCGCGCTCTCGGCCGCGACGGCCGCGACCCACCTCTACGCGCCCGGAACCCGCCGCCAGATCCGCAACGCCCTCGACGCAGGCGCGACGGCCGACGAGATCACGGAGGTGCTCGCGCTCACCGCGACGCTCGGTATCCACGCCTGCAACATCGGCGTGCCGCTGCTGCTGGAGGTGCTGGAAGAGGCTGGCCAGCGGAGCGGCCCCGCGCCGCTGACACCGCGCCAGGAGCAGCTGAGATCCGACTTCACCCGCGACCGGGGCTACTGGCACAGCTTCTGGGACGGTCTTCTCGAACTCGATCCCGACCTGTTCGAGGGCTACCTCGACTTCTCGGCCTGGCCCTGGCGCCACGGCGTGCTCACGCCGAAGATGAAGGAGTTCGTCTACTGCGCCTTCGACGCGGCGGCGACCCATCTCTACGTGCCGGGCCTGAAGATGCACATGAAGAACGCCCTCGGCTACGGGGCGACCAAGGAAGAACTCATGGAGGTTCTCGAGATCGTCAGTCTGATCGGCATGCACGGCGCGGAACTGGCCGCGCCGATCCTGCGGGACGAGCTGGAGGCTCGGGGCCGGGGCTGACGGGCGCGCTGCGGGGCATGCCTTGCCACCCGAGGCCGCGCCATGTCACCCGTGCGGCCCAGCCGCGATCCCCGAACACCCAGCGATGAACAAGATCAGCGCCATCCAGCCGGACACGCTCCGTCGCAAGGTCGAGGACGCCGTCCGCGAGGCGATCACCTCGGGCGTCTACGCCCCCGGCGAGCGGCTGATCGAGCGCGAATTGTGCGAGGGGCTCGGCGTCAGCCGCGCCTCCGTGCGCGAGGCCCTGCGCCGGCTCGAGGCCGAGAAGCTCGTCCACACGGTGCCGCATCGCGGCCCGGTCGTGGCCTCGATCTCGGTGGAGGAGGCGCGTCAGCTCTACGCACTGCGCGCCGTCCTCGAGGGCTACGCGGCGCACGAATTCGCCACGCAGGCCGCGGATGCCGCCATCCTGCAGTTCGGGCGGGCCGCGGCGGATCTGCGCGAGGCCGCCGGCAGCGGCGACACGGACCGCGTCCTGCGCGCCAAGGGCATCCTGTACGACGTCATGCTCAGCCATTGCGGCAACGATCTCGTCCGCGAGATCCTCCGCGGGTTCTACTCCCGGATCAACCTGCTGCGGGCGACATCCCTGATGCATCCGGAGCGGCTGCCGCACAGCCTCGCCGAGATCGACGCCCTCGTGGCCGCTTTCCAGAAGCGGGACGCCGCGCAGGCGGAGCAGCTGGCCCGCCTCCACGTCACCAACGCGTGCGCGGTCGCCCTGAAGCAGCTCGCGTCTCGGACCGCGCAGACGCCGCTCGACGCGGTGAGCTGAGCCGAAACCCCTCGGCCGCGAGCCCGCCCGTCCTTCGGCCGACCCGCTGACACGATCCGGTGCCAGTCGCCGGCGATGGCCGACAAGCCATGCCGCCAGGCCTGGGAGGGGCGGCGGCGCGCCGCAGCGCGCCTTCGCCGCCGAGGCGCCTCCCGGCGACCCATGGAACGCGATGATTTGTGCAGGGGATGCCACCGGAAGCGGCAGGTCTCGGCTTGCAAATGATCTAAAAGTTTCTCACTCTCGGCTCAATTGAGAATTTTCGATCGGGCCTGGCGCCGTGGCACTGCAACCTGGGGAAGCATCTGTCGCCCAGCGCATCGCGCAGGCGTACCCGTCCCTCAGCGCCGCCCATCGGCAGGTTGCCCGCTTCGTCCTCGATCACCCGCTCCGCGCCGCGACGCTCCCGGTCAACGAGCTGGCGGATCTCGTCGGCGTCTCCGTCGCGACCGCCAACCGGTTCGCCCGCGCCGTCGGCTACGCGGGCTACGCGAAGTTCCGCGCGGCCCTCGTCCTGGGCTACGAGAAGGCGCTCGCCCCGGTCGAGAAGCTGCGCGGCGGCCGGGAGCAGCCCACGACCGTGTCCGGGATCCTCGACGGGGCCCTGGCCGACATCGTCCGCAACATCGAGGCGACGCGGCGCGGGCTCGACGGCGAGACGTGCGGGCGCGCGGTCGAGGCGATCCGGCAGGCCCGGCGGGTCTACGTCGTGGGCCTGGGCAGCAGCAGCTGGCCGGCCGGCATCCTCGCGCGCAACCTCGACGTGAACCGCGAGGACGTGCACCTGCTGGCGACGCTGGAGGGACCGGGCTTCGCCGCGCGGACCCTGCGCCGGCTGACGGCCGACGACCTCGTCATCGCCCTCGCCACCCCGCGCTACTTCGCCGACACGGTGCGGCTGGCCGAGATCGCCCGGAAGCATGGCGCCGCGGTCCTGGCGCTGACCGACGGGCCGCACTCGCCCCTCGTGGCGACCGCCACCATCGCGCTCTACGCGCAGACCGACTGCCACTACTTCGCGGCCTCGGATGCCAGCCTGACGGCCCTCGTCGAGGCCCTGGCGAGCGCCTTCGCCCACGCGACCGTGGATCTCGTCCCGGCGGCGACGCGGGTGACGGAGGCCGTGCTGCCCTGGCTCGACCGCGACTACGCCGCCTGGCCGCCGCAGGGCGGAGCCGACGACCTGTCCGACACCCCGCCTCCGGGAACCGTTCCATGAGCGACTACCGCCCCGTTCTCGTGATCCACGGCGGCGCCGGGACGATCGCGCAGGGTCAGGATGATCCGGGCGAGGCGCGCTATCACGCGGCCCTCGCGGACATCCTGGCGGCCGGAGCGGCCTGCCTCGCCGACGGCGGCAACGCCCTCGACGCCGTGAGCGTCGCCGTCGACCTCCTCGAGGAGTGCCCGCTGTTCAACGCCGGCCACGGCGCCGTCTTCACCAGCGCCGAGACCCACGAGCTCGACGCCGCGATCATGGACGGTGCCACCCTGCGGGCCGGCGCCGTCGCGGGCGTCGCGCGGGTCCGCCGGCCCGGCCGCGCGGCCCGCGCGGTGATGGAGGCGGGCGAGCACGTCCTGATGGCGGGGGCCGGCGCCGAGGCCTTCGCGGAGCAGCACGGCCTGGAGATGGTGGCGCCGAACTTCTTCTCGACGGAAGCCCGCCGCGACCAGCTCCGCCGGGCCCGGGCCGCCGGGCAGGTGGCCCTCGACCACGACGCGGCGTCGGGCCCCCTCGACGAGACCCGCAAGTTCGGCACGGTGGGCGCCGTCGCCCTCGACCGGGACGGCCATCTCGCCGCCCTGACCTCGACCGGCGGCATGACCAACAAGCGTCCCGGCCGGATCGGCGACTCGCCGCTGATCGGCGCGGGCACCTACGCGGACGACCGGACCGCCGCAATCTCCTGCACCGGCACGGGGGAAGCCTTCATCCGCGTCGCGGCGGCGCACGATGTCTGCGCGCGCATGGCCTACGGGGGCCAGGACCTCGCGGCGGCGGCTCGGGCGGTGGTCGAGGACGCTCTCCCGGCGGTCGGGGGCCGCGGCGGATTGATCGCCGTCGACGCGCGCGGCCGGGTCGCGATGCCGTTCAACACCGAGGGCATGTATCGCGGTGTCGTCCGCCCCGGCGAGGTGCCAACCACCGCGATCTTCGGCGAATCCCGCCGCGTCACGGCTCCCGCGCGCTGAGATCCGCCATGCCGACCATCGCAGCCGGAACCGGCTCTCCCACCGCGATGCCCGACGGGCGGGTCGTCTCCGTCAGCGGCCTCACCGTCCGCTTCGCGACCTCCGAGCGGGTCGTGGAGGCGGTCCGCGACCTGTCGTTCCACGTCGATGCCGGCGAGACCCTGGCGATCGTCGGCGAGTCCGGGTCGGGCAAGTCCGTGACCTCGCTGAGCCTGATGCGCCTCGTGGAGCACGGCGGCGGCCGGATCGCGGCCGGGCAGATGCTGTTCCGGCGCGGCTCGGGCGAGGTCCTCGACCTCGCCGCCGCCCCGAACGCCAAGATGCGGGCGATCCGCGGCGCCGATATCGCGATGATCTTCCAGGAGCCGATGACCTCCCTGAACCCGGTCTTCACCGCCGGTGACCAGATCGCGGAATCGATCCGCGTCCATCAGGGAAAGAGCGCCTCCGCCGCCCGGGCCGAGGCCCTGCGGATGCTCGACCTCGTGCGCATCCCCGAGGCGCGCAATGTCCTCACGCGCTACCCGCACCAGCTCTCCGGCGGCATGCGCCAGCGCGTGATGATCGCCATGGCCCTGTCCTGCAAGCCGCAGCTGCTCATCGCCGACGAGCCGACCACGGCCCTCGACGTCACGATCCAGGCCCAGATCCTCGAACTGATCCGCAGCCTCCAGGCCGAGATGAAGATGGGCGTCGTCTTCATCACCCACGACATGGGGGTCGTGGCCGAGATCGCCGACCGCGTGCTGGTCATGTACCGCGGCGACAAGGTCGAGGAGGGGGCAGCGCCCGCGCTCTTCGCCGCGCCGCGCCATGCCTACACACGGGCGCTGCTCGCGGCCGTGCCCCGGCTCGGCGCGATGGCGGGCAGCGACCTGCCGCGGAAGTTCGACCTGCTGCGGGCCGGGGCCCGGGAACAGACGGCAGGGCAGGGGGCGGCCGCCGCGGTCGACGCGCCCCACGACACAGTCCGCGCCGGCGCCGGTCCGATCCTGCGTGTGCGCGACCTCGTCACCCGGTTCGACATCCGCGGCGGCCTGCTCAACCGCGTGCGCCGCCGCGTCCACGCGGTGGAGCGGGTCAGCTTCGATCTCCATCCCGGCGAGACCCTGGCCCTCGTCGGCGAATCCGGTTGCGGCAAGTCCACGACGGGCCGCTCGCTCCTGCGCCTCGTGGAGAGCGAGAGCGGCCTGATCGAGTTCGACGGCGGCAACGTCCGCGACCTGCCCCCCGGGCAGCTCCGCGGCCTGCGGCGCAACATCCAGTTCATCTTCCAGGACCCGTACGCGTCCCTCGATCCCCGCCTGACCGTGGGCTTCTCGATCATGGAGCCGCTGCTGGTCCACGGGATCGCGACGCGCCGGGAGGCGGAGGCGCGGGTGGCGTGGCTGCTCGAGCGCGTCGGGCTGACGCCCGATCAGGCGCAGCGCTACCCGCACGAGTTCTCGGGCGGGCAGCGGCAGCGCATCGCCATCGCCCGGGCCCTCGCCCTGAACCCGAAGGTCATCGTCGCCGACGAGGCGGTCTCGGCCCTCGACGTCTCCATCCAGGCGCAGATCGTGAACCTGATGCTCGACCTCCAGCGGGAGTTCGGCCTCGCCTACCTGTTCATCAGCCACGACATGGCGGTGGTCGAGCGGATCAGCCACCGGGTGGCGGTGATGTATCTCGGCCAGATCGTCGAGATCGGCCCGCGCCGGGCGATCTTCGAGAACCCGCAGCACCCCTACACCCGCAAGCTGATGGCGGCAGTGCCGGTCGCCGACCCGGCCCGCCGGCACCTGCGCGCCCGCCGGCTCCTGACCGACGAGATCCCGAGCCCGGTCCGGGCCATCGGCGACGAGCCGCAGGTCGCGCCCCTCGTCGAGATCGGCCCCGGCCATCTCGTCGCCCGCCACACCGTCGGCGGCCTCGCCGCCTGACATTGCCTATCCCCGCCAGCAGGATCGTCCCATGCCCCGAGGTCTGACCATGTTCGAGCGCTTCCTCCTCGCCGCCGGCCTGCTCGCCGTGGCGGCCGCGCCCGCCGCCGCGGCGGGCGACCCGATCCTGGCGATCAGCGGCCAGCCCGAGACTCTCGACCCGTACAACACGAACACGACGCTCACGACCGCCGTCACCAAGTCGTTCTACGAGGGCCTCTTCGGCTTCGACAAGGACCTGAAGGTCCGCAACGTCCTGGCCGAGAGCTACGAGACCTCGCCCGACGGCCTGGTCTACACGTTCAAGCTGCGCGAGGGCGTCAAATTCCACGACGGCACGACGTTCGACGCCGCTGCGGTGAAGGCCAATCTCGACCGCGTCCTCGACCCGGAGAACCACCTCGCGCGGTACAACCAGTTCAACCGCATCAAGACGATCGAGGTACTCTCGCCAACGAGCCTGCGCATCACTCTGAAGGAGCCCTTCGGGCCGTTCATCAACTCGCTGGCCCACGCCTCGGCGGCGATCATCTCGCCCACGGCCCTGAAGAAGTACGGCAAGGACATCGCCTTCCACCCGGTCGGCACCGGGCCGTTCACCTTCGTCGACTGGAAGCAGACCGACTACGTCAAGGGCGCGAAGTTTGCCGATTACTGGCAGGCCGGCTTGCCCAAGGTCGACACCATCACGTGGAAGCCGGTGCCCGAGAACGGCACACGCGCCGCCATGCTGCAGACCGGAGAGGCCAACTTCGCCTTCCCGCTGCCGTACGAGCAGGCCAAGATGCTCGAATCCAACAAGAAGCTGAAGATCGAGGTCCACGCCTCGATCATCGAGCGGTATCTCAGCATGAACGTGCTGCAGAAGCCGTTCGATGACCTGCGCGTCCGCCAGGCGATCAACTACGCGATCAACAAGGAGGCGTTGGCCAAGGTCGCCTTCTCGGGCTACGCCTTCCCCGCTCAGGGCATCGTCCCGCAGGGCGTGCTCTACGCCCACAAGATGGATCCGTGGCCCTACGATCCGGCCAAGGCGCGCCAGCTCCTGAAGGAGGCCGGCTACGCGAACGGCTTCGAGGCGACCCTCTGGAGCGCCTACACCACCACCACCGCCCAGAAGGCGATCCAGTTCCTCCAGCAGCAGCTCGGGCAGGTCGGCATCAAGGTCCAGACCCTGGCCCTGGAGCCCGGCCAGCGCACCGAGTGGGTGCAGACCGCTCCGGATCCGAAGACCGCCCGCGTCCGCCTCTACTATGCCGGCTGGTCGTCCTCGACCGGCGAGGCCGATTGGGGCCTGCGGCCGCTGCTGGCGACGGAGGCGTGGCCGCCGAAGCTCAACAACACCGCCTATTACGGCAACGCCGAGTTCGACGCCCTCCTCGCCAAGGCGCTGGTCTCAACGAACGACGCGGAGCGGGCCGAGCTCTACGCCAAGGCCCAGGAGATCGTCATGAAGGACGCCCCCTGGGCGCCGCTGGTCACCGAGCAGAACCTCTACGCGACCTCCGCGCGGCTCTCCGGCGTGTACGTCATGCCCGACGGCAACATCGATTCCGGCGCGATCGCCGTCGCTCAGTAGCCGCCGACAGCGGACCTCCGCGCCCGGCGGCCCGGACGATGGCCGTCCCGGCGCGGAGGTCCCGCGCGATCGTTTCACGAAAATCCCGGATCGCGGGCGCGAGCCTATGCTGACCTTCCTGCTCAAGCGGCTCCTCGGGCTGCTGCCGACGCTGCTGATCGTCTCGGTGCTGGTCTTCCTGTTCGTCCACCTGCTGCCCGGCGATCCGGCGCGGCTGGCGGCCGGGCAGGATGCCGACGCCCAGACGGTGGCGCTGGTGCGCACCGAACTCGGTCTCGACCGGTCCCTGCCGGAACAGTTCGTGCGCTACTTCGCCAACCTCGCCCGCGGCGATCTCGGCGTCTCGATCCGCACCCGCCGCCCGGTCTCGACCGAGATCGGCGAGCGCTTCCTGCCGACCCTTCTGCTCACGCTCACCAGCATGGCCTGGGCGGTCGCCTTCGGGCTGATCATCGGCATCGTCTCGGCGGTCTACCGCAACGAATGGCCCGACCGGGTCGGGATGACGCTCGCCGTGTCCGGCATCTCGTTCCCCGCCTTCGCGCTGGGCATCCTCCTGATGCAGATCTTCTCGGTCGAGCTCGGCTGGCTGCCGACCGTCGGCGCCGACACGTGGCGGCACTACGTGCTGCCGTCGCTGACGCTGGGCGCGGCCGTGGCCGCCGTGATGGCCCGCTTCACCCGCGCGGCCTTCGTGGAGGTCATCGGCGAGGATTTCGTCCGCACCGCGCGCGCCAAGGGGCTCAAGGAGCGCGTCGTCATCGCCAAGCACTGCCTGCGCAACGCCCTGATCCCGGTCGTGACCATGATGGGCCTGCAGTTCGGCTTCCTGCTCGGCGGCTCGATCGTCGTGGAGGCGGTGTTCAACTGGCCCGGCATGGGCCGCCTGCTCGTCGATGCCGTGAACCAGCGCGACTACCCGGTGATCCAGGCCCTAGTCCTGCTGTTCTCCCTGGAGTTCATCCTGATCAACCTGATCGTGGACGTGCTCTACGGCCTCATCAACCCGACCATCCGCTACAGGTGAGCCGGCCGTGACCGACATCCTCGTCCCCGCCGCCCCCACCGTCGCGCCCGTCCCCACCGGCATCCGGACGCCGTGGTCGGAATTCTGGCGCAAGTTCCGCCGCCAGCGCGTCGCCGTCGTCGCCCTGGGCTTCATCGGCCTGCTGGTCGTGGTCGCCGTGCTGGCGCCGTGGATCGTGCCCTACGACCCGGTCAACGACTTCGACTACGACCGGATCAACGAGGGCCCCTCGCTCGCGCACTGGCTCGGCGTCGATCCCCTCGGGCGCGACATCCTGAGCCGCATCGTCGAGGGGGCGCGGATCTCCCTCGCGACCGGCTTCCTCTCGGTCGCCGTCGGCGGCCTCGTCGGGACCGTGCTCGGTCTCCTGGCGGGCTATTACGGCGGCTGGTGGGACCGGATCGTCATGCGCATGTCCGACGTGCTGTTCGCCTTCCCGGGCATCCTGCTGGCGCTCGGCGTCGTCGCCATCCTGGGCTCCGGGCTCGTCAACGTCGTCGTGGCGGTCTCGGTCTTCAGCGTCCCGGCCTTCGCGCGCCTCGTGCGCGGCACGACCCTGGTCCTGAAGAACAGCACCTACATCGAGGCCGCGCGGAGCATCGGCGCCCCCGACCGGACGATCATCCTGCGCCACATCCTGCCGGGCACGATCTCGGGCATCGTGGTCTACTTCACCATGCGACTGGGCACCTCGATCATCACGGCCGCGAGCCTGTCGTTCCTCGGCATGGGCGCGCAGCCGCCGACGCCCGAGTGGGGCGCCATGCTGAACGAGGCGCGCGCCGACATGGTCTCGGCGCCGCACGTCGCGCTGTTCCCGAGCCTCGCGATCTTCTTCACGGTGCTGGCCTTCAACCTCCTCGGGGACGGGCTCCGGGACGCCCTCGACCCGAAGATCGATCGCCTGTGATGCAGGCCGCTCCCGCGCGCCCCGCGCCCCGCGTCGGCCGCCTGCCGCGGGGCCCGCGCGACGCCATCACCGACGTCCCGGGCGTGACGGTCGGCCATTGCACGCTGGCCGAGGGCGACGTGCAGACGGGGGTGACCGTCGTGCGGCCGCACGGCGGCGATCCCTACCGCGACCGCGTTCCGGCGGCCGGCGTCGTGCTCAACGGCTTCGGCAAGTCCGTCGGCCTGATGCAGGTCGAGGAACTCGGCGTGCTCGAGACGCCGGTCGCCCTGACCAACACCTTCTCGGTGCCGGCGGTGGCTGCCGCCCAGATCCGCGCCGCGATCGCCGACAATCCGGAGATCGGGCGCGCGCTACCGACGCTCAACGCGCTCGTGTTCGAGTGCAACGACGGCTACCTCAACGACATCCAGCGCATGGCGGTGGAGGCGTGCCACTACCGCGACGCCCTCGACGCGGCCGGTTCCGCCGTCGCGGAAGGGTCGGTCGGGGCCGGGCGCGGCATGTCGACCTTCGGCCTCAAGGGCGGCATCGGCACCGCCTCCCGCCGTGTCCGCACGCGCGCGCGCGGCCGGTTCACGCTGGGCACCCTCGTCCTGTCCAATTTCGGCAAGCCGTCGCAGATCCGGGTGTGCGGCACGCCGCTCGCCGCCCACCTCCGGGCGGCCGCCGGGGAACCGGAATCCGGCGCGGAACCGCCGGAGAAGGGCTCGATCATCATGATCGTCGCCACCGACGCGCCCCTCGACGCGCGCCAGCTCCGCCGCCTCGCCCTGCGGGCCGGGGCCGGCCTCGCCCGGACCGGCTCGGTGTTCGGCCACGGCAGCGGCGACATCGCGCTGGCCTTCACGACCGCCTACACGGTGCCGCAGGATCCCGCCCGCCCGATGCCGGCGCCCGCCCTGCTGCACGACGCGGAGCTCGATCCATTGTTCGAGGCCGCCGCGGACGGGGTCGAGCAGGCGATCATCCACGCCCTCTGGCGGGCCCAGGCGGTGACGGGCCGCGACGGCCACCGGCGGGACGCGCTGACGGATCTCCTGCCCGGCTGGGCCGAAATTCTCGGAGCCTGAGCGATGCGCGTCCTGATCTCGACGGATATCGAGGGCGTCGCCGGGATCTATCACCGCGTCCAGACGACGCCGGGGAATCCCGAGTACGAGCGCGCGCGGGTGCTGATGACGCGGGAGGCCAATGCCGCCGTCGCGGGCGCCTTCGACGGCGGCGCGCGGGCGGTGCTGGTCAACGACTCGCACGGCGACTTCCGCAACATGCCCCCGGACCTCCTCGACCCCAGGGCGCAGGCCGTGCAGGGCAAGCCGCGGCCCCTCGGGATGATGGCCGGGATCGATCAGGACATCGATGCGGTCTGCCTCGTCGGCTACCACGCGCGGGCGAGCGGCCGGGGCATCCTGGCTCACACGGTCAACAGCTTCGCCTTCGCGCGGATCGCGATCAACGGCCAGGAACTCGGCGAGGCCGGCCTCTACGGCGCGCTGGCCGGCGCCTACGGCGTGCCTGTGGCGATGGCGAGCGGCGACGACGTGTTCGTCGCGGAGAACCGCGCGCTGCTCCCGGGCACGCGCTTCGTCGAGACCAAGCGCGCGACGGGGCAGAACAGCGGCATCAGCCTCTCGCCGGCGCAGAGCTGCGCGGCGATCGGCGAGGCCGTCGCAGCGGCCCTCCGGGAGTCGAGCGCGCGGCCCTTCCGCCTCGAGGGTCCGCTGGAGGTCCGCGTGCGCGCGCAGACACCGGCCCTGGCGGACCTGTTCTGCCTGTGGCCGAGCCTGCGGCGGGGGGAGGGCAGCGAGGTCGTGTTCGCGGCGGCGCACGTCGCGGAGGCGGTCCAGGTGATCAACGCCCTCTCGGCGATGTCGAGCGCGCTGCGCTGAGCCCTCGCGGCCGGCGCGACGGCGACGATCCGCCCGGCGTCGCCCGAGAGGCGGCGGCATGCGCGCCTTGCGGTCTTCCGGCCGAAGGCCCAGAACCGCACGGTCCTTGCTTCCCCATGCTGGCGCCACGGGAGTTCGTCGCTTGGTCCGGACCGTCTGCCCGCACGATTGTCCCTCTGCCTGCAGCCTCGACGTGCAGGTCGTGGACGGGCGCGTCGTGTCGGTCCGGGGCGGCGACAATCCCTACACGGCCGGGGTGATCTGCGCGAAGGTCAGCCGCTACGGCGAGCGCGTCCACCACCCGGACCGGATCCTCCACCCGCTGGAGCGCGTCGGGCCGAAGGGCGGCGGGGCGTGGCGCCGGATCTCCTGGGACGCGGCGCTCGACCGGCTGGCGGCGGCCTTCTCGGAGACGGCGGACCGTTGGGGGGCGGAGGCGGTCTGGCCGTACAATTCGGGCGGGACCATGGGCCTCGTCCAGCGCGACGGTATCCACCGGCTCACCCACGTGATGGGCTACTCGCGGCGCAAGCGCACCATCTGCACGGCGGTCGCGATCGCGGGCTGGAGCGCCGGGGTCGGCCGGATCGCCGGCCCGGATCCCCGCGAGATGGCGCTCTCCGACCTGATCGTTGTCTGGGGCGGCAACCCGGTGAGCACCCAGGTCAACGCGATGACCCACATCAGCCGCGCCCGCAAGACGCGGGGCGCCAAGCTGGTGGTGATCGATCCGTACCGCACCGGGACCGCGGCGGCGGCCGACCTCCACCTCGCGCTCCGGCCCGGCACCGACGGGGCGCTCGCCTGCGCGGTGCTCCACGTCCTGTTCCGCGACGGCCACGCGGACCGGGCCTACCTCGCCGCCCAGGCCGAGGACACGGCGGCGCTGGAGGCGCATCTGGCGTCGCGCACCCCCGAATGGGCGGCGGCGATCACCGGCCTGGAGCCCGCCTCGATCGAGGCCTTCGCGGCCCTCTACGGGCGCACGCCGCGCAGCTACATCCGCTGCGGCTTCGGCTTCACCCGCAGCCGCAACGGCGCGGTGAACCTGCACGCGGTGACCTGCCTGCCGACCGTCACCGGCGCCTGGCAGCACGAGGGCGGCGGCGCCCTCTGGCAGCACGCCGCGATCTTCAACTGGGACAAGACCCTGACGGAGGGGCTCGACGCCAGGGCGCCCGGCGTGCGCGAGCTCGACATGAGCCGGATCGGCGCCGTGCTCACCGACGATCCCGACGCCCTGCTGGGCGGCCCGCCGGTCCGCGCCATGCTGATCCAGTCGGCCAATCCCGCGGTCTCCGCGCCCGACAGCGCCCGGGTGCGCGCGGGGCTGACGCGGCCGGACGTGTTCGTGGCCGTGCACGAGCAGTTCATGACCGAGACGGCCGCGCTCGCCGACCTCGTGCTGCCGGCCACCACCTTCCTGGAACACGACGACATCTACGGCGCCGGCGGCCACAGCCACATCCAGGCCGGGCCGGCGATCCTGGAGCCGCCGGGCGAGTGCCGCTCGAACCACGCGCTCCTGTCGGGGCTCGCCGCCCGGCTCGGCGCGGACCACGCGGGCTTCCGCCTGACCGCCCGGGACCTCGCCGACGCCACCCTCGCGCGCTCCGGCTGGGGCGGTCTCGACAGACTGGAGGCGGAGGGCTGGATCGACGCGCAGCCGGATTTCGCCGAGAGCCACTTCCTGACCGGGTTCGGCCATCCCGACGGGCGCTTCCGCTTCGCCCCCGACTGGGCGGCGCTGGGTCCGCGCGCGGCCGGCATGCCGGCCCTCCCGGATCACTGGCCGGAGGCCGAGCCCGCCGACGCGGAGCACCCGTTCCGGATGATCGCCCCGCCGGCCCGTCAGTTCCTCAACGCGACCTTCACCAACGTGCCCGAGTCGCTCCGCCGCGAGGGGCGGCCGACCTGCCTGATCCACCCGGCGGACGGCGTGCGGCTCGGGATCGGTACGGGCGACGCCGTCGAGGTCGGCAATGCCCGCGGTCGGGTCCGGTTGCACGCGCGGCTCGCCGAGGGGCAGCAGCCGGGCGTCGTGGTGGTCGAGAGCCTGTGGCCGAGCGCGGCCTTCGCGGGCGGGGACGGGGGCATCAACACGCTGATCGGGTCGGCGCCGGCCGCGCCCAACGACGGTGCCGCCTTCCACGACACTGCGGTCTGGGTTCGAGCGGCCTGAGCCGGGCGCTCGGGCCGTCGAAACTCACGCTCCTTTTCCGGTGCCCCCCTCGCAGAAGCCGGGGACGGACAATCGACAGCAATCCGTTGCCCGGAATCCCGGTCAGGCGCACGGCCGGTCGGGGTCGACGGGGTCGGGCGGCGCTCTCCCGCGCCCGCGCTTTCCCGCCCGCGGGCGGTGATCGTGACCGCGGGCCGGGCTAAGGCTCGGCCCTCGTCGACCCCGCCCCGCAGATGCCCTGGAGCGCGGTCCACGCCGCGCCCGACAGGATCTGCCGTTCGGGCGCCGCGGGTCCCGCCTGGGCGCGGATCGCGGCCGCGCGCTCGCGCGTGAAGGGATGGCTGCGCAGCAGGTCCAGCACGTCGCTCTTGCCGTCGTGCTTGTCCTTGGCGATGCGCTCGAGGATGTCGGCGAGCGCCGCGCCGTTGCCGCCCGCGCGCGTCATCAGGTCGACCGCGAAGGCGTCCGCCGCCCGCTCGGCGTCGCGGCTGTAGCCGGCCGAGAGCACCGCGTCGCCCAGCGCGATGATGATGGTCGAGCCGGTCAGATCCCCGAGGACGAGGCTCAGGAGGAACGAGGTGCCCGATGCCCGGATGAGGGAGCGGGTCGGATCGCGTCTGCGGACATGGCCGAGCTCGTGCGCCAGAACCGCCGCGGCCTCGTCGGCCGATCGCGCCCGCGCGATGAGGCTCGAGAGCACGATCACGCGGGCGCCCGGCAGGGCGAAGGCGTTGGCCATCCCGTGCCGGCGCACGCTCACGGCGAGAGCCGGCGGCAGCGAGCCCTCAGCCTGCCCGGCCGCGACGAGGCGACCGACGAGCTTGTCGAGGGCCTCGCGCCCGGCGGGCTCCGCACAGGCCGGCGGGTCGCCGAGGAAGCGCAGGACTTGCGGCTCCGCCACCGCCCCGAGCCGCGACTCGGCCGCGTCCGGCACGAGCGGGGCGAGCAGGCCGGCGATCTGCGGGACGCCGAAGACCGCCACGAGCAGGACCGAGAGACCCGCCGCCAGAGACCAGAGCACGAGCCGCACCGTGCCGCCCGAACCCTCCCGAAGGTGCAGGTCCGGGCAGCGCGCGGCGAGCGCCGCGGCGAGCGTCGCGTCCGAGAATTCCACGCGGGCCGGCTCGTCGGCCGGACCGATCCGCATCAGCGGCGGCACCGAGACGGCGGCGCGCAGGTCGAGCAGGTTCCAGTCCCGGGCGACGTCCGGCCCGGAGACGTGGAAGCGGTCGTCGAGGCGCAGGGTGACGGGATGAGCCCGCGCGCTGACGCCGTCGAAGTAGCGGCCTTCGACCTCGATCGGCGCCCCGGCGGTCGCTTCGGAAGGGCGGATCAAGTCTCAGAAGCCGATCTGGAGGGCGCCCCCGACGTCGAGCGCGTCGGCGAGACCCTCCTGCAGGCCGCTGCCGGCGCCGCGGGACGAGGCGAGGACACTGTCCAGGGCTCGGGGATCCACGACCGTCGTGCTCGTCGCCACCGCCGCCCACAACCGGGCCTGCACCACGCGCACGTACAGCACCGCGAAGAGCGGCGCGCCGACGAGGTAGATGAGGACGACGAGCCCGTGGAGCATCCCGAGATCGCCCGCCGCCCGCGCGGCGAAGATCAGCAGCGCGGCGACGAGGCCCAGCACGACGAGGAAGCCGAGAAGCGACAGCATGTAGACGATGTAGGGCCAGTAGAACTGGCGCGCCTTGAGGCTCGAGGCGAGGCGGGCGTGACCGAGGCCGGCGGCGGCCATGAAGGCCCGCGTCTCCCGGGCGCGGTAATAGGGGATCAGAAGCAGCGCCGCGGGCACGCAGATCGCGGCCGCGAAGCCCATCGTCCGGAGGAGGACGCCGATATGCGAGGCCGCGTAAGCGGGATTGAGGATCGTCTCGCCGGCCTTGCCGCCGGGCTTCGGCACCAGCAGGTCGCTGGGCAGCGAGAAATCCGCCGCCGCCAGGAGGGCGATGCCGAGCCCGATCAGCGGCCCGAGCCCCACCACGTAGAGCAGAAGCCAGGGGCCGAGCACGCTGCGTCCCCGCGCCGTCGAGTGCATCCGGCTGGTGCCGACCAGGGTGTGACCGATGCGGTAGCGCTCCAGGCTCGCCCGCATGAACGGGACGGCTAGGCCGACGGTGACGAGTGTGAGCAGCCACCAAGCGCCCGCGCGTGCCGCGTAGGCGAGCCCGGAGCCGTCCTGTCCGAGGCGTATGCCGCGCCACAGGGTCCGCATCGCCCGGTAGCGGCGTCCGCGGTAGATCGCGAACTGGCCCAGGAGGAACAGGAACACGAAGGAAATCACCACCGAGAACGGGGCGAGCGCGGGCGCGACGAGCGAGACCGCGAACAGCGCGACGTAGATCGGCACCAGGATCGCGAGCGCGACGAGGAAGCCCAGAAACAGTTCCTTGCCGGTTCCGGTGTACTCGGCGGGCGAGCCGTCGAGCGCGGTGCGCTCCCAGAAGAAGCGGCGCAGGTTGGTGACGTACCAGAACCGGTAGATGCCGAAGGTCACCACCGAGAGCAGAAAGCCCTTCAACGCGAGCCACGTGAGTCCTTTGACCCGCGGATCGAAGGTTACGGCGGCCACGCGCGTGGCCGGAGCGCTGCTCCGCGCGTCGAACTCGGTGCCGGTTGCGGAATCCATGGATTCGTCGATCGTCCCGTCGCATTTCGCGGCGGGACACTACGAAGTGAGACCCGCGGTGACCAGTTCCGCGCGGACGCAATTCAATTCCGTCCCCGCAATGTCGTGCGGCGACCGCACGAGACCTGCGGCGTCGTCAACGAGCGACTTCCGGGTTCGAGGCGGTCATCGCAGGCTATCGCGGCCGAGCCGGCCCGGTGAGGGAGGCGTCGCGCTCGGCCGGAGCGGCTCGACGGCGGCGCAGAACCGGCGCGACCGCCACGGCCTGAGCGCCGTCAGCCCAGGACAGCGAGGGCCGCGGCCAGATCGGCGACGAGATCGTCCGGGTGCTCGATCCCGATCGACACCCGGATCGTCGCGTCCGTGATCCCGAGCCGGTCGCGCACCGCCTTCGGCACGCCGGAATGGGTCGTGGAGGCCGGGTGGCTGGCGAGCGACTCCGTCCCGCCGAGGCTGACGGCGAGCTTGAACAACTGGAGGTGGTTGAGGACCTGGAACGCCTCGGCCTCGCCGCCGACGATGTCGAACGAGAATGTCGAGCCCGGTGCCGCGCACTGCCTGGCGTAGACCTGCGCCTGATGCGATCCGGGCTCGAGATGGGCGAGATGGTGAAGGCGTGCCACCTTCGGATGCGCCGCCAGCATCCGGCCGACGATCTCGCCGTTGCGGTTCGCGGCGCTCATGCGCAGCGACAGGGTCTCGAGCGAGCGCCCGAGCATCCAGCAGGAATGCGGGTCGAGACCGGTCCCGATCGCCGAGCGCAGCAGCCGCACCGGCTTCATCCGCGCCGCCGAGCCGAGGGCGGCGCCGGCGATCAGGTCCGAGTGGCCGCCGACATACTTGGTCAGGGAGTAGACCGAGATGTCGGCGCCTTCGCGCAGCGGGTGCTGGAAGAGGGGCCCGAGCAGGGTGTTGTCGCAGACCACCATCGGCGCCGCGCCGCCCTGCCGGGCACCGATCTCCTCGGCGACCGCGCGGACAAGGCTGAGGTCGACGAGGGTGTTGAGCGGGTTCGAGGGGGTCTCGACCATGACGACGCTGACCCGTCCCGCGTCGGCCGCCCGGTGGGCCGCGGCGCGCACGCTCGCCGGGTCGGTCCCGTCCGAGAACCCGAACGGCGCGATGCCGAACCCGGCCAGGGTCTTGGCGATCAGCGTCTCGGTGCCGCCGTAGAGGGGCTGCGAGTGCAGGATCGCGTCGCCGGGCCGGGCGAACGCCAGGATCGTGGTGGCGATCGCCGACATGCCGGAGGAGAAGACCAGCGCCGCCTCGGCTTCCTCGAAGACGGCCAGCCGATCCTCGACGATCTCGCTGTTCGGATGATTGAAGCGCGAGTAGACCAGCCCCGCCGCCTCGCCGACCGGCGGTTCGCGCCGCCCGGAGACGTAGTCGAAGAAGGCTTTGCCGTGCTCGGCGGAGGTGAAGACGAACGTCGATGTCAGGAAGACCGGCGGCTTCACCGCACCCTCGGACAGGGCCGGATCGTAGCCGTAGCCGAGCATCAGCGTCTCGGGATGGAGCGGGCGGTTGCCGAGTTCCTTCTTGTGGTAGCGGTCGTCCGACATGCTGACCTCGCTCCGACAGGACGCCAGCGCGGAGCTGGACAGCCCGGATGCGCTCCGGGTGCGGGAGCACGGCACAGCCGTGCCGATCTTCCCGTACGGGCGCAGGGGCAGTTTAATGCGTGCCCGCGAGCTCGATCAATCTCGACTCCGGTCTTGAGCCGATCTGGAAACGTTCCGACCGATTGCTTGGTCTGCAGAGTGATATTAAATTTCACGATGATTTACATTCAAAGTGTTCGGCACACGTTCCGGAGCACGGACCGGTTCTCGACCGCGTCGCGGAGTTCGTTCCGATAGGCTGCCGGGCCGAGATACTGCCCGAGGGGCAGGTCGGGCGCCTCCTGAATCGCCCGCGCCTGGATGCCGTGCCGTCGACACCCGCTTCGGCGAGGATCCCGCTAACGTCCCGGCAAGCGTCGAGCTCGCGGCGGTCCGGGCCTCGCCGCGCGCTCCATGAGTTCGCGACCGCGGCTCATCGCAGCCTTTCACGACCTTCGATAGCGACCCGCTGACCCCCTATCGCGCTTCAGCCCCGTCCTTTCACCCGCGGTCACGTTGTCGCTGCCCGATCAGGTATGATCCAAGTGATGGAATTTTACCGCGAGAGACGCGAGCATGTGATCTTTCCGTGCGGCAGAAGACCATGTTTTTCGACCAAAAGGCGCTGATAGGTCGCCATATTCTAGTCGTGGAAGATGATTATTTTGCCGCAGCACACGTCAAAGACTGCCTGCGCACACATGGTGCAACCATCGAGGGGCCCTGGTCGAACGTCGAACATGCCATGTCATCGCTCGATCGGAGTATCGATCGCATCGATTCGGCCGTTCTCGACATCGACCTTCAGGACGGGAAGAGAAGCTATCCAATCGCCAAACGCCTCGATTGGGCCGGAATACCTTATATATTCGCGAGCGCCCATCCGCTATCGCAGATCCCGGAAGAATATCGAGACTGCCTCAACATCGGAAAGCCCCATTCAGATCACAGGCTGATCTGCGGCCTCAGCCAGCTTCTAGAGGGCACCTTCGAGAGCAAGCTCTATCGGGCGCTGACAAGGCTGGGGGCGGTGAGCCGACATATCCAAGCAGGAGAGCGGCGCGTCGCTCAACAGCGAGAGCGGGTTGCTCGATTCCGAGGCATGCGGCACAGCCTCAATCTTGCCGAAGAATTGCTGGAGGAGCTGTTGAATAGTCTTTCCGCCCTGGAAGACACCCGTGCGAAATTTCTTGACGAACTTCGCCTGATACAAGCTGGTGCGCTTTGATCCCGGGCGGGTAGCGTCGAATTCTACCCAGCGCGAGGAGCAGGCGTGACGCTGCTCGTGGCGTCGCCTTCAGGATTCGGGGAATTCACGTCGTCGTCGCTGAGCTCGGAACAATTGATGGACGGCGGAGGGTCGGGGCGACGAACGAGATGCTCCGTCTGATCCAGCAACGTCCGTGAGCGTCGGATCGCCTGCAACGAGGTCTCCAGGAGCCACTGATCGTATCCAGCCGACAGTCGAGCTTTGGGGGACGAGTTTGCCAAGAGGCTGCTCCGCGTCATGCAGGCGGGAGCACACGTATCTCTCAGCCACCAGCGCCCACGGGTTCGAGAACCGGCTGGTGATCGCGACATCCTACGCCGGTCTGGCTGGAGCGCCTAATCGCAGGCGGTCCGGACGCTCGGCGCGCATCAGCCAATGGGCGTGCTCTCGACGCTGGTCGTCAGCCCCGATGCGAAGTCGCGCGGCGGCCGACGGATCGACGCTCTCGGGAAGCGTCGAGGGCGTCCCCTGCGGCCGCCCTGCCGCGACCCGGACCGGCCGCTAGCGGCCGGACCGGGCCGATCGCCGAGCATGCGCTGTCGTCGGACCTGCGCCCGAGACCCTTGCACCACCGGCCGCTGGTCAGGGGGCGGATCTCGAAAGCAGCCACCACCGGCCGTTCGGCAACCTCGGCTCGGGGCGGTGAACGGACGTTTGTTCGACGCCGGGGATCGGAGATCCTGCTGCGCGCCGCTCGCGATCCTACGCAATATGCCGTCTCGCGTGTCGAAAGGTGCGCGCTGCGCGCAGCACATCCGAGCACAACTCGGTTCCGGCGCTGTAAAACCTCGGCCGGTAATCCATACCTTAGAATAAATTCACTTTTGAATCGTTGTAAGTGTGTGATCTATAACACGTTTTCGGCTTGATCAACGATCCGTGAACGGCGAACACGTGGGCACTGCGCCGCCGGAGGCGCTCGTCAGCGTGATCTATGTCGTATCGCTCGCTCCTCACCCTCCTCCTCGCCACCACTGCTCTCGCCGGGCCCGCGAGGGCGCAGGACGGCTCCGTTCAGCTCAACGAGATCTCGGTCGAAGCGGCGTCGCCCGGCAATTCCGCCCCCGGCCTGACGGGCTCGGGCGGCCTCAACGTGAGCGGGGGCGACGGCGGTACGGCAAGCACCAGCGGCGGCGGTGGCGGTCCGTCCGGGATCACCGGTTACACCGCCCGGGTCGCCACGACCGCAACGAAAACCAACACGCCGCTGATCGAGGTCCCCCAGTCCGTGTCGGTGGTCACCCGCGAGCAGCTGAACGACCGCAACGTTCAGACCTTCACCGACGCGGTCAACTACGTCCCCGGCGCCGTATCCGCCCGGTCCGGCTTCGATCCGCGGTTCGATCAGATCTTCATCCGCGGCTTCGACGTGCTGACCAATCAGGGAATCTACCGAGACGGGTTGCGCGTGATCGGGACCGGCTTCGCCTACCCGAAAAGCGAGCCCTACGGCGCGGAGGCGCTCACCATCCTGCGCGGGCCCGCCTCCGGCCTCTACGGCCTCGGCTCGCCCGGCGGCATCCTCGACATCACGACCAAGCGTCCCGTCTTCGCGCCGTTCGGCGAGGTGCAGTTCCAAGCCGGCAGCTTCGACCGCTTCCAGGGCAACTTCGACGTCGGGGGGCCGATCGAGGGTTCGGGCGGCACCATGGCCTACCGTCTCACCGGCGTGCGCCGCGAGGCGGGCACCTTCATCGGTCTGGGCACGACCGACGACCAGCTCTATCTCGCTCCCGCGTTCACCTGGAAACCGTCGGCCGATACCACATTCACGTTCCTCAGCGAGTTCCAGGTCACGAATACGCCGGCGGCGACGTTCTTTTACAATGACCCGGGCTTTCGGGTGTCCAAGTTCTACCAGGGCGACCCGCGCTTCATCGGCCTCGGCCAGACGCAGTACCGGGTCGGCTACGCCTTCGAGCACTTCATCACGCCGGACCTCATTTTTCGCCAGAATTTCCGGCACTACGGGCTATTCCTGAGCGCCAAGTACGTCGACATCAACAACATCAACGAAGCACGCACGATCGGCACGCGCGATACGGGCTACATTCGCGAGGGCCTGGTGCAGCAGACGCTGGACAACCAGCTGGAAGCCCGCTTCGCTACAGGCCCGGTCGCGCACACCGTGGTCGGCGGCGTCGACTACGCCCGGTACAGCCTGAGCGCACGCTTCGGGTTCGGGCTGGCTCCGGACCTCAACCTCGTCACGCGGAATTACGGCCAGCAGTTCATCCCGACGCCCCCCCTGGCGCCCGCGTCGCGCCAGAGCCAGGACCAAATCGGTGTCTACCTGCAGGATCAAGCCAAGTTCGGAAACTTCATCCTGACGCTGAACGGGCGGCACGACTGGGTCTTCCAGAACAACTACGCGACGCCGGACAGCGCGGTCTCACGTCAGGACAACAGCGCCTTCACGGGCCGGGTCGGCCTGGGCTACGTCCTGGCACCGGGGCTGGTGCCCTACGCCAGCTACGCCACGACCTTCACGCCGCAGGTGGGCATCGACCGGAACGGGCAGGCGTTCAAGCCCGCCACGGGCGACCAGATCGAGGCCGGGGTCAAGTACCTGATCCCCGGCACCAATATCCAGACGGCGTTCGCCGGCTTCGACATCAACCAGTCGAACATCCTGATCCCCGACGCGGGCAACCTCGCGTTCCAGACCGCCGGCGGTGCCGTGCGCTCGACGGGCTTCGAGGCCGAGGCCACGGCCAACCTCGCGCCGGGCACGAACCTGACGATCGCCTACACACACGTCGACATCCGGTTCGTGAACTCGGTCTCGGCCACCGGTCAGTCGATCGCCGGGAACCGCGTGTCCGGCATCCCCAGCGACACCTACGCGTCGTTCCTGACCTACGCCTTCCCGCCTTCCTCGGCCCTGCGCGGTCTGCAGATCGGCGGCGGCATCCGCTTCATCGGATCCAGCTTCGCCGACGACCAGAACACGGTGCGCAACACCGCGGTCACCCTCTACGACGCGCTGGTCGCCTACGACTTCGCGGCGCTGGATCCGAAGTACAAGGGCTTCCGGGCGCAGATCAACGCCTACAATATCTTCGACCGTAACTACACGACCTGCTCGTTCGGGTTCTGCAACTTCAACCAGCCGGCACGAGTCATCGGTAGCCTGATCTATCGCTGGTGAGAGCGTCCATCTCCGGCGCCTGCGTGTTCCGAGGCCCGGCCTGCAGGAGGACACGACGATCGTGGCCCGCCGCGCGGCGGGCCACGATCGCGATGGCGGGGGCGCGGATCGACGTCCGCCCGGGCGATCTGCGACCGCTGGTTCACTCATCGACGGCGCAGGTCTTGAGGCGCTCCGATACGCCGGAGGGCGCGGGCCCCGGCGACGAGGCTCCGATCTACACGCGCCGAATGACCGACCCGGCCTTCCTGTGCGGGTCGGGCGCCTACGCTCAGGCGGGTGTCGCCAGGTCGCCGGCGATAGGCCGCCCGGCGTTCGGCACCACAAGGGCGCTGTGCGGCCACCGCGACATTCGCGCCGTCGACCGACGGTTCTCCACATCCTGACCGCGGCCTCGAGCGCGATCCGAACCCGATCGTCGTCTGCCTCAGGATTTCCGATCCAGACGCTTCCGGAAATCGTGCTTGATGAGCGGGTGCGGCCATTTAGCCTTTCCTATCGAGATCTGCTCGGGTTGAGGACGAACAGCTCTCCACGTGATGTCGGCAGGACGTCCTGAGCGGGCGTGACGCAGAAGCTCGAGGCAGACGCAGCGCCCGCGTCCGGAGAGACATGTCCGGGATAGGCGCCGATAGTCCGTGCGGCCGTTTCCGGGAGGGGGCGCTTGGATGATCGATCGGCGTAAAATGATCGAAAATCGAGACCGCGCTCTGACGGGGCGAATCTCGATCGAAACCGGAACAGTTTCTCCAGGATAAAATACATCTCTGGCATTCGATTTGCTCGGCGCGCGGTACTGCAGAGAAAGGAACTGTCGACGTGATGCGTCTTCTGACCCCGCTCCTCGCGGCCTCCGCCCTGGTCGCATCCATCATCCCGGTGCAGGCGGCCGAGAAGCTCGTCGTCAGCACCTGGGGCGGCAGCTTCCGCGATCTGATCGACGAGGCCATCGCCACGAAGTTCAAGGCGGAGACCGGCGCCGAGGTCGAGTACATCACCGGCGGTACCATCGACCGGCTCAACAAGGCCAAGCTCGCCAAGGACGCGCCCGAGAGCGATGTGACCTTCACGACCGCCCATGTCGGCTGGCTCTACGTCAATGACGGCCTGTTCGAGACGCTCGACATGGCCAAGATCCCGAACGCGGCGAACCTCGTCGAGCAGGCCCGGGTCAGCCCGGCGCATCTCGGCACTTGGGGCTACGTCTACACGATCGGCTACCGCGCGGACCTGACGCCCAAGGGCATGACCTTCGGCTCCTGGGCCGATCTCTGGGACCCGAAGCTCAAGAACAGCCTGGCCGCGCCCGATTTCGACCCGAGCCACATCATCGCCGTCTCGGCGCTGCTCTCGGGCGGCGACCCGGCGACCTGGGAAAAGGGGCAGGCCAAGCTGGAGGCGCTGAAGCCGAACTTCCGGGCCTTCTACACCAACGACGCCAACAGCCAGCAGCTGATCGCCACCGGCGAGACGCCCGTTCAGGTCGTGCTGACCATGAACGCCTACTACATGAAGGGCCAGGACGTGCCGGTCACCGTGGTGATCCCCAAGGAGGGTGGGGTTCTCGGCATCGACACGGTCGCGATCAACAAGGGGTCCAAGAAGGCAGAGCTCGCCTACAAGTTCATCAACATCGCTCTCGATCCCGAAGTACAGGCCAAGATCGCGCAGCTGAAGAAGGGCAGCCCGACCGTCACCAACGCCAAGGTCGATCCCGAGATCGCCAAGCTGCCGGGTGTGTTCACCACCGCCGAGCAGTGGAAGACCCAGGCGATCAACATCGACCCGAAGCTCCGGGCCGAGAAGACCGCGCTCTGGCGCAAGTGGTTCGCCGAGAACATCATGGCGCGCTAGGGCCCGCGCCATGCGCCTCGCTCGACGGGAAGCCTCATGACACCCGCGATCCGCCGCCGGCCCTTCCTGCCGCTGTTCGTGACGCCGGCGGTGCTGGTCGCCGCCGCCATCGTGGCCGCCATGGCGGCGATCCTGCGCTACAGCCTGCACGCCTACGTGCCGGGATCCCTCGACGTCGGCGGTCTCACGCTGGAGAACTTCTCCGATCTCGGCCGCCCGATCGTGCTCCGGGCGCTGCGCGACACGGTGCTGATCTGCTTCGAGACGGCGCTGATCACCCTGGTCGTCGGCTACCCCGTCGCCTACGCCCTGGTGCGCACCCGCTCGCTGCTGCTGAAGTCCGTCATCCTGATCGTCGCGGTGACCCCGCTCTTCCTCGGCGAGGTGGTGCGCACCTATGCCTGGACGGTGGTGCTCGGCAATTCCGGCTTCGTGAACGCCACCTTGCGCCAGCTCGGCCTGATCGAGCGGCCGATCCAGCTCATGTTCACCGAGCTCGGGGTGATCGTCGCCCTCGTGCACGTCACGCTGCCGGTGATGGTCATCATGCTGGCCGCGGCCCTCGCGCATATCGACCGCGACTACGAGCGCGCGGCCCAGAGCCTCGGCGCCGGGCCGGTGCGCACGTTCCTCACCGTGACGCTGCCGCTCTCGATGCCCGGCGTGGTGGCGGGCTTCACCACCGCCTTCGCCTGGACGTTCAGCGCCTTCGCGACGCCCCAGGTGATCGGCGGCGGAAAGGTCGGGGTCGTCTCGACCCTGGTCTACCAGCTCGGCCTGTCCTCCTTCAATTTCCCGGTCGCGGCGTCCCTGAGCCTCGCCGGCCTCGTCCTGGCGCTCGGAACGATGTGGCTCGTGCGCCGCTGCGCCCGCCCGCTCGAAGCGTTCGGAGGCCACTGATGCGCCGCGGCCTCCGCACCCGGCTTCTCGGGATCTCCGGCAGGGTCCTCGTCGGGCTGATCCTCGCCTTCATCGTGCTGCCGGCCTTCGTGGTGACGCTCGCCGCGTTCAACGACCGGGCGATCCTGAGCTTCCCGCCGGCCAAGTACTCGACGCGCTGGTTCACCCGGGCCCTGACCTACCGGGATTTCCAGACGGGCCTGTGGAACAGCCTCGTCGTCACCGCCTGGGCCTCCACGCTCGCGCTCGCCGTGGGCACCGGCTTCGCGATCGCCCTGAAGCGATACGCTTTCCGCTTCAAGGCGGCGCTGGAGGGCGTGCTGCTCTCGCCGCTGATCGTGCCGCACTTCACCATCGGCCTCGGCCTCCTCGTCCTGGCCACCGGCATCGGTGCGGCGCGGGGCTTCTCCGTCGTGGTCCTCACCCACGTCGTGGTGGTGCTGCCCTTCGTGATCCGCTCGGTCTACATCTCGCTGCAGAACATCGACGAGCGGCTGGAGCTGGCCGCCGCGAGCCTCGGCGCCCGGCCGGGCCGCGTGCTCACCACCGTAACCCTGCCGCTCCTTGCGCCCGGCCTCGCCAGCGGCTGGCTGTTCGCGGCGATCCTGTCCTTCAACGAGTTCACCGCCTCGCTCTTCGTGACGGGGCAGGCGACCCAGACCCTGCCGGTGGCGATGTACGGCTACGTCCGCGAGTTCGCGGACCCGACGCTCGCGGCCGTCTCGGTGATCTACATCGCGGTCACGGCCCTCGCCCTGATTGTCGCCAACACGTTCCTCGGGCTCGGCAAGGTTCTGAATGTTGAGCAAGGCTCTTGATCTCACCGCGCCGGCGACCCTCCCCGGCACAGCCGCGGCGCCCCGGGCAAGACCGGCGGTCCGCCTCGACGGCGTGGTCAAGCGCTTCGGCGCGGTCACCGCGCTGGAGGAGAGCTGGCTGCAGGTGGAGCAGGGCGAGTTCCTGACGCTGCTCGGACCCTCGGGCTGCGGCAAGACCACCCTGCTCAACCTGATGGCGGGCTTCCTAGAGGCGGATGCGGGCGAGATCTTCATCGGGGACGACCTCGTGACCGCCACTCCGCCCTACGAGCGCGAGGTCGGCATCGTCTTCCAGAACTACGCCCTGTTCCCGCACATGAGCGTCGCGAAGAACGTCGGCTACGGTCTGCGCGTGCGCGGCGTGCCGAGACGGGAGATCGCCGCGCGCGTGGAGGAGGTTCTCGCCCTCGTGAAGCTCTCGGGCTTCGCGGACCGCTCGCCCCGGCAACTCTCCGGCGGCCAGCAGCAGCGCGTCGCGCTCGCCCGCGCCCTCGTCATCCGCCCGAAGGTCCTGCTCCTCGACGAGCCGTTCTCGGCGCTCGACAAGAACTTGCGCGGGGCGATGCAGGTCGAGCTGAAGGAGATCCAGCGCCGGCTCGGCGTGACGACGGTCTTCGTCACGCACGACCAGGGCGAGGCACTGAGCATGTCGGACCGGATCGTCGTGATGTCGGCCGGTCGCGTCCGGCAGATCGGCACGCCGGATCAGGTGTACCGTCACCCGCAGGACCGCTTCGTGGCGGGCTTCATCGGCGACGTGAACCTCCTGCCCGGCCGCCTCGAAGCGCGGGCGGGCGAGCGCGCGACGGTCGCGGTCGGTGACCTGCGCCGCGAGGTCGAGGCCGACACCTTGCGGGACTGTGCGACCGGCGCCGCGGTCGACGTGTTCGTGCGGCCGGATCACCTCGGCGTGCGCCCGGCGGGCGAGAGCGGCACCCTGCCGGCCCGGGTCGCGGCCCTCGTCTACCAGGGCTCGCACATCGACCTGCATATCGACCTGCACGCCGACCTCCGTTCCGGTCCCATGAGCGGCGGGCGGGTGGTGGTGCGGATGCCGGGGCACGGGGCGCTCGCCACCTACGCCCCCGGATCGCCGGTGGCCCTGCTCGTGCCGCAGGCAGGCCTCGTCGCCTTCCCGGCCGAGCCGGGTAGCCCGAATGGACAAGCGGGCCGGACGGGCTCGGGACAGGACGATCCGGCCCGATGAAGCTCCTCTACGCGCGAACCTCGCCCTATGTCCGCAAGGTCCTGGTCCTGGCCCACGAGACCGGTCAGGCCGAGGCGATCGAGATCGTTCCGGTCACGGCCACGCCGACCGAACGCAATCCCGAGACGGTGGGCCACAACCCGCTCGGCAAGATCCCGGCCCTGGTGCTGGCCGATGGAACCGCGCTGTTCGACAGCCGGGTGATCTGCGAGTACCTCGACGCGCGCTCCGTCGGTCCTCGCCTCTTCCCGGAGGGGGAGGCCCGTTGGGACGCGCTCGCCCGCCAAGCCCTCGCCGATGGGCTGCTCGATGCCGCGCTGCTGCTCCGCTACGAGCGCGTGATGCGGCCGGCCTCGTCGCGCTGGGATGCCTGGGAGGTGGGGCAGATCGCGAAGGTCGCCGGCGCCCTCGACCGGATCGAGGCGACCCGCGTCGGGCCTGCGGACGCGCTCGACATCGGCACGGTCGCCACGGCCTGCGCCCTCGGCTACCTCGATTTCCGCTTTCCCGACCTCGGCTGGCGCACCGGACGGCCCGCTGCGGCCGCGTGGTACGAGGCGTTCGCGCGGCGTCCGTCGATGCAGCGCACGAAGCCCGAGGATTGATGCGCGACCTCGAACGCGGCGCTCGCGCCCGCCCCCGGAGCCCTCGGCGGCTTCGGATTTTCCGAACTACGACCCCAGCAAGTGCTTGTTGTTGAGACCGACCGGATTGCTATCCTCAATGCGCTCAAGCCTGAAGGCGGGCGCCACCGTTCGATCCCGACGCGTCGCGCGGCCGGGTGCGTGCCATCTGCCTGCCATGGCGGGCCGCCCTGTTCTCGGGGCGCCCCTCGGCGCCACGGCGACAGGCAGCCTGCGCTCTTGCCCGAGGTAGGAACGACCCGATGACCGTCCACAAGCGGATCCGCCCCTTCAACACCCGCGACACCTATCCGGAGCAGCAGCTCGACAACGATCTCTGCCAGACCGTGGTGGCCCGGGGCCAGATGGTCTTCGTGCGCGGCCAGATCGGTCAGGACCTCGACAGCTCCGAGAGCGTCGCGATCGGCGACGCCGCCGGTCAGGCCGAGAAGGCGATGGCCAATATCGCGATGCTGCTGGAAGAGGCCGGATCGCGGCTCGAGCACATCTGCAAGATCACGATCTACCTCGTCGACCCGCGCTACCGTGAGCCGGTCTACCGCACGGTCGGCCGCTGGTTGAAGGGCGTCCATCCGGTCTCGACCGGGATCGTGGTCTCCGCGCTCGCCCGGCCCGAGTGGCTGGTCGAGATCGACGCCATCGCGGTCATCCCGGAGGCGGCATGACGTTCTCGATCGTGGCGCGCTGCGCGTCGACCGGCATGTTCGGCGTCGCGGTCTCGTCCTCCTCACCCGCCGTCGCGGCGCGGTGCGCCCATGCCCGTGCGGGGATCGGCGCGGTCGCGAGCCAGAACGTGACCGACCCGCGGCTCGGCCGGCGCGCCCTGGACCTGATGGCGCTCGGCGCCGACGCCGAGGAGACCGTCGCCGTCCTGCGGCGGACCGGCGGCCCGATGGCGTACCGCCAAGTGCTCGTCGTGGACGCGGCTGGCGGCACGGCGATCCATTCCGGGCCCAAGGCGCTCGGGACCTGGGCCGAGGCGCGCGCCGAGAACGTCGCCTGCGGCGGCAACCTGCTGGCCGACGCGCGCGTGCCCGCCGCCATGGTCGAGGCTTTCCTCGGCACGTCCGGCCATCTCGGCGATCGTCTGCTCGTCGCGATGCGGGCGGCCCTCGCCGCCGGCGGGGAGGCCGGCCCGGTGCGGTCGGCCGGCCTGATGCTGGTGCGCGAGGTCGCGTGGCCCGTCGCGGACCTGCGCGTCGACTGGACGGAGGATTGCCCGATTGCCGGCCTCGCCGCGCTGTGGGACCTCTACCGGCCGCAGCTCGAAGCCTACGTCACCCGCGCCCTCGACCCGGTCTCCGCCCCGAGCTACGGAGTCCCGGGCGACCTATGATCGAGGACGGGACGCGAGGCGGCATCGAGGTCGGGCCGGCCGCTCGCTGAAGGCAGCGAATGCGGTTCACCCTGCGCCAGCTCGAATACTTCATCGCCGCCGGCCAGACCGGCAGCATCACGCTCGCTTCCGAGCGCATCCACATCTCGCAGCCCTCGATCTCGACGGCCATCGCGCATCTGGAGCGGGAACTCTCCGTGCAGCTCTTCGTCCGTCACCACGCGCAGGGGCTCACGCTGACGCCGATCGGCCGCGAGGTGCTGCGCGAAGCCAAGGCCCTCGTGGAGCAGGCCGAAGGCCTCTACACCCTGGCGTCCGAGGCGGGAGGACAGGTGCGGGGCCCCCTCTCGCTCGGCTGCATGGTGACGCTCGCGCCGATGCTGGTGCCCGAACTCGCCCACGCCTTCACCACCGCCTTCCCGGCCACGCAGATCCGCTACGTCGAGGGCGACCAGGAACAGCTCATCGTCGGCCTGCGCCGCTCCGAGACCGAGGTCGTGCTGACCTACGACCTGCACGTGCCGGACGACATCCACTTCACCCCGCTCGTCGACCTGCCGCCGCACGTCCTGGTGGCGGAGGGGCACTCGCTGGCGGAGCAAGCCGCCGTCGCGATGACCGACATCGTGGACGAGCCGATGATCCTCCTCGACCTGCCGCTGAGCCGCGAGTACTTCCTCGCCCTGTTCATGGCCGAGGGTCTGCAGCCGAAGATCGCCGCGCGCTCCGCCCACCAGGAGGTGGTGCGCACGATGGTGGCCAACGGCCACGGCTACACCCTGTTCAACGTGCGCCCGCGCTCCGACCTCGCGCTCGACGGGAAGCGGCTCCGGCGGGTGCGGCTCGCCGGCACGCATCGCCCGATGCGCATCGGCCTCGCGCGCCTGAAGCAGCTCAACCGCTCGCGCCTCGTGGAGGCCTTCGAGACCCATTGCCGGGCCTTCATCTCGGACGCCTACATCCCCGGCATGGTCGCGCCCGCCATCGAGCGGCGGGTGCCGCGCTGAAGTCGTGCCCCGCGCAGCGAGCCCCCGAGGAACGCCCCAGGAAAGCTCCAAGGAAAGCTCCATGACCGCGCCGATCCCGATCCTCTTCCTGAACGGCCCGAACGCCAACCTGTACGGGCTCGACCCGAGCGGCACCTATGGCACGGAGAGCTTCCCCGCGCTCAAGGCGCGCTGCGAGCGGCACGCCGAGAGCGTCGGAGTCGGCCTCGACTTCCGGCAGTCGAACCACGAGGGCGTGCTCGTGGATTGGATCCAGGAGGCGCGGGGGACGGCCGCGGGCCTCGCCATAAACGCGGCCGGGCTCACCTACACCTCCGTGGCGATCCTCGACGCGCTGCTGGCCTTTCCCGGACCCATCGTCGAGGCTCACATGAGCAACATCTGGAAGCGGGAGCCTTTCCGTCACCATTCCTACGTCTCGCGGGCGGCGACCGGCGTGGTCGCGGGGCTCGGCGGCCTCGGCTACGAGCTGGCCATCACCGCCCTCGCCACCTTGGTGCGGGAGGCCCGCGCGTGACCGAGACCCTGGTCTTCGCGAGCGCCGTCGACCCGATCGAGCCCTGGCGCGCGGCGCTGGAGGCGCTGCTGCCGGACGTGCGCGTCAGGACGCCGGACGACATCGGGCCCGGGGACGATGTCCGCTACGCGCTGGTCTGGAAGCCGCCGGCCGGATTCTTCGCGCGGCATCCCGGCCTGCGGCTCGTCACCATCCTGGGCGCGGGCGCCGACGCGCTCGTCGGCCGGGACGACCTGCCCGACGTGCCGATCACCCGCCTGTCCGACCCCGAGATGGCACGGATGATGACTCACTACGTGCTGTTCGCGGTGCTGCGCTACGCCCGCGACATCCCGGCCTTCGAGGCGGCCCAGCGGGCCGGCCGCTGGCACTACGTCCACCCGCGCGAGGCCCGGGAAATCCGGGTCGGCGTGCTGGGCCTCGGCGAGCTCGGCGGCGCGGCGGCGCTCGAACTTGCGCGGCAGGGGTTCTCCGTCGCCGGCTGGTCGCGCACGCCGAAGGCGCTTCCCGGAGTCGACTGCCACGCGGGACCGGACGCGCTGATCCCGTTTCTCGCGCGGAGCGAGATCCTGGTGGTGATGCTGCCGCTGACCCCTGAGACCCGGCGCCTGGTCGGAGCGGCCGAGATCGCTGCGCTGCCGCGGGGCGCCGCGCTCATCAACGTGTCGCGCGGGGCCGTGATCGACGAGGCGGCGCTCGTTGCGGCTCTGGCGGCCGGCCACCTCGGCGGGGCGACGCTCGACGTGTTCGAGACCGAGCCGCTCGCGGCGGGACACCCGCTCTGGGGGATGGAGAGCGTCCTCGTCACGCCGCACCTCGCCTCGGTGGCGATCCCCGCCTCCGCGGCCCGGCAGATCGCCGAGAACATCCACCGGGTGCGCGCGGGCCGCGCGCCCGAGCACCGCGTGGACCTGACGCGGGGCTACTGAGAGGCTGGCACGGGCGATCTCACGGCCGACGCCCGTTTCCTGCGGCGCCTCCGGCCCGGGTCCGGCCCGTCAGGCCCGGGTATAGGCGTCGTAGTTGCGCTGGATGACGATGTGATCGGCGATGTGCTTCGCGTCCTGCCAGCAGCCGTAGATGAAGGCGGAGGCTCGGTTGGTCAGGTCGGGCAGGCCGAGGAAGTAGATGCCGTTCTCCGCGGAGACGCCGCGCTTGTGCAGGGGCATGCCCTGCTCGTCGAACGCGTCGACGTCGAGCCAGCTGAAATCGTACCGGAAGCCGGTCGCCCACAGGATGGTGCCGATGCCGGCTCTGCCCAAGTCGAGGCTGAGGATCGGCTCCTTGAGGCAGTCCGGGTCCTCGTAGCGCTGCCACGCCTCGGGCTCGGGCGGCAGGTCCATGCCCTTGCGCGCGATATAGGCGTCGGCGTCCCGGAGGACCTCGAAATAGGCCTCGTCGCCCTCGGCGATGTTCCGCACGAGGTCGTCCGCGAAGTGGAGCGTGCCGTTCTCGTAAGCCTGGGTCACGCCGACCAACGTGACGCCCATATGCGCCAGGCGCCGGAAATCGACGGTCCGGCCGCCCTCGTAGCCGCTCACCGCGAAGGCGACGTGGCGCTTCTTGCGCTTCGACTTGACTTCGTCCCAGAGGCCGAGCGCGCCCAGCCACCAGCAGTAGTCCCGCTGGCGATAGGCGCGGGGCGGCCGGTAGTGCTCGCCCACGGACAAGTAGACTCGCCGTCCAGCCTTGCAGAGCTCCTCCGCGATCTGCGAGCCGGACGCGCCGCATCCGACGACCAGCACGGCGCCGTCCGCCAGCTGGCCCGGATTTTTGTACGCTGAGGAGTGTAACTGATGGACCGCCGCGTCCCCGGGAACGATGTCCGGGAACGAGGGCACTTGAAACGGCCCGGTCGCGGCAACGACGCGCCGCGCCTCGAAGATGCCGTCCGACGTCGTCACGGTGTAGCCGGGGCGACCCTGGCTGTGCCTGACGAGCCTGACCTCCACGCCGGTCCGTATGGGAGCCTCGATCATCGCGGCGTAATCGTTGAAGTATCTCGCGACGCGATCTTTGCCCGGAAAAGCGTCCGGATGCACATCCTCGAACGTCAGATTCGGGAAGCGGTCGTGCCACGCCGGCCCGTTCGCCACGAGCGAGTCCCAGCGCATGGAGCTCCAGTTCTCCGCGATACGGCTCCGCTCCAGCACGATGTGCGGGATCTTCAATGCGCTGAGATGCTCGCTCATCGCGATACCCGACTGGCCCGCTCCCACGACCAGGGTGTCGGTGGTTTCGACTGCCATGTCAGCTCCCGAAAGCTCGCAGACTCTTCAATCACGAGATCCGCCGGCGGCGTCGGAACCGGCCGGATTGGACCTGCTGTACGCGGGGTCGGCGACGGTGATTGGTGAGTCGGGTCTGCTGGAACGGGCCGCAGATGAGAAGTACGATTATCGTATGGTGTGCTTCGGAAAATGCGAATTGCTCATCCGAGCTGACGTCTGCGGTGCGCGGTCGTCCTGCCGGCGCGGGCGCGCGCGCTGAGATCCCGAGGCAACCGACCCCGACCGGTCGCCGAAAGCGGATGATCGCACGGCAACGTCCGAGCGCCCTCATCTCACCGCGTCCGCTCGCGAGCACCCAGGACGGCGACGGCCTCTGCCGATCCGCCGCGCCCCATTCGATCCTAGAGACGGCATGCGGTTCTTCCGAAGATCCCCTCTCGGGCACTCTCCGACTCGCGCCTGGGCCAAGCGAGCATCCACTCGCTCACGGTCGGGCGTCGCAGCGAACAGACCGGTATCGGCCAGGATCAGCCGGTTGCTCCGCGCCCGTCGGGAGGTTCGCCGGTCGCCCCCGGCAGCTCCCAAGCAGACCTCAGCCCGGCACGCGTTGCCGGATGCGAATGTCCCTTCCTGTCGATTCCGGATGCTGTGAGGGACGGATCCGTCCCCGACAGGGGTGCGGGCCCGAACCGAGCAAGTGTCGCTGGTCTCCCGCGCGATTCAGAGTGAATAGATCCCGCCTGAACACACCAGCCTGCGGGCTCAATATTTGAGCGACCGTGACGCACAATGAGGCGCCGCGTGACGTCTTTTTCCGCCGCCTCGGTTTGACAAATCACTGATTCGGAAATGATATACCGATATATCGCTAAGCGCCGCCGGGGGCGGGACAGCCTCGCCCACCCGTTCGGGTCAGGCCGCCGGCCTTCGGGCGGCGAAGAGTAGATCTCGAGCACGACAAGATCAGAGCGAATAGGGTTTTCACGGGTTCGATTTTTCCGCGCATGTCGTGGCAGTGTACGGAGCTTTCATGTCGAACATTCTTCGAGCCTTGCTCACGATATCGGTTCTCGCCCTGCCATCTGTCGGACAGGCGCAGCCCGTCTCGGGCGGTCGCGCCAACCTGATCGTTCAGCCGGAACCACCCAGCCTGATGCTCGGTCTCGTGACCAACGCGCCGACGCAGCTCGTGGCCGGGCAGATCTACGAAGGATTGCTGCGCTACGACGACAAGCTCAAGCCGTTGCCGTCCCTCGCGAAGAGCTGGGATATCTCCCCTGACGGACTGCGTTACACGTTCCACCTCAATCAAGGCGTGACGTGGCACGATGGAAAGCCATTCAGCTCCGCGGATGTCCTGTTCTCGGTCAACGAATTCCTGATGAAGACGCAGCCGCGTCACAGGAACACGATGACGCGTGTGGCCGATGTCGGTGCGCCGGACGATCACACGGTGGTCTTCACCCTCAAGGAGCCCTTCGAGCCCTTCATCCGCAGCTTCGCCTTCTGGGTGATGCCGATGGTGCCCAAACATATCTACGCGGGTACCGACTACGCCTCCAACCCGGCGAACGACAGGCCGATCGGCACCGGGCCGTTCAAGTTCGAGAGCTGGCGGAAGGGGAGCGCGATCCACCTCGTGAAGAACGAGGCTTACTATCTAGCGGGCAAGCCGTATCTTCAGGACATCTACTATCACGTCATCCCGGACGGCGCCTCGCGCGCCGTTGCCTACGAGACCGGCAAGGTCGACGTGCTGCCGGGCGGGTCGGTCGAGAATTTCGACGTGCCGCGGCTGACGGCCCTGAAGAACACCTGCGTCTCGCAGAAGGGTCAGGAGTTCGACTCGCCCCTGTCGTTTCTCTGGCTCAACAACCGGAAGCCGCCGATGAACGACGTGCGGTTCCGCCAGGCGGTCATGTACGCCATGGACCGGCAGTTCGCCCTCGACGTCCTGTGGAACGGGATCGGCAAGGTCGCCACCGGTCCGATCGCCGGGACGACGCCGTTCTACAAGTCCGTCCAGCCGCAGTATCCGCACGATCCGAAGAAGGCGAAGGCGCTGCTCGCCGAGATGCACTACGACGGCAAGCCGCTGAAGCTGCTGCCGCTTCCCTACGGCGAGACGTGGCAGCGCTGGGCGGAGGCGGTGAAGCAGAATCTCGGCGAGGTCGGCATCCCCGTCGAGATCCAGGCCACCGACGTGGCGGGCTGGAACCAGCGCGTGTCCCAATGGGACTACGACATGGCCTTCACCTTCCTGTTCCAGAACGGCGACCCGGCCCTCGGCGTCGAGCGGAACTACATCACCTCGCAGATCTCCAAGGGCAATCCCTGGAACAACGTCGAGGGTTACTCGAACCCGACCGTGGACGCGCTGTTCGCCAAGGCGGCGCTGGCGACGCCGGCCGAGAAGCGCCAGGATCTCTACGACGAGGTCCAGAAGGCGGTTCAGGCCGACGTGCCCGTGGCGTGGCTGCTCGATCTGCGCTTCCCGGTCATCTACCGGTGCAACGTCCAGGACCTGATCACCACCGCCAACGGTCTCAACGACTCGCTGCGCGACACGTGGATCAAGCGCTGACGGCGCCGGACCGGCCCGCACGACGCCTCATCCAGCGGCCCCGATCGCGGGGCCCCGTCCGACCCCGAGCCGCCGGCCGTTCCGGCGGGGCTCCCGCGCGCGGAGGACCACACCCGTCATGCCCCGCTTCATCGCCTCGCGCCTGGGCAAGATGGCGCTCATCCTGGTCGGGATCGTCATCCTCAACTTCGCGCTCATCCACGCGGCGCCGGGGGATCCGGCCTCGGTGATGGCGGGCGAGGCCGGCGATGCCGACGCCGCCTTCCTGCAGCAGTTGCGCGAGCGCTTCGGCCTCGATCGGCCGCTCCCGATCCAGCTCCTGACCTACCTCGCGAACGTCCTGCGGCTCGACTTCGGCTATTCCTACCGCCAGGGCATGCCGGTGATCGACCTGATCGCCGACCGGCTGCCCGCCACCCTGCTCCTGTCGGGCTCGGCCTTCCTGATCTCCCTCGTCCTCGGCGTGGCGGCCGGGGCGCTGGCGGCCTCGCGCCAGGGCAAGATCTCCGACTCCGTCATCTCGACCCTCGCCCTTCTCTTCTACGCCACGCCGCTGTTCTGGCTGGCGCTGATGGCGGTGCTGCTGTTCTCGGTGCAGCTCGGGTGGTTTCCCGGCTTCGGCTACGAGAGCGTCGGCTCCGGCTATAGCGGCCTCGAACGGGCGGCCGATATCCTTCATCACCTCGTCCTGCCGGCCCTGACGCTCGGCCTGTTCTTCATGGCGGTCTACGCCCGCATGACCCGGGCCTCCGTGCTGGAGGTGAGCCGCCTCGATTTCGTGCGGACCGCCCGCGCCAAGGGTTTGCGCCCCCGCGTCGTGCTGGTCCGCCACATCCTGCGCAACGCCATCCTCCCGGTGGTGACGCTGGCCGGCCTCCAGGCGGGGCAACTCGTCGGCGGCGCCGTGCTGATCGAGACCGTCTTCGCGTGGCCGGGCATCGGCCGGCTGATGTTCGAGGCCCTCGAGCAGCGCGACTACAACCTCCTCCTCGGCATCTTCGTCGTCTCCGCCGCGATGGTGCTGGCCTTCAACCTTATCACCGACATCCTCTACCGGCTGGTGGATCCCCGTATCGGAGCTGCGGCATGACGGCGTTCTGGGCCCGATACGCCCGCAACCGCGGCGCGGTGGTGGGAATCGTCATCCTCGTCCTGGTGCTCGTCCTGGCGATCGCGGCGCCGGCGCTCTACCCGCGCTCCCCCTGGGCGATGGTGCAGCGCCCGTTCCTGCCGCCCTTCACCAACGGCGGCTACCCGCTGGGCACCGACACGATGGGCCGGGATATCGCCTCCGCGGTGGCCCACGGGGCCGGGGTGTCGCTGCTGGTCGGCTTCGCCTCGACCCTCGCGGCCCTGCTGATCGGCATCCCGATCGGGGCCGTCGCGGGCTACTTCGGTGGCCGGGTCGACGACTTGCTGATGCGCTTCACCGAGTTCTTCCAGAGCGTGCCGAACTTCGCCCTCGCGGTGGTGCTGGTGGCGATCTTCCGGCCGAGCCTCGTCTCGATCGTCACGGCCATCGCGATCGTGAGCTGGCCGCCGGTGGCCCGGCTCCTGCGCGGCGAGGTGATGGCGCTGCGCGGGCGGGAATTCGTGCAGGCCGCGGTGCTGTCGGGCCAGCGCAGCGGCCCGATCATCCTGCGGCAGATCCTGCCCAACACGCTCTCGCCGGTCATCGTCCTCGGCACCATGATGGTGGCGGCCGCCATCCTGCTGGAGAGCGCCCTGTCGTTCATGGGGCTCGGCGACCCCAACATCATGTCGTGGGGCTACGTCATCGGCGCCGGGCGCACGGTGATCCGGCAGGCGTGGTGGGTGAGCCTCTTTCCCGGCGTCGCGATCCTCCTGACGGTGCTCGCCCTGAACCTCGTCGGCGAGGGGCTGAACGACGCCCTCAACCCGCGCCTGTCGCGCAGGACGCGATGAGGGGCGCAGCCATGACCGTCGCCCCCCGAAACCACGCGCCCCAAAACCACGCCGCCGGCGAGCCGGTCCTCGTCGTCGAGAAGCTCGCCGTCGCCCTGCCGTCCGGCGCGGACCGCCCCTACGCCGTCGACCGGGTCAGCCTCACGCTGAGGGCCGGCGAGATCCTCGGCATCGTCGGCGAGAGCGGCTCGGGCAAGTCGATGTCGGCCAACGCCGCGATGGGCCTTCTGCCGGAGACGGTGCGGCTGGTCGGCGGCCGGATCCTCCTCGGCGGGACCGACCTGCTCACCCTCGACGAGGCGGAGCTCTACGCGGTGCGCGGGCGGCGCATCGCGATGATCTTCCAGGAGCCGATGACGGCCCTCAACCCGCTGATGCGGATCGAGGCGCAGATCGCCGAGGTCTTCGCCGCGCACGGCCTGCTGACGCCCCGGACGCGCCGGAGCCGGGCCCTCGAACTGCTGGCCGAGGTCGGCCTGCCCGACCCGGCGCGCGCCGCCGCCGCGTACCCGTTCCAGCTTTCGGGCGGCCAGCGGCAGCGCGTGATGATCGCTATGGCGCTGGCCCTCGAACCGCAGGTGCTGATCGCCGACGAGCCGACCACGGCCCTCGACGTCACCACGCAGGCGCAGATCCTGCGCCTGATCCGCGATCTCCAGGCCCGGCGCGGCATGGCGGTGATGTTCATCACCCACGATTTCGGCGTGGTCGCCGAGATCGCCGACCGGGTGGCGGTGATGCAGCACGGCCGGATCGTCGAGGAGGGCCGCGCCGCGGACGTCCTCGAGCGGCCGCAGCACCCCTATACCGCCAAGCTGATCGCCGCGATCCCCGACATGGAGGCCGGGGCCGGCCGGGCGGCGCGGGCGGCGCCCCGGGACTCGGTCCTCGACGTCGAGGGTCTGACCAAGAGCTACACGCTCGGCGGCGGCCTGTTCCGGGCGCCCCGGACGGTCGCGGCGGTGCGCGACGTCACGTTCACCCTCGGCCGCGGCGAGACCCTGGGCATCGTCGGCGAGAGCGGATCGGGCAAGTCCTCGGTGGGGCGGTGCCTCGTGCGGCTCCAGGACCCGGACGGGGGACGGGTGCGCCTCGGCGGCATCGACATGGCCGGCCTGTCGGGCGAGGCCCTGCGGCAGGCGCGGCGGCGGATCCAGATGGTCTTCCAGGATCCCTACGGTTCGCTGAACCCGCGGGTGCGCGTCGGGCGGGCCATCGCCGACGGCCCGATCGCCTACGGCGAGGATGTCGGGACCGCCCTGAAGGCCGCGTCCGCGCTCCTCGAGCGCGTCGGCCTCGATGCCTCGGCGGTGGACCGCTACCCCCACGAGTTCTCCGGGGGGCAGCGCCAGCGCATCGGCATCGCCCGGGCCCTGGCGCTCAAGCCCGAGATCATCGTGGCCGACGAGGCGGTCAGCGCCCTCGACGTCTCGATCCAGGCCCAGATCCTCGACCTCCTCGACGAATTGAAGCGGGAGCTGCACCTCTCGCTCCTGTTCATCACCCACGACCTGCGGGTGGCGGCCAAGATCTGCGACCGCGTGATGGTGATGGAGAAGGGCGCCGTCGTGGAGATCGGGCCGGGGCCCGAGATCTTCTCGAACCCGCGCGAGCCCTACACGCGCAGCCTCGTGGCGGCGATCCCCGGCCGCAGACCGCGCACGACGCCGCTGGAGGCGCCCGCTTCCGCGCCCTCTGCCTCCGTCTCCCTCGCCTCCGTTTCCCTTGCCCCCGTTCCCCTTCCGGCCGCGATCAGGACACCCGTCTGATGACCTTCATGCCCAACTCCGTCGAGGCGCGCGACATCGCCTACCAGCTCCATCCGCTGGTCGACCTGCGCAACTACGACAAGACCGGTGCGCTCGTGATCGAGCGGGGGGAGGGGATCTACGTCTACGACAATGCCGGCCGACGCTACATCGAGGGGCTGGCGGGTCTCTGGTCGGTCGCCGTGGGCTTCGGCGAGCGGCGCCTGTCGGACGCCGCCAAGCGGCAGATGGACCAGCTCTCGTACTACCACATCTTCGCGCACAAGACGCACGGCCCCTCGGTCGACCTCGCCGAGAAGCTGATCAGCCTGGCGCCGGTCCCGATGTCGAAGGTGCACTTCACCTCCTCCGGGTCCGAGGCCAACGACCTCGTCGTCAAGCTGGCGTGGTACCGCTCGAACGCGCTGGGCAAGCCGGAGAAGAAGAAGATCATCGGCCGCCTGAAGGGCTATCACGGCGTCACCATCGCGGCGGGCTCGATCACCGGCCTTCCGCGCAACCACGAGAGCTTCGACCTGCCGCTCGACCGGATGCGGCACGTCTCCTGCCCCGACTACGCGGGGTCGGCCCTGCCGGGCGAGAGCGAGGCCGCGTTCTCCCGACGCATGGCGGACGAGCTCGAGAAGCTGATCCTGGCCGAGGGGCCGGACACCGTGGCGGCCTTCTTCGGCGAGCCGGTGATGGCCTCGGGCGGGGTCTACGTCCCGCCGGAGAACTACTGGGCGGAGATCCAGGCGGTGCTGCGCCGCTACGACGTGCTGCTGGTGGCCGATGAGGTGATCTGCGGCTTCGGGCGCACGGGGGCGATGTTCGGCTGCGAGACCTTCGGCATCGAGCCGGACGTGATGGTGCTCTCGAAGCAGATCTCCTCCTCGTACATGCCCCTCTCGGCGATCCTGATGAACGCGAACTTCTACGAGCCGATCGCCGACGAATCCGCCCGGCTCGGCGTGCTCGGCCACGGCTACACGGCCTCGGGCCATCCCGTCGCCAGCGCGGTGGGCCTGGAGAACATCCGGATCATCGAGGAGCGCGACCTCGTGGGGAATTGCCGGCGCCTGAGCCCGCTCTTCCTCGAGCGGCTGGCGGGGCTCGCCGAGCATCCCCTGGTGAAGACGTGGCGCGGCGTCGGCCTGATCGGGGCCCTCGAGCTGAAGCCCGCGACGGCACCCGGCGCGAAGCCCGGCGCGGCCGGTGCCGCGATCCAGGCCGCCGCCCTCGAACAGGGGGTGATCGCCCGCGCCATCGGCGATTCCCTGTGCTTCTGCCCGCCGCTGATCATCACGGCGGAGCAGATCGGCGCGATGTTCGACGCCGTCGGCCGTGCCCTCGACACGATCGCCGCGTGAGCCCGATGGACCAGATCCGCACGACCCGGACCGATCTCGGCGAGATGGACGCGGTGGAGCTCGGGGCGCTGTTCGCGTCCGGCCGGGTCTCGCCGGTGGAGGCCGCGCAGGCGGCGCTGGCACGCATCGAGCGGTTCAACCCGCAGGTGAATGCCTTCGCGTATGTCGCGCCCGAACCGGCGCTCGAGGCCGCGCGGGCCTCGGAGGCGCGCTGGGCGAAGGGCGAGGCCCTCGGCCCGATCGACGGGGTGCCGACGACGATCAAGGAACTGACCGCCGTCAAGGGCATCCCGTGGCGGCGGGGCTCGAAGCTCACCGGCGAGGCCCCGGCCACCGACGAGATCCTGGTGATGCGGCGCCTGCGCGCCGCCGGGGCGGTCATCCTCGGCACGACCACGTCGCCGGAATTCGGCTGGAAGGGCGTGACCCACGGCCCGGCCTTCGGCAACACCGTCAATCCCTGGGGCACCGATCGGGCCTCGGGGGGCTCCTCGGGCGGGGCCGGCGTCGCCGCCGCCCTGAACATGGGCGTGCTGCACGAGGGATCCGACGGGGCGGGCTCGATCCGCATCCCGTCGTCCTTCTGCGGCGTCTTCGGGATCAAGCCGACCTTCGGCTGGCTGGCCACCGACGCGCCGACGCCGCTGCGGGACATGGCCCATCGCGGCCCGCTCACCCGGACGGTGGCGGATTCCGCCCTGTTCCTGAACGCCGTCACGGGCCCGTCCCCGGACGGCCTGTACGGCGACTGCCCGAGCCCCGTCCCGGACTGGACGGAGGCCGCCCGCGGCGGCGTCGCGGGCCTGCGCATCGGCTACAGCCGGACCTTCGGCTACGCCCGCGTCGATCCCGAGGTCGCCGCCGCGGTGGGCCGGGCCGCCGCCCGCCTCGCCGCGATGGGCGCCGTCGTCGAGGAGGCCGATCCCGGCTTCGCCTCGCCCCTGGAGGCGCTGCGGGTGATCTGGTTCTCCGCCATGGCGGTCCTCGTGGATCGCTTCGCCCCCACCGAGACGGATCGCGCGCGCATGGATCCCGGATTCGTCGCCGTCGCCGAGATCGGGCGCCGCACCAGCGCGGCGGACCTCCTGGCGGCGGAGCAGGTCCGGGCCGAGCTGAAGGTCACGATGGCGCGCTTCCACGCGCGCTACGACCTGCTCCTCTCCCCGACCATGCCGGTCACCGCGATCCCGGCGGGCATCGACTTCCCCGAGGGGCAGGGCATGACCGACTGGACCGACTGGAGCCCCTTCACCTACCCGTTCAACATGACCGGCCAGGCCGCACTCTCGGTGCCCTGCGGCTTCGATTCGGGCGGCCTGCCGATCGGGCTGCAGATGGTCGCCGCCCGGTTCCGGGACGACCTCGTCCTGCGGGCCGCCGCGGCCTACCAAGCCGCCTACCCGGAGGCGTTCCCGGACGCCCCTGTGGTCCGGCCCGGCTGAGGGCGCAGGGCGCGCCGGTCTCGAAGCACCTGTCTGGATCCCCGATGTCCCATCCCACGATCGACGCCCCCGAGAGCGGCATCGGCGCCGGCCTGTCGGTCGTGGCCGAGCCGGTCGATGCCCGCACCGCCGAGGGCATCGCCGCCGCGCATTACGGCATCGCCGGCGCGGCGTCGTGGCTCGCCGGGGAGAAGGATTCGAACTTTCGCCTCGATGCGGGGGCGGGGATCGCCTACTTCCTGAAGATCCTGAGCCCCGGCGAGGATCCCGCGGTGTCCCGCCTGCACAGCAACGCCCTGATCCACGTCGCGCGGGCCGCGCCGGACCTGCCGCTGCCGCGCATCGTGCCGACCCGCGCGGGCGAGCCCGACGCGCGCATCACCGTCGCGCCGGAGGATCTCCGCACCGTGCGGCTCACCACCTTCACCCCGGGGCGCTCGCAGGCCGCCGGCCCCCGGACCGACGGGCAGCGCCGGGCGGCCGGGGCGCTGCTGGCCCGCCTCCAGGGTGCGCTTGAGGGCTTCACGGACCCGGCGGCGGACCACGTCTCCTCCTGGGACCTGCGGCATGCCGGGCGGCTGCGCGCCGTGCTCGACGTCTTCCCCGAGGGCGGGCAGCGCGACCGCCTCGCCGGCATCCTCGACGCGTTCGCCGCGCGGATCGTGCCCGCCCTGCCGGACCTGCCGCATCAGGTGGTCCACAACGACCTCGGCGGCGACAACATCCTCGTCGATCCCGACGATCCGGACCGGATCACCGGGGTGATCGATTTCGGCGACATGGTCCGCACGGCCCGGATGTTCGACGTGGCGATCGCGGCGGCCTACCAGCTCGGCCTCGATGCCCATCCCCTCGGGCCGGCCCTGGCCTTCCTGCGGGGCTACGCCTCGGTCGCGAGGTTGTCGGAGGCCGAGGTCGCCCTGCTGCCGACGGCGATCCGGACGCGGATGGCCCTGCGCCTCCTGATCCCGGAATGGCGCGCCCGCCGCTTCCCCGAGCGCCGGGACTACCTCACCCGCAACAGCGCCGGCGTCTGGGAGCAGTTCCGGCACCTCGACGACCTGGCGCCGGAGGCGATGGATGCGGCGATCGCCGAGGCCTGTCGTTCCTGAGGCCACGCCATGACCGCGTCTTCCACGTCCGCCCCGGCCGCTTCCGCCGAGGCCCTGATCGCCCGGCGCCGCGACCTCCTCGGCGCCTCGTACCGGCTCTTCTACGAGCGGCCGGTCCACATCGTGCGCGGCGAGGATGTCTGGCTGTACGACGCCGACGGGCGCCGCTACCTCGACGCCTACAACAACGTGCCCTGCGTCGGCCATTGCCACCCGCGTGTGGTGGAGGCGGTGACGCGCCAGATGGCCACCCTCAACACCCACACCCGCTACCTGCACGAGGCGGTGCTCGACTACTCCGAGCGGCTGCTGTCCACCTATCCGGCCGCCTTCGGCCACGTCATGTACACCTGCACGGGGTCCGAGGCGGTGGACCTCGCCCTGCGGATCGCGCGCTACCAGACCGGCGGCACCGGTCTGGTGATCACGCGGAACGCCTATCACGGGACCACCGAGGCCACGGCGGGGATCTCCCCGTCGCTCGGCCCGGCCGTCCCCCTCGGCCGCGATGTCTGGACGGTGCCGGCGCCGGACGCCTACCGGAATCCCGGCGTCGACGTCGGCGCGCGGCTGGCCGAGGACGTTCGGGCGGCCTTCGCCGACATGCGCCGCCACGGCGTGCGGCCCGCGGCGTTCATCGCCGACGGCATCTTCTCGACGGACGGGACCCTGGCCGAGCCCGCCGGCTTCCTCCGGCCGGCCCGGGAGGCGGTGTCGGAGGCCGGCGCGCTCTACATCGCCGACGAGGTGCAGCCGGGCTTCGGCCGGACCGGGGCAGGCATGTGGGGCTTCGCCCGCCACGGCATCGTTCCCGACATGGCCGTGATGGGCAAGCCGATGGGCAACGGCCTGCCCATCGCGGGGGTCGCGATGCAGCCCGAGGTGGCGGAACGGTTCGGCCGGGACGTGCGCTACTTCAACACCTTCGGCGCCAACACCGTCTCGATCGCGGCGGCCGGCGCGGTGCTCGACATCCTGGCTGATCAGGACCTCGTGGCGAATGCCGCCGCCACCGGCGGCCTGATGCTGGAGGGGATGCGGGCGCTGATGGCGCGGACCCCGGCGATCGGCGACGTGCGGGGGGCGGGCCTGTTCCTCGGCCTCGACCTCGTCGCCTGCCGCGAGAGCCGCGCCCCCGATACGGCGCTGGCGAAGCGGGTCGTCAACGCTTTGCGCGAGGAGGGCGTCCTGATCAGCGCGTCCGGTCCCCACGACAACGTGCTGAAGATCCGCCCGCCGCTGACGTTCTCCGCCGAGCACGCCGCGCTCTTCCTTGAGGTCCTGGGAAAAACCCTGGACGGTGCGGCCTGACAAGAAGAACGACAGACCTGGCAGGAGACGACCCATGCATCCGGCGGAAGCCCTGGATCCGAGTCCGACGGCGGGATCGGCCCTGCGCGCCGATCTGCCGAAGGCGGCGCGGGTCTACGCGACCCTGCGCGAGGCCATCATCGCCATGCAGCTGAAGCCGGGCACGCGCCTCGTGGAGAAGGATCTCTGCGACGAGCTCGGCGTGTCGCGCACGCCCCTGCGCGACGCGATCCTGAGGCTCGCGCAGCAGCGGCTGGTGACGGTGGTCCCGAGCGACGCCACCTTCGTCAACAAGATCATCCTGGACGAGGTGATCGAGGGCCAGCTCGTGCGCGAGAGCTTGGAGCTGCGGATGGTGGCCCTGGCGGCCGAGCGCTTCGAACCCGCCCGCCAATCCGCCTTCGAACTCGTCCTCTTCCGCGAGGCGGACGCGGCGCGGCGCGGCGACAACGCCGAGTCGTTCGCCCTCGACAACGATTTCCACCGGCTCCTGTGCGCCTGCGCGGGCTTTCCCCGCGTCTGGGACACGATACACCTCGCCACCGGCCAGCTGGACCGGGTGCGGCGCAACGCCTTCCCGCTGCAGAATTATCACGTGGAGGTGCTCGACGAGCACCGGGCGATCTTCGAGGCGCTCTGCCGGCGGGACGCGGAGAATGCGGTCTCGCTCCTGCGCACACATCTGGGCGGGACGCTGAACTCGTTGCGGATCCTGCTCGCCCGGGAGCCCGATTTCGTCGCGTTCGACCCCGCCTCGCCGGCCTTCGCGCTGCTGAGGCGATCCGAGCAGGCCGGGGACGCTGCGCCGCCCGGAGGGGCCGAAGGATCGCCGAGGCGGCGCGCCCGGCGCAGCGTCGCGGACCGCCGAACTGCGCCGGGAGCCGTGTAGGGCGATGGTGATCCCCGTCGTTCTCAAGACCGTTCCGGAGCACGCCCGCGTCTGGCACCGCGTGTTCGCCCAGGAGGCGCCGGAGCTGAGCCTGATCGACTGGGCGCACGGCACGCGGTTTCCCGGCGCGAGCGCCTTCGCCGGTTGGCAGCCGCCCGCGGACTTGGCCGCGCAGATGCCCGACCTGCGCCTCGTGTTCTCCGTCGGCGCCGGGATCGATCACCTGCCGCTCGATGCCCTGCCGGAGCCCGTGCACATCGTCCGCATGGTCGCCGCCGACGTGACGCGCTCCATGGTCGAGTATGTCACGCTCGGCGTGCTGGCTCTGCACCGGGACCTCGTTCCTTACGCGAGCGAGACCCGTCGGGGCATCTGGAACCCGCGGGCGATCCGCACGGCCCGGACCACCCATGTCGGAATCCTCGGCCTGGGCGTGCTCGGGAGCGCGGCGGCCGCGGCCCTGGCCGGGTTCGGCTTCCAAGTTCGCGGCTGGGCGAGAAGCCCCAAGACGCTGGACGGCGTCACGTGCTTCGCCGGCCGTGCGGCGCTCCCGGATTTCCTGTCCGGCTGCAACATCCTCGTGTGCCTGCTGCCCCTGACGCCGGAAACGCGCGGACTGCTCGACGGAGACCTGTTCCGGCATCTGCCGGCCGGGGCCGCGCTCCTGAATGCGGGGCGCGGTGCTCATGTCGTCGAGCGCGACCTGATCGCGGCGTTGGACACGGGCCAGCTCGGGGCTGCCATTCTCGACGTGCTGTCGGAGGAACCGCCGCCCGCGGATCATCCGCTCCTCGGCCACCCGCGGATCCTCGTGACTCCTCACAGCGCCAGCGCGAGCCAGCCGGACGATGCGGCGCGTCAGATGATTGCGGCGGTTCGAGCCCTTCGCGACGGGCAGCCGCTTCTCAACCGCGTTGACCGTCGCCGCGGTTTCTGAGCGCCGTCGACGATTTCCGGATCAAACCGGTCCGGCCGACGTCCGCACCGTGCGGCGCGGAGAATCGGGCGGCGGGGTGCGGCGGCCCGAGTTCCTGTAACCTTGTCCTCTGGGGCACGTTCGGGAACAGGCACGTTCGGTGCTGTTTGCGGCTTATCCGGGGGCGCGTCGTCGACGAGGTCTCGCGCGCAACTTCTATCCCAGCGCGCTGCATTGAGGATCACAGGACCCGGAGAGTCTCCGGTTCAGTCTGGCTCACAGCCTACGCCAGCGAAGAACTTGGCGCGAGGTTCTAGCGGCGGCTTTCGTCCCCCCGCTCGCGCAGATCTCGACTGCAGGGCCGTCCCATCGGTCGTTCCTCACCCGGAGCGTCCGATGCATCGGCCCGTGACCTCTGTGTGGACCCAGCCGGATCGACCCAGCGCAGACCGAAAACGCTCGTGCGCCACGTTCAGCCGAAAAGCTCGCATCTGCGAGCACGCTTCAACGCGGTCGTCGCCGTCGGATCTCTCTACCGGTCTGAGCTCATGACCTCATCCGTCTCGCCGATGAGTCCCCTCAATATTTCAATCAAATCGGCCGCTCGATACGGCTTTTGCAGCAGAGCGAAGCCGTTCGTGTCCTGATTGTCTTTCAGATAGCCTGACGACAGCAGGATCTGTATCTTTGGCCACCGCTGGCGAACTAAGTGTCCGAGGTCTATTCCGGTCATCGCACCGGGCATATTCACGTCGCTGAAGACGAGCGCGATATCCGGAACATTCTGCAGCATGTCGACTGCCTCGGCTCCGTCAGTCGCGCTCAAAACCTTGAAGGCAAGCGCCTCAAGCGTCGAGACAACAGTGGAGCGAACGTCGGCGTCGTCCTCGACGACGAGCACGGCCCTGCCAGCGCCGTCTAGCGGGTCCGGCACTCCCATGGTCGCGTGCGGGTGCGCATGCTCCGGCGTGAAGTGACCTTTGACGATTTCAGGTAACGTGATGACGAACCGGGTGCCCTGGTCCGGATTGCTATTGACGGTGATGGTTCCGCCGCTCTGCTGCACGAAGCCGTAGACCATGCTCAGACCCAGGCCGGTGCCTTTGCCGGTCTCCTTCGTCGTGAAGAAGGGTTCGAACACGCGGGCCAGGACGCCCGGCGACATCCCCGTTCCCGTGTCGGTGACCGTGATCTCCACGCAGCGGACCGGCTCGATTCCGTCCTGTACACCGGGCTCGCCACGCCTGATGGAAATGCTCAACGTACCTCCGTTCGGCATCGCGTCCCGCGCATTGACAGCGAGATTGATGAGAGCGGCTTCGAACTGGGCATGATCGACGCAGACTTCCGGCAGGTTCTCCTCCAGCTTCGCCGAGATCGTGATTTGCTCGCCGAGCGTGCGCTCGAGCAGCTTGACCAGGCCAGGGATGAAGCTCGTGAAGTCCAGCGCTCTCGGCTGGAGCGGAGAGCGCCGGGAGAAGGCCAGCAGCCGGCTGGTGAGCTCTGCGCAGCGATGCGCTCCCTCGATGGCACTCTCGACGCGGCGGAGCGCCTTCTCGTTCCCCTTGAGCGAGCCCTTCATCAGGTCGAGATTGCCGATCACGATGCTCAACATGTTGTTGAAGTCGTGGGCGATCCCGCCGGTCAGACGGCCGACGGCCTCGAGCTTCGAGGCGTGCTGCAAGCTGAGCTCGAGCTCCTTGCGCTCGGTCACGTCGAACCACATGCCGAAGAGCTCGACCCCCGTGCCGCTCTCATCGCGGTTGACCGCGATCTGGTCGAGGATGTGCCGCTCCGTGCCGTCCGCGTTGCGCCAGCGATATTCCAGAGCCACGGCACCGACCTCGGAGACGGTGCGCAGATCCGCCAGCACGCGGTTCCGGTCTTCCGCTTCGAGGCGGGACTCCCAGAGGCTGGATCCGGCAAAAGCCTCGCGCGAGAAGCCGGTGATGCGCTCGATGCTGTCGTTGGTGAAGTGGAGCCGCCGGTCTTCCACGCCGAGCGGTGAGGTGTAGAGCGCGATGGGAAGGCCGCGCAGCACGGCGGCCTGATGCTCCGCCTGCCTGCGCAGCGCCTGCTCGGCCTCGAGCTTCTCGCCGCGCACGCGCAGGTTCTCCAGGAGCAGCTGCTTCTCAGCCGCCGCCTTGCGCTTGATCTCTTCGGTCTTGCGGTACAGGTCGACGAAGACGTCGACCTTCGACTTCAAGACGAGAGGTTGGATGGGCTTGAACACATAGTCCACCGCTCCCGCCGAGTAGCCGCGGAAGATGTGCATGTCGTCCTTGTTGTGCGCCGTGAGGAACAGGATCGGGACGCGCGACGTGCGCGAGCGGCTGCGGATGAGCGCGGCCACCTCGTAGCCATCCATGCGCGGCATCTGCACGTCGAGCAGGATCACGGCGAAATCCTCCCGGAGGGCCCGGCGCAGGGCTTCCTCCGGGGAGTTTGCCAGGACCATGTCGATTGCCGGATCAGCGAGGATCTCCGAGGCGGCGAGCAGATTGCGCTGATCGTCGTCGACGATCAGGATTTTCGCTCGGACTGCATCCGGAGTAGCGAGCCCGGCAAGCTGTTCGGCGGCGGCAGCGGCACCAGTCGGACGGAACTCCAGCCGGTCCGTCATTGTGTTTGCCGTTCAAGGCCCTGTGCGCCGCTCACCGGCGCGGCGCTGTCTACGACCTCACCACGCCTCGCCAATTGCACGCGCAGCACGGCGAGGAGTTGGTCCATGTCGATCGGCTTCGAGACGTAATCGGACGCGCCCGCGTCGAGGCATTTCTCGCGGTCGCCTTTCATGGCCTTCGCGGTCACCGCGATGAGCGGCAGGCTTCGGAAGGCAGACTGAGCCCGGATCGCCCGCATCGTCTCGTAGCCGTCCATCCCGGGCATCATGATGTCGATCAACATCGCGTCGATGTTCGGGTTGGTCTGGAGCAGCGCGATGCCGTCCTGGCCGTTCTCCGCAAACAGGACCTCCAGCCCGTGCTGCTCGAGGGCGCTCGTCAGCGAGAAGATGTTGCGCAGGTCGTCGTCGACCAGGATGACGCGACATCCCTGGAGAGACTCCGCGTCTTTCCGCTCGACGCGGATCTGCTCGTCGAGCGGAACGCTGGCGATGGCGCGATGCAGGAACAGGGCGGTCTCGTCGAGGAGCCGCTCGGACGAGCGCGTGTCCTTGAGGATGATCGTCGAGGCGGAATGCTTGAGCTGCTGCTCCTCGGGAGCCGTGAGTTCCCGGCCGGTATAGACGATGATCGGCAGCTCCTCGCCCTCCTGCGTGGCCCTGATCCGCTCGATCAGCTCGGAACCGCCGATATCGGGCAGGCCGAGATCGATGATCGCGCAGTCGAACCGGCCGCCGGTCAGGGCTTCCAGCGCGGCCGTGGCCGTACCGACCCCGAAGATCTTGACGTCCTCCTCGTCGAGCAACGCCGTGATGCTGGCGCGCTGGTTCTCGTCGTCCTCGACCAGCAGGAGGTTGCGCACCGGCCGCGTGATGAACTCCTTCGAGCGCTCCAGGGCCCGCATCAGTCCCTCGCGCTCGACGGGCTTCTCCAGGAAGCCGAAGGCGCCCGCGCGCAGCCCGCGCTTCTTCTCGTCGTTGACCGAGATGACGTGGATCGGGATGTGCCGGGTGCGCGCATCGTTCTTCAGGAGGTCGAGCAGGGCCCAGCCGTCCATGTCGGGCAGGCCGATATCGAGGGTGATGGCGTGCGGCTTGAAGCGGTGGGCGAGGCTCAGCGCGACGGCGCCATCCTGCGCGATCAGACCCTTGAACCCGCGCTCGCGCGCCAGTTCCAGCAGCACCGAGGCGAACATCGCGTCGTCCTCCACGATGAGCACGATATGGTCGCCCGGATGGATGGCATGACGGTCATCCGCCGAGGCCGAGAGCGCCATCGCGGCGTTCGGCTGCCGGCCCATCAGCGCCGACGTTCCGTTGCCCTCGGATGTCTCCGCCCCGCGCGTCGTGACCGCCTGCACAGGCGGTTCGAAGGGCAGGAACAGGGTGAAGGTGCTGCCCGAACCGACGCGGCTCTCGACCACGATCTCGCCGCCCAGCAGACGGGCGATCTCGCGGCTGATCGCCAAGCCGAGGCCGGTGCCACCGTATTTGCGGCTCGTGGTCCCGTCGGCCTGCTGGAAGGCCTCGAAGATGATGCGCTGCTTGTCCTCGGCGATGCCGATGCCGGTATCGGTCACCGACAGGGCCAGCCACTGGCTCCCGGCGCGCAGCGGTGACCCCTCCGCGGAGCCGATCCTCAGGGAAACGCTGCCCTTCTCGGTGAACTTGAAGGCGTTGGAGAGGAGGTTCCGGAGAACCTGCTGCAGGCGCTTGGAGTCCGTGCGCACCGCGCGCGGCAGGCCCGGCTCGACGTCGATCACGAAGGCGAGGTGGCGCTCCTCGGCGAGCTGCCGGAAGGTCCTGTTGAGGTTCTCGACGAGGTCCTGCAGCGTCACGTCGCCGATCTCGAGCGACACGGTCCCGGACTCGATCTTGGAGAGGTCGAGGATGTCGTTGATGAGCGACAGGAGATCGGTCCCGGCCGCGTTGATGGTCTTGGCGAATTCCCGCTGCTTCTCGGTGAGGTTCCCGTCCCGGTTCTCGGAGAGAAGCTTCGAGAGGATCAGCAGGCTGTTGAGCGGCGTGCGCAGCTCGTGGCTCATATTGGCCAGGAACTGCGACTTGTAGCGCGAGGTCAGGCTCAGCTGCTCGGCCTTCTCCTCCAGGGCCGTCTTGGCGATGGAGACCTCGCGGTTCTTGCCTTCGACCTCGCGCTTCTGGATCTCGAGGAGGCGGGCCTTCTCCTCCAGCTCCTCGTTGGTCTGCTGCAGGCGCTCGCGCTGGCTCTTCAGAAGATCCTCGGATTGCTGCAGCGAGGCGGCCTGGAGTTCCAGGCGATCGTTCGTCTTCTTGAGTTCCTCCTGCCGGCTCTGCAACTCGCCGGTCAGGAGCTGCGACTGCTTGAGCAGCCCCTCCGTCCGCATGTTGGCGGCGATCGTGTTGAGCACGATGCCGATCGACTCGGTCAGCTGGTCGAGGAAGGATTGATGCGTCTCGCTGAACCGGTTGAACGAGGCCAGCTCGATCACCGCCCGGACCTCCTGCTCGAACAGGACCGGCAGCACGATGATGTTGAGCGGCGGCGCCTCGCCGAGGGCCGAGCCGATGGTGATGTAGTCACCGGGCACGTGGGTGAGGAGGATGCGCTTCTTCTCGAAGGCGCATTGGCCCACGAGGCCCTGGCGGAGGCGGTACCGGTTCGAGAGGTTCTTGCGCTCCGTGAAGGCGTAGCTCGCCATCAGATCGAGGACGGGCTCCCCGCCCTCGTCCTCCACCATGTAGAACACGCCGCGCTGGGCGTTCACGAGCGACGCGATCTCGGACAGGATCAGGTTCGACACGGTGGCGAGGTCGCGCTCGCCCTGCAGCATGCGGGTGAACTTGGCGAGGTTCGTCTTCAGCCAATCCTGCTCGGCGTTCTTGAGCGTCGTGTCCCGCAGGTTGCGGATCATCTCATTGATGTTGTCCTTCAGCGAGGCCACCTCTCCGGAGGCCTCGACCGAGATCGAGCGCGCGAGATCACCCTTCGTCACGGCGGTCGCCACTTCCGCGATGGCGCGCACCTGGGTCGTCAGGTTCGCCGCCAGCTGGTTCACGTTGTCGGTGAGATCGCGCCACAGGCCCGCCGCACCCGGCACCCGGGCCTGACCGCCGAGCTTGCCCTCGACACCCACTTCACGGGCCACGTTGGTGACCTGATCGGCGAAGGTGGCGAGCGTCTCGATCATCTCGTTGACGGTGTCGGCCAGGGCGGCGATCTCGCCCTTGGCGTCCACCGAGAGCTTCCGCTTGAGGTCACCCTGCGCCACCGCGGTGACGACGTCCGCGATGCCGCGCACCTGTCCGGTGAGGTTGGCGGCCATCATGTTCACGTTGTCGGTGAGATCCTTCCAGGTCCCGCCGACGCCGCGCACCTGCGCCTGCCCTCCGAGCTTGCCCTCCGAGCCGACCTCGCGGGCCACGCGGGTCACCTCCGAGGCGAAGGAGTTCAGCTGATCGACCATCGTGTTGATGGTCGACTTCAGCTCCAGGATCTCGCCCTTCACGTCGACGGTGATCTTCTTCGACAGGTCGCCATTGGCCACCGCGGTGGTCACGTCGGCGATGTTGCGCACCTGCCCGGTGAGGTTGGCCGCCATCATGTTCACGTTGTCGGTCAGGTCCTTCCAGGTCCCGCCGACACCGCGCACCTGCGCCTGTCCGCCGAGCTTGCCCTCGATGCCGACCTCACGGGCGACGCGAACCACCTCGGAGGCGAAGGAGTTCAGCTGATCCACCATCGTGTTGATGGTCGATTTGAGCTCCAGAATCTCGCCCTCGACCGCGACGGTGATCTTTTTGGACAGGTCGCCATTGGCGACCGCGGTGGTCACCTCGGCGATGTTGCGGACCTGTCCCGTCAGGTTGGCCGCCATCATGTTCACGTTGTCGGTCAGGCCTTTCCAGACGCCGCCGACCCCCTTCACCTGCGCCTGTCCGCCGAGCTTGCCCTCGGTGCCGACCTCGCGGGCGACGCGGGTCACCTCGGAGGCGAAGGAGTTCAGCTGATCCACCATCGTGTTGATGGTGGATTTGAGCTCCAGGATTTCGCCCTTCACGTCGACGGTAATTTTTTTCGACAGGTCGCCATTGGCGACCGCAGTGGTCACATCGGC
>Ga0065178_100125_pt1 | contig 95481 bp, 90 predicted proteins | sample FECB22metaG_FD_59210 | JGI IMG/M metagenome (GOLD analysis project Ga0065178, IMG submission 59210) | Cyanobacterial communities from the Joint Genome Institute, California, USA - FECB-22 (version 2) (version 2) | ecosystem: Environmental > Aquatic > Thermal springs > Hot (42-90C) > Microbial...
GACATCGGCATATTCATGGCTCCAGCCCAGCCGGAACTGCATCGCAAGCTTCTCCCGCCAGCCCATGTCCATCGCGCCACCGAGCTGTGCCCCCAGCACCGAGCGCGGCGAGTTGGTGGTCTGCTGCGCCACGGTGAGGTTCAAGGACTGCGCCCCGGTCTCGGTGAAGGCGTTCTGGGTGCCGGTGTAGGCCTGCAGCCGAGCGAACGGTGTGACGAAGGCCTGCGCCGTGCCGCCAAGATCGAAGCGATAGCCGGTCTCGAGCTGGCCATAGAACTGGTTGGCGCCGCTCTGGCCGTAGGCGGTGCGCTGCGCCAGGCCGGGGATGGGAATGTTGCGCCACATCTGGTTGCCCGTGTAGGCGTAGCCCGCCACGGCGTCGGCATAGACCTTGTCCTGGGCGAAGCCGCCATAGAGGCCGACCTGGAAGGTGTTGGAGCGTCCCAGGCCATCGAAGCCCGAAACCCACTGGGTGCCCGTCGAGTAGCCGGTGGTGATGCCCATGCGGAAGCTGTCGGTGATCAGCCGGTCGAGGCCGATGGCGACGCCGCCCGCATTGTAGGTGACCGCGCCGACCGGCTGTTGGGCGCCGATGGTGCCCAAGCCGCCCAGCGCCCCGCCCCAGGCACCCCACTTGGGCGGTGCGGTCGGATCGCAGGCGACATCGCAGGCTTCGGCGAGGGCGACGCGATTGCTGACCGGCGAGCCGCCGCCGCCGGTCTGGTTGGCGAAGTTGTTCATGAACAGCTGCGCGCCCTGCACCATCGAGGTCGAGAAGCCGGCGTAGTTGTTGCCCGACAGCGCCTGCATGAAGGCCTGGCCCTGCTGGACGGTGGCGGTGGCCATGGTGCCGAGCACGGTGGCGTAGTCGCCGGTGGCGAAGGGGGCGCTGGCGTCGAGCGCCGCGCCGACGGCGTACTGGGTGTTGTTGAGCGCCTGGGCGGCGAAGCCGCCGACCTGCAGGGTGAGATAGACGTTGTTGGCGTCATAGCTCAGCGACGACTGCAGGAAGGGATAGAGCTCGTTCACCGACGCGAAGGTGGTGCCGCCGAGTCCGCCCTGGGCATTGAGGATGGTGTAGGTCGCGACGGGCGCCAGCGGCAGGCCGGGCACCACACTCACTTGCACGGCGCCCCCCAACGTCGCCGTGCCGCCGACGTTGATGCGGTCGCTCGACCCCCCGCCGAACACCTCCGTGGCATAAACGCCGCTCGACGATTGCGAGAAGTTGCCGCCGACCGTGATCGTGCCCACGGAGTTGCCGGGAGCGACGACGCCGGCGTTGAACAGGCTGCCGCCGATGCTGCCGTTGCCGGAGAAGGCGCCGAGGTTGGCCACGTCGCCGCTGATCGACCCGTTGTTGACGAACGTGCCAGTGCCCCCGTTGATCACCGATCCGGTGATCGAGCCGGTGTTGGTCGCCGTGCCGGTGTTGGCGAGGTTGCCGATGAAGCTGCCGCTGTTGCTGAAGCTGCCCTGATTGAGCTGCCATACGCCCGGCGTGTTGTACGTGCCGGTGTTGGTGAAGCTGCCGCCGCTATTGACCGTGAGGTTGCCGCCACCACTGACCGTGCCGCTGTTGACGAAGCTGCCACCGTTGTTGACGGTGAGGTCGCCGATGATCGAGCCGGTGCTGGCGACGGTGAGCGTGCCGCCGTTCACGATGGTGCCGCCGGTGTATGTGCCGGTTCCCGCCAGCGTCACCGATCCGCTGTTCAGGGCCAGACTCCCCGGCCCCGTGATCGAGCCGCTGAAAGTGCCCGAACCGGTCTGCTGCAACGTCGTCGCCGCCATCAGATAGGTCGGAAAGATCGCGTTGAATCCGTTCTGCAGCACCAGGTTGCCCTGCAAGGCCAGCAACGGGACGATTGTCACGGTGGTGCCGGCGGCGGTGGCCAGGCCGCTCAGCCGATAGCCGACGAACCCGCCGATCGGGTCGTAAAGGTAGTCGTAGCCAGCAAAGAACGCGCGCCCGGTATTGAGCTGGGCAGCGACCGACGGGTCCTGGACGACCTCCACGTACGAGGGCTGGACTCCATTGCTGAGCGGCGTCGGGGTAGCGGTGTTGTCTGCCGAGAACGTGTACGACGCCACAGCCGTGCTTTGGCCCGGCAGGAAGATCGAAACCTGGGTTCCGGTGGGCAGGCATTTTGCGCTGGCATTCGCGCATGCCTGGGTGCCCGTGATGCCGCCGGCCGGCTGAGAAACGATCATGTAGCCGATGCCGCTGTCGGGCAGCATGTTGATGCTTCCGATCGTCTGATTGCCCATCTTGATCGTTGCCGTAGCGGGGTTCCAGCTTGCCGGGCATCCCATGCCGGCCACGGTGCAGCCGGCCGGCAGTGCCGCGCCGCTCGGCGTGAGCTGCACGAACGAAAAGTTATTCGTGTTGGACTGGGTCAGGCCAAGGATGACGCCGGGCGCGCCGTACGGATTGGCGCTGCTGTTCGTGACGATGTAGCCGGGGTTCATGTTCGTCACCGGCTGGCCGTTGATCGTCAGCAAGCCCAGGAAGGGGTTGAGGTTGGGAAGAGGCATGCCGCTCGCCAGCTGCAGGCCGCCACGCGCGAAGCCGACACCCATTTGCGCGGCGGTGCCGACCGACCACAGGATCGGCACCCGCGCGGTTGCCGTCTGGCCGTTCTGGCCATTGATCGTCACCGTGGTGAGGTAAAGCGTACCGCTGCCGCTGGTGCCGCTGCTCGAATAGGTGATTCCACCCGCCCCCAGATTGACGTCGCCCGGGCCGGGTTGGTAGGCCGTCTGGCCGGCATTGATGCCCAGTGAACCGGTATCCATCGTGAAGTTGCTCGTTTTCGTGCCGGTGCCGAAGGGCAGCGTCAGCGATACCAGGCGGAAATCCGCGGGGTTGAGCGCGTTCTGGCCGTTGGCCGACACGAACGGCACGAAAAAGGATGTGCTGGCGTTGTTGTAGTAGTTCCACTGCGCCTGTGCTGGAGCGCTTGCGGCTAGCAGCGTCGCCACGCTTGCCCCGATTCCAAGACCACGCTGCCAGCTCTTTATCCAAAAGCTTCCCTTGTTCTTATTTGCCGCGCCCATGCCGGCCTTCCCCCGAACTGCCACGAAGATGCCTCAATTTGACATGCCCTAATGCAAATTGCACTGCAAATGTGGACTTCTGCAGCTGTCTGATCACCGGAGTGCAGATTCTGGTCGACCTGCCTAACGATGCAGTTGTCGGCGGTAGTGGTCGCCCAAAGGGTCGTTGCCGAAGTCGGCGGCGAGGTCGCGCCATACCGAATGGATGTGGTTGGCTCCGTTCTGGGTGTTGTCGTACTCGATCAACGTCACCGGTCCGTGAACGCGGAAGTAGTAAGCCTCGCCGGGCTGCAGTGACCCCGCCCAGGTGAAACGGAACTGGTCGAGGCCTTGCTCCATGACTCGCCGCTTCTGTGCCGTCACCAGGTCGGGCGTCAGCGTAGCGAGAAAGCGATCCATCAAGCCCTCGACGCCCTGCCGCGCCGCGCCGTCCATGGCGCCGAGCTGCAAGCCGCGCGGCTGGCCGAGATCCTGCTCGCGCTGCGGGCTCGCCACGATGTCGCCGAACGAGCGGTTGGCGATGAGCGCAATGCGCCGCTGCGACTCGCTGAGGCCGGTCATGATCTCGCGGGCGAGATCCTCGGACGCGCCGAGCAGGCGGAACCCCTTGTGCGCGCCCTCGCGCACCGTGGCCGGATGGGCGCCGACGAAGAACGGCGTCACCGCGATGTTGGCCGCCGCCGGCAGCGCCACGTTCAGCGACAGATGATGGCCCTCGAAGCGCCAGCCCCAGGGGAAGCGGCCGGGCGTACCGAAGATGGAGACATAGTAGCGGTCGGGATCGCGGAAGCTGCCCTGCTGCTCGCGCAGCACGCCCTCGACCAGCCGCACGCCGTCGAGCAGGCTCAGGCCCTGCTCGTTCAACACCGTGGCAAACAACGACCGCGCTGCCTCGGCCTGGACCGGCGTCATCTCGCCCAGCGTCAGGCCCGCGCGGCTGCGCGGGATGTAATGCCAGTCGAGCCGGTTGGGCGCATCGAAGGCGATCGACACCTTGCGACGCTGGCCGTCGTCCAGCGACGCGAGGAAGCGGCTGGCTTGGTCGGCGATGCGCTGGGCGGCGTCGGCACTCTGGGCGCTGGCGCCGCCGAACGGCAGGAAGGTCGCTGCCGCCAGCACGAAGCGCCGGGTCGGCGACTGATGCCGGTGGTGATGGGGATGCGGATGATCGTGCGAGTGCCAGCCGTCGTGCGGCATGGCGCGCCCGATCGGTCTACGACGAGGCGCGCGGGTACTTCAGCGTGCAGCCGTAGGGCCGGGTCGACGCTTCGGCCACCTGCCTGCCCGCCAGCACTTCGCGCAAGGCCACGCGCACATACTGCTTGGCCTTGGGAATGTCGGCGACGTCGGCCGATGGGATGGAATCGATGCCGCCCTTGTAGACCAGGGTGCCGTTGGCATCGATGACGTACATGTGCGGCGTCACGGTGGCGCCGTAGGCGCGCGCGATCTTGCTTTGCGGATCGAGCAGCACGGCGGCGGGCGCGGCGTCGCGGCTCTTGGTGAGATCGTTCGCCTGGGCGGCCGTGACATAGCCCTGCTCGCCCTTGGCCGACGACGCTGAGGTCAGCCACACCACGCCCTGAGCGGCGGCTTCGCGCTGCTGGTCCTGCATGTTCCTGGCGCTGTAGTGCTTGCGGACGTAGGGGCACCCGTCATTCGTCGTCTCGATCACCACGACCTTGCCCTTGAGATCGGCCAGCGACCATGTCTTGCCGTTGCTGTCGACGGCGGTGAAGAGCGGCGCAGGCTTGCCGATGTCGGGGCTGTCGGCGAAGGCAATCGCGGGCATCACGGCGGCGGCCGCGCTGCCCAGCAGCAGCGTGCGGCGGGGAACGATGAAGCTCGACATGTTGTCTCCTAACGCTTGGCCGGAATCTCGGCCAGTTCGGAAAGAATCAACGACTCGGTCAGCACCTGCGGCAGGATCTTGGGCTGCGCGGCGCCGGGCACCCAGAGAAGATAGAGCGGCACGCCGGCGCGGCCCAGCTCCTTCAACAAAGATGTGATCTCGGGATCGCGGTTGGTCCAGTCACCCTTCAGTTTCACGACGCCCGCCTGTTCAAAGGCGTGACGCGTCGCCGGCGTCTCGAGCGCCACGCGCTCGTTCACCAGACAGGTAATGCACCACGCCGCCGTGAAATCGACGAACACCGGCTTGCCCTCGGCCACCGCCTGGTTCATGCGCTCGCGCGAGAAGCGCTCCCAGCCGTCGAAGGTGACGCCCCCCGCCGGACCGCCGGACGCCGAGGCCGCCGTGGCCGAGCCGTCCTCGAGTTTGAGCGCGGCGGCGAAGGCCAGCAGCACGGCCACGGCGGCGAGGCCGCGGCGCATCCAGGTCGCGGCCGATGCGCCGCTTCCAAGTCTCAGCAGCCAGATGGCGAAGGCGATCAGGATCATGCCGCCCAGTGCATAGATCACGCCGTCGGGGCCGGTCTGCTGGGTGAGCACCCAGATCATCCAGACCGTCGAAGCGTACATCGGGAAGGCGAGGAACTGGCGCAGCCGGTCCATCCATGGGCCTGGCCGCGGCATCAACCGCTGCAGCGCTGGCGTGATCGCGAGCAGGAGATAAGGCAGCGCCAGGCCAAGCCCCAGCGCCAGCAGTACGGCCATGGTTTCAGGCGCCGGCTGGCTGAGGGCAAAGCCCACGGCGGCCGCCATGAAGGGCACCGTGCAGGGCGTCGCCACGATCACGGCCAGCACGCCGGTGAAGAAGGCGCCGGTCGTGCCGCCGCGCGCGACGAGGCCCTGGCCGATGCCGGCGAAGCGGCTGCTGAACTCGAACACGCCGGAGAGGTTGAGGCCGACGACGAAAAAGAGATAGGCGATCAGGAGCGAGAAGACCGGCGACTGGAACTGGAAGCCCCAGGTCACCTCGCCGACGCTGGCGCGGATGGCGATGATCAGCGCGGCCATGGCGGCGAAGGAGACCAGCACGCCCAACGTATAGGCGACGCCGTCGCGCCGCATCGCGCTCCTCTCGTGACCTGCCAGGCGCGCGAAGGCTGCGGCCTTCATGGCGAGCACGGGGAACACGCAGGGCATGAGGTTCAGGATCAGGCCGCCCAGCAACGCGAACAGCAGGGCTTCGACCAGCGACAGCTGTTCGCCGCCCGCCGCCGCCAATGACGACGTGGGCACGAAGGCAGGATCGAGCTTGGCCGCCACGTCGAAGGCCTGCTGGACGTCGCCGCCCGCGGCCTTCTCGGTCAGCACCAGCGTGCCCATGAGCTCGGCCGGCATCGCCGCCTTGGCGTCGCCACGGCGCAGCGGGATGCGGATGCCCTCGGCGCCGATCACCGCATTCTGCTTGGCCATGCTGGCGACCGGACCCCAGTCGGCCGGAAAGAAGTAGACGTCGCGGATGGTGTCGGCCTTCAGGCCCTTGGCCTCGACAATCACCGTGGGATCGCCCGACTTCGCCACTCCGTATTTTGCCGGCCAGGGACTCGGCATCGGCACCTGCTGGCGCGCCTTGTCGAAGATCGCGCGCGTAGCCGGCGATGCGGGCGCACCGGTCGCCGTCACCGGCAAGGTCAGCGCGAGCTTGGCGTCCTCGGGGATGCAGACGTCCTCGCAGACCAGCCAGTTGGCTTCGGCGGCGAGCTTGAAGTCGCCGGCAGCCTTGGCGGACGGCGTGATCTGCACCATCAGCACCGCCTCGTCCTTGAAGCCGTAGTTGATGATGCCGCCGATGTCGAAGAGATGCGGACGCGGCCACACGATCGGTCCGGCCTTGGCGCCCTCGGGCAGCTTCCAGGCGATTTCGGTCGGCAGCCCCGATTCACCTGGGTTCTTCCAGTAGGTGTGCCATTTGGGTCGGATGGTCTGGCGCAGGGCGACCCAGAACGGCTCGCCCAGTTTCACGGCGGAAACATCGGCCAGAAGCTCGGCGCGCACGTTCTCGGTCTGCACGACAGCCGACGAGGGGGATTGCGCGAAGGCCGGGGCCGCGATCAACGCCAGGAGAAGGAAGAACAGACGCTTCATGAGAGCCTAGTAAGTGACGCTCCGCCTAGGCTGTTGCAAGGCACTCCAGATCACCGCGGCGTGATATTTTGCCCTCGCAGGGCCACAAGTCTAAGGTCTTGGCGCAGTTGGGGAAAATGATGTTGCGCATCGACGACAAGCGGCTGCTGGCGGCGCTCGACGAGTTGGCCGGGATCGGCGCCATCGAGGGCGGCGGCTGCGCGCGGCTGGCGCTCGGCGATACGGACAAGGCGGGCCGCGATCTCGTCGTCGGCTGGATGAGGGCGGCGGGCCTCGATGTGCGCATCGACGCCATCGGCAATGTGATCGGCGTGCGCGCCGGGACCGAAAACCTGGCCCCGGTGATGACCGGCAGCCATATCGACACCGTGCGCACCGGCGGACGCTACGATGGCAACTACGGTGTGCTGGCCGGCCTCGAGGTGGTGCGCGCGCTGAACGACGCGAAGCGCGTCACGCGCCGGCCGATCGCGGTGGCCTTCTTCACCAACGAGGAGGGCGCGCGCTTCCAGCCCGACATGATGGGCAGCCTGGTCTATGCCGGCGGCCTCGGGCTCAACGAGGCCTATGCCGCCGTCGACAAGGACGGCGTCTCGGTCGGCGACGAACTGCGCCGCATCGGCTATCTCGGGCCGGCGCGGCCCGGAGCGCTCAGGCCGCACGCCTTCGTCGAGCTGCATATCGAGCAGGGCCCGATCCTCGACGAGGAGAAGGTTCGAATCGGCGTGGTCGAGAGCGTGCAGGGCATCTCATGGACCGAGTACACCGTGACCGGCGTCTCCAACCATGCCGGCACGACGCCGATGCGTCTGCGGCGCGACGCAGGCTACCTAGCGGCCTCGGTCAACGTGTTCGTGCGCGCCTTGGCGCAGGAGATGGGCAACCAGGTTGGCACCGTCGGCGCGCTGTCGCTAACGCCCAACCTGATCAACGTCGTGCCCAATCGCGCGGTGTTCACCGTCGACCTGCGCAACACCGACGAGGTGAAACTGAAACAGGCCGAGGTGCGGGTCGCCAACCACATCGCCGAGGTGGCGAAGTCCGAGCGCGTCGAGGTCGAGGCCAAGGTGCTGGCGCGGTTCGAGCCAGTGATTTTCGATGCCCGCTTGGTCGATCGCGTCGAGCATCACGCCAAGGCACTGGACCTTTCCGCGCGGCGCATGCCTTCCGGCGCAGGCCACGATGCGCAGATGATGCAACGCATCTGTCCGACGGCGATGATCTTCGTGCCCTCGGTGGCGGGCCTCAGCCACAACGTCAAGGAGCACACCGAGGCCGCAGACCTCGCCGTGGGGGCGCAGGTGCTGGCGAACCTGATGCTGGAGCTCGCAGAGAGCTAAGCGGAAGATCTGCTCGCCGCGCCCCCTGGCTGCGCTCGGGGTGACAGGGACGATAACCGGCGATGGGTTTCCCTCCGCAGTAGGTTCATCTAAATCTGTCGGACAACCTGACAAGCCCCGGCTACGCGACAAGTGTCCGATAAGCTTTCCATTCTTCGTCCGCTCGCTCCGCCCGGCAATCTCGCCGAGCAGATCATGGCGCGCCTCGCCGCCGACATCTCGAGCGGACGCTTGGCGCCGGGCGCGCGTCTGCCGACCGAGCAGGCGCTGACCGAAGCCCTCGGGGTGAGCCGCACCGTCGTGCGCGAGGCGGTCGCCGCCTTGCGCGCCGACGGCCTGGTGGTGACGCGGCGCGGCTCGGGCGCCTATGTCGCCGAGCAGCCGGCCGGGCCGTTCCGCATCGCCGCGCCGCGGACGTCGGTGCTGAGCGACATCCTCGACGTCATGGAATTGCGCCTCGCCGTCGAGGTCGAGGCGGCGGCGCTCGCGGCCGAGCGCGCCAATCGCGCCGAGGTCGGCGCCATCCGCAACGCCTGGCGCGCCATCGACGGAGCTTTGCGCAAAGGCGAGGGTGCGGTGGCCGAGGATTTCGCCTTCCATCGCGCCATCGCCGAGGCGACCGGCAACAGCCAGTTCCCGCGCTTCCTCACGTTCCTCGGCAGCCACGTCATCCCGCGGCAGAGCGTGCGGCTTTCCGTTGACACGCCGGCCGAGCGGCGGGCTTATCTCGAACGCATCCAGCACGAGCATGAGCGCATCGTCGCCGGCATCTCCCATCGGGATCCTGCCGAGGCGCGGCGTGCCATGCGCGAGCATCTCACGCGCTCGCTCGAGCGCTATCGCAAATTGGCAGAGGGAGAAAAACATGGCCGAGGCTAGCGGGCGGCGCATCGTCTTCACCGGGGCGGCTGGCGGCATCGGCACCATGATCCGGCCTCTGCTGGCGCCGCTCTATCCGGGGCTGGTGCTGAGCGACAGGGTGCGGCCGAAGGACCTCAAGCCGTCGGAAGCGTTCGTCGCCGCCGACCTCACCAAGCCCGACGAGGTCGCCGCCGCCGTCAAGGGCGCCGACAGCGTCATCCACCTCGGCGGCTATTCGGTCGAAGGGCCGTGGGACACGATCCTGCAGGCCAACATCATCGGTTGCTACAATCTCTTCGAGGCGGCGCGCCAGGCCGGTGTCAAGCGCGTGATCTTCGCTTCGTCCAACCACGCCGTCGGCTTCTATCCACGCAAGCGCAAGATCGGCACCGACGTCACGGTGCGGCCCGACAGCCGCTACGGCGTCAGCAAGGCCTTCGGCGAGGCGCTGGGAGCGCTCTATTCCGACAAGCACGGCATGATCGTGACCTGCCTGCGTATCGGCAATGTCGGGCCGCGCCCGCTCGACGTGCGGCGGCTTTCGATCTGGATCTCACCCGAGGACATCGTCCAGCTAATCGGTATCGGCCTGAACCATCCCGACATACGCTTCGAGATTCTCTACGGCGTCTCCGACAACCAGGCGGCGTGGTGGGACAATTCGCGCGCCCATGCGCTGGGTTACCGGCCGAAAGGGAAGGGCGAGGATCATCGCGCCCATGCCGAGGCCGAGCAGGCCAAGATCGGCCCCGATCCGGTGGGCGATGTCTTCCAGGGCGGCACGTTCTGCGCGGCCGAGTTCACCAATGACGTGAAGCGCGCGGGACCTTAGGGTCGGCGCATGTTTGAGACAGCCGGCGCACAAGGCGAGGGTTTCGCCACCATCGCAAACGATGGCAGCGTGCTCGATTCCTGGTTCCTGAACCTGAAGCTGACGCCGTCAGGCGGCAAAACCGGCACCGAGCGCCTGGCCGGGCTGTCATTGCCCGGCCACTCGGGCGATGACATCGCCCGCTATGCCCACAAGGACGACCTTCGGAAGGTCGAGGTCGTTCCTGTCCGGACAGTCATCGCGTCCCTGGCCGACAAGCCTGTCGATGTGCACGACGTCTATCTCCGACTTCATCTTCTCAGCCATCGTCTGGTGAAGCCCAATGCGGTGAACATTGAGGGCATGTTCGCCCTGCTGCCCAGCGTCGCCTGGACGACCTTGGGTCCCTGTCCTCTCGACACGCTTGACGCCGCCCGCATCAGGGCCCGGCTGAAGGGCGTGGCGCTGGAGGTCCGCGGCATCGACAAGATCCCATGCATGACCGACTACGTCGTGCCGAGTGGTGCGCGGATCGCCGATGCCGCCCGCGTGCGGCTGGGCGCGCATCTCGCCGCCGGCACGATGGTGATGCACGAGGGTTTCTGCAACTTCAATGCGGGCACCCTCGGCACCTGCATGGTCGAAGGCCGCATCAGCGCCGGTGTCGTGGTCGGCAACGGCAGCGATGTGGGCGGCGGCGCCTCGATCATGGGCACGCTCTCGGGCGGCGGAAAGGTGCAGGTCTCGGTCGGCGAGCGCTGCCTGATCGGCGCCAACGCCGGGATCGGCATTTCGCTTGGTGACGATTGCGTCGTCGAAGCGGGCTGCTACATCACGGCGGGTTCGCGCATCCTGCTGGAGGATGGCAGCGTCGTCAGGGCGAGCACGCTGTCCGGCCGATCGAACCTGATGTTCTGGCGCAATTCGCAGAGCGGTGCGCTCGAGGCGCGCTTCCGGAACAAGGCGTGGGGCGCGTTGAACGCGCAGCTTCATGCCACGCTCGCCAAGCCGTAAGGCTTGGACCTTGCATGTCCACCGGCGATAATTCCCGCCGGAGGTTTGCAATGTCTCGTTTCCTGACCGTGGGCGCCGCGCAGATGGGGCCGATCCAGCGCAGCCATACGCGCCGCGACGTGGTCGAGCGGCTGATCGCGCATCTGCGCGAGGCCAAGCGCATGGGCTGCGAGCTGGTGGTCTTTCCCGAGCTCACCCTCACCACCTTCTTTCCGCGCTGGTGGATGACCGACCAGGCCGAGATCGACGCGTTCTTCGAGCAGGAGATGCCGTCGAACGAGACGGCGCCGCTGTTCACTGAGGCGAAGCGGCTTTCGATGGGCTTCTGCCTGGGCTATGCCGAGCTTGCCAACGAGAACGGCGGCACCAGGCGCTTCAACACCTCGATCCTGGTCGAGCGCGACGGCCGGATCGTCGGCAAGTACCGCAAGGTCCACCTGCCGGGCCATGCCGAGCATGAGCCTGAGCGGCCCTTCCAGCATCTGGAGAAGCGTTACTTCGAGGTCGGCAATCTCGGATTCCCGGTGTTCAAGGCCTTTGGCGGCAACATGGGCATGTGCATCTGCAACGACAGGCGCTGGCCCGAGACCTATCGCGTCATGGGCCTGCAGAATGTCGAGATGGTGCTGCTGGGCTACAACACGCCATTGCACAACGCGCCGTCGCCCGACCATGACGAGCACTCCTGGTTCCACAACCAGCTCTCCATGCAGGCCGGCGCCTACCAGAACGGCACCTGGGTGGTGGGCGTCGCCAAGGGCGGCAACGAGGAGGGTGTGCCCTCGCTGGCCGATTCGATGATCGTGGCGCCCTCGGGCAAGGTGGTGGCGCGGGCGGGCGGCGAGGGCGACGAGCTCATCGTGCACCGCTGCGACCTCGATGCCGGCCAGAGCTACAAGCGCACGACCTTCAACTTCGCCATGCATCGCCAGCCCGACCAGTACCGCCTGATCGTCGAACGCACGGGGGCGATGGATCCTTAGTGGGCGGCTGCCGCCTTCACCTCATGTTCCTCTCCCCCTTGGGGGAGAGGTTAGGTGAGGGGGTTCAACGCGAAGATTTTCTCCTGCATCACCCCCTCACCCAGCCTCTCCCCCAAGGGGGAGAGGAGCATGACGCGGAAAGACGACGAGCGTGCGCAGCGAGGCGACGCTTTCTACTCCGCCGCCTTCTGGAAATTCCCGTAGCTGCGTTCGGGGGTGCCGCGGAACAGCGACATGTGGGTGTGGGTGGCGACGAAGGGATCGCCGATTGATCGGCGCGCCAGGGTCACGGTGGTGCGGCCGGGCCGGTCGAAGCGGTCGCCGTTGGGATGGAAGCCGTCGGACTGCCAGACGCCCATGCCGGCAGCGGTCAGGCGGTCACCCGACACGATCGCCTCGATCTTGTTGAGGTCGTAGCGGAAGTTGCGGATGGTGCCCCAGACGTTGCGCCACTGCTTCGCCTCGGCGAGATCGCGGCCAGTCATGAAATCGGTGAAGGTGCCGAAAGCGATCATGTCCTCGGCGAAGATCGGACGCGCCGCCTCGTAGTCGACGTTGCGGCAATGCTTGGCCAGCGTCTCGAACCAGGTCTTGACCGCTGCCAGGTCGTCGGGATGCACGGGGTTGAGAAGCTTCATCGCAGCCTGTCTCCTATAGTCCGAAGCGTTGCCAGTATAGACGCTCCTCGATCGCCGCCAGCGTTGCCGGGCCGATGCCGTCGATGGGTGCCTGCAGGCCGAAGCGCGACAGCAGCCGGCGCCGCGGCCCGATCACCGGCAGATGCACCTTGTCGCCATAGCGCGCCTGCAGGGTGCTACGCAATTCGCCGAGCCCATCGACCAGCCCCAGCGCCAGCCCGCGCCGGCCGGTCCAGAACTCGCCGCTGAACAACGACGCCTCATCGGCCTTCAGCTTGCCGCCTCGGCGCTCGCGCACCCAGTCCTTGAAGCCCTCGTGGATCTCGGCCTGTAGGCGGTGAAGCCGCTCGACGTCGTCGGACTTCTCCGGCCGGAACGGATCCAGCATCGCCTTGCGCTCGCCCGACGTGTGCACGCGCCGCTCGACGCCGATGCGGGAGAGCAGGTCCTGGAAGCCGAAGCCCGCGCTGATGACGCCGATCGAGCCCACGATCGAATTGGGGTCGACCACGATCTCGTCGGCGGCGCAGGCCAGCCAATAGCCGCCCGAGGCCGCCACGTCCTCGACGAAGGCGATGACCTTGAGGTCCTTCTCCTTCGCCAGCAGGCGGATGCGCTGGCCGATCAGCGCCGATTGCACGGGCGAGCCACCCGGCGAGTTGATGGTGAGCGCCACCGCCTTGGCGCCCTTCATGTCGAAGGCGCGCTTGAGCAGCGGCGCCACGGATTCGATGGAAAGAGCACGACTGCTCAGCATGCCGCCGGCCGAGGCAATGATTCCCGACAGACGGACCACCGGCACGACGGGCCCGCGACGGAAGCGGTCCTTTAGCCAACCAAACATGGCGGCACTGTCGCGGCGGCGCTGTCAGAAGGCAAGCGGGGCGGCATGGCGCAGGATCGCTTCGGCCTCGTCGGTGTAGCGACCATCCGGCCGATGCAGCGTCAGCGGTGAAGCCTCGCGACGCGTCGTGCCCTTGCCACGGCGGGCGCGCACCAGCGCGCGCGCGGCGGGTGGCAGGCGCTTGATCGTGAGGTCGCCCCAGCCCAGCTGGGCGAGTTGTCCGACCAGCTCCTCCAGCCGATCGCTGCGATGGATGACGAGCAGGGTACCTGCAGGTTTTGCCGCCGCCGTCGCCACGCTGAGCCAGCGCTTGAGGTCGGCGCTCGATTCGACGGTCGCCAGGGCCTTGGATTGGTCGGGCGATGGATCGGCGACCGCTGCCGCGAGATAGGGCGGATTGGTTACGACACGGTCGAAGGGTCCGATATCGGCCGGCAACGGCCGGGCGAGGTCATGAATGATGGTTCGCACACGTCGCGTCATGCCGTTCAGGTCGGCGTTTCGCTCGGCCAAGGCGGCCAGGCCCGGCTGCAACTCGATGCCGACGATCTCGCATCCGGGGAGGCGTGCTGCCAGGCAAAGGCCGACGGCGCCGACGCCGGCGCCGAGATCGAGGACGCGATCGGTCGGGCCGGCATCGACGGCTGCCGCCAGCAGAACGGCATCGACGGCCACGCGGTAGCCGCGGGCCGGTTGCAACAGGCGCACGCGGCCTCCCAGCAGGGCATCCTCGGTCAGGGTGGCATCCATGGCCGCGATCATGTCACGACCCCCGCCGTGTCACGACATCGTGTCGCAACAAACCGGCTTCGCTGGGCGACTATTGTGTTCCCATGGCAAACGTCGTCACCCTCGAGGGCAAGCGCAAGGCGCCCAGCCTGGAGCCACTCCTGGCGCTTTGCTCCGACGATATGGCGCAGGTCGATCGCGAGATCGTGGCGCGCATGCGTTCCCCGGTGTCCCTGATCCCCGAGCTCGGCAGCCACCTGGTGGGCGCGGGCGGCAAGCGCATGCGGCCGCTGCTGACGGTGGCGGCGGCGCGGCTCTGCGGCTACGCCGGCGGCGACGATCGTCACATCAAGCTCGCGACCTGCGTCGAGTTCATCCATTCCGCCACCTTGCTGCACGACGACGTGGTCGATGTCAGCACGCTCCGTCGCGGCAAGCCGTCGGCCAACGCGGTGTGGGGCGACAAGGCGTCGGTGCTGGTCGGCGACTTCCTGTTCACGCGCTCCTTCGAATTGATGGTCGATGTCGGGTCGCTCGACATTCTCTCTGTTCTCTCGCGCGCCTCCTCGACCATCGCCGAAGGCGAGGTGCTGCAGCTGGTGAGTCAGCGCGACATCAGCACGCCCGAGGCGACCTATCTGGAGGTCATCAAGGCCAAGACCGCCAAGCTGTTCGCGGCGGCAGCCGAGGTCGGCGCCATGGTCGCCGGCCGCAACGGAGCGGAGCGCGTGGCGCTGGAAAGCTTCGGCATGAATCTCGGCATCGCCTTCCAGCTGGTCGACGATGCGCTCGACTATGCCGGCCGCGAGGCTGAGCTCGGCAAGTCGGTCGGAGACGACTTCCGCGAGGGCAAGATCACCCTGCCGGTGATCCTGGCTTTCCTGCGCGGCCGCACCGTCGATCGCGAGTTCTGGCGGCGCACCATCGAGAAGCTCGACCAGCGCGACGGCGACCTCGAGCAGGCCAAGACCCTGCTCGACCGCCACGGCGCCATCACCGACACCTTCGAGCGCGCCCGCCACTACGGCGCCATGGCGCGCGATGCGCTGGGCCTGTTCGCCGATTCTCCGCTCAAGGCGGCGCTGCTCGAGGCCGTCGACTTCGCCATCGACCGCGCGCACTGAGGCTGGTGCTCATGCTCCTCTCCCCCCAAGGGGGAGAGGAACATGAGCGGCGGTGAGAGGAGCACGAGGGGAGTACATCCGACCGGAATGTGCGGTAAGAACGCGGCATGGCTGCCAAGCACATCCTTGCCATCGATCAGGGTACGACCAGCACCCGCGCCATCGTCTTCGATGCCGACGGCCGGCCGGTGGCGTCGACGCAGAAGGAACTGCCGCAGATCTTTCCCAAGCCGGGCTGGGTCGAGCACGACGCCGAGGAGATCTGGGCGGCGACGGTCGAGGTCTGCCGCGGCGCGCTGGCCAAGGCCAAGCTGGACGCTACAGCCGTGGCCGGCATCGGCATCACCAACCAGCGCGAGACGACCGTGGTGTGGGACCGCGCCACGGGCAAGCCGATCCACAATGCCATCGTCTGGCAGGATCGCCGCACCGCCGATCGCTGCGAGGCGCTGAAGGCTGCCGGTCACGAGGCCATCGTCACGGCCAAGACCGGCCTGATCCTTGATCCGTATTTCTCGGGCACCAAGATCGCCTGGATCCTCGACCATGTCGCCGGCGCGCGCGCGGCGGCGGACAAGGGCGCGCTCGCCTGTGGCACCATCGAATGCTTCCTGCTGTGGCGCCTCACCGGCGGCAAGGTCCATGCGAGCGACGCCACGAACGCGAGCCGCAGCCTTCTGCTCGACATCCATACCGGCGCCTGGGACAACGCCCTGCTGAGTCTGATCGGCGTGCCGAAAGCGCTGCTGCCCAAGGTCGTCGATTGCTCGGGCGAGCTCGGCGTCGCCACAGCCGACATCCTGGGCGCGCCGGTGCCGGTGCTGGGCATGGCGGGCGACCAGCAGGCGGCGACCGTCGGCCAGGCCTGCATCAAGCCCGGCATGGTCAAGGCGACCTACGGCACGGGCTGCTTTGCGCTCCTCAATACCGGCAGCATGGCGGTGCGGTCGCACAATCGCCTGCTCACCACCATTGCCTATCAGCTGAAGGGCCGGCGCACCTACGCGCTGGAGGGCAGCATCTTCGTGGCCGGCGCCGCCGTGCAGTGGCTGCGCGATGGCCTGCATCTGATCGCCAAGTCGGCCGACGTCGAGGCCGTGGCGCGCGAGGCCAAGCCGGGCAACGGCGTCTACATGGTGCCGGCCTTCGTCGGTCTCGGCGCGCCTTACTGGGATGCCGGCGCGCGCGGCGCCCTGCTCGGCCTCACGCGCGACACCGGCCCGGCCGAGATCGCCGCCGCCACCCTCGATTCGGTCTGCTACCAGACGCGTGATCTCGTCGAGGCCATGCGCGGCGACGGCGCGCAGATCGACGAGCTTCGGGTCGATGGCGGCATGGTGGTGAACAACCCGCTGATGCAGCGCCTGGCCGATACCGTGGCGGTGCCGGTCGAGCGGCCGGTCGTGACCGAGACCACGGCGCTGGGTGCCGCTTTTCTGGCCGGCCTGCAGGCCGGACTGTGGCCCTCGCTGGACGCCCTGTCTCAGACCTGGGCGCTCGACCGCGCCTTCCGGCCGGCCGAGGACGCCGCGTCGCGCGATCGCCGCTATGCCGGCTGGAAAGATGCTGTGCGCCGGGTGCGCAGTTCCTGATGCCGCTTTCGGGATACAATATCGGTCCAAAACCCCTCATGCTGAGGAGCTCGCGCAGCGAGCGTCTCGAAGCATGGGCCTCAGACGAGGTGCTGGTTGCCCACCCTTCGAGACGCGGCCCGTGGGGCCGCTCCTCAGGGTGAGGTCTTACTGAGCGAGATTGGACTGATGGCCGGACACTCAATTGCGCGTGCTACGCCTCGATCCGATTTTACGGTGATGATTGAATGGTCGGATGGATCGAGCAGCGTTGTCGACTTTCGCTCTGATATCGCCAAGGGCGAAGCGCTCGGCTATTTGCGCGAGGCCGCGGTATTCCTGCATCGGCTGTTCGTCCAGTCGGAAGGCAAGAGCCTGGCATGGGAGACCCCTGCCGGCTTGATCGATTTCCATGCTGAGGAGCTGTGGCGGCGCACGCACGCCAAATCCTTCGCGGCTGAATAGCGAGCGCTTGCCGGCCCAAAGCGCGGCCATTAGGTTGCGCCCGCCATGAGGACCCGCGCCAATCCCATCTACTGCGGCGTCGACACGATCGATCTCGCGCAAGCCACCAAGCTCATCCAGTCCATCGCCGGCGGGCCGAAGCCCGCCGTCGGCGGCATCAAGCTGGGCTTGGAATTCTTCCTGGCGCACGGCGCGCCGGGCGTTCGCTACGCCTTCCCGACGCCGGTGCGGGCGACGGGCGTCGGCTTTTTCCTCGACCTCAAGCTGCATGACATTCCCAACACGGTGGCAGGTGGCATCCGCGCCGTGGTCGAGCTCGCGCCCACCTTCATCACCATCCATGCCGGCGGCGGTCGCGAGATGATGAAAGCCGCGGTCGACGAGGCCGCCGCGCAGGCCGCCAAGCACAACGTGCCGCGGCCCAAGCTGCTTGGCGTCACCGTACTGACCTCGCTCGACCGCTCGGATCTCGAGGCGACCGGCGTCAATGCCGATCCGTCCGATCAGGTGCTGCGGCTGGCCGCTCTGGCGCATGCCAGCGGCCTCGATGGCGTGATCTGCTCGCCGCTCGAGATCGCGGCCCTGCGCAAGCAATGCGGCCCGGATTTCGTGCTGATGGTGCCGGGCATCCGCCCCGTCGGCAGTGCGGCCAACGACCAGAAGCGGGCGATGACGCCGCGCCAGGCCGTCGACCTCGGCGCCACAAACCTCGTGGTCGGCCGGCCGATCTACCAGGCCGCCGATCCGCGCGCCGCTGCCGAAGCGATCGCCCGCGAGGCCGGCGTCAACGACCTATGAGCGTCGAAGCCAAGATCTGCGGTCTGTCGACGCCGGAGACGGTCGATGCTGCCGTCGCCGGCGGTGCTCGCCTCGTCGGCTTCAATTTCTATCCGCCGTCGCCGCGCTTTGTCGGCTCCAACGACAACCTGGAGGCGCTGGGCGCGCGCGTCCCCAAGAGCGTGATCCGCGTCGGCTTGTTCGTCGATCCCGACGACGCCTTGCTCGACGAGCGCCTGGCGACCGGCGCCATCGACCTGCTGCAGCTCCACGGCAAGGAGACGCCCGAGCGCGTCGCGGCCATCAAGGCGCGCACGGGCAAGTCCGTGATGAAGGCCTTCAACGTCGGCGCGGCAAGCGACATCGAACGCGGCATCACCGCTTACGCGACCGTTGCCGACCGGCTGATGTTCGATGCCGCCGCGGATCTCCTGCCCGGCGGCAACGCCAAGGTGTTCGACTGGACGTTCCTGTCGGGCCGAAAGGTTCCGCTGCCGTGGCTGCTTGCGGGCGGCCTCACGCCCGACAATGTCGCCGAGGCGGTGCGCGTCACCGGCGCGCGCATCGTCGACGTTTCCTCTGGCGTCGAATCGAGTCGCGGTGTGAAATCCGTCGACTTGATCCGCGCCTTCCTCGACCGCGTGAAGGCGCTCTGACGAGGGGGACGACATGAGGGGGATGACATGAAGACCGAACGGCGCCTCAAGGAGCTCGGCATCGAGCTCGCCAAGCCGACCTCGCCGATGGCGAACTACGTCAATGCCGTGCGCACCGGCAACCTGCTCTATCTTGCGGGCAAGGGTCCCGGACTCCCCGGACATCCGCTGCCGGTCGGCAAGGTCGGCCGCGACTTCACCAAGGAGCAGGGCTACGAATACGCCCGCCAGACGGGCCTCGGCCTGATCGCCGTGATGAAGGCCGAGCTGGGAGACCTCGATCGCGTCAGGCGCATCGTCAAGCTTCTGGGCATGGTCAACTGCACACCCGAATTCGGCGAGCAGCCCGAGGTGATCAACGGCTGCTCCGACCTCTTCGTCTCGGTGTTCGGGGATCGCGGCCGCCATGCCCGGTCGGCGGTGGGCATGGGCTCGCTGCCGCGCGGCATCCCGGTCGAGATCGAGGTCATCGTCGAGGTCAACGCCGGGCCGGCGCGCGCCAGTGCCGCCGCCGCGTCGCGGAAATCGGCGCAGAAGGCCAAGCGTAAGTCAGCCAAGCGCAAGTCCAGGTAGGCCTTTTGACCGACCCCGGTCGGACTGCTAAGTCCGCGCGCCATGGCTATCGCACCCAACAGCTTCCGCACCGGCCCCGACGAGCGCGGGCATTTCGGCCTTTTCGGCGGCCGCTACGTCGCCGAAACCCTGATGCCGCTGATCCACGATCTGGAGAAGGCGTACAACGAGGCCAAGGCCGATCCGCAGTTCCAGGGCGAGCTGAACTATCTCCTGGCCCAGTATGCCGGCCGGCCGAGCCCGCTCTACTACGCCGAGCGGCTGACCAAGCATCTCGGCGGCGCCAAGGTCTACTTCAAGCGCGACGAGCTGAACCATACCGGCAGCCACAAGATCAACAACGTGCTGGGCCAGGTGCTTCTGGCCAAGCGGATGGGCAAGACGCGGGTGATCGCCGAGACGGGCGCGGGCCAGCATGGTGTCGCCACGGCGACGGCGTGCGCGCTGTTCAACATCCCCTGCGTCGTCTTCATGGGCTCGATCGACGTCGACCGCCAGGCGCCCAACGTCTTCCGCATGAAGATGCTGGGCGCCGAGGTGCGGCCGGTGACCTCGGGCTCGTCGACCCTGAAGGACGCCATGAACGAGGCGCTGCGCGACTGGGTGGCGACCTGCGACACGACCTTCTATTGCATCGGCACGGTGGCGGGGCCGCATCCCTATCCGGCGATGGTCCGCGACTTCCAGTGCGTCATCGGCAACGAGGTGCGCCAGCAGATGATGCAAATGGAAGGCCGGCTGCCCGATACGCTGGTCGCCTGCATCGGCGGCGGCTCGAACGCCATGGGCCTGTTCCATCCCTTCCTCGACGACAAGGGTGTGCGCATCGTCGGCGTCGAGGCGGGCGGCAAGGGCGTCGAGACCGGCGAGCATGCCGCGTCGCTGACCGGCGGCCGCCCCGGCGTGCTGCACGGCAACCGCACCTATCTCTTGCAGGACAAGGAAGGCCAGATCACCGAGGCCCATTCGATCTCGGCCGGCCTCGACTATCCCGGCATCGGTCCTGAGCATTCCTGGCTGAAGGAGCAGGGGCGTGTCGAATACGTATCCGCCACGGACAACGAGGCGCTGACGGCGTTCCAGCTGCTGTGCAAGCTCGAGGGCATCATCCCGGCGCTCGAGCCCGCCCATGCCGTGGCCCACGTCACCAAGCTCGCGCCGACGCTGCCCAAGGACAATCTGCTGGTGATGAACCTCTGTGGCCGTGGCGACAAGGACGTGTTCGCCGTCGCCGAGCGGCTGGGCATGAAGGTCTGAGATGAGCCGCATCACCAAGCGCTTCGACAAGCTCAAGGCCGACAAGCGCGCCGGGCTCGTGATCTACATCTCGGCCGGCGATCCCGACATCGAGGTAGGCTACGAGATTCTGAAGGGCCTGCCGGCGGCGGGCGCCGACCTGATCGAGCTCGGCATGCCGTTCACCGATCCCATGGCCGACGGTCCCTCGGTCCAGGCCGCGGGCCAGCGTGCGCTGAAGGCCGGCATCACGGTCGACAAGACCTTCGACATGGTGCGCCGCTTCCGCAAGGAGACCGGCGATGGCGACACGCCGATCCTGCTGATGGGCTATTACAACCTGGTCTATCAGCGCGGCGTCGAACGCTTCTGCAAGGAAGCGGCGGAAGCCGGCGTCGACGGTTTCATCCTGGTCGACCTGCCGCCGGAGGAAGCCGACGAGCTGAAACCGTACGCTATCGCACATGGTCTCGACACGGTGCTGCTGACCGCGCCCACTACCGACGACAAGCGCTTGCCGGCCGTGCTGAAATATTCGGCCGGCTTCGTCTATTTCGTCTCCGTGCTCGGCATCACCGGCACCAAGTCGGCGACCGAGGACGCAGTCGCCGCGAACGTGCAGCGAATCAAACGCCACACCAAGCTGCCGGTGGGCGTCGGCTTCGGCATCAAGACGCCCGAGCAGGCTGCCGCTGTGGCGCGCCATGCCGATGCCGCCGTCGTCGGCTCCGCCATCGTCGATCGCGTGAAGGCAGGACTCGACGCACAAGGCAAGCCGAAGCCCGGCCTGGCAGCGGGCGTGCATGCCGACGTCAAGGCTCTTGCAGCGGGCGTGCGCAGCGTAAGCAAGGCTTAACCGACGCGGCTGTGATCATTCGAGGAATGTGGCCGGATCGTCATTGTCGGGTCACGATCCTGCGCCCATATGCGCCCCGGTCAAACGAGGAGGAGCGCATGCAGCCGATGGACGTCGAGCGCAAGAACCGGCTTTACGACAACTTCATCGCTGCCCTCGATCACCTCGATGCTGAACAACGCGAGCCCGACCGTTGGGAGGAGGAGTGCCTCTCCTATGCGTTGGGCGCCATGGCCTGCGGCATGTATCTCGTCGCGGAAGTCGAACTCGCCGCCTTCGCGCGGCCGCTTGGCGAGCGCTCGCCCGACGTGCTGGCGGCGCTGGCACAGAAGCCCGCGCGCTTCACCAAGGACATGCTGCGCCACGGCCTAGAATATGTGCGTCAGCGCTACGGCCAGTCGCCGTCCGTTGCCGATCTGCCGCCGGCCTTGGCGGCAAGCCGGCGGGACATACAGTCCTTTCTCTAGCCTTCAGCGGCCGCTGGCCGACGCTGCTGCTCTACTGTCTGAAGGACGGCACGAAACGTTTCAGCGACCTGCGGCGTGACAACCCGACGGTCTCGCATCGCATGCTGTCACTGGTAGCACTACATTTTGATCCCTACGCGGCGCGCAAAAATATCAGAGCTGCCGATCGAGCCGAAGACGCTTTCGAACCATAGTGCTTGACAAATAATAGAACGATAGTTATCTACTGGCTTGCGTCCGCTTGCGGGCTCCGCTCTATGCATCGTTCAATCGCTACCTTCATGTGCGCCCGTCCACTGTCAGGGTCGCGCAGTCGTGTTCGCCTGCCGGCGTGCCTGTCAGGGTGCCAGGCGGACTGGTCAAAAGGGACTGTCGGAAATGCCGGAAATGCCGCAACCGTCCCGGAGCTAGGCCGTCGCACCCTCCTCGTCGTCGAACAGGAGGTCGGCGACGAAGGGATTGGTCTTGCGTTCCCAGCCGAAGGTCGAGGTCTGGCCGTGGCCCGGCACGAAGGTGATGTCGTCGCCGAGCGGCCACAGGCGCTGGCGGATCGAGCCGAGCAGCTGCTCGTGATTGCCGCGCGGGAAATCGGTGCGGCCGATCGAGCCGCGGAACAGCACGTCGCCCACAAAGGCGACCTTCGAGGGCTTGTGCACGAACACGACATGGCCCGGCGTATGGCCGGGGCAGTGCACGACGTCGAAGGTGAGGTTGCCCAGGCTCACCGTCTCGCCGTTGCTGAGCCAGCGGTCGGGCACGAACGGCTTATAGGCCGGGAAGTTGTACTTGCGACCCGACTCGGGCAGGCCCTCGATCAGGAACAGGTCGTCCTGGTGCGGCCCTTCAATCTTGACGCCGTAGTGCTCGGCCATGGTGCCGGCGGCCGAGGCGTGGTCGACATGTCCGTGGGTCAGCAAGACTTTGGTGACCTTGATGCCGTGCTCGGCGATCGCCTCCTTCAGCCTGTCGAAGTCGCCGCCCGGATCGACGGCGGTTCCTTCCATGGTTTCGTCGCACCAGACGATGGAGCAGTTCTGCTGGAACGGGGTGACGGGGGCGATCATGACCTTGAGCATCGCACCGATCTAATGCCTCCCGCGCGCCGGTGGAAGGGCGTATGCTGGGCATCCTATCGCGTTCGGGGGCAATGAGACTGCGTCTTCTGCTTGGCTTGCTCGCCCTGCTCGGCCTGGCGCTTCCCGCCAGGGCCCAGATCACGGCCGTGGCGTCGCCCTCCGGCCCGGTTCAGGCCGGTCCGTATGCGGTGGTCGACGCCACCAGCGGCGAGACCCTGCTCGAGCGCAATGCCGGCGCGTTCTGGCATCCGGCGTCGCTCACCAAGATGATGACGATCTACATCGTCTTCGAGGAGCTGAAGGCGGGCCGCCTGACGCTCGCCTCGCCGATGGCCCTGTCGGAGGTGGCGCGCGCCAAGCCGCCCTCCAAGCTCGGCCTGGGGCCGGGCCAGGCGATCACCGTCGAGCAGGGCCTGCAGTCCCTGGTGGCGCGCTCGGCCAACGACGTGGCCTCGGGCTTCGCCGAGTTGATCTCCGGCTCCGAGGCGGCCTTCGCCCAGCGAATGACCGAGACCGCGGCGCGCATCGGCATGAACGGCACGCAGTTCCACAATGCCAGCGGCCTGCCCGACCAGGGCCAGCTCACGACGGCGCGCGACATGGCGATGCTCGCCATGGCGCTGGTGAAGCAGTTCCCGGAATACTACGGCTACTTCCACACCCAGGAATTCATGCTGGGCAAGACCCGCGTCGGGCCGGGCATCAAATTCCTCGAACTCTATTCGCCGTACGCCGAGGGCATGAAGACCGGTTTCGTCTGCGCCTCGGGTTTCAACATCGTGGGCACCGCCCTGCGCGACGGCCGTCGCCTGATCGCCGTCGCCTTCGGCTTCCGCCGCGCCGACCTGCGCGATGAGTTCATCGTCCGGCTGCTCGATGAGGCCTATGCGCTGAAGACCGGCGGCAACCGTCCGCGGATCTGGCAGATCCGCAACGGCCAGGGCGGGCCCGCTGTTGTGCTGGGCCAGGGCGAGTGCGGCACCATCCGCTATGACATGCCGGGCGATGCGGTGTGGCTCGGCACCTATGGGGACTGGAAGACGGCGCGCCATGCCTACGATGTCGGCCAGGCGGACATTGCGCGGCTGGGTTTCACGCGGCTCGGCAAGGAGTGGATCCTGCCGGTCGTGTCCAACAAGGTGACCAAGCAGGCCGCCATCATCGCCGATCTCGAGCCGGCCACGGCGCAGGCGCTGTGCGCCGACTACCAGGCGCGGAAATTGTTCTGCCAGGTGAAGAAACCCGAGGAAATCGTCCCGCCGTTCGGCCTGTTCTGGCGCTGAGCCCGAGGCCGTGCGATAGAGCCCGCCATGAACTGGCTGACGAACTTCGTCCGACCCAAGCTCAAGGCCCTGATCTCGCGCAAGGAAACGCCGGAGAACCTCTGGCTGAAATGTCCCAAGTGCGAGCAGATGCTGTTCATGCGCGACTGGGAGGCCAACCAGGAAGTCTGCACCCATTGCGGCCACCACATGCGCATCAGGCCGCTGAAGCGGCTGCCGCACCTGTTCGACGAGGGCAAGTACGAGCTGCATCCGTTGCCGCGCGTGCCGGTCGATCCGCTGAAGTTCCGCGACACCAAGCGCTACGACGCCAAGCTCAAGGAGGCGCAAGCCAAGGCCGAGGGCCGCAGCGACGCGCTGGTCGTGGCGAGCGGCGCGCTGGGCGGACGCACGGTCGTGCTGGCGCTGCTCGATTTCGACTTCATGGGCGGCTCGATGGGCACCGCGGTGGGTGAGGGGCTCGTCATGGCGGCCAACTTGGCGATCGGCCGCAAGGCGCCGCTGATCGTATTCTCGGCCTCGGGCGGCGCGCGCATGCAGGAAGGCATCCTGTCCCTGATGCAGCTCACGCGCACCACCATCGCCGTGCGCAAGGTCAAGGAAGCCGGGCTGCCCTACATCGTCGTGCTGACCGATCCCACGACGGGCGGCGTATCGGCCTCGTTCGCCATGCTGGGCGACGTGCATCTCGCCGAGCCCGATGCGCTGATCGGCTTCGCCGGGCCGCGCGTCATCCAGGACACCATCCGCCAGGAGCTGCCGCAGGGCTTCCAGCGCGCCGAATACCTGCTGGAGCACGGCATGGTCGACGCCGTCGTGCATCGCCACAAGCTGCGCGAGACGTTGATCCGCCTGGTCTCGCTGCTGACGGATCCGATCACGACCGAGGGCCGCAGCCTGGCTGTCGCGGGCCGCTAGGTCCGGCAAACATGACCGACGCAATTCTTGAGCGCCTGACGCGGCTGCATCCCAAGCTCATCGACCTCGAGCTTGGGCGTATCGAACGCCTGCTGGCCGATGTCGGCTCGCCCCATCTGAAGCTGCCGCCGGTGGTGCACGTCGCCGGCACCAACGGCAAGGGCTCGCTCGTCGCCTATCTGCGCGCCATGGCCGAGGCCGCGGGCTATCGCGTCCATGTCTACACCTCGCCGCACCTGGTGCGCTTCAACGAGCGGATCCGCGTCGCCGGCGAGTTGATCAGCGACGAGCTCCTGGAAGAGGTGCTGACCGAGGCCGAGGAGGGAAACCGGGAGCAGCCGATCACCTTCTTCGAGATCACCACGGTCTCGGCGTTCCTTGCCTTCGCCCGCGTGCCCGCCGATCTCGCCGTGCTCGAGGTCGGTATGGGCGGGCGCAACGACACGACCAACGTCGTCAATCCCATGCTCTCGGCCATCACGCCGATCGGCTACGACCACACGGCCTTCCTGGGCGACACGCTGGAGAAGATCGCGGCCGAGAAGGCGGGCATCCTGAAGCGCGCCGTGCCGGCGGTGGTCGGCCGCCAGCGCGAGGCGAGCGCGGGCGTGATCGCGGCCAGGGCAGGCGAGCTTGCCGCGCCGCTGTTCCGCATGGGCCGTGAATGGCAGGTCACGCCGACGCCGACCGGCTTTCGCTACGATAGCGACCTGCTGGGACTCGACCTGCCGGCGCCGGCGCTGGTCGGCGCGCATCAGCTCGACAATGCCGCGACCGCCGTCGCGTGCATCGAGCGCCTCCGGGCGGCGCAGTTCCGCATCGACGATGGCGCCATCCGCAAAGGTCTTGCCGCGGTCGACTGGCCGGCGCGCCTGCAGAAGCTCAAGCGCGGGCCTTTGGTCGATGCGATGCCACCCGCGAGCGAGCTCTGGCTCGACGGCGGCCACAACGAGGATTGCGGCTTGGCGCTTGCGCGCCAGGCGGAGGAATGGGCGCGCGAGCCGGGCGCGCTGCCGCTCTACCTGATCTTCGGCATGCTCACGACCAAGGACGCCTCGGGCTTCCTGCGGCCGCTGGCCCGCCATGCCCGCTCAGCCCGCGCCGTGCCGATCGAAGACCATGCCGCCTACACGCCGCAGGAGGCGTGTGCGCGCGCGGCCGAGGTCGGGCTCGATTGCCTGCCCGCAAACGACATCGGCGCGGCGCTGGAGGACCTTTTAGCCACCCAGCCCGCGCCGATGCGCATCCTGATCTGCGGTTCGCTCTACCTTGCGGGGACGGTGTTGGCCCGCAACGGATAGGCGCTTTGACTTTAAGGCCTCACCCTGAGGAGCGCACGAAGTGCGCGTCTCGAAGGGTGGCAACACCAAGACTGTATCGCACCCTTCGAGACGCGGCCCTATGGGCCGCTCCTCAGGGTGAGGTGTACTCCTTCAGCTAACGACGGTGTTGATCCAGCTCACCAGCTTCTGCTTGGGCTCGGCGCCGATCTTGGTGGCGGCGACCTGGCCGTTCTTGAACAGCAGCAGGGTGGGGATCGAGCGCACGTTGTAACGTGACGGCGTCGTCGGGTTCTCGTCGATGTTGACCTTCACCACCTTGAGCTTGCCATCCATCTCCTTGGCGATGTCCTCGAGCGAGGGGCCGATCATGCGGCAGGGGCCGCACCACTCGGCCCAGAAGTCCACCAGCACGGGCGTGTCGGACTTCAGGACTTCCTGCTCGAAGGAGGTGTCAGTCGCTTTGACAGTCATATGGGTTCTCCCAAAAACAGCAATGGCCGGTCGATGGACCGGCGCCGCCCTTGGCCACCAAGCTAGGAACCGACTGTGGCGGAGTCAAGATGGGGCAGCGTAAGGCATTGAATTGTCGAGGGTTTTCGCATCGATTTCCATCAACAACGGTGCCGCCGTCCACAGGAGGAAAGCGCGCACCGTGCGGCCGGGATAGATGTCCGAGAGCAACGCCCGGTAGAGCGCAAGCTGGCGGCGATAGGCGAGCGCTACGCCGGAAGCATCGGCAGGCGGGGGCCGGTTGGTCTTGTAGTCGACGATCAGCACCTCGCGCTCGGTGACGGCGAGGCGATCGACCTGGCCGCTGACGGTGAAGGTGCCGCGCCGCGTCTTCACCGCGCCGATCAACGGCACTTCGGCGCGCGAGCCTTCGGCGAACAGGGCGGCGTGCTCGGCGGCCTCGGTGACGGCCAGCGCTTCGCCGGCCCAGATCGCGATTTCCTCTTCGCCCAGCCCGTGCGCCGGCTGGGCGAGGAAGCGGCGTGCCGCTTCGGCGCGCTCGGCGGCCGGCGTTCCCGGCAGGTGGCGCAGCAGCTCGTGCAGCAGCTGCCCGCGCTTCCAGCGCCGGGGATCGCCCGGCGCCAGCGGACTGAAGGCGCGCGGGCCGGCGATCGCCTCGTCGGGAAGCGGCTGAGAGGGGGCCAGCGGCGCTGGCGGGTCGGGCTCGGCCGGCGCGGGCTGGCGCGCCCAAGCCGGCAGCGGCGCGGCCGCCTCGAGGGCGAGCTCGGCCTGCTCGGGCACACCGACGGTGCCGGCGTTGACGAGTTCGTAGCCTTCACCCGCCCAGCCTTCGCTGCCCAGCAGGTCGCGGAAGTCGAACTCGCGCGGCGCGGCGCGGCCGCGCGGCTGCGGGCTCTCGGCGAAGATCTCGGCCTCGCTGCTGGCCCGAAGGCCCGTCTCGATGCGCTCGTACCAGCAGCCGCGATCGGGCCGGCGCGCGCCGAACCAGCCACCGACATAGAGCCGGTCCTCGGCGCGGGTCATCGCGACATAGAGCAGGCGGTTCTGCTCCTCCAACGCGCGCTCGCGCGCCTCGCCACGCCAGGCGCGCGCGGCCTCGTTGGCATCGTCGGCGCGCGGCAGCCACAGCCGGGCTTCGCCATCGGCCGTGCCCAGCAGCCGGCCCTCGTCGCGCGGCACGCGCGTGGTGTCGGGCAAATACACGATCGGCGCCTGCAGGCCCTTGGAGGCATGCACCGTCAGGATGCGCACCTCGCGGCGCCGGTTCTGGTCGAGATCGCGCTTGATCTCGCCGCCGCCTGCCTCGAACCAGCTGAGGAAGCCCTGCAGCGAGCCGCCCTCGGCACGCTGGTACTGCAGCGCTCGTGCGAGCAGCTCGTCGATCGGGTCGGCGGCCTCGTGGCCGAGCCGCTCCAGCAGGCGCGCGCGACCGCCCTCGGGGCCGAGCGCCATGGCGAAGAAGTCGAATGGCGTGATGTAGTCGGCGCGCTTCAGCCAGGCGTCAAGCCGCGCATGCGCGGCGGCAAACGGCTTCTCGCGCGCCCGCTCGCGCAGCGCGCGCCACAGACGGCCGCTACGCTTCCAGGCCAGCGTAAAGAGCTGATCCTCGCCCAGCCCGACCAGCGGCGACTTCAGAAGACAGGCGAGGTTGAGGTCGTCCTGCGGCAGCAGCACGAAGCGCGCCATGGCGAGCAGATCCTGGATCGCCAGCTCCTCGCCGAGGTTGAGGCGATCGACGCCCGCGACCTCGATGCCCTCGCGCTTCAGCGCGCGTACCAGAGCGTTCACGAACTCGTTGCGCCGGCGCACCAGCACCATGAAGTCGCCGGCGTGCAGCAGGTCGCCGTTGGCCCGCCGCTCCTTGCCGATCAGGCTTTTGGCATGCACGGCAATCAGGCGCGCCAATCGTTCGTGCGGTGGTGCCGCGGTGCCCTGCGGGCGCTCCAGCTCGGTCGTGTCGACCTCTTGCTCATCGGCGCTCACCAGTGGCCACAGCTCGACCCGGCCCGGTGCCTTGGTGCGGCTGGGCAGATGCATGACGTCGCCCGGCTCGGCGACGCCGCGCGCCGCGTCCGGCTCGCCGAACACCCAGTCGACGGCGTCGAGCACCGCCGGCGTCGAGCGGAAGGAGACATTGAGGTCGACCGGCACGAAGCGCCGCTCGGCGAGCCGGCTGCGCTCGGCGAACCATTCGCGCATCTCCTTGAGCTTGCGCGGATCGGCGCGCTGGAAGCCGAAGATCGACTGCTTGATGTCGCCGACGGCGAAAACCGTGCGCAGGCGCTCGACCGCACCTTCGCCCGCGAAGAACTCCTCGGTCAGGCGGCGGATCACCTCCCACTGGTCGGGATTGGTGTCCTGCGCCTCGTCGACCAGCACGTGGTCGATGCCGCCGTCGAGCTTGTAGAGCACCCAGGCAGCGCTGTCGGCGGACTCCAGCAGCCGCCGGGTGGCGACGATCAGGTCGTCGTAATCGAGCGCCGCGCGACGGCGCTTGGCGCGGGTGTAACGACCGGTGATGTCGAGGGCGAGCCGCAACAGCGCCAGCGTGCGCTCGACCAGCGCCGCACCGTTGATGCGGTCGATCACAAGCGCCAGCCGCTCGGCTTCCCGGCGCAACACGGTCTCGACGTTGGCCATCGCCGCGATCGCCGACCGGCTGGCCAGCCGCTTGGTGATCGTGCCGCTGTTGGTGAAGAAGATCTGGCTGTACTCCGACAGCAGCCGCGGCCGACCTTCGGCTGCCGCTGCGAGCCATTGCGCAATCATGGCGCCGCGCGAGACATCGACGTCCGTGCCCTGGGCCAGGGCGCGCGCGGCGGCCCGCAGCGCTGCGGCGTCGAACGCAGAATCGAGGCAGGCATCGACCGTGAGGCCCATCGCCGTGTCCTCCGGCGCGCAACCCATGTCGCTCGCCAGCCGGTCGCGCAGACGTCGCAAGCCCGCTTCGTCGCCGATGCGCGCCAGCAGCCAGGCGCGCTCGCTCAAAAGCTGGGTCATCAGCTCGGCGTACTCGGCGATCGAGATGCGGCTCGCCACCGAGCCCAAAGCCTCGACCAGCTCGGCCGGCGCATCGTCGCGCGCCAGCGCCTCCATCTGCTCGTCGCGGGCGTGGCGCAGCAGCGCCTGGGCCTCGGCCTCGTCCAGCACCTCGAAGCCCGGCGCCACGCCGGCTTCCAGCGGGAAGCGTTTCAACAGCGCCTGGCAGAAGGCGTGGATGGTCAGGATGTTGATGCCGCCCGGCGCATCGAGCACGCGCGCAAACAGGCGGCGCGCGACAATGCGGTCAGCAGGCTCGGGCTTGCGGTCGATCAGGGTCTCGATCGCCTCGTCGAGCTTGTCGTCGGTCATCATGGCCCAGCGGCCGAGCTGCGCGGCCAGCCGGTTGCGCATCTCCGCCGCAGCCGCCTTGGTGAAGGTGAGGCAGAGGATGCGCTGGGGAAGGACGCGATCGAGCAGCAGGCGCGTCACGCGATCTGTCAGCACCTTGGTCTTGCCGGTCCCGGCGTTGGCTTCGACCCAGGCCGAGTGCTCGGGCGTGGTGGCGCTGCGTTGCGCATCGGTCGCGAGAGCCAAGGGATCGAGGGCTGGATCGAGCACGCTCATTGTTCCTCGTCTCCGCCCGCCGTCGACCATTCGGCAACGCGCTCGAGATGCTCGTAGTCGTTGAAATGCGGGATGTAGGCCGGCCAGGGCAGGGCGGCATAGGCGGTGTCAGGCTTGGCGAAATGTGCCGCCATCTTGTCGACCAGGGCCACCATCGCCGGCACCAGCTCATCGCTCTCCTTGATGTCGATCACCTTGCCGCCGTCGCCGAGGCCATTGGCCTGCCAGTAGGACAGCCGCACCGACTGCGCCTTGCCCTCGATCTTGGCGAAGCCGCCGCGTTCGGCCATTGCCGCCTCGAGCAGGAGCTGCGGCGCGAACAGCGCCTCGAGCTCCTTGTTGGAGGGCACGCGGCCGGTCTTGTAGTCGATTATCTCCCAGAAGCCGCGTTCGAGCTCGTCGATGCGATCGGCGCGGCCCTCGATGGTGAGCGGCCGGCTCGGCGGGCCGACGGTGAGGGCGCCGGTGGTCTCGCTGGCCAGCAGCCGGGCGCCGGCGCGGCGGCGCGCGTTCTCCGTCGCCACGAGCCAGCGCGCCAGGCGCTGGAAGCGCGGCCACCAGAAGGCGCGCTCGGCCGGCGCTGTCAGCAATGCGCCGAGATGCTTCTCACCCAGCGCCTCGAACTCGCTCGCCGCGACTGGCGGCAGCAGGCCGGAGGGATAGGCCGCCAGGAATTCGTCCAGCGCATCGTGCAGGGCATTGCCGCGATCGGCCGCACCCAGCTCCGCCTCGAGCGGATCGAGCGCCTCCAACCCCAGGATGCGCCGCGCATAGAGTCCGTAGGGGTCGCGCCGCCACTGCTCGATGCTGGAGACCGAAAGCCGCGTCGGCCGCGCCGCCACCGGCGGGCGCGGTTCGGGACGCAGCCACGGCGCATAACCTTTCGGCCGGTCGATCTCGTCGGCCCACGCCAGATACTCGCGCTGTCCGCGCTGGATGTACTCGGGAGGGCGGCCCTTGCCGGGCTCGTAGCCGAACAGGGCGTCGAGTCGCGCCAGCCAGCGCGACGGAACGGTCGGCGCGCCGCCTTCGCGCTCAGCGCGCGTCAGCAGCACGCGGTCGGCGCCCAGCGCCGAGACGAAATCGTGCGCCGACAGTCCGATGCGGCGCTCGGGCTGCGGCAGGCCGAGCGCGGCGCGCATCGGCCGGTTGAGCCACGGGCCGGTCTCGACGGCGGGCGGCCAGGTGCCCTCGTTCAGCCCGCCCAGCACCAGCAGGTCGGCGCGTTGCAGGCGCGCTTCCAGCGGGCCCCAGATGGCGAGCCGCGGATGGCGGCCAAAGCGAGGGCGAACGATCTCGGGCTCGAGCATGGCGGCGAGCAACGCCGGCCATTCGCCGCCATCGATGGTGGCAGTGCCCGTCCAGGCGGCGCGCAGCCGGGCCAGCGCATCGGCGAGCGCTTCGCCGGCATCGCCGGACCACAGCGCGTCGGCGGACGCCACGGTCTCGGCCGCGGCGATCGTTGCATCGAGCAGCGCGTCAGGCGCGGCGCCTGCTTCCACTAAGGCCGCCAGCGCGGCGGTCGCCGCTTCCAACCGGTCGATCAGCTGGTGCACGGCGAGCCTGTCGGTGAGATCGCCGAAGCGCGCCTTGTCGATCCGCGCACAGATCGCCGGCAGGCCCGGCGCCGGCTTCAGGCCGCGCAGGCATTTGCGGTCGAGACGCCGCGCGGCGTCGAGCACGGCCGCGCGATCGCCGCCCAGCGTGGTCAGCGGATGCTTCAGCAGGGCAAGCAGGGCGACCGGCGCAAAGCCTTCGTCGATCGCGCGCACCAGCGCCAGCAACAGCTCCGCCGGCGGCGCGTCGCTGAGCGGCGTGCCGGCCGAATCGTCTATGTCGATGTTCCAGCGCTTGAGCTCGGCCGCGACGCGACGCGCAAGATCGCGGTCGGGCGTCACCAGGGCGGCGGTACGGCCCGCGTCCTTCAAAGTCTCGCGCAGCGCGAGGGCGATGACCAAGGCCTCCTGGTGAGGCGTCGCACAATCGGCGCGCGTCACATGCTCGAGAGTCGACGCCGGTGGGCGTGACCAGTCCTCGGTGGTCTCCGCCGGCCGCATCAGCTCGGTGATGAGGAGATGCCGTGTCGAGCCCGCGCCGCCGGCCCAATCGGTGACATCCTGTCGCTTGCAACCGAGCGCTTTCAGGAGCTCGCGCAGGCCGAACTGGGGATGCGTCTCGTCGAGCTCGTTCCAGCTGCGCTCGTCCATATCGCGGTCGAGTCCGGGAAGGACCACCCGGCCCTGCGGCAGGGCCGCGATCACCGACAGGAGCTCGCGCGTCGCGGGCTGCGAGCCGGTTGACCCCGCGGCGATGACGGGCGTGGCCGGCGGCTCGGCGCGCCAGCGCGTCGCCTGGGCGCGGATCGCCTGGGTGCGTCGCTCGATGGCATCGATCTGGCCACGATCGGCCAGGACCTGCGGCCAGTGTTCGCCGACGATCGCAAGGAAGCGGAGCGTGCGCTGCCAGTGGCTGGCGAAGTTGCCCTCGACCAGACTCTCGAGTCGCTCGAAGGAGACGCCTTCGATGGCAAGCTCGTCGAGCAGGCGGCCAAGCTCGCGCGCCAACATCAAGGCCTGCGCCGCCGATTGCGCGATCGGCTCACCGCCGTCGGTGAAGGCCGCGACCAGCCTCGCCAGCAGGGCGTCACGCTCGGCGGGCTCGATGGCGGGTGGCAGGGCAAGCGCGCCGCTGTCGCCCGATGCCAGTTCCCATTCGCTCTCGTCGACGTCGCCCAGCGGCGCCATGCGCGGCAGGATCGTGGGCTTGCCGCCGGCGGCGCGTAGGAAAGCCTCGCGCAGCGCGCGCACCGAGCGCCGCGTCGGTACCAGGATCAGGACATCGGCGAGCGCCAGCGGATCGCCGCCATGCTCGGCCAGCACCCCCGCCGCCAGCTCGTCGGCGAAGCGACGATCGATGGCGATGGTGAGGACGCGGCTCATCCCGGCGATTGCCCAAGGATGCGCTCGGCCGTGGCGAGGGCCTCGGGCGTGCCGATATGGAACCAGTCGCCGTCGTGGATCGTGCCGTACAGCCGACCTTCGGCCTCGGCGCGATTCCAGAGCTCGAGCAGGGAAAACGGTCCGTCAGGCGAATCGCGAAACAGCCTGGGACTGCAGATCGACAGGCTGGCGAAGACGTAGGGCGACAACGGCGCCGTGCCGCGATGACGAAGGCGTCCGCGCGGCTCGAGAAAATAGTCGCCGCGATCCTTGGGCTCGCGGCCGATCACCTTGTGCATGGACTGAATCAGCAGAAACGCATCCATGCGCTCGTCATCCCATCGATTCTTGAGTCGCGTGAGGATGGGCTCCTTCGCTTCGCGCCACAGCCCATCACCATTGACCACGAAGAAGGGCTTGTTGCCCAGGACCGGCAGGGCGTTCTTCACGCTGCCGCCGGTTCCCAGCAACCGATCCTCGACGATGATGTGGGCGCGGCCCTGGACGCGATCAATGATCTGCTGGCCGAGGTAGTGGACGTTGATCACGATGTTGGTGATGCCAAAGGCAATGAGACGATCCAGGCTGCGCTCGAGCATCGACATCCCGGCAACCGGGATCAGCGGCTTGGGCGTCTTGTCGGTCAGGGGCCGCATGCGCTCGCCGCGCCCGGCGGCCAGGATCATCGCCGAATCGATCATGTAACTCCAATACGCCGCAGGTCGGGCGGCAGCAGACGGTCGACCCAGGCGCGCAGCGGTTCAAGCGCATCGTGTTTCAGGGCGCGCTCAAACATGCGCCACACCCGCGGCAGGTGCTGCAGGTAATCCGGCTTGCCATCCCGCTTCAGCAGGCGGACGAACAGGCCGATGATCCGGGCATGGCGTTGCGCCGCCATCAGCGCAAAGCCGGTCGCGAATTCGCCGGCGTCGAGCCCCGTCTCGGCGATGTAACGAGCGAGGCAGGCGCGATGCACCGAAGGTGCCACGTCGCGCCGGGCATCCTCGATCAGCGAGACGAGGTCGTAGGAGGGGTGGCCCTGCTGGGCGTCCTGAAAATCGAGCAGCCCGCAGGCTTTCACGCCCGGCCGCGCCGGCAGCCACAGAAGATTGTCCTTGTGATAGTCGCGCAGCAGCAGGGTGTCGGCCATTGCCGGCATGTTGCCCAGGCAAGCGCGCCAGGCGTCGCGGTAGGCCTCGGTCTCCTCGTCGGGCGTCGGTCGGCCGGTCGCTGCCGGCAGGTACCATTCCGGCAACAGGATCGCCGCATCGATCAAGGCCTCGCCGGCGTAGGCGCCGAGCCTGGGCAGTAGCGCCCGGGCGCCGGCGTGGTGCAACGTCACCAGCACGTCGGTCGCGCGGCTGTAGAGCTCGGCCTCATCGCCGCCGGCCGCCAGGACGCGGGCGAAGGTGTCGTCGCCAAGATCCTCCAGCAGCAGGAAGCCGTTGGCCTCGTCGACGGCGTGGATCGCGGGCGCGCTGAGGCCGAGCTCGATCAGGTGCCGGCCGATGCGCACGAACGGCCGGACATCTTCCTGCGGCGGCGGCGCGTCCATGACCACAGCCGAGGCGCGCGGCCGGGTCAGCCGGAAGTATTTGCGGAACGAGGCGTCGCCCGCCAGCAGCCGCTCGTCGGCGTCGCCCCAGCCGGCGCGCCGCACGAAGTCGGCGCGTAGCCGGTCGCGGTCAGAGGTCGCCAAAGCGGGCCTCTCCCAGTAGCTCGGCACGCCGGCCCTCGCCCTCGATGGCAAGCGTGACGGTGAGACGGTCGGCTGGCAGCAATGGCCCCAGCCGGTCGGCCCATTCGACCAGGGCGACGCCGTCGGCGCGGGCCTCTTCCCAGCCCAGCTCGAAGACCTGCTCGGGAGTCTCGAGCCGATAGAGATCGAAGTGCCAGAAAGTGCCGCGCGGCGTGTCGTAGACCTCGGCCAGGGTGAAGGTGGGGCTGGGCACGATCAGATCGGGATCGCCCGAGGCGGCGCGCAGGATGGCGCGCGCCAGCGTCGTCTTGCCGGCGCCCAGCCCGCCCTGCAGGGCCACGACATCGCGTGGCCTGAGCTTCTGGGCGAGCGCGCCGCCCAGCCGTTCCGTGGCGGCCTCATCGGGCAAGGACAATGAAAAAGTCGGCACCGGGACTCCGATGCCGACTCTCTTAACACGCCCGGCTGTGGGTGGGGCGATCAGTAGCGATAGAGATCGCCCTTGAACGGCCCGGCCTCGGGTACGCCGATATACTTGGCCTGGTCGGGCCGCAGCTTGGTCAGCTTGGCGCCGACCTTCTCGAGATGCAGCGCCGCCACCTTCTCGTCGAGGAACTTCGGCAGGGTGTAGACCTTCTTCTCGTACTTGCCCGGGTTGGTCCACAGCTCGACCTGGGCCAGCGTCTGGTTGGAGAACGAGGCCGACATCACGAAGCTGGGATGGCCGGTGGCGTTGCCGAGGTTCACCAGGCGGCCTTCCGACAGCACGATGATGCGCTTGCCATCGGGGAACTCGACCTCGTCGACCTGCGGCTTCACGTTGTGCCACTTGAAATTGCGCAGGTTGGCGATCTGGATCTCGGAGTCGAAGTGGCCGATGTTGCACACGATGGCGCGATGCTTCATCGCCTTCATATGGTCGAGCGTGAGGACGTCGACGTTGCCGGTTGCGGTGACGAAGATGTCGGCCTTGGGGGCCGCTTCTTCCATCGTCACGACCTCGTAGCCTTCCATCGCCGCCTGCAGGGCGCAGATCGGGTCGATCTCGGAGACCATGACGCGGCAGCCGGCCTGGCGCAGCGAGGCGGCCGAGCCCTTGCCGACGTCGCCGAAGCCCGCGACCATCGCGACCTTGCCCGACATCATGACGTCGGTGCCGCGGCGGATGCCGTCGACCAGCGATTCACGGCAGCCGTAGAGGTTGTCGAACTTCGACTTGGTGACCGAATCGTTGACGTTGATGGCCGGCCACAGGAGCTTGCCTTCCTTGGCCATCGAGTAGAGCCGGTGCACGCCGGTCGTCGTCTCTTCGGTCACGCCCCTGATCGAGGCGCCGAGCTTGGCGTACCAGCCGGGCTTTTCCTTGTTGGTCTTGGCGATCGCCTTGTAGAGGACTTCCTCCTCTTCGTTGGTCGGCTTGGCGATCAACGAGGGATCCTTCTCGGCGCGGGCGCCGAGATGGACCAGCAACGTGGCGTCGCCACCGTCGTCGAGAATCATGTTCGGCTCGCCGCCGTCGCCCCATTCGAAGATCTTGTGGGTGTAGTCCCAGTATTCCGTGAGGCTCTCGCCCTTGATGGCGAACACCGGCGTGCCCGCCTTGGCGATCGCCGCGGCGGCATGATCCTGGGTCGAGTAGATGTTGCAGGAGGCCCAGCGCACATCCGCACCGAGCGCCTTCAGCGTCTCGATCAGCACGCCGGTCTGAATGGTCATGTGCAGCGAGCCCGCGATGCGCGCGCCTTTCAGTGGCTTCTTCGGGCCGTATTCCTTGCGGATCGACATCAGGCCCGGCATCTCGGTCTCGGCCATGTCGAGTTCCTTGCGGCCCCAGTCGGCGAGCCCGATATCCTTGACGACGTAATCCTGGGCCATTTGGCGCTCCCGGCATTGAATGAGGTGGGTGGTCTTATCAGTGGCCCGACCCCGCCTCAACGCGCCATATGCGCATATAAGCAAGAATTTATGCCGATATTCCCGGGGCTTTATGCACGGTGATCAGGGAACAGGAGATACACACAATATCCTCACCCTGAGGAGCGCCCGAAGGGCCGCGTCTCGAAGGGTGGCAATGGGACACGGTCTAGGTACGACGTCTCGCGAGCGCTTTGATTAAGTCGTAGTCGCCGCGAATCAGCGCCTCTTTTTTCGCCCTCGACCAGCCTTTGATCTGGCGCTCGACGGCGATGGCGTCGGTAATGTTCAGAAAGTGCTCGGCCCAGACGACAGCGACTGGTCTGCGAGTCGAGGTGTAGCCGCCGTAGAGCCCTTGATTGTGTTCGTTGACGCGCCTGTCCAACCCGCGGCGCGCTGATCCGGGAGTGTGGTCGGACGCGGGATGAAATATGTCGGTCATTGGACCTTTCACTCTTCGCCGAACTTGCCCTCGACCAGCGCCGACAGCGCGGCCATGGCGTCGGTCGCCTGGCGGCCGGAGCAGGCGAGCTCGATCTCGCTGCCGATGCCGGCGGCCAGCATCATCAGGCCCATGATGGAAAGGCCGGAGACTTCCTGGCCCTTGAAGCTCACGCGGATGACGGCATCGAACTGGCCCGCGGTCCGCACGAACTTGGCCGCGGCACGGGCGTGCAGGCCGCGCTTGTTGGCGATGGGAAGAGTGCGCCGCAGCGCGCCGATGCTAGCGTCCGCGGCCCCTTCGGGCGGCGCATCGGTCACGAAGCTTCCTTGGCGAGGATGCGCGAGGCCACGGTGATGTACTTGCGGCCGGCCTCCTGGGCCATCCGCACCGCTTCGGCGATCGGCCGGCCGCGCACCGAGGCGAGCTTCACCAGCATCGGCAGGTTGACGCCGGCCAGCACCTCGATGCGCGCCTGTTCCATGATCGAGATCGCGAGATTGGAGGGCGTGCCGCCGAACATGTCGGTAAGAACGATCACGCCGTCGCCGGTGTCGCACGCCTTGGCGCTTTCCAGGATCTCGGCGCGCCGCTTCTCCATGTCGTCGTCGGCGCCGATACAGACGGCGGCCACACATTGCTGCGGACCCACGACATGCTCCAAAGCGGCGATGAATTCACGCGCCAGATTGCCGTGGGTCACCAGTACGATGCCAATCATTCGTATGCTCTACCCTGCACCGCCCGCCCCAGCCTCCCCGGCTGCCTCGGCGTCCCGGTGCGAGAGAGTGACCGAGCGGCCGGCGCCGCGCAACCACCCTGCCAGCTCCTCGGCCACCGCAACCGAGCGGTGCCGGCCGCCGGTGCAGCCGACGGCGATGGTCAAATAACTCTTGCCCTCGGCGTCAAAACGGGGCAGCAGCGGCCCGATCAGGGCCTTCAGTGCGTCGAGGAACGGCAGGTAGCCGGGATCGCTGGCAACGAAGGCGGCAACCGCAGGATTGCGGCCGGTCAGCGGCCTCAGCGTCGGCTCGTAATGCGGGTTCTTCAGAAATCGCACGTCGAACACCAGGTCGGCCTCGCGCGGCAATCCGCGGCGATAGGAGAACGACATGACCGACAAGCGCGTTCCCAGGCTGCGCCCCAGGGCGAAGTGACCGCCCAGCAATTGCTTGAGCTCGTGTGGCGACAGTGCCGAGGTGTCGATCACGACATCGGCGTAGTCGCGCAGCCAGCCGATCTGCTTGCGCTCCTCGCCGATACCGTCCTTCACCGGCCGGTCGGGCGCCAGCGGGTGAGGCCGCCGCGATTCGGTATAGCGGCGCTGCAGCGCCTCGCTGTCGCAATCGAGAAACAGCAGGTGTGCGGCGATGTCGGGACGCTGGCGCAGGCCGCGTATGCGGCGCACCAGGTCGTGCGGATCGAAGCCGTATGTGCGCGTGTCGACACCGAACGCCAGGGGTGCTGCCATTTCACCCGGGCTGCCGGCGGTCGAGCGCATCAGGTCGCCGAGCAGCGGCAGCGGGACGTTGTCGACGGCGACGTAGCCCATGTCCTCCAGCGCCGCCAGAGCGGTGCCGCGACCGGCGCCGCTGAGGCCGGTCACCAGGACGAACGGGCGTCGCGTGCTGCGGTCGGTGGTAGTCGATGGTGCCGGGCTATCGGGCATGGCAAACGCCCCGCGATCATGCGTTGAGGGTTCGCGTCAAGGCAAGGCGCAACTTTGCAACTGACGACGCCTCGAACGGCGCCAGGGCCATGAGCGGCAGGTCGATTCCCAGGATGGCTTCGCTCGCCGGCTCAGGCAGTCGCTCGATGCGCTCGGGATGCGCCAGGTCGACCAGCAGAACGACCTCGGCGCGTCTCACCAATTGATCACGACCGAGTTTCACGATGCCAAGGCCGCGCGCCTCGATCAGGCCGGCAATCTTGGGCGGCGCGCTGGCGAGCAGCTTCTTCCCCTCACGCCGAAGCTCGATCTGATCGTCCGCGACCAGGCGGCCGCCGGCCTCGATCAGGCGCAGCGCCAGATCGGATTTGCCCGCGCCCGAGGGGCCGCGCAGGAGCGCGGCGCGCCATGTTCGGCCGTGGCGCAGGGCGACACACGTTGCATGGACGAGGGTCACTTGCCGCCGTCGGCGGCGGGCACACGGATGGTGAAGCGCGCACCCAGCACGCGACCATCTGGCGCTCGCCGGTTGGTGGCCGCGATCGAGCCGCCATAGGTCTCCATGATCTGACGGCAGATCGAGAGTCCGAGCCCGGAATGCTGGCCGAAATGCTCGGTCGGCCGCTCCGAATAGAAGCGCTGGAAGATCGATTCGAGATTGTCCTGCGGGATGCCGGGGCCCTCGTCGTCGATGGTGACGACGTAGGGTCCATTGCGCGGTGCGCGGCTCAGCTCGACCACGATCTTCGATCCCGGCGGGCTGAAGGAGAGCGCATTGTCGATGACGTTGCGGAACACCTGCCCATAGCGGCCGTCATGGCCGTGCGCCATGAAGGGCGGATTGGCGGCGAGCCGGAACTCGACCTCAGCGCCGCCCTTCTGCAAGGACGTGGCGGCGTAGTGGCGGACCATGTCGGCCAGCAACGAGTTGAGGTCGACCTGCTTGACCTCGCCGCGCATCAGCTCGGCGTCGAGCCGCGAGGCCTCCGAGATGTCGGTGATCAGCCGGTTGAGGCGGTTGATGTCGTCGAGCACGATCGCCATCAGCTTCTCGCGGCGGTCCGGCTCGAGGTTGGGCCGTGCCGCCACCTCGATCGCCGAGCGCAGCGAGGTCAGCGGGTTCTTGAGCTCATGCGCCACGTCGGCGGCGAAGCTTTCGATGGTGCCGATACGTTGCCACAGCGCGTCGGTCATCGAGCGCAGCGCATCGTTCAGATCGCCGATCTCGTCGCCGCGCTTGCCGAGGTCGGGAATTTCCGGGCGGCTCTCGCGTGCCAGGCGCACCTCGTCGGCGGCGCGCGCGAGCCGCACGATCGGCTGGGTGATCGTCCCGGCAAGATAGAGCGACAGCAGCACGGTGATGCCGAGCGCCGCGGCTGCGATCACCATCACGTCGTAGCGCACCTCGCGCAGAGAGGCTGCGATGGCGCGGTTGTCTCGCGTCAGCATCAGGGCGCCCAGCACCTGCTTGTAGCGCTGCACCGGCACGGCGGCGCTCAGGATCAGCATGCCGTCGGGCGCCACGCGCACCGCCGAGGCGTTGAAGCCGCGCAGCGCGCTCGCCGCCTCGGGGAAGTCGCGCACCGTCGGCACGGCGCGCTCGACATATTCGGGAAAGCGGTCGACGCGGGAGAGCTGGCGAGCGACCCAGTCGCCGACGCGTTCGCCCCAATGCGGCTCGGGCGCGGACTCCGTCTGCGGCGGCGGCAGCGGCATCACGTGGATGCGCCCCGTGTCGCTCAAAATGGCCGAATCGCCCAGAAGCTCGCCGGTCTCGCTGAACAGGCGGGCGCGCACGCCGGTGGGACGCACCAGGCGGGTGAGGAGCTGGCGCGCAGCATCGGCATCCAGGCGATTGACCGTGGTCTCGCCGCCCGCGACGGCGACCTCGCCGATGCCCGCTGCCACCATCTCGCCCTGCACGGCAAGCGAGGCGAGCTCGGCGTCGATCAGCTCCTCCTCGTAGTCGCTGAGGTAGACGGCGCCCAACGTCAGCAGCGCCACCGGAATGATGTTCAGCAGCAGGATGCGGCGCGTGAGCGGCGAGTAGCGGCGCGTGGCGCTACGGCGACGGCGCAACAGCGACGGCGTCTCGGCGGACGACGGACGCGCGGGCTCGGGGCTGCGGCGCCCCAGCGCCGCGGCGATCCGCGCCCCCAATCCCTGCAGCCCGAACCGGCGGGCCGGTTCAGGAGTCGCGGTATCGGTATCCGATGCCATAAAGCGTTTCGATCTGCTCGAACTCGCCGTCGACCTCGCGGAACTTGCGACGCACGCGCTTGATGTGGCTGTCGATAGTGCGGTCGTCGACGTAGATCGTCTCGCCGTAGGCGGCATCCATCAGCTGGTCGCGGTTCTTGACGTGGCCCGGCCGTTCGGCGAGCGACTTCAGAAGCAGGAATTCGGTGACGGTGAGGTGCACCTCCTTGCCCTTCCAGGTGCACTGATGACGGCTGGGATCGAGCACCAGGTCACCGCGCACGATGCGCTCGGCCGCGGCCTCGCCCTTGGCGCCGCCGGCGTCGGCGCGCCGCAGCACGGCGCGGATGCGTTCCAGCAGCAGGCGCTGGGAGAACGGCTTGCGGATGAAATCGTCAGCGCCCATGCGCAGCCCCAGCACCTCGTCGATCTCCTCGTCCTTGGAGGTGAGGAAGATCACCGGGAACTGCTGGGTCTTGCGGATGCGGTTCAGCAGCTCCATGCCGTCCATGCGCGGCATCTTGATGTCGAAGATGCCGAGGTCGGGCGGCGCCTGGTTGAGGCCTTCCAGGGCCGACGCGCCGTCGTTGTAGGTCTTGATCTGGAATCCCTCTGCTTCGAGCAGCATCGACACGGAGGTGAGGATGTTGCGGTCGTCGTCGACGAGGGCGATGTTCTTGCGCACGGGCTGCTTCTCCTGGCGAGGGCCGGCAATGGTAACACAGACCGGGCCGTTGCCGCCGCCGCCCCTATCTGCCATCGATGTGAGTGAATTAAGGCAGATTTGGCCACGGCTCCTAAAAACGATGCAAACTGACGACACGTCGCGCGGGGTGCGGGACCTGGTGCGTGGCCTGGATCGGGCCGCCCTGGCCACCGGGCTGCCCGCCCCGCCCGGCGATGGCGGCGGGCCCTGGCCCTATGCCTCGTTGGTGCTGGCGGCGGTCGATCACGACCTGTCGCCCATCCTGCTGTTGAGCGAGCTTGCCGAACATACCAAGGCCATTGCGGCCGACAGCCGGGTTTCGCTGCTGTTCGACGGCACCCACGGCCTCGACCAGCCGCTGACCGGGCCCAGGGTCACGCTGGTCGGACGGGCCATCCGGACCGATGACGAGCGGCTTGCCCGCCGCTTCCTGGCCCGGCATCCGGATGCCGAGATGTATGCCGGCTTCAAGGATTTCAGCTTTTTCCGCGTGACCGTGGAGCGTGCCCACCTTGTCGGCGGCTTCGGCAAGATCCGCTGGCTCACCGCCGACGAACTGCGGGCGCCGCCTGCCGAGGGCCTGGCCGAAAGCGAGGCGGGTATCGTCAGCCACATGAACGAGGACCATGCCGATGCCGTGCAGCTCTATGCCGGCAGGCTGCTGGGGCTGGCCGGGGAGGGCTGGCATATGACCGGCATCGATCCTGAAGGCATCGACCTGCGGCGCGGAGGCCAGGTGGCGCGGCTTCGGTTCGATGCGCCGCTCGCCGCTGCCGGCGACGCACGCAAGGTCCTGGTGGCGCTGGTTGCGAAGGCTCGCGCCGCGTAGCGGATTCGTCGATTCCGCGCCGCGGCATGCTGTTCGCGGGTGCGGAATCTGATCCACATCTTCTTCGACACTAAACTGTCGCAGGACAGCGCCGTCCCTTGCCACCACGAATCGGTCCCATTAGCGCTTACGGTTGAAAACAACAGGAGAAACGCCGTGAACCAGGCGGGCTTCATCGTCCCCAAACTCGGGCTCGAAACGCTGGGGTTGAAGAACCTCGGGAACGTCCATTGGAACCTCTCGGTTCCTGCGCTCTACGAGGAGGCCATTCGGCGTGGCGAAGGCCAGGTGGGCGACGGCGGCGCCTTCGTCGTGCGCACCGGCGTGCACACCGGCCGCTCGCCCAACGACAAGTTCTTCGTCGAGGATCACGAGAGCAAGGGCCGCATCGACTGGGGCAAGACCAACAAGCCGATCGCGCCCGAGCGCTATCGCGCGGTCTACAGCCGCATGCTGTCCTATGCCCAGCGCCGCGATCTCTTCGTGCGCGACTGCTGGGCCGGCGCCGACCCGGCGCATCGCATCGGCGTGCGGGTGATCACCGAAACGGCCTGGCACAATCTCTTCGCCCGCAACATGTTCCTCCGGCCGCGGCGCGAGGAGCTCGAGGGCTTCAAGCCGCAATTCACCATCCTGAACCTGCCGGGCTTCCAGGCGGACCCCAAGCTCGACGGCACGGCGTCGGATTGCGCCATCCTGGTGAACTTCACCGACCGGATCGTGGCGATCTGCGGCACCTGGTACGCCGGTGAGATCAAGAAGTCGGTGTTCACCATCCTGAACTACCTGCTGCCCGACAAGAACGTGCTGCCCATGCACGCCTCGGCCAATGTCGGACCCAAGGGCGACGTGGCGATCTTCTTCGGGCTGAGCGGCACCGGCAAGACCACGCTGTCGGCCGATCCCTCGCGCACGTTGCTGGGCGACGACGAGCATGGCTGGGGCGAGGAGAGCCTGTTCAACTTCGAAGGCGGCTGCTACGCCAAGGTGATCAAGCTGTCGCGTGAGGCGGAGCCCGAGATCTACGCCACCACCGAGCGCTTCGGCACGGTGCTGGAGAACGTGGTGATCGATCCCAGGACAGGCGCGCTCGATCTCGACGACGGCAGTTACACCGAGAACACGCGGGCCTGCTATCCGCTGGAATTCATCCCCAACGCCTCGCCGACCGGCCTCGCCGGCACGCCCGAGAACATCGTGATGCTGACGGCGGACGCCTTCGGCGTGCTGCCGCCGATCTCGCAGCTCAGCCCCGAGCAGGCGATGTATCATTTCCTGTCGGGCTACACCGCGCGCGTCGCCGGCACCGAAAAGGGCGTGACCGAGCCGCAGGCCACCTTCTCGACCTGCTTCGGCGCGCCGTTCATGCCACGCCATCCCACGGTCTACGCCAAGATGCTGGGCGAGAAGATGGCCCGCCAGCACGTGAAGTGCTGGCTGGTCAATACCGGCTGGTCGGGCGGCGGCTTCGGCGTCGGCGAGCGCATGTCGATCCGGCATACCCGCGCCATGGTGCGGGCGGCGCTGGACGGCAGCCTGGCCGCGGCGGCGAGTTCGACCGATCCGCACTTCGGCATGCAGGTGCCCAGCGCCTGCCCGGACGTGCCGGGCGAGGTGCTGAATCCGAAGAACACCTGGAAGGACAAGAAGGCCTACGACAGCGCTGCGCGCGACGTCGCCAAGCGCTTCGAGGTCAACTTCCGGCAGTTCGAGGGCCACGTCGACGGCAAGGTCAAGCAGGCCGCGATCAGGGCGGCGGCTTAGTTCATCCTCTTCCGGACCGCGACCCTCTGGATCGCCTCATGAGCATGAGCGAGCCGGAGGCTCGCGATCCGTAAGACCATGAAGGCTTTTCCACCGGAACAACGTATTATGTTCCGGCCGTGACCACCGCGACTTCCAATGGCGGCGCTGCGAAGCGCTTGCGGCTGCCGCTGATCGCAGCGCTGGCGCTTGCCTTCGTCTCGCTGGCGCTGATCTCGGGCATTGCCTACATCGTCGTGCTGGCAGGAGCCACCAGCACCGCCGAAAGGTTCTTCGTCGATCGCGCCGAGCGTGTCATCGAGGCGCAGATCGCCGACATCCGCAGCCGTCTCGACCCCGTCACCCAGCATCTCGAGATGATCGCGGCGCTGGCCGCCAACGGCCGGCTCGACATCACCTCGCCGGTCGACATGCGCGAGGCGCTGTGGGTGATGATGACCCAGGTGCCGGCCGTCTCCAGCGCCGGCTTCGCCACCTTCGACCTCAAGTTCGAGCGCGTTTATCGCCGACCTGACGGCCAGGTGGTCCGCGACACCGTCCCGCTGATCAGCGTGCCGCGTGGCCTTGAGCGCTTCCGCGAGCTGCAGACCACGCACGGCACCTTCTGGGGCGCGCTGTTCTGGAGTGACGTCCTGAACCAACCCGTCCTCAATGTGCGCACGCCGATCCGGCGCATCGACGACGCTTTCATCGGCGGCGTGCTCGCCACCGTGGCGGTGGGCGATCTCTCGTACCTGATCGGCGAGGCGAGCCGGGACAGCGGCGGCCGCTATTTCATCCTGGTCGGCAAGGACAAGGTGCTGGCGCACCGTCGCCTGATCGACCCGCGCGGCCTCGGGCTCAGCGAGGACCACGAGCTGCCGACCATCAAGGAGGTCGGCGATCCGGTCCTCGCCAGCATTTGGAATCCGCCGATCCGCACCACCCGGTACGAGCGGGCGCTCGGCGACTATGGCCGCATCGTCGAGGCGGAGGGGCGGCGCTGGGTGTTCGTCTATCACGAGCTGCGCCGCTACGGGCCCGAGCCCTGGCTGGTCGGCCAGTACTTCCCGCTGGAAGACGCCACCGGCGACATCGCCCGCCTGACCAACGGCGCCATCGTCGGCGGCGCGACGCTCGCCGTGGCGGTGCTGCTCGCCCTGCTGATCGGGCTCAGCATGGCGCGCTCGATCCGCACCATCACCTCGGCCGCCGAGGCGATCGAGCGGCTGGAGTTCGACCAGCCCTTCCATCGCCGCTCGCGGCTGCGCGAGATCGACGACGCGGGTCACAGCCTCGACAAGGCGCGCGGTGCCCTGAAATGGTTCGGCGCCTATGTGCCGCATCGCCTCGTCTTCCGGCTGATGGAGCTCGGCGAGGACGCGGTGCGCTCGCGCCGCCGCAACGTCACGGTGATGTTCTCCGACATCGTCGAGTTCACGCCGCAGGCCGAAGACCTGCCCGAGCAGCAGACCGCCGAACTGCTCAACCACCATTTCGCCCTGCTCGGCGCCTGCATCGAGCGCGAGCACGGCGTCATCGACAAGTACATTGGCGACGCCGTCATGGCGGTGTGGGGCGGTCTGTCGCGCATGGAGGATCATGCCGATCACGCGGTCCGAGCCGCCCTTGCCATCGCCCAGGTGATCCGCGAGGACAACGCCCAGCGCCGCGCCGCCGGCCATGCGCCGATCCGCGTGCGTATCGGCCTGCATTCCGGGCCGGTGGTGGTGGGCAATATCGGCGCGCCCGGCCGCGTGAACTTCACCGTGGTCGGCGACACGGTGAACATCGCCCAACGCTTCGAGCAGCTCGGCAAGGAGTTCATGAGCGCCGCCGACGAGATCGTGGTGCTGGCCAGCGGCAGCACCATGGGCGCTGTCAGGGACCGTCCGGCGCTCGATCTCGGACCGATTGAGCCGGTGTTGCGCCAGGTCAAAGGGCACGAGGATCCGGTCGAAGTATACCGCTTGGCGTGAGGCTGGACGGCAAGCCGCCTCGACCGGTAGTGTGCCGACGTCACCTCGGCGTACTACAGAAGGGCGCAGAAGCGGGAGAAGAGCATGATCAAAACCAAAATCCTCTCATTGATCGTCATCGCAGGCTTCCTCGGCGGCTGCGAGAACATGACCACGGGCCAGAAGGGCGCGCTCACCGGCGCGGCTCTGGGCACCGGCATCGCTGCGGTGACCGGCGCCAGCTTCGGCACGGTGGTCGGCGCCGGGCTGATCGGCGGTGCGGCCGGCTACATCACCGGCAGCGCCATCGGCGACAACAGGTAAGGGAAAGATCACCATGAAGCTTTCGTTTGTTGCAGCCGGTCTCGGCGCGATGCTGCTCGCCGCAGGTGCCGCCGAGGCGCAGACGCCGCCGCTCAACTTCGACCAGGCGGCCTACATCACCTGCAAGGAAGCGCATGCCATGACGCCCGACGCGCGCCGGGCGCTCGCGGTCTATCTCGCCGACCATGCGTCGCGCTATCACGGCGTCGTCATTCCCGACGGCCCGGTGGGCGCGCAGATCGGTCATCTGGTGCGTGGCGGCTGCACCCTCGCTCCCGACGCCTACCTCTTCACCGTGATCGACCGCGCGATCGTTGCGGAGATGAAGAGCCTGCCCAAGCGGCAGTAGTTCTTTGCTGGGAGCGCGCCACTCCGTGGCGCATCTTCGTGGATCACACAGTCCATGAGCGCCACGGAGTGGCGCGCTCCCAGCAATGAGACCTACGTCAGCTTCACCATGATGTGCTTGGCGTAGGCCGGGCGCGCGGTTAGCCGCTCGTACCAGGCGCGCACGTTCTTCAGCTCCGGCCGTTCGATGTCGAGCGCATACCAGCGATAGATGAAGCAGCCGACCGGAATGTCGCCCATGGTGAAATGCTGGCCGGCGACGTACTTGCGGCCTTCCAGCCAACCGTCGAGCCGGCCGAACAGGCGACCGGCCTCCTCGGCCGCCTTCTGTATCGCCGTCATGTCGCGCTTCTCGGGCGGCGTGCGAATCAAGCCCCAGAAGCAGATGCGCACGGGCTCGGAGATCGTGCTGAGCTGCCAGTCCATCCAGCGGTCGGCGTCGCTCCTCTGGCCGGGATCGTTGGGCCACAGCGTCCCCGCGGCGTACTTGGCGGAGAGATAGCGCACTGCCGAGTTGCTCTCCCAGATCACACGCCCGCCATCGTCGATGGTCGGCACGACCCCGTTGGGGTTCATATCGAGATACCATTTCTGGTCATTGCCGCCGAAGGCGCCGCCCACGTCGGTACGGTCGTACTTGATGCCGCACTCGTCGGCGGCCCACAGCACCTTCATCACATTGATCGAATTCGCGCGGCCCCAGATCTTCATTGCCGGTCTCTCCTCAATCTCAGCATTGCCATTGGCCCTTGCCGCCCTCGACACGCAAGAGCTGCTTGGCGTTGGATTTGTCCTCGGGCAGCGGCGATTCGCCCTCGAAGGTCACGTGGCTGTCGTCGGTCCAGATGGGCGTCGGCCGCAGGAATGAGTTTGGGCCGGCGCCGCTGCAGTCGGGCATGGTCGTGACCTTGGCGACGGTCGGCGGATCGCGGCTGAGGTCGATGATCTCGAGGTCGACGCCCTGCATCAGGTTCGACACCAGGGCCACGGCCTGGCGACCGGAGGGCGAGGGGACGGGCGGGGCAGTGACGGCTAGCGTGCGGCCGTCGCGCTCCGACACCAGGTAGGCGGTGCTCTCCTCGTAGAGGCTGACGGCGACGACGTAGAGGCGTTGCTTTGGCCACCAATCGACCAGCCGGTGGAGGCGTATGTTGTCGGTATCACAACCACTCGGCTCGTCGCAGTCCGTGAAGCTGATGGCGCGATTGTCGGCAAGCTTGAGCGTCAGCGTCCGGCCGTTGCGCGAGGCCATGCCCGGCGCTTTGGCGAGAGCCGCAATGTCGGAGTTGTGGACTGCTGCCGCACCAACGCTGGGCCCGCAGCAGGGTTTGGCCTCGATCACTGCCCTGGAGCCGTTGAGCAGCCCGCCCGAGGGCAAGGTCCATTGCTGCGTCTGGTCCTGCGCCAGTGATGCGGTCGCCACGACAAGGCTGGCCGTCAACAGGGCCAATGCCCGCGCGCGCATCGTCTAGTGCGCCGCCGCCCAGTTGTCGCCGACGCCGGTCTCGACGACCAGCGGCACCGAGAGCGTGGCGGCACCCTCCATGATCTTGCGCGCGACGTCCTTGGTCTTGTCGATCTCCTTGTCGGGCACCTCGAACAGGAGCTCGTCGTGCACCTGCAGCAGCATACGGCCCCTGAGCTTCGCCGCCTTGAGCGCGCCCGGCAGCTTGATCATCGCCTTCTTGATGATGTCGGCGGCGCCGCCCTGCAGGGGGGCGTTGATCGCCGCGCGTTCGGCGAAGGCGCGCATGCCCTGGGCTTTCTCGTTGATGTACTTCAAGTGGATCTTGCGGCCGAACGGCGTCTTCACGTAGCCGTTCTTGCGCGCGTAGTCCTTGGTCCGCTCCATGTAGTCGCGGATGCCGGGATAGCGCTGGAAATACTTGGCGATGTAGTCCCGAGCCTCGGGTTGGCCGATGCCGAGCTGGTTGGCGAGGCCGAAGGCCGAGATGCCGTAGATGATGCCGAAGTTGATGGCCTTGGCGCGGCGGCGCACCAGCGGGTCCATGCCCTTGACCGGCACGCCGAACATCTCGCTCGCGGTGATGGCATGGATGTCGTCGCCGCGGGCGAAGGCCTCCTTGAGCGAGGCGATGTCGGCGACATGCGCCAGCAGGCGCAGCTCGATCTGCGAGTAGTCGGCCGACAGGAGCTTGTGGCCGGCCTCGGCGATGAAGGCCTCGCGGATCTTGCGGCCTTCCTCCGTGCGAACCGGAATGTTCTGCAGGTTGGGATCGGTCGAGGCGAGGCGGCCGGTCGCGGCGCCGGTCATCTGATAGGAAGTGTGGACGCGGCCGGTCTTGGCGTCGAGCTCGCGCACCAAGGCGTCGGTGTAGGTGCCCTTGAGCTTGGCGATCTGGCGATGCTCCATGATCTTGACCGGCAAGGCGTGGCCCTGCTCGGCGAGATCTTCCAGGATGCTGACGTCGGTTGCCCATGAGCCGTTCTTGTTGCGCCGGCCGCCCGGCAGCTTCTGCTCGTCGAACAGGATCTCGCCCAGCTGCTTGGGCGAGCCGACATTGAACGGCCGGCCGGCAAGCTTGTGCAGCTCCTGCTCGAGCTCGAGCATGCGCTTCTCGAACTCGGACGAGAGCTTGCGGAGCTGCGGCGCGTCGATCTTGATGCCGGCCTGCTCCATGCCGAGCAGCACCGGGATCAGCGGCCGTTCGATGGTTTCGTAGACGCCCACCATGTGCTCGATTGCGAGCCGGGGCTTGAACTGCGCCCACAGCTGCATGGTGACGTCGGCATCCTCGGCGGCGTAGTCGCGCGCCTTGTCGAGCGGCACCTTGTCGAAGCTCACCTGCTTGGCGCCGCTGCCGGCCACGTCGGAGAACTTGATGGTGTCGTGGCCGAGATAGAGCTTGGCGAGATCGTCCATGCCGTGATTGTGCTTCCCGGCGTCGAGCACGAAGGACAGCAGCATGGTGTCGTCGACCGGCGCGACTTCGATGCCGAGCCCGCGGAACACGCACATGTCGTACTTGATGTTCTGGCCGACCTTGAGGATCGAGGGATCCTCGAGCAGCGGCTTCAGCTTGGCGAGGGCCACCTTGAGCGGGATCTGCCCGGGCAGCAGGCTGCCGGCATCCTTAGGCCCGCCGTCGCCCGCGAGGTCGAGCGCGCCCTGCGCCTCGGCGCCGGGCTTGCGATGCCCAAGCGGCAGGTAAGCGGCGCGCCGCCTGGTCGAGTTGACGTTGCCCCACGGCCCCTCGAGCAGGGCGAGCGAGACGCCGACCAGGCCTGAGTTCTTGGCGTCGAGCGCGTCGGTCTCGCAGTCGAAGGCCACCGTGCCCGCCTTGGTCGCCTCGGCGATCCATTCGTCGAGCGCTTTCTCGTCGGTGATCAGCTCATAGTCGGCGGCAGTGAAGGGCTGGTTGGACTTGGGCCGCGGCGCCACGGCGGGCCTGGCCTCGGGCGCAGGCAGCGCTGGCTTCGGTGCGGTAGGTTCAGTGGGCGCCACGGGATTGGTGGCTTCGCCCAGCTCGCTGGTGAAGCGCGACAGCAGACTCTTGAACCCCTGCTTCTCCAGCCAGGGCAGCAGCACGTTGGGATCAGGCTTCCTCTTGTCGAAGCTGTCGGGATCGGCGGGCGCCGGCACGTCGTCCCTGAGCTGCACGAGCTTGCGCGAGATACGCGCCAGCTCGGCATTCTGCTGCAAGGCCTCGCGCCGCTTGGGCTGCTTGATCTCTCCCGCGCGGCTCAGCAGCGTCTCGAGGTCGCCGTACTCATTGATCAGTTGGGCGGCGGTCTTCACGCCGATGCCGGGCACGCCCGGCACGTTGTCGGTCGAATCGCCGGCCAGCGCCTGGACGTCGACGACCTTGTCGGGCGTGACGCCGAACTTCTCCATCACCGCTTCGGGACCGAGTTTGGTCTTCTTGATCGGGTCCATCATCTCGACGCCGGGCCGGATCAGCTGCATCAGGTCCTTGTCCGAGGAGACGATGGTGCAGGTGGCGCCGGCCTCGACCGCCAAGCGGGCGTAGGTCGCGATCAGGTCGTCGGCCTCGTAGCCGCCGAGCTCGCACACAGTGACATTGAACGCCTTGGCGGCCTCGCGGATCAGCGGGAATTGCGGGATCAGGTCGTCGGGTGGTGGTGGACGGTTGGCCTTGTACTTGTCGTAGATCTCGTTGCGGAACGTGACCTCGCTCTTGTCGAGGATCATGGCGACGTGGTCGACCTCGGGCTTGTCCAGAAGGTCGGCGACCAGCATGCGGCAGAAGCCATAGACGGCATTGATCGGCGTGCCGTCGGGCCGCGTCATCGGCGGCAGCGCGTGATAGGCGCGAAACAGATAGCCCGAGCCGTCGACCAGGTAGAGGTTGCGGATCGGCTTGTTGTCGCCGTTCGCAGATTCGGGCTTGGGCGCCGACTTCGCCTCCGCGCCGTTATCCTTGGCTGCCGCCTTGGCAGCCGGTGCCTTCGATTTCGCCATGGTAAACGCCTAGCACGCGATGGCCCTGACTCTCCAGCGCCGCACATGTGAACAGTCGTTGTCGGATTTCGGTCACGTTTCGAAGAGGCTGCTGATGTCGTCCAGGGCCGGCCCCGTGATCGAGGCATGGCGGGGCTCCATGACCATGGGCTGCCCGAGATAGGCCCAATACAGAAAGGCGGCCCGGCGCTGCGCTTTCTGCCCGTCGACGCCGGCCGCGGCCAGCATGCCAGCAATGTAGGCAACCCGGCGGGCGTCGACCGACGAAACGGCGGCAGCAGCCACGCGATCCTGCGCGGCCCATGATCGGATGGCTCGCTCGAGCCGCCGCGAGCTCGCGAAGGCGCGCCGCATGAGCTGCTTGAGGCGATCGGGGCGATCCTTGCGCGCCTCGAGGTCGCGGATCACCCGGTCGGTGGCCTCCTCCCGCCAGGCCTGCAGCAGCTGAGCGCGGAAGTCGGCGATGTCGCGGAAGTGCCAGTAGAAGCTGCCGCGCGACACCTTCAGTCCGTCGGCCATTGGCCCGACCTTCAGCGCGCTGGCGCCTTCGGCGGCGAGGACGTGGAGGCCGTGGCGGATCCAGTCGGGCTTGGTGAGGCGATCTGTCATCGGCCGACCATACACAAGTGTATTGACGGCGGCCATGCCGGGGGCCATATCGACCATACAGAGGTGTATGGTCATGAATTGGCAAACTGCTGCCCTGGCCCTGGCCGGGGTGATTGGCGGGGTCACGGCGGTGATCCACGGCGTGCTGGTGCAACGGCTCATGGTCAGGCCGATCGAGGCCTCGTTGCTGGCCGAGCCGCGGACGCCAGAAGTGATCCGGCGGCTGGTGCCGCTCCTGATGCAGTTCAGCACGTTCGCCTGGCTGCTCGGCGCCGTGGCCTTGATCGTCGCGGCGCGCTGGCTCGAGCCGCAGGCGCGGCTCGTCACGGGCCTGCTGGTCGGAGGCCTCTATCTGTTCGGTGCGGTCGGCAATTTCTGGGCGAATGACGGCCGCCATCCCGGCTGGATGCTGATGGCGGCGGCGTTGGTGCTGATCGCCGTCGGTCTCACTTCACCGAATTGAGCGTCGGCAGCCGATAACGGTCCTCGGGATCGTTCCAGCCCTTGAAGTTGGGCTTGCGCTTCTCCGCAAAGGCGGCGCGCGATTCCATGAGGTCGCTCTTGGCGCCGTGCTCGTGCAAGGCGGCGGCGAGCTTCTGCATGTCGGGGCCGGGTGCGGGCCGCATCTGGCGCATCATATGCACGGTGTTGACGCGCGAGGCCGGCGGCAGGGTCAGGAGGTGCTCGGCCATCTTGAGCGCCTCGGGCATCAGATCGGCGGCATCGACCAGGCGATTGAGGAAGCCGATCTCGTAGAAGCGCTGCGCGGTGAAGCGGAAGCCCAGCGCCATCTCCATGGCGATGGGGTAGGGCACGTTGGCGATGTGGCCGTGATTGTAGCCGCCGAGCAGCCAGCGCTTGGCCTCGGAGACCTCGAAGATCGCCTCGCGCACCGCCAGCCGGAGATCGGTGCGCTCGACCAGCATGAAGCCGCCGCCCATGGCGAAACCGTTGACCGCGGCGATCACCGGCTTCTCCAGCGCGCCGGTCATGAACGGGTCTTCCTGCTTGGGCCGCTCGCCACCCGCCACGCCCTTCTGCAGCGACTCCTTCATGTCCTCGCCGGCACAGAAGCCGCGGCCGGTGCCGGTGAAGATCGCCACCTCGAGCTCCTTGCTGTGGCGGAAATCGGTCCAGATCTTCGCCAGCTCGGAGCGCATCTCGGTGTTCAACGCATTCAGCCGGTCGGGCCGGTTCATGCGGACTACGAGCACCTGCCCGTGGCGTTCGGTTTCGACGACGGCCATGTTGTTACCCTTGTGCATTGGTTGCCGGAGTTTATCAGACGAAGCCCAAGCGTCGACGTGCCTCGCGATTGGCATCGTCGGTGAGGAGGCCGACCAGCGCCGCCGCTTCCCGCGGGGCCGCCGCGTGGCTGGTGACGCCGCAGGTGTAGGTCGTGGCGAGGTCGCAGCCCGCCGGCAGGTCGGCGACGAGGGCGATGCCCACCGTCGACAGGATCTCCGTCGCCTGCGTGCAACCGATCGCCTTGCGGGCTTTCGAGCCGGCCAGTGCTTTCATGGCCGTGGCGCCGTTGGGCGCGGTGCGCAGGCGGCCCGCGACCTCGTCTCTCAGCCCGAGCTGCTGCAGCACCCTGGCGAAATGGATGCCGGCTGTGGAGAGCTCGGGATCGGGAAAGTGGACCTCGTCTGCGCCAGCGAGGGCGGCGCGCAGCTGCTCGACGTTGCCGACGGCGGGCTGGGCATCGCCGTTGCGCACAGCGACCGAGGTCGGCACCGCGCCGATGTCGGCGATCGAGGCTGGCGCGATGCGGCCGGCATGCGCTAGCTCGTCGATCAGGGCGCGGCTCAGGATCAGGAGATCGGCCGGCTCGCCCGACAGCAGGCGCGCCTTCATCGCGCCGACGGCGCCGAACACGCCGTCGATGGTGCAGCCCATTTTGGTTTCGAAGGCGGCCCGTTGGGCCTCGACCAGGCCCTGCGCGGCGCCGCCGCTCAGCAGACGAACGGCCTTCATGGCGCCTTGATGCCGGCCTGCTGGATCACCTTGGCCCATTTGGCGATGTCGTCTTTCAAGTAGGTCTCGAACTGCGCCGGCGTCATGGTCATCGCGACTGCTCCTTGCTTCGCCCAGGCCTCGCGGATCGCGGGCTTGGCGATGATCTTGCCTATCTCGCCGTTCAGCCGTTCGACGATGTCCTTGGGCGTACCTGTCGGTGCCATGAAGCCCAGCCAGATCGTGGCCTCGTAGCCCGGCACGCCCGCCTCGTTCATGGTCGGCACGTCGGGCAGCACGGCCGAGCGGCTGGCGCCGGTGGTCGCGAGCGCGCGCACCTGGCCGGCATCGATGTTGCCCTTCATGGCGGTTACGGCGTCGAACATGATCTGCACGTGGCCGCCCATCACGGCATTGCGCGCCTCGCCGCTGTTCTTGTAGGGCACGTGCAGCAGATCGATGCCGGCCATGGTCTTGAACAGCTCACCGGCGAGATGATAGGGCGTGCCCGGTCCCGCCGAGGCGTAGGCGAGCTTGCCGGGCTGCTCCTTGGCGAGCGCGACAAGCTCCTTGAGTGTCTTGGCCGGCAGCGAGGGCGAGACCACCATCACCAGGTCCGATGAGTTCACCGGCGCCACTGCCGTGAGGTCGCGCATCAGGGAGTAGGGCTTGTTGCTGAGCAGCGTCTCGTTGGTGGTGAGCGTGTTGCTCATCATCAGCAGCGTGTAGCCGTCGGGAGCCGCCTTGGCGACGATGTCGGCGCCGATCGTGCCGCCGGCGCCGGCCTTGTTCTCGACGACGAACTGCTGCTTCAGGGCTTCGCCCAGTTCCTGGCCGACATAGCGGGCATAGATGTCGGCGGGTCCGCCGGGCCCGAACGGCACGACGATGCGAACGGGCTTCTGCGGCCAGCTCTGCGACCATGCAGGCAAGGCAATGGCAGCGACCGACGCGGCCAGCACATGGCGTCGCAGCATGATGTTCCTCCCTTTTAGGTCTTGTTGGCTTTTCTTAGGAGGCCATCGTGGACGTCGGCCGCCAGCGCAGCAAGTAGGCCTGGAGGCGCCGTACACCGGCCGCGAGGATCACGCCTACGATCATCAGCACGAACACCGCCACCATCATGCCGGCGGCCTCGCCGCGCGCCTCGGCCTCGATGATCATGCGGCCGATGCCGTGCTCGGCGCCGATGAACTCGCCGACGATGACGCCGATCAGGGAGAAGGAGACGGCGGGCGTCAGCGAGGCGAACAGCCAGGCCATGGTCGAGGGCACGATCACGGTACGCGTCACCTGCCATTCGCCGGCGCCCAGCAGGCGGGCGGCGTTGATGTGGTCGCGATCGACGGCGCGGGCGCCCTCGAAGGTGTTGAAGAAGACCAGGAACACCACGACCAGCCAGGCGGTCACGATCTTGGAGGCATCGCCGATGCCGAAGGCCAGGATGATGATGGGCGCCAGCGCAATGCGCGGGATCGAATTGAAGGCGGTGATGTAGGGATAGAAGATCTCGCTCAGGCGATCGGAGCGGCCGAGCAGCAGGCCGAGCACGAAGCCCGAGCTCACGCCGGTGGCGAACCCCCACAGCGTGTTCTTGAGCGTGAAGTACGTGGCGATCCAGAGATTGTTCTCCGAGCGCCCGATGCATTTCTCGAAGGCGCCGGGCACGCCGATGGTCCAGTCGCCCTGCGCCGAGACCAGGCACCCCATGCGCAGGAACTGCTTGTAGATCTCCGAGGGCTTGGACACGAAGTAGGGGTCGAGGATGTCGGGGATCAGCCAGGGCAGCTTGTCGTGCAGGTCCCAGCCCCATTCCCATAAGGCCAGCACCGCGAGCCCGATGGCGAGCTGCCAGAACAGCGTCATGGCGCGCCTCATGCGCTGCGGCCCCTCATGTGCTCCGCCCTTTTGCGAATTCCTCGCCCAGTGAGTGCCAGATTTTGGAAAACAGCTCGGCATATTGCGGCGTCTCACGCAGCCCGACGGCGTCGCGCGGCCGCGGGAAGTCGACCTTGAAGTCGGCCTTCACGCGGCCCGGCCGCGCCGACATCAGGATGATGCGGTCGGCCAAGGTCAGCGCCTCGCCGAGATCGTGGGTGACGAACAGCACGGTCTGGCGCTCGCGCTCCCACAGGCTCAGCAACACCGAATGCATGTCGAGCTTGGTGTGGGTGTCGAGAGCGCCGAAGGGCTCGTCCATCAGGAGGATCTCGGGCCGGGCGATCAGGGTGCGCATCAGCGACACGCGCTGGCGCATGCCACCCGACAGCGACGACGGATAGAAGCGGTCGAAGCCTAAAAGCCCGGCCTGGCCGATCGCCTCGGCGACGCGTGACTTGCGCTCGCCGGCTGGCACGCCGGCCAGCTCGAGTGCATAGCCGACATTGTCCTCGACGGTACGCCAGGGAAACAGCGTGTCCTTCTGGAAGACGTAGCCCACGTTCCTGATCGGCCGGCCCGGCACCACGGCAGCGCCATCGACCCGGATGCCGCCGCCGTTGGGCGCGATCAGGGTCGCCACCATGTTCAGGATCGTGCTCTTGCCGCAGCCCGAGGGCCCGAGCAGGGCCACGAACTCACCGTCGTCGATGCGGAACGAGGCATCGTCGACGGCGAGGACTTCGCGTCCCTCGGCGAGGAAGACCTTGCGGAGCCTGTCGATCTCGATGCGAGACCTAGGCGGGGTACTTGGCATGCGCCGCCTTGAGGAACTTGTCGGCGACGGCGTCCTCGAGCTTGAGCGGTTGCTTGATCCCGGTGAGCTCGCCGATCCAGACCTTCTCGCCGCGGGCATAGGACTCTGCGGTGATGAGGCCATTCCAGTCGGCGACGTCCTTCAGCTCGCCAATCTCGAGGAGATTGGCTTCCTTCGAGGTCGAGCCGACGAAGCGCTCGATGGCGCCCAGGATGTTGTCGGGGCTGTTGGCCTTGATCCATTGCTGGGCGCGCCACACCGCGTTGGTGAAGGCCTGGACCTTCTCCGGCTCCTTGTCGATGGTTTGGGTCAGGCAGAAGTTGACGTTGACCGGCACCGGCCCGCCGATCACGGCGTTCCAGGTCTTCTCATCGCTCGGCGAGTAGATCACCTTGCCCCAGCCGTTCCGCTCGGCCTCGGTCGTCACCGAGATGGCGCTCGACAGCACATCGACCTGCTTGGTCTTGAGCGCCCCCAGCATGGTGTCGACATTGCCGGTCTGCACCCAGGTCACTTTGTCGGCGAGGTCCATCTTCTCCATGAAGTAGTGCGACCACAGGTGCGAGGTGCCGCCGAGCGAGCTCACGCCGAAGATGGCGCGCTTGCCGTCGGGCCGCTTGAAGGCGGCGGCCTTCTGCACGGTGTCGATGCCCTGGTCGTAGAGGTCCTTGCGCACCGCGAAGCGCACGCCGGGGGCCCGCTGGTCGACCGTGATCAGCGCCTTGGTCGGGCGCCCGTTCTTGTTGAGCTGCAGCACGTGCACGATGTCGGCGATGGCGAAGTCGCCCTGGCGCGAGGCCAGGATCTCGCGCGTTTTAACGCCGTTGCCGCCCTGGATCAGCTTGAAGTCGTAGCCTTCGTCCTTGAAGAAGCCCTTCTCCTGGGCGACGAACTGCACCTCGTAGGTCGGCACGGCGACCGGATAGACGCCCGATCCGGTCTTGCCCTGCGCGCGGGCCGCGAGCGGCCACACGGGTGCCGATGCGGCGACCGCAATGATGCTGCGGCGCCTGATGACAGCAGGCATGTCTCCTCCTCCCTTTTTTGGAGCGCGGACCTCCAGGTCCGCCTCTTGGTCATCCTGAGCGAAGCGAAGGATCTCATGCTATTAGCAAGCGGCGATGAGGTCCTTCGCTTACGCTCAGGACGACAGAGACGTCTGATACAGCCACGGCGTCGCCTGGCGCGCCTTGGCCTGATGCGCGGCGATCTCTTTCTCCTTGGTCAGGGTCAGCTCGACTTCGTTCAGCCCCTTGAGCAGGGATTCGCGGCGGATGCCGTCGACCTTGAACTCGATCTTGCGGCCCGACGGCGTGGTGACCGTGCGGTCGTGCAGGTTGATGGCGAGGCGGGGCTCGCTGTTGGCGCCGGGCCGCGTCGCGCCCTCGAGCTCATTGGCGATCGCCAGCACGTCCGCGCGCGGCAGCTGGATGGGCAGCACGCCGTTCTGGAAGCAGTTGTTGTGGAAGATCGGCCCGAACGAGGGCGCGATCACGCAGCGGATGCCCATGCCCATCAGCGCCCACACCGCGCCCTCGCGGCTGGAGCCGCAGGCGAAGTTGTTGTCGGCAACCAGGATCTCCGCGCCCCTGTAGGCGGGCTTGTTCAGCGGGAACTCAGGGTTATCGCTGCCGTCGGGCAGGTAGCGCAGGGGCTCGAAGGCGTAGGGCCCGAGCTCGGCCTGCGCCACGTCGCGCAGGCGATGGATCGGGATCACGATGTCGGTGTCGATGTTCTGGCGCATCACCGGGGAGGCGATGGCATCGAGCTCGGTGAAGGCTTTCATGGTCTCAGGCCCCCTGGATCGATCGGACGTCGGCGATGTGGCCGGCAATGGCGGCCGCCGCGGCCATCGCGGGACTCGCGAGATGCGTGCGCCCGCCCGGCCCCTGGCGGCCGACGAAATTGCGGTTGGAGGTCGAGACGCTCCGCTGCCCCGGCGCGATGGTGTCGCCGTTGACCGCGAGGCACATCGAGCAGCCGGGCTCGCGCCATTCGAAGCCCGCTTCCTTGAAGACGCGGTCGATGCCCTCGGCCTCGGCCTGGCGCTTGATGTTCTCCGAGCCCGGCACAACCCAGGCCCGCACATGGCCCGCCACCTTGCGGCCCTTGGCGACCTCGGCAGCAGCGCGCAGGTCGCTGAGGCGGCTGTTGGTGCAGGAGCCGATGAACACCCAGTCGATCCTGGCGTCCTGGATCGGCTGGCCGGCGCGCAGGCCCATATAGTCGAGCGCCATCTGCATGGCTTTCTGCTTGTCCGGATCGGCGACCGACTGCGGATCGGGCACATTGGCGGTGACGGGGATCACCATCTCGGGGCTGGTGCCCCAGGTGATCTGCGGCGCGATCGCGGCTACATCTACGGTGACCTCGCGGTCGAACACCGCATCGGCGTCACTGGCCAACGCGCGCCAGTCGGCCACCGCCTGGTCCCACAGCGCGCCGGTAGGCGCATAGGGGCGGCCCTTGAGATAGGCGAAGGTCTTCTCGTCGGGCGCGATCATGCCGATCTTGGCGCCGAGCTCGATCGAGAGATTGCAGATGGTGAGCCGGCCTTCGACCTCGAGGTCGCGGATGGCGCTGCCGGCGTACTCCACGGCATAGCCCGTGCCGCCCGCGGTGCCGATCTGGCCGATCAGGTGCAGGATCATGTCCTTGGGCGTGACGCCGGGAGCACGCTTGCCTTCGAAGGTGGCGCGCAGGCGCTTGGGCTTGCGCTGCACCAGCGATTGCGTCGCCAGCACGTGGATCACCTCGGTGGCGCCGATGCCGAAGGCGATGGCGCCCATGCCGCCATGGGTGCAGGTGTGGCTGTCGCCGCAGACCAGCAGCGTGCCGGGCAGGCTGATGCCTTGCTCGGGGCCGACGACATGGATGATGCCCTGGCCGGGCAGGCCGAGGTCGAAGAGCTTGATGCCCCAGCGTTTGGCCTCCTCGCGCATGTCGTACAGCCGCTGGGCATAGGGTTTCAGCGTCTCATGCGTGCGACCGGGCTCGGTCGAGATCACGTGGTCGAAGGTGGCGAAGGTGAGGTCGGGATTGCGCACCTTGCGGCCCTCGGCCTTGATGACGCCAAGCCCGCGGCCGCCGCCGTCATGCATCAGGTGGCGGCTGATGTGCAGCAGCGCGTAGTCGTCGCCGAGATCGGCGATGACATGGCGATGCCAGATCTTGTCGAACAGGGTCTGTCCCGGCATGGCGTTTCCTTCCAGCGCGTTCGTTGCCGCGCGGAGGCGTACCCCATCATTTTTCCGGGACGGCTACAACGGCGCTGAGGCGGAAAGAAAGACCGCAGCGCGGCTTTGCCGGGAGCGCGCCACTCCAGTGGCGCTCATGGTCATGTTCTTCCGGACCGCGCGCATCCTGCGCGCTCATGATCATGAGCGGGCGGGTAGGTTGCGTCAGACGCGACCCGGCCCGTGGTCCAAAAGATCATGAGCGCCACTGGAGTGGCGCGCTCCCGGCAAAGACTTACTGTTGCTGCTGTTGCTCGCCGCTCCAGCCCTTCTTCTCGGCCTCGAAGAAGGAGGCGAAGACCTTGCGGATGGTGCTCTCGGCGATGTCGCGGGTGATGAACACGACGCGGCTCTTGCGGTCGTCGCCCTCGGGCCAGGCGTCGAGCGTGGCCGGCGGATGGAAGACGTGCTGCACGCCGTGGATCACGACGGGCTTGTCGGTGTCCTTGACGTTCAGGATGCCCTTCATGCGCAACAGGTCGGGGCCGCGATAGGTCACCAGCGCGTCGAACGCCGCCGCCACCGTCGCCCAGCTCATCGGCTCGTCGAAGGTCATGCAGAACGCCTTGATGCGATCGTCGTGGCGGTTGACGTTGTGCGGATCCTGCTCGCCGTGGCCGTGATCGTGCCCATGGTCATGATCGTGGCCGTGATCGTCGTGGCCGTGGCCGTGATGATGATGATGGCCGCCGTGCCCGTGGTCGTAGGCCTCCTCGTGCAGCCAGCGCTTGACGTCGGCGCTCTTGGTGTCGGGATTGTAGAGGCCGGCGTTCAGGATCTCGTTCGGATCGATCTCGCCACCCGAGATGGCATGGAACGGCGCGCCGGGATTGAGCTGGTGCAGCCGGCCCTTGAGCTCGGAGAGCTTCGGCGCATCGGCGATATCTGTCTTGGTGAGCAGCAGCCGGTCGGCGACGGCGGCCTGCTTCACCGCCTCCTCGTGATTGTCGAGCGTGCTGGTGCCGTTGACGCCGTCGACCGTGGTGACCACGCCGTCCAGGCGATAGCGCGAGGCGAGCAGCGGGTCGGTCATCAGCGTGTGCAGGATGGGCGCCGGATCGGCGAGCCCCGTGGTCTCGACCACCATGCGCTTGAACGGCGTCACCTCGCCCTTGGAGCGCTTCAGGAACAGCTCGCTCATGGTGCGCACCAGATCGCCACGCACCGTGCAGCAGAGGCAGCCCGAGTTCAGGGTCACCATGCCTTCGTCGTCGGACTTCTCGACCAGCAGGTGGTCGAGCCCGATCTCGCCGAACTCGTTGATGATCACGGCAGTATCGGCAAGCTCGGGGCGGCGCAGCAGCTTGTTCAGCAGCGTGGTCTTGCCGCTGCCCAGGAAGCCGGTCAGCACGGTGACGGGGATGCGTTGCTCGGCGGCGGTCTGCGTGTCGCTCATCGGTCTCTCTTTACTCTTTCACCCGTCAGGTGACGGTCACCAGAACTTGTCCGCCTTCTTGAACACCTTCCACGCCTTTTCAAGCTTGCGGCGGCGACGCTTTTCGCCGGATTCCGCCTGCTTGGCGAGGCTCTTCAGCGGCTTGGCCACGTCCTCTGTGGGACGGGCGGCCGTGGCGAGGTCGGCCAACATGTGGCGGGCGACCGCGCGGTCGTTCAGGGCGCCCAGCGCGCCCTGCAGGCGCGCCGTCGCCTCGATATAGGGCTTGGCTGCCGCCTGGGCAAAGGCCGGCTGGAGGAATTCGGCGGCATAGCGCAGCTTCTTGATGGCGATGCGCAGCCGATGCAGGCGGTGCGAATCGAGCGAATCGATCTTGCGGCCGCGATGCATGACCTTGTCGTGGTGGGCCTCGAGCTCGCCGCGGGCGAACTCGTCCAGCCGGTCGATCGGAGCGGCCGGCGACAGGTCGAGGAAGGCATGGAGCTGGCGGTCGAAGGCGTCGTAGCGCGCGCCCGACAGGGCGGCGCGGGCGCGCTGCAGGTGGGTGTCGGCCAGCCGCCGAGCGACCCGCTGCACGATCGGCGGCACCTCCTCGACGGTCTCGGTGAGGAAGACGTGCAGGTCGCGCGCCGGCGCGCACTCGCCGGCCAGCCACCTGGCCTCGGCCGACAGTGCCCGCATCACCGGCCCGTCGACGGCGTGGCGGAACAGGCCGAAAGCGGCGCGCAGCCGGCGCAGGGCCACGCGCGTCTGATGGATTCCGATCGGCCGGCGGTTCTGCAGCACCATGGCCCGGTACTTGCGAAGGTCGGCATGGCAGTCGCCCACGATGTGACGTAGCGCGACATCGGGCGCTGTCGTGGGGGCAAGACCGGTGTCGAAGGGCGCCATGCAGGGTGGACCGTAGCGACCATGAAACACCGGGCAACCGCAAAGAACGACAGTCTGGTGAAGATTTTATGACTATTGCGATGCTGCGCGCGGGCTGCATTTTCGCCCGATTTCGCTGGCCGGCCGGGCGGTTAGGCCAAGTCGTTTCCTATCCGTTTCCGGTGGCGGCCAGTGGTCGCACTGCCCTAGAGTCGTTCCCATGAGCGTCGATGCCACTGCCTTCAAGAGGGGCATGCGCCACCTCGCGGCCAGCGTCACCCTGATCACGACCCGTCACCGCGACCTGCGCGGCGGGCTCACGGCCACGGCCGTGTGCTCGGTTTCGGCCGAACCGCCGCAGATCCTGGTCTGCGTCAACAAGTCGGCCTCCGCCCACGATACGATCGGCGAGGCGGGCTTCTTCTGCGTCAACGTGCTGGCGCCCCAGCATCGCAAGATCGCCGAGCGCTTCGCCGGCATGGACGGCGTGGAAGGCGACGATCGCTTCGTCGACATGGGCGAGTGGTCGACGCTCAGCACCGGCGCGCCGGTGCTGAAGGGCTGCCCGGTGTCGTTCGACTGCAAGCTGGTGACCGAGGTCAAGGCCGGCACCCACACCGTCTATATCGGCGAGATCATCGACATCACCCTCGATCCCCAGGCGCACGCCCTGCTCTACGCCGACGGCGCCTTCGTGCACGGCGAGCTTTTGAAGAAGGCGCTGCAGGCGGCGTAGCCCTCGGCGAGCTGGGGGTTGCGCGACTAGCTCAAGCCTCTATGTTCCCGGCCCTGTTGGGGCGTAGCCAAGTGGTAAGGCAGAGGATTTTGATTCCTCCATTCCCAGGTTCGAATCCTGGCGCCCCAGCCAACCACTTGCAAGGGTGGTCCTTTGGACGGAGACAACCCGAGAGTGTGCGCCGAAATCGGCCCTTTTCCGCGTGCGATGAGACCAGAGACGGGGTTTTTTCCTGCGAATGGCCCATTTTTCTGGAGAAGTCTCTGGACGCCGCAGATGCTGGTCTCACTTCGGCTTCTAGCAACAAGCTAGTTCTGATGCTCGAATCCGATGCGCACAGCCAGCCCCCCCGGTTGCCAGGTCGTCTGCGCGACAGGCGTCGAGAATTGCCGTGAAAACAGGGCGTTTCGGGGGCTGCTGTGACACCAGAGACGGCGCATTGAACGTCAGTTTGCGGATTTCGGCCGCCAGTCTCTGGGACGCCCAGATGGTGGTCTCACTATCGCTTCGCACTGTGCGCAGGAGCTTTATCGGCTGAGAAGCGCAAGCCCTCCGCCGGAGGGACCGGAGAGAGCCGCAAAGCGACGCCAAAGGGGCTAAACTTGGTTTGACGATTGCGGCGTCAGAAAACGTCGAGCTGTTGGTCCCAGTCGAGAGGGATGCCGCGGCGCAGTTGCGCCATCAACCCGCCGCTCAGTCGACGCCGGCCATCGAGCAGGTCGCGTGTCAGACGAGGAGCGAGAAAGGCGAGCGGCATTACTTTCTGAACATGTCCGTGCGTGACACGGGCCTTCGATGCGATCTGCTGATACGAGTGCGCCTGACCTTCCTCCAGCCAGCGGCGCCACTCGTGGGCTCGGGCCAGAGCCCTCAGCACGACAGGATCAGGCGCGCCTCTGCCCTCATCTAGGACCATGATCCGATTGCGATAGGCAAGCCGTGCCTTCACGACAACGATCGCGTTCTGCTGCTCGTCGTCTTTGCCCGCGCCATCGGCGGGCGCTCTTACGATTTCGATGCGGTCGGGATGGACCAAAACGCGTTGGATCTGTTCGAATAGTTCGTTGGAGGCCCGTCTATCTGCGGTAGGGGCCAGTGCTTGGACCACCAGCCGTTCAATCTCGAAGGCGGGCACACGAGCAACCGTACCGGCCTTCGCCTTCTCGCCGCGCAGCAGAGCCTGACTTACATAGTAATGATATCGTTGCCTGTTGCGCTTCGTAGTGTAGGCGGGGCTCATGGCGTTGCCCTTGTCGTCGAACAGTCGGCCAGCGAGCGGCCGACCGGTCGGTAAAGCCGGGCGCCGTTCCCGAGATGCGCTCTTGGCGGAGAGCAGCGCATGCGCCTGATCCCACAAGGCCTGGTCGACGATGGCGGGCTGCCGGCCGTCATACAGCTGTCCCTTGTGTGAGATACGCCCGATGTAGATCGGATTGCGCAGCAGCCAGTACAGCGCTCCGCGATTGAAGGCCACGCCGCCGCGCGTGCGGCCGGTCGACGACGTCCATCGCTTGCTCACAACGCCTCGTCGCTCAAGGTCCTGCTGCAGGGACGCCACGGAGCCGAACCGGACGTAAGTCTCGAAGATATCGCGCACCGTTGCTGCTTCGGTTTTGTTGACTACGAGCGAGCGCTGCTCGACGTCGTACCCGAGAGGCACAGTGCCGCCCATCCACATGCCTTTACGACGAGACGCGGCGATCTTGTCTCGGATGCGTTCGCCTGTGACCTCGCGCTCGAACTGTGCAAAGGACAGCAACACGTTCAGCGTCAGGCGTCCCATGGACGTCGTCGTGTTGAACTGCTGTGTGACGGACACGAAGCTGGCTCCGTGGCGGTCCAGCGCTTCGACGATGCGGGCGAAGTCGGCGAGGGATCGGGTCAGCCGGTCTACCTTGTAGACGACCACGACATTGACCTGGCCCTGCACGACTTCCGCCAGGAGCCGCTGCAGGGCCGGCCGCTCCATGCTGCCGCCAGAATAGCCGCCGTCGTCGTAGGGGGTCTTTACTAGCCGCCAGCCTTCGTGTGCCTGGCTCTTGATGTAGGCCTCGCAGGCTTCGCGTTGTGCGTGCAGGGAATTGAAGGCCTGTTCCAGGCCTTCCTCGCTCGACTTGCGGGTATAGACCGCACACCGGAGGGGCCGGCTCATGATTTGGTCTGGCGCAGGCCAAAGAAGCGCGGTCCCGACCAGCGCGTGCCGGTGATGCGCAGGGCGATCTCCGAAAGCGAGGAGTATCGTTCGGCGTTCCAGGAGAAGCCCTCGTCCAGCACCAGGATCCGGTGGGTCACGCCATTCCACTCTCGCATCAGCACGCTGCCTGGAGCGGGGCTGGGGCGACTAGGCGGTTCGATCGCAGGATTGCTTCGCAGGGACTTGCCCAGCTGCCTAAGACGTCGACCCGTGGCGGCATCAAGGCCGCCTCGCACCCGCGCCTGAAGCTCCCAGGACAGCCAGCGCCGGGTCAGTTCGGTGCTGGTAAGCTGGGGTGGTGTGCCGATGCGCTGCTGCCAGATCTCGCGAAGTTCAGGCAGGCCGAGACCGTCAAGTCGGGCGATCTCGGCCTGCAGTATGCTCTTGGGGACTCGGCGCATGGTCCGGATTGTCAGGCTGCAATCCGGTAGATACGCCTGCCGTCCTGCGTCTTCTCGCTGGCAATGGTCAGACCCTGTTTCTTCTTCAGGGCCCCTGACATCGCGCCTCTCACGCTGTGCTTCTGCCAATGTAAGGCCTTGCCGATCTGATCGACCGTCGCTCCATCCGGCCGCCGCAGCATGGCCTCGAGCTGCGCAAGCTTGGACTTTGCTTTGCGCGGCTGCTGTTCGGGTCGCTTCGTCCCCGCCCCAGCTGGTTGCACCTTTGGCGAAACGCTCTTCTTCTTGGTCATTGTCGCTCCTGTGGATCGCATCTGCCAGGCTGCATTGCCGGTGACCATGCATTCGCTCCAGGTGCCCAAGACCTCCAGTGCAAAGGCGGATCATGCCATTGCTTTGTTCGCGATCACGCAGCCATTCCATGGCAGCGACCGTGTCGGCCGCATCGTCAACGCCCTCTACAGGTGCCCGGCCTCGACAATGGGGCCATCGACAAGACCGCGCTGTTTGCCCGGCTGCGGGCGACCGCCGATGCCGTGGTGCGCGCCGACGACGACGACAACAACGAGGTGTCGCTCTCCGATCTCGTTCATCTGTTGGGCAAGGTGTCCGACCGCCTCGACAGCTTGGAGCGCAAGGACGACGACGACGATGAGGAGGAGGACAAAACCACGATGGTTCACGCACAATCATCGCCCGCGCGAGTTCAAGACTTTCAGTCGAAGGGTGGCGTTGTTCGCGCCAGCAAAGTCATTCGTGGCTGGCGCTGAAGCGGCCCGACTGAGCCGGCTCTCAATCACCCAGTGTAAAAGACGGATTTTGTACTGAGTCGCTCGTCACCTCGAAGTCGCCACATAAGCGGTTGGAACCTTCGGCGAGCCGACCGCTCGTGCGACAACATGGGGGAGTAGGCGTGCCTATCCACAGCGACGAGCGCGGCCCGGCGAATTGACACTCAAATTGGACAACCTGGAGCAGGCGACCATAAGTCGAACCAATGTGCAGCCCATAATGCGAGTCGAGCTTCCTCAGACGACTAACAGGACGCCGTGGACGCGAGCGATCGTCGCCCCGGCAACCGCCCGTGAATAGGCGCGCACCTGCGCGATGTAGCGGTCCGACGTTTCGTCGAATTCCTGATCGGTCTTGAAGTCCACGACAGTCCAGCCGGCGAACTCAGGCGTATCGTCTCGGAACGCGAGATCGATTACACCCTCGACGAGACTGCCGTCCTCAAGGGTGAGCATGACTGGTGTTTCGCGACGCAGGCTCCCGTTTGGAGCCCTTGCCGCTCTGCGCAGGATTGGATGCTCGAGCACGCGGCCGACGGTGGCGATAGCGGCCGAAACTTCCTCCGGGCCGGCACCCACGATCCTGCCGTGCACGGACGCCGCTGCCGCAACTGCGGGCGCGTCGGCCTTAAGATTTATCGATGCCAGAAGCGCGTGCACGAGCGTTCCGAAGCGCCGTCCTCCAGGCCGCTTCAAGTCGCCGCGTTCGATTCGCTCAACGTCAACACGAGGCTCCGCACCCAAAGCGGATCCTTCTGTCGCAGCTCTCCCGGCCGCTGAGCGGACAAGTGATGTAACCGTTTGGACGAGCAGCGACGGCTCGGAGGCCCTTGCCAGCAGCTCCGCGCGCTCCGCCACCCATGCGGCGTAATTGCGCTCGCTCTTCGCGGCGGCGGCGCCAGCTGCACCTACCTCGAGAATGCGCTGGTGGCGCAGCGGGGCGAGCTCCTCCACCGTGAGAGCAAGGATAGCCGGGTCCCACCATACGACCGGTGCGCTACCCTGCGCTGGCAAATGCAGACCGGGCCGGACCGAGCCGCCGGCGGGCGGCTTGCCCTTCGGTCCTCGCTCGAGCACGCTCTCCTCGCCGAAGACGGGGCAACCGGGCGCAGGCTGATGACGCCGGCGCGTGTCCTCAGGTGGGTAGAGCATGGGATTGAGGACCTCGAACCAGCCCTCGATTGGCTCATCGCCGCACGCCGGCACGACCATTAAATCGCGGGCGCGCGTCGCTGCAACGTAGGCGACCCGAATTGCTTCGGCGCGATCGCGATCCATCTCCAGGTCGCTCGCCTCCCGGAGCTCGATCGGAACGGCACCGCAGAGCGGCTCCAGCCACAGCGAGCGGGCCATGTCGATGTGGCGGTTGGGCGGTTCGCGGGCAGCGGGGCATGTCGGGTCGGCGAGGATCACCACGGGAAATTCCAATCCCTTCGCCTTGTAGACGGTCATCACCCGCACGCCTTCAGTCCCCTCCTCGACGATCGGCGCCTCATCGACCTCTCCGTGCTCCGCTTCCTCCTCAACACTTTCGACGAATGCCCGGAACGAGGACGCGCCTCGTTCAAAATGACGCGCCATGTCGATGAATCGCTGACAGTTCCCGAGCGCTTGCTCGCCATTCTGCCAGAGGGCGATGCCGGCATGTGCCCGCACAGCATGCAATAACGTCGTGACGGTTTCCGCGATAGGCCGGCTGTTGCGACCCAGGTGTAGCCGGCGCAATAGTTCCAGCGCGTCGGCGACCTCGATGGCCATCGGGTCAAGAATCGCGCGATCGATTGGGCGCACCGGGTTCAGGTGTCGGACCGTCAGCGTGGCGTCGCTATTGATCTGCTGCCGGAACACAAGCAGCGCTTCGTCACTTAGAGCGAAGAACGGACCGCGCAACGTAGCAAAGACCTTGAGTTCATCATCGGGCCACTCGATCGCGGTGATAGCGTTGCGCAGTGCAATCACCTCCTCGCGATCATGGAACGAGCGACCGCCGACCAGAACGTGCGGTATACGCCGCGCTTCGAGCGCACGAACGTATGGCCTTGTAACGTCGGTGCGGAAATTCCGGAAGCGACGGAAGAGAATGGCGATGTGCCGCGGCCGGATTGGCACAGGGCAGCCATTCTCTTCAACCGTCCAGCCACTCTTGTAGATCAGCCAGTCGATGAAGGCGCCGACGGTATCGGGCAAAGATTCGTTGATGCGCAAATTGATAACCTTGCCGTAGTCGCCATATGGTTTAGGGACAGGGAGCGCGATGATCGTCGGCCGGCCCTCGCTCTCCGGTCGACACGGCTCGAGAGCCACATATCCGCTCGCCTCGGCATCGGCCGTGATGGCGGGGGCAAAGGCGCCATTGACGAAGCGCTGTATCGAAGGCGGCGCCCGAAAGCTGGTCGTGAGATGGACCACTTCAGCGCCGACGGCAAGCAGGCGTCTCTTGATGTCCTCATACAGCACTACGTCGGCACGGCGGAAACGATAGATCGACTGCTTCGGGTCACCGACGAGGAAGAGCTTGCCGGGCACGGGGCGAACCGCACGCCAATCCGCCACGTTCGGATCGTTCGCCGCGAGGAGAAGCAGGATCTCGGCCTGCAAAGGATCGGTGTCCTGGAACTCGTCGACGAAGAAATGTGAAAAGCGGATTTGCAGATCCAGTCGGACTCCGCCGTGATCGCGCACAAGATCACGCGCCTTGATGAGCAGATCGAGGAAATCGAGGCAACCCGACTTCGACTTGAGGAGCTCATAGTCGGCAATTGCGTCTTGGAGTGCCTCATGGAGAAGAGGGGCGAGATCGGCATCGCTGGCCGCTATGAATGCCTCAAGGTCAGCACGCACGCCATCGCGGCGGGCCAGTACTTCGTCCCGTGTCAGCTCGCCGAACGTGGTCTTCGGCGATCCTTTGTAATCCCAGCTTCGTCTTCTGTTCGGTGCAAGTTCGCGCAGCTCTGCCTCAAGGCCGTCGTAGTCGCGGCCACGCACCGCTTCGAGACGGGTCGACTCGCGAACGAACCGCGCGATCTGAGCCAGACTGCGCGCGAGTGGGTCGTCCGGCCAGGAACTCTCGCGTCTCAGCTCTCCGACTTCGGCGAGCGTTCGCATCAAATTGTCGATCGCGCTATTACGGTCGAATGGATCGCGCCGCCAGGGTCGTGGAAAATCGCGATGCTTGCAGAGCGTTTGCATCGCAGTTCGCAACAGCTCTTGCGGAGGAGCGAAGCCCGATCGGCGTCGCAAGATGCGCCGCGGACCCTCGGGCGGATTTGCCAGGATGCGTTGCAGCCAGCGGTCGAACGCCTGATCCGCCAGCGCCGCGGCGTCGTCCTCGTCAAGCATCGTGAAGATCGGATCGATACCCGCCTCGATAGGTCGCTCACTGAGAAGATCCCCGCAGAAGGCATGGATCGTGCCGATGCGGGCCAGTTCTAATTCTTCGAGCGCGCGATCAAGGCGGATGCGCTCTTCAGATGTTGCGTCGGGCCGCGCCTTCTCGATCTCGAGGCGCAGCCGCAACTTCATCTCGCCGGCCGCTTTCTCGGTGAACGTGACCGCGACGGTGCGTGCAAGCGTGCCACGGCCGCTTCGGATCAACCCGACAATGCGGCCGACTAGTGCTGTCGTCTTGCCGGTCCCGGCAGCCGCTTCAACGAAGAAGGTTGTGCCGAACTCGTTCTGGATCCGCGATCGGGCGTTCGGATCAGCGAGGTCAGTCATGGCAATTCCCGCACCGCGTTAAGCGGATCGAGATCCCCTTGTGGCTTGCGTCCCGAGCGGTACTCCTCGTACGGCCCGCAGACCATCCGATAGTCACAGCGCCCACATTGCTTCTCGGCGGGCGCAGCCGGTAGGAATGGACGCGTGATCGCATCGCCGACGGTGTCGGCGACATGACCGGCCGCGTTTCGGGCCCGCGCATTCAGGGGGACGGTCTGCTCCACAAAACCGCCGGCCGATGTGCAGAAATAGAGGCGACCCTCGGTGACCCTGCCATCTCCGGCGAACAGTTTTTCCGCCGCCAGCGCGTAAAGGACTGGTTGCAGCGTTCTACCGCCATCGACGACCTGCCTGGGAGCGCCATCGGACTTGCCGCTCTTGTGATCAGTGACCCGGAGAAGCCCGCTTGGGTGCCGTTCGACAAGGTCGATCGACCCGCGAAGTCTGATTCCGCAGTCAAGTTCGACGGCATCCGCCACGGACCGCGGGTCGGCTTGGCGGCGCTCGAAGCGATGTGCCAACCCAAAGGACAACTCGAAATGCCACGGCACGTAACCGGAGTCGTCCTCACTTGCTCTGCGCAGCCATTCCCGCAAGTCGGCTCGAATCGCAGCGACGCCATTCTCCCACACGCGATCAATGGCGGGAGCAAGGTTATCCTTGTACCGGCCAGCGACCTCGGTCACGACTTCCTCCAGGAGATACCGCGCCCGATCGAGATCGCTTGCCCGAACAGGCAAGAGGCTTTCGTTGTGCAGGCGCGCGAACAATTCGAACTGGACATCGTGGATGAGCGAGCCGCGCTGCAGCGGGTCAAGCTCATCGATCATGGCCGGCATTTCACGCGGTGCGAGGCCATGCACGGCCTGTAGGAAAAAGCGGTAAGGACAGCGAGCGAAGTTTTGGAGCGCGGTCGGCGAGTAGCTGCGGGCAGAGAGCGCATGCCGGCCCATGATTGTCCGGACAGCGTCCGATCGACTGAGGAGACCGTCGGCGGCTGTCCAGTTGGAGCTCCAACGTTGGTATCGGCTCCGCAGCGCCCGGCCAAGGTACGCGTTGGCGGTCAGGAGATATCGCGCCCGGCCGGCACCCCCATCGGAAAGTGCCATGAGGTCGGAGAGAATGGCGAGATCGTGTTCCGCATCATCAATCGCGGTCGTGGGGTCGAGTGGCGCCGGCCATCCGAGGCGAGTGGTCACTGCCGTCTCGGCGCGGCGCGCAAGCTCGGCAAAATCCGGAAGCCGGCCTTCGGCCGACCGCACCGCCTCGAGGGCGTAGAAGGAGGGCACCCGTGGCCGCGCCTGGTCGAGATCAATTCTCGGGTATGAGAAGAATATGCGGCGCTCTGCTGCACCTGCCGTCAGCGCTAACGCAAGACGTTCGCGCTCGAGGCGCGTCTGGTTCGTCGCAAGGCCACCCTCGATCCGCGCGCGGATCCCATCCAGCAGGATTGGCTCTTCCACAATCTTACACGGGAACATTTTCTCAGCGAGACCCGGCACGAACACAGCGTCGAAGCTGAGGCCCCGCGCGGCGTCGATCGGACCGACGAAAACCTTTCCATACCGCTGCGCGGGAGGCGGCACTGCGGTCTCCAAAAGGAGCCCGCGAAGAACATTCAAGACCTCGCTAAGGTCGACCGGACCGACCGGGGCCATGGGCGCCAGCTCCGAGAGGATCGCGAGCACGCGGTCGGGCTGCTTGAGGGTCCGGGTCGCAAGTGTGCCCAGGTGGTCGAGCCACTCACCCCATCGTGCCTCATTCGGCAGGCTGTCGAGCTCGTCGATCAGGGGGAGGGCATAGCCGGCGAATGCGATGAGATCGTCCAGCGTTCGCTCAAGAGCCGCCGTCTGCGTATCGTCTTCTCCGCCAAGCTCGACGAGCTTGCGGTGCAGCTCCTTCGTAAGGCCGTCGACGCGCCGCCGCCAGCGATCGCGCCCGCCGATCACCGCGGCCTCAACAAGCAGGCGCTCCCAACGCCGGGGTGCCCTCAATTGTCCATCGCGAACGGGCGCGTCAGGTACAAGCGGCGCCGCGTTCATTGCCGGGGATGTGGCCGACTCGTTTGCATCATCGGGCGTGAGTGTCGGGACCAGCTCGGAGTCTGGCGCGACCCATTGATCGCCCCGCAGCTTGGCCTCGGGAGCCATGCCTGAGGGCGCAGCGTCCGGCACCTGACCAAGCGAGAGGTACTCGGCGAACTTCAACGCCGACAATCCCTCAGCAGCGCACTCGAGCAAGGCGACGAAGGCGCGTCCAGCCCGATCAGGGCGCACGGCTCCACGAGCGAAATGGACTGGAATGTCGGCGCGCGCGAACGCCTCCGTCAGGTGTGCGCGATAAACCTCAGGGGAACGCAAGAGAACGCCAATGCGGTCGAACGCCATGCCGTCACGTGCAAGCGCGATCACGTGTCGAACGATCTCGACGCTTTCGCGACCTTCGCCGGGTGCGGAGAACACCTTGATCTCGTTACTCGACTCCGTCTCTGGAGGCTTGTCGCCTTCATTGAAGAGATATCGCTGGAGCCGTGCGAGAGCGCGGTTTGATGCGCAGCCCGGGCCGGCAGTGACAGGCACATCATCCGGACGCTCGACCTCGAAGCCCAGCCGATCGCGGAGCCGTTCAACGGTCGCGGCATCGGCGGCCGGTACCGTCGCCAGAACGGCTGGAGCGGCGGCGACGAGCGCAGACACGAATGCGAGCTCAGCTTCGGTCGCGATCGGCACATCCAAGAGCGCGATCGGCAGGCCGACCAGCCGATGCCGATCGGCGCTCCCGATCGCGTCCACCGCGAGCTGAAGCATACCAGACCAATCGCTGAAGCTGCCGTCCGCAAGCTCGCGCTCATATGCCTCAATGAGCGTCACTAGTTCCGGCGTTACGTCCTTGAGGGCGTCCGATCGCACCCGTGCCAAGCGCAATTCGGCGATGACGCCAGTGATGGCGCGTGGAAACCCTGGCGCATCTGCGACGATCTCATACTGTTTGAGCTGGCCGTCGCTCTTCAATCGATGGACGAGCCTAGCGACGACGGCTTCCGTGCCGAGCCGACTGAGCGGGGCGAGCCTGCGAGCCGCGAGCGCGGGTGACGCGATCGCAAAGGCCAGCTGAGAAATGCTGAGCCGATGCCATCCGAAGACAGCGCCCTTATTTTTGGCGATGGCGCGAGCGAGTTCGTTAGGACCATCAAGGGTTGCCCCAACGATCAGCAGCTCCTCGCTTCGGCCTCGACCCTCCAACCACGTTCGGGCTCGTTCGAGCCGACGGTTGTTTGCAGCAGAGATGACGGCGGTCGCGCTCACAGTGCGGATCTTGAGGTGGGTCGCCATGGTTACTTAGCATAGCATACTGAAAGTTGCGTTTCGGGGACCTGATGAACCAGAGCGCTTACGTGATCTTGCCGCGGTCAGCGTGCCGATCGCCACCGGCCGCGCGGTGCGCGGACGCGCCGTTTCCAGGGCGTTTGGCGGTCGTCCATGGGCGAGACGGCGTCCTAGCGGACTGAAATGGCGGAGCAAGCTGCGCTCGAACTGGCAGTGACTATTTGGCCAAGTCGGTGCAAGTGGCCGCTTTGCTGTGAAGCGAGGAGAGGCTGAGCGCGTAGGTTGAGGGGCAGGCTGGTCGGGGCCTTCAAACTTGCATTTCCTCGACAAGCTGCCGTAGGCTTAAGAAGCTCGGTAAGCGAAAAAATCACAGCCCTTTGCTACCGAGATGGCATTGAGGCGGAGCGCGGCGAGATGACTGAACGTTCTCGGGAGAGTCGGTTCGGGGCAATGAAAGATGAGCGCTAACGCGGGCCCTGATGCGCCTGAAGAACTAGACGACCTTATTCGCTCACGGATCGAGAACCTTCGCCCGAAGTTGCTCGATCTTACTCGCCGCAATCTCCGCGGCCTCACCGACAACCATGCGATGGAAGGTAAGAAGGCAAGTCGCCTTTGGAATTTTTCCGTCTGCGCGTATGGCGATGTACCAGGATCTCGATACGAAGAGGACCAACTTCGGACGGAGCAAAATACTTTCTCGGTTGTTCGGCGGCGGTCAACCAAGTGACGCCACTCCGTTTGCGGACGAATATGAAATCGATGAACCGAAGATCGAGAAGAAGGTTCCTTGTCTGGTCCTCGATGCCGACTCGTCTCAATTCAGCACGCTCGTAGATATTTCCGACGGCAAGAACCTATCGGTAGAGGGGCCGCCTGGGACCGGTAAATCGCAAACAATCGTAAACGTCATTGCGGCGGCAATCGCCGCCGGTCAAAAAGTCCTGTTTGTCGCTGAAAAAATGGCAGCCCTTGAGGTTGTTAAATCCCGCCTCGAGGCTATTGGTGTGGGCGAATTCCTGCTGCCGCTACAAGCTGGACGCTCTACACGCGAAGCCGTCATACACTCACTACGAGACCGGCTCACCATGGATCCCGGGAAGGAGCCGCGTGACTTTGAGGCACGAATTCATAAGTACAAGCAGATTAGGTCAGAACTTGCTGCCCACATCAGCGTCGTGTCGTCGGCGTTCGCTAGAACGGGCCTCACCGTTTACGATGTCCTTGGGAAATGTATAGCGACCAATAGCGTGCTCGATACGGCTCCACGAGCGCTTCAGGCACCGCTAATCCCAGACATAGCGGATTGGGGTGCGGTCAAGCGGGAGACCACCAAGGCAATCGGCAAGTCGATCCGTAACGCCCGGCGGGAAATTGCCCAAAGCGCGTCCTACTGCCATTTCAAAGCTGCTCAAAAGATTTTGAGGAGCCAATTCCCCGATGTGCGTATCACAGGTCTCTTCTTGGCCCGGCGCGTTGCGGAGGCTGCCGACCCCTCTGCCTTCTTTGATGAAATTCAGGAGTAAGGAGCTATCGCCGGGTGGACGGACAACAGCTCAGGTGCAGGCCGGCACGTAGGAGTTGCAGAGGTTGGCGCGGGAACTCAGGTCAAAAGTTAGATTTCCCACTGGGTAGCCGCCTGGGTTGCAATTCTCCTTTGCTCGCGCAAAGCTAGCCAGTCATTGTGGCGCAGACAGCGAGCAAGACGCCTTGGTTGACAGCTACAGCTATGGGTGGACAGTTCGGGCAGCTGCCAATTGCGTGGCAATCGACCGACGTGGCACTCTCTCGCGCCCGCCGGCGCCGCCAGCCCCATGAGCTACCGGGATATTGTTCTGCAACGAGACGGCTATCGTTGCCGCGAGGCGTGCCTGTCCCAGGTGATCCTGTTCGGCGAGCGCTCCTTGCGGCGGGCGCTGAGCGAGTATGTCGACCATTTCCATGCCGAGCGGAATCACCAGGGGAAGGGCAACGTCCTGCTGTTTCCTCCGGCGACGGTCTGGCAGCGTGAAGGGCCTGTGCGGTGTCGCGAGCGACTGGGTGGACTTCTGCGCTATTACCATCGAGAGGCGGCGTGATGGCGCTCCGGCCGGACCAGTTTTTTGACCATACGCTACATGGACTGGCTCGCAAGCCTACCGCCTGGACCGCACGTGACGTTGTACGGGGGCGTCTTTCTGCCCTGCACTTTCTAGCTCGCGCCCACCTGGGCCAAGGCAGGATATGCGGACAAGGTGGACGCGATCCTGGACCGGGCGGAGAGCGCCGCGAGCAACCTCGGCTTGCTGCCCGAGGAGATGGACCCGCGCGACGGATCGCTTTTAAGGATGGCCATCACCTACGGCGAGGTTCGTAAGAGAAGCTTCACTACGCTCCTACAAGTGCGGGAAGCTCAGCAAGCGAAGCGATCTCGCAGTCGGGTTTGCCTGGTAGGCGCTCGTGGCGCTGACCATAGCGGTTGCACCAGACGACCCGCATGCCGAAGGCGGACGCGGCAAAGGCATCCCATGCATTGGATGACTGGAACGAAATCGCGCGGGGCTCGATCCCTAAGCGATCGACAGCAAGCTGATAGACTTTGGGATGCGGCTTGTAGACACCAACGGATTCGACGGAGAGCACAGCATCCAGCAGATGGCCAATATTCGCGTTCTTCACCGCGGCCTCCAGCATTTGGGGAGATCCGTTCGACAGAACGGCGGTCTTCAACCCTGCCGTTCTCACACGCTCCAACATGTGCGGCACCTCAGGGAATGCGTCGAGCGTCAAGTAGAGGTTGATCAAGCGCCGGCGCAACGCCGTGTCATCTATGCGGAGCGTCTCCATAGCAAAGTCGAGGGCGTCGCCCGTAACCTGCCAGAAGTCCGCGTGTCGTCCCTGCAGTGCTCGAAGCCAAGTGTATTGAAGCTGCTTTTCCCGCCAGAGGGCATTGAGCTGATCAAGCTTGTCTCCAAGCACGTCGCGACACCGCGCGGCTGCCGAGGCATAGTCGAAGAGCGTCCCGTAAGCGTCGAACACACAGGCGCCAATTCCGCACAGGCGATCGTGATTCATCTTCTCATCTCCTTCGTTGCTCGAGTGGTGAGGAATCTCGCTTTACCGGAGCGATGCATAGCCCTTCTCAGCAACAAAAGGCACTGCTTGAAGGACGTCACGGAAGACAGCTGTGCCAACGGCATGGCCTGGATCGAGGCCGATGTCGTTCAGCCGCTTGACCGCCGGCCCTCGTAGACGCGCAGCAGCACCACGATGTCAGCAGCATTGGCCCGACCGATCGGGCCGGAGCTGTAGAGGAAATGACTTTGCCGTCTTCGCCGACGAGGAATTCCGCGGGTTGGATGAACTTGTGCGATCGTTCTCCCGCCACGCGCCGACACTGTACGCCATTTCTCGCGTCGCTCCCCAAGCCAGAGGAAAGGACAACGATAACGATGAAGCGAGCTCACGCGACCTTTCCTCGGTATCGACGCTGGCAGCGAGACGCTCGCCCCCTAGGCTCTTGAGATCCTCAAGATGGCTTTGCAGGCCGGCCAACTGCCGACGGCAGAAGGGTCAGTGGTACCCACAATAGAGGAAGAGAATGCGATAGCGGCTCTCAACTTCTGCTGGGAAGCGAGCGGAACGGCCGCCGAGCAGGGTGAGGGAAACTCCCGGAAAATGCGTCCCGACATTTAGTCGGTACGATATAGCAGGCCGTTTCATATCGCGCCCTCCATTATGGCGGCCTTGCAGCATGGCAGATTCTCATAGGTTCGGTCGGGAGCATGAAATGGTTACACGCTACCGCGAGCCCAGGTTTCTCTCGCTACGCGACGTCATGCCGATCCGAAAGGAGACAGCCCCGTAGGTCGCGACGCAGTACGGAACGGCAAACGTCAACGCGATCTTTGCCCAGTTCACGGTGCCGCCGCCAACCAGCGTGTCGCCCTGATTTATAAGATTGAGGATCGTGCCTACGACCAGCGCCACAACAAAGGAGCGCCTCGGGATGCCGTCGCTGACGCAGTACCGGCAGATGGTGGCGAGCCGTGACACCGGATGTGCTTCCCCTCAAACGTTGGATCCGGGACCGAGTGTATGATGTTACGCATGGGCCGACCAAGAGCGAGAGGCGACGGACCTACTCACATGGCAGGGGCGGCTTTCCGAGAGGCCTTGCCAAGCAAGCCCTGACGCACCGGCAAGCCAACCAATGCATTGGCCGGACCCATGCGATCAGGATCAGAAGCATGGCCCGCCTTTGGAAGGGGGTCAGCCAGGCCCGCTAGGTGGAGGACGATGAGCAAGCCGACAATCTGCGCGTTGCCGGTGATCAATCTCATCCACGTCCCCCTCGGGGCTGATCAAGTCGCGTCTTCAGCGCGGCCAGCTCGGCTGAGACCTGCCGGCGCTGTCTTAGGAACTCGGCCGCCATGGCGCGATCCCGCTCTGTCGCGATGACCCGGCAAATGGCAGCGGCCAAAGCAAGTGTCAGAGTAGGCGCGAGACCGAGACGAATGCCATCGAGTTTGACAGACCAGCGGCGGGCGAAGTCAGTTGGGAACTGATCACTCGGACCGGTGATCGCGATACCGCGTGCCATGAGATCTGGGATGATCTTCCGACCGAGCTTGAGCGCAATCGCGAGAGGAGCGGTGGATAGCCCAGACCGTCGGGCTTCGTCAAGCACCAGCAACAGTGCCGTCCCCTCGCTTTCACTAATCGCCCAATCTTGTACGGCGCAATTGATCATAGATGCAGCTACATGCCACTGGTCGTCTTCCTCGCATGTTTCCACGTGTGAGGCGAACTCCAGAAGCTGCTCGCTATTCATGGAAGCCTCCTTGCGTAGCACATCCGGCAATAGCGGTGAGTGTTTGCCGACAGGGAGCGTCCCTTCTCCTTATAACAGAGTGATTCCGATGACCACCAGAACGGCCACCGCACAGATTAGGATCTCCCAAAACGTGAAGACCCTATGTCGGTCTGGAAGACTCATTCCCAGCGTGCAGGGAGGATGTAGAAGTCCAGAACGGAGAGCAATGCATTGGTGTTACCCTTACTGGGATCACTGAGCTTACCAATCTCTACTTCTTCTTGGGGGGTAGAATGGCTCCTCTCCAAGATACCGATGATGTTTACGATTCCGTAAACATCTGTTTGGATATTCGTCGAACCCCTCGCAGAGGTTACAGACGAACGGCGGCGGGTGTAGCGGAATATCCGCCTTGGCCCGACACCGCCACACTACGCACCGTCGCCCGGATGCGCTGACGTCTGCTGCTGCGACTCCAGTTATTGAGAATGAATTCCTCCATTGAGTCGCAGACCCTTGAACGCGAAGGCGAAGCTCAGGGGGCGGACGTGCGGGGGAACATCCGCCAACCGGCCATCAGCTCACTGAGGTTTTGCCGCCCTGGATCTTGGCGCATGCGCCAGCGGGGACTAGGACGAGCGACAGAGCAGAGGCGGCTAGCACACGACGCTTCATCATGGGGCCTCTATCGTGATAGCCTCGGACTGAGGCCGATATCTAGAACTTCGCTCTGCGACGGTAGATGGTTACGGAGCGAACAGCGGATGGCTTTGTCGTTTGGCGGCTGGCGCTTTGCCGCCTCGATCACCTTGCCGCGAGATGCTGCCAGCGCACTAGCCGGTGCCCTAACGCCGCGCTGACAGCGGCCAGAGCCGCCACGGTGCCGACCTGCCAGACGAGCACCATCAAGCTTGCATCCTGCGAGTGAAACAGGCGCAGGCCGAAGTCTGCCAGCGCCGCGGCGGCAAGGCCCCCGAGGCCTACCGAGAGGATCGGTGCCAGCGGCGCTCCACGCCGCAGCATAATCGCCATGACAATTCCCGGGACCAGACCCACCCCAACGATACCGGGTACGCAGGCCCAGTCGACGTGGAGCGCCAGGCCCTGTGGACCGGCCAGGCTCCAGTCCCTGAGGCAGCCGGCGCCAAGCAGGCCGACCCAAAGGGACACTGGAGCCAACGGCACGATGCGTTCCCAATGCGGCCGGCCGGGCACGCTGGCGCAGAAGGCAGCCATCGCCGCCGTCACCGCGGTCACCAAGGCAGCCCCTTGCTCGAGCAGCCAGCGCAGTTCCCCGGTTTTGGTGGCGAGGTCGGGCCGCAGACCCATGAACGCGACCACAATGGCAATCCACGGCACGGAGACGCAAAGCCAGAGGCCGACCCGGAAGATGGGCGGCGGTAGCCGTCGCAGCGGCTTTCGGGTGTCGCCGGCAAGCCTGCGTATCAGGTCCTCGGTCTTCATGGTCGTCACTTGGTCAATACCGCACGCAGCGCCTTCATCGCCCGGTGCATCGAGACTTTCAGCGCGGCGACCGACATGCCGCTCGCCGCAGACGCCTCCTTAAGCGACATCTCTTTCAACCGCAGCATCTCGACCACCTGTCGTTGACGGGGCGGCAACGTTGCCAGCGCCCGGCCGAGTTCGTCGGTGTCGGCCATTCGCTCTAGAGGTTCCTTCGCTTCGTCGTCCGAAAAGGTTTCAGGGAAGACCGCGACGGCGATTTCTCCCTTGGTGCGTCGCACCTGGCGGCGCTGTATGTCGGCTAATCGGTTGTATGCGATCGCCATCAACCAGGGCCGAAACGGCCGCGCTTGGTCATAGGTATGGCGAACCTGATGCAGCGACAACAGAACGTCTTGGACGAGGTCGTCAGGGTCTTCCGTCCCGGTCCATCTTCCAGCAGCAACTCGCCGTATCATCGGCGCCACCGCTTTCAGGAGCCGAGCATATGCCGCCACGTCGCCCTCCTGCGCGGCACGCATAAGGGCTGCGAGTTCGGCTTCACCCTGAAGATCGTTGCGCACGTGGGTGAGGTTACCACTGCACGATGGCGATAACTACCGGGCTTCTGTTCAACATGTCTTCGTGAAACGAGCGGATGTCACGAATCCGAGAGATCGGTCGCGTGCAAGTGATGTAACCGCCGTCAAGGGCAGGCCGAAAAACAAGTTGAGGCTCAACGAGCGAGACAATTCCCGTGTGCTGCGTTGGAGAGCCGAGAGAGAGTGGAGGAACTCATGCTTGCCAAGTCAGCTGTGGCAATCGTTGCCACTGGCATCGCCGTCGGACTCGTGAGCGTCACGACAGGATCGGCCCAGACGTCGGATTCCGCATATTGCAAGGCTCTTGCGGACAGGTATGAACGCTACGTCGCCACCAGCAGCGCAGGCTTGGGACAGCTACAGGCTCCGCTCCGGGTCAGTCAGGCGATCAATCAATGCAGAGCGGGTAACGCTGCGGCCTCTACGCCAGTACTCGAAAGGGCATTGCAAGAGGCCAAGATCGGTTTGCCCGAGCGCGCTCAGGCACCGCAGGCATCCAAGGCCACGGCCGACTCCAATTGCGGCCGGGAGGTTTGGTCGACCGAGAAGATGACGTATGTCGGCGTGCCGTGCTGACCCGGCATCAGAGACAAGAGGTAGCCGCATCTTCCGTTTCCTCACGCGCATGCGTGGGATGCCTGCGCAGGCGGGCGGATGGCATATGCTTCCGGACCGCGCGTACCTACCCTGAGCCTTCCCAAGAGCCGGGCATATGCCGCCGCGTCCCCATCCTGCACGGCGCACGTGAGAGCCGCGAGCGCCGCTCGCCCTGAAGATCATCGAGAACGTTGGCGAGGCTAGCACCGCACGATGGCGATAACTACCGCGTTTCCGTTCTGCGCGCCCTCGTCCAACGAGTGGAGGTCCCGAAATTGAGAGCCCCTGTCACGTATAGGTGATGAAACCAGCATCGAGCGTAGACCGAAACACGAGTAGAGGCACAACGCACACGAGAACTCTCATTTTTATGCGCTGCGTTGGAGGCCGAAAGAGTGGAGGAACTCATGTTTGCCAAATCAGCTGTGGCGATTGCTGCCATGGGCATCGCCGTCGGACTCGTGGGCGTCACGACAGGATCGGCGCAGACAGCCGGCGTCGCATATTGCAAAGCTCTGGCGGAGAGGTACGAACGTTACGTCGCCACCAGCAGCGGCGGCTTGGGACAGAACCAGGCTCCTGTCCGGGTCAGTCAGGCGATCAATCAATGCAGGGCGGGTGACGCTGCTACCTCTACGCCCATACTCGAGAACGCATTGAAAGAAGCCAAGATCGCTTTGCCGCAGCGGACCGAGGCGAGTCGGTAGTGCGTCATTTGATTTCTGGCCTTGCCTGGGCCTGATGGCGCCGGCGGCCACGCTCATACTGCACTGGCTTGGGCGTGGCCGAGGTGCGCGGTGCCAGAGTGAGCAGATCTTGCGGGACATCGGCACTCACGACGGCTAACCAGTCGCTAACCGGCGACTGCGCACGATGGTAAGATTTTGCGATATCGTGATCGTCGAGTCGGGCATTGCGGCATCGTGCGCAGTCTGGCAGGCGCAGGGCTGTCGGATGGCGGGTCGCGGTGGGTCGCTATCATCGACCACCTGACGTTTCGGCAGAACCCGGGCCTTGCGCGGATGCGACCTCGAGGAGCTGCTGGTCAAGGCCACGAAGACGAGCGACTAGGACCGTCACATGCGCGCCAAGCGCATGTTGGAGGGTTGCCTGCCGTCGACTACTCGCGCAAATCCGCGTCGTCACCACCTTGAGGCTGCTGCGCGGCGCCTGCGGCGCCACAGCCAAAGAGCGATCAAGACACACGCGGCCACCGTTGCCAGGGCGGCAATCGCCGTATTTTTGGCAAGCACGCTCTCCGTGACGAGCAGGACGACGAGCGTGGCCGGCGCAATCCCAACGGCGGTCGTCCAAATGAACGTCCACCAGGATACGCTCATGAGGCCCGCCCCGAAATTAACGGCGTTGAAGGAAACGAGCGGGATCAATCTGCACAGGAGGAGGGCGGGTACGCTCTGCTGAACAGCCCATCGATCGATCTGCGCGTAGCGTCGCGCAGACAGGATGCGCCGCAGAAACGGTCGGCCGAGGTACCGGCTCAAGCCAAAGGCGACGCTGGCCGCCACCATTGCTCCGATCCAAGTGACCGCGAATCCCCAGTAGGGGCCGAAGACCATGAAGTTGGCGACGGCGACTATTTCGGCAGGGACCGGCACGACGCCGTGCAAGATCATCAATCCGATGGAGGCTGCTGCGGCCATGGGGCCCCAGGATCGGATGTACGCCGTTGCCCGAGTCGTTGCTTCATCGAAGTCGATTGCAGCGAGGTCGACATAGAACCAGAGTCCAGTCGCAACGCCCAGAAGCGCCAACAGCAGGGCGGCGGCCAGCCAGGCGGCATGGGGCGCTCTGACGTCCGGACACTCGGGTTGGTCCGGCGCGGTGACCTCATGGCGTATAGTGGGCGGTATCGCCTTCATGGTTCAATGGATGCGTTGGTCCCAAGGACTGTGATGAGCCGTCGGCCTGGACGGCCTTGCCCAGCGCGCCGCGCCCCTTGCGCCGCTTTGGAGGCAAGGGCGCGAGCGCAGCCCGATGCGCGCTGGCCTGAAGACGGCCCGTCGTCGGGCTCCAGTAGACCGCGCCGGGTCCCTTCTGAACCGGAAGCGGCCGCAGCAGGAAGTCGTCACGGCGGGCGTTGTGCAGACACATCGAGAGCGGGCCCTCGGCTGTCGCTACCATGAAGGCACAGGCGGCAATTCGCTCCCGTTCCAGACGGCACGCATCCATGAAGTTGTGGATGAAGAAGGAGACCTTCGTGACCCTGCCGCGAGCGACGACAAGATCGCGGCGCATTTGCCACGCCTTGCTCAGGACAAGGCGGAGGCCAAGCGGCAGTAGGCGCGGTCTGCGAACGACGGAAAGCAGCAGTGCGGCCACGGCGCGCCATCGATTCTTCCGATCGACCGGGGTATGCGCCGTCGCTGCCAGGAACTTCTCCATTTTCTCAGCTTCATCGTAGGCGTTGTATGCGCGGCCGTTGCAGACCAGCGCCATGGCGTAGCGATTGCATTTGCGGTGACCGGCATGGGGAAAGTCGAAGGAAAGCGCGTCGGTGGTGCCGGCGCGAATCGCGTCGGCCACACTGTCGGGTGTCAGCGTCCGCGGCCGTTCTCGCACGCGACCCCGGCCGGTATCGGCCGCCAGCTGGAACGAGGCCATAGAGACGACGTCGCTGTTGGCGACGAAGAAGGTGGCCAGCGTCGACATCTCGTGGGCGTTCCCGGAGAAGACAGTGGTGTTGAACATCACCGAAAGGCCTAGACCTCGGGCCCTCTCGATGTAGTCGTGCCGCACCTGGTTCAGTTCTAGCTCCGATGAAAAGCCCTTCCGTTCCTGCGTCATGTCGACATGGAAGGCGACATCGACCAGCCCGGCTTCGGCAAGCGCTTTGAGCAGCGGACGGGAGGCGCGAATGCCGTTGGTGAAGAGCGACGGCCGCATCCCTCTTTCGTGGATGCACCGCACGATGGCGACAAGATCTTCGAGTTTGCGCAGGGTAGGATCGCCCCCCGAGACCTGCACGTCGGTGTTCGGCCCGTACATATCGAATATCATGTCGATGCGACGGAAAAGCTCCTCCAGCGGGGTGTCCTTGATCGCCTCTGCCGACTCCGAGAGATAACAGAGCGTGCAGTCGAGATTGCACCGCTGCGTGACTTCGAGAGCCACGCAGCCGATCGGCCATCGCCGGCCCATACTTTGCGCGCCATGCCATTGGCCGGTCTCGATCATTCGACGCTTGGCTCGTGTCATGGCCACCGACGGACCGCCGCACGGCGCTTCGGGTCGCCAAGCCCCTATTTCCTCCGGAGACAGATGGGTGGAACGACCGTCAACCATTGTACGCATCGTTGAGCCGCCAATCGTAGTAATCGTCGTCGATCCGTGTGCGGCCAGCCAGTTGGCCGAGAAGTGGCTCGCGCGCATACCGACGCAGATGGGTGAGCACGCCGGCCTGATCGCCTCCGAAGTCCTCGATGAACCAAGAGTACAGGCTGGAAACCTCAAGCTTGCCGTCCTGCACCTTCGTTCCGTGGCCATTGACGAACGAGACTGCGCCCTTCTCCAGGAATGTGCCCGCATTGTCGGCGGCGATCGCGACCGGCGGCAGGCTCGGGCAGCCACGCGACGCACAATTGAGGACGTAATGCAGTCGCGCGTCTTGCCAGATCGGGCGCAGGATGCGGTGCTCGATGTCGTTCAATGTCACGGGCTCGCCCTCTATTTGGATGATCGCCCTGTCCCAGGGGCCGAAGGAAAGCAGTCCGGGTGATATCGCGATGTCCTGGATGCTGGCCACTGGATAGTGGTCGAGCACGAGGTCGACCGTGAGCGAGTTGTAGAGGTTTACCCAGTAGGCCAGCTGCTCGGCCCGGCCGAGAGCCCCAACAACCGTGCCACCCAGTTTGCGAAGGTAGGCCTTCAACGCCTGCCGATCCGCAGGCGACACGTCGCGATAGCGGAAACGGTTGACCTCGCCGGCGACAAGGTAACGCGCGAGAAGAGCACTCCAGGGTGTGTGATCGATGCGGGCGCCTGCCGCTTCGTCGTGCGCGACCCACCTGGGCCAGAGTCTCTTGCCCGGAGCCAACCACCGCTCAATGCCGCCGAACCCTGCGAGCGGCAAGGCAAGCGAAAGGGTCGTCAAAGTCCGGCGAAGCAGGCCGCTCCTGCTCGGGTGGATGACAGATTTAGCTTTCAAGCGTTCGGGTCCTCCAGCCGTGGTGCGATCGTGCCGCCTCTGCAAGCCTACCTATCCAATGGACGGCAACGCACCACGAAATCACTGTCGCGTTATTGTCGACGCAAAGCGAACGGCACACCTCCCGATCCTTCACATACAAGTGAGGCGTCCTGCAGCCGCCACCGGTTTGGGCCACCAATCCGTTGGACATGATATGCTGTTCGCTTCGGCACGGGAGCTTTGCCGAAGGATCCCTACGCGTTTGCAACTCGAACGGGAGGACGTTGGTGACATTTCAGAAGGGTGAGCCGCCGATCGGCGATAAGCTTCGCTCCGACCTGTCCGGGGCATTGGACGCCGCTTGGCGGCAGATCGGTGTACCTGGAACCTGGTGGACAGGCGAAGAACGCGTCGCCATCGCGGCCGAAACGCGACAGGCTGCCCGCTGTGCCCTCTGTTGCGCGCGTCGCGAGGCGGCTTCTGCCGCCATGGTGTCGGGCCAACACGATAAGGCGGTCGATTTGCCGCCATCGACCATCGAGGCCATCCACCGTATTCGTACGGACTCCGGGCGGCTGGGCCGGAGCTGGTACCGCTCCTTGCACGCGGGTGGCTTGTCGGACGAGCGCTATATAGAGCTTTTGTCGGTCGTCGCGATCGTTGTTGCAGTCGATACATTCCGGCGGGCGGCGGGTCTGCCGGTTCTTCCCCTTCCCATCGCGGAAGTCGGTGAACCCTCTCGTCGCCGCCCCCACGGTGCCAAGCCCGGACTCGCCTGGATGCCGACTCTGGCCCCTGAAGACAGAGCCCCCGAAGATCCAGATCTCTATCGCGAGCACCCCGGTCCGCGCCAGCGGGGCGGCGGCAACGTGCATCGCGCACTCAGCCTCGTGCCGCAGTCCACGATCCATTGGTGGGACATGTTTGAGACCATGTACCTGCCGGCGCCCGCGATGCGGGACTTCGGCCGCGAATATCGCGCGATTTCCCATGCTCAGATCGAGATGCTAGCCGCCCGCGTCGCCGCCCTGAACCAGTGTGTGTATTGAACGGCCAGCCATGCGGCCCTGCTCCGTGCGAGCGGTCAACATAACGACGAGCAATATGACTTTGCAGGGGTCACGGACGGAACGACGAACACGGGCGTTCCGCAGGTGCGTGAGCTTGTCGCCTTCGCAGACGCCGCAATCGGCGCGGCGGCGGAGCCGCTCGACCAGGCCAGGGAGGCACTCATTCGTGCCCTTGGAGCGGACGCCATGATCGACGCTGCGGCCGTGATTGGCGGATTCGATGGAATCACCAGGATTGCCGATGCGACCGGCATCCCTCTCGAAACGCCCAAGATCGAGCAAACTGCCGATCTGCGGGGCGTGCTGCAGCTCGACGAGTTCTCCGCTGCGAAGTTTTAGCGGTTGCTGTGGTGAGCGCTTGTAACCTTCAGCCCTCCGCGAACGAAACACATTGAAGACTGTTTTGGCGGGTGAAGGAGCCGCGGTGCCGATCGCTCCAGCGGCTTGACCGCGTGCCCGAGCCACAGGAGATATTGATGCGCAAGTTCCTCCTTCTTCCGATGCTGCTGCTGGGCTGGATTTCGGTCGCATGGGCCGGCGAGGCACAGCCCTTCTCGGCGGCCGATTTTGCTACGGCGCAATCTGCCGGAAAGCCCATCATTGTTGAGATTCATGCCTCCTGGTGCCCGATCTGCGCCAAGCAGAAGCCGATCCTGTCACAGTTGCGTGACACCAGGTTCAAGGATCTTGTGGCCTTTGCCATCGACTTCGACTCCCAGAAAGACCTGGTCGCGAAGTTCAGAGCGAACAAGCAGAGCACGCTGATCGTTTTCAAGGGCGATGCTGAGAAGGGACGAATGGTCGGGGTCTCGGATGACAATGCCATCACGGCGCTGATCGAAAAGGCATACGCCAACTGAGCCCAGTTGCGGGGTGTTAGCCGGTCATGCCTTACTCGCTGGGAACCTATGGTCTCGGATTGGTCGCAGGCGTTCTGTCGAGCCTGTCGCCGTGTGTCCTGCCCCTAATACCGCTGGTGGTGGGACCGGCGGTGAGCGCCCATCCGCTGGGCTTGCTGGCGCTGAGCGGCGGTCTCGCGCTTTCATTCACTGTGATCGGTTTGGCGGTGGCGACCGTCGGGCTGGCGGCAGGCCTAGATGCCGACTTTTTCAGGCTTGCGGCTGCAGTGCTCATGGTCGGATTCGGCCTGGTGCTCCTGTCGAAGCCGTTTCACGATCGCTTTGCTGCTCTTGCGGCCGGCTTCGGCAACTTCGGCAGCGGTCTCATGCAGAAAGTGACGGGGAATGGTGTGGCAAGCCAGTTCACGGTCGGCCTACTGCTCGGAGCCGTCTGGAGTCCCTGCGTCGGCCCTACGCTCGGAGCCGCCTCGCTCTTCGCCAGCCAGCAGCAGCACTTGGCCGGTGTCGCCCTGACCATGGCTTTGTTCGGCATCGGCGCGTCATTGCCGCTGCTGCTCATGGGATGGCTCGGCCGGGCTGCCGTCGCGCGATGGCGCGGGTATCTTCTGACCGCCAATCGGTATGGCAATGCCGCTCTCGGCGTTGTTTTGATCGGAACGGGCGCCCTGGTGGGAGTGGGCTTCGACAAGCAACTGGAGACAATCTTGGTGAATGCATCACCTGCCTGGTTGACGGACCTGACGACACGGTTCTGACTCAGAACCGTGTCCGGCATCGGGTCAGCACGCGGAGGATCCTATGATCCGGCAATTTGTCGCCTTAATTCTTCTCCTGATTCCACTTCAGGCGTTCGCTGCGGATGACGGCGTTGAGAGACGTGAAAGCCGCTATTCCGTTCCGCAGACGCTGGACCGGCTGGAGAGCCTTCTCAAGGATCGGGGAATCACCGTCTTTGCAAGGATCGACCACGCGGGTGAAGCCGCGAAGGCGGGCCTCGAGCTCGCGCCAACGCAATTGCTCGTCTTCGGAAATCCCCGTGCGGGAACACCACTGATGGCCGCCCATCCGACAATCGCAATCGACCTGCCGATGAAGGCGCTTGCCTGGCAGGACGCAGCGGGCAAGGTCTGGATTGGATTCATCAGCGCGGACTATCTGCAAAAGCGCTATGGCCTCACCGACGCCGAGACGAAGAGTCTCGCCGTTGTTGGCGCTCTGGTCGAGGCGGCACTGAAATAGCAAGCGCGCCAACTGCGGTGGCCGGCACTGACCCAACGCCCCAAGCAAGGAGATTGGCAAATGTCAGATTCCGCTCATGCACCGAACAGGGAAATCACCGGCACCGCACATTTGGCGCCTCTGGCCGATGACGAGCTGGCGGAGGTGCAGGATATCGTCGATCTTGCCCGCAAGTTCAGTGGCTATGTGCCGACCAGCTTTCGGATCATGGCTCGCAAGCCGGCGCTCCTGCGTGCCTTCAGTGGCCTCATCACCGTCGTCATGCGAGAGCCCGGCGAGATCCCGTCGGAGTTGAAGTGGCTGGTCGCCCACGCGGTCAGCGCAAGCGCGGGCTGCCGCTACTGCCAGGCACATACCGCCGCCAACTCGGCAAAGGCCGGGCTTCCTGCCGCCAAGATCGAGGGCTTGATGGCGTACGATACCAGCGCGCTCTTTTCTCCGGCGGAGCGTGCTGCGATCGCGCTGGCACTTGCGGCGGGCCGGGTGCCCAACGAGTCGACACGGGCGCACTTCGACGCTTTGCGGCCGCATTTCAGCGAGGGCGGCATCGTTGAGATCGTCGCCGTCATTGCCCTGTTCGGTTGGTTGAACCGATGGAACGATACGCTGGCCAGCGACCTGGAGCAGAGCCCGCTGGAATTCGCCAAGGCGCATCTTGGTGCGTCCGGCTGGTCACCCGGCAAGCACGTCGCCTAGCTTCGCTTCCCGCTGCCGGCGGCAGGTGCCGGCAGAGATGCTCGAGGATCGAAGAGGGCGGCAATGATCGGGCAGTGCGGTATTTTGCCGCCGCTGCACTGGGAGATCATCTTCTCGAGCACCTTCTTGAGCCGCCGGAGATCGGAAATCTTCTGCTCGATGTCGCGGACGTGATCGACGGCGAGGCTCTCGACCTGGCCGCAGGTGTACTTGCCACCGTCGACGAGGCGCAGCAGCTCGCGGACCTCCTCGAGTGTGAAGCCGAGGTCCCGGCTGCGGCGAACGAAGCTCAGCCGCCTCAGGAGGTCGGGCCCGTAAAGCCGATGGCCGCCTTGGCTACGCAGCGGCGGGGGCAACACGCCAATCTGTTCGTAGTAGCGGATCGTCTCGATGTTGCAGCCGGTCCGCGCTGCGAGCGCGCCTCGCGTCAGGAGCTCTCCGCTGCCCTTGACCATGCTGCTTGGCATCGTTGCGTCTCCACTCTCAGCCATTACAGCACATAGGATGGCAAAGCACCGGGCTCCTCAGGGCTAGGGTGGAATCGTTCACTTCCTTCGCCTCTTGAATTTGGTCCAAGTCATAGTTCCGCAACACGAATGGATAAGTGTGCGTGAGCTTGCGCGAAAGGCACTGACATTCAAAGCCCCTTCCTATCGGGATTGGCTGTATGACACCCTGGAAGTCCGCACGATCTCAAGGCAATTTGTTAGGGCCTTGATGGCTTACGCCAGCAAGGGTCTCGCCCCGGCTGGCTGGAATGCAGGCAAGCATGGCGCTTGAGGCGCACAAGGGTTGACGCTCGCTCAGTAAGCGAACGCAGCAATCATTCCGGCTTCGACCCAGCCGCGTAACAGCCCGGCCGCGCGGGTCGGCGCTTCAGCCTCGCCGACATGCGGCAGCAGAGCCGCGCACAAGTCGGGGAAGGCCCGGCCCCCGACCATGGCCTCGAGCATGGCTGCCTCGTCCAGCTCCATCGAGCGGAACTGGGTGCTGCGTTCGGGCCGCCAGATCACCCATGATACCAGGCCAGCGGCGGCCGCGACTTCAAGCTCGCCTGGCTCGACCTCCTCGCGCTTCTGCCAAGCCTGCGGTACTTCGAACGAAAGCGGCAGAAGATGCAACGAGGGCAGAGGCGTGAAGGCGAGCGTTTCCCAAGCCTCGGGGGGCAGCGCCATCAGGTCCTCAGCCGCAACCGGCTCGGCGTCGGGCGCATCGAAGGCGTCGCCGAGAGTCCATTCAAAGCGCGCCATCTCGGCAGCGGCTGGAGTCGTGCTGTAGGGCGTGGTGCTGGCCAAGAAATCAGCCAGATACTGGCCGAACCAACGTACCGAACGAAAGCGCGAGGGATGGGCGGCGATGTAGCCGCGCGCCATGAGGTCGAAATCGGCTGGCCCGGCCATTGCCATGAGGCCGGGATAATCGTTGGTCAGCACCTCGATCAGGCGCCAGGAGTAGGCGTCGCGGTAGACGCCGAGCAGCGTCTGCCGGTCGGCTTTGCGCGTGTCTCGCACCGCGCTAGAGAAGGAATCGCTGGTGACGAGCAGGTAGTCCTGAAAGGCGCGCTGCAGGTCACCTAAGGAGCCCGAATTGGGGTTGGCGTTTACGCTCATGCCGCCTGCCTCATTGCCCCCGCCGCGATGCGTCGCGCGATGTCGAGTTCGGCGACCAATTCAAGGTAGGGCGGAATGTCGGCGTCGCGCTCGATCATGGTCGGCACACCGGGAAAGAGCCGCACCGCCTCGGCGTAGAGGTCCCACACGTCGTCGATGATCGGATGATCGTGCGTATCGATGATGTGCGAGCCCTTGTTGAGGTGCCCGGCGAGATGGAATTGTCGCACCCGCGCCCCCGGTATGGCGCGCAGGTAGGTGCGGGCATCAAACTCGTGGTTGAAGGAGCTGACATAGACGTTGTTGACGTCGAGCAGAATCTCGCAGTCGGCGCGACGGGTGAGCTCGGCGATGAAGTCCCACTCGGTGAGCTCGGAAGCGGCGTAACTCACGTAGCTCGACGCGTTCTCCAGAACCAGCCGCCGGCCAAGATAATCCTGTACGCGCATCACCCGCTCGGCGACGTGATCGAGCGCCTCCTCGGTATAGGGCAGTGGCAGCAAATCGTGCATGTTCAGCCCGCCGAGGCCGGTGAAACAGAGATGGTCGGAGACCCACATCGGCTGCACGTGCTCGATCAGCGCCTTGAGTTCGCCAAGATAGTGCATGTCGAGCGGGTCGACCGAGCCGATCGACATCGACACGCCATGCAATGCCATCGGGTAGTCACGCCGAATGCGGTCGAGCCAGTAGAGGGGACTTCCGCCCGGCACCATGTAGTTCTCGCTCAGCGCCTCGAACCAGCTCACCTTGCCGGGATTGGCAATGATGTCCTCGTAATGGTCAGTGCGTAGACCGAGACCGAAATCGACGACGCTCTTCATGGTCAATCATCCACTCTCAGGAGACGGCGGGCGTCGCCGATCGCTCGCGACGCCCGCACGCTACCGTCCTTACATTACCTTGCCGCCTGCGGTGGTGCAGGCCTTGGCGTCAGCCGTTTCGGCCCAGCCCTGGCCCTTGCAGGCGTTCTGGCCCTTGGCGGGCGACTGGCCGCCCTTGCAGGCGCTCTGGCCCTTGCAGGCGTTGGCGCCCACACACTTCACGCCCTCGGCGTGCGCCGCCGTCGCGATCGTGCCGGCGGCGAAGACAGACGCCGCTATCATCAAGAAATTACGCTTGTTCATAAGGATCCTCCTGGTTGTGCGAGCGGGAGCTCGCTTCCTATCCTTCGGACTGGCCCGCCCGAAAGTTACGGCGAGCATGGGAAGTTCCTTCGACCGCTGCCTGGCGACGGCCCCTAAACGGCAAGCGCTTCGGGACGAGCAGAAAGGCGCTCGCCGAGATCGAGGGGTGCCCTGTCCTGTGGCACATTCAGCTTGTCGACACTTCCAAAAGGAGGCGCCGTCGAGACAGCGGGGGCAGCTCGACGGCGCCAGCGGCCCGAGAGTTCGGGGGAGACCTTCCGGGCCGCTCCAAACGCTTCGGCTCTTATGCGCCCTTCTATTCTGGAGGCATCGCTTTCTTGCCTACGCGCATCAGGGGGTCATCGCCCGTTGCAGCCGGTCGATCTGGGCGGGAATGGCCGAAACTTCGGTCACGGGCAGCGAGCAGTAGTTGCGTGTACAGGCAAAGGCCGCCGGTCCGTCAGGGTAGTCAGGGTAGTCGACGTCGGCATTGGTCAGCGCGCCTTCGCGCTTGTCCCACCATTCTGCGCGCTTGAACGCGAGCGGATAGTGGAGTGCCGCCGCATAGAGGGCGGCGCTGCGCGCGTCGTCCTTTGGGCCGACGACCGTCACATGGATCGGCTCGTTGCGCAGCTCTTCCTCGGCCAGAAGCACGTCGGGCAGGAAACCAAAGGCGTCGAGGATAGCGGGCGAGGTGAGATAGCCCATGCCCGCTTCCGCAATCTCACGGTAGCGCTTGTCGCCGCTATAGAACGCCAGCAGCACGTAGAAGCGCGTCGCCGTGACGTTGTCTTCTCGCTGCTTGATCGGCTTCAGAAGGTGCTTGGCATCAGGCGAAGCCGACGCCACGAAAGCACCCGTCTTCTCGTCAATGAAAGTGCGTGCGATGAAGCCGGCGGCCGCGACCGACGCCACAAGCCATTTGCGGTCTCCGGTCGATCGATGCAGCGCCAGCATGGCCGCCGCCATCTCCAGGCTGTCGGCAAGGTATGGGCCGCCGACATCTTGGGCAGCATGGCGAAAGCCCCCTTCCGGCAGGATGCGTTCACGTATCGCCCATTCAGCCGCCGACACCGCCAGCGCGAGGGCTTGCCGCTCGCCGGTGGCGTCGTAGTAGGCGGCAAGCCCCTGAATGGCCTGGCCCGTCTCGCGTGCATATTGCCGCTTGTCGACTCCGGGTCGGCCTTCGGCCATGCCCATGGAGGCATAGAAGCCGCCGCCTGAGCCGGCAAGCCTGTCCCTCAGGAATCCGAAGATGCGGTCGGCAGCCTCACGGTAGGCAGGGTCGCCAAACATGACCCATGCCCGCGCATAGGCCGCGAGAGCGGCGTGCTGCGCGAACATGGGGAACTCGAGTGACGGTTTCGACCAGTCCGGTTTGAGGGAGATCTGACTGATGCCGCCGCTATCGCCATCGATCAAAGCGATCATGGCAGTGAGCGTACGCCGCACGCGCCCCTCGGCTTCCTTGTCGCCAGCTTTCGCCCTATCGAGGAACCAGCCAAGCGTCGGGCCGTCGACCAGCTTGCTCTTGCTCCAGCCGCCATGCTCGCGGTCATAAGCCTCGTCGAGGAAGGCCAGGATCTCGGAACGCTGCGCATCGGTAAGTCCGGTGGCTAGAGTTCGTTCGCGCTCCGGCCCGCCTCCTTTGCCGTAGTCGACCGGCGCTGGATCCTTGATCGTCGCTTCGAGTACCGGAATGAAGAATTGCGGGGAGTAGAACCCGCGCAGCTTTACGATCTCCGTGCCATCCGGCCCGAAGATGACGGTGGCGGGCCAGCCCCAGCGCTCGTAGCGCTGCGAGATGTCGGGCCTGCTGTCCTGGTCGACATAAACAGGGATGAAGTGGTCCTTGAGGACGGCGCGCACGTCTGGATTGGCCCAGGTATCCCGGTTCATGACGTGACACCATGGGCACCACCAGCTTTGCAGAGACACGATCACGAACCTTTTCTCATTCGCTGCGCGCTCGAAGGTTGCATCGGACCAATCGCTCCAGAAGCCATCCCTGTTGTCGATTGGAGTGGCGCTCGCCGGGGCGATTCCAAGAAGCAGGACGACGAACAGGGCGAGGGAACGGCCCACAAATTTCATCTTGAGCTCCAGCCGCTTGACGGGCCAACCATAACTCCACCTTTGCATGACGCTGGCGCCGATCTCCATCGCGCCCCGCTCACCCCTCGCACACTTCCTCGCGAGACTGCAGCAGCGCGATGGCACGTTCAGGCTCCATAGTCCGAGGGCGGGCGATCACTGCGGAATTTCCTCAGGAGCAAGTGATCAAGCGAGATCGGGCCGGGACCAGCGATCCCGAGCCAGGCAAACATCACGAGGTAGGAGACTTCCTCGAAGCCGAGCAGGGTTTCGAGCGAGTCTACGTCGGCCCATTTCGCCGAGATGATGGCCACGACCATGATCACCATCATCGGCACGGACATGAAGCGGGTGAGCAGCCCAACCAGCAGGAACAGGCCGCCCAGGAATTCCATCCCGGAAACGAACGGCGTGAGCACCTCGGGCAGAGGAATGCCCCATTCTCTGAAATTCTCAATCATGCGCGGTAGCACGTGGAGCTTCCCCCAGCCGCTCCACAGGAATACCCAGCCAACCACAATGCGGACCGCAAGGGGAGCCAGCCACGTGAAGTAGCTCGCCACGACTCTCGACCAGTCGTAGAAGATCGTCATGAAAACGTTCATTGGGGCGGGTCCATGCTCAGGCAGGTGGCGATCCCGAAAGGTATCGTTTGCAGCTTGCCGTCCGCTCTCGTTCGCCACGAGTATGCGCTTGTTCATGAAGTCCTCCTGCCCCACGGCGCTTGCAGCTGCCTTTCCCTATTCGTTGGAACCGTTGCCAAAGGTTACATGGCAGAACAGATCTTGCCCGCTCATCCGACTTGTCTCCGCCCGTGCAACAGGCGGTCGCCCCTGCTGCCGACGACGCCAAGGCTCCCCTCCAAGCCTCCATCCTTGATGAGACCCTCGACCAAGAATTGCACTGTCACCGCTTCCTAGGCTGGAGAGGTGACGCATGCAAAGCCGACTTGGGTTCGCCGACGTAACGTGGACCTTGCGGATCACTGGAGAGATGCCGCCAGCGTACGATCCGATGACCAAGGCCGGCGCTAGTAGCCGTCAGCAGGGCCACGGTGCCGAGCTGCCAGACCAAGACCATGAGACTGGCATCCTGGATGTGGAACAGGCGCAGGCCGAAGTTGCCAAGTCCCCCTGCAGCCAGGCCGCCCAAACCGACTGATAGCATCGGGGCCATTGGCGCAGTGCGATAAAGCATCAGTGCCATGGCGATCGCCGGAACGAAGCCCACCATGACGATGGCGGGCAAGCACTCCCAGTCTTGCGCAAGGCTTAGCCCTGCGGGACCAGCTGCCATCCATACGCCCAAGCAGCCGTCCAGGAGAAGTCCCAACCAAACCAGCAACGGAATTGCAGGCAACGCGTGCTCCCATCGGGGCCTCCCCGGCACGCCGGCGCAGAAGGCCGCCATCGCGGCCGTCACGGC
>Ga0065178_100140_pt1 | contig 88116 bp, 95 predicted proteins | sample FECB22metaG_FD_59210 | JGI IMG/M metagenome (GOLD analysis project Ga0065178, IMG submission 59210) | Cyanobacterial communities from the Joint Genome Institute, California, USA - FECB-22 (version 2) (version 2) | ecosystem: Environmental > Aquatic > Thermal springs > Hot (42-90C) > Microbial...
AAGGATCTCATGCCGGTTGCAAGCGGCGATGAGGTCCTTCGCTGCGCTCAGGACGACAGATATGAGCGGGCCTGGAGGCCCGCGGTCCGGCAAGATTACCCCCTCACCTTCGGCATCATGATCATGTCCCACGGGCTCGGCACGTCGCCGTGCGGGACCCAGACCAGGGCCGGCGCGTTCAGCGCGAACGCCTTCCTCAGGCAGTCCTCGAGCTCGGCCGCATCGAGCGCCTTGAACGCGGCGACGCCGAAACTCTGGGCCAGCTTGACGAAGTCGGGGTTCTGCAGGTCCGAGGCGATCAGGCGGTTGCCGTAGTGCTGCTGCTGGATGCGCTTGACGTTGCCGAAGCCGGCATTGTCGAACACCACGACGACGACGGCGAGGTTGTGGCGCACCGCCGTCGCCAGCTCGCCCACCTGGTACATGAAGCCGCCGTCGCCTGCGATCGCCAGCACCTTTTTGTCAGGACAGGCGGCCTTGGTGCCCAAAGCCGTGCCGAAGCCCCAGCCGAGATTGTCCTGGTAGCCCGGCGACAGGAAGCTGCGCGGCCGCTCGATGGGCAGCGCCAGGCGCGAGGCGAAGCCCATCTGGCTCACTTCGTCGACGAAGATGCCGTCCTCGGGCAGGGCGGCGCGGATCGCCTTCAGGAACGAGCGCTGCGGCTCGAGCCGCGACAGCCGCTCATCGAGCCAGGCACGATGGCCTTGCAGCTCCTCGGCGCGCGAGGGGCGGGCGCGGTTGTGCGCCGGCAAGGCGGCGATCAGCGCCCGCAGTTGGGGCGCCGCATCACCGATCAAGGCGACGTCGGGCTTGTGGAAGCGCTCGTGCTCGTCGGGGTCGATGTCGAGGCGGACGACCTTGAGGTTCGCATCGATGCCCCAGTTGCCGTTCTGGATGAAGAAGCGCGTGCCGACCGCCAGCACGGCGTCGGCGTCCTTCCACAGGCGATGGCCGACCGGCAGGTCGACGGCCAGCCGATGTCCGCTCGGCACCACGCCGCGCCCGCGCCGGTAGGAGATGACCGGTGCCTCCAGCATCTCGGCGATCCTGATCACTTCCGGGCCGGCCTCGATGGCGCCGCCGCCGATCACCAGCACTGGCCGCTCCGCCGCGCCCAGGATCTTCGCCGCGGCGGCGATCGCTTCCGCATCGATCGATTCCGGCGGCCGTGGCAACGGCGCGGCGGGCAACGTGACTTCGCCGACCTTGGCCCAGGTATCGAGCGCGCATTCCAGCACGACCGGCCGCGGCCGGCCGGTCGTGGCGTGCCAGATCGCCTGGCTTACCAGCGTCGGCGCTTCCTGCGGGCTGCGGATGCGCTCGGCCCATTTGGTGATGTGGCGCACGAGGCCGAGCTGGTCGTGGATCTCGTGCAGATGACCGTGGCCCTTGTCGATGTCGGCTTGGGGGATCTGGCCGACCAGCCCGATCACCGGCGCATTCATGCCGTAGGCTGTGAGCAACGCCGCTCCGGCGTTCAGCAGGCCGGGGCCGGGCACCACAGCGAAGGCCTGCGGCTTGCCTGTGGCGAGCGCCGCGCCCAGCGCCATGTAGGCCGCGGTCTGCTCGTGTCGGGGATGAATCACGCGCAATCGGCCGGCCGCGTGGTAGAAGGCATCGAACAACGGGTCGTTGTGCAAGCCGGGCAGGGCATAGACCGTGTCGAGGCCGTGGCGGAGGAGAGTTTCGACCGTGGCTTCGGCCGTGGACATGCGGGGCATGCTGCCGATCTATAGAGCCGGCAGAGAGCGATCAAGGCGGCGATGCGGCTGATCCTGTTCGCGCTCTTCGTTGCGGGCGCGCTCGCGCTCGCCGTCGTATTGCTGGCCTGGCTCGCCGAGCGGCGGCTCGATCGGCTGGCGGATGCCATCTCGTTCAGCGACCCCGCGCGTCTGCCCCAGGTCGACGTCGCACTGGTGCTGGGCACCGCGCCGATCGGCCCCGAGGGCGGCCCCAATGTCTACTTCGTCAATCGCCTCGATGCGGCAGCGGCGCTGTGGAAGGCGGGCAAGGTGAAGTATTTCATCGTCTCCGGCAGCACCGACGAGCCGGCGGCGATGCGCGCCGGTCTGGTCGAACGCGGCGTGCCGGCGGCGGTGATCTATCGCGATCCCGAGGGCATTCGCACCTGGGACTCGGTCGTGCGCGCCCGCGATGTGTATGGCCAGAAGCGCCTGGTGATCGTGTCGCAGCGCTTCCATCTCAGCCGCGCGCTGTTCCTGGCGCGCCATCTCGGCATCGACGCCTGGGGCTTCGAGGCGCGTGATGTCAGCACGCCCTACAGCGTCTTCACCGAGCTGCGCCGCTTCCCCTCGGCGCTCAGGGCGTACTTAGACGTGTGGTTGGCTGCGCCGCCGGTCGGATCGACCGGCCCGACAGTGAAGATCGGCGTGGACCCGCCGTGATTTTCTTGTCGTCCTGAGCGCAGCGAAGGACCTCATTGCCGGTTGCAATCGGCATGAGATCCTTCGCTACGCTCAGGATGACAGAGGCGGGCGCGTCGCTATCGGAGTCGACCGTCCGGAATAGCCGCCATGTCGCGTAGCTCGGGCACCGGCGAGACGACGGGCTTGCCGGCAAAGTGCGCATCGAGGTTCTGGCGCACCAGGGTGGTCATGCGCCGTTGTGCGTGCTCGGTGCCGCCGCCGAAATGCGGCGTCATCACCAGGTTGTCGAGCCCCAGCAGCTCCTCGCCCTCGTAGGGCTCCTCGTCGAAGACGTCGAGCGCGGCGCCCTCGATCACGTTGTTGCGCAGCGCCTCGGCCAGAGCCTTCTCGTCCACTGCCCAGCCGCGGCTGATGTTCAGCACATGGCCGCGCGGACCCAGCGCCTTCAGCACCTCGGCGTTGATGATGTGGCGATTGGAGGCGTCGGAACGCAGGCAGACGATCAGGTAGTCGCACCAGGTGGCGAGCGCCATGACGTTGGGGAAGTAGGCATAGTCGACGTCGCTTCGCTTGTTGCGATTGCAGTAGCCGATCTCGACGTCGAAGCCTTTTATGCGCTTCACGAACTCCAGGCCGATCGCGCCCAGCCCCAGGATGCCGACCTTGCCGCCCGTCAGCCCGGCGATCGGGCCGAAGCGGTTGGGGATGCGCTTGGTCCAGTCGCCGCGGCGGATCATCTTGTCGGCGCGCACGATGCGTCGCGTCGAGGCGAGCAGGATGCCGACGGCCATCTCGGCGACGTCGGGCGCGTTGGCGTCGGCGCCGTGTGTCACCATGATGTTGCGCTTGCGCGCGGCGGCAAGATCGATGCGCTCATAGCCCGTGCCGTAGCAGCAGATCAGCGACAGCCGCGGCATCGACGCCATCAGCGCATCGGAGGCGCCGACGCTGCCCGTCGTGACCAGCGCCTGGACATGCGGCTGCGCCGCCTTGGGCACCAGCGCGGGGTCGGGTTTGTCCATGTGGCCCGCGATCTCGTAATTCTCGGACAAGGTGGCGAGCGTCGTCTTGGTGAAATGGAAGCCGGTGAGGATGATGGGACGTTGAACCATGATGTATTCAGTATCCCGCGACCGTTACAGGGCGTAAACGAGCGTTTAAATACGCATGGCGGGGACAGTCATTGCCACGCGGCGAAAATGCGGCTTGGCAAGCATGGGGCCGCTGTGCAAGGTGCGGCGCCAAAGCTGTTTTCCGCGTCTCCAACCGACCCGTTGCTCCATGAAAATCGCCATTCTCAAAGAACGCCGGCCGCACGAGACCCGCGTGGCCGCGACTCCCGAGACCGTCAAGAAGCTGAAGGCGCTGGGTGCGGAAGAGATCGTGATCGAGACGGGTGCGGGCATTGCTGCCGCCTACACCGACCAGGCCTATAGCGATGCCGGTGCAATGATCGTGCCGGACGCTGCCGCGGCTGCCGCAGCGGCCGACGTCATCTTCAAGATCCAGCGGCCGATGGCGGCGGCGGACGGCGTCGACGAGCTCGCGTTGTTGCGCCAGGGCCAGGTGCTGATGTCGCCGCTGGGCGCGCTGACCAACAAGGAGCTGGTGCAGGCGTTGGCGGCCAAGGGCGTGACGTCGTTCGCACTGGAGCTGATCCCGCGTATCACCCGCGCGCAGTCGATGGACATCCTGAGCTCGCAGGCCAATCTCGCGGGCTACAAGGCGGTGCTGTCGGCCGCCAACCAGTACGGCCGCATCCTGCCGCAGATGATGACGCCGGGCGGCACACTCGCGCCGTCGCGCGCCTTCATCATGGGCGTGGGCGTGGCGGGCCTGCAGGCGATCGCCACGGCGCGCCGACTGGGCTCGATCGTGACGGCGACCGACGTCAGGCCGGCCACCAAGGAGCAGGTGCAGTCGCTCGGCGCCAAGTTCATCGCCGTCGAGGACGAGGAATTCAAGGCGGCCGAGACCGCCGGCGGCTATGCCAAGCAGATGAGTGCCGAGTACCAGGCCAAGCAGGCGGCCCTCGTGGCCGAGCACATCAAGACCCAGGACATCGTCATCACCACGGCGCTCATTCCCGGCCGCAAGGCGCCGGTGCTGGTGAGCGAGGACATGGTCAAGACCATGAAGCCCGGTTCGGTGATCGTCGACATGGCGGTCGAGCAGGGCGGCAACTGCCCGCTGTCGGAGTTCGGCAAGACGGTCGAGGCGCATGGCGTCAAGATCGTCGGTCCCGCCAACTTGCCCGGCGAGCTTGCGACCGATGCCTCCTCGCTGTTCGCCCGCAACCTGCTCAACTTCATCACGCCCATGGTCGACAAGGAGACCAAGGCGCTCAAGATCGACACCAACGACGAGGTCGTGAAGGGCACCCTGGTGACCCAGAACGGCCAGGTCGTGCATCCCTCGTTGCAGAGTTAGGAAGGCCGATGGACGACAGGATTGCCGGCGAAGCCGCCAAGCTCGCGACGCAGGCGCAGGAGCTGGCCACCAATCTCAAGGCGGTGGCGCAGCAGGTCACCGATGCCGCGGCCCAGGGCGCGGCGGCCGTGCCCGACGGCCACATGCCGTTCGTGGCGCTGCTCACCATCTTCGCGCTCGCCTGCTTCGTCGGCTACTACGTGGTCTGGCGGGTGACGCCGGCGCTGCATTCGCCGCTGATGGCGGTCACCAATGCCGTCTCGTCAGTGATCATCGTCGGCGCGCTGCTGGCCGCGGGCCTGAAGGGTCTGGGGGCCGCGCAGCTGTTCGGCGCCATCGCCGTCGTGTTGGCCGCGATCAACATCTTCGGCGGCTTCATCGTCACGCACCGCATGCTGTCGATGTTCAAGAAGAAGCCGGTCAAGAAGTAGGCGGAGACCTTTCAGGTGATCACCCACGAAATCGCCGCCTACGGCTATCTGATCGCGGCCATCTGCTTCATCATGGCGCTGCGCGGCCTCAGTTCCCCTGAGACCTCGCGCGGCGGCAACCTCTACGGCATCGTCGGCATGGTGGTGGCGATCGGCGTCACCGTGGCCTCGCCGGGCGTCGTCTCGCCCTGGCTGATCGTCGGCGGCCTGGTCGTCGGCGGCGCGATCGGCGCGGTGGTCGCCATGCGCATCCAGATGACGGCCCTGCCGCAGCTGGTGGCGGCCTTCCATTCGTTGGTTGGTTTGGCGGCGGTGTTCGTGGCGGCGGCGGCGTTCGTCTCGCCCGAGGCCTTCGGCATCGGCACGCCCGGCAAGATCCACACGCAGAGCCTGATCGAGATGGGGCTGGGCACGGTGATCGGCGCCATCACCTTCACCGGCTCCGTCGTGGCCTTCGCCAAGCTGCAGGGCCTGGTCTCGGGCTCGCCCCTGGTGTTCCGCGGCCAGCATCCGCTCAACGCGCTGCTCGGCATCGTGCTGGTGGTGCTGCTGGTGTGGTTCGCCCTGCGCGGGCACCCCATCACCTTCATCCTGCTGATCGCCCTGTCGCTCCTGATCGGCTTCCTGCTGATCCTGCCGATCGGCGGCGCCGACATGCCGGTCGTGGTGTCGATGCTCAATTCCTATTCGGGATGGGCGGCGGCCGGCATCGGCTTCACCCTGGGCAACACCGCGCTGATCGTCACCGGCGCGCTTGTGGGCTCCTCGGGCGCCATCCTGAGCTACATCATGTGCAAGGGCATGAACCGCTCGATCTTCAACGTGATCCTGGGCGGCTTCGGCACCGACAGTTCGGCGGCCGGTGGGGCGGCCCACGCCAAGACCGACAAGCCGGTCAAGGCGGGCTCGGCCGAGGACGCGGCCTTCCTGATGAAGAACGCGCAGTCGGTGATCATCGTGCCGGGCTACGGCATGGCCGTGGCCCAGGCCCAGCACGCGCTGCGCGAGATGGCCGACATCCTGAAGAAGGACGGTGTGCAGGTGCGCTACGCCATCCATCCGGTGGCGGGCCGCATGCCCGGCCACATGAACGTGCTGCTGGCCGAGGCCAACGTGCCCTACGACGAGGTCTTCGAGCTCGACGACATCAACCGCGATTTCGCCTCGACCGACGTCGCCTTCGTGATCGGCGCCAACGACGTCACCAACCCTGCGGCCAAGACCGATCCGACGAGCCCGATCTACGGCATGCCCATCCTCGACGTCGAGCGGGCGCAGACCGTGCTGTTCGTGAAGCGCGGCATGGCCTCGGGCTATGCCGGCGTCGACAACGAGCTGTTCTTCCGCGACAACACCATGATGCTGTTCGCCGACGCCAAGGTGATGTGCGAGAACATCGTCAAGGCGCTGGAGGGCTCGGCGCACTGAGTTTCCCCGTCATCCCGAGCGGAGCCGCCCGAAGGGCGGCGTAGTCGAGGGACCTCTTTTTGCCGATGCATCAACAAAACAGGTCCCTCCACTACGCCTCGCTGCGCGAGGCTACGGTCGGGATGACGGCACCGACGGCTACGAGGCTTTTGCCAGACGGGCCGCGACGTCGTCCCGGCGCTTGTAGAGCCATTGCATCAGCATGTGACCGACGACCATCTGCATGTCCTCGCTGATCTGCATGTCGTCCACCGCGAAATGGATCGGCACATCGGCCAGTTGCTTGGCCTTGCCGCCGCTGTAGCCCAGCACGGCATAGCTGCGCACGCCCATCTCGCGCGCGCATTCCAGCACCCGCAGGATGTTGGGTGAGTTGCCGCTGCCGGAGAACACGATCAGCACGTCGTCGCGTTCCGCCTGCACCTGCAATTGCATCGAGAAGACATGTTCGTAGCCTTCGTCGTTGGCCAGCGCCATGACCAGCGCCGGATTGGCCGGCAGCGCCGTCACGCGCAGGCCGGAGCCGGCCTTCTTGGAGATCCCATAGAGAAAATCATTGGCCAGATGGATGGCGTTGCCCGCGCTGCCGCCATTGCCGCACATGAAGACGCGGCGGCCGGTCTGCCAGCAATCCAGCAGCTCCTCGGCGAGCTTGCCCACCCCGGACCAATCCGCGCTGGCCAGCGTCGCCTGCATGCGGCGGGAATAATCGGCAAATTCGTTCATGGAGGCTCCCCGGCGTGACTTCAGGCACATTATAGTTTCTTCCACCGAGCCATGACCACACCGTACATCCTGCACGGTTTCAACCCGTCGCCCTATTCGGTGAAGATGCGGGCCATCCTGCGCTATCGCCGCATCCCGTTCGTCTGGGACGCCATCGGCAATCCGCGTGACGTCGCGGTGGCGGCCAACCTGCCGCCCGTGATCCCGGTCCTGCGCTTTCCCGAGGGCCGGCTGATGAACGATTCGACGCCGCTTGCTTACGCGCTGGAGCGTGAGCACCGCGAGCGCTCGATCATCCCCGACGATCCCGTCCACGCCTACCTCAGCGACCTCCTGGAGGATTTCGGCGACGAGTGGGTCACCAAGATGATGTTCCATTACCGCTGGTACTACGCCGCGGACCGCGCCTTCGCCCAGGCCTGGATCATCACCTCGCGCGATCCGGTGATGGCCGAGGCCGAGCGCCGCGCCGGCATGCAGGCCTTCAACGATCGCCAGGTCGGGCGCATGGCGCTGGTCGGTTGCACCGAGCAGAACCGGCCGGTGATCGAGGAGAGCTATCGCTGCGTCCTCGATACGCTCGACCGCCATGTGCGCAAGATCCCGTTCCTGTTCGGCTCGCGCCCGTCACTGGCCGACTTCGGCCTGTTCGGCCAATTGCAGATCCTCTCGGTCGATCCCACGCCCATGGCCGAGATGCGCGAGCGCGCGACTGACGTCTATTGCTGGCTGCTGCGGCTCGACGACGCCTCCGGAGTCGAAGGCGAGTGGCTCGATCCGGCCGCGCCCCTGCCCGACACGCTGAAGGCGCTGCTCAGGCACTGCGGCGAGACTTACCTGCCGTTCCTCGCCGCCAACACAAAGGCGCTGCAGGAGGGCAGGAAGGAAGTATCGCTCGACATCCTGGGGCGGCCTTACGAGCAGGCACCGTTCCGCTACCAGGCCAAGTGCCACGACGCCTTGCGCAAGAAGCTCGTCGCGCTGCCGGGCCAGGTGCGTCGCCGCCTCGATCCGCTGCTCGAGGAAGCAGACTGCCTCCAGCACCTGGTGTGACAGCACGCCGGAACATGCGTTACCAAGCCGTCCTGTTCGACGTCGGCGGACCGCTCGACATGGAGTTCGCCTGGGAGATCGCGGTCGACGGCGCGATTGCGTCGGCCTGCGGGCTGGAGGGCATCCGGGTCGACCAGGCAGCGATCGAGGAGGCGTCCGAGGCCGCAGTCGCCGCCTTCGCCCCCGACGCCTATCGCCACATGATCGAGACGCTGTGCGGCGGCGACCCGGCCACGACCGAGCGCATCCGCCAGCGCGTGCGGGCCATGGTCGGCAACCTCGATGTCTTCCAGTTGCGGCCCGAGATCGACAGCCTGCTGCGTCGCCTCAGCGAGCGCGGCCTTCGGCTCGGCATCGTCGCCAACCAGCCGCAGGCCGCGGCTGAGCGGCTGGCGCGCGCCGGCATCGGCGATCTGTTCGAGCATCACGGCTTGAGTGGCCTCACCGGCATCAGCAAGCCCGATCCGCGCGCCTTCGCAGCGGTGGCCGAGGCGCTGGGCGTGCCCGCCCGCGCCTGCATCATGGTCGGTGATCGCATCGACAACGACATCGCGCCGGCCAAGGCGCTGGGCATGGCCGCGATCCTGTTCCGCGGCGGCCGGCACCGCCGTCAGCGTCCACGCTCGCCGGCCGAGGAGCCGGACGCCGTCGTAAGCGACGTGCGCGAACTGGAGGAAGCGATCGCGGTCTTGCTAGAGTGAGCCCAGGAGGAGCGTTCAATGAGCAAGCATGTGCCCGACACCGCGGCCGCCAACGCCGCACTTGCCACCGGCCGCGAGGCCTCGCGCAAGGATCACCTGCCCTACGAGGTCCGCCATCTCGACGAGATGGAATGGGAGACCATCCGCTGGCCCGGCGAGACCGGCAAGATGCTGTTCCATCCCACGCCGGAGCGGCCGACCGCGCCCAACGCCGGAGTCCTGCGCATCGCGCCGGGCGGCTGGCATCCCGAGCATTATCACGGCTTCTCGCAGCTCTGGTACATCCTGAAGGGCGAGTTTGTGATCGACGGCAAGCCCTGCCCGGCGGGCACGATGCTGTTCCATCCCGACCCGCACTTCGAGGGCGAGCTGCACACCGAGACCGGCGGCGACATCCTGATCGTTCAGTATCCCGGCCCGACGACCGGGGAGCGCCCGATCTACGACGGCCGCTTCAACAAGAAGGAACGCATCGACGTTGCCCAGGAGCGCGTCGACCTCTGATCGGCGAGGAAAACGACCCTGCCGTCCGCCGACGGGTGCAGGAAGCCCTGACGGCGCGCCTGCCGCGGTGGTTCGGCCAGGCCGAGGCTAATCGGCAGTATGCCGAGCAGGCCGAACGTCTGGAGGGCTGGACGGCGCGGGTCGGCGGGCGCGAGGTCGGCTTGTTGCTGTTGAAGAGGCACAGCGCGGTCAGCGCCGAAATCCATTGGCTGGGCGTCGATCCCGATCATCACCGGCAGGGGATCGGAGGGGCTCTGGTCGCCGCGGTCGAGGAGCGGCTGAAGCAGGAGAGGGTTAAATTCCTTTTCGTGATGACGCTACATCCAAGCGATCCATACGAACCCTATCGGCGTACACGAGCTTTCTACGAAAACATGGGCTTCGCGCTGGCGCTGTCAGCGGGAGCGCCGCCGCATCCGCTCGCCTGGTATCTCAAGCTGCTGGGGTAATGGCGGGATTGCGATGACAGCATCGCTGGCAGCATGGCCGACCGGAAGGCCGCGCTGGCCCCCTGTACGGTGCGAAAAATCTCACGAAAACGAAACTGGCTGCGCAACGTTAGTTATTGACTAAATAGAATACGTTGGTTATGATGCGTTTGCCGCCGCACTTTCAGGCGTCTGCTCTATGCATCGTTAATCCGAGACCGCCGCGCTGGCCTGGTGGCGCCAGGCCCGACGATAGGAGCGCGCCTTCGGTGTGACTGGCGAACAGCGGCCGACCCCCCAATCCGTAGGGGCTGCACCCGGCCGCAATCGCAAGTCAGTCGGGCGGAAATGCCGGAAATGCCCGGAAATTCCCCGCATCACTGACGGCAGTGCTGGCACCTCGGGTGTTGGTCGCGGTTGCTGCTAATGCGCGTGGTGGCTGGCACCGAAGCGATGGATATGCAGCGGCGCCTTGGCGAGGCCGGGACAGAAGGCGCCGACCACCTTCTCCAGCCGCTGGTAGAGATTCTTGGCCGGCGCCGTGATCTTCTCGCGCCGCACGCGTGACGCCTCGGCCTTGGCGGCGAGGCTGGCAAGATCGACGGTGAGCAGCTTGCGGTCCTGCACGACCATGCGGCCGCCGATCATGACCGAGTGCACCGCTGTGCCGTCCTCGGTGTGGACCAGGGCATTCACTGGATCGTTGGTCGGGATCCAGTTGATGTGGTGCAGGTCGAGGAAGACGATGTCGGCCTTGTAGCCCGGTGCAATGCGGCCGATCTCCTTGTGCAGGCCGAGCGCCCGCGCGCTGCCTTCGGTCGCGGCGCGCAAGGCCTCCTGGGTGGTGACCCAGCGCTCGTGGTCGGGGCCCTGGACCTTGGAGGCGAACGAGGAAAGCCGCATCGCCTCGTACATGTTCTGATTGTCCGAGCAGCTCGCGCCATCGGTGCCGATGCCGACATTGATGTCGGCCGACAGCATGCCGCGCATATCGGCAAGGCCGTTGCCCAGCCGCATGTTGGAGCCGGGATTGTGCGCCACCGAGGCGCCGCGGTTGCCCAGGCGCTTCATGTCCTCGTTGTCCAGCCAGACGCCGTGGGCGACGGTGAACTTCTCGTTGACCAGGCCGAGGTCGTCCATGTGGGCGGCGAGCGACTTGCCGTAGCGCTGGTAGCCCGCCACGACCTGGACCTTGGATTCGGCGACGTGGCTGTGGATGCCGACGTCGTATTCGCGCGCGAGGTTGCGACAGGCGACCAGGAAGTCGTCGCTGCAATGGTGAGGAATGGTCGGCGCCACGGCGAGTGAGACCTTCTCGAACGGCCACTTCTGCAGCGCCTTGTTCATCTGCTTGGTGGTGGCCTTCCACGGCGCGTAGCGGAAGCTCTCGACCTCCTTCTGCAGCGACGGCGACAGCCGCTCCATCAGGCCGGGGATGGCATCGAAGAAGGTGATGTCGGCCACCATCGGCGCCAGCACGGCGCGCATGCCGACCTCCTCGTAGGCGCGGGCGATGGCGGAGAGGCCGTCGACCGACGGCAGGGGGAATTCGGCGGCAAGGTCGTAGGCCGCGGTGCAGCCCTTCAGCACCATCTCCGACGCGCCGATCATGGCCGACAGGTACTTGTCCTCGAGCGTGCGGCCACCGTTCACCCACGAGCTCGCCGTCAGCAGCAGCTCGAGCGACCAAAGATCGCCCATGCCCTTGCCGAGATTGCCGGGGCTGTGGGTGTGGGCGTTGATCAGGCCGGGATGCATCAGCCGGTGCTTGGCGTCGATCACCGTGGCGCCGGCGGGCGCGGCGAGTCCCGGCCGGCCGATCTCGGCGATGGTGTCGCCCTTGATCAGGATGTCGACGGGTTGGGCGGACCGCTTGGCGATGTCCAAGAGCTTGCCGCCGCGGATGATGGTGTAGGGGTGCTTGGTCTTGCTGGCCATGACCGATAGTCTCGCAGACATCGTGCCAGAGGAGAACGCCATGAAGTTCGAAGGCGGATGCTATTGCGGCAAGGTGCGCTACGCGGCCGAAGGCGAGCCGATGCTGAAGGCGCAGTGCCACTGCCGTGAATGCCAGTACATCACGGGCGGCGCGCCCAACATGTTCATGATCGTGAAGCCCGAGGAGTTCAAATACACCAAGGGCACGCCGAAGCAGTTCGCCAGGAGCGACCTCGAGAAGCCGGTGACGCGCGAGTTCTGCCCCGATTGCGGCACGCACCTGGTAACCCGGCCGCAGCGCCCGGTCGCGGTGGTGAAGGTGGGCACGCTCGACGATCCCAAGCTGTTCGGCGGTCCGAAGATGGCGATCTACACGATCGACAAGCAGCCGTTCCACCAGATCCCCGACGGGATCCCGACCTTCGAACGGCTGCCGCAGCGCTGAAACCAAAACCGCTGAAAAGCAAAACCCCCGGACAAGCCGGGGGTCGTGTTCGGTGGAGAGGGTGAGGGCTAGTAGCCCTCGCGCTCCATGCGCTTGCGCATCAGCTTGCGGGTCCGGCGGATCGCTTCGGCGCGCTCGCGGGCGCGGCGCTCGGAGGGCTTCTCGTAGTTGCGGCGGAGCTTCATCTCTCTGAAGATCCCTTCGCGCTGCATCTTCTTCTTCAGAACGCGCAGCGCCTGATCGACGTTGTTTTCACGAACGAGAACCTGCACTTCGATCGCTTCCTTCCAATGCATGGTGGGGGCGCCCCGGAAACGGCTCCGGGGGCAATTAGGAGGCGGCGGTGGTATCACAGGCAAAGACCCTTGGGAAGCCCGGGAAACCCCCTATATTTCCCGTGATGACCGCTGAAAATAGCCCCAATTCGGCCATTCCGCCCAGTTCCCCGGGCGACCCGGACGCCGATTCGCGCGACCAGCTGGCCGATGCCGTGGCCGCCGAGGCCGCTTTCGACGGCTGGAGCCGGGCCGCCCTGGCCGCCGCTTCGCGCCGCCTGGAGTTGCCCACGGGCGAGGCCGAGCGGCTGTTCCCGGGCGGTCCGATCGAGGTCCTGACCTTCTTCAGCGAGCGTGCCGACCGCCGCACGGTAGCCGACATGGAGGCCGAGGGCGTCGCCAGCCTCAAGATCCGCGACCGCATCAAGCAGGCGGTGCGCATCCGGCTGGAGCGGCATGGCGCGGGCCGCGAGGCCTCGCGCCGTGCGCTGGCGCTGCTGTCGCTGCCGTTCAATGCGCCGCTCGCCATGCGCCTGCTCTACAGGACTGTCGATGCCATGTGGTACGCCGCCGGCGACACCAGCACCGATTTCAACTTCTACACCAAGCGGGCGACCTTGGCGGGCGTCTGGTCCTCGACCCTGCTCTATTGGCTGAACGACCGGTCGCCGGGCAGCGAGGCGACCTGGGGTTTCCTCGACCGGCGCATCGACGACGTCATGAGGATCGAGAAGCTGAAGAGCCAGCTGAAGTCGTGGACGGGCTCCTCGGTCAGGACCGCTTCAAGAAGGTAACATGCCCCATCTTGCGGCCGGGCCGCGGCGTCGTCTTGCCGTAGAGGTGCAGCCGAGCCGTCGGATCGGCTAGGTAGCGCAGCCAGTCGTTGGCCTCCTCGCCGATCAGGTTCTGCATGCGTGACGACATCAGCACATCCACCGGCCCCAGCGGCAGGCCGCAGATCGCCCGCACCAGCTGCTCGAACTGGCTGGTGGCGCAGGCATCGATGGTCCAGTGCCCTGAATTGTGCGGCCGCGGCGCCATCTCGTTGGCCAGCACGCGGCCATCCTTGGCGACGAACATTTCCAGCGCCACCAGGCCCACGAGGTCGAGCCCGTTCGCCAGCTCGATGCCGTAGCGCTTGGCCGTCGCCTCGATGCCGGCGGGCAGGCCCGACGGCACGGTGGTGGTGCGCAGGATGCCGTCGCGGTGATCGTTGACGCCGATCGGGAAGCAGCGCGTCTCGCCGTCGAGCCCTCGCGCCACCAGCACCGACGTCTCGCAGGCGAAATCGACGAGCGCCTCGAGAATGCATTCCCGCCGCTGCAGCTTCTGCCAGGCCGCGGCCAACGCCGCGCGGTCGGCGACCCGGACCTGGCCCTTGCCGTCATAGCCCTCGGTGCAGGTCTTCAGGATGCCGGGCAGCGCCGTTGCCGCGGCGATGTCTGCCTCGCTGCGGATCGCCTGGTGGTCGGCCGTGCTGAGGCCGCGCGTGCGGAAGAACTCCTTCTCGCGCAGCCGGTGCTGGGCGATGTGGATGGGCTTCACGCCCGGCCGCACCGGCTTGTGGCTGAGGCATTCGGCCACGGTCGCCTCGGGCACGTTCTCGAACTCGTAGGTGATGACGTCGACCTGGGCCGCGAAGCGGGCGAGGGCCGCCTTGTCGTCGTAGGCGCCGCGGAGGTGGGCCGCGGCGACATCGCCGCCGATCGAGTGCTCCTCCGGCGAATAGACGATGGAGCGATAGCCCAGCTGCGCGGCCGCCAGCGCGGTCATGCGGCCCAACTGGCCGCCGCCCAGGATGCCGATGGTCGAACCCGGGGGCAGGGGGCTGGTCGAACTCATCGTCTAGCGGTGCGGCGATGTCGGCTCGTCGGCGGGCGCCTTGGCGACCGCATTGGTCTGGCGGGCGCGCCATTTTTCGACACTGGACATGATCTTGGCATCGCCAAGACCGACGATGCTGGCGGCCAGAAGCGCCGCATTGATCGCTCCAGAGCGGCCGATCGCCAAGGTGCCGACGGGGATGCCGGCCGGCATCTGGACAATGGAAAGAAGGCTGTCCTGGCCCTTGAGCGCTGCGCTTTCGACGGGCACGCCCAGGACCGGCAGGGCCGTCATGGACGCGGTCATGCCGGGCAGGTGGGCGGCGCCCCCGGCGCCGGCGATGATCACCTTGAGGCCGCGCCCCTTGGCAGCGGCGGCGTAGCTCATCATGCGCTTGGGGGTGCGATGGGCCGAGATGATGCGGGCCTCGAAGGGCACGCCCAGCGCCTCGAGGGTCTCGGCGGCATGGCGCATGGTCGCCCAATCCGATTGGCTGCCCATGATCAGGCCGACCGCCGGTTTGGGCGGCGGACGGCGGTGCGCTTTCTTGGCCATGCTCTTCTCAGGCGATGATATCGGGAATCAACTGGCTTTCCAGCCTGAGGATCTGGTCCTTCAGCCCAAGCTTGCGCTTCTTCAGCCGCTGCAGCTGAAGCTGGTCGAACGGCGGTTTCTCCAGAAGCCGGTCGATCACCTCGTCGAGGTCGCGGTGCTCGCTCTTCAAGGCTTCAAGCTTGGCCTTGATCGTCTCGGCGTCCAGCGGCTCCGATGGAGGATTGCTCATGCTCTAGCCACCTTGCGCCCCGCCGTGTACCCCTTCGCCCGGCCAAAGGGAAGCACCGAAGGTGTCCGATTTTCTGCCCCATCCGTTCTGGAATTTCTCGCTCGAGCTCTATGCCGGCGAGGGCGTGGCCGAGGCCTGCCTCGACCTGCAGGAGCGGCGCGGCTGCGACGTGAACATATTGCTGTTCTGCTGCTGGCTCGGCGCCTCCGGCCGGCCGACGCTGACGGCCGATCGCCTGCGCACAATCCTGAAGGCAAGCGATGCCTGGCAGGCCGAGATCGTGCGGCCCTTGCGCGCGGTGCGCCGGCTGTTGAAGGACCGGCCGTGGCCGGAGGCGCTGCCCGAGACCGTCGACGCCGTGCGCCGCCGCGTCGCCGACGCCGAGCTCGCGGCCGAGCATGCCGAGCAGATCAAGCTCGCGAGCCTGCATTCCCCGCCCGCCGATCGCGACCGGCCGCTCGAGAAGCGCCTGCGTGCCGCGGTCGGGAACCTCGGCGTCTATGCCGTCTGTCTTGGCGTCGTGCCCGATGCCAAGGACCGCGCCGCTGTCGTGGCGCTGGTGCGCGGCACCTTCCCGACGCTTACCGCGGACGAGATCACCAAGGTCGTCGGCTAAAGCACATTCCGTTCGGCTGATTCCAGCCGAACGGAATGTGCCTGCTGCAACGACTAACACCGGTGGGCGCATTTCCAGTCGGTTGGAACCGCGCGCGGTTCCAACTGACTGGAAATCGCTCTAGCTCCAGCGCTTGACCGTGCTGGTATCGAGGTCGAACAGGTCGAGCACGCGGCCCACCGTGTGATCGACAATGTCGTCGAGCGTCTCGGGCTTGTTGTAGAAGGCGGGCACCGGCGGCGCGATGATGGCGCCCATCTCCGAGAGCGCCAGCATGTTGCGCAAATGGATGGAGTGCAGCGGCGTCTCGCGTGCCAGCAGCACCAGGCGGCGGCGTTCCTTCAGGACGACGTCGGCGGCGCGGGTCAGCAGGTTCGACGTGATGCCATTGGCGATCTCGCCCAGGCTGCGCATCGAGCAGGGTGCCACGATCATGCCGATGGTGCGGAACGAGCCGCTGGAGATCGCCGCCGCGAGGTCGTCGACGCGATAGGTTGCATGCGCCAAACGACGCACCTCGGCGACCTTCATCGCGGTCTCATGGCCCAGCGTGACTTCGGCCGTGCGGGTCATCACCAAGTGGCTTTCGACAGGCAACTTCTTCAGCGCCTGCAGCAGGCGCACGCCGTAGATCACGCCGGAAGCCCCTGAAATACCGACAACGAGCCGCGATGGTTCAGCCATGCTGACCATCTTGCCGGGTTATGCACAGGGCGGAAAGGGCGCTCGATTCGACGTGACTCCCTGCAACACAGGAGTCACAGTTGTCCGTCCGCAACCCTCTAGGAGGTCGCCCGTGAGCACCGTGGACCATATCGAAGCGCTCAAGGCCAAGCATGCTTCCCTTGAGCAAGCGATCGATCAGGAGAACATGCGCCCGCATCCCGATGACGATGCGATCTGCAGCCTCAAGAAGCGCAAGCTGCAAATCAAGGACGAGATTGTTCGTCTGACCGCCTCCGCCACCCGACATTGACCATCGAGCCTGCCGACTGAACCGCGCGCGAGAACGCTCGCGCGCGTTCAGTTGAGCTTGTGCAGATTGACGGTCCAGGAAACCGGACCGAAGGCGCCGTGCGAGGTGCCGCTGCACTGCGCCACGTTGTCGATCCCGCGATGGCACACCAGCTGGTCGGCGAACCAGCGCGAGCCGTCATTGCAGGTCGAATCGCTGTCGCGTACCCGCAGCATCGAGCCTTCGAAGCGGGCCTGCGCCCGGGTGCGGCAGGCGGTGCGGCCGCGCCGCCATTCGAGCTGGCCGTTGCCGTTGGCGTCGAAGCAGTAGGACGATATGCCGGCCTGCATCTGCATCGGCTCATGGCGGAACGGATCGGTGCGCCAGCAGCCCGACATGAACGAGTAGTCGTTGGTCGGAGGCGGCAGGCGCAGCCGATCGTCGTTGGGCCGGGTCTGGCGCGGCTGAGGCGGCGGCGGTGCCGGCGTAGGCTTGGGCTGCGGCTGGGCCTGCGGAGGCGCGGGCGGCGGCGCCAATGCCACTTGCGGCAGCTTGGGCGGCTCGGGCGGCCTGCACTCGGCGATGCGCTTCTTGAGCTCAGCCTCGACCAGCGACAGCTCGACCTTGAGCACGCGCTCGCGCGACTGCTCGGTGGCATACGCGGCCTTCAACGCCGGCAGGGGATCGGGCGGTGGTTCCGCCGCGGGCGGGGCATCGGGTCCTTCGCGCGTCGCCAGTGCCAGGCCGGGATCGGCGGGCAGCACTTCGCGCAGCAGCCAGGCCGCACCCAGCAGCAGGAACAGCAACGGCAGGGCGAGCAGCAGCGTGCGAAACCAGGGGATCGTCGCAGCCGTCGAGCGCACGATGGGCAGGGCCGGCGGTGCCTGGAGCACGGTCCGGCGCATCGGCGCTTCCGTCGCGGGCTTGGGTGCCGCCGCGGGCAACATCGGCGGCAGCAGCGAGGCGGCTGCGTCCTTCTCATAGCCCCAGCAGACGATCACCGGTCGGTCGCCGACCAGGAAGATGAAGGAGGGCGCTGGCGCCCGGGCGGCGAGCTGCAGCGACAGCCCGACCACGCCCATGTCCTCGCGCGCGCCGGCACCGGCCAGCGTGTCGCCAAGGCGGCGGATGTCGGCCAGCCCGCGCTCGACCGTTTGCAGGGCCTCGGCGCGGCGTTCGGTATCGAGCGCCGACAGCGGCTGCACTGGGCCCTGCCAGTCGGCGTACCAGTCGATCGCCTTGCCGTCCTCGTGCAGCTGCGGATCGGCCAGCAGGCCCGCCGCCTCGTCGCCCAGGCGGCGGCGCACCACCCGGCGCAGTTGCGGGGCGGCGTTGTGCAGCGGCTCGCCGCGCACCCCCAGGGGGCGCACGCCGCTCCGCGTCGTCGCGATCAACGTGGTCTGGCCGGCCATTCCGCCCCGAAAATAGCCGGCCGATTATGGCGACGCGATGATTTCAATTTCAGCGGGCCGGAGGCTGGCGCGCTCCCCGCTAGACCTCTTTCGCCCAGTCGCGCAGGACGAACTTCTGGACCTTGCCGGTCGAGGTCATGGGCAGGTCGCGGAAGACGATGTAGCGCGGGCACTTGTAGGAGGCGAGGTGGGCGCGGCAGTGGGCGATGATGTCGTCGGCGGTGGCGGCGGCGCCGGGTTTCAGCATGACGAAGGCGCAGGGCGTCTCGCCCCATTTCTCGTCGGGCTTGGCGACCACGGCGACATTGGCGACCGCGGGATGCTCGATGATCACGCCCTCGACCTCGATGGTCGAGATGTTCTCGCCGCCCGAGATGATGATGTCCTTGGAACGGTCGCGCAGCTCGATGTAGCCGTCCTCGTGCAGCACGCCGAGATCGCCGGAGTGGAACCAGCCGTGCTCGAACGCCTCGCGTGTCGCCTTGGGGTTCTTGAGGTAGCCCTTCATGGTGAGATTGCCGCGGAACATCACCTCGCCCATGGTGGCGCCGTCGCGCGGCACCTCCTTCATAGTCGTCGGATCCATCACGGTGACGCCATCCTCGGCGGCATAGCGCACGCCCTGCCGCGCCTTGAGCTGAGCACGCTCATGGCTCGGCCGTTCATCCCATTCGTCATGCCAGGAGCAGATCGTGGCCGGCCCGTAGACCTCGGTGAGGCCATAGACGTGGGTGACGCGGAAGTTCTCCTTCTCCAGCGCCTCCAGCACGGCGGCGGGCGGTGGCGCCGCCGCAGTCATGAACTCGACGCGCCGGCCGAGCGGCTGGCGTTCGGCCGGCGTGGCGTTGATGATGAACTGCATGACGATCGGCGCGCCGCACATGTGCGTGACGTCGTGCGCTACCAGGGAGTCGTAGATCGCCTTGGCATTGACGCGGCGCAGGCAGACCGAGGTGCCGGCGACCAGGGCCAAGGTCCAGGGGAAGCACCAGCCGTTGCAATGGAACATCGGCAGCGTCCAGAGATAGACCGGATGGATGCCCATCGCCCATTGCGTGGCGTTGCCGTAGGCCGAGAGCGCCGCGCCGCGATGGCTGTAGACCACGCCCTTCGGGTTGCCCGTCGTGCCCGAGGTGTAGTTGAGCGAGATCGCGTTCCATTCGTCGGCCGGATATTTCCAAGCGTAATCGCTCTCGCCGGTGACCAGAAATTCTTCGTAGGTCGTGTCGCCGATCTGGGCGCGGTCCTCGCACAGGGGGTCGTCGATGTCGACCACCAGCGGCTGGACCTTGGCGATCGCCAGCGCCTCGGTCACGACGCGATGGAACTCGCGGTCGACCAGCAGCACCTTGGTCTCACTGTGGTCGAGGATGAAGGCGATCATCGCCGCATCGAGCCGTGTGTTCAGCGAGTTGAGCACGCCGCCGGTCATCGGCACGGCGAAATGCGCCTCGTACATCTCGGGGATGTTGGGCGCCATGATGGCGACGGTATCGCCAATGCCGATGCCGACCTTCTCCAGCGCCGAGGCGAGCTTTCGGCAGCGCGCATATGTCTCGGCCCAGCTCTGCCGCCGCGCCCCATGGATCAGCGCGATGCTGTCGGGATAGACGGCGGCGCTGCGCTCGATGAACTGCAGCGGCGTCAGGGCGGCGTAGTTGGCCGGCGTCTTGTCGAGGTCGCGTTCGTAGATGTTGGCCGACAGGTGAGGCGCCTTGTGCAGCGCCGGCCGTGCCGACGGCATGCGCGTCACCGACGCGCGGTTCTTGACCGGACGACGCAACGCGGGCCGCGCGACGGGCTTGGGGGCCGCCGCCTTCTTTTTGGCGGCCGGCTTGCGGGCGGCCGGCCTCTTTGCCTTGCCGGCCTTTCGTGTCGGCTTTCTGCCTTTGCCCGACCCTGTCGTCGATTTCTTCTTGGCCATGCTCGCTTCCCGTTTTCCGACGCCGCGCACTTTCACACAAAGGACCGGGTGTTCTCTAGTTTTTCCTTGGCTACCATCGGCCCATGAGTTCCATCCTGCTGGCGCCCGGCGCCGTGCCGCTGGCCGTCTGGCGCGAGGTCTATCGCGGCGCTGAGGTCACCCTCGAGCCGGCGAGCTACGGCGTGATTGAGCGGTCGGCGCGCGCCGTCTCGACCATCCTCGCCAGGGGCGAGCCGGTCTATGGCATCAACACCGGCTTCGGAAAGCTCGCCAGCGTGCGCATCGATGCGGCCGACCTCGAGAAGCTGCAGCGCAACATCGTGCTGTCGCACGCCGCCGGCGTCGGCCCGCCGATGCCGGTTCCCGTCGCGCGCCTGATGATGGCGCTGAAGTTCGCCAGCCTGGCGCAGGGCGCGTCCGGCGTGCGCAGCGAGACGGTGCGCCTGCTCGAGGCGCTGCTGGACAAGGGCCTGACGCCGGTGGTGCCGAGTCAGGGTTCGGTCGGCGCGTCTGGCGATCTCGCGCCGCTTGCCCACATGTCGGCGACGCTGCTCGGCGTCGGATCCTTCTTCATCGACGGCGCCGTGGTGCCCGCCGGCCGCGCGCTCGCCGAGGTCGGCCTGGCGCCGCTGGTGCTGGGCGCCAAGGAGGGGCTGGCGCTGCTGAACGGCACGCAGTTCTCGACCGCCTACGCGCTTGCCGCCCTGTTCGAGACCGAAATGCTGTTCGGCTCGGCCCTGGTCACCGGCGCGCTGTCGACCGACGCCGCCCGCGGCTCCGATGCGCCGTTCGATCCGCGCATCCACGCGCTGCGCCGGCATGCCGGCCAGGCCGAAGCGGCCAGCGCCTTGCGCCGCCTGATGGAGGGCTCCGCCATTCGCGTCTCGCATCTCGTGGGCGACGAGCGCGTGCAGGATCCGTATTGTCTGCGCTGCCAGCCTCAGGTGATGGGGGCCGCGCTCGACATCCTGCGCCACGCGGCCGCGACGCTCGAAACCGAGGCCAACGGCGTCACTGACAATCCGCTGATCTTCGCCGACACCGGCGAGGCGCTATCAGGCGGCAACTTCCACGCCGAGCCCGTGGCCTTCGCCGCCGACATCATGGCGCTGGCGTTGTGCGAGATCGGCTCGCTCGCCGAGCGGCGCATCGCCATGCTGGTCGATCCCGCACTGTCGGGCCTGCCGGCGTTCCTGACGCCGAGGCCCGGCCTCAACTCCGGCTTCATGATCCCCCAGGTTACCGCGGCCGCGCTCGTCGCCGAGAACAAGCAGCGCGCCCATCCCGCCAGCATCGATTCGATCCCGACCTCGGCCAACCAGGAGGATCACGTCTCGATGGCCGCGCACGGCGCGCGCCGCCTGCTGGAGATGGCGGACAATTGCCGGTCGATCCTCGGCATCGAGCTTTTGGCGGCGGCGCAGGGCTGCGACTTCCATCATCCGCTCACCTCCAGCCCCATGCTCGAGCGGGTGCGCGCGCTGGTGCGCCGGCACGTGCCGCATCTCGACGACGACCGCCACTTCCAGCCCGATCTCGCACGCGCGTCCGACCTCGTCGGTCGCGGCGCGCTGATCGATGCGATCGACGCTGATATCCTGCCGACCTTCGACCGGAGTGCCTCATGACCATGCGTATCGACAATGCCCGCACCGTCCGCGCGCCGCGCGGGACCGAACGCTCGGCCAAGAGCTGGCTGACCGAGGCGCCGCTGCGCATGCTGATGAACAACCTCGATCCCGAGGTCGCCGAGAAGCCGGGCGAGCTGGTGGTCTATGGCGGCATCGGCCGCGCCGCGCGCGACTGGCAGAGCTTCGACCGCATCGTCGCCGCCCTGCGCGATCTCGAGGCCGACGAGACGCTGCTGGTGCAGTCGGGCAAGCCGGTCGGCATCTTCCGCACCCACGCCGACGCGCCGCGGGTGCTGATCGCCAACTCCAACCTGGTGCCGCGCTGGGCGACCTGGGAGCATTTCAACGAGCTCGATCGCAAAGGTCTCATGATGTTCGGCCAGATGACGGCGGGCTCGTGGATCTACATCGGCAGCCAGGGCATCGTGCAAGGCACCTACGAGACCTTCGTCGAGATGGCGCGCCAGCACTATCAAGGCGACTTGAGCGGCCGCTGGATCCTGACTGCGGGGCTGGGCGGCATGGGCGGCGCGCAGCCGCTCGCCGCAACCATGGCCGGCGCGTCGTGCCTTGCCGTCGAATGCCGGCCGAGCAGCATCGAGTTCCGCCTGCGCACCGGCTATCTCGACCGCCAGGCCCGGGACCTCGACGAGGCGCTGGCGATCATCGGCCAGGCGACCAAGGAGAAGAAACCCGTGTCGGTTGGCCTTCTCGGCAACGCGGCCGACGTGCTGCCCGAGCTGCTGCGCCGCGGCGTCAGACCCGACTGTCTCACCGACCAGACCTCGGCGCACGATCCGGTCAACGGCTACCTGCCCAAGGGATGGACGCTGGCGGAGTGGGAAGCCAAGCGCGCCAACGCGCCCGACGCAGTCGCCAAGGCGGCCAAGCAATCGATGGCGGGACACGTGCGCGCCATGCTCGAGTTCCACAAGCTCGGCGTGCCGACCGTCGACTATGGCAACAACATCCGCCAGATGGCGCTGGAGGAGGGCGTGGCCGACGCGTTTAGCTTCCCGGGCTTCGTGCCGGCCTACATCAGGCCGCTGTTCTGCCGCGGCATCGGGCCGTTCCGCTGGGCCGCGCTGTCGGGCGATCCCGAGGACATCTATCGCACCGACGCCAAGGTGAAGGAGCTGATGCCGGGCAACACCCATCTGCACAACTGGCTCGACATGGCGCGCAAGCGCATCAAGTTCCAGGGCTTGCCGGCGCGCATCTGCTGGGTCGGGCTGGGCGACCGCCATCGCCTGGGGCTCGCCTTCAACGAGATGGTGGCCAAGGGCGAGCTCAAGGCGCCGGTCGTGATCGGCCGCGACCATCTCGATTCGGGCTCGGTCGCCAGCCCCAACCGCGAGACCGAAAGCATGCGCGACGGCTCGGACGCGGTGTCGGACTGGCCGTTGCTGAACGGCCTGCTGAACTGCGCCTCGGGCGCCACCTGGGTGTCGCTGCATCACGGCGGCGGCGTCGGCATGGGCTTCTCGCAGCATGCCGGCATGGTGATCGTATGCGACGGCACGCCGGAGGCGGCCAAGCGCATCGAGCGCGTGCTGTGGAACGACCCCGCGACAGGCGTGATGCGCCATGCCGACGCGGGCTATGAGGACGCGATCGCCTGTGCGAAGGAGAAGGGGTTGAAGCTGCTCAACATCTGATGATCTCGAGAGGTAATGGGCCATGATGGACAAAGGTCATTGGCGCCGCCTGCTCGCCGTATCGAGCGTGGTGTTGCTGGCCGGCTGTAGCTGGTTCGGCGACAGCGCGCCCGTCGGCAGGGCGCGGCCCGGCGCCGATCGCAGCATCGCGCCGACAGGGACCCTGCCTTCGGCCTCACCCGGCCAGGGCGCCCCGCAGGGTGTCGCTCCGGTCGACGAGACGCGCGGATCGACCCCCGTGATCGGCTCGGTGGTTGCGGGCAAAGGCGGACAGAAGGCGCAGAAGGACGCCGAGGAGAAGGCGGCGGTCGAACGCGATGCCAAGGCGCGCGAGCAACGTGCCGCCCAGGATGCCGCCGAGCGCGACGCCAAGGCGAAGCAGCAGTCCGCGCCGCCGCAAGCGACGCCGGTCGCTGTACCTGCGTCTCCCGAAGCTGCGCCAGCACAGCCCAAGCCATAACGCGTCAGCGCTGCGCCGCCAGCGCTTCGACGCGGATCTCCTCGGTAAGACGGGCTTTCAGCGCCATGAACTCGGGCGAGGTCTTGATGGTGTAATGCCTGGGATGCGGCAGGTCGGTCGCGACCTCGCATTTGATGCGGCCCGGGCGGGCGCTGAACACCACGACGCGATTGGCCATGAAGATCGCTTCGTCGATGTCGTGGGTGACGAACAGCACGGTTGTGCGGGCGGACTCCCAAATGCCGAGTAGCAGCTCCTGCATCAGGAGCCTGGTCTGGTTGTCCAACGCGCCGAACGGCTCATCGAGCAGCAGGATCTTGGGATCGTTAGCGAGCGCGCGGGCGATCGCCACACGCTGCTGCATGCCGCCGGAGAGCTGCTTGGGATAGTGATCCTCGAAGCCGCCGAGGCCCATGCGGGCAATGAAGCGGTCGACGATGTCGCGCTGCTCGGCCATCGCCATTCCCTTCTCGCGCAGGCCGAAGCAGATGTTCTGGCGAACGGTCAGCCAGGGAAACAGCGTATAGCTCTGAAAGACCACGCCGCGGTCGGCACCGGGGCCGCTGATCGGCGCGTCGTCGAGCAGGATCTCGCCGGTCGAAGGCTCTTCCAGGCCGGCGACCAGCCGCAGCAATGTGGACTTGCCGCAGCCCGACGGGCCCAGCACGGTGATGAAGTCGTTGTCGGCGATGTCGAGGTTCACCGGGCGCAGGGCCTCGGTTGGTGCCGCGTGGCGGCGCAGGCCGGGGAAGGTCTTGCCGACATTGCGGATCGAGAGCCGGCTCATCGCAGGAAGCTCCAGGCGAACAGGCGCTGGTTGGCCTTCTTGAACAGCAGGTCCGACGCCAGGCCGACCAGGCCGATCACCACGATGCCGGCGATGATGTGGTCGGTCGCCATCAGCGCCTGGCTGTCGGTGATCATGTGGCCGATCCCCGACGAGGCGCCGATCAGTTCGGCGACGATGATGTAGGTCCAGCCCAGCCCCAGCACCTGGCGCAGCGCCTCGGCGATCTCGGGCGCCGCTCCCGGCAACAGGACGCGGCGGACCACGCCGCGGTCGCTGCAGCCCAGCGTATAGGCCGCCTCGACGAGGTCGCGGCGCGTGCCGCTCACGATCATGGTGACCATCAGCGTGAGCTGGAAGAAGCAGCCGATGAAGATCACGGTGAGCTTCTGCGCCTCGCCGATACCGACCCACAGGATCAGGAGCGGGATGAAGGCCGACGCCGGCAGGTAGCGTGCGAAGGAGACGAACGGCTCGAAGAACGCCTCGATCGGCTTGTAGGCGCCCATGGCGATGCCGAGCGGCACGCCGATCAGCGCTGCCAGCACGAAGCCGCCGACGACACGCCAGATCGTCATGCCGACGTCGTAGACGAAGCCCTGGGTCGCGAACAGGTCCCAGCCCGACTGAAGGGTCTGCCAGGGCGAGGCGAGGAAATGCCTGGGGACGGCGCCACTCCAGGTCAGCAGGAACCACAGCGCAACGAAGCCCACGAAGAAGGCGACGCCGAGCGCGATGCGCCGCTCGCGCGTCACTGGGACGAGCAGCTTCATCGACGCTTTCGCTCCTCCCCGGCGAAGCTGGGGAGGTGTCGGCGCCTTACGCCGACGGAGGGGTCATGAGCATCAACATTGGTGCTCATGACCCCTCCGCCCGCGAAGACGCGGGGGCCTCCCCTTCGCGGCATCTGCGAAGGGGAGGAAGTGTGTTGGGATGGCATGTCCTCAGTTCAGGAAGGACGTGTCGAACAGCGTGTCCATGTTCGCGGGTGGCGCCTTGATCACGCCGATCTCCAGCAGCAGGGCCGCCGCCTCCTTGTTGAAGGCCTGGAGCTCGCCGTTGAAGAACTTCTTGTTGGCCTCGCGGTCGGCCCACTTGAGCTTGGACTGAGACTTCTCGAACTGCTCGGCCGTCTGCTTGACGTCGGCGCCCATGATGGTGAAGGCCTTGGTCTTGTCCTTGGCGATCATGTCGAGCGCCTGGAAGTAGCTCTCGATCAGCGCCTTCACCGCCTTGGGATTCTCCTTGATGAACTTGGGCGTGCAGCCGAAGGTGTCGAACACGATCGGGTATTGCAGCGAATCGGCGATGAGCTTGCCCGATTCCGGCTTGTCGCGCACCAGCCCGAGATAGGGCTCATAGGTGACGGCCGCGTCGAGGTTGCCGGTGCCGGCGACGAAGGCGTTGGCGGCGGGCGCGGGCTCCAGCGTCACCAGCGTCACGTCCTTCAGCGACAGGCCGTTCTTCTTGAGGACCGACGCCAGGAAGAAGTGCGGGGCGGTACCCGGTGCCGATGCCGCGACCGTCTTGCCCTTGAGGTCGGCGACCTTGGCGATGGCCGGCCGCGCCACGATGCCGTCGGAGCCCATGCCCTGGTCCATCTTGAAGAGCTGGGTCGTGGCGACTCCGTTCGCGTTCCACACGATCCACGTTTCCGCAGTGGTGGCGGCGCACTGGATGTCGCCCGAGGCGATGGCGAGATGGCGGTCCTTCTGCGGGATCTTCTGGATGGTGACGTCGAGGCCATTGGCCTTGAAGATGCCGGCCTCCTTGGCAAGCGTCAGCGGCGCGAAGCCCGTCCAGCCCGAGATGCCAATAGCGACCTTGGTGTCTTGCGCATGCGCGGCGGCGGCCGAGGCAAGAACGCCGCAGATCGCGACGGTGCGGATCAGGAAACGACTGGATTTCGACATCGGAGACTCCTCTCGGCCGTGATGGCAGCACAAAGCATGCCACGCGACGCTACTCCAGCTTGATATCGAGCTCCTTGATCAGGGCAGTGAAGTAGGCCTTGTCGTCGGCGACCTGGCGCGTGAAGTCGGCCGGCGACTGGTGATGAGCGTACTGCGCCACCAGCAGGAGCTTCTCCTGCATGTCGGGCGTCGCGGCGATGCGCGCAACCTCGCTGGAGATGCGCTCGGCGATGGCGGATGGCAAGCCCTTGGGCGCGAACAGGCCGAACCAGGCGCGGTTGGCGAAGCCCTTCAGGTCGAGCCCGACTTCCTGCGCGGTCGGCACGTCCGGCAGGTCGGCCAGCCGCACCTTGGCGTCGACCAGCACCGTGCGCACCTTGCCGGCCTTGGCGTAGGGCACGAAGGAAGGATCGAACACCATCTGGATGCGGCCGTCGAAGATGTCACCGGTGGCATCGACGATGGTCTTGTAGGGCGCGTGCTGCATCTTGATGCCGGCAGTGCGCGTCAGCACTTCGCCGGTGAGGTGGGTGATGGTGCCGAGCCCCGACGAGCCGAACCAGTACTTGCCCGGGTTCTGCTTGGCCAGCGCCACGAATTCGCGCCAGCTATTGGCGCCCAGAGCATTGGTGATGGTGATGGGCAGCAGCGCCGTCGACAGGCGGCAGACCGCGACCAGGTCGTCGGGATTGTAGGGCACTTGGCGAACGCCGGGCGTTATGGCGAGGATCGCGGTCGGCGCCAGCAGGAAGGTGTGGCCGTCGGGTGCACTGTTCGCGACCATCGCCGCGCCGACGCCGCCCGAGGCGCCGGGCTTGTCCTCGACGATCACCTGCTGGCCCAGCGCCGCGCTCAGCCGCTCGCCGTAGAGCCGCGCGACCTGATCGGCCGAGCCGCCGGGACCGTAAGGTACGATCAGCCGGATGGGTTTGTTGGGCCACGCGGCTTGCGCGCGACTGCCCATCGGCACCAGCGCCGCCAGCGCTGCCGCCGTCGCATAGCGACGACCGATCATCCGTTTCCTCCGCCTTCTCGTTGGCGCGAGGATACCGTGCTGGCGGCGCGCCACTCCAGTGGTGCGTCATGATCTTCCGGACCCTTCGGCAGGCTCAGGGCGGGCCGCGAGCCTCTGCCCTGAACGAAGTCGAAGGGTCCGACTCGCTCATGATTCATGAGCGCGCTGGAAGCGCGCGGTCCAGAAGAGCACGAGAAGACTAGCGCTGGCGCAGCCGGTCCGGCCGATACTTCTCCATCACCGCTTCGAGCTGCTCGACGGTGATGTCGAGGGCGATCGCCATTTGCTGCTTCTGGGTATCGGTCGGCGGGCCGATCTGGGAGCGCGGCACGAAACGGTCGGCCGCCTGCTTGACGGCCTCCGGCGTGGTGCCGAGATCCTGTGCGATCTGATCGAAGGGCGGCGTCTTGGCCTCGCCATGCCGGGCGGCGATGACCGCACCAAAGGCCAGGCAGCAGGTCGCCACGACCAACAGGTCCATCAGGCCATAGCGCAGCCGGGGCCGGCGCCGGCGCCGGAGTTCCGGCGGCAGTTCCTGGTTCGGGGCGAGTCTCTGATCCGAGGTCACCCCCGTGTTACGGGCAGGCCGGGCCATCCATCCCCGCGGGTCTTTGGCTTTGTGGGTTCGCGTGCACGGCTCCGGCATATTCAGCGGCGGCTTACTACGACCTTACGAGCGCGAAGGAGTCGAAGAAGCGCCGCGTATCGGGCTGGTTCTCGATCCCGGGGCCGCCGGTGACCGAAAGCTGGTAGAGGCGATTGCGTTGCCAGTAGATGCGCACGGCCGCGGTGGCGCCGCTTGTCTTGGTCAGCGTGAATTCGCGGCCCTGCGCGCGGCCGAGCGTAAGCTTCTTCTCGCCGCGCAGCGTGTTGCCGGCGGACATTCCGTCGCGCACTTTGTCGAGCATGACGTCGCTCGAGGCCGAGAGCGCGATGCGGTCGGGATAGTCGACGAACGACACGGCATAGGTCGCGGCCGGCAGGTCGACCTTGGCGTCGGTCATGGTGATGGTCTCGCCGGGCCCGGTGATCGGCTGCGTGTTCACGGCCGGCATCCCCGGCATGTCGACACGATAGCGACCGCCTTCGGGGCTGAACGACGTCCAGGCCTGAGCGCCTGCCGCGCCGGCGAATACCAGCGCGACACCGAGCCCGGCGATGAACCGGCTGCGAAACATGGAACTCTCTCCTCAAAACACCTTGGCCATGGTCACACATCCGGATTGCGACGGTCCATGGCCGACGCTAAGCCTTGTCCGGAAAGGGAGGAGATGCCGTCATGGCCGTCGGTGACAAATACCGCGCAGTGCATCAGCGCTCGTTGAGCGACCCCGAGGGCTTCTGGGCCGAGCAGGCCAAAGCAATCGAGTGGAGCCGCTCCTGGGACAAGGTGCTCGACGAGTCCCATGCGCCGTTTTACCGCTGGTTCGCCGGCGGCGAGCTCAACACCTGCCACAATGCACTCGATCGCCATGTCGACAGCGGCCGCGCCGAGCAGACGGCGCTGATCTACGATTCGCCCGTCACCGGCACGAAGAAGCGCTTCACCTATCGCGAGCTGCGCGATCATGTGGCGAAACTCGCGGGCGCCATTGCCGCCCAAGGCGTCGCCAAGGGCAACCGCGTCATCATCTACATGCCGATGATCCCCGAGGCGGTGATGGCGATGCTCGCCTGCGCGCGGCTGGGCGCAGTGCATTCGGTGGTGTTCGGCGGCTTTGCCGCCAACGAGCTCGCCACGCGCATCGACGACTGTTCGCCGAAGCTGGTGCTGACCGCCTCATGCGGCATCGAGCCGGGCCGCATCGTGCATTACAAGCCGCTGCTCGACCAGGCGATCGAGCTCGCCAAGCACAAGATCCCGCGCTGCATCGTCCTCCAGCGGCCGCAGGCCGTGGCGTTCCTGGTGAAGGGCCGCGACCTCGACTGGAACGAAGCGGTGGCGAAGGCAGAGCCGCACGCCTGCGTGCCGGTGAAGGCAACCGATCCGCTCTACATTCTCTACACTTCGGGCACGACGGGCCAACCCAAGGGCGTGGTGCGCGACAATGGCGGTTATGCCGTCGCCCTCGATTGGTCGATGCGCAATCTCTACGGCATCAAGCCCGGCGAGGTCTGGTGGTGCGCCTCCGACGTGGGCTGGGTGGTGGGCCACAGCTACATCGTCTACGGGCCGCTGATCCTGGGCGCGACCACCATCCTCTACGAGGGCAAGCCGGTTGGCACGCCCGACGCCGGCGCCTTCTGGCGCGTGATCTCCGAGCATGGCGCGGTGGCGCTGTTCACGGCGCCCACTGCCTTCCGCGCCATCAAGAAGGAAGACCCCGACGGCAAGCTGCTGAAGCGCTACGATATCTCGAGGTTCCGCACGCTGTTCCTGGCGGGCGAGCGCGGCGATCCGCCGACCATCGAATGGGCGCAGAAGCTTCTCGGCGTGCCGATCGTCGATCACTGGTGGCAGACCGAGACCGGTTGGGCGATCTGCGGCAACTTCGTCGGCTTGGAGCCGATGCCGATCAAGCCGGGCTCGTGCTCGGTGCCAGCGCCGGGCTGGAACCTGCAGGTGCTGGACGAGCAGGGCCAGCCGATCGCCAAGGCGAGCGAGGTCGGCGCGCTTGCCGCCAAGCTGCCGTTGCCGCCGGGCACCTTCCCGACGCTGTGGAACGCCGACGAGCGTTTCCGGCAGGCTTATCTCGCCGACTATCCCGGCTACTACAAGACCGGCGACGCGGGCTTCATCGACCAGGATGGCTATGTCTCGGTGATGACGCGCGTCGACGACGTGATCAACGTCGCGGGTCATCGCCTGTCGACCGGCCAGATCGAGGAAGTGCTGGCCAGCCACAACGACGTCGCCGAATGCGCCGTGATCGGCGTCACCGACGAACTGAAGGGCCAGGTGCCGTTCGGCTTCCTGGTGCTGAAGGCGGGCGTCAACCGGCCGGCCGCGGACACCGTGCGTGAAGTCGTCCAGCTGGTGCGCGACCGCATCGGACCGGTGGCCTTCTTCAAGACCGCCATCGTCGTGCCGCGCCTGCCCAAGACGCGCTCGGGCAAGATCCTGCGCGGTACCATGCAGAAGATCGCCGACGGCGAGGCCTGGAAGATGCCGGCCACCATCGAGGACCCGGCGGCCCTGGAGGAGATCACCGGCGGTCTGAAGACTGCGGGGTATGCTGGCAAGAATTAAGGGAGCGCGGGCCTCTGGCCCGCTCATGATCATGATGCGGGCCAGAGGCCCACGCTCCCGGAAAGAAGGAAGGACAGTAAGATGGCTCTCGATGTGAACCGCTCCGATCTGGTCGTGGGCGTGGTCGGAACCGGCGCCATGGGGCGCGGCATCGCGCAGGTGACGGCGCAAGGCGGCATGAAGGCCATCATGTACGACGCCGCAGCCGGCGGTGCGCAGAAGGCGAAGGCCGCCATTCTCGAGACACTGAAGGGGCTGGTCGCCAAGGGCCGGCTGACCGATGCCGACGTTGCCAAGACAGATGCCAATCTCGGGATCGCAGACAAGCTCGACGACCTCAAGGCCTGTCACGTCGTGGTCGAGGCCGTGTTCGAGAACCTCGAGGTGAAGCAGAAGCTGTTCGGTGAGCTGGAAGCCGTGGTCCCGCCCGAGACCATCCTCGCCTCCAACACTTCGTCGATCCGCATCGCTTCGATCGCGCGCTCGCTGAAGCATCGCGACCGCGTCTGCGGCATGCACTACTTCAATCCCGTGCCGCTGATGAAGCTCGTCGAGGTGATCCGCGCCGCCGACACCGCGCAGTGGGTGGTCGACGCCATGGTGGCGCTGGGCAAGCGCCAAACGCGCGTGCCCGTCGTCGTGGGCGACACGCCGGGCTTCCTGGTCAATCTCGGCGGCACGGCGATCGGCACCGAGGGGCTGCGTATCATGCAGGAAGGTCGCGCGACGCCCTCGCAGATCGACGCGGTAATGCGCGACAGCTGCGGCTTCCGCATGGGGCCGTTCGAGCTGATGGACTTGACGGGCATCGACGTGAACTTCCCGGCGCGCAAGATCATCTACGAGGGCTTCTTCCACGACCGGCGCATGACGCCGAGCCCGTACCACGAGAGCCTCTATGCGGCGGGCCGGCTCGGCCGCAAGACGGGCGGCGGCTGGTACGCCTATGACGCCAAGGGCGCCAAGGTCGATCCCGGCGCCGATCACCTGCCGTCGGTCGTGCCGGCGGCGCGCGTCGTGGTCATGGACAGCCACAACGAGAAGCTGGTCGGTCTGGTGATGGCGGCAGGCGCGCAGGCGCTGGCCGCCGACGACGGCAGGAGTCCCATCCTGGTGGCGCCGATCGGCAAGGACTGCACGACGACGGTGGTCGAGCGCAACCTCGACCCGCGGCGCACCGTCGCCGTCGACCTCACCGGCGATATCGCCAAGCGTCTCACCATCATGACCGCGCCGGGGGCCGACGACCTGGTGCGCGATGCCGCCGCCGCCATCCTGGCGCGCAGCGGCGCCAAGGTGACCTTGATCAAGGACTCGCCCGGCTTCGTCGCCCAGCGCATGTGCGCCATGATCGCCAACCTCGGGTGCGAGATGGCGATGATCGGCATCGCCTCGGCGGCCGACGTCGACACGGCGATGACGCTCGGCCTCAACTATCCGCGCGGGCCGCTGGCGCTGGCCGATTGGCTGGGCGTCCGGGACTGCCACGAGATGCTGGTGCAGCTGCAGGCCATCACAGGTGATGACCGCTACCGGCCGAGCCAGTGGCTGCGGCGCCGCGCGCAGCTGGGGCTGAGCGCGACGACGCTGGACTGAAGGTCAGCCCCAGCGATCGACGACGTAGAGATGCTTCACCCGCCGGCCGTTTCCCGGCGCATTGTTCGGATGCAGGGCGCCGAGCGCGTGCAAGGCGAGCCAAAGGCAGACGAACACCAGGAGAAAGTGAGCCAGCAGGGGCGGCGAGACGAGCGTCGTCGTGGGCAGGGTACGCAGGTAGCCCGACTTGCTGAAGACCTGCGTCACGGCGATGAAGGCGTTGAGGTAGAGCAGGGTCGTGGCGCCGGCGACCCATACGTGACGCCAGTTGCCGGCCAGCCGATGGCGGTAGAGTGCGAGCAGCGTCGGCACGAACACGATCAGCGAGGCGATGCCGATCGCGTGCCCCACGCCGAAGCGCGGGAAGACGATGAGGTAGAGCAACCCGCTGACATTGCCGACGAGCGTCGTCGCAAGGAACAGCGAGGTGACGCCGAACGCCGTCGGCGTGCGGGACGGGCGCAGCAGGACGAGAACGCCGGCGGCGATGCCGATCAGGCTCAGCACCACATGCGCGGTCGTGTAGGTCGACAGCGAGATGCCAGGAAACAAGACACTTCTCCCACGATCCAACACCCACCCGCGCCCTTGATAACCGCGATGGGCATGATCGTGCGTCCGGATTCATTGACTGTGCGACCGGATAACCGGTGGATTGCCACAATCGTGCCTTGATCGGCCGAGGACCCACGTTCCTGTAACGGTTCGACCTTCAATGCCGTCTTCCCAGGAAGAATGGGAGGCAGCGAACCGTGACCAGTGCAACGACAAGCGTCACAACGACAGTAGGCGCATTCGAATCGCCTCGTTTCCTGAAGACGATCCGTCGCCGCATCATGGGTCGCTGGCGAATTCTGGTGGTTGCCGTGGCGCCCCTGGTTGTCGCCGTCCTGATCGCAATCTCGACCGTCGTGGTAATGGAAACGCCGCCCGACTACCGCCTAGCTGTCGGGGCGATTTGCATGGTCCTGTCGCTCGGGAGCGGTGCGGCCATCATCCGGTTCGTGTCGAGGAGGATGCAGCGAGAATGGCTGGCACGCGGTGTCCCAGCGGAAGTCAGCTCCACCTATTCTGTTCTGCCAGAAGGACTCCAGGTGGAATCCCAAGTCGCGACGACAGTGATCCGTTGGCCCTTCATCAACGAATTGATGCTTGTCGACGACCATTGGCTCCTGGTCTCTGTCGTTTTCTGGCTCGTCATTCCGAGAACCTGCTTTCATTCGGCTGCGGAAGAACGCGAGTTCCTCGAAGTATTCCTCCAGCATCTGGAGCCTGCTGCCCGGGCGAGAAGCAGGAAGGCCGAAAGGGCGATTTCGCAGCTGACTGAACGGACCTGACGAAGGCCGACGGGCACGCCTGGTGAAGGTTGACGTTTACGTAAAGGTAAACTAAATCGACCCTGCTGGCGGACGGGGCGGTGACAGCCCAAAGTCCTCCCAAGAAGACGGAAAGATCGACCGCCGGAGGAGCGCTCAGTGACAGCGTTGGCAGCCCATTACACGCCCGAACACCAGATGTTCCGCGACACGTGCCGACGCTTTTTCGAGAAGGAAGTCACGCCCTTCCATATGAAGTGGGAGGAAGAGGGCATCGTGCCGCGCGAGCTGTGGCTCAAGGCGGGCGAGCAGGGGCTTCTGGGCGTGACCATGCCCGAGACCTATGGCGGCGCCGGCGCCGACTTCCTCTACAGCGCCATCCTGATCGAGGAGCAGGGCCGGGCATTGGCTTCGGGGCCGGCTTTCTCGCTGCACAACGACATCGTGGTGCCCTACCTGCTGCACTACGGTACGGAAGAGCAGAAGAAGAAGTGGATCCCCAAGGCCTGCTCAGGTGAGCTGATCACCGCCATCGCCATGACGGAGCCCGGCACCGGTTCGGACCTGCAGGCGGTCAAGACCAACGCGGTGATGGACGGCAATCACTGGGTGATCAACGGCTCCAAGACCTTCATCAGCAACGGCCAGCTCGCCGACCTGGTGATCGTGGTTGCCAAGACCGATCCCAAGCTCGGCGCCAAGGGCACGTCCCTGATCGCGGTCGAGACCAGGACCGAAGGCTTCAAGCGCGGCCGCAATCTCGAGAAGATCGGCATGAAGGCGCAGGACACGTCGGAGCTCTTCTTCGACAATGTGCGCGTACCGGCCGACCATCTCTTGGGCGGCAGCGGCATGGGCTTCATCCAGCTGATGCAGCAGCTGCCGCAGGAGCGGCTGGTCATCGCCATCCAGGCGATCGCCGCCATCGAGGCAGCGATGGAGCACACGCTGGCCTACGTGAAGGACCGCAAGGCGTTCGGCAAGCCGATCATCGATTTCCAGAACACCCGCTTCAAGCTGGCCGAGCTCAAGACCAAGGCACTGGTCGCGCGCGTGTTCGTCGACGATTGCGTGGCCAAGCATCTGAAGGGCGAGCTCGACGTCGCCACCGCCGCGATGGCGAAGTACTACACCACCGACCTGCAGTGCGAGCTGATCGACCAGTGCCTGCAGTTCTTCGGCGGCTACGGCTACATGTGGGAATACCCGATCGCGCGCCTCTACGCCGACGCGCGCGTGCAGAAAATCTACGGCGGCACCAACGAGATCATGAAAGAGCTTATTGGAAGGACGCTTTAATCCCGTCGTCTCGACCGAGGAGCGACGCGACGAGTGGAGAGACCTTCTTTCGACCGGCACGCAGTCAGATTGTAGAAGCAAGGCCCCTCCGCTGCGCCCTTCGGGCTCCGGTCGGGGCGACGGAATAGGAGAAAGACCATGACCGACGCATTCATCTACGACGCCGTCCGCACCCCGCGCGGCAAGGGCCGCAAGGATGGCTCGCTCCACGAAGTGACGCCGGTGCGGCTGGCCGTCACGGCCCTGCAGGCGATCCGTGATCGCAACAAGCTCGACACCCACCTAGTCGACGACGTGGTGTTGGGCTGCGTCATGCCGATCGGCGAGCAGGGGGCGGACATCGCCCGCACCGCGGCCGTCGTCGCGGGCTACGCCGAGACCGTGTCGGGCGTGCAGGTCAACCGCTTCTGCGCCTCGGGCCTGGAAGCCACCAATATGGCGGCAGCCCAAGTCATGTCCGGCCAGAGCCAGGCCGCGATCGGCGGCGGCGTCGAATCGATGTCGCGCGTGCCCATGGGCTCCGACGGCGGCGCCTGGCCGACCGATCCCGCGGTCGCCATCCCGATGTACTTCGTGCCCCAGGGCATCTCGGCCGACCTGATCGCCACCAAGTACGGTCTCAGCCGCGACGACGTCGACGCCTACGCCGTCGAATCCCAGAAGCGCGCCAAGGCCGCCTGGGATGCCGGCTACTTCAAGAAGTCGATCGTGCCGGTGAAGGACCAGAACGGTGTCCAGCTGCTGGCCCATGACGAGCTGCTGCGGCCGCAGACCACGATGCAGACGCTGGCGGCGCTCGAGCCCAGCTTCAAGATGCAGGGCGAGATGATGCCGGGCTTCGATGCCATCGCCCAGCAGCGCTATCCCGAGGTCGAGAAGATCAACCACGTCCACCATGCCGGCAACTCGTCGGGCATCGTCGACGGCGCGGCCGCGATCCTGATCGGCACCAAGGAGTTCGGCGAGAAGGCCGGGCTGAAGCCGCGGGCCCGCATCCGCTCCTTCGCCTCGATTGGCTCGGAGCCCGCCATCATGCTGACCGGCCCGGCACCGGCGTCGGAGAAGGCGCTGAAGCGCGCCGGCATGACGGTGAAGGACATCGATCTCTGGGAGCTGAACGAGGCCTTCGCCGCCGTCGTGCTGCGCTACCTGCAGGTCCTCAAGATGCCGCACGACAAGATCAACGTGAATGGCGGCGCCATCGCCATGGGCCATCCGCTGGGCGCCACCGGCGCCATGATCCTGGGGACGCTGCTCGACGAGCTGGAGCGGCGCAATCTCTCGACCGGCCTCGCCACGCTCTGCGTCGGCGCCGGCATGGGCACGGCGACGATCATCGAGCGTGTGTAACGACCTCGACTGCTGCCCACCCTTCGAGACGGCCGCTGTGCGGCCTCCTCAGGGTGAGGTAGTGGGGTTCTAAAGTCCTCACCCTGAGGAGCGAGCGAAGCGAGCGTCTCGAAGGGTGGCTACGCGAAGAATTCGGAGACCAACCATGATCAACTACAACGTCGACAGCGACGGCATCGCCACCATCACCTGGGACATGCCGGGCCGCACCATGAACGTGCTGAACGAGGCCTCGTTGACCGCCTATACCGGCGCGCTCGAGCAGGCGCTCAAGGACGACAAGGTCAAGGGCATCATCCTGACCTCGGCCAAGGCCGACTTCATCGCCGGCGCCGATCTCGAGATGCTGCTGGGCACCGACACATCCGACGCAACCAAGCTGATGGACCAGTTCAGCCAGCTGCAGAAGATCTTTCGCCGCCAGGAGACCGGCGGCAAGCCCGTGGTCGCCGCGATCAACGGCACGGCGCTGGGCGGCGGCTTCGAGATTTGCCTCGCCTGCCACTATCGCATCGCCGCGGCCAATCCCAAGGCCAAGGTCGGCCAGCCCGAGGTCAAGATCGGCCTGCTGCCGGGCGGCGGCGGCACGCAGCGCATCCCGCGCCTGATCGGCGTGATGAATGCCGCGCCCATCCTGCTCGAGGGTCGTGACCAGACGGTCGAGGAAGCCAAGAGCAAGGGCCTGATTCACGAGGTCGTGCCGCCGGGCGAACTGCTGGCGCGCGCCAAGGCGTGGCTGATGGCGGCGCCGACCGAGCAGGTCGTGCCTGAATATGCCGGCAAGGGTGCCAAGGCGATCGACGGCCGCGCCGTCCAGCCGTGGGACCGCAAGGGCTTCAAGACGCCGGGCTTCCCGGGCGGCGCGGTGTGGAGTCCGCCGGGCGTGCAGACCTTTATCGGCGGCAACGCCATGATCGCCGGCAAGACCAATGGCGTATATCCCGCGCCCAAGGCGATCATGAGCTGCGTCTACGAAGGCCTGCAGCTGCCGTTCGACGCCGGCCTGCGCGTCGAGACGCGCTACTTCGTCTCGCTGCTGCGCAATCCGGTGGCCAAGAGCATGATCCGCACGCTGTTCTTCGGCCTGCAGGAGGCGAACAAGCTCGCCCGTCGCCCGAAGGGCGTGGCGAAGCAGGAGTACAAGAAGATCGGCATCCTGGGCGCCGGTCTCATGGGCTCGGGCATCGCCACCGTTTCGGTGCAGGCCGGGCTCGACATCGTTCTGATCGATCGCGACCAGGCGGCGGCCGACAAGGGCAAGGCCCACATTGCGGCCGAGCTCGACAAGCTGGTGAAGCGCGGACGGCTCGACCAGGCCAGGCGCGATGGCCTGCTCGCCAAGGTGACCGCGACGCCGGACTTCGGCGCACTGAAGGACGTCGACCTCGTGATCGAGGCGGTGTTCGAGAATCGCGAGGTCAAGGCCGAGGCGACCAAGAAGGCCGAGGCGGCTCTCCCGGTGCAGGCCGTGTTCGCCTCCAACACCTCGACCTTGCCGATCACCGGTCTCGCCGAAGCGTCATCGCGACCCGACCAGTTCATCGGGCTCCATTTCTTCTCGCCGGTCGAGAAGATGCCGCTGGTCGAGATCATTGTCGGCAAGAAGACCTCGCAGCCGACGCTCGCGCGCGCCATGGACTTCGTGCAGAAGATCCGGAAGACGCCGATCGTGGTGAACGACAGCCGAGGCTTCTTCACCTCCCGCGTCTGCGGCGCCTTCATCAGCGAAGGCCATCGCATGCTGGAGGAGGGCGTGCCCGCCGCCATGATCGAGAACTGCGCGCGCTACGCCGGCATGCCGGTGGGCCCGCTGGCACTGAACGACGAAGTCGCGATCGACCTCAGCTGGAAGATCATGGACCAGGCGCGCCGCGACGCGGCGGCGGCCGGCCAGAAGTTCGAGGGCGGCGGCACCGAGCACATCCTCGAATTGATGGTGAAGAAGCTCGAGCGCTTCGGCCGCAAGAACGGCAAGGGCTTCTACGAATATCCGGCCGACGGCAAGAAGCGGCTGTGGCCCGACCTCGCCAAGCACTTCCCGCCCGATCCCAAGCTGCTCTACGGCGAGGGCGAGGACAAGCGCGCCAAGGAAGACGAGATCAAGAAGCGCCTGCTCTACGTGCAGGCTGTCGATACCGCCCGCTGCCTGGAAGCCAACGTGCTCACCAATCCGCAGGACGGCGATGTCGGCTCGATCATGGGTCTCGGCTTCGCGCCGCAGACCGGCGGCGCCGTCAGCCTGATCGACCAGGTCGGCATCAAGACGTTCGTCGCCGAGTGCGACGAGCTTGCGAAGAAGTACGGCCCTCAGTTCGAAGTGCCCAAGCTGCTGCGCGACAAGGCAGCCAAGGGCGAGGGCTTCTACGACAATTACCACCCCGCGAAAGCGGCATAGCCGCCACGCCCGCCGTCATCCCGACCGGAGCGCGAAGCGCGGAGTGGAGGGGCCCCGTCTTCCTTGCGAAGATAAGACTAGGTCCCTCCGCTGTGCCTAGCTACGCTCGGCTACGGTCGGGATGACGAGGTTTTGGGAGCTTGTGCCGTGAACGCCAATGACATCGCCGCACTCGCTGACCGCATCGCCGAGGGTCGTCGCAGCCGCAAGGTGATGGACATCGCCGCCGACACGGCGGCCTTGAGCGAGGCCGACTCCTACAAGGTCCAGTTCGCCGTCCACGATCGGCTGACCGCCGACGGCAAGGATGCGATGGCCGGCTGGAAGGTGGCCCTCACCTTGCCGCAGCAGTACGAGCCATTGAAGCTCTCCGGCCCGGTGTTCGCCGGCATCTACAAGAGCGGCGTGCGGCCGACCGGTGCGGTGTTCGAGAAGGGCTGGCCCATCAAGGCCGGCATCGAATGCGAGATGGTGGCGAAGATGGGCAAGGACGTGCCCAAGGGCGGCGCGGCCTACACCGCCGACAGCATCAAGGCCTTCGTCGCCAATTTCTATTGCGGCGCCGAGGTCGTGGAGAACCGCTACGCCGATGTCACCAAGGTGAGCGGGCCCGGCCGCATCGCCGACGACGTGCTGCAAGCCGCCTGTATCGTCGGCACGGAGGTCAAGGACTGGCAGAAGGTCGACTTCGCCGGCCTCAAAGGCCGCTCTGAATTCGAGGGCAAGGAGATCGGCGCCGGTCCCGGCACCATGGTGATGGGCGGCGCGCTGATCTCGCTGGCCTGGCTCGCCAACAAGCTCCTGGAACACGGCAAGATGCTGAAGGCGGGCGACTTGATCCTGACGGGCTCGGTGCATCCGCCGGTGTTCCTGCCCGGGCCGGGCAAGGCCAAGACCGAGTTCGTCGGCGTTGGCGGCACGGAGATCACGGTTAAGTAGTTCACGGACAGTTGTGCCCGATCCGCACGAGCGGCCGCTGCGGATCCGCGAAGGCGTTGCGGCGGCACGTCGGGTGACCGGCCTCATCGCGGGCGGCGACGACCTGTGGCGTGTGGGCGAGGCTGCTGCCCGCGACGTCGAGCGAGGTGAGGTAGGTGCCCAGGCCGAGCGAGGCCACCGTCAACGACAGGATGGCTGATATCCACGGGCGGCTGTGCTCCCGATGCGGGGTCGCGCCGTCGGTTGCGGCTTTGCAGGCGTTCGCTGATGTCATCGTCTCCCCCTTGAGTAAGGTCTGCTGGAGAGACGAGAGGCCGGGCGCGGTCGTTACAGGTTGACGGTGCGATGAGGTCTGCTTATCAGTTAACCATTAGGTTAAGTTAAGGAGGCGCGTTCGATGACCTGCTCGATCGTGACGGTCGACCGTCAGCTCACGGCCGTGGTCAAGGCCAAGGTGCCGTTTCCGGAGATCGGCAAAGCACAGCGCGCGGCCCGTGCCGCGGTCGATGCGGCGCTGCCGTCGCTGCAGGCGAATCCCCTCGGCCGGCCGGTGACGCGGTTTCGCACGCCCGCCCGCGAGGGGCTCGACATGGAGATCGGCATCATCGTGGGCCGCGACTTCGCGGCAAAGAGCGAGGTCGTGCCGTCGGATCTGCCGGCCGGCCGTGCGGCGCACTTCCAGCTCAAGGGGCCGTTCGACGGCATACCGGGCGCCTGGCAGACGTTGTTCGACTGGTGCAAGGCCGAGAAGCTCGACCTCGCCGTTATCAATTGGGAGATCTACATGCCGTGGGAAGGCGTCGATCCCGCGAAGCTGGAGACGGATCTCTACGCGCTGCTGGCCTGAGCCTTAGGGCCACAGCCTTATGGCCAACGGGGCTTGGGCACGTGCGGCAGGCCCGGCAGCCGCGGCAGGCCGAAGCCCGCCACAGGCTGGACGGCGTTGCCGTTGGCGGCGGCCTTGCCCTCGACGGGGTTGGCGATCGCGAGGATCAGGGCGACGGCGGCGATGATCGATTGCATGGCTTTCTCCTGGTTCAGATGAGCCGGCAGTGGGCCGGTCACTGGGGAGACGAGCGTTGCAGGTGATCCGTTACACGCGGTCCGGCTGCTTCACCAGCATGACCAGCTTGAAGTCGGGCCGGTTGGCGACCGAGAACGACACCTGTTCGTAGAAGAGGCGGCCTTGGCGCGGATGGTCGAAGGTGCGCTCACCGCCGGCGCGGTCGACCACGGCATGCTCGCTCCAGCAGCGGGCGAAGAAGGCGCTGCGCCGGCGCAGATCCTCGACCAGCGCCTGGAGGCCTGCATCCTCGAGGTGGCGGCTGGAATCGGCGCGGAACTCGGCCAGCACGCGGCGTGCCCGTGACTGCCAGTCGGGGATCACCTTGCGCGCGGTCGGGCTCAGGAAAACGTAGCGCAGCAGATTGCGGTCGCTCGTGCCGTCAAGCCAGCCGACGAACAGCCGCGCGGCCTGCCGATTCCAGGCCCGCGCGTTCCACAGCGAATCGAGGATGTAGGCGGGACCGTCGATGGCGGTGACGGCCCGGCCCAGCGAGGCGGCGACATCCATGGCGCCCTCGTCCGGCGGGGCGGGCAGGCTGGGATCGCGCTTGCCTGCCAGCTCGAACAAATACCCGCGCTCGGCCGGTGTGAGCTCGAGCGTGCGCGCCAGGCTGGCGAGCGCCGAGGCCGACGCCGAGACGTCACGGCCCTGCTCGAGCCAGGTGTACCAAGTGGCGCTCATGCCGCAGGACTGCGCCACCTCTTCGCGCCGCAGGCCGGGCGTGCGCCGACGCCCGCTCGCGGGCAGTCCCAGGCTGGCCGGCGTCAGGCGCGCGCGATGGGCGCGCAGGAAGTCGCCCAGCTCGCGCCGCTTGGTCTCCGCCTGGTCGGTCTTGGCCATGGGAGTTTTTATACCAGTATAAAGGCCTCACTGGTACCAGTCTAAGATCGGCGGTACGGCGGTCCATCATAGGAGAGAAGGGATCGCCCATGAGCGGGCCGCGGACGTTGTACGACAAGATCTGGCAGAGCCACGTCGTCGAGGAGCAGGACGACGGCACGGTGCTGCTCTACATCGACTGTCATCTCATCCTCGAGGTGACGAGCCCGCAGGCCTTCGAGGGCCTGCGCGCCACCGGCCGCCGGGTGCGCCGGCCGCACGCCACCATCGCCGTCGCCGACCACAACGTGCCGACGACCGATCGCAGCAAGGGCATCGCCGACCCATTGTCGCGTCATCAGGTCGAGACGCTCGAGCGCAACACGCGCGATTTCGGCGTGCCGTTCTACGGCATGAACGACATCCGCCAGGGCATCGTGCACGTGATCGGCCCCGAGCAGGGCTTTACCCAGCCCGGCATGGTCGTGGTGTGCGGCGACAGCCATACCGCCACGCACGGCGCCTTCGGGGCGCTCGCCTTCGGCATTGGCACGTCGGAGGTCGAGCACGTGCTGGCGACCCAGACGCTGATCACCACACCGTCGAGGAACATGCGCATCACCGTCGAGGGCGAGCTCGGGTTCGGCGTGACGGCGAAAGACTTGATCCTGGCGGTGATCGGCCGCATCGGCACCGCGGGCGGCACCGGGCACGTCATCGAATATGCCGGCTCGGCGATCCGCCAGCTGTCGATGGAGGGCCGCATGACGGTCTCCAACATGTCGATCGAGGCCGGTGCGCGCGCCGGCCTGATCGCGCCCGACGAGACGACATTCGCCTATCTCGAGGGACGACCGCAGGCGCCACCGGCCGAAGCGTGGGAGCAGGCCGTCGCCGAGTGGCGCACGCTGCCGTCGGACTCGGGCGCGCGCTACGACCAGGAGATCGCGCTCGACGCGGCGAGCATCGAGCCGCAGGTGACCTGGGGGACCAGCCCGCAGGATGTGGTGCCGATCGGAGGACGCGTGCCCGATCCGGCCGACGCGGTCGACGGCGAGCGCCGCGCCGCCATGGCGCGCAGCCTCGCCTATATGGGGCTCGCGGCCGGCACGCCGATGACCGATGTGCGCATCGACAAGGCGTTCATCGGCTCGTGCACCAACAGCCGGATCGAGGACCTGCGGGCCGCGGCGGCGATCGTTCACGGCCGCAAGGTCGCCGATCACGTCCACGGGCTGGTGGTGCCCGGCTCGGGGCAGATCAAGCGACAGGCCGAGCAGGAAGGGCTGGACCGCATCTTCCGCGAGGCCGGCTTCGAATGGCGCGAGGCGGGCTGCTCGATGTGCCTGGCGATGAACGACGATCGGTTGAAGCCGGGCGAGCGCTGCGCCTCGACCTCGAACCGCAACTTCGAAGGCCGCCAGGGCTATGGCGGACGCACGCACCTGGTCAGCCCGGCGATGGCCGCGGCGGCAGCCGTGCGCGGCCATCTCGCCGATGTGCGCGACTTCATGAAGTAGAGGAGCAGATCATGGAAAAGTTCGTTCGCCTGACCGGTGTCGCGGCCCCGCTGCCGATGGCCAATGTCGACACCGACATGGTGATCCCCAAGGATTACCTGAAACGCACCGACCGCACTGGCCTCGGCCGGCATCTCTTTGCCGAGATGCGCTACGATCGGAATGGCGCCGAGCGCGCCGACTTCGTGCTCAACCGGCCGGCCTATCGCAAGGCCGAGATCGTCGTCGCCCTGGAAAATTTTGGTTGCGGCTCCAGCCGCGAGCATGCCGCCTGGGCGCTGCGCGATTTCGGCATCCGCTGCGTGATCGCACCGTCCTTCGCCGACATCTTTTTCAACAACTGCTTCAAGAACGGCATCTTACCGGTGGCGCTGACCAAGGCAGTGTGCCTGCAGTTGATGGAGGAGGCGGAGCGCGGCGCCAACGCCACCCTGACGGTCGACCTTGAGGCGCAGGAGATCGTGCGCTCCGACGGCGAGCGCATCGCCTTCGAGATCGAGCCGTTCCGCCGCGAGCGGCTGCTCAAGGGCCTCGACGAGATCGGCGCCACGCTGGCGCAAGGCGACAAGATCGACGGCTTCGAAGCCCGGCTCGCCCGGCGGCAGCCGTGGCGGGCAGAAGTGCTGGAGGCTTAGTCCGCGGCTTTCTGGTCGAGGAAGGCGAGCGTGCCGTCGCTGCGCTCACCCTTGAGGTAGCGGAAGGTGCCGGCGCCGGTGGCGATGAGGTCGCCATGCTGGTCGTAGATCTCGGTCTCGGCGGCGAAGGTGCTCTGGCTGGTCGAGGGCCGCCAGGCGCCTAAGATCGTGAGCGTGTCGCCGTCGCGGGCAGCCTTGATGAACTGCGTCGTGAAGGCGAGCGTGACGCTGAGCCGCCGCGCCGTTGCCGTCTCATTGAAGGTGCAGGCAAAGCCGCTCGCCGAATCGAGCAAGGTCATCAGCACACCGCCGTGCAGCAGGCCGTTGGCATTGCAGAGCTCGGGGCGGACGTTCAGGCGCATCTCGACGAAGCCGTGGCGCCAGGCCACGACCTCGTGGCCGATCAGTCCGTTGAAGCCGCGGAATTCATGCGCGGCGACCGGCCGTGCATCGGCCGGTCGTTGGATAGGCATACGCTGGTACTCTTTGGCGAAGGCGCGCCTCGGTTAGCGGCGCGCCATCGCCGACAGCGGCGGGCGATGCCCGTTGGTGGGGGCAGGCCGCATCGCGGTGGGCGTCGTGCCCGCCGACGGCTGGGCCGCCATGCCGGTGCGGATATCACGCGCGATCTTCACCAGGCGCGGCCCCCAATCGGCCTCGAGCCGGTCGCGGCTGATCTGGTAGATCGGCGCCGAAGCGTTGATCGCATAAGCGGCCGTGCCGTCCGAGTTGCGCAGCGGCGCGCCGACGCCGCAGAGCTCGGGCAGCCACTCGCCCCAGGTGACGCAGAAGCCGCGGTCGGTCAGTTCCTTGAACGAGCGCTCGAGGCCCGTCTTGACCTTCGTCCAGTCGTCGCGCCAGCGGCGGCGGATGGCATCGATCTGCTTGTTGCGGTCGACGTCGGGCAGCGAGAAGAGGTAGGCGCGGCCCATCGCGGTGCTCGCCATCGGCACGCGCGTGCCGACGTCGTGCGTGATCGCCACGACCGACGGGCCGCGGCAGGCCTCGAGGTAGATCATCGAATGACGATCACGGCCGCCCAGCGCCGTCGAGGCATTGAGCGCATGCGCCAGCTGCTCGAGCGGCTGCCGCGAGGCGCGGCGCACGTCCATGCTCGAGATCGCGGCATAGCCCAGCGCCAGCACCGAGGCGCCGAGCTCGTACTTGCGGAAGCGGCGGATGTAGTTGAGGTAGCCCAGCTCGGTCAGCGTGTGGGTGAGGCGCGCGACGGTCGGCTTCGGCAGGCCGGTGCGATGCGCGATCTCCTGGTTGCCCAGCATGCCTTCGCCGGCGTGGAAGGCGCGCAGGATGTCGAGGCCACGGGCGAGGGCGGTAACGAATTGGCGGTCCTTGCCGCTGGCGCCCTCGGCAAGCCCGTTTTCCACAGAGCTTTCGAAGGCGGCGGTTCGCGTGACGAGATGGCTTACATTGCCCATGGCGTTGCTCCTAAATGGCCGTTTATTTCTTTGCGGCGCGGAACGTGCCATTGCCTCCGACCTGTCGCAATGCGCACGGGCCGGTTTTGGCCTGCGAACATGCAAAGCCGCCATGTCACAAGTGCGTGACACGCTATCCACAGTTGAGAAAGCCCGAAAGACCGCGCGGAATGGGCATTTTTCACAGCATTCCGAGGGGGTGACTGGCCGCGGCGCGCGCCGGCGGCTACCATTGGGGCCGTACCCCCTTAAGAGGCACAATTGGCCAAAGAACCTACCCTGCCGAAGGACATTTCAAGCCTGTCATTTGAGGACGCGTTGAAGGAGCTGGAGGGCATCGTCCAGCAGCTGGAGCGTGGCCAGGTGAAGCTCGACGAGGCGATTTCGGCCTACGAGCGCGGCGCGCTGCTCAAGAAGCACTGCGAACAGAAACTTGCCGAGGCCAAGATGAAGGTCGAGAAGATCGTCTTCTCGGCGGACGGCTCCGTCGGCACCCAGCCCGCAGACCTGAACTAGTTTTCGTCCTTACATGCCCCTGTCATCGCATCGCGACTTCGAGGCCGCGCTTTCCTTTGCCGCCTCGTCGGTCGAGCACACCATGGACCGCCTTCTGCCGAAGGGAGATACGGACGAAGCGCGCGTCTTCGACGCCATGCGCTATTCCAGCCTGGGCGGCGGCAAACGCCTGCGCGCCTTCTTCGTGCTGGCGAGCGCCACTTTGTTCAAGGTCGGCGCCCTGCCGGCCATGCGCACGGCCAGCGCCATCGAGTTCGTGCACGCCTATTCGCTGATCCACGACGATCTGCCGGCCATGGACGACGACGATCTCAGGCGCGGCAAGCCCTCCTGTCACAAGCAGTTCGACGAGGCGACCGCGATCCTGGCAGGCGACGCCTTGCAGGCGCTGGCCTTCGAAGTGCTGGCGCACGAGGACACGCACGGCGATGCGGCGGTACGCACGCATCTGGTGAGCGATCTCGCCAAGGCGTCCGGCGCGCAGGGCATGGTGGGCGGCCAGATGCTCGACCTCCTGGCCGAGACCCGGCCCGACCTCTCGATCGGCGCCATCACGCGCCTGCAGCGGCTGAAGACCGGCGCCCTGATCTCCTTCTCCTGCACGGCGGGGGCGATCCTGGGCAAGGCGAGTGAGCCGTTGCGCGCTTCCTTGTCGGCCTACGCCCACGACCTCGGCTTGGCCTTCCAGATCGTCGACGACCTGCTCGACATCGAGGGCAGCGCCGAAGAGCTCGGCAAGACGCCCGGAAAGGACGCCGCCTCCGGCAAGGCTACCTTCGTGTCGATCCTGGGCAGCGAGCGCGCCCGGGCCCAGGCCGAGCTGCTGGCGCGGCAGGCTGCCGCGCATCTCGAACCCTTTGGCGAGGCTGCAGAATTGCTGAGGCAGGCGGCAAGATTCGTCGTCGCGCGGCGAGCGTAACCGGGGCTGCGGGAGTATGATGGAACCATGACAAGGCCGGCCACGCCGCTTCTCGATACTGTCGACATTCCGGCCGACATCCGTCGATTGAAGCCCGAGCAGTTGCGTCAGCTCGCCGATGAGCTGCGTCAGGAGACCATCTCAGCGGTGTCGGTGACCGGGGGCCATCTCGGCGCCGGTCTCGGTGTCGTCGAGCTCACGGTGGCGCTGCATTATGTGTTCGACACGCCGCGCGATCGGCTCCTTTGGGACGTCGGTCACCAGGCCTATCCGCACAAGATCGTCACCGGCCGGCGCAGCCGCATTCGCACGCTGCGTCAGGAAGGCGGCCTGTCGGGCTTCACGCGGCGCAGCGAGAGCGAATACGACCCGTTCGGCGCCGCCCATTCTTCGACCTCGATCTCGGCCGGGCTGGGCATGGCCGTGGCGCGCGACCTCGCTGGCGGCAACAACCACGTCGTGGCCGTGATCGGCGACGGCGCCATGAGCGCCGGCATGGCCTACGAGGCGATGAACAACGCGGGCGCGCTGCGCAGTCGGCTGATCGTGGTGCTGAACGACAACGACATGTCGATCGCGCCGCCCGTCGGCGCCATGTCGGCGCATCTCTCGCGGCTGCTGTCGGGCCGGCCCTACGTGACCTTGCGCAACCTCGGCCGCTCGGTCGCCGAGGTGCTGCCGCGTCCGCTCGAGATGGCGGCGCGGCGCGCCGAGGAGTTCGCGCGCGGCTTCGTGGCGGGCGGCACGCTGTTCGACGAGCTCGGCTTCTACTACATCGGGCCGGTCGACGGGCATAACCTCGACCATCTGCTGCCGGTGCTGAAGAACGCGCGCGACAGCCGGCTCGACAAGCCGATCCTGGTGCATGCCGTCACCAAGAAGGGCAAGGGCTATCCGCCGGCCGAGAACAGCGCCGACAAGTACCACGGCGTGGTAAAGTTCGACGTCATCACCGGCAAGCAGGCCAAGCCGGTCGCCAACGCGCCGGCTTACCAGGCGGTGTTCGCCAAGTCGCTGATCGCCGAGGCCGAGGCCGACAAGAAGATCGTCGCCATCACGGCGGCCATGCCGTCGGGCACCAGCCTCGACAAGTTCGCGGAGCGCTTCCCCGAGCGCTGCTTCGACGTCGGCATCGCCGAGCAGCACGGCGTGACCTTCGCGGCCGGCCTCGCCACCGAGGGCTTCAAGCCGTTCTGTGCGATCTACTCGACCTTCCTGCAACGCGGCTACGACCAGGTCGTGCACGACGTCGCCATCCAGAAGCTGCCGGTGCGCTTTGCCATCGACCGCGCCGGACTGGTGGGCGCCGACGGCGCCACCCACGCCGGTTCCTACGACGTCACCTATCTCGCGTGCCTGCCCGACTTCGTGGTCATGGCGCCGGCCGACGAGCTCGAGCTGATGCACATGGTTGCGACGGCGGCGCACATCGACGATCGCCCGTCGGCCTTCCGCTATCCGCGCGGCGAGGGCGTGGGTGTCGAGTTGCCGGCGCGCGGCACGCCGATGGAGATCGGCAAGGGTCGCGTGCTGCGCGAGGGCAGCAAGATCGCCATCCTGAATTTCGGCGCGCGCCTGGCCGAGTGCCTGGTGGCGGCCGAGGACCTCGCCGCCAAGGGGCTGAGCACGACGGTCGCCGATGCGCGCTTCGCCAAGCCGCTCGACACCGATCTGGTGCGCCGCCTTGCCCGCGAGCACGAGGTGCTGATCACGATCGAGGAGGGCGCCATCGGCGGCTTCGCCGCCCAGGTGCTGCAGGACCTCGCCATGGCGGGGCTGCTCGACCACGGCCTGAAGATCCGGCCGCTCATCCTGCCCGACCGTTTCATCGACCACGCCGCACCAACCAAGCAATACGAGCAGGCCGGGCTCGATGCCAAAGGCATCGTCGCCACGGCACTCGCCGCGTTGGGCCAGCAGGCCGAACGCACTCGGGCTTAATCATCCGGAGCGCGGACCTTCAGGTCCGCTCATGAATCATGATGCGGACCTGGAGGTCCGCGCTCCAAAGAAAAGGCGCGCCGCTTGTGCGGCGCGCCTTCCCGTGAATGCTCGATGATCTCTACTTCGGCTGCGGCACGATGCGCAGGTAGGGCTTGGGGGCCTTCCAGCCGCCGGGGAACTTCGCCTTGGCCTGCTCGTCGGAGACGGCCGGGACGATGATCACGTCCTCGCCCTGCTTCCAATTCACCGGCGTCGCCACCTGGTGCTTGGCGGTGAGCTGGCAGCTCTCGAGCAGGCGCAGCACCTCGTCGAAGTTGCGGCCGGTGCTCATCGGATAGGTGAGCATCGCCTTGATCTTCTTGTCGGGGCCGATGATGAACACCGAGCGCACCGTGGCGTTGTCGGCGGCGGTGCGGCCCTCGGAGGTCGTGCCGGCGCCTTCCGGCAGCATGTCGTAAGCGGTCGCGACCTTGAGCTCGGGATCGCCGATCATCGGATAAGTGACCTTGTGACCCTGGGTCTCCTCGATGTCCTTCGACCACTTCTCGTGGTTGCCGACGGGATCGACCGACAGGCCGAGGATCTTGGTGTTGCGCTTGTCGAACTCGGGCTTGAGGCCGGCCATGTAGCCGAGCTCGGTGGTGCAGACAGGCGTGAAATCCTTGGGATGTGAGAACAGGATCGCCCAGCCGTCGCCGATCCACTTGTGGAACTCGATCGGACCCTGGGTGGTCTCGGCCTTGAAATCAGGCGCGGTCGAATTGATGCGAAGTGTCATGTGAACCCCCTCGGGATAGGACGTTTTTTGGTCTCCCGTCCTGCTAGATAGACCTTCCGAGCGGCCGGTCAAGCCTTGGGAGGAATCCAGCTGATCAGGCCGATGCCGCCGTCAACTTCTACTGTCGTACCCACCACGTAACGACCAAATCTTTCTGACAATACGGCGACAGCGACCTGAGCGATGTCATCGGGTGTGCCGGCCCGGCCGATCGGGATCTGCGACACGAGAGCGCCGAGATTGTCGGCGACGAAGCCGCCACCCGGGATCGCCCCGGGCGCGACGGCATTGACCCGGATGCCGTCGGGCGCGAGCGTGCGCGCGAGCTCCTTCATCACCATCGTCATGCCGGCCTTGGACGCGCTGTAGTGCGGCAGGTTCCTCGGCGTCTCGCGATGCTGCGAGGTGATGAGCAGGATGCGGCCCTTGATCTTGTTGTCCTTCATGTGCCGGCCGATCTCACGCGACAGGAAGAAGCCGGTGCGCAGGTTGATCTCGGTCATGGCGTCCCATGTCGCCTCGCTGACGGAGAGCGGCGTGTCGGCTTCCAGGCGCCGGGGGCTGGCGGAATGGACGAACAGCGAGATCGTGCCGAGCTTCTTGAGGGCGGCATCGAGCAGGGCTTTCCATCCGTCGCGTTTGCCGAGATCGGCCGCCACGAAGTCGATGGCGTCCTCGGCCGGCGGCGCATTGATGTCGCTGCCCAGCACAGTGGCGCCTTCGGCCATCAACGCCTTGACGATGCCGCGGCCGATGCCGCCGGCGCAGCCCGTGACCAAGGCGCGTTCGCCCTCCAGAAGCTTCGTGCTCATGCTAAGTGTTTCTTCCCTCGAGGATGGAGTGAGCCCATGGAGCGGATCCGGCCGACCCTTGACCAGCTCAATATTGTAAGCGGCAACGTCGAGGCATCCATCGCCTTTTATCGCCGGCTGGGAGTCGAGATTCCCGATACGCGCGTGTGGCGCACGCCGACGGGGGCACACCACGTCAGCGCCATGGAGGCCGATTCGTCGGAGGCCGCCACCCTCGATCTCGACAGCACGGTCTTTGCGCAGAAATGGAACACGGGATGGATTGGCCGTGCCGATCTCGCCGGCCGCGTCGTCGTGGGCTTCAGCGTCGCCCCCCGCGAGGAGGTCGATCGGCTCTACGGCGACATGACAGCGGCCGGCCATCGCGGCCTGCAGCCGCCGTTCGACGCCTTCTGGGGCGCGCGCTATGCCATCGTCGAGGACCCGGACGGCATCGCCGTCGGCCTCATGAGCCCGATCTCGGCGGCGCGTCGCTCGCCACCGCCGGCGGCGTGACGCCGAGCGCGGCAATGCCGCGCTGGCGCAGCAGCGGCGCGACACGCTCGGCGAATATGCGGATGCCGAGGAGGTAGTCGGGAAACATCAGCAGGATGTTGTCGATGCCGTCGCCCTCGACGAGGTAGCCGATATGGTCGGCGACCGTTTCGGCGCTGCCCGCGATCACCTGTCCGCCGAATGCTGCCGAGCTCATGGTCCGCTCATAACGCGCCTTGGCCGAGGGCCGGCTCGACCCCCCTACCAGCTGGTAGAGATTGTCGACGGCGTCGCGATCGATGCCGTCCAGGTACCGCTGGTGCTCCGCCTTGGCGGCGGCGTCACTGTCTCCGATGATCAGAAGCATGGGCGTCGCGGTCTTGATGGCGCGGCCCTGTTCGCGGGCGACCTGCTTCATGCGGCTGCTGAGGGTACGCGTGTCGGCCACCGTCCTCGCGGTCAGGAAACTACAGTCGGTTTCGGCGGCCGTGAAGCGGAAGCCTTCCTCGGAGACCCCGGCGCAAACCAGGAACGGCCGCGGTGACTGGATCGGCTTCGGCGCCAGCACGCAGTCGCGCAAGTGGAAGAAGCGGCCGTCGAAGTCGACTGCCGGTTCGGCCCATAGCCGCTTGATGACGGTGAGCCACTCGGTGGCGTAGGCGTAGCGGTAGCCATCATAGCCCGGCGGCAGGACACCCATCTGGTCGTACTCGGCGAGGCTCGACCCGGTGACGATGTTGATGCCGAACCGGCCGCCGCTGATGTGATCGATGGTCGCCGCCATTTTGGCGGCGACGACAGGATGCAGCAGCGGCGGCGACATCGTCGCGATCAGGCGCAACCGTTTGGTGCAGGCGGCAAGCGCCGTCATCACCGACACCGATTCCAGCGTGAAATCCCAGAAGCGGGTCGCGCCGCCGAAACCGCGCCACTTGGCCATGGAGAACAGGAAGTCGTAGCCCAGCGCCTCCGCTGCTTCGCCGAGGTCGCGCTGCAGCGCCCATGTCGGCATGTATTGCGGCGAGGTCGTCGACATCAGATAGCCGTTGTTGCCGACCGGCAAGAAGATGCCGACTTCGATCTGCCGCATGTGAGCTTGTCCCCTGACCGCCGCTCCCTACTATAGGCGCGAACGGCGGGGAGGAGACATGGCAGGCGGTATCAGTCGTCGCTCGGGAGCTCGCCTTTTGCTGGGCGGCGCGGCCGCGACCTCGCTCGTGAGCCGACGCGCTGGTGCGCAGGCGCTCGACAAGCTGATCTACCAGACCGGGTGGCGGGCGCAGCCGCAGCAGGGCGGTTTCTATCAGGCGATCGCCACCGGTCTCTATCGCCAGCATGGTCTCGAGGTCGAGGTGCGCCATGCCGGGCCACAGGCCGACATCAACACGCTGCTGCTGTCGGGCCGTGTCGACTTCATCGACAGCAACTTGTTCAGCGCCCTTAACTATGCGCGCGAGAACCTGCCCGGCATCGCCGTCGCCGCCATCTTCCAGAAGGACGAACGCGTCCTGCTCGCCCACCCCGGAGTCGGCAACGACAGCCTGCCGGCGCTCAAGGGCAAGCCGATCCTGATCTCGACCGCCGGGCGGCAATCCTTCTGGCAATGGCTGAAGGCGAAGTACGGTTACACCGACGAGCAGGCGCGGCCTTACACCTTCAGCCTCGCGCCGTTCCTCGCTGACAGGAACATGTGCATGCAGGGTTTCGTCACGACCGAGCCCTTCGCCTTGCGTGCCGCGGGCGTCGATCCGGTCGTCTTCCTTCTCGCCGACCATGGCTTCGACAACTACCAGGGCCTGATGATGTGTTCGCCGAAGCTCGTCGCCGACAAGGCCGATGTCGTGCAGCGCTTCGTCGACGCCACGCTCAAGGGCTGGGCGAGTTACCTCGGCGGCGATGCGGCGCCCGGCAACGCGCTGATCAAGCGCGACAATCCCGAGATGACCGACGACATGATCGCCTACTCGATGGCAACCATGCGCCGCTACAAGCTGGTCGAGGGCGGCGACGCCGTGCGCCTTGGCCTTGGCGCCATGACCGCCGAACGCTGGCGGGCCTTCTATACGAGCATGGTCGATGTCGGCGCGCTGCCGCCCGGCCTCGCCATCGACAGGCTGTTCACCCTGCAGTTCGTCAACAAGCGGGTGGCGATGCTGTAGAGCCGCTAGGGCTGGCGCTTCCAGATGGTGCAGGCGGCGCTGATATACTTGGGGCCCTGAGAGGCGTAGCAGCCTTCGATCGTGTTGGTGTCGAGCACGGTGAGAACCTGCTGGTTGCCGCGGGCATTGATCAACACACCCGTCTTCCGGTCGCTCGACACCGCGCCGAGGATGCGTTCGGAAGTGCCGCTCTTGCCGGTCGACGTGCCCCAGAAGTTGTTGCCCTCCTGCTTGTCGAACACGAAGCGCAGCTCCACGGCATGGACTTTGGGCTCTGCGTCACGGTTGCTGTGTTCGGGGTGAAGGCTTTCTCCCATCCCGACGGCCTGGCCGCTGACCAGCCACGTGCCGACCATGGTGAACGGCTTGTCCTGGGCGGCGGCCGGCATGGCGGCAGCTGCCAGGGCCGCGACAATCAAGGATAGCGGACGTTTCATGACATCTCCTCCACGTTCAAGCCTTGTCATGCTAAGCGGATCGTAGCCAATGAGTCCCAGACCGGCAAAGAATCGACTCGACCAGGCGTTGGTCGAACGCGGCCTTGCGCCGACGCGCGCCGCCGCGCAGCGCCTGGTCATGGCCGGCCTGGTCTTCTCCGGCGACCGCCGGCTCGACAAGCCGGGATACGCCATCGCCGAGGACGCGGTGCTCGAAGTGCGCGGCCAGCCGCATCCTTACGTGTCGCGCGGCGGCCTGAAGCTCGAGAAAGGCTTGGACCATTTCGCGATCCCCGTGACAGGCCGCATCGCGCTCGATGTCGGCGCCTCGACCGGCGGGTTCACCGATCTTCTGCTGCAGCGTGGCGCGGCCAGGGTCTATGCGATCGACGTCGGCACCAACCAGCTGGCCTGGAAGCTGCGCCAGGACCCGCGCGTGATCTCCATGGAGAAGACCAACATCCGCGACGTGACGCACCAGGAAGTGCCCGAGCCGATCGACCTCATCGTCTGCGACGCCTCCTTCATCAGCCTGCGCACGGCGCTCCCCGCGGCGTTGGCGCTGGCGGCGCCGGGCGCGCATCTCGTGGCGCTGATCAAGCCTCAGTTCGAAGTCGGCAAGGGGCGGGTGGGCAAGGGCGGCATCGTTCGCGATCCCGCCCTGCATGAAGAAGTGTGCACGACGATCGCGGACTGGCTGGCGGCTCAGCCGGGCTGGCGCGTGATCGGTGTTACCGAGAGCCCGATCGAAGGGGCGGAGGGCAACAAGGAGTTCCTGATCGCGGGCCAGTTCAGCGGATAGCGCGGGACACCCGGAACTTGTTGTTGTCGGCCAGCGTCTCGAACGAAGCGAAGTTGGCCTTGAGCTGCGGCTCGTAGGGCAAGCCGCGGTTGGCGACCATGTAGAAACGACCGCCCGGCCGGAGCGCGCGAGACGCTGCGGCGATGACGTTCTGGCCAAGACCGGGCTCGGATGCGCGGCCGGCATGGAACGGCGGGTTGCAGACGATGGCGTCGTAGGTCGCGGGCGCCGCTTCCTGGGTTAGATCGAGCCAATGGAATGATGCCCGCGCGTCTGTGATGTTGGCCCGCGCTGCTTCGATGGCACGATGCTCGGCATCGATCAGGTCGATCTTTGTGACGTGCGGCGAGCGGGCGAGCACTTCGCGCGCGAGATAGCCCCAGCCACAGCCGAAGTCGGCGACATGGCCAAAAAGATCATTGGGCAAATGCTGCGCGAGCAGAGCGGAACCGTCGTCGATGCTGTCCCAGGAGAAGATGCCGGGTTGGCTGAGCCAACCGCCGTCGACCTGACACAGCGAGGCGAGGTCGCGCCAGTAATCGGGCGGGCTCCTGTCACCACGCCTCAGCCAGAAGACGCGGCTATGGAACTTGGAGAGCTGGCCGTCGAGCCCGAGAGCCTTGTTGACCTGTTTCTCCAGGCTTGCCGCGCCGTCGTCGTTCGAACCCGCGCACACCAACGTGCCGCCTTCGGCCAGCAGCGACCAGCCGCGCGCTATGTTGGCGAAGTTCTCTTCCTTGTGCTTGGTCAGGAGCAGCTGGCCCAGCCGGTAGCTGCCATGCTCGATGCGCGGTGACACCGACCACCCGGCCTTCTTCAGCCGCAGATATTCCGGCCGGAATGACTGCTCGGCATCGACATCCCGAAAGGGACTGAGCTCGGCACGCAGGAAGAAAGCCCGCTGCGGCTTCAGCGCCCCCGTCTCGAAGGCATGAACGAGGGCACGGCCAGCCTGACTCAAGGAACGAGGACGGCGCGCCCCATGATCAGGCCCTTGCGCAGCTCCTGCAGCGTGGCGTCGGCCTGGTCGAGCTTGCGCTTGATGATCGGCACCGGCGTCACCTTGCCCGACGTGACGAGGTCCATCATCTCCTTCATCTCGGCCGGGCTTCCGGTCACCGAGCCCATGATCTGGCAGCCGGTGAAGGCGAACATCGGCAGCGGCATGGAGAAGGTGCCGCCGAACAGGCCGACCACGATCAGTCGCCCGCCGCGGCCGAGCGCGCGCACGCCGAACTGGGTCGACGCCTCGGCGCCGACGAAATCGATGGCCGCGCCGACGCCGGTGCCGCCGGTCAGCTCCATGATCTGCTTGCGCGCTTCCTTGTCGCGCGGATCGAGAGCGGCGCAGGCGCCGTTCTCCAGCGCGAGCTTGCGCTTGTTCTCGTCGATGTCGGCCACGATCGGCTCGCGGCCCAGCACCGACTTGGCGAAGCGCACGCCCATCAGGCCGACGCCACCGGCGCCGATGACCAGGATAGGCTTGCCCGCATCGTGGCCAACGGCCTTCTTGACGGCGCCAAAGGCGGTGATGCCCGAGCAGGCGTAGAGGCAGGCCAGTTCAACCGGCAGGTTGCCGTAGGGATAGAGATACTTGGCGTGCGGCACGAGGACGTGGTCGGCATAGCCGCCGTCCTTGTTGACGCCGAGCGCCCGTGGCGTCGGGCAAAGATGCTCGCTGCCCGACGTGCAGTACCAGCACTTGCCGCAGCCGATCCAGGGATAGACCACGGCCTTGTCGCCAACCTTGGCGCCTTTTGCATCCGGTCCGACGGCTGCGACCTCGCCCACGATCTCGTGCCCCATGGTGCGCGGCGGCGCCATGGTCTTCTCGGTCGAATATTTGTTGCCGCCGCCCATGTCGAAATAGCCTTCCCACAGATGGACGTCGCTGTGGCAGACGCCGGCGGCGGTGATGCGCACCAGCACTTCCGTGCCCTGCGGGCTGGGATTGGCTTCCTCGACCTTCTGCAGCGGCTTGCCGAATTCGACGACCTTGTAGCTCTTCATGGGCTTGCTCCCGTGTCTTGCGGCGTGAGCATAGAGCATCCGGTCTGCCGGGCTACAGTGGCGATTTCCGCTTGGGCGGTGGCCGTTTCGCGGCGACCCGGCGGGCCGCCGCCAGCGCGGCACGTGCCCAGGTGACGAGCTCGTCGGGCTCGTCGATCAGCCCGGTACGCGCCAGATGGCGAGGTCAATCGTGGTGCCCTTCTTCTGGTAGTTCAGCGGTGGAAAGGCCTCGGCTTCCTTGAACGTCGTGCGATTGTGTTTGTCGACGCGCAAATAGAGCGTGTCCTCGTTCACCATGCCGAACATGAAGCCGTCGCAGAACACGCCGGTCTTGCCGAACATGCGCCGCAAGGTGACGCGGCCGAGCGGGCCGAGCTGCTCGCGCAGGAATTCGCCGAAACTGTCGCTTGCGACCATCGCTCCGCCATACCACTTCCGCGGGCTTTGGCGTATAAGGGCGGAAATTGTTTGGGAGGAAAACAAATGTTGAGACGGCACCTTGTGCTGGCCACCGCGCTATCCGTGATCTCCTCTGCAGCGTTCGCGCAGGATATCGTGAAGATCGGCCTGATCCTGCCCATGACCGGCCCGCAGGCCTCGACGGGCAAGCAGATCGACGCGGCCGTGAAGCTCTATATGGCCCAGCACGGCAACACCGTCGCGGGCAAGAAGATCGAGGTGATCCTCAGGGACGACACCAGCGTGCCCGACGTCACCAAGCGGGTGGCGCAGGAGCTGGTGGTGAACGACAAGGTCGCGATCCTGGCGGGCTTCGGCATCACGCCATCGGCGATGGCCACCGCGCCGATCGCCACTCAGGCCAAGGTGCCGGAGGTCGTGATGGCCGCGGGCACCTCCTCCATCACCGAGGCTTCGCCGTTCGTCGTGCGCACCAGCTTCACGCTGGCGCAGTCGGCCGTGCCGATGGCCGAGTGGGCGACCAAGAACGGCATCAAGAAGGTCGTGACCATGGTCAGCGACTTCGGTCCCGGCATCGACGCCGAGAAGTCGTTCAGCGACAAGTTCAAGGCCGACGGCGGCACCATCGTCGAGAACCTGCGCGTGCCGCTGCGCAGCCCCGACTTCGCGCCGGTGCTGCAGAAGGCGGCCGATGCCAAGGCCGATGCGCTGTTCGTTTTCGTGCCCTCAGGAACGGGCGCGCAATTCGTCAAGCAGTTCGTCGGGCGAGGGCTGGACAAATCGGGCATGAAGCTGATCGCCACCGGCGACGTCACCGATGACGACCAGCTGAACGGCATGGGCGACGTGGTCGTGGGTGTGATCAATGCCCACAATTATTCGGCCAACCACGACAGCGCGCTGAACAAGGCCTATGTCGAAGCCTTCAAGAAGGCCAATAACGGCCTGCGGCCCAACTTCATGTCGGTCGGCGGCTATGACGGCATGGCGCTGATCTACGGTGCGCTCAAGAAGACCAACGGCGCGACCGAGGGCGACAAGCTGATCGCCGCCATGAAGGGCATGGCCTGGGAAAGCCCGCGCGGCCCGATCTCGATCGATGCCGACACGCGCGACATCATCCAGAACATCTATATCCGCAAGGTCGATAAGGTCGGCGGCGAACTCTACAACGTCGAGTTCGCGACCATCCCGAACGTGAAGGATCCGGTGAAGGCGGCGAAGAAGTGATCAGTCGTCCTGAGCGTAAGCGAAGGACCTCATCACCGGTTGCCATGGCATGAGATCCTTCGCTGCGCTCAGAATGACATAAGGCATGGCAACCATCCTCTTCGACGGCGTCGCCTATGGCATGTTGCTGTTCGTGCTGGCCTGCGGGCTGGCAGTGACGCTGGGGCTGATGAACTTCGTCAACCTGGCGCACGGCGCGTTCGCGATGGCGGGCGGCTACGTCACTGTGCTGCTGATGGATTGCGCCGGCTGGCCGTTTCTTGCCACCCTGCCGGCCGCCTTCGTCGCCGCATCGGTGCTCGGGCTGATGCTCGAGCGCACGCTCTACCGTCATATGTACGGCCGCTCGCACCTCGACCAGGTGCTGTTCTCGATCGGCCTGGTGTTCATGGCGGTGGCGATCACCGATTTCCTGATGGGCTCGAGCCAGCGCAACATCCACCTGCCCGAGTGGCTGCAAGGTCGGCGTGAGATCCTGGGCGTCAATGTCGGCATCTACCGCTCGTTCCTCATCGTGGTGTGCGGCCTGATGGCGGTCGGCCTGCAGGCCGGCCTGATGCGCACGCGCTTCGGCAGCCGGCTGCGCGCCGCCGTCGACGATGCCCGCGTTGCCCGCGGGCTCGGCATCCCGGTGAGCCTGGTCTTCGCCGCCACCTTCGCCGTCGGCTCGGGCCTGGCCGGCCTGGGCGGCGCGCTCGGCGTCGAGCTGCTCGGCCTCGATCCGTATTTCCCGCTGAAGTTCATGATCTACTTCCTGATCGTCGTGACAGTGGGCGGGACGGCGGGGATCATGGGGCCGTTCGTCGCCTCGATGCTGCTCGGCATCGCCGACGTGGCGGGCAAGTACTATCTGTCATCGGCACTCGGCGGGTTCGTCATCTACGTCGTGCTGATCGTCGTGCTGGTGCTGCGGCCCAACGGCCTGTTCGCGAGAGCGCGATGAGCGCATCGCAAGGCCTGGCGCGGCGCGCCCGCTGGCGGCCGGCCGAGATCGTCTTCTGGCTGCTAGCCTTCGCGGCCGTCTTCCTGCCGCCGGGCAAGCACCTGCTGCTGAACGAAGTGGCGATCCTCGCCCTGTTCGCACTCTCGCTTGACCTGATCCTGGGCTATGCCGGCATCATCTCGCTGGGCCACGCGGCTTTCTTCGGCACCGGCGCCTATGCCGCCGGCATCCTGTGCAAGATGGTGACGCCCGATCCATTGGCGGGTCTTGCCGTCGCCATCATCGCCGCCGGCCTCGTTGGCTTCGTCACCAGCTTCCTGGTGTTGCGCGGCAGCGACCTGACGCGCCTCATGGTGACGCTGGGCGTGGCACTGGTGCTGCACGAGATCGCCAACGCCCTGCCGCAATGGACGGGCGGCGCCGACGGGTTGCAGGGCATGACGGTCGGTCCCTTGCTCGGCCGCTTCGACTTCGATCTCTACGGCCGGACCGCTTACACCTACAGCATCACCACGCTGTTCATCCTGTTTGTGCTGGCGCGGCGCATCGTCTATTCGCCTTTCGGCCTGTCGCTGATGGCGATCCGGCGCAACACCCTGCGCGCAAGCGCCGTCGGCGTGCCGGTCAACCGGCGACTGGTTGCGGTATATACGCTCGCCGCCGCCTACGCCGGTGCGGCCGGCGCACTGCTCGCCCAGACGACGGCGTATGTCTCGCTCGAGGTGCTGGAGTTCCAGCGTTCCGCGGACGTGCTGCTTACGCTGATCATCGGCGGCACAGGCTGGCTCTACGGCGGCATCGCCGGCGCCGTCATCTTCAAGATCCTGCAGGACACGCTTTCTTCCACGGCGCCCCAGTTCTGGATGTTCTGGATGGGCCTGTTCCTCGTCGTGCTGGCGCTGGTCGGCCGCGAGCGGCTGAGTGGCGGCGTGCGCGGATTGCTGGCGCGGGCGAGGCGATGATGGACGCTGCGCTGGAAACGCACGGCCTGATCAAGCGCTTCGGCGGCATCGTGCCGACGAAGGGCGTTACGTTCCGCCTGGAGCAGGGCGCGCGGCACGCCCTGATCGGGCCCAATGGCGCGGGCAAGACGACCTTCGTCAACCTGCTGACCGGCGTGCTGGCGCCGTCGGCTGGGCGCGTCGTGCTGGGCGGCGAGGACATTACCCGGCTCAGGCCTGAGGCGCGGGTCCGCCGCGGCCTGGTGCGCACCTTCCAGATCAACCAGCTCTTCGCCGACCTGACACCGCTCGAAACCCTGGCGTTGGCCGTCGGCGAGCGGCGGCAGCTCGGTGGTGACTGGCGCCGCCCGGTCGGCGCCGACGAAGGCGTGAGTGCTGAGATCATGGACGTTGCGGAGCGGTTCGACCTTGTGGACGTGCTCGAGCTGCGCACCGATACTTTGCCGTACGGCAAGCAACGCTTGCTGGAGATCGCCGCGGCCTTCGCCTGCGCGCCCAAGGTGCTGCTGCTCGACGAGCCGGCCGCCGGCGTGCCCGAGGCTGAGCGCCGCGACATCCTGAACGCTATCACCGCCCTGCCGGACGACGTCGCGGTGCTGCTGATCGAGCACGACATGGACCTTGTGTTCAGCTTCGCGCGGCGCATCTCCGTCCTGGTCGATGGGGCGCTGATGGCCGAAGGCGAACCGGATGCGATCGCGGCAGATCCGCGGGTGCGCGCTGTTTATCTCGGCGAGGGTCGTGATGGCTGACCTGCTGTCCGTCGACCGCCTCTCGGCTGGTTACGGCCGCGCTGTCGTGCTGTCGGATGTGGCATTCCGCCTGGAAGAGGGCGAGGCACTGGCCGTACTCGGCCGCAACGGTGTCGGCAAGACCACGCTGATCGACACCATCGTCGGCGTGACGCGTCGGTTCGCAGGCTCGATCGCGCTGGGTGGGCAAGAGGTCGGCGCGCTCCCTCCCGAGGCGCGGGTCGCGCTGGGTGTCGGCTGGGTGCCGCAGGAGCGCAACATCTTCCGCTCGCTCAGCGTCGAGGAAAATCTCACTGCCGTGGCACGGCCCGGACCGTGGACTCTCGAGCGCGTGTTCGCGCTGTTCCCGCGCCTGAAGGAACGACGTCGCCAGGCCGGTGGCGCGCTGTCGGGTGGTGAGCAGCAGATGTTGGCGATCGGCCGCGCGCTCGCGACGAATCCGCGGCTGCTGCTGCTCGACGAGCCGACCGAGGGCCTGGCCCCGATCATCGTGCAGGAACTGCTTGTGGCACTGGCGCGGCTGTTTCGCGAGGAGAAGCTCGCGGCGATCATCGTCGAGCAGCACGCACAGAAGATCCTGCCCATCACCGATCGCGCCGTGATCCTGGAGCGCGGCCGCATCGTGCATCAGAGCGCCAGCTCCACCTTGCTGGCCGATCGCGCACCGCTCGAGCGCTTCCTCGGAGTCACCGGCCGGTAACGATCTTCGAAAGTTTCGAAAGTTTCGAAAAGTCGTTTACACGCGCCGAGCGTTGTCCCAACATTGGCGAAACGGCGATCAGAACAAGCAACGCGCCGGGTGTGGAGGAAACAATGCTCGATCGAACGGGTGCGTGGCGCCGTCGCCGCGTGTTGGGTGGGTTCTTGGCATCGACCGCCGCGCTGGCTGCGCCGTCAATCCTGCGCGCGGCGCCATCGGGCCAGCCCGTGAAGGTTGGCGGCACTCTGTCGCTCACCGGGTTCCTGGCGCAGACCGCGGTGATCCACAAGATCGCGGCCGAGATCATGGTCGAGGACATCAACAGCCGCGACGGCTTCATCGGCCGGCCAGTGGAGTACGTGCTGCTCGACGACCAGTCCAAGCCGGACGTGGCGCGCAGCCTCTACGAGAAGCTCATAACCGTCGACAAGGTCGACCTGATCATGGGGCCCTATGCCACCGCGCCGATCCTGGCGGCGATGGGCGTGGCCCAGCGCTACGGCAAGGTCATGATCCAGAGCAGCATGGGCATCCCCAAGCTGCAGACCTACGACATGGCGTTCCCGGCCACGCCGTTCGGGCCGGAGCCGGACAAGACCTATCCCAACGTGATCCTCGACTGCATGGCGACCCTGCCGTCGCCGCCCAAGAGCATGGTCATCGTCACCAGCAAGTTCCCGTCAGCGCAGTTCATGGCCAAGGGCATGCAAACCGAGGCCGAGAAGCGCGGTGTGAAGGTGCCGCTGTACCTCGAGTACGAGGCCGGCAATCGCGACTTCGGCGCCATCGCCGCGCGCGTCAAGGAGGCCAACGCCGACTTCCTGTGGGTCGGCTCGCTGGGGCTGGAGAGCAACCAGATCCTCGAAGCGTTGCGCAAGCTCGACTACACACCGAAGACCAGCTTCCACCTCTATCCCGCACCGGGACCGCTTGCGCTGTCGCCCGATGGCAATCTCGTCTGGTCGTCGACCTTCCTCGAACCAGACGAGCCGTTCATGAGCCGGCCGGGCATGAAGAAGATCGCCGAGCTCTACAAGGAGCGCGCCACCAAGGCGAACTTGCCTTATCCCATCATTGATGCGCAGGCCGCCGGCATGGTCGCCTCGTGGCAGATCCTCGAGGCCGGCGTGAACGGCGCCAAGAGCCTCGAGGACAAGCAGATCGCGGCGTGGCTCAAGAAGAACGTGGTGACGACGGTCTACGGCCCGACCAAGTTCGACGGACCTTTCAACCACGGCGATCCGGCGCAGCTCATCCGCCAGGTGCAGGACAAGCAGTGGAAGGTGGTGTGGCCCAAGCAGTTCGCCGCGCCGGGAGTGAAGTTGATTGCGACTTAATCGTTCCCTTCCGACATCTCTGCTTCCTCCCCCGTATGGCGGGGGAGGAGCCACGAGAGCGCGGTTTGCCTGATGCCCTCCGCCACGCTCCTCGGCCAGGCGTTGATCTCCGGTGTGCTCGCTGGCGGCATGTACGGCCTGCTGGCACTGGGGCTCAGCCTGAGCTGGGGCCTTTTGCGCCTGGTCAATCTCAGCCATTTCGCGCTCGCTTTCCTCGCCGCCTACCTGACCTACGAGCTCGGCACGACCTATCACCTGCCGCCGTGGTGGTCGGTGATGCTGATAGTCCCGGCGATGTTCCTGATCGGCCTGGCGCAGCATTGGCTGTTCGACCGGTTCAAGGTGAACGAGCTCGCTTCGCTCCTGATCACCTTCAGCTTCGCCGTCATCCTCGAAGTGGCGATCCAGCTCTACTGGACCGCCGACTACCGGCGCTTCGAGACGCACTACTCGACGATGTCGCTCAAGGTCGGCGCGTTCTACATCCCCGTGCTCGAGCTCACGCTCTGCATGGTCGCGGGCGTGCTGGCCTGGGGCACGTGGCTGTGGCTGCGCAAGACCTATGTCGGCAAGGCGCTGCGTGCCGCTGCCGAGGATGCCGACATCGCCGCGGCCTACGGCGTCGATCATCGCAAGCTCGCCTACCTGCTGTCGGGCATGGGGGCGGCCTATGCCGGCATCGCCGGCACCTTTATCGCCTTGATCGCCACGCTGGCGCCGGCACAGATCTGGGCCTGGTTGGGCGTCGTCTTCGCTGTCGTCATCATCGGCCGTTTGGGCAATCCCCTCGGCGCACTGCTGGCCGGCATGCTGATCGGCGCCAGCGAATCGATCGCCATGGCGATCTTCGCTCCGGCCTGGGCGCCAGTCGTTTCGTTCTCTGTGCTGATCGCCATCCTGCTGTGGGATCCGGAATGGCTATGAACGCTTCCCGCGATCTTCCCAAGGCCGCGTCGGCACTGGCCATCGTGGCGCTGGCGTTCCTGCCGGCGGCGAAGTTGCCGGCATTCTACGAATCCTTCTTCTATCTCATCTTCTTCTGGATCTCGCTGTCGACGAGCTGGGCGCTGCTGAGCGGTTTTGCCGGCTATTTCAGCCTGGGCCACGCCGCCTTCTTCGGCGTCGGCGTCTACACGACCGCAGCGCTCACCACCAAGTTCGGCATGCCGTTCCTGCCGACCGTGCCCATCGCCGCCGCCCTGGCGGCATTGCTGGCCGCCGGTATCGGCGCCGTCGTGTTCCGCCTGCGCCGCCTGCGCGGCGAGCTGTTCGCGCTGCTGACGCTCGCCGTTACCTTCGTGATCGCCACGATCATCCTCAACACGCCGATCGACGGCGGCGGCGGCGTGTTCATGAGCGCCGTGCCGCTGCCCGACCTGATGCCGACGCCCACCGGCACGATCTACATCCTGGGCTTCGCCATGTGCGTCCTGACGCTGGGCACGGCCTGGTGGGTCGCCCATTCGCGGCTGGGCATGGGCCTGTTCGCCATCCACGACGACGAGGACGTCGCCGAGGCCAAGGGCGTGCCGACCTTCCGCTACAAGATCCTGGCCTTTGCGCTCTCCGCCGGCATTGCCGGTGCGGTGGGCGGCATCCATGCCATGTATGTCGGCTTCGTCACTGTGGCCGGCACCTTCGAACTGACCGTGCCGCTCTACGTCGTGCTGATGAGCGTTCTCGGCGGCTCGCGCCATTGGTTCGGCCCGGCGATCGGCGCCACCTTTATCACCGCGCTGCTCTATGCCTTCATCAGCGGCGGCGAGGCCATCATGGGGCGCGCCATCGTCGGCCTGATTCTGATCGTCGCCATCCTGTGGCTGCCCGACGGCGTCATCCCGGCCCTGCAGAAGTGGCGAAAGGGACGTCGGGCGCCGGCAGAGGAACCGCGCGCCGAGGTCGTGCCGGTGGTGCCGGCGACACCGCCCAGGATCGCCGACCATCACATCATGGAAGTGCGCGGCGTCACCAAGCGCTTCGGCGGCCTTCAGGCGCTGGCCGGAGTCGACCTCGACGTGCGCGAGGGCGAGATCTTCGGCCTGGTCGGTCCCAACGGCTCGGGGAAGACGACGCTGATCAACGTCATCTCGGGTTTCTACCCGCTCAGCACCGGCACCATCACCGTCGACGGTGCGGAGATCGGCCGCATGCCGGCGCACCAGATTGCCCGGCGCGGCGTGGCGCGCACCTACCAGATCCCACGGCCCTTCGTGAACATGAGCGTGCTCGACAATGTGGCGCTCGCCGCCACCTTTGGCGGCCCAGTGCGCTCCAAGGCCGAGATCCGCGACGAGGCCCGGCACTGGATCGGCTTCACCGGGCTCTCCGGCAAAGAGGACGCACTGCCGGCCGGCCTGAACCTGCACGAGCGCAAGTTCCTGGAGCTGGCGCGCGCGCTCGCCGCGCGGCCCAAGCTGCTGCTGCTCGACGAGGTGCTGTCGGGGCTCAATCCGGCCGAGATCGACAACGCCATCCGCCTGGTGCGCGCCATCCGCGCCCAGGGTGCCACCATCGTCTTCGTCGAGCATCTGATGCGCGCCGTGGTGGAGCTCTGCGACCGCGTTGCCGTGCTGAACGAGGGCAAGCTCTTTGCGCTCGGAGCGCCGCGCGAGGTCATGCGCGATCCACGCGTCGTCAGCATCTATCTGGGCAAAGCCTATGCTGCTTGAAGCGCGCGGCCTCCATGTCGGCTATGGCGACGCCACGGCGATCTGGGACGTCTCGCTCGACGTCGAGGCCGGCGAGATCGTCTCGGTGATCGGCCCCAATGGCGCCGGCAAGACGACGCTGATCAACGCCATGGCGGGACTGCTGCGCTGCCGCACCGGCTCGCTGATGTTCAACGGCGCCGACATGACGTGCGTCCGCGCCCACGACTATTGCGGCCACGGCATCGCCCTGGTGCCGGAGGGCCGGCGGCTGTTCGTCAAGATGTCGGTCGAGGAGAACCTCGAGCTCGGCTGCTATCTGCCGGCCGCCCGTGCTCATCGGCAGGAATCGCTCGATCACGTCTACGGCCTGTTTCCCATCCTGCGCGACAAACGAAACCAGCCGGCCGGCGAGCTGTCGGGCGGCCAGCAGCAGATGGTGGCGATCGGCCGCGCCTTGATGGCGCGCCCGCGCATCGTGCTGTTCGACGAGCCGTCGCTGGGCCTCGCCCCCACCATCGTCGACGACATGTTCGACATCATCATGCGCGTGCGCGCAGAGGGCGTGGCGGTGCTGCTGGTCGAGCAGAACGTCCTGAAGGCGCTCGACGTTGCGGACCGCGCCTATGTGCTGGAGCAGGGACGCATCGTCACCACCGGGCTGCCGGCCGATCTGCTGAAGCAACCCCACATCCGCGAAGCCTATCTCGGCGTTTGAGGACCACCATGGCCAAGATCCTGAAGATGCCGCTCGACGTCGCCGACCGCGCCGCCGCCACGACCGCGCCGCAGGACGTGCTTGCCGAGGATGCCGCGACCTTCGACGTCCTGCGCCGCATGCGCGAGGACATCCTCGACTGCGTGCTGAAGCCCAACCAGCGCCTGCGCTTCGGCGAGCTGCGGCAACGTTACGACACCTCGGTCGGCACGCTGCGCGAGGCGCTGTCGCATCTGGTGTCCGAGGGCCTCGCGCGCACCGAAGCCGGCCGCGGCTTCAGCGTGGCGCCGATCTCGCTCGCCGATTTCCTCGATCTCAGCGAATTGCGCGTCTATCTCGAGACCCGGACGCTGGCCGACGCGATCCGCCATGGCACCGACGCCTGGGAAGCCGAGATCGTGAGCGCCCACTTCCTCCTGAGCAAGCTCGGCCCGCCCAAGATGAACGATCCCGTTAGCGTCAAGCGAGAGTGGGGCAAGCGGCACAAGCGTTTCCACGATTCGCTGGTTGCGACCTGCACCTCACCGTGGTCGCTCCATTTCCGCAGCGAGCTGTTCGACCAAGCGCGCCGCTATCACTGGCTGACGATGATCCACGCCCGCTCGCGGCGGCGGAACGAGCACCTGGAACTGCGCGACGCAGTGCTGGCGCGCGATGTCGATCTCTCCTGTGCGCTGATCGAGAAGCATATCCGCACGACGGTGGAGCAGGCGGCCTCGGAGGTGCCCGGCCTGACGATGGACGGCGCCCGTCCGGCGAAGCGGAGGAAGGCATGAAGCGCCGGACGCTCATCGCTTCGGCCACGGCAGCGCTTGCCGCGCCATCCATCGGATGGGCCCAAGTGTGGCCTGCCAACCCGATCCGCCTGATGCACGGCTACGATGGCGGCTCCAATCCCGACACCATCGCGCGCCATCTGGCGGCGCCGCTCACCGAGATCCTGGGCGTTCAGATCGTCGTCGAGCCCCGCCCCGGTGCGGCGGAACGCCTCGCGGCGACGCAGATCGCGCGCATGAAGCCGGACGGCGGCGTGCTGTATCTGATGACCGGCGGCCAGGCCGTGGTCTCGGCGACCGACAAGAGTTTGCCTTATGACCTGCTGCGTGACTTCGATTACGTCGGCATCGTCACGCGCTTTCCGTTCGCATTGACGGTTGGGCCGGAGTCACGCTTCAAGACGATCCAGGCCTACATGGACGAGGCCCGCAAGGCGCCTGGCAAGCTGACCTACAGCACGTCCGGCGTCGGTTCGACCTTGCACATGGCCGTTGAGTTGTTGCTCTCGCAGACGGGCTTGTCGCTCACGCACGTGCCCTACAAAGGCGGGGTCGCTGCTCCGTACAATGACCTGGTGGGGGGCCGAATCGACATGATGGTGGTGACCTTCACGGGCGGTCAGCCGCTCATGAAGGCCGATAAGCTGCGTGCCCTGGCCGTGACGTCCAAGGAACGCCATCCCGGCTTTCCGGATGTGCCCACGATCGCCGAGACGCTGGTGCCCGATTTCGACGTCGTGTCGTGGCTGGGCTTCGCCGCGCCGGCTGGCCTGCCGCCGGCCTTGCGCGATCGGCTGAACGAGGCGCTTCGCCAGGCGATGGCGCGGCCCGGGATCAAGGAGAAGCTAGAGGAGTTGGGCAACGACCCGCGGGTTAGCACACCGGCTGAATTCCGGGCGCGTGTCGAGCAGGACCTGTCACGCTGGCGTCCGCTCGCCCATGTCGTCAACCAGTCGTAAAGTGCCGGCAGTACGGGGATATTCATGAGCAAATACGGTATCGGTCAGCCTGTCCTGCGTTTCGAGGATCCGCGGCTGTTGCGCGGCCAGGGCCGCTTCATCAACGACGTCAATCTGCATGGCCAGACGCACGCCGTGTTCGTGCGCTCGCCGCACGCCCACGCGAAGATCAGGTCGATCGACGTCGAGGAGGCGAAGAAGTCGCCTGGTGTGCTGGCCGTCTACACCGGCCATGACGTCGTCGCCGACGGCCTCGGCATGCCCAAGGCCAACATGCCGCGCAAGCGCCCCGACGGTAAGCCGATGTTCGCGCCGCAGCGGCCGCCACTGGTGACGGACCGCGTGCGCTATGTCGGCGATCCGGTGGTCATGGTGATCGCCGAGACATTGGCCGAGGCCAAGGACGCCGCCGACCTGGTCTCTATCGACTACGAGGCGATCCCGTCGGTCACCTCGACCGAGGACACGGTGAAGCCCGGTGCGCCCGCGGTGTGGGACGAGTGCCCCGACAACATCTCCAACAACGTCGAGCGCGGCAACAAGGCCGCCACCGACGAGGCGATCAAGGGGGCGGCGAAGGTCGTCAAGCGCCGCTACGTGATCACGCGCGTGCACGCCCAGTACATGGAGCCGCGCGGCACGCTCGCCACCTACGATCAAGGCGAGGATCGCATGATCCTCTACGCCGACGTGCAGTATCCCCATCGCGTGCGCAACATGCTGGCGCAAAACGTCTTCAAGGTGCCCGAGAGCAAGATGCGGGTGATCGCCCAGGACGTCGGCGGCGGCTTCGGCACCAAGGGCTGGCAGTATGTCGAGCATCGCCTGACGGTGTGGGCGGCGCGCAAGTTGCTGCGTCCGGTCAAGTGGACGTGCGAACGCAGTGAAGCGGTGATGGCCGACGAGCACGGCCGCGACAATATCGGCGAGATCGAGCTGGCGCTCGACAAGGACAACAAGTTCGTCGCTCTCCGGCTCAACATGCTGGCCAACATCGGCGCCTATGTCGGCTCGGACCGCAACCTGCTGTCGCCTTTCGGCATGATCGGCACGGTGCTGGGCGTCTATATGATTCCCAAGGCGTATATCAACGTGGTGGGCGTGCTCAGCAACACCAACCCGACCGCTCCCTATCGCGGCGCCGGCCGGCCGGAGGCGATCTACCTGATCGAGAGACTGATCGACGACGCGGCACGCGAGCTCGGTGTCGATCGCGTCGAGCTGCGCCGCAAGAACATGCTGGCCGAGAAGGACCTGCCGTATCAAAGCCCGGTCGGGCCGTTCTACGACTGCGGCAAGTTCGAGGAGAATCTCGACATGGGACTGAAGCTCGCCGATGTGGCGGGCTACAAGGCGCGCGTCGAAGATTCGAAGAAACGCGGCAAGCTGCGCGGCATGGGCATCGTCAATGCCATCGAGCAGGCGGCCGGCACGGCGCAGCCGGAATATGCCGAGATCCGCTTCAATCCCAGCGGCACGGCGGCGCTGCTGATGGGCACCAAGGCCCAGGGGCAGGGCCACGAGACCATGTTCAAGCAGATCCTGCACGAGCGCCTGGGCATCGACCCCAAGGACGTGCAGTACATCGACGGCGATACCGACCGCGTCGCGTTCGGCATGGGCACCAACGGCTCGCGCTCGACCGTGCTGGGCGGTTCAGCCTTGTTCATGGCCGCCGGCAAGGTGATCGAGAAGGGCAGGAAGCTCGCCGGCCATCTCCTGGAGGCGGGTGAGCAGGACATCGAATTCAAGGAAGGCAGCTTCACCGTCAAGGGCACCGACAAGAGCGTGTCCCTGAAACAGGTGGCGGTGGCGGCATTCAATCCGACACGCTGGCCGAAAGGCGGCTGGGAGGGCGGGCTGTACGAGAACGCCACCTTCCTTGGCCAGAAGGACACCTTCCCCAACGGCTGCCACATCTGTGAGGTCGAGGTCGATCCCGAGACCGGCGAGGTCAGGCTCGATCGCTATTCAGTGGTCGACGACGTCGGCACCGTGATGAATCCGATCGGGCTGAAAGGCCAGATCCATGGCGGCGTCGCCCAGGGCGTCGGCCAGATCCTGAGCGAGCAGGTCGTGTGGGATCGCGACAGCGGGCAGCTGCTGACCGCGAGCTTCCTCGACTACGCCATGCCGCGCGCCGACACGATGTGCAGCATGGAGATCAAGAGCAACCCGGTGCCGACGCAGTACAATCCGCTCGGCGCCAAGGGGGCCGGCGAGGCGGGCACGGTGGGAGCCATGCCGGTGGTGATGAACGCCATCATGGATGCGCTGGCGCCGCTCGGCGTCAAGGACGTCGCCATGCCGGCGACGTCGCTCAATGTGTGGCGCGCGATCGAAGAAGCCAAGAAGTAGGGGAGCGACATGAGCGTACTGCAAGGGCCGCGCAAGGAAGTGCGGCGCGTGATGAAGGACGGCAGCGAGTACTGGGTCGAATTCAAGGATGGCCGCATCGTGTTCGCCGACGGCCGCAGCTGCGGCGAAGACGAGGTCGTGCATTTGCCGCCGTGCCTTCCGACCAAGATCATCTGCGTGCACGTGAACTACATTTCGCGCTACTTCGAGTTCAACAACTCGCGCACGCCGCCCAAGTCGCCGACCTACTTCCAGAAGCCCCTGACCGCGCTCAACGCCCACAAGGGAGAGCTGATCAAGCCCAAGGGTTACAAGTACGTGAACTATGAGGGCGAGATGGCCGTCGTGTTCGGCAAGGTGACGCGAAACGTCACGCGCGAGGAGGCCTGGGATTGCATCGCGGGCTTCGCGCCGTCGAACGACTTCGGCTGCCACGATTTCCGCGATACGGATGCCGGCTCGATGCTGCGCGTAAAGGGCATGGACGGGTTCTGTCCGATCGGACCGGGCCTGGTCTCTGGCGTCGACGTCACCAAGTCGACGCTACGGTCATACAAGAACGGCAAGATGGTGCAGGAGGGCGCGATCAGCGAGCAGATCTTCGACTGCGGCTACCTGATCGCCGACCTCGCCCGCCATATGACGTTCCTGCCCGGTGATATTCTGCTCACCGGCACGCCTGCGAACTCGCGCCCGCTCGAAGCGGGCGATACGATCGATGTCGAGGTGACCGGCATCGGCCGGCTGTCCAACAAGGTGGTCGAGGTGCCGGCGCCGCGCGCCGTCGTCGGCTTCCCGGCCAGTCCCGACAGCGACGGCGTGCGCCGCGTGGCGCTCGGCAACGAGGAACGCCTGCCCGACAAGTTCAAGGCAACAGTTTGAGACAGGAGGAAAACCATGGTCGCAATCAAAGCTGCCGAATTCGCCTTCCCTCGGATGGAGGCGCCGGACCTCGATGAGATGGAGGAATTTCTCACCCATTTCGGCCTGGTGCGGGCCGAGCGCACCAACGATGCGCTCTACATGCGCGGAGCCGACGATCATCACCATTTGCACGCCGTGCACAAGGGCGGCACCAAGTTCATCGGCTTCGCCTATCACGCGGCGAGCGAGGATGACTTGAAGCGCCTCGCCACGCTGCCCGGCGCCTCGGGCATCGAGACCGTGAACGAGCCGGGCGGCGGCAAGCGCGTGCGCCTGAAGGAGCCCAACGGCTACCAGATCGAGGTCATCCACGGCATGTCGAGCGTGCCGCCGACCAAGATCGAGCGCGACCCGGTCAACACCGGCAGCAATCCGCTGGCCCGCAAGGGCCGGCTGATGCGGCTTTCGAAATCTCCGACGATGATCCAGCGCATCGGCCACGGCGTGTTGGCAACGCCAAAGGTCAAGGAGACGGTGAGCTGGTTCCGCGAGACGCTGGGCATGATCTGCTCGGACGACGTCTATGCCGGCGAAAAGGAAAACGTGATCGGCGCCTTCAGCCGCCTCGACCGCGGCGCTGAATATGTCGACCACCATGTGCTGTTCTGCGTGCACAACGAGAAGACGGGCCTCAACCACGTCTCCTACGAGGCGCAGGACATCGATGCGGTGTTCCAGGACCACGAGCACATCAAGAATGTCGGCAAGTACGAGCACATGTGGGGCATCGGTCGCCATCTGCTCGGCAGCCAGGTCTACGACTACTGGTGTGACCCGTGGGGTCGCGTGCATGAGCGCTGGGCCGATACGGACCGCCTGAATGCGGCCAACGGCGGCCATCTCCTGAGCGTGGAGGAGGGCTTCCAGTCGCAGTGGGGCGAGCGGCCGCCGGAGCGCTTCATCGGCCACGCCAGCCCCTGATCGCGTCGTTTCCAAGTAGAGGAGGGTAGAACCATGTCCAAGCGACCTGCCGATTCGTCGGCCGCCCGCGATGCGTTGCGCCAGTTCGCGCCGAAGCTGGTCGATCTCACCGACACCGTACTGTTCGGCGACGTCTGGGAGAGGCCCGGCCTCTCCAAGCGCGACCGCAGCCTGATTACCTGCGCCGCCCTGGTGGCGCTGAACCGCACCGAGCAGCAGGTCGGACACTTCCAGCGCGCCATCAAGAATGGCGTCAAGCAGGAGGAGCTGCTCGAGCTCATCACGCATCTCGCCTTCTATGGCGGCTGGCCGGTCGCCATGTCGGCGGCCAATGTCGCCAAGAAGGTGTTCGAAGGGGGAGACCAGAAGTGAAGCTCTGCTATTTCAACGACTATCGCCTGGGCGTCATCAAGGGCGACGCCGTCGTCGACGTCACCGATGCGGTGAAGGACATCCCGCACATCGACACCAAGGACCTGATCATCGGGCTGATCGCCCGATGGGACGACTACAAGGCCAAGGTCGACAAGGCCGCCAACGAGGGCACCGGCACGCCGCTCAAGAACGTGCGCCTGCGCCCGCCGGTCCCCAAACCCGGCAACATCGTCTGCATGGCGGTGAACTACATGGAGGACGGCACGCTGAAGGAGAAGCCGCAGATCAACGCTTTCCACAAGGCGGCCTCGGCGGTGATCGGCGATGGCGACACCATGGTGCTGCCGGACGTGCCGGCCTCGATCTTCGAGGGCGAGGCCGAGCTCGCCCTGGTGATGGGCAAGCCCGCGACCCGCGTCAGCCAAGCCGACGCCATGAAGCATGTCTTCGGCTACACCTGCTTCATCGACGGCTCGGCGCGCGGTCTGCCGCCGCCGGGCAACGTATTCTTCCAGATGAAGTCGCGCGACACCTTCGCGCCGATCGGCCCGTGGATCGTCACCGCCGACGAAATCGCCGATCCGCAGAACCTCAACATCACGCTCTCGAACAACGGGCAGGTGATGCAGAAGTTCAACACCAATGACATGGCGCACAACATCCCGCGCTCAATCGAATGGGCGAGTTCGATCCACACGCTCAATCCCGGTGACATCCTGGCCACCGGCACCAACCATCGGGGCCTGCACTCCTTCATGGACGGCGACAAGATCGAGCTCACCGTCGAGAAGGTCGGCACCCTGCACATCAACGTGAAGGACGAGCTCAAGCGCACCTGGGCCCGGACCACGCGCTCGCAGCACAAGGACAAGGGCGGCGAGGGCGCGCACACGCCGCAGACTGGCGGCAAGTACGCGAAGTGACGCCTGTCATCCCGAGCGGAGCGAGGGACCTTTATGGGAAAGGTCCCTCGGCCTTCGGCCTCGGGATGACAATCAGCGTGCGTCGAGCTTCGCCTGTATGTCCTGCATCCAGGCTTCGCGGCTCATGAAGCGCGGCCGGCTGCGGCACATTGCTTCCGTGCGGCGCAGGATCTCGTCGTTGGACTGGTCGAGGTCGAGCGGCTCGCCGCAGGGCTGCGGTGTGTAGAAGGGCGTGTCGCAATACATCTCGACCGGGTTGCCCTCGGGGTCCTTGAAGTAGAAGGCCCAGGCGTTGCCGTGGTCGGTGACTCGCATTGGCGTAATGCCTTCCTTGGCGAGCGACTTGCGGTACGCCTTCAGGGTGTCGAGCGAATCGAGCCGATAGGAGATCTGATTGACCGGGTTGAAGGTGAGCTCCTCGGGCCGGCCGTCGAACAGCACGAACTGGTGATGGCACTCCGGACTTTGGGTCATGAACACGATGCGGTTGCCGGCGCTGCCGGTGCCGGTGTCGCTGATCACGAAGCCCATGACGCGCGTGTAGAAGTCGACCATGCGGTCGAGGTCGGTGGTGTGAATGCCGAAGTGGGTGAGCTGGGCGGATAGGGGCATGACCGTATTGTCCGGCCCGTTCGGCACGGCTGCAACGAAAAAGGCGCCGCGGTTGGCCGCGGCGCCCTCTTCAGTGAAACAGGCTGACCGTTCTTAGTGGGTCAGCGCCGGTTTGGCGGCCTCGACGGGGATCGCGCGAGGCTTCTTCTCCTCCGGGATCTCACGCTGCAGCTCGATCGTCAGCAGGCCGTTGGCAAGCTTCGCACCCGTGACCTTGACATGGTCGGCGAGCTGGAAGCGGCGCTCGAAGTTGCGCCCGGCGATGCCGCGATAGAGATACTGCTTCTCGTCCTGGCCGTTCTGGGCCTGTCCGGTGACCAGGAGCTCGTTCTCCTTCTGGGTCACATTCAGCTCGGCCTCGGCAAAGCCCGCCACCGCCATCACGATCCGGTAGGCATTGTCCCCGGCCTTCTCGATGTTGTACGGGGGGTAGCCGTTGGTGCCGGACTGGCTGGCCACGTTGTCGAGCAGGTCGAAGACCCGGTCGAAGCCGACGGTGGCGCGATAAAACGGCGAATAGTCGAACGTACGCATGTTGATCATCCTCCAATGAGCGATGTGTCTGGCGCCCCCGCCCCGGAATGGGCACGGGGGACGGCCTTGATTTAGGAAGGGGCTTTGCAGCGTCAAGGGGAAGAAAAATTTCTTCCCTGACCGTCCAGGCGGCAAGAAATGCTCTCTGGTGCCGGACCTTCGGTAAATCAAGCCATGGCGAATATGCGAAGAGACGCCAGATCGAAAGGATCAGGCGGAGTCTCGCGTATGTCCCTGTTTTTCCAGCGCTATCCGGCCGCCAGGCCGTGGATTTTCGCCGCCAGCCAGGCCGCAGCGATGCTTGGCTTCCACGTGCTCCTGCGCGTCGCCGTCCTGTGAAGCACCTGCCGCTCTTCTTCGACCTCCGCGGCCGCCGTGTCGTGGTGGTGGGCGAGGGGCCGGCCGCCGACCGTCGGGCTGCGCTCGCCCGCACCGCCGGCGCCGTGATTCATCGGATTGAAGGGCACCAGCTTGCCGGCATCGTGGCTGCCGACCTGCGCGGTGCCGCGGCCGTCTTCATTGCCACCGGCGACATCGAGCACGACACGGTGGCGCAACGGCTGGCCAAGTCCGCCGGCGTGCCCGTGAACGTGGCGGACCGGCCCCGCCTCTGCGATTTCATCCTGCCTGCGATCGTCGACCGTGATGGCGTCGTGGTGGCGATTTCCACAGGCGGCGCATCACCCACGCTTGCCGCGACCTTGCGCGCCCGCATCGAAGCCGTTCTGCCCGAGCGCACCGGCAACCTGGTGCGGCTCGCTGCGGCCTTCCGCGTCCAGGCGAATGCCCTGATCGCCGACCCGGCTCGCCGTCGCGCCTTCTGGCGCCGCATCGCTGAGGGGCCGGCCGCCCGGTTGGCCCTGGCCGGCGACGAGGCCGGCGCCCGGCGCACCGCGCTCGGCGAGCTCGATGCTGCGCGCCGCCATCTGGCGTCGGTCGGCATCGCCCATATCGTCGGCGCCGGACCGGGCGATCCCGACTTGCTGACACTGAAGGCCGCCCAGCTGCTGCGCGAGGCCGACGCGATCCTGCATGACGACCTCGTGCCGCCCGCCATCCTGGCGCGCGCGCGCCGCGATGCCGAGCTTGTGGCTGTCGGCAAGCGCAAGGGCCTGGCACGCTGGACCCAGGACGAGATCAACGCCGAGCTGGTACGCCGCGTGCGTGCCGGGCAGGCCGTGGTGCGCCTCAAGGCCGGCGATCCCTTCGTGTTCGGCCGCGGCGGCGAGGAGGTCGAAGCGCTGCGCGAGGCTGGCCTGCCGGTCTCGGTCGTGCCGGGCGTCACCGCCGCCTTGGGCTGCGCCGCATCGGTCGGCATTCCGCTCACCCATCGCCGGCTGTCGTCGGCAGTCACCTTCGTCTCGGGCCATGCCGCCGAGGGCAGCCGCGAGGCCGCATGGCCAGCGCTTGCCGCGCAAGGCCACACGCTTGCGATCTATATGGGCGCCACGGAGGCGCCTTCTGTGCGCGATCGCCTGCTGGGCGCCGGTGCCGATCCGACCACGCCGGTCGCCATCATCGAGAGCGGCACGCGGCCCGATGAACGGGTCTCGATTGGTCGCCTGTCCGACCTGGCGCGGCTCGCCGCTTCCCATACCCACGGCGACGCTGGTCCAAGCCTCATCATCGTGGGTGACGTCGCGGCGCTCGCCGAAGTCGAGTTTACGGACCAAGGGCAGCCGCCTTTGGCAAAGGTGTCCTGATGGCCAAGAATCTCAGCGGCGATCTTTCGGTCGCTTCCGCCAACCGCTTGGTCGATGGCGTGGTCGTTTTCCTGGATGAGGCCGGCCAATGGACGCCTCGGCTCGATCGTGCCGCCGTTGCCCGCGACAAGCGCGCCGGCGAGATCCTGCTGGAGCGCGCCCGCGCCGAAGGTTTCGGCGTCATCGATCCCTTCCTCGTGGCGGTGGGTGAGGACGACGCGGGCCGCATCGAGCCGATAAGTCTGCGCGAGAAGATCCGCGCCTCCGGTCTCACCTTCGAGGCCATCGCCGCCGACGCGGTGCGTTATGCCTGACACTCTTCTCCAGCGGCCGCAGCACTTCTACCGTTACGACAGCTACGACCGCACGCTGGTCGCCGAGCGCGTCGAACAGTTCCGCGACCAGGTGCGGCGCCGGCTGGCGGGCGAGCTCACCGAGGAGCAGTTCAAGCCGCTGCGTCTTACCAACGGGCTCTACCTGCAGCTCCACGCCTACATGCTGCGCATCGCCATCCCCTATGGCACGCTGTCGTCGCGCCAGCTGCGCAAGCTCGCCGACATCGCCCGCAAGTACGATCGCGGCTACGGCCACTTCACGACGCGCCAGAACCTGCAGCTGAACTGGATCAAGCTCGAGGACGCGCCCGACGCGCTGGCGGCGCTCGCCGAGGTCGACATGCACGCCATGCAGACCTCGGGCAACGTCATCCGCAATGTCACGGCCGATCACTTCGCCGGCGCCGCCATCGACGAGATCGAGGATCCGCGCATCTGGTGCGAGATCGTGCGCCAGTGGTCGACACTGCATCCCGAATTCAGCTTCCTGCCGCGCAAGTTCAAGATCGCCATCACCGGCTCGCCCAACGACCGTGCCGCCGTGCGCGTGCACGACATCGGTCTTCGCCTGTGGTGCAACGAGGAGGGCAAGGTCGGCTTCGAGGTGATCGTGGGCGGCGGCCTCGGCCGCACGCCGATGATCGGCAAGACGCTGCGCGAGTTCCTGCCGCGCGATGAGCTGTTGGCCTATCTCGAGGCGACGTTGCGGGTCTACAACCGCTATGGTCGGCGCGACAACCTCTACAAGGCGCGCATAAAGATCCTGGTGCACGAGATCGGCGTCGAGAAGGTGCGCGAGGAAGTCGAGGCCGAGTATGCCGCGATGAAGGACGGCGCCTTGAAGCTGCCGGCCGAGACCATCGAGGCGATCGCCCAGCAGTTCGCGCCGCCGCCGCTGCCTCACCGTCCCGCCATCGCGGCCGAGGTCGAGCGGCTGAGACTCGAGGACCGCGACTTTGCCCTGTGGCTCAAGTCCAACGTGTCGCCGCATCGCATGGCGGGCTATGCCATCGTCACCGCTTCGCTGAAGCCCGCCGGCGCGCCGCCGGGCGATGCCAGCTCCGTGCAGATGGAAGGCGTGGCCGATATCGCCGATGCCTACAGCCAAGGCGAGATCCGGGTCAGTCACGAGCAGAACCTGGTGTTCCCGCATGTCGCGGTCGAGGACCTGCCGGCGGTGTGGCGGGCGCTCGGCAGACTGGGCTTCGCCGAGGCGAACGTCGGCAAGATCACCGATATCATCGCCTGCCCGGGGCTCGACTATTGCGCGCTCGCCAATGCGCGGTCGATCCCGGTGGCGCAGCGCATCTCGACGCACTTCGCCGAGCTCGCGCGCCAGCACGACATCGGCGACCTCAAGATCAAGATCTCGGGCTGCATCAATGCCTGCGGCCATCACCATGTTGGCCACATCGGCATCCTCGGCGTCGACAAGAACGGGGTCGAGCTTTACCAGCTGAGCCTGGGCGGCGACGTCGACTTCGGCAAGACGGCGATCGGCACGATCCTCGGGCCCGCCATCGGCGCCGACAAGGTGGTCGAGGCGGTCGATGCCCTGGTCGCCACCTATCTCGACAATCGCGGTGACGGTGAGCGCTTCGTCGACACCTACCGGCGTATCGGCGCCCAACCCTTCAAGGACCGCGTCTATGCCTCTGTATAGCGAGAAGGACAGCCCGACCATCCTCGAGCCGCTGCCGTTTACTGAATGGCAGCAGCGTCCGGCGTGGCCCGCCGTGTCGCTCTCGAACACCGACCCGGTCGAGGACCTGGCGCCGCATGTCGGCCGCTTGCGCCTGATCGTGCTCAATTTCCCCAAGTTCAGCGACGGCCGCGCCTACAGCCAGGCCCGCCTGCTGCGCGGGCGCTTGGGCTACACCGGCGAGCTGCGCGCCAGCGGCAACGTGCTGCGGGACCAAGCCCTCTTCATGCTGCGCTGCGGCTTCGATTCCTTCGAGAGCGAGCAACCGGGTTTCGGCGAGGCTCTGGCCAAGGCCCGCTCGCTGTTCAGTGTCGTCTACCAGCCCGCCGAGGACGACCGCACGCCGGCCGCTTTGTTGCGGTTGCGTAACGCACCGGTGTCACCCCGGGTGTAACCATCCCGTCCCTTGGGATGACAGGGGGTGCCCTGTCGGCTAACATCCCTCCTAACAAGTGTTCGAAACGAACACGGAGGGAACGCCATGACCAACGGTCACCAGGTCGAGACGCGTAACACCGCGCATTTCCTGCACGATTATTCAAGCGACCAGGCCGACCTGCGCCGGCTCTATGAGCAGGCCAAGATCGACCAATGGAACGCCGCCACCGACATCGATTGGGCCGCGCCGTTGGAAGGCGACGGCGGATTGATCTCCGACGACCTCGTCGACATCCATGGCACGCGCTTCTGGGCTGCCATGTCGGAGGCTGACCGTGTCGAGCTCAACCGTCGCGTCACGCGCTGGCGGCTCTCGACCCTGGTGCAGGGCGAGCATGGCGCCATGCTGCTGTGCAGCCAGCTGGTCGACAACGTCCAGGGCCAGGACGCCAAGCTCTTCCAGTCGACGCAGGTTGCCGACGAGGCGCGCCATAACGAGGTTCTGCAGCGCTATCTCGACCTCCGGCTTGACGGCAAGACCTATGCGCTGGGCGGCAATGTGAAGGAGATCTTCGACACGCTGCTCGGCACGTCCTCCTGGTATCTAAAGACGATCGGCCTGCAGCTCGTCGCCGAGACCTTCGCGGTCTCCCTGTTCCGCATGCTCGCCGAATCCTCGAAGGACGCCGTGCTGCGCCAGGTCTGCCGGCGCATCCTGCAGGACGAGGCACGCCACATGGGCTTTGCCATGCTGTCGCTGCCGGAGATCGTCGGCCAGGCGAGCGAGGCCGAGCACCGCGAGATGGAGGATTTCGCGGTCTGGGCGCTCAGCCGGACGCTGGGAGGCATCTTCCCGATCGGCGCCTACCAGGACATGGGCTTCGGCAAGGCCGAGCTCGACGAGATCAAGCAGTATCGCCGCGAACGCGCGGCCGGCGGCGACGAGACCGCCTTCCGCAAGTATTTCCGCCGCGATCTGCATGACGGATTGGTGCGCAACCTGCGCAAGGTCGGTCTTTTGACGGAGCGCATCACGCCCAGCCTGCAGGCGTTCGGCATCAAGCTCGCGGCTTAGAGTCTGCTGGGAGCACATCTTGCCGGACCGCGGACCTCCAGGTCCGCTCATAATTCTTGAGGCGGGCCTGGGGGCCCGCGGTCCGGCAAGACTACTTCATCCGCTGAAGCAGCTTGCTGCGGACCTCGGGGTCGTTCTGGGCGACCTCGATGATCGAGGTGTACTCGTCGACCGAGAGACCCTGGTCGGTCACCGCCTTGGTCATGGCCGTCGTCGCCTCGTCGACCAGCCGGCCTTTCTCGGCGCCCGACGCCTTGGCGAGCTTGTCCTCGTAGCTCTGGCGGATGGCGGACACGTTCTTTACGGCCGCCGCGGTGGCGTCGAGCTTTTTGTCGGAGATCGACGCCGGCGTCGCCGACTTCGGGGTCATCTTCTCCGGTGGCGCGGCCGGCGCAGGCGTCTGCGCGACGGCGGCGGTCGCGAAAAGCAGGCTCATCGCAGTGAAACCCACCGCGCAATGTCCGAGTATCGATCGCATATCGGCACTCCTTCCTGGCCAATTCGTGGGCTAGTGGCGGATGTCGGTTTCGAGCTCGATCACGACGGCGGTCGGTTCAGGTTGGTGCGGACGCAGGCTTTCGGCCGATGCGTCGGCCCAGCTTGCCAGGTTGACCACGACACCCAGCTTGCCGTCGGCCTGTCCTTCCTCGACAGGCTCGACGATGCTCAGTCCGCGACTGTCGAGGAAATAGGTGTGATCGCCAAACAGACGTTCGAGCTGCGGCATCATCGGATGGCCGGCCGGAATGGCTTCGGCGCCAACCTCTTCGGTGTTGAGCTTGGTCAAGGTCCGCTCGATCTGTGCGGAGTTCATCTTCATCGCACGCTCCTGTCGCTTGCGGTTTGCAGTATTACAGGTGGTGCGTCCTGCTTGGCCTGCCGCCGCGCAGCCGGAGCGGGCGGTCGTGATCGGAGTTCGGCCGTGACGCTCGTGCCTACGTAAACCGGTTCCTCGTGCGGTCAACCCGTACGTGGGGAGCCGGCTGCGCTTGTCACACCGACTGTGTCATCAACGTGACGCGTCGGTTTTTGCGAGCAGTCACTTGACCAGCGGAATCACCTCGGCCGCAAAGCGCTGGAGGCGTTCGATGCTGTCCTCGATCGAGCTGCCGCGGAAATCGAAGATCAGCTCGTGCACGCCGATGGCGGCGAACGATCGGATGTCGCCCGCGATCTCATCGGGCGTGCCGGAGAAGCTGCGCCGGCTGCCGTCGCGATCGGGGACGCTGGTGTCGTACAGCGGCGCCTTGTAGGAGATGGCGAGCTTGCCGAAGTCGCGGCCTTCCGCTTCGGTCATCTGCTTCAGTGCCTGCAGATGCGCGGTCATCTCCTGCGGTGGCAGCGGCGAGGCGGCAATGGCTCCGACCGGATGCCAGCCGTCGCCGTGACGCGCGGTCCTGCGCAGTGCCGCCTTCGAATGACCGCCGACCCAGATTGGCGGATGCGGCTTCTGCAGCGGGAAGGGCTCGCAGCGTATGTCGGCGTATTTGTAGAACTTGCCGTCGAAGCTCGCCGGCGACTTGCTCCACAGTTGCTTGAAGATCGCCAGCCACTCATCGGTCACCGCGCCGCGGTGTTCGAAGTCGGGACTGTCGAGCGCCTCAAACTCCTCCTTCAGCCAGCCGACACCGACGCCCAGCGTCACGCGACCGCCGGACAGCACGTCGAGCGAGGCCACCATCTTCGCGGTCAGCACCGGGTTGCGGTAGGGCAGCACCAGGACGGATGTCACGAGTCTCAGCTTCTCGGTGGCGCCCGCCACGACGCCCAGGATGGAGAAGGTCTCCAGCGCATCGCCGGTGCCGGGGTGCTTGCCGTCCAGCGTGTAGGGATAGGCCGATTCGCTTTCCACCGGAAAGACGATGTGATCGGCGATCATCGCCGAATGCAGCCCCAGACGTTCGCCTTCGCGCGCCAGCTTCAGGATGGCCTCGCGCGTCGCCGTGGGACCGCGCGTCGGGAGGTAGAAGCCGTAGCGCATGGGGGAAACACCTTCACTGGAGGGAACGGGCGAGCGCCGCCATCACAGTGTGCGCGCCGTCGCTCGATATCTCCAGCAGGCCGTGGAAGGGGCTGTTCAGTTCCACGATGAGGAAGGTTGCGCCGGCGATGGCCAGTGCCGTGAGGGCCTGCATGGTGAAGACCGTGGCGTTGGGTGGGGCATAGAGGCTGAAACCGCCGAAGATGGCGAGCGCCGACAGGAAGATCATGACAAAGATCGGCACCACGGGATCGGTTGCCGTCTGTTGGCTGATCACCAGCCAGCGCAGGTTCGAAATATCGCTGGTGACCTGCAACGCGGCCTGCTGGAACCACCGCTGCGCCGCCGTCGCCGGTTGCAAATCGAGTATCCTGCGTTGGATGTCGACGTAGCGGTTCGCTCCGCCTTGCGACTCCGGCCCCAGCGGGCCGAAGTCCTGGTTCGGCCAACGCTCCTTGAAGCTCCGCGCCGCGACGTGCCGCAGGCGGGTGCGGATCTCCCGCGTCTCGGGACCGTACGCCTCGAGGTACTCGTCGAGATGAACGATGTCGGACAGGATCTTCTTGTATTCGGTCTCGACGGTCGCGTGATAGGTCTTGGCCGACGAGATCAGCAGGCCGAGCGTCAGCGCGACCAGCGTCGCCATCAGCCCCATGGCGAGCTTGATGACGTCGATGGCGTCGCGGCTGAGGTGATGCTCCGGTAACCGGCGGCGCACGGCCACGCCGATGCCGGCGCCGAGCAGGGGACAGATGAAGGCAAGCGTAAAAAGAGCGACGGAAATCACGACGCGGCCTCCCCCGCGACGAGCATAGATCAAAGGTTTTTGCCGCGATAGTCGTCCAAAAAGTTTCGCAGCCGCCGCATCTTCATGTGGGGATCCCGTACCGAACGAGGTGGCCGGCACCGTAACGACGGTCGTCCGTCACTTCGCGATCGGCGAAGTCGGGCCCGCGGAAAGACGCCATCAGATCGGCCGAGTTGAATTCCGCTTCGACCATCGTCAATCCGGCGAGCGCGCCCTGGAATTGGTCGACCGACAGCACAATGTCGGGCGGCGATTGCAGCCTGTGGCGCAGCTTGGTCAGCCGGAGGCCCGGCAGCGCCGCGGCAAGGACGGCGAACTCCTGCTCGGGAAGATAGATCGAGGTCACGAGATGGGTGCGGGCATCGACGCTGGCCTTTCGGGTGAGGCGGAGCCTTGCCGTCCTGCCGTCGAGCGACCGCGCTTCCCGGAGCCGCAGTTGCGTGCCAGTCACGTAGAGGTCGGTGATCGTTTCGCTGCGCGTCACCTGCTCGTGGGGAAAGTCGCGGCAGAGCCAGCGACGCTCGTGCTCGACAACCGCGAACGCTGACTTGGGGAAGTAGAGCGCCTCGGCGATTGCACGATCGATAGGCATCCACCGATCATAGCAACGGCGCGGATAGCGCGCCTTCGTGCTCCAGCAGCCACTTCTTGCGCGGCAGGCCGCCGCCATAGCCGGTCAGCGTCCCGTTCGAGCCGATCACGCGATGGCAGGGCACGACGATGCTGATCGGGTTCTGGCCGTTGGCGAGGCCTGCGGCACGCACCGCCTTGGGCCTGCCGATGCGCCGCGCCAGCTCGGCGTAACTGTTCGTCTGGCCGCGCCTGATCTTGCGCAGCGCCCGCCAGACGGCCTGCTGGAACGGCGTGCCGGTGGTCGCCACCGGCAGCTTGTCGATGACGTCGAGGTCGCCCTTGAAGTAGGCGCGCATCGCCGTGGTGAGGCTGCCTGGGTCGCGCGCCTTGGTGAGCGTGTAGCAGCCCTTGCCGTAATAGCGGTCGAGCAGCCGGCGCATGCGCGCGTCGTGATCGGTCCAATCGATGGTGCGCAGCTTGCCGTCGCGGTCGGCAATGATCAGCAGCTCGCCGATCGGCGTGTTCAGTCGGTCGATCAGCAGTTCGAGAGGTTCACGCATGGTTGGCCATCCTGAGATGTTGGGCGGCATAGGCGTGCCAGGGCCGCCAGGCGGGCGGGGCGTTGTCCTGCACGACGGCCATCGTCTCGCGCTCCCAGTCGCCGGGCGCGCGCAGGCCGGGGCGTTTCCGGATCAGCGGCGCAAGCTTGGGATCGCGCGCGAGATGGCTGTCGATGGTGGCGATGTCGGCGCCGAGATCGAACACGCGGCGCACGCGGGCGACGATCGAGGGCAGGGCCTTCACGCAGGGGAAATGGATGGTGACCAGCACGGAGTTGCGTGCTGGCAGATGGGCAACGGCCACCGTGCCTTGCTTACCGTCGAGGTCGACGCGGCGATGCCAAACATCATTGTCGACCCATTCGACACCCTTCTCGATGCCCTTGGCTGCGCGCGAGGTCAGCGCTGCCAGCATGCCGGCCCAGTCATAGGGCGGCCGATAGGCCAGCCGCAGCGTCACGCTCTCGCGGCCCGACTCGGCGCTGCCCGCCTTGCGCCGCAAGGCGCTGGGCGGACGGCCGAACAGGTCGCGGAACGTCTCGTTGAAGCGGCGCACACTGCCGAAGCCCGCGGCCAGCGCCACTTCCGCCATCGGCAGGCGCGTGTCGTGCAGCAACTGCTTGGCGAAGAGCACGCGGCGGGTCTGGGCGACGGCGATGGGCGAGGCGCCAAGGTGGCGCTGGAACAGGCGGCGCAGCTGACGGCCACCGACGCCCAGCCTTTCGGCCAGCCTCTCCACGTCGCTGTCATCGCCATCGAGCGCGCCGTCAGCGATCAATGCCAGGGCGCGACTCACCGTGTTGGCCGTGCCGCGCCAGAAGGCGAGGTCGGGTGCGATCTCGGGGCGGCAGCGCAGGCAGGGCCGGAAGCCTGCCTCCTGCGCGCCGGCCGCCGAGACGTAGAAGCGGCAGTTCTCGAACCTCGGGCAGCGCGCCGGGCAGATCGGCCGGCAGTAGATCCCGGTCGAGGTCACGCCCACGAAGACGCGGCCGTCGAAGCGGGCGTCGTGGATCTGGAAGGCGCGGTAGTAGGCCCTGCGGTCCTGGAGTTCCATTAAGGGCATTTCCATGCCTCGAATCTAGTATGCCCAGCCTGTCGTCGCTCGCGGTTTTCGGACCTCTATGTTGACCCCATACCTCACGCTTGGATGAGGTATGAGCGTTGGTCGTTTGACCCTGTGCCATCGACATGGTCATTCGATCTCCAAATGGCGGAGGAAACAATCGGAACGGGCTGGAGCGCCCTGTTGCGCCCGGCCTGGCTGCCCGCGGTGGCGGTGCTGGTCGGCGGCGTGCTGCTGCATTCCATGAACGTGCTGATGCTCGCCACCGTGCTGCCGAGCGTGGTCGACAATCTCGGCGGCGCCACGCTGATGAGCTGGACGTCCACCGCCTTCCTCGCCTCCTCGATCGTGGCGGCGACATGCACCGGCTACCTGTCGTCAATCCTCGGCGCACGCACCGTGTTCAGCACCGGCGCAGTGATCTTCGGCCTGGGCGCGCTCACCTGCGCGCTGGCGACCACGATGGAGCAGGTCGTGGCCGGGCGTTTCGTGCAGGGGTTCGGCGGTGGCCTGCTGACGGCGATGGCCTATGTGCTGGTCCGTGCCACATTTCCCGAGACGCTATGGGCGCGCGGCTTCGCTCTGCTGTCGGGCGCCTGGAGCATGTCGATCCTGGTCGGCCCGCTGGTCGGCGGTCTTTTCGCCCGCTATGGCGACTGGCGCGGTGCCTTCTTCGCCGTGACGGCGATCGCGGCTGTCCTGGCGGTGGTGGCGTTGCGCGCCCTGCCGCTCAGCGCCACACGAGCCGAAGGGGCGCGCGTGCCCGGCCTGCGCGTCGCGCTGATCTGCGCCGCCATCGCGACAACGTCGCTGATGGCGGTGACGCCTGGCGCAGCCGCCAAGGCGGCGCTGTTCGCCGCCGCGGTCGCGACGCTGGTGATCACCTTGAGGGTCGACCGGCGCGCCGAACGGCCGCTGCTGCCGACCGACGCTTTCTCGCTGCACAGCCCGACCGGCATGGGACTGTGGCTCGCGCTCACGGTCGCCATCTCCTACAGCCCGCTGCAGATCTTCGTGCCGATCTTCCTGCAGGGGCTGCACGGGCTCGATCCGCTCGGCGCCGGCTACATGGTGGCCGGCGCCTCGTTCGGCTGGACGGGCATGTCGCTGATCGTCGCCGAGACCGCCCCCGAACGTACCGGCCGATGGCTGATCGCGGGCCCGGTGATGATGGCGCTCGGCCTGCTCGGCGTTGCCTGGCTGATGCCTCTCAAGCCGCCGCCGGTTGTCTTCCCGGCGATTGCGCTGGTCGGCGCGGGGATTGGCGCCTGCTGGGCCTTCATCGCCCAGCGGGTGATGAGCGGCGCCCAGAAGGGAGAGGAGAACCTCGCCGCCTCGTCGCTCGCCACGGTGCAGCAGACCGGCTTCGCGCTGGGGGCCGCACTCGCCGGCCTCGCTGCCAACGCCGCGGGGCTCTCGGCTGGCCTCAACCGCACCGATATTGCCGAGGCGGCGTTCTGGGTGCCGACCAGCTTCGTGCTGGCGGCTCTCGCGGCGGTCGCCGCAGGTGTGAGATTGGTGTCCCTGTCGCGCAGGTAACTCTTGCCTGACCGCGGGCCTCCAGGCCCGCTCATGATCTTTCGGACCGCTGGCCTCTGGCCGGCTCATGATCATGATGCCGGCCAGAGGCCGGCGGTCCAGAAGACCATGAATCATGAGCGGGCGGGACGCCTTGGGCGCATTCACATGCGCCCCTGCTCCGGGCTACGCTGTCCGCTGATGCAGCGCTTCCCCGAAGGCCTGGAAGAGGGCGCGGTTGATCGGGTTGATCTGCGGGTCGTACTCGGCGTGCCACTGGACACCCAGCGCGAAACAAGGAGCATCGGCGATGCGGATGGCCTCGATCGTGCCGTCCTCGGCGGTACCCTCGACGACGACGCGCTCGCCCGGCTCGAGGATGCCCTGGCCGTGCAGTGAGTTCACGCGGATCGAATCGCGGCCCAGGATCCTGGCGAAGGCGCCGTCCTTGGCCAGTCGCACCTCGTGGCGGTCGGCGAACACGACATCGGGATCGGGATGGATCTCACCATTGTCGAGCCGCGGCATGCGGTGGTTCATGCGGCCGGGAATGTCGCGGATCTCCGGATGCAGCGTGCCGCCGAAGGCGACATTCATCTCCTGCAGGCCGCGGCAGATGCCGAACAACGGCACGCCGCGCTCGACGCAGGCCTTGATGAGCGACAGCGCCATGGCGTCGCGATGATGGTCGTAGGGTTCGTGCCGCGGATCGGGCTCGACGCCGAAGCAGGTCGGATGGACGTTGGCGCGCGCGCCGGTCAGCAGGATGCCGTCGACCGCACCAAGCAGCGCATCGATGTCGGTGATGTCCGGCGTGCCGGCGAACATCAGGGGCAGGGCGCCGGCGACCTCCGCAATGGCGCGCATGTTGCGCTGGCCCACGAGCTGTACGTTGTGCCGGTCGTTCACGACCGAGGCGTTGCCGATAACGCCGACCACCGGTTTCGCCTTGCCAGCCATCTACTCCCGCCGCTGAGGTTCCTGTCGGGAGCTAAGCGCATTTCGTGCCAAGGGAAAAGAAAATCGCCTGCACGGCAGCCATAGGAAAAATTATGCCCTCGGCATCGGCGAATAGGCCAGGGCGGCAGCCATGAGGGTCGCGAGGCGGTCGGCATGCGCCTCCTCGACCACGGTGACCGCAGGGGTACCGACGCGGCCTGACGGGTCGATCACCGTCATGCCACGGGTCAGGCCGGGCGCCAGGGAGACGGCAACGGAGGCGCGCAGGGTGCGCGTGACGACGCCGGGCTCGACGACCACGGCGGCGGCAAGGGGATCGATCAGGGCCAGGCGGTCGCCCTCGCCATCGCGGATACGGCGGCCCCGGTCGTGGTCGATCAAGGCGCGGATGAAGGCCTTGTAGTCGCTGTCGGGAACGACCTTGAGGATGCGGTCGATGTCGCTGCCTGCCACAAAGTGGGCCAAGCAGGCCTCCCAGGGAACCAGGGTCGTATCGAGGCCCGCGCCCAGCACGACGGCGGCCGCCTCGGGATCGCAGAAGATGTTGAACTCGGCGGCCGGCGTGACGTTGCCGCGGCCCCAGAGCGTGCCGCCCATGATGGTGAGCTGGCCGATGCCGGCGGCGATGCCCGGCGTGCGCCGGAGCGCAAGCGCCAGGTTGGTGAGCGGGCCGATCATCAGGAGATCGACCGGATCGGCGTCGGCGGCGGCTTTCACGAGCGTAGCGGTGAGGAACTGCACGGCGTCCGAACCGGCCGCATCGGGCGTCTGCGCCGGACGCGGTGCGCCGCCCAGACCGTCCTCGCCGTGGACATGGCGCGCATCGATCAGGTCCTGGACCAGCGGCAGCGCTGCACCGGCATGCACCTCGATGTCGGCGTACGCGATCGCCAGCGTCGCCAGGATGTTCTCGGTCGCCGCCTCCAGGCTCACATTGCCGTACACCGTCGTGATCGCATCGGGGATGCGCCCGTTCGCGATCAGCAGCAGCAAGGCCTGAGCGTCGTCAACCCCGCCGTCGGTATCGAGGATCAGCCTGTTTCGCGCCATCACTGCCTCAGCGGATCGCCCCTCAGCGAATGGGGGGCGCGTATTGCAGGCCGCCCTTGGTCCACAGAGCGTTGCGGCCGCGGGCGATCTTGAGCGGGCTGCCCATGCCGAGATTGCGCTCGAAACTCTCGCCGTAGTTCCCGACCTGCTTGACGATGTTGTAGACCCACTTCTCGTCGAC
>Ga0065178_100142_pt1 | contig 87730 bp, 91 predicted proteins | sample FECB22metaG_FD_59210 | JGI IMG/M metagenome (GOLD analysis project Ga0065178, IMG submission 59210) | Cyanobacterial communities from the Joint Genome Institute, California, USA - FECB-22 (version 2) (version 2) | ecosystem: Environmental > Aquatic > Thermal springs > Hot (42-90C) > Microbial...
GACAACGCCTACGTGCAGAGCCTGGCCGAGCAGGCACCCTCGGAGCCACCGCCCCCGCCGGCAGTGGCGAAGCCGCCGGACGAGCGTAGCGGTGCGGGCCGCATCTGGGGCACGCCGCTGCAGAAAGTGAAGCGGTACGAGTATTGAGCCTGATTACCTGCGAGGAAATCGCTCGTTGTCCTGATTCGCGCTTCTCTTCAGGCGTACAGCCACTGAAGGAGGCCATCCATGTCCGCCCTTGAATCTGTCGTCGAGAACTACGTCGCCAGCTGGAACGAGACCGATCCCGCCAAGCGCAAGTCCGCGTTGGCCGCCTCGTGCGCCGGCAATGCGAGCTACCGCGATCCCGTCATGGTGAGCGACGGCCATGCCGGGCTCGACGCCATGCTGGCCGGCGTGCAGGCCAAGTTCCCGGGATTCGTGCTGAAGCGCATCTCGAAGATCGACAGCCACAACAACGCCGTGCGCTTCGCCTGGTCGCTCGGTCCGGCAGCGGGGCCGTCGGTGGTCGAAGGCGTCGACTTCGCGACGCTCTCCGACGACGGCAAGCTCGCCTCGATCATCGGCTTCATCGACAAGATGCCAAGCTAGAAGATCGTCTGAGAGTTCATCGGACTCTGTTGGCCATGAGAGAGAGCGGCGGCACGGACCAGGTGCCGCCGCTTTCGTTTGGGCGTGATTTCGTCGTGTGTCGCAGCTGATGCAAAGGTGACAAATATCACTGATATTCCTGCACAATCAGCGCATCTGCTCGGGGAGGCTTCATCGACAAGGCGCCAGCGCGCGTCCAGAATGGAATAATCATGTTCCGATCAGCCCGCGTATTTCTGGCCGTCACGACCCTTGTGCTTGCGGTGCCTATCGCTCATGCCCAGGCAGCGCTGGAACGCGCGCAGTTCGAGCAGGCGATGATGGCGGCGCGGGATTATGCCGACGACCGTTCGCTGATCTTCTACTGCATGCGCGGCTCGAGCGAGACGGTGCCGTTTCTTTACGCCGGCCTGCAGGCTGACATCGAACAGGCTGTTCAGAAGATGAAGAAGGCCGGGGCCAGCGCGCGCCAGAGCGCGGAGATGGTCCAAGCGGTGCTGAGCACGGTGCGTTTCTATCCGGCGACCGCCAAGGACGCCTCCCTCGATCGGCGCTGCATCTCGAAGGACGTGGAGCGCAGCCTGGCGGAAGTGCGGGGCGTGAGCGTGCCGCTGTTCCTGCGGCCGCCGTTCGACAAGATCGGCAAGTAAGGCGGGACGGAGAGACCGTCGGCGTCTCGGGCCCGACCGTCTGCGGTCTCGACAGGTCAGCTTTGCATGACAAGCGCGTGAAGCCGCCTTGGATGACGACTCACGCTCATGCTAGGAAGCGTTGGAGACACAAAAGGCCTTTTGGCCCGACCACGCCTGTCGTGGCCGGGCCATTTTTTTGCCGAAGGTGACCGTCGGGGCTACTGGCGCGGATTCGCCGGCGCAGGTGTCGTGGCGGGCGGTGTCGTCGGCGTGGCCGGCGCCGGAGCCGGGTTCGGGATGGTCCGTTCCTGTGCCGGCAACTGGGCTTGCTCCGTGCGCTCATTGGGCGAGCCCGCGAAGAACATCAGGCCGGCGGCCAGCGCGATCGCGACCAGGATGCCCACGACCAGGGTCACGCCCCTGCCGCTATTGTCCTCGTAGTAGCGGTCGTAGTTGCGAGGGTCGCGTTCGGGGTTGGGGGGATTGGGGATGTAGTCGCTCATCTCGTCACTCCTTTCTGGTCCGGAAGCGCCTGCAGATGAACGCCTCGCCAGGGCGAAGTGTTCCAAGCCGAATAATCTGTCCTTTTCAGCGACTTACGCCTTGAGCCCCCGCAGGCACGACACCGCCACCGGGCGCGCCATGCCTTTCAGCTGGCGCTCGCCCAGCTCCTCGACCTCGGCCACGGTCTCCGCCGCTGCGGCGAGGCGCCCGCTCACCAGGACCTCGCCGTCGGCCGCTTCGCTGCACAGACGCGCCGCCAGATTGATGACGGCGCCGATCGCCGTGTAGTCGAAGCGGTCCTCGAAGCCGATACGGCCCAGCGTGGCGTAGCCCTGGGCCATGCCGATACCGAAGCCCAGGCGGTGGCCGCGCTTGCGCCAGGCGATGCCAAGGTCGGCCACCGCGTCGCGCATGGCGATGGCAAGCCGCGTGGCGCGCTCCGGCGCGTCGGGGCAGGGCAGAGGATCGTTGAAGAACACCATCATGCCGTCGCCGGTGAAGCGGTCGAGCGTGCCCTCGTGCTCGCGGATCAGCGGCCCCAGCGCGCCGTGGTACTCGGCCAGCAGCTGCATGATGTCCTCGGGCTCGGAGCTCTCCGAGAACGCCGTGAAGCCGCGCAGGTCGCAGAACATGGCGACGATCTCGCGGCGATGGTTGCCCAGGATCGATTCGTCGCCCGCCGAGACGATGGCCTGGGCAAGCTGTGGCGCGAGGAAACGGCGCAGGCGGCCGACTCGCTCCAGCTCGCCGACCTGGGCCTGCACCTTGGCCTCCAGCCCCTTGTTCAGCTCCTGGATCTCGTCGTGCAGCGCCTTGATGCGCAGCATGGCGCGCACGCGCGCCACCAGCGCGCCGTGGTCGATCGGCTTGGTGAGATAGTCGTCGCCGCCGGCGTCGAGGCCGGCGACGACATCCTTGGGCGTGGCCTTGGCCGTCACCAGGATCACCGGGATGAAGGGCAGCGTCGTGTCGGCCTTGAGCCGGCGCACGACCTCCAGCCCGTCGATCTTGGGCATCATGATGTCGAGCAGCACGAGGTCGGGCAGCTCCTCGCGCACCTTGGCCAGCGCCTGCTCGCCGTCCATGGCTACGACCACCTCATAGCCCAGCGACTGGAGCCGCATGCGCAGAATCTCGACATTGTCGGCGACATCGTCGACGACCAGGATGCGCGCGGGGTTACGCATTAACCGGTCGACGAAAAGAAGCAAACCTCACCCTGAGGAGGGCGCGGAGCGCCCGTCTCGAAGGGTAGGCCGCAGTCACGTCGTTTGCCCACCCACGCGCGGTCAACCGCGCGCATTCGAGACGCGGCCCTTCGGGCCGCTCCTCAGGGTGAGGTTGTGTTGTCGGGGCGTCCCCCACCGCCATCATCCAATCACCTCGCGCACCTTGGCCAGCATCTGGCGCGGCGAGTAGGGCTTGGCGATGTAGCCGTCACAGCCCGCGGCGCGCGCCTTCTCCTCGTCGCCGGAGAGCGCATAGGAAGTCACGGCAATGATCGGGATGGCCTTGAGCGCCGGATCGGCCTTGATGCGCCGCGTCGCCTCGTAGCCGTCCATCACCGGCATCTGGATGTCCATCAGGATCAGGTCGGGCTTGTGCTCGGCGGCCTTGGCCACGCCCTCCGCGCCGTCGTGCGCCTCGACCATGTCGTAACCCGACATGCCGAGAAGGTCGCGCAGGATCTGGCGGTTGTCCTCGGTGTCCTCGACGACCAGGATTTTCTTGCTCATTGCGCGGCTTCCTTGATGGGCGAGGCGTTGACCGGGACGACGACCTTGAAGATCGAGCCCTTGCCCACCTCGGATTCGACGGTGATGCGGCCGCCATGCAGCTCGACGATGCGGCGCGAGATCGACAGCCCCAGCCCCGTGCCGCCCTTCTTGCGCGTGCTGGTGTTGTCGACCTGCTGGAACTCCTCGAAGATCTTGGCCTGATCCTCGGGCGCGATGCCGAAGCCGGTGTCGACCACCGACAGCTCGAAGCGCCCGTCGACCTGGGCCGCGCGCACCTCGACCGAACCCTGGTCGGTGAACTTGATGGCATTGCCCACCAGGTTCAGCAGCACCTGGGTGAGCCGCCGTGCATCGCCGGTGCCGGTGGGCAGGCCGGCCGGTACGTCGGAGCCAAGCCGCAGGTTCTTGGCACGGGCCAGCGACTCGGTGGCCGACAGCACCGTGCCCACCATGTCGGCGACGGAATATTCCTCCATCGCCAGCACCAGCTGGCCAGCCTCGATTTTGGAGAGGTCGAGCACGTCGTTGATCAGCCCCAGCAGATGCCGTCCATTGGCCTGCACGCGCTCCAGCACGCCCTGTGCCTTCTCGGGCACGTCGCCGTAGAGGCCGTCGGCCATCATCTCGGTGTATCCGATGATGGCGTTGAGTGGCGTGCGCAGCTCGTGGCTCATATTGGCCAGGAACTGCGACTTGTGCTGGCTGGCGACCTCGAGCTGGTGGCTCTTGTCGCGGATCTCGTTGATCAGGCGGACGTTCTCGATGGCGATCACGGCCTGATCGGCGAACACCGTCATCGCCTCGACCTGCTTCGTTGAGAAGGCCTCGACCCGGGTGCGGGCCAGGCACATGACGCCAAACAGCCTGCCGTCGCGCAGCATCGGCACACCCAGCATCGATCGCACCTGGCCGATTTCCGCCATGTCGCGCGGCCCGTACGCCGGATCGTTGAGCGCGTCGAGTTCCGACACGGGCGCGCCGCGCAGGGCGACGCGACCGACCAGCGTATCCTCGCCGGGATAGTGCGGCGTCTCCCGCTCGTGCTCCTGGTAGCGCGGGTCGAGTGCATGGCCCGCCTTCCAGCGGAAGGCGCCATCGTCCTCAAGCTGGAACACGCCGCCCATCTCGGCCTTGCACAGGCGGGCGGCCGTTTCGATCACGGTCTGCAACACCGGCCCGAGGTCGAAGGTCGAGCGGCTCATCACCTTCAGCACCTCGCTGGTCGCGGTCTGGTACTCCAGCGCCTCGCGAAGCTCGGTGAAGAGGTGCACATTCTGGATGGCGATGACAGCCTGTGCGGCAAAGGTCTCGAGAAGCTCGATCTGGCGCGAGGTGAAGGCGCCGGGATTTCGCCGGCGCAGGCAGATGCAGCCGATGGCACGGCCTTCCTGCAGCATCGGGGCATTGAGCTGGGCGCGGAACCCGTGCTGCACGGCATAGTCCTTGGTCAGCGCATATTCCTGCGGGTCCAGTTCCTCGGTGTCGACGACATGCGTGACCCGCGCCTCGATGATCGATTGGGCGCGAAGCAGCCGCTTGTCGAGCGGATCGCGATGCCCCAACGGATGGGCCGACAACGGCCCTTCGTGTGCGCTCGACACGATCTCGTCGCCGTCGCGCAGAAAGACGTGGGCGTCCTCGGCGCCGCAGAAGCGCACGGCGGCCCTCGCCACCGCGGCCATCACCGGCGCCACGTCAGTCGGTGAGCTCGAGATCACCTGGAGGATTTCCGACGTCGCGGTCTGCTGCTCCAGCGTCTCGCGCAGCTCGGCGGTCCGGTCCTCGACCTTCTGCTCGAGGCTGGCGTAGGATTCTTCCAGCGCCGCGGCAGAGCGATTGAACTGTTCGGCAAGCGATTCCAGCTCGTCGCCGGTCTTGATCGACAGGCGATGGTCGAGCTCGCCGCCGCCGATTCGTTCGGCGCCGGCCTGCATGGCGCGGATCGGCACCACCATGCGTCGCGCCAGCAAGGCGCCGGCGAGGCCCGCGATCAGCAGGCCCAGCACGAACAGCGCCAGGGCGCGCAGGCCCGCGTTGATGACCGGCTGCTGCGCCTCCAGCGTCGGCACCTCGACGAAGACGAACCAGTCGAGTGCCGGCACGCGGGCATGGGCCGAGAGCACCGAGACGCCGGCTAGGTTCTTGGCGTCGACCGTTGCGCTATCGGTGTTGGGATGGTCGAGCGCCTGGGCGACCTGCGCCAGGCGCTTCATGTCGGTGCCGCGCAGCACGAGCGAGATGTCGGGATGGGCCACCAGCCGGCCCTGCGGGCCGACGACAAAAGCGTAACCGTCCTTGCCGACCTTGATCTGCGAGATCACGTCCAGCATCAGCTTGAGGTTGATCTCCGCCACGGTGACGCCGCCGCGCGCCCCATGCGCCACGGCCATGGTCATGTAGGGCTCGGACTCCTTGCGGAAGTAGACGGGTCCGAACCACACCTTGTGGGCCATCGCCTCGACGAAGGCGGGCTCGGTCGAACGGTCGACATTGCCCCCCACGACGTCCATGGAAAGCCGCGAGACTTTCAGCTGCTCGCGACCGCGGCTGTCGAGCTGGGTCAGCTCGGTGATCGCCGGCACTTGGCGGAGCAGGCGGACATAGTCGAAGCGGCGTTGTTCGACCGGCAGCGCCGCCCACTGGGCCTGCGCCACCCAGCCGACCTGGCGCTCGATCTCGCGCACGAAGGATTCGATCTTCTGGGCAGCCGCCTCGGCCTTTTCCTGCTGCACCTCGATCGTGGCGCGCCGGTTCTCCTGGTAGACGAACCACAGGTCAAGCGCGACGTTGACGACCAGCACGCCGGCCACCAGGCCGACGAACAGCACGACGTACTTGAGGAAAAGGCTGGTCCGCCTCATCCCGTGCCGCCATCCGGTCGCCCGGTCCTGGTGTTTTTCCCCAACATGCAGCTCACTCGATCACCTCATCGGCCTGGGCCAGCAGTGCGGGCGGCAAGTTGAGGCCGAGCCTGCGGGCGGTGCCAGTGTTCACGATGAAAGTGTACTTGATCGGCGCCTGCGCCGGCAGGTCCGCGGGCTTCGCGCCGCGCAGGATCCGATCGACGTAATCGGCCGTGCGATGGAAGGCGTCGAACGTGTCGGGCCCGTAGGCCATCAGCCCGCCTTCCAGCGCGAGCTGGCGATAGATATAGACGGCGGGCAGGCGATGGCGGTCGATCAGGGCGACGATTTCGCGGCCATGCACGACGTTGAAGGGATCGGCGCCGACGATCAGGCTGGCGCCGGGCGTCGTGGCAAGGTCGCCCACCGTCTTCTCGGCCTCGGACATGTCGCGCACGGGGGCGAGCTTGATGAAGGTCCCGAGGCCGGGCAGGCCCTCGAAGAACTTGAAGTAGAATCCCGCTGTCCCCGGATTGAACAGCAGGTTGGTGGTGGTCACGCCCGGCGCCACCTCCTTCAGGAGCTGGAACCATTTGCCGACCAGCTCCGGCTCGAAGAAGGTGAAGCCCGTCATGTTGCCGCCCGGCCGGCCGAGGCTCTGGATGTAGCCCAGACCGACCGGATCGGCCGCCAGCACGAACACGACCGGAATGGTCTTGGTCGCCGCGAACAGCACGCTCGCCACCGCCGTGCCGTTGCCGACGATGATGTCGGGCTGCGCGCCCACGATCTCGTCCACCAGGGTACGGATGCGGGCGATCTCGCCGCCGGCCCATACGACGTCGATCCGGGCGGTCGAGCCGTCGACCCAGCCGCGCTCCGCGAGACCCGTGCGCAGGGCGTTGAGGCGGCCTTCGCCTTCGGGATCGCCCTGCTTGACCCCCATGAGGACGGCGATGCGGCGCGGAGCAGCGGGCGCGGCGGATGCGGGCTGAGCGAATGCGCGCGCCGACACGGCCGCCAGCATCGCGCCGCCCACCAGGACGCGCCGGCGTCTCATGTGCGCCCCGCTGCCATCGTGCCTGTCCCTGCTCGCCCCACCGGCGGCGAAGCTAACGGATCGTGGTGAAACGAGCCATTGGCAAACGGTCCATGGCGTTGCATAGGCACTGCGATGGAGCGGAAAGGTTGCGTCACCGTTCACGGCCCGCTAGCTGCGTCGCATGAAGCGTCGTCAGCTGCTCCTGTCCTCAGGGGGTATTGCCCTCGTCGCGCCCTCGATCGTTCGGGCCCAGGCAGTCCGTCGCATCGGCTATCTCAGCCTGGGCTCGGCCGCCGCGGAGGCGACGCGGTTCGATGCCTTCCGGTCTGGCCTTGCCGCGCTGGGCTATGTCGACGGCAAGAACCTCGTCATCGAGACGCGCTGGCTCGATGGTGCGCCCTACGATCGTCTGGGCGAGCTTGCCCAGCAGCTGGTCGCGCTCAAGGTCGAGGTCATCGTCACCTATGCCACACCGGGCGTGACGGCGGCGAAGAAGGCGACCAGCACGATCCCGATCGTCTTCGCCACGGTGGGCGATGCCGTCGCGGTCGGCCTGGTGGCGAGTCTCGCCCGACCCGGAGGCAACGTCACCGGCACCTCCTATTTCCTGCCGCAGCTTGCGGCCAAGCGGCTCGAGCTTCTCAAGGAGGCGATACCGGCGCTCGCGCAGTCGGGCGTGCTGTTCAATCCGGCGAATCGCTCGGCTGTGCAGGTGCTGGCTGCGGTGCGCGAGACCGCGCAGTCGCTCGGGGTCGACGTCTCGGACTTTCCCGTGCGCGATGCGGCTGAGCTCGAGCAAGGCATTGCGGCAATGACCGCCAAGGCCGTGACAGCCTTCGTGGTGCCGGAGGATCCGATGCTGATCTACGCATCGGCCACCATCGCCAAGCTCGCGCTCGCGCATCGGTTGGCCTCCTGCGGCGTCGCCGAGCTGGCGCAGGCCGGTGGGCTGATGGCCTACGGCATCGACTTCGTCGCGACCTGGAGGCACGCCGCCACGTACGTCGACAAGATCCTGAAAGGCGCCAATCCCGGCGACATTCCGGTCGAGCAGGCAACGCAGTTCCGGATGGAGCTCAACCAGCAGACCGCGCGGGCACTGGGTGTTTCATTTCCGGCGACGCTGGTCGCTCGTGCCGACAATGTCGTGGACTAAGTTGCGCCTCTCGGCGAATTCGATACCTTGAATTCGGGGTGGGGGCGTATTGCATCCAATGAAGGTTTCGGGCGCGGCGGGCCGCTGGGCCATACTGGCGATCGTGTCGAGCGCTGTGTTTCTCATCGTCATCGACATGACGGTGCTGCACACCGCTCTTCCGACCTTGACCCGCGATCTCGGCGCCAGTACCTCCGAGAAGCTCTGGATCATCAACGCCTATTCGCTGGTCGTGGCGGGACTTCTGCCCGGCTGCGGCACGTTGGGCGACAAGGTCGGGCACAAGCGCATGCTCGTCGCCGGCCTCTGCATCTTCGGCGTGGCCTCGCTGGTGGCGGCCTACTCCTCCTCGCCCGTCATGCTGATCGGCGGTCGCGCGCTCCTCGCAGTCGGCGCCGCCACGATGATGCCGGCCACGCTGTCGATCATCAGGCTGACCTTCACCGACGAAAAGGAATGCGCCCTGGCGATCGGCGTGTGGAGCGCAATAGCCTCCGGTGGCTCGGCCGTCGGGCCGCTGATCGGCGGTGTGCTGCTCGAATATTTCTGGTGGGGCTCGGTCTTCCTGATCAACGTTCCGGTGGTCGTGGTGGCGCTGGTCGCCGCCCTTGCCCTGATACGGTCCGACGAGGGTAGAAGCGAGACCCCGTGGGATCTCTTCGGGTCGATCCTGATCCTGATCGGGCTTGTCAGCCTCGCCTATGCGATCGAGGCGATCGCTCAGGCCGGTTCCCTTCCTGCCATCGCAGTGTCGACCATCGTCGGTGCCGGCGCGCTCGCCTTCTTCGCGTGGCGCCAACGGCGCCGCGCCGTACCCCTGATCGATTTCAGCCTGTTCCGCGATCGTGGCTTCACCATCGCTGTCCTGACGGCACTCGCCGCGGCCTTCTGCATCATCGGCATAGCGCTCGTCCTGAGCCAACGCCTGCAGCTCGTGCTCGACTTCTCGCCGCTGCAGGCCGCGCTGTTCATGCTGCCGAGCTCCTTGATGGCCTTCGTCGGGGGCCCGCTCGCGGGCTGGCTGATGCCGCGTTACGGCTCCGACCGCGTGCTCACCATTTTCCTTGTCATCGGCGGCTGCGGATTATCCGGCCTGTTTCTCTTTGCCCATGCCGGCGCTGTGCCACAGCTCGTCAGCCTGGCCGCGTTTGGCCTGGGCGTCGGCGCCGCGATCGCGGGCTCGTCGCACTCCATCATGAGCCATGCTTCGGCCGACCGCGCCGGCATGGCTGCCTCGATCGAGGAAGTCTCCATCGAGCTCGGCGGAGCGATCGGCGTCACGGTGCTGGGCAGCATTCTTGCCGGCGTGTACTCGCTCACCCTCGTCTTGCCCGAGAAGACCAACTATCCGCCGGCGGTGCGCGAAGGGATCGATCAGGCGCTGGTGGTGGCGAAAACCTTGCCGGCCGACGTCGCGCGCCCGTTCGTCCTGTCGGTGCATCAGGCGTTCGACACGGCCTACTTCGCCGCGCTCGCTCTCGGCGCTGCGCTCTTGTTCGTGCTGGCCATCGTGGGCTGGCGCGCGCGCGCGGCCAAGCCGGCAACCTGATCGCAAATCGCTCTAATCGATCACCTCGTCGGCGCCGGCGACGAGCAGCGGCGGCAGCGTCAGGCCCAAAACCATCGCGGTCTTGCGGTTGATCACCAGTTCGAACTTGGTGGCCTGCTGCACCGGCAGGTCGGATGGCTTCGCGCCCTTGAGGATACGCTCGACTTGGCTCGCGATGGCGCGGTTGATCTCGGCCTGATCGGCGCCGTAGGAGAAGAGCCCGCCAACCTCGGCGAATTCGCGGCGAAACGAGAAAGCCGGCAGGCGCGCCTGCAAGGCCGTCGCGGCGATCGCCTTCATGCCGAGGCTCGGCTGGACCAGCACTCCATCGACTTGCCGGCCCGCCAGCGTGGTGAAGGCGCCGGCCGGCGCGTCGTCCGGTTTCATCAACACGGGCACCAGCTCGATATTCTCGGCGCGGCTGGTCGCCTCGACTTCGCGCAGGAGAGGCACACGGAACGGGTCCGTCGCGTTGAGCAGCAGCCCGACCGCCTTGGTCTGCGGCAGCATCTCGTGGAACAGTTGCAGGCCCTTGGCCGCCACCGTCGGGCCCGGAGCGAAGGCGCCGGTCAGGTTGCCCTCCGGTCGCGCCATATTGGTAACCACTCCGGTGATGAGACCGCCGCCGTTGAACACGATCGGGATCGTCGACGTTGCCCGCGTCGCCGCAGCGGTGGCTGGCGAAAGCACCGAGACGATGACATCGACTTTGAGCGTTACCAACTCTTTCGCGGCCGCATCGAGGCGCTCAGGTGTATCAGCGGATCGGAATTCGTAGGCGACGCTCTTGCCGTCGACGAGGCCGAGTCCGGTCATGGCCTTGCGGAACAGGCCCCAGGTCGGCTCGGGATCGCCTGCCACCAGGAAGCCGACGCGCGGCGGTGGCGCCTGTGCCCTGGCAGGCGCTGCGGTCAGGGATGCCGCGGCCAGGAAGAGGCGTCGCCTCACTCGATCACCTCGTCCGCGCGCGTGAGGATGAGGGGCGGCAGGTCGAGCCCCAGCGCGCGTGCCGTCTTGAGGTTTATGACCAGCTCGTAGGTCGCCGGCCGCTGCACCGGCAGGTCCGCGGGTTTCGCACCCTTCAGGATGCGGCCCGCGTAGGTGCCCAGCAGCCGGTACATATCGGCCCAGCGCGTGCCATAGCTGGCGAGCCCGCCGTCGGTCGCGAACTCGCGCGCCGGAAATATGCCGGGCAGGCGTCGCTCTTGGGCAAGCCTCAGGATGCGGCTACGAATGTTGATCAGGAAGGCGTCCGCGCCGACCGCAAGCGCATCGACCGTGGGCAGCGACTTGAACGCTTGCTCGACCTCGGAACTGCTGGCAGCGGCGAGCAGGACGAGATCGAGACCGAGCGTGCCGGCCACGTCCTTGGTGCGCGGCAGCAGCTCGGCGTAGCCCGGGTTCTCGGGGTTCATCAGCACCGCAACCTTGCGGGCCTTGGGCAGCATGTCGTGCAGCAAGTCGAGCCGCTTGGCATCGAGCTCGTTGGCCCACAGGGTCATGCCCGTCAGGTTGCCTTCCGGCCGATTGAGGTTCTTGACCAGGCCGATGGCAACGGGGTCGGCGCCGGCGCCGAACACCACGGGGATGGTCGACGTCGCCGCCTTGAACGCGACGGCGACGGGATTGCCGCCGACGGCGACGATCAGGTCAGGTCTGGTCGCCACGACCTCGGGCGCAAGCTTCGCCAAGTCGGCGTAACGGCCGTCGGCCCACTGCACCTCCAGCGTGACGTTCTGGCCCTCGACATAGCCGGTCGACTTCAAGCCATCGCGAAAGGCCTCGAGCAGGTGAGAATCCGTGGCCTGGGAGCGACCGCTGAAATACGCGATGCGCGGCAGACCTTGTGCTTGGGCGACCGTCGGCAGGCAGGATGCCGCGGCGAGGAACGCGCGACGCCTCATTCGACGGTCTCGTCGACGATTGCGCCCAGCGACGCGCCAATCTCGAGCCCGATCGCTTTGGCCGTCCTGAGATTGAGGGCGAGAACCAGCTTCGACGCCTGCTCGACCGGCAGGTCGGCCGGCTTTGCGCCCTTGAGGATGCGGCCGACATTGAACCCGGCGCGCTGCCAAAGGGCTTCGGCGTCAGGCCCGTAGCTCATCAGGCCGCCATCGTTCACCTGCGCGATGTTGTCGAACATGGTGGGCACGCGGCGGCCGTTGGCAAGGGCAATGATCCTGGCGCGGCGGGCAAAGTAGGTGGCGTCGGTGCCGACCAGCAGCGCGCTGTCGGGCCTCAGCGCCGCGAAGGCGGCGTCGATCTCGGCGTCGCTGATGGCTTTCAAGATCTGCGACTGGACGCCCAAGGCCCGCGCCGCCATTTCGTGGGCGGCAATGACCGCCGCGGCGCTGGGGTGGTCGGAATGGATCAGCAGAGCGAGAGTGGTGGCCTTGGGTGCCGCCTGCCGCAGCAGCTCCAGCCGCTTCGGCACCAGCTCGACCGCCAGGGTGACAATGCCGGTGGCATTGCCGCCGGGCCGGCCGAGGCTTTTGACCAACCCCAGATCGACCGGCGGATCGGCGATCACGAAATAGATCGGAATGCTGTCGGTCGCTTTCTTGGCGGCAACGGCGGCGGGCGTGCTGGACAGCGTGGCGATCACCGCCACCTTCTTGGCGACCAGTTCGGCGGCCATGTCGCCGAGCCGGGCGTTGTCGCCCTCGGCCCAGCGGAATTCGATCGCGACGTTGCGGCCGTCGACGAACGCCGCCTCGCCGAGGCCGTTCGTGAAGGCGGCGACTCGCCGGACGTTCTGCCTCGGCGCCGCGGAGTGCAGGAAACCGATGACGGGAACGGCCGGCTGCGCCTGCGCGGCGGCCGGGCCGGTCACAGCAATGCTGCCAGCGAGTGCCGCGAATTCGCGCCGCTTCATTTGATGATCCCCTGGCCCAAGGCACGGACTGTAGCTGGACCGGCCGGGCGTTGGCGAGCCATTGCAGGCCCGATTCGTGCTAGGTTTTGTCCATCGGGAGGTGTGAGGTGCAATGAGCGCCTTTGTCGTGACGGGCCAGCGCGCCCGCCAGATGCGGGTCGTGCCCGCCGAGGTGCTGAAGCGCCTCTACAAGCGATCTGACTTGCATGGGCTGGTGCAGACGGCCCGCCATCTCGCACTGCTCGTGGCGGGCGGCTGGCTGGTGCTTGCGACCAAGGGCACCTGGTGGGTCGTGCCGGCGCTCCTGATCCAGGGCATCTTCGTCAATGCGCTGTTCGGCGCGATGCACGAATCGGTGCACTACGGCTCGTTCAGGACGCGCTGGATGGCCGACCTGCTCGCCTTCTTCTCGGGAGCGGCGATCCTGAACAATGCCGGCTTCTACCGGCATTATCACATGGCCCATCATCGCTATACGCAGGATCCTGCGCGCGATCCCGAGCTCGTCACCTCGGGCACGCCGCGCACCTGGGGCCAGTATCTCTTCCGCATCAGCTCGATCCCGTTCCTGATGCTCAGGGTTCGCGACATCTTCCTGTTCCCGTTCGGCTTCAAGGGCAATGTCGACTACATCCATCCCTCGGCGTGGCCCGAGGTGCGGCGCTGGGGCCGCTGGCTGCTGGCGTTTTATGCGGCGCTGGTCGGCGGATCGATCGCGCTGCAGACGACCGTCGTGTTGTGGGTCTGGTTCATTCCGCTGCTGGTCGGCCTGCCGTTCTTGCGGCTCTATCTGGTCTGCGAGCACACGCTCTGCCCCAACTCCGACGACGGCTTCGCCAACACCCGCACGACGCTCTCCAATCCCATCGTGCGCTTCCTGATGTGGAACCTGCCCTATCACGCCGAGCATCACCTGTTCCCCAACATCGCCTTCCACAACCTGCCCGAGGCGCATCGCTATCTGCGCCCGCACCTGAAGTATGTCGCCAGGGGGTATATCCAGGTGCAAGGCGAGATCATGCGCTCATTGTCATCCTGAGCGCAGCGAAGGATCTCATGGTGCTGACGACGGAGCACGGCATTGACGGCGATGAGATGCTTCGCTGCGCTCAGCATGACAGAGGGGTGTGGCATGAGGACAAGTGAAGGCACATTCGAGTGCGGCGACCTCTCGCTGCAGCGTGGCGGCACGCTCAAGGGCGCGCGCATCGTCTACAAGACCTACGGCACGCTCTCGCCGGCGCGCGACAACGTCATCGTCTATCCGACCAGCTACTCGGCGCAGCACAGCGATATCGAATGGCTGGTCTCGGTCGAGCACTGCCTCGATCCCAGCCGCTATTTCATCGTCATTCCCAACATGTTCACCAATGGGCTGAGCTCCTCGCCGTCGAACACACCCCAGGGAGCGGCGGGCGAGTTCCCCGAGGTCACGACCTACGACAACGTCATGCAGCAACGCCGCCTGCTGGCCGAGCTGTTCGGCGTCGATCGCGTGAAGATGGTCTATGGCTGGTCGATGGGCGCGCAGCAGGCCTACCATTGGGGAGCGCTGTTCGGCGAGGCGGTCGAGCGCATCGTGGTCAACTGCGGCTCGGCCAGGACTGCACCGCACAACTTCGTCTTCCTCGAGGGCGTGCGCACCGCCGTCCAGAATGCGCGCACGCCGGCGGACGGCCTGCGCGCCATGGGCCGCATCTATGCCGGCTGGGCGCTGAGCCAGACCTTCTATCGCCGCGAGATGTGGCGCGGGCTGGGCTTCACCAGCCTGGAGGATTTCCTGGTGCGCTCCTGGGAGGCCAACTTCCTGCGCCGCGATGCGCGTGACCTGATGGCCCAGCTCTGGACCTGGCAGAACGGCGACATCTCGGCCAACGACCTATATCGAGGCGACCTGCACATGGCGCTGGCCGGCATCAAGGCCAAGGTCCTGCTGATGCCGTCGGCCACCGACCTCTATTTCCAGACCGACGACAACCGCGAGGAGCTGCCGCATCTCAAGCACGCCCGCCTGGTCGAGATCCCGTCGGTCTGGGGCCACCGCGCCGGTAACCCTAACGCCAACCCCGAGGATGCGGCGTTCATCGACAAGCAGGTGGAAGCGCTGCTGAACGCGTAATACTGTCATCCCGAGCGCAGCGAGGGACCTTTCGTGTGGCCTCAAAGGTCCCTCGCTGTGCTCGGGATGACAGCTACTTCGCTGAAGGACTGCGCCATGCCCGACACCCTCCTCCCGCGCGACGGCTTGGTCATTGTCGCCAAGCGTGATTGTCCGACCTGTGTGCTGGTCGAGCCGGTGATGCAGAGCCTCGACCGCGCCGGCGCGCTGGCCGTGGTCAGCCAGGACGATCCGACCTTCCCATCCGGCGTGCGGTCCGTGATCTATGACGACGCGCTGGAACGCTCCTTCCGCCTCAACATCGAGGCGGTTCCGACCCTGATCCGCTTCAAGGACGGCCGCGAGGTCGAGCGCACCGTGGGCTGGCAGCGCCAGGAATGGATACGCCTCGCCGGCGCCGCCGCCGAGGGCAAGGGCCTGCCCGACTGGCAGCCGGGCTGCGGCTCCAAGAGCGTCGAGCCCGGCGTGCATGAGGCGCTGATCGCCCGCTACGGCGATCCTGGCCTGAAGTCGCGGGAAATCTCCGTCGGCAACTGGGACGATCCGATGGAGGCCTGCTTCGAGCGCGGCTGGACCGACGGATTGCCGGTCGTGCCGCCGACCGACGAGCGCATCCTGCGCATGCTTGGCGGCACGACGCGCAAGCCCGATGAGGTGGTCGGGCTCATTCCGCCCAACCTCGCCCCCTGCACGGTCGAGAAGGTCGCGATCAACGCCGTGATGGCAGGCTGCAAGCCCGAATACATGCCGGTGGTGCTGGGCGTTCTCGAAGCCGCGCTCGATCCGCTGTTCGTGATGCATGGGCTGCTGTGCACCACGCATTTCTCCGGGCCTCTGGTGATCATCAACGGACCCGCCGCCCGCGCGATCGGCATGAACAGCGGCGTCAATGCGCTGGGCCAGGGCAACCGCGCCAACGCCACCATCGGCCGCTGCCTGCAACTGATCGTGCGCAATGTCGGCGGCGGCCTGCCCGGCGCCATCGACCGCGCGACCTTGGGCAATCCCGGCAAGTACACCTTCTGCTTCGCCGAGGACGAATCCGATCCCGACTGGGAGCCATTGTCGGTCCGTCGCGGCATCGCGCCCGGCAAGAGCGCCGCCACCTTGTTCCACGGCGAGGGCGTGCACGGCTTCATCGACCAGAAATCGCGCACGCCCGAGGAGCTGGTGCGCTCGCTGGCCATGGGCCTGTTCGGCGTCGGCCATCCCAAGCTCTGCGACGCCGGCAACGCCGTGCTGGTGCTGACGCCCGAGCACTACAAGATCTTCAAGGACGGCGGCTGGAACCGCCGGCGCATCGAGGACGAGCTGTTCCAGGCGCTGAAGCGGCCCGGCCGCGACCTGGTGTGGGGCGCGCAGGGCGTGGCCGAGGGCCTGCCGCCCAAGTACGCCGACCAGATGGTCGACAAGTTCCAGCCCATGCCCGACGGCGTGCTCATCGTTCGCGCCGGCGGCGAGGCTGGGCTATTCTCGGCCATCATCGGCGGCTGGCCGGGTCAGCGCGTTCGGGAAGAGTGCCAGGCCGTCACCAGGGAGATTCGCCCATGAATTCAGAGATGAAGCTGCGCGATCCCACCGCGGAAAGCTCGCCGGTCCGCCGGCCGCGGCTTGCTCCGCCATCGTCGCTCGACGGCAAGACCGTGGCGCTGATGGATATCGGCAAGTCGCGCGGGGCGGAGTTCATCGACCGCCTCGAGGGCCACTTCAGGAAAGCCGGTGTCGCGACCAGGCGCTACGCCAAGCCGACCAACACCAAGGTGGCGCCGACCGCGCTGATGCAGCAGATCGCGGCGGAGGCGCAGCTCGCGGTGATCGCCTTAAGCGATTGAGGCTCCTGCACATCGTGCAGTCTGCACGACCTTCATAATCTCGACAGCCGCGGCCTCCCGGGCGTGAACATCGTCACCACGGGCTTCGTCGACGGCGTCGAGGCGCAAAGCGAATCCCTGGGCTTCGATCCCGGCGTGGTCTACGTGCCCCATCCCATCCAGAACCGCACCAAGGCCGAGATCGAGGCGATTGCCGACCAGGCTTTCGACAAGGTGATGGCACTGCTGCGGGCGCCGGGTTAATGCGTCTACGGTACGCAAAAACTATCGTTATTGACAATCACGGCGGTTGTTGATAGAGTGCGGCCGAGTCCTCGCTCTATACATCGTTCATCAGACTCTCATTGCCGGGAGCGCGCCACTCCAGTGGCGCTCTTACGCTGCTGCAGCACGACGTGATGCGCCACTGGAGTGGCGCGCTCCCGGCAAAGACGAACCATGACGCCGCCAAAACCACTGCTGGAAACCCCGGAAACCCCGCAAACCTTCATCGAACTGTCACAAAAGGCGACCCTAGTCCTTCTCCGGCACCACGGACGGATGCACCGTGGCGTCGGCCGGCGGCTCGGGCGGCGGGGACGGCCGCGGCGGGATCGGCTTGATGAAGGCCGCGACGGCGGCGGCCGTGGCCTTGGGGTCCTCCTCCATCGGGTTGTGACCCAGTCCCGCGAAGATCTCGAGCTCGGCGCCCTTGATGTCGTTCTGGAAGCGGAAGGCGTCGGCGGTGGGCACCCAGAGATCCTTGCCGCCCCAGATGATCAGGGTCGGCACGTCGAGCCGCCTGAGCGGCGTGGGATCGAGCGGCTCCTGGGTGCGGGCGCGCTGCAGCGTCGCCTCGCGATTGCCGGGGAAGCGTTGCAGCTCGGCGTAGCGGCGGATGCGTTCCGGCGTCACCATCGCCGGGTCGGCATAGACCTCGGTGAGCGAGCGGCGCACCAGCCGCTCGGGCTTGAAGTAGATGCCGATGTCGCCGATCACCGGCATGCGCGCGAGGCGAATCGGCAGCGGCACGTCGCTGGCGGCCCGCGGATAGCCCGCCGCGTCGATCAGGATCAGCTGGCTGACGCGGTCGGGCCGGGTGGCGGCGAAGGTCCAGGCCACGGCGCCGCCCATCGAATGGCCGACCAGCACGAAGCGATCGAGGTTCAGCGCGTCGACCAGCACCTCGACGAAATCGGCATAGGCGTCGATGGTGTACTCATCGCGCGGCCAGGCGCCGGTGAGGCCGTGGCCCGGCAGATCGACCGAGATCAGCCGCGCCTTGTCTGAAAGCTCGCGCGCCCATCCTTCCCACATGTGCAGCGAGCCCATCGAGCCGTGGATCAGCACGATGGGGATGCCGTCGGGGTTGCCCTGCTCGCGCACATGGGCGCGCACGCCGCCGACATCGATGAACTTGGAGCGGTCGTTGGCATAGTGCGCGATCAGCATCTCGGCCGGCAGGCTGGGCGAATAGGCCCACAGGGCGACGCCGGCGAGAGCGCCCAGCACGAACAGCACGACGATCGGCCAGCGCCGGCGCGCCGGCTCGTCCCTACGACGACGCGGCGGCATCGGTCGGCTTCCTCGGCACGCGCTCGGCGATCGAGGGGTTGTCCACGCCAAGCACCCGCAACTGCGGCACCGGCGCGGGATCGACGATCTTGAGCTCGATCAGCTTGGCCAGTATCGCCTTGTTGAGGTCGTTGCTGACCACCAGGCGATCCTCCAGCCGCGCCACGAACACGAACAGCTCGAACTCGAGCCCGGCCGCCATGATCTGGTTGAAGCGCACGATCGGCGCCGGCACGCGCAGCACGCGCGGATGGGCCAGCGCCGCCTCGCGCAGCATGCCTTCCATGACCGCCACGTCGGTGCCGATGCCGACCGTGAGCTTGATCTCGACGCGGCTCGACGTGTCGGAGTAGGTGCGGTTCACCACCGGGTTCTGCAGGAAGATGCTGTTGGGCACCAGCACGTGGGTGCGCTGGAAGGTCTCGATCTCGGTGGCGCGGATGTTGATGCGGCGCACGAAGCCCTCATGGCCGCTGACCGACACCCAGTCGCCTGCCTTGATCGGCCGCTCGACCAGCAGGAAGACGCCGGAGATCACGTTGTTGGCGATGTTCTGCAGGCCAAGGCCGATACCGACCGACAACGCACCCAGCACGATGGCGAGGTTTGTGAAGTCGATGCCGAGCGTGCCGATGCCGATCAGGATGGCGACGATGACGCCGACATAGTTCAGCCCGGCGTCGATCGACTGGCGCAGCGGCAGTGGCGCGTCGAGCGTCGGCAGCACGCGCTCACGCACCACGCCGCGGATCAGCCGCGCCAGCAGGATGACGACGACGAAGGCCGCGATGGCGAGGCCGATATTGCCCAGCGAGATGGTGACGCCGCCGATCTGCACGCCGCGGATCAGGTGGCCGGCGCCGCCCAGGATGGCATCGGTGTCGACATTCCAGGCGGCAGGGATGCCGACCGCGAGCAGCAGCAGCAGGACGAAGTCGACCAGCAGCAACAGCAGATGCTGCCCGCGCAGGGAAGCATCGGCCGCCACGCCGAAGCGCTGGCGCACCCAACGGCCGGTCGGCGTGTCGGGCGCGGCGGCTTCCTCGAGCAGGTCGCCGATCATGCGATGGGCCAGCAGGGCGACGGCGATAAGGAGGCAGGTCGTGTAGATCGAGTTGTGAAGTTGCGCGGCGAGGGTGGCGTAGCCCAGCAGCGCGAAAACGATCGACGACAGTACCGCGACGCTCAGCACCAGGCGGGCGACCGACCACCAGATGCCGCCGATCATGACCGAGCGTTCCTCGCCCTCGGGCTGGGTTGCATGCCAGGAGCGGTTGCCGAGCGCCGGCAGCGTCAGAAGCGAAATCACGGTGGCCAGCACCAGCGCGCCAACCGCGGACAGGGCATCCGTCTCGCCGCCGCTGCGGACCAGCGCGACGTAGACGAAGTCGACGGTGAGCCCGATGCCCATCAGCCGGCGCAGGGCCTGCGACAGCGAATCGGCGCTGGCATTGGTGAAGGGCAGGATGCGCCAGGCCGGGCGATGGGGCGACAGCGCCGTCGCGGTCAGGCCCACGATCAGCAGGAAGATGATCAACCGCAAGGTCAGCTCGGGGATCAGCACGTCGATCGGCGGCGGCGGCACGGTCGCCGACAGGAGCTTGCCGATCAGCCAGACCGCCAGGATCGGCACCAGCACCAGGCCCACGCCGTCGATGGCGGCGGCCACGGTGCGGTCGCGCTGGCCGGGCTCGGTCGCATCGCCGCGCCCGAAGCGGCGGCGCAGGTAGCGGCCGATCGCCCACAGTACGATCGTGAGGACGGCCCAGGCGCCCAGCGCCGCGGATTCACGATCGTCGAAACGCAGGCCCTCGGCAAACCATGCCGCCATGCCCGAGGAGATCGCCTTGACCGCTGCGGTGAATTGCGGGCCGAGCTTGGTCCAGACCTCGCGCGACAGCGGCGAGGCGTCACGGCGCAGCAGCGTGCGCAGCATGACCTCACCGCGCAGTTTGGTGAGGCGCTCGATGAGCTGGTCGGCACGGGCGATCACGACCTCGGCCTGTTTGGCCCGGCCTTCGCTGACGGTGGCCTGCTCGGTCAGCCGGTCGCGCTCGGCCTTGACGGCGTCCGATTCAGGCACGGCGTCGGTAGCAGGCTTGGCTTCGAGCGGCGCCAGCAGCCGGCGGGTGTCGGCGAGATCGTTGCGGGCGAGGCTGGCGGCGGCGGAGGCGGCGGCCCGCACGTCGGCTGCCTGCTCGCGCAGGGAGTCGATCTCGACCGGCAGCAGGTTGGCCTGGTCGGTGCGGGTGGAGATGCGGTCGAGCTGGCGCGTCCACAGGTCGACCAACTGGCCGAACGGCCGCTGCGGCGCTGCCGGGCTCTGGGCCAGCGCCGGTTGCACGAGGGTCGCCAGCAGCACAAGCCACGCCAGCCGGAGGGAGAAGCGCACGCAGGCCTCGTTGTTCGCGCCCCGTTTACCACGGGGCCTCAGGGTCCGTCTTGCCGCCTCCTGGGGGCCAAATTTAGGCGGGATTTCAAGGGGTTTGGGCCCTCGGTGGCCCCTCGGTTGACAGGACATCACCGACGCGGAACGTTGCGCGCCGAAAGCAGTAACCGGAGGAGACCAGGGGCATGGCCGAGGGCACGAGTTCAGTCGGTGAAGTACGGATCAAGCCCGAGCGGTTGCATGCCTTCACCATGGCGATCTGCCGGGCCGACGGCAGCACGGCCGAGGAGGCCCGCCTGGTCGCCGACCACCTGGTGCTGGCCAACCTCTTCGGCCACGACAGCCACGGGGTCGGCATGATCCCGCACTACATCCAGAATACCGCCACCGGCGCCTGCGTTCGTAACCATCATGCAAAGATTTCGCGAGACAACGGCGCGGTGATCGTGATCGACGGCGGCGCGGGCTACGGCCAGGTCGTCGCCAAGGAGGCCATGGATATCGGAATCGAGCGGGCGAAGAAGCACGGGGTGTGCGTCGTCGGCCTCACCAATGCGCACCATATCGGCCGCATCGGCCATTGGGGCGAGCAGTGCGCGCGCGCCGGCATGGTGAGCACGCACTGGGTCAACGTGCATGGCCACAAGTCGATGGTGGCACCGTTCGGCGGCGCCGAGTCGCGATTCACCACCAACCCCTACTGCACCGCCGTGCCGCGCAAGGGCAAGGAGCCGATCGTGCTCGACTTCGCCACCAGCCAGGTCGCAGCCGGCAAGGTGCGCGTGGCCTTCAACAAGAAGGTGCAGATGGACGAGGGCCTGCTGATCGATGCGGCGGGCCGGCCGAGCGCCGATCCCGGCGTGCTCTACAACCCACCGTTCGGCGCGATCCTGCCGTTCGGCCTGCACAAGGGCGGCGGGCTCGCGGTGATCTGCGACCTGCTGGCCGGCGCGCTGACCGGCGGGCGCACGCACAGCCCGCGCACCATCAAGCCCGGCAGCGACATCATCAACAACATGCTGTCGATCATCATCGATCCCGAGTCGATGGGCGGCACGGCGTTCTTCGAGGACGAGGTCGAGACCTTCATCACCTGGGTGAAGTCGGCCAAGCCGCAGCCCGGTGTGGCCGAGGTGCTGACGCCGGGCGAGCCCGAGCGCGCCCGCCGCGCCGACCGCGAGAAGAACGGCGTACCGATCGACGGCACGACCTGGCAGCAGCTGCTGGACGTGGCCGGCAAGGTGCGCCTGAACGACACCGAGATCCCGCAGATGGCCGCTGCCTGAAACGAAAAAGGGGAGACCGACAATGGCCAAGATGAGACTCTACTACTCGCCGGGGTCGCCTTATGCGCGCAAGGTCCGGGTGCTGGCGCTCGAGACCAAGCTCGACAAGAAGATCGACATGATCAACGTGGCGCTGACGCCGGTCGCGGCCAACGCCGACCTCGACAAGCACAATCCCATCGGCAAGATCCCGGCGCTGTCGGTCAAGGGCATGGATCTCTTCGACTCGCCGGTGATCTGCGAGTACCTCGATCACCAGCACAAGGGCCGCAAGCTCCTGCCGCGCAAGGGTCGCGACCGCTGGGTGGCGTTGCGCCTGCAGGCGATGGGCGATGGCCTGCTCGATGCCGCCTTGCTGGCGCGCTACGAGAACTTCCTGCGGCCCGAGGATCGGCGCTGGCCGGACTGGACCAAGGGCCAGATGAAGAAGATCGACGGCGTGCTCGATGCGCTCGAAGCCGAGGCCAAGTCGCTCAAGGGCAAGCCCACGCTCGGCACCATCACCGTTGGCTGCGCGCTGGGCTATCTCGACTTCCGCTTCGGCAACCACGATTGGCGCGCCAAGCGGCCAAAGCTCGCCAAATGGTTCGGCACCTTCTCCAAGCTGCCCTCGATGAAGGCTACGGTGCCGCCGCCGAATTGAGGCGCTAGCGCTTCCAGACTTCGCGCGACGCCAGCACGGCGCCGACTGTCACCAGCAGCGCCGCGACCAAGAGGGCACGCGTCGGCTCGGCGAGACCGCAGGCGATCAGCAGCGCCGTCGACAGGATCGGCGTGGCGTAGGAGAGGGCGCCGAGCGCGCGGATGTCGCCGCGCTTGACGGCATGGTCCCAGAGATAGAAGGCGGGACCCGCCGGCCCCAGTCCCATGGCGAGGATGGCGAGCCAGGCGCCGGGTGATGCCGGCCACACCGTGCGCTCGAACAGCCAGTGGCAGGCGAGCGACAGCAGCGCCGAGGCCGAGCAGAAGGCGGCGATGGCGTCGGTCGGCGTCTCGCCGAAGCGGCGCGACAGCACCGAGTAGAACGCCCAGGTGAAGGCGCAGCCCAGCGCCAGCGCGTAGCCCAGCGCATGCGCCGGCGTGAAGTCGAGGCCGCGACCGAAGGCCAGCAAGACGACGCCGGCGAAGCCGAGCAGCGCTCCCACCAAATGCGGCCACGCCAGGCGCTCACCTGCGAACGGCGCGGCCAGCAGCACGATCAACAATGGCCACAGATAGTTCACCAGGTTGGCCTCGGCCGGCGGGGCAAGCTGGAGGGCCGCGAAGTAGAGCGCGTGGTAGCCGAACAAGCCGCCGATGCCGATCAGCCAGACGTGCGGCGGCCAGCCGAACAGTCCCCGCCAGGCGACGCCGCGCCGGCGGGCGCGCACGATGCCGACAGCGCCGCCCAGCGCGAACGTCATGGCGACCATCTGGAAAGGCGGGATCGGACCGGCCAATACCGACAGCGTCGCCAGAGCGCTCCACAGGGCGATGGCGGCAAGGCCCGCGGCCATCGCGCGGCGTCGGTCGATGTCGGCAAGTGACATAGGCGGCGCATAGAGAACGAAAGTGCACTTGTCGAGCCGTGCGTCGGCCAACTTTCACCGTTACCATGGCGGCCAACGCCATGTTCGTTCGCCCGACCAACCCGGTCAGCCATCGCCTGGCGCGCATGGCTTTCCTCACGTCATGCGTCGCGGCGTTGATCGTCGCGTCGGCCGGCCCGCTGCGCCGCTATGCCGGGCTCGAGATCGAGCCGGCCCTGGCGGTCTTCCGCTACGGCTTCTACATCTCAGTGGCGGGAGCGGCGCTGGGTCTTGCCACCATCGTGCCGACCCGGCCGGGCGATCGGCGGCGCGGCTTCGTGGCGGCACTGCTGGCCATCGTCGTCGGCGTCGCCGGCGCCTACACGCCGCTCACCTGGTTCCTGCGCGCCCAGCAGTCGCCCGAGCTCAACGACATCACGACCGACACCAACAACCCGCCGCCGCTGATCGTCACCCAGCAGCTGCGCCGCGGCGCCTCCAACCCGCCGGCCTATCCCGGCGCCAATGCCGCCGTGCTGCAGCGCGCGACCTACCCCGACATCGCGCCGGTGGTGCTACCCGTGCCAACCGACGAAGCCTTCCGGAAGGTCGACGCCGTGGCGATGGCCATGGGCTGGGACATCGTCGCCCGCGCTCCGATCGACGGACGCATCGAGGCGATCGCGACCAGCGACTGGTTCGGCTTTCGCGACGACATCGTCGTGCGCATCCGCCCCGACGGCACGGGTAGCAAGGTCGACATCCGCTCCAAGAGCCGCGACGGCGAGAGCGACCTCGGCGTCAATGCGCGCCGCATCCGCGAGTTCATTGCGAGGCTGAAGGCGACGTAATCTTGCCGGGCAAGAGTCAGAGCGGTAGCGTGAACCGGAACGTCGTGCCGTGTGCACCGGTCTCGGTGATGGCGATGTCGCCGCCATGCGCCTGCACCAGGTCGCGGGCGATGGCCAGGCCGAGGCCGGCGCCGCCGGCGCGTCCGCCGGTGACGAAGGGCCGGAAGACGCCGTCGACCATGTCCTGCGGCACGCCGGGCCCGTTGTCGCAGACGTCGATCTGCAGCATCCCGTCGGCGATGCGCGAGCGCACGCGAACCTCGGTGGCGCCGGCTTCGAAGGCGTTGCGGCCGAGATTGGTGAACACGCGATAGAGCAGATCGCGATCGGCCTGGGGTCGGTGGTTGGCGGCGACTTCGTTTGCCCAGTGGCGCACGATATTGGGGTTGCTGTCCTCGCCCTGCTCCCGCAGAGCCACGCCGACCTCGTCGACCAGGTCGGCGAGATCGACCGCGACAAGCTTGGGCGTCGGCCGGTCGCGCACGTATTCGATGGCGTCGCTGGCCAGTCGCGCGGCGCGGTCGATGGTGTTGAGGATGGTGGGGGCGAGAGACCGCGTGCGCTCGTCGTCGCTGCGCGCCAGCCGGTCCGACAGCAGGCGCGCCGTCGACAGCATGTTGCGCAGGTCGTGGTTGATCTTGTTGGTCGCCGACCCGACCTCGGCCAGGCGCGATTTCTGGCGAAGCGAGGCGCGCAGCTCGCGCTGCAGGCTCTGGAACTCGCGATCGACGACGCCGATCTCGTCCTGCCGTCGCGTCGGCGGCCGCTCGCTGCCGGGCTCCTCGGGCGCGCGGCGGAAGGCGATCATATCGGTCGAGATATCCTGCAACGGCAGGATCACCAGCCAGCGCAGGCCGAGATAGAGCAGGAAGGCGGTGAAGGCGGCGATGATCAGCGACAGCACGAAGATGCGGCTCGCATAGCCGTACATGGCAATGCGCATCGGCAGCTCGTCGGCCACGATCCACACCATGGCGTTGGGCAGGCGCATCGATTCGCCGCCGATGCGGATGTAGCGCGAGCCGTCGTTGGCCATCGCCGCCAGCGCATCCCAGATCATCATCAAGGCGCCTTCTTCCTTGAGATTGTAGGTCGGCATGCTGGGGCTGGGCTGGATGTTCATCAGCGCGCGCTTGGGCTTGTTGGGCTCGACCAGCACAACGGCGTCGACGCGCGCGTGATCGAGCAGTGTGCGCTTGACCTGTTCGGTCACCATGTTGTCGGGCGTGGCGTCGAGCGCCAGCGCGGCGAGCGTGCCGCTCTCGATCAGCTGATTGAGATAGACCGAACGGAAGCGCGCGATCGACGGCAGGAAGATCGCGATCTCCGCCGTCATCACGGCGATCACGACCAGGCCCAGGATGCGCCAGCTGAGCCCGAAGGTGGGGCTGCGCCGGCGCAGGGTCGGTGCGGCCGTGGCCTGCTCGGGCTTCCCCTCGGCCTGGATGGTGACGTCGGCGGCCATCCTGCCGACTCTAGCGAAGTCGCCGCGGCCCTCCTAGTCGGCGGGCGTTCAACTCTTCTTAGGGTGCAGTGACGACGCGATAATAGACGCCGTTGGCGCCGTAGGCGGGCATGAACCACAGGCCATCGGCGCAGCTGTAATAGGCCTGGCTGCCGATCGGCTTGTAGGTGCAGCCGGCCGGCAGGGTGCCATAGATCGTGCCTGGCGGGTTGGCGGCCGAGGTCGCCGAGGCGGCGCCGGCGGCGACGCCGGCATTGTAGGCCGCCTGGGTGTCGGCGGTGTTGTTGGCGCTGGAGGCCGCCGCCGCGCCGACCGCGGCACCCGCCACCATGCCCGCCGCCACGGCGCCGCCGGTGTTCCAGCCGCCGCAGTTGTAGCAGCCGGCGCCATAGGTATTGACCACGGTGGGCGCGTTGTAGGCGCCGTAGTAGCCCCCGTGATAATAGTCCGGCCCGCCGTAGTAGTGGTTGCCGTTGGTGCCGGTCGCCGACCACGTGCCGCCGCCGCCCGAGGCGGTGCCGCCGCGATAGCCCGTGGCGTTCCACGAGCCGTCGCTGCCGCTGGCCGTGCCGCCGCGATAGCCGGTGGCCGACCATGAGCCGTCGCCGCCCGAGGCGCTGCCGCCGCGCCAGCCATGCGCCGACCACGACGAACGATCGCCGCTCCAGCTGCCGGCGTGATACCAGGCGGCGGCCGGCGCAAGAGGCGTTGCGATGGCGATGGCGCCGAGAAGAAGCAGCTTCCTGTTCATCGTGCCCTCCTACTTGGTCTTGTCCATGGCGCCCGGCGGCGCAAACGGGATGTTCGCCGTGCCGGCAGGCGGCGTGAAGGCGAACGTGTCGGCCGGCAGCACGGGATCGATCTTCCAGTCCGAGAACTGCACGCTGTGGCGATAGTGCGCCGGATCCTCGAGGAAGATGGCGCGCGCCATGCGCGGCAGCTTGTCGTCGCTGCCGATCCAGAGCTGGATGTGGGCGAACTTGCCGACCAGGACGACGATGTCGGTCGTCACGCCGCCGACCACCGTCGACTTGCCGACGACGAACGCCACCTGGACGTTGTCGCTGATCGTCTTGTACGGGTCGCTGACGATCAGGTCGGTGAAGGGGAAATAGATCGCGGCGCGCTGGAAGGCGGCGTGCAGCATGGCATCGGTGGTGCTGGGCGCGGCGACCGAGGCCACGAGCTTGGCCGCCGGCTCGTAGGCCTGCGCCGTCTTGCCGTCGTAGTAGAACTCGGTGCGCGGGCCATCGCCCAGGCTGATGACCTTTAGCTTGTCGGGCCGCTGCATCGTCACCTGCGAGAGCGTGGTGTAGGCGAGCGGCAGGCCCGTTCGATCGGGGCTCTCGTAGATCGCGAAGGCGGTGAAGCTCATCGACTTGGCCGCGGCGAGCTTGTCGGCCATCGCCTTCACGATGGCCATGGCGGCGGGCTCGATCTCGACCTTCAGGCCGAGGTTGGGCGGCGATGCGGGCGCCTGCGAGGTCGTGGCTTGCTGGGCGAGTGCCGGCTGCAGGACCATCGACAAGGCAAGGCTAGCGACGAGCGCAATCTTCATTGGGTTCCCCTCCACGACGCCTGGCGATGATCGACATTTTTTGTGACAGGTGCAATCAGTGCTGTCCTTGTCCGGTGATCAGGCGCGCGCCCGACTGGAAAGTTGCATAGGACCACATCCAGTCGAACAGCACGACGAAGCGATTGCGGAAACCGATCAGGAACGTCACGTGGATCAGGCCCCACAACAGCCAGGCCAGCGTGCCGTCGACTTTGAGCCAGCCGAAATCGGCCACCGCGGAGCGCCGGCCGATGGTCGCCATCGTGCCGAAGTCGCGATAGCGAAAGGGCGCTGGCGCAGCCCGCCCGGCCAGGCGCGCGCGCAGCACGCGGGCAACGTAGGCGCCCTGCTGCTTGGCGACCGGCGCCAGTCCCGGCAGCGGCTTGCCGTCGCGTCCCGGCGCGTGGGCGGTGTCGCCGATCACGAAGATCTCGGGATTGCCGGGCAGGGTGAGATCGGGGCCGACGACGACGCGGCCGACGCGATCGGGCTCGACGCCAAGCCAACTCGCTGCCGACGAGGAGGCGACGCCCGCCGCCCAGACGATGGTCGACGCTTCGAGGCGCTCCTGGCCGATGGTCACGCCCATGGCGTCGCACTCGTTGACCGGCTGGCCAAGGCGCACCTCGACATGCAGCCGCTTCAGCGATTGCTCGGCCGACTGGCTGAGCGACGGCGGAAAGGCCGCCAGCACGCGCGGACCGGCCTCGACCAGCACGATGCGGGCATCGCGCGGGTTGATGGTGCGGAAGTCGTTGCGCAAGGCGACGTGCGCCAGCTCGGCGATGGCGCCCGCCATCTCCACGCCGGTCGGGCCGGCGCCGATGACAACGAAGGTGAGGAAGCGGCGACGCGCTGTTGGATCATTGGTCTGCTCGGCCTGCTCGAAGGCCATCAGGATGCGGCGGCGGATGCCGGTCGCGTCGTCGATCTTCTTCAGGCCGGGCGCCACGCTCTCCCATTCGTCGTGCCCGAAATAGGCGTGGCGCGAGCCGGTGGCCAGCACCAGCGTGTCGTAGGCGACCTCGCGATCCGCGAGCCTGACGATGCGGCGTTGGCGGTCGACACCGGTCACCCGGCCCATGATCACGCGCGCGTTGGCCGCCTTGCGCAGGATGGAGCGGATGGGCTGGGCGATCTGCGCCGGCGACAGGCCGGCCGTCGCCACCTGGTAGAGCAACGGCTGGAAAAGATGGTAGTTGCGCCGGTCGATCACGGTGACGTCGGCATCGGTGTTGGCGAGACCATGCGCCGCGCTCAAGCCGCCGAAGCCGGCCCCGACGATGACGATGTGCGGACGGGCCATGATCACCATACCGGCAGGCGGGAGAGGAGGCGCACCAGCCAGCGCGTGCGCGGCCCGAACAGGGCTTCCGTGTAGTAGCTGCCGGCGGCGCGTTTGGTTGCCTCGCCGAGCGTCGGATAAGGCGGCACGAAGCTCGCGAGGGCGGAGATCGCGAGGCGCCTCGAAATGGCGAGGCACCACGGCTGGATCAGCTCCCCGGCCTGTGGCGCTGCGATGGTGGCGCCGAGGATGCGGCCGCGCCGATCGGTGATGGCCTTGACCATGCCTTCCGTGGCGCGCTCCGTCTGGGCGCGATCGTTGTCGCTCAGCTTCCAGTGCAGCACCTTGATCGCATCGCCATCCTTCGCACGTGCTTGGCGCTCGGTCATGCCGACCTGCGCCAGTTCGGGATCGGTGTAGGTTGTCCACGGCACGATCGAAGCGTCGAGCCGCGCGGGAACGCGGAACAAGGCGCTGCGGATGAAGAGCGAGGCCTCGTAGCCAGCCATATGGGTGAAGGCATAGAGCCCGTTGCAGTCGCCGATCGCCCAGACATTGCGGTTGGAGGTTCTTAGCGAGGGATCGACGGTGATGCCCCTCGGCGTGTGGGCGACGCCCGCCTTGTCGAGGTCGAGGCCGTCGACCGTTGGTGTGCGTCCGGTGGCGACCAGCAGATGCGATCCTTCGATGCGCTCGCCGCTCTCGAGGAACACCGCGGTGCCCTCGACACGGGCGATCTTGGTGTGCGGGCGGAGATCGATGCCTTCGCGCGCGAGCCGCGCCACGACAATGGCCGCGAGCTCGGGATCGTCCTTGGCGAGGAAGTCGGCCGCCTCCAGCACCGTCACCTTCGCGCCCAGGCGGCGATGTGCCTGCGCAAGCTCCAACCCGATCGGCCCACCGCCGATCACGATCAGATGGCTGGGCAGCGTGCGGTTGGCGAATACCGTCTCGTTGGTGAGATAGGGCGCATTGGCGAGGCCTGGTATGGGCGGCACAGCTGGCCGCGATCCCGTCGCCAGCACGATGCGCCGGCTGCTGATGCGATGCGGCCCGGCCTGCAGTTCGTTGCGGCCGATGAAGCGCGCGTCCTCCTTCAGCACGCGCACGCCGAGCTTCTCGAAGCGCTCGACCGAATCGTTGGGCGCGATGGCGGCGATGACCTCGGCGACATGGTCCATCACGCGGCCGAAATCGACCGCGGGCTCGACCGGTGCGATGCCGAAGGGGCTGCCGTCGCGCTGGGCCTGGGCCATGCGGGCGGCGGCGATCATCGCCTTGGAGGGCACGCAGCCCCAGTTCAGGCAGTCGCCGCCCATCTCCGCGCGCTCGACCAGGACGACGTCGAGGCCGAGCTGGGCCGCGCCCGCGGCAGCGACCAGGCCGGCCGAGCCCGCGCCGACGACACAGACATCGGGCGTGAACAGCGTCATGTCACGGCGACATCTTGCGCTCGCGCAGGCGCGTGTAGAGCACCGGCAGCAGCGCCAATAGGCCGAGGCCCAAGAGCGGCAGCAGAAAGCGCCATTCGAAGATGATGGCGAGGTCGGGCTTGTCGCCGCGATCGAACAGCAGGCCGAAGCTCGCGCCCGCGCCGGCATAGACGATGGCGGCGGGAATGATGCCGATCAGGGTGGCGACCGTGTAGGGCCCGAGGCGCATGCCGAGCAGAGCCGGCACGATGTTGACCAGCCAGAACGGGAACACCGGCACCAGCCGCAGGAACAGGAGATAGCTGAAGGCGTCACGGCGGAAGCCTTCTTCGAAGCGCGCCAGTGCCGGCCGGGCGCGGGCGTGGAAGAGTTCATAGAACGCGCTGCGGGCGGCGAGGAAGACGGCGACCGAGCCCACGGTCGCGCCGATCACCGACAGCGTGGCGCCCATCCACATGCCGAACAGGAAGCCGCCCAGCGGCGTGATGATGATGGCGATGGGCAACGAGAAGGCCACGACCAACGCGTAAGCCAGCACGAACAGCACGACGGCGAGCGCGTTGTTGCTCGCGACCCAGGCGGTCAGTTGGGCGTGGTTGCGGCTCAGCATCTCGAACGAGAAGTAGCGCTCGAGCCCGAACAGCAGGAACAGCGCCAGACCCATCAGCAGGATCGCAGCGGGCGTGAGCCGTCGCCACAGCGGAGAGGTCATGTCGCCTTTCGTGTTGCTCACGCTCGATATTGGCTCGCCTTGTCGCGCCCACAAAGCAAATGCAGGTCACGGTTTCGGCAAGCCGGGATCGGTGACGGCGAAGCTTGCGCGCTTGCTGATCGTCGCCCACCAGGCTGCGAGTCGCGGATAGTCGGTCAGCAAAGCGGCGCCTTCCGGCGCCAAGGTGAAATAGGCGACCATCGCGCCGACATGCAGGTCGGCCAGCGACAGATCGCGTCCGACCAGGAAGGCGTCGGTCGCCAACGCCTCGAGCGCGGCCAGCACCTTGGCGCTGCTGGCTAGGCCCTGCGCGACCTCCGCCTCGTCGACCGGCCGGCCGGCGGCTGCACGAAATATGCGATGCGAGAAGACTTGGCGGACCATCGGCCAGTAGCCATAGGAATCGATGACGCCGATCAGCTGGTCCATGCGCGCCAGCGCGCGCGGCTCGCGGGGCTGCAGGGCCGGTCCGGGAAAGGCCCGGTCGACGTAGCGGGTGATGGCGCCGGTCTCGTAGAGCACGAAGCCGTCATGGACCAGGGTCGGCACGCGGCCGAAGGGATGCAGCGTCAGGTAGGCGGCGGGCAGAGCCGGGTCGAACGGATTCACCTCGGCGCGCTCGTAGGCCACGCCCTTCTCGGCCAGGGCCAGGCGGGCGATGCGGTTGTAGACGCTGTAGTGATAGCCATGGAGAATCAGGGGCATAGGCCATCCTACCTGTCGTTGACTCGGGCCACCGCCGCGCTTATTACCCTCGCCCACGGAATTTGCCCCCGCCCGGTTCGCGCGGGGGCCTTGCATTTGAAGGAGTTGCGTGATGAAACGCACCTATCAGCCGAGCAAGCTGGTGCGCAAGCGCCGGCACGGCTTCCGGTCCCGGATGGCGACGGTGGGCGGCCGCAAGGTCATCGCCAACCGGCGTAAGTCGGGCCGCAAGCGCCTCTCGGCCTAATCGGCCTCGCCACCTTGGCCTCGGCGCCCCTCGGGCGGCTGCCGAACCGTCGCGATTTCCTGCGCGTCCAGGCCGGACGGCGCTGTGCCATGCCGGGCTTTGTCCTGCAGGCTGCCCCCATACCGCCCGAGCTGGTCCTGCCCGCCATCCGGGTGGGTTTCACCGTCAGCCGCAAGGTCGGCAATGCCGTGATCCGCAACCGGGTGCGCCGCCGCCTGCGCGAGGCTGCCCGGCAAGTGATCCCGGGCCAGGCGCGGGCCGACCTCGACTATGTCCTGGTCGGCCGCCAGGCCGCCATCGGCCGCGACTTCGGCGCCCTGCGGCAGGAGCTTCTCGAGGCCCTGAAGCGGCTCAGGGCACTCGCGACGCCATGACCTGCTTCGGACGCCTTGCGCCGGGGCCGGCAAATCGCCAGTTTCCGGGCCGCATGTTCTCCCACCTTATGATTGGGGCGCTGCGTGGGGCGATCCGCGTCTATCAGCTCACGCTGGCCTATTTCTTTGTCGGCGCCTGCCGCTATGAGCCGTCCTGCTCGGCCTATGCCGCCGAGGCGGTGGCGCGCCATGGCGCCTTGCGCGGCAGCTGGCTCGCCGCCCACCGCCTGTGCCGTTGCGGGCCGTGGGGTGGCGCGGGCTACGACCCGGTGCCGCCCAGCCTCTCCTGTGAAACCGCCGAGCGCATCTGAAGTCTGATCAAATGGACCAGAAGAATTTCATCATCGCCATTGTGCTCTCGGTGCTGATCATCGTGGGCTGGCAGTACGCCTTCCCGCCGGCCAAGTCGCCGGTCACCAACACCCAGCAAACGACCACCGCGACGACGCAGCCCGGCTCACCGCAGGCGCCGGCCCAGGCGCCCGGCACGCAGGGAACGGTGCAACCCGGCGCGCCGGCCGCGCAGCCGGTCCAGGTCATGAGCCGCACCGATGCGCTCGCCCAGTCGCCGCGCGTCACCTTCGACACGCCCGAGCTGGTCGGCTCGATTGCGCTGAAGGGCGGCCGCATCGACGACGTGCGCCTGGTCAAGTACCGCGAGACCGTCGACCCCAAGAGCCCGCCGGTGCCGGTGCTGTCACCGGTCGGCAGCGAGCATCCCTACTACGCCGAGTTCGGCTGGTCGGCCGCCGATCCATCGACCAAGGTGCCCGGCCCCGACACGCTGTGGACCGCGAGCGCCACCACCGTGGCGCCCGGCAAGCCGGTGCGGCTCACCTGGGACAACGGCCAAGGCCTGATCTTCGCCCTCCATGTCTCGCTCGACGACTACTTCATGTTCGACGTCAAGCAGAGCGTCGAGAACAAGACCGACAAGCCGGTCACGGTCTATCCCTGGAGCCTGATCGTCCGCTACGGCGAGCCCAAGGCCGAGGGCATCTACATCCTGCACGAAGGCCCCTACGGCGTCTTCAACAACAGCTACAAGGAATTCAGCTACTCCGACTTCAAGGACAACAAGTCGCAAAAGATCGCGACCACCGGTGGCTGGGTCGGCATGACCGACAAGTACTGGATGGCGACGCTGATCCCCGAGCAGCAACAGAAGGTCGACGTCTCGATCAAGCAGACCGGTGCCGGCCCCGACCTCAAGTACCAGATCGACTATGTCGCCCCCGGCCAGGCCGTGGCCCCGGGCGCCACCGCCACGACCGACGCCAAGTTGTTCGCCGGCGCCAAGATCGTGCGCGTCATCTCCGACTACGAGCAGAAGTACGGCATCGAGAAGTTCAATCTGACGATCGACTGGGGCTGGTTCTGGTTCTTCACCAAGCCGCTGTTCTGGCTGCTCGAGTGGTTGTTCGTGCATATCGGCAACTTCGGCATCGCGATCCTGGTGCTGACCGTGATCGTCAAGGCGGTGTTCTTCCCGCTCGCCAACAAATCCTATGCGGCGATGAGCAAGATGAAGGCGCTGCAGCCGGAGATGGAGAAGCTCAAGGAGCGCTATGGCGAGGATCGCCAGCGCATGAACCAGGAGCTGATGCAGCTCTATCGCCGCGAGAAGGTGAACCCGGCGGCGGGCTGCCTGCCGATCGTGGTGCAGATCCCGGTGTTCTTTGCGCTCTACAAGGTGCTCTACACGTCGATCGAAATGCGCCATCAGCCGTTCTTCGGCTGGATCAAGGACCTGAGCGCGCCCGATCCGCTCACCATCCTCACGGGCTTTGGCCTGTTCGACTGGCAGGTCCCGCAGTTCCTGCACTTCTTCAACATCGGGATCTGGCCCCTGATCATGGGCGTCACGATGTACCTGCAGCAGAAGCTCAATCCGGCGCCGACCGATCCGGTGCAGGCGCGTGTGTTCCAGTTCCTGCCGATCCTGTTCACCTTCATGTTGGCGCCGTTCGCCGCCGGCCTGGTGATCTACTGGGCGTGGAGCAACACGCTCTCGATCGCCCAGCAGTACACGATCATGCGCCGCCACGGCGCGCCGATCGGCGGCAAGGCCGCGCCGAAGCCGGCCAAGCCCGCCGTTGCCGCCGCAGGCCCGGCGCCCGCACCGCCCGCTGACGGCGGCGGCAAGAAGGGTGGCAAAGCCAAGAAGCGGTAATGCCCAACGAAGAGCAAGAAAGGCGTACGCCGGAAGAGATCGAGGCGGCGCGCAAGCTCTTCGCCGGACCTTGCGAATTCATCGCTGGCGCGGCGTCGTTCGAATCGCTGCCGCCGTTTGGCCTGCCCGAAATCGCTTTTGCCGGCCGCTCCAATGTCGGCAAGTCGAGCCTGGTGAATGCGCTGACGGGCCGGCGCACGCTGGCGCGTACCTCGTCCAAGCCCGGCCATACGCGGCAGATCAATTTCTTCGATCTCGCCGGCCGGTTGTTCCTGGTCGACCTGCCGGGCTACGGCTTCGCCCAGGTCTCGCGCTCGATGAAGGAGGCCTGGCAGGATCTCGCCTCGGCCTACCTGCGCGGCCGGCCGACCCTCAAGCGCGTCTGCCTGCTGATCGATTCGCGGCACGGCCTCAAGGAGGCCGACCGCGAGACCATGAAGAACCTCGACAGCGCCGCCGTCTCTTACCAGCTCGTGCTGACCAAGGCCGACCAACTGAAGGCGGCCGACGTTCAGCGCGCCATCGCCAATGCCCAGGCGGTGGCCCGCAAGCATGCCGCCGCCCATCCCGAGGTGCTGGCGACCAGCAGCGAGACGGGGTTCGGGATCGCAGGGCTCAGGGCCGAGCTCGCCGCCTTGGCAGGGTGACGCGAGAGCGGCCTAGCGCGTGCCTTGCGGCACAGGACTCGGAGCGACAGGCGCTGGAGCCGGCGCGCGTTGCGGTTGCGGCGCAGGCTTCGGCGGAGCGGCCGGCGCCAACTTCTTGATGAGCTCCTGGATCTTGGCGGCCTCCGCCTCCTGGAACTTCTTCACCTCTTCCTGGTCGAGGAAGCGGTCCTTGTTGGTGTCGGTCTCGAGGAACTCCTTCACCGCGTAGGCCGTCAGCTCGGGCCGATCGATGATGCCGTCCTTGTTGGTGTCGATCGCCTGGAACTTGATCAGGGTGAGCTGCTTGCGGATGTCGAAGGGCAGCAGGCCCTGCGATTGCGGCCCGTCGGCCGGGCCCGCCAGCACGAGATACTCCTGCTGGCTGATCTTGCCGTCGTTGTTCTTGTCGAGCTTGTCGGCGTCGCGCATCTGCATGTCGATCAGGTCGTTCAGCGCCACCAGGCCCTTGCGGCGCTCGGCTTCCACCTGCTGGCGCTCGATCTCCTGGCGCTGCTGGGCGCGCTGCATGATCAGCCGCAGTTCGGCCTCGGTGATCTTGTTGTCGCGGTCCGTGTCGAGCTGGTTGAACTCCATCTGGATCGGCGCCTCGGCCTCGGCGCGCTCGATGAAGCCGCTGCCGTTGGTATCGAGGTTCTGGAACGCCGGCCGCAGGCGATTGCGGCGCTCCTCGAGATTCGGCCCGCCCGGCGTGTCGGTCATGTGCGGCGGCTCGGCGAGCTTCAGGAACTCCTCGAGCGAGATCTTGCCGTCCTTGTTGGCGTCGAGGTCGTCGAAGGACTTCATGCGGTATTTCAGGAAGTCGGCACGCGAGACCTCGCCCTTCTTGGCGGTATCTAGCTCGACGAACCATGGAGGCAGAGGCAGCGGCGGAGGATTGGCAGGGGTCTGCGCCAGGACAGGCGTGGCAAGCAGCAGACACGACAAAACGACGATCGCTCTCATGAAAATCCCGCTCAAGAACTCCCCTTTCGCAGGATAAGGCGTATCCCTGTGGGACGCCATGAACTCTTGGTTGCACGGGGCGTGTCAGGATCGCCCTCTGCGTGCCGCGCGGCCCGTGTCTGCAAAATCCTGCCAACGGTCGCCCAACAGGAAGCGCGGTCCAGCCCCGGCCCGGGCGGCGCGGTCGCCCGCATTGTAGAGGGCGCACTTTGCCAGGGACAGGCAGCCGCAGCCGATACAGCCGTCCAGCTTGTCGCGGGTGGCTTCGAGTATGGCGATTCTGGTCTCGAGGACGGTGCGGACGCGCTTGCTGATCGCCTGCCAGTCCAGCCGTGTCGGGGGGCGGCCCTGCGGCAGCGTCGAAAGCTCGGTCTCGATCTCGGCCAGAGACAGCCCGAGCTGTTGGGCGATCAAGGCGAAAGAAAGGCGCCGGATATCGGCGCGCAGGAAACGCCGCTGGTTGCCGCTTGTCCGCACAGCCCTCACCAGCCCGCGCGATTCGTAGAAACGGATGGCCGAGACCGACAATCCGGTGCGCTCGGCGAGCTGACCGATCGACAACAGCTGCGAGGCGTGCATGGCGGGCACCCGATGGAAGCTTGACCTCAAGTGAACTTGAGGTCGTAGGCTCGCCACGTCAACGACAAGGAGCCCAAGGAGGCGCATGACCATGGCCGGACCCCGCATCGAGCATGTGAACGTCACCGTCTCCGATCCCGATCGCACCGCCCGGCTGATGAACAGCCTGTTCGGCTGGCACATTCGTTGGCGCGGCCCGGCGCGCGACGGCGGGCACACCATCCATGTCGGCTCCAAGGAGCAGTATGTGGCGCTCTACACCGGCCACAACGTCGCCTACACGGCCGACGACTTCGCCAAGGGCCAGCCGCTCAACCACATTGGCGTCGAGGTCGACGATCTCGATGCCGTCGAGGCGCGTGTCACGTCACAGGGTCTGAAGCCTTTCGGTCACGACAACTACGTGCCCGGGCGCCGTTTCTATTTCCTCGATCCCGACGGCATCGAATACGAGGTGGTGAGCTACGCCGGACCGTGACATGCTTAAGCGGTTCCGGGGGCGTAGCATGCCGATCTATCTCGAGATTTCCCCGCTCCATCGCCTGGTGACCATCGTGGCCCGAGGCAAGGTCAGTGGCGAGGAAGTGCGCGGCACCGCCGAGAAGCTTGCCGCCGCCAAGGTCCGTCGCTTCGCGAAGATCGTCGAGGTCGCGAGCGCCTCCTTCGATTTCCAGCCCCAGGATATCGCCGCTCTTGCCCAGATGATGCGCGCCGACTCGGACGGCCGCGGGCCGATCGCCTTCGTGGTGCACGATCTCGACCAGCCCTTCCCGCGCATGTTCGCCAACCAGACTGCGCATGAAGGACCGGTCGACCTGTTCCTGAGCCTGCACGAGGCGCGTGCCTGGATCGCCAGGATCCAGAACGCGCCGCCGTCGGCCGACCCCGACCGACAGGGCACGGTGATCCGCGGGACGCGAGCACGGGACTACACCACGCGCGAGCTGGTTCACTAGCTACGCCGCGTCGTGGAAGATGACGCCGAGGGTGTAGCGCTCGCCGCATCGCAGCCTCGACACGCCATGCCGCATCGCGGTGCGATGGAAGCCGCGGCTGCCCTTCACCGGGCGCTGATTGACGGCGAAGATCACCGCATCGCCTTGTCTCAGCGGCACCACCTCGCCGCGTGACTGCATGCGCGGCCGCTGCTCGACCAGCATGAACTCACCGCCCTCGAAGTCTTTGCCCGGCTCGCTCAGCAGCACCGTCGCCTGCAGCGGGAACACCAGCTCGCCGTAGAGGTCGCGGTGCAGGCAGTTGTAGTCGCCGGGCCGGTAGCGAAGCAGTAGCGGCGTCGGCCGCTTCTGACCGCCGGCGTGGCATTGCTTCAGCCAGCCCTGCAGGCTGGGCGGGAAGCGCTTGGCCTCGCCCAGCTCCTCGTTCCAGCGGTTGGCCACCGCCGCCAGCTCGGGATAGAGCGCCTGGCGCAGGGCCTCGATCCGCTCGGGCAGCGGGTAGCTGAAGTATTGGTATTCGCCCTGGCCGTAGCCGTGGCGCTGCATGATGACATGGCTGCGGAAGCGGGGCCTTTCGGGCCACAAGGTGGCGAGCGCCCGGCATTCGGCCGGGCCGAGCAGGCCGGGGGCCACGACGAAGCCTCGGGAGGCCAAAGTGTCGCTGTCGATCATCTGGATATCCTTGCGCGGGCCGCCCATTTCTTCTATCCGCAGCCCGCTTGATATAAGATGCCGTCTTAGCCCTCTCCCGGCCCGGGAGGGGGCTTTTGCCAACTCGGGGTACCAGACACATGGCCGAGCCGGTTCAAACCGACAAGGAACAGCGGCGGCTCATCCGCATGGCGGAGACCATTTCCAAGGCTCTGCCCTACATGCGTCGGCACAACGACGCCACCTTCGTCGTGAAGTACGGCGGCCATGCCATGACCGATCCCAAGCTGGGCGATCTCGTGGCGCGTGACGTCGTGCTGATGAAGCAGGTCGGCATGAACCCGATCGTTGTCCATGGTGGCGGCCCGCAGATCAGCAAGATGCTGGAGCGCGTCGGCATCAAGAGCAACTTCGTGAACGGGTTGCGCGTCACCGATGCGCCCACCATGGAGATCGTCGAGATGGTGCTGGCCGGCTCCATCAACAAGGCGATCGTGGCCGACATCAACGAATGCGGCGGTATCGCCGTCGGCATCTGCGGCAAGGACGGCAACCTGATCCTGGCCCGCAAGGTCACCGAGATGCGCGATCCCAAGACGGGCGAGCTGCTCAAGGTCGACCTCAAGCAGGTCGGCGAGCCTGCCAAGATCAACGTCATGGTGCTGGAACAGCTGCGCCGCGCCGACGTCATTCCCGTGGTGGCGCCGATCGGCTTCGGCGTCGACGACGAGCTCACCTACAACATCAACGCCGACACCTCGGCCGGCGCCATCGCCGGCGCCATGCGCGCCAAGCGCCTGCTGTTCCTGACCGACGTGCCGGGCGTGCTCGACAAGAACGGAAACCTGATTCAGGACATGACGGTCGACCAGGCCCGCGCGCTGATCGCCGACGGCACGATCTCGGGCGGCATGATCCCCAAGGTCGAGAACTGCATCGACGCGGTGAACTCCGGCGTCGAGGCCGCCGTCATCATGGACGGCCGTGTGCCCCATGCCCTGCTGCTCGAGGTATTCACCGAGTCGGGCGTTGGGACCATGGTGACGCGCAAGTAGGCGGCTTCCAATGACCTTGAATCGCCTGATTTCGCTGCATATTTAGGCACCATGGCCCTGCTGCCCATCCTCACGGCGCCCGATCCGCGCCTCAAGAAGAAGTCCAGGCCGGTTGAAGCCGTCGATGACGACGTGCGCCGGCTGATGGACGACATGCTCGAGACGATGTACGCGGCCCCCGGCATCGGGCTGGCGGCGCCGCAGATCGGCGTTCTGAAGCGCGTGATCGTGCTCGACATCGACCGCGAGGAGGTCAAGACCGGCCCGCTGTTCATGGCCAATCCCGAGATCGTCGAGGCCTCGGACGACGATGTGAGCTACGAGGAAGGCTGCCTGTCGGTGCCCGATCATTATTCCGACGTCGTGCGCCCGGCCAAGGTCACGGTCCGCTACCTCGACCGCGACGGCAAGCAGCAGGACATGAAGTGCGAGGGCCTGCTCGCCACCTGCGTGCAGCACGAGATCGACCATCTCGACGGCATCCTGTTCATCGACCACATCTCGGCCCTCAAGCGGAACATGATCCTGCGCAAGCTCCTCAAGGCCCGGAAGGAGAAGGAGCGCGACGAGGCCGAGGGCAAGCCGGCCAAGGCCAAGGACAAGGAGCCCGCGCCCGTCATCTAGGGCCGCGGCACGGAACTTGCGGCGCGGAGGGCTCAGCCCTGGAGACTCCGCCGATGACACCGCAACAGATCGACCTGGTTCAATCGAGCTTCAAGAAGGTCGTGCCCATCGCCGGCACCGCCGCCGACCTGTTCTATGACCGCCTGTTCGAGATCGCCCCCGAGGTGCGGGCGCTGTTCCCGCAGGATCTCAAGGAGCAGAAGGTGAAGCTGATGTCGATGCTGGGCACGGCGGTGAGCAACCTGCACCAGCTCGATACGATCCTGCCCGCGGTGAAGGAGCTCGGCCAGCGCCACAAGGGCTATGGCGTCACCGCCGCGCACTACGCACCGGTCGGCGCCGCGTTGCTGTGGACCCTGGAGAAGGGGCTCGGTCCCGACTTCACCCCGGAAGTGAAGGCCGCCTGGACGGAGACCTACACGGCGTTGGCTGGAGTCATGTCATCAGCGTAGCGCGGAGCAGGGGCGCATTCACATGCGCCCAGGGCGTCCCGCCCGCTCATGATCATCTTCATGTTCCTCTCCCCCGCTAGGGGGAGAGGTTAGGTGAGGGGGGAGACCGAAGGCTCTAGCTCGCCTCGCCAATCAACCGGAGCCGCCTTGGGCCGCCGCCATGCAACTCGCTCTGAGGGTAGCGGAGTTCCCAGAGTTGGTTGGTATCGCGATGGCGAAAGACGACGATCCAGTTTACGGGGTCGACTCTTATCTTTTCGAGCTTCGTAGCAAGCATCTCATCGATCGCTTTCGCATCTCCACGGGCAGTCATCTTGCCATCTTCGGAGTACCAAACGTCTCTCAGATCTTCTGAAGGCGCCATCCGTCGATGCCCCCTCACCCAGCCTCTCCCCCTAGCGGGGGAGAGGAGCTTGATTCATGAGCGGGCGGGAGGCCCGCGGTCCGGCAAGAAACTACTGAGCGGCGATCTTGCTCGCCGCCGGGGCGAAGGCTTGCTCCATCTCGCGGCGGAGCTTCACGGCCGTGAGAGACTCATCCATCGCGACGTCGGCGTAGGTCAGGGACTGGCCGGCCTTGATCGGCTTCAGCAGCTTGACGTTGTGGGCGAGGCCGAGCGGCAGGGAGCCGAGTCCGGTCGACTTCTCGGCCGGGAACAGCTTGCCGTAGACCGTGTAGCCGCCCTCGCCGTCCAGCACCTCGCCGGCCTTGAGGTCGCGCTTGGCCGTGGCGATGACGTCGGCGTGGAAACCGATGGCGCAGCCGGTCGGCTCCTTGCGCAAGCCGATCGAGGCCACTGACATGCCGACCTCGAGCCCGATCAGATGCCAGCGCTTGTACATCACCGAGTAGCGACCCGACGGGTCGGTCTGCAGCATGTACTCCTCGAAGCAGTTCTTCTGGTACTCGGTCGCCGCCTCGAACACGACCCACACGCCTTTGCGGATCTCGTAGGGAATGGCGCGGCCGTCGCGCTCCAGCGAGCTCGCGACCTCGACCTGGCCCTTGTGATGCAGCTGGCCACCTTCCGACGCCGGCCGCATGACGAAGGGCAGGTCCTCGACCGAGCAGGGCGGGAAGGCGAGACCGTCCGGCGCCGGCGTGAGTCCCGTGGCGTTGGCCACCGCCGTGCTCTCGATGGCGGGCTTGGAGCCATCGAGGAAGGAATTGAACATCTTGGGGTTCAGGCCGCCGCGCTTGGCTTGCTCCTCATTGAGGCCCCAGTACTTCCACACCGTCTCCGGCGTCGATTGCGCATAGTGCGGCAGCCACTTGTGGCCGCGCCCGGCCGCCGTCACCTCGAAGCCCGAGGTGCGCGCCCAGTCGACCAGCTCGCAGATCAGCGCCGGTTGATCGCCGTAGGCGAGGCTGTAGATCACACCGGCGGCGGCTGCGCGCTTGGCGAGCAATGGGCCGCAGAAGGCGTCGGCCTCGACCGTGACCATGACCACGCTCTTGCCGTGCCGGAACGCTTCCAGCGCGTGATCGACGGCGGCGATGGGATCGCCCGTCGATTCGACGATGATGTCGATCTCGGGGTGGCTGACCAGCGCGCGCCAGTCGTCGGTGAGGTGCGTGCTGCCGTGCTTGCGGGCTTCGGCGAACGAGGCGGCGCCCGTCACCTCGGGCTTCCAGCCCAGCCGCGCCAGGTTCTCCCGAGCCCGCGGCGGCGAGAGGTCGGCGATGCCCAACAGGTGAATGCCGGGCGTCGTCGGGATCTGCGACAGGTACATGGAGCCGAACTTGCCGGCGCCGATCACGCCGATGCGCAACGGCTTGTTCTCGGCGGCGCGCGCCATGAGCATGCGATGAAGACTCATCGGATTCCTCCCGAATTCTGATTATTCCGCGGCGGCCTTGCGCTGCGCGGCGCGCAGCACGGCGTCGTCCTCCCACGCATCGATCGGCGTGAAGTCGCGATGGGCGATGTAGTCCGGCCGCTTGAAGCGGCGGATGGCGTTGGAGACGGCGTTGTAGGTCACATAGATGATCTGGCGGTCCCACGGCGACATGTTGGGCGGGCTGCCGTGCACCAGCGTGCCGTGGAAGAAGATCGCCGAGCCCGGTCCGCCCTTGGGCGCGACGATGCCGCCCTGCTTGACCAGCTTGGCGATGGTGTCGTTGTCGATCACCCACAGCGGATAGGACGTCGTGGTGAGGTCGTGCTTGGCTTCGATCGCGCCTTTCTTGTGGCTGCGCGGGATGAACCACAGCGGCCCGTTGAACTCGTTCACGTCGTCGATGAACACCGCGAGGTTCATGGCGCGCGCCTCGGGCATGTCGTCGTCGGCCTTCCAGGTGCCGTAGTCCTGGTGCCACTGCCAGACGTCGCCGTCGAAGGCGGCTTTTCCGTTGATCTTGAACTGATGGATGTAGGTCTTGTCCTTCAAGAGCTGCTCGGCCGGCTCGACGAAGCGCGGATGGTGCACCAGCGCCTTGAACACCGGATGGTACGTGTGGACGGCAAACGCCGTGCGCACCACGTCGCCGGTCTTCTCGCGCACGTTCTCCTGGCGGCGCTGGGCGAACACCTCGGGCACCGAGGCCTTCAGGATCGCCGTCTCCTCGGGCGAGAAGTAGTTGGGGAAGAACAGATAGCCCTGCTCGTCGAATCGCTGGAGTTGTTCGGAAGTGAGCTTCATGACGCCCCTCCTTTCAGTAGTGGCGCGGTTCAGGCCGCGCGGGAAATGACGACCTTCAGACGTCCCGTGAGAATGTCAGCCATCTGGTCGGCATGGCCGCGGCAGAGCTCCTCGGCCTCGCTGACGCAGCCGGCCTCGAGGGCGCGCAGGATGCCTTCATGCTCGTCCCATACCGAGACGCGCAGATCCTCCTCGCCGAGCGCCGCCGCCATGATGCGGCGCAGATGCTGCCAGTGCGGCTGGGCGGTCTCACCGATCAGCGGATTGCCCGACGCCTCATAGATGAACAGATGGAAATCGATGTCGGCCTCGATGACCGACGGGATGTTGCCGCTGGCCACCGCGCGCCGGCCGACATCGAGCAGCTGGCGGCCGCGTTGGACCAGATAGGGCGTGTAGTTGGCGGCGGCCAGGCGGGCCGCCGCGCCGTCGAGCGCGCCGCGCACGACATAGAGATTACGAGCCTGCTGCATGTCGAGCGGCGCCACGCAGACGCCCTTGCGGCCGGCATCGACCAGGAAGCCCTCGCGGCGCAGCAACATCATGGCCTGCAGAACCGGCTGGCGGCTGACGCCGAACTGCTGGGCCAGCTCCTCCTGAGTGATTCGGGCGCCGGCCTTGAGCTCGCCGGAGCAGATGGCATCGAGGACGGCGTCGTGGACGCGTTCACTGAGATCGGGTTCTGGCTGGAAAGGACGCATGTTCTGTATACAGAACACAGAACCCCGAGAGTCAACCGCCTACCGGATTTTCAGCCCTTTTGCCGCCAGGACAGGCTTTGCCCGGTCCGGATAGTCGGTGATCAGGCCGTCGACCCCGAGGTCGATCAGCTTCTCCATGTCGGCGGGATCGTTCACGGTCCAAGGGATGACCTGCAGGCCAAGGTCATGGGATTGCCGCACGTTTTCGGCCGTGACATTGCGCCAGAAGGGCGACCAGACGCTGCAGCCCGCCGCCTTGGCGAGCCGCGGCACCGAGCCGCCATGGGCGGCGAGGTCCAGGTCACCCAGCCACGGCGACGGCTGGGCGCCGGCCCGCCCGACCGTGTCCATGTCACTGCTTTCAATCGAGAGGCAGCTGGTCGCTATTCCGGTCGTCAGACGCTGGACGCCCACCAGCCCGCGCCAGTCGAACGACTGGATGGTGCTGCGCTGGGCGGCCTTGCCCTCGCGGATGGCCGTGATGGCAAATTCGGCAAACAGCAACGGATCGAGCGTAAGGTCGGGCTTGGTGGGATCGGTCTTGATCTCGAGGTTGAAGCGCACATCCGGCCCCGCCATTGCGAACAGCTCCTCCAGGGTCGGGAAGCGTTGGCCGTCGACCGGCTTCTGCTGTGGGAACTGCTTGACATATTTGCTGGCGGGATTGATCCGGCCAATGTCGTAGCGCTTGAGCTCGGCAAGGCTCAGCCGATGGATGGGCGGACCGGCTTTCGTAATCCACTTGCCGTCGAGCCGCACGAGGTCAGGGTTGAGCAGCGGATCGTGGCTGAGCACCACCACGCCGTCGCGGGTGATGGCCATGTCGCTTTCGAGCGTGCTCACGCCGAGATCGAGGGCGGTGCGGAAGCCTGCCAGGGTGTTCTCGGGCGCCAGCCCGCGCGCGCCGCGGTGGCCCTGCAGGTCGAATGCGTTGGCCGCGCCGCTAGCCGCCCAGATTGCGCAGGCGAGCGATGCGATCGGCAATGTCGGGATGCGTGGCCAGCAGCGCCGACGACTTGGCGGTGAAGGTCTGCACCGGGTTGACGATGAACAGGTGCTGCGTGGCACGGCTGACTCCGGGAAAGGGCTTGGCGTTTTCGGCAAGCTTGCCCAGCGCCGAGATCAGGCCGTTGGGATTGCGTGTGAACCGCACCGAGGTGGCGTCGGCAAGATACTCGCGCTGGCGCGACACCGCCATCTGCACGAACTTGGCCGCGATCGGCGCCAGGATCGCCACCACGATCAACAGGATGATCAGGAGCGCCGCGCCGCCGCCGCCCTTCTTGTCGTCGCTGCTCGAGCTGCGGCCGGAGCTTCCCCACGCGAGGTTGCGCAGCACGAAGTCACAAATGAGCGCGATCAAGCCCACGGTCACTCCGACCACCACCATGTAGCGCGTGTCGAGGTTGGCCAAGTGAGCCATCTCATGTGCCACCACGCCCTGCAGCTCGTCGCGGTTGAGGCTGTTGAGGAGGCCGCGGGTGACGGCGATGGTGCCATGGCCTGGCCGGGTGCCGGTGGCGAAGGCGTTGAGCGCATCCGTCTCCAGCACCATGACCTTGGGCATGGGGATGCCGGCTGCGATCGCCATCTCCTCGACCACGTTGTAGAGCTGCGGCGCGTCGGCCTTGTCGATCTCGCGGGCATTGGCCATGCCCAGCACCATCTTGTCGCCGAAGGCGAGCGACAGGCCGCTCCAGCCGACGCTGACGATGGCCATCAAGCCGGCGACGGCGACGCCGCCCTTGCTGAAGGCCGGCACGCCATCGGAGGCCTCGGCTTCCAGCAGCCAGCCGATGACATAGCCGACCAGCGCTGCCAGCGCCGTCAGGACGACCAGCAGCACCAGCGTGTTGCGCCGGTTGGCCTGCTGGGCGCCGACGAAGTCGGTGGTGTTGGCCATGGTCTAACGCAGCGCGACCTTGGGCACCTCGCGCTCGGTCTCAGGCATGTTGAAGAGCTCGATGGGTCCGAAGCCCAGCGACGCGGCCGCCAGAACGGCGGGGAAGCTCTGCCGGCGATTGTTATAGGCGTTGACCGAATCGTTGTAGAACTGCCGCGCGAAGGCGATCTTGTTCTCGGTTGTCGTCAGCTCTTCCTGCAATTGCTTGACGTTGTCGTTGGCCTTGAGCTGCGGATAGGATTCGACCAGTGCGAAGAGCCCGCGCGTCGCCTGGCTCAGCGCGGCCTCGGCGGCGCCGGCCTGCGCGGGGTTGCCGCTCGCGGCAACGGCGTTGTTACGCGCCTGGACGACCTTGGTGAGCGTCTCCTGCTCGTAGCCCATGGCGTCCTTCACGACCTGCACCAGGTTGGGAATGAGATCGTGCCGGCGCTTCAGCTGCACGTCGATCTGGCTCCAGGCGGTCTGCGCCTGGTTCCGGCCACTGACAAGCCCGTTGTAGACCGCGATCGCCCACAACACGATGACGACGACGATGCCGAGGAAAATCCAAGAACCCATGCATGGCCTCCTTGCCGCGGCAAACAGTTTAGTCATGATTGTGGCGCTATCGGGAGGACAATCATGGATGCAACAGCGCTTCTGAAGGAATTCTGCTCGGCCGTCGAACGCCGTGACGGTGCCGCCTTCGCCCGCCTGTTCACCGAGAACGGCGTCTACCGCGACGTCTTCTATGGCGATTTCAAGGGCCATCAGAAGATCGCCGAGATGATCGACGACGTGTTCCACCGCGCCGCGCGCGACTTCCGCTGGGACATGCACCGGCCGGTAAGCGACGGGAAGATGCTCTATGCCTATTACACATTCAGCTACGTCTCGCTGCTGCCCGAGGCCAACGGCAAGCGCGTGGGCTTCGAGGGTGTCTCGATGATGAAACTTGAGGACGGCAAAATCGCCGAATACAGCGAGGTCGCCAATGTCGGTCCGGCCTTCGTCGATCTGGGCTTTGCTCCGGAGCGCACGGCGAAAATCCTCGCCAAGGAGGGCGCCCATCTGAAGAAGCAGCCGGCCTTCCAGCGCCATCTTGGCTGAACATTCGGCGAACGGCGATCGATTCGCCGAAATAGTTGTCGAGGTCTGCAAAACTGACGGTGTCTTCGCCTTGGACGCGTAGCGCTTCCATGCTTGCATATGCACGCGGGAGTAGTGCCATTCGGTTTCTCGGGGGAGGAGCCAATGAAGAGTATCGCGTTGTGGACCGCCGCCCTGATCCTGGTGGGCGCCGCGTCGTCCGGATTCGCCCCCGACACCCTGACCTACACCCCGTACGCCACACCGGTGGTGGAAAAACCTAACGCCGACGACGCCGGCTCGTTCGACGGCCTGCTGAGCCTGGCGCAGTCCCTGCCGGCTCCCTCCTCTTTGAAGGTGCTGTGGACCCACGGCATGTGCACCCATCCACCGAGCTGGGTCGACGATCGCATGAGGCGGCTGGTCGCCTCGATCGGCGGGACGGCGCGGACGATCGAAGTGCGCCCGATCGATGGGCGCGGCGCGACGTTGCGTACCGAGCGCATCACGCTTCCCTCTCGGACCATCGACGTTCTGTTCCTCACCTGGTCGCCCATCACCGCCCCCTACAAGGCGGTTCTGGCGTACGATCACTCAAGGGGCCTTGGCGGCGATTTCCCCTATACACGGGCCACGCTGAACCGCGAGCTGAAGCGCGGCCTAATGAATGACTGCATGACCGACGTGGTGGTCTATGGCGGTGCCAACGGGCGCAGCATAAGGCGGGCGGCGGAAGCGGCAGTATGCGAAGCCATGGGCGGCAGCGCCGATGGTCCGCGCTGCAACGTTCCGCCCGGAGGCGCGCCCGCCGGCATTGCCTTCATCACGGAAAGCCTGGGCAGCAAGATCCTGTTCGATGCGATTATCGAAACTTGGGCGGCGACGGAGAAGAGCGAGGACAAGACCGCGATCGACCGGGTGGCGGGGAGCCTCGCCAACACCAGGATGATGTACATGGTGGCGAACCAGCTGCCGTTGCTCGATGCCGCGGGAACATCGACGGCGGGCGCCGCCGAGGAACGACCGGCGAACCGAACCAACACCAAGGACGTCTTCCACCTGTTCTCGCGCGCCCGCGCCAAGGCGTCGTCCACCACGGCGCCAATGACCGTCGTCGCCTTCTCCGATCCCAACGATCTCCTGAGCTACCGGATCGTCCCGGGCCATCTCGCCGGGAATTTGAAGGACTTCCGCGTCGTCAACGTCATCGTGTCGAACGACACGACCTACTTCGATTACGTCGAGCGGCCCGATACTGCGCACTGCGGCTACACATGGAATCCCCATGTCTTCGGCATGATGGCCAAGGGCTATCACGCCGGGAAAACGTTGCCTTCGGTGCTGGGACTTACCGGCGGGACCTGTCCCGACTTTGGCGCCATGCAGGAGTGACGGCGATCAGCCGTCGTAGGCGCGGCTGCCGCTGTCGCGCGTCCGTTCGTCTACCTCAATCCAACGAACAAAACAGTGCCTGGTGCAGCGGATTCGATCGTGGCCAGCAGTTCAGGAACTAAGGGTGTTAAATCGGCAAGTCGGTTCGTATGCGCGCGGAGGATGATAACGGCGATCGAAAGTCCTTCCAGATTTTGCTGAAAGGCCAGATTTCGGTCTACCGTCACGAAAACGTCGAAGTGCTGCGATGCAAGATCCAGCAGCGCTCCATTCGTCGAGAAACACTCTCACGATACTGATTCGACCATCCGGTTCTTCGCTTCCTCAAGGAATGCGATGACCTGCTCACGTGTGACCGATGGAAATCCGGCGAGGAAATCGTCGATCGATTCGCCTCCTTCCAAATAGTCGAGCAATGCCTGCACGGGCACCCTTGTCCCGTGGAAAACAGCAGCGCCTCCCATCACGTCTGGAGCACGCGATATGATTGGCTGGCCATGGTCACAGCCTACGCCCTGCTGGTCTGGTGCGGCAACCGCTTCAGAAGGTCAACAACGGTGGCTTAGCCGTCGTAGGTGCGACTGCCGCTGTCGCGCAGCCACAGGCGGACCAGCAGGCGCTTGCGCTCGGGCTCGGGCCAGTCGCGGAAGGCGGTGCGCTTGTGGCCGAGCGCGCGATTGTCGATCAGCTGCATCTGGCCAGGCTCGAAGTGGAAGCGCGCCGACATGCCGGGCTCATTCAGGATCGCCTCGAAGGCCTCCAGCGCGGCCGCGCCCTCGGGCTCGATCTCGACGCCGGCGATCTTGTGGCCGTTCTTCACCTGGAAGTGCGACAGCCGCGCGACCAGCCGGCCCTCCTTGTCCTCGAGCATGGGATGGAAGGTCGTCATGACGTCGCCCGGCGCATGCTCGCGCTGGCGGTCGAAATAGAACGGCTGGTAGAGGCGTGGCAGCAGCTCCGGGTGGCGCCGGCGCATCTCCTCGTGCGCGGTGGCGAAGCTCACGATGCCGCTCACGCCGCCTTCCATCGCGGTGCGCACGCACATCAGCCCGACATAGTGCGGCGGCACATTGTTGTAGCTGTTGTCGGTATGGAAGTTCTGCTCGACGTTGGTGACGTCGGGGCGAACGCCGTTGCCCGGCGGGCGGCCGAGGTCCGTGACGTCGTAGATCGAGGTGCCGTCCCATTTCTGCGCCACCGGCCGGGCCACCTGCGAGGCGAGCAGCCACCACACCGCGCGCGCGGCATCATCGGGCCAGCGCTCGACCGGCAGGCGATCGACGATGGCGAAGCCCGGCCCCTCGTCGATCGTGCGCCTGACCTCGCGCATGAAAGCGCGAGCGGCGTCGAGCGCGAAGTCGGCGGGCTTCAGCAACAGCAATGGCAAGGGATCGCGATCGAGGGCCGCGACGACGGCGTCCAGCTCCTTCTCGACCTCGGCCGGAATCGTGAGCCGCCCGGCCGTAGCCGGCAAGGTATCACCGCGCCAGAGCAACCGTTGGGGAAGCACCTGGCCCGGCATGGCGTCAGTCGCGCAGCAGTTCGTTGATCGACGTCTTCGAGCGCGTGCGCTCGTCGACCGTCTTCACGATCACCGCGCAGTAGGTCGAGGGCCGGTCGGGGCCGCCGCCGATATTGCCCGGCACCACCACCGAATAGGGTGGCACCTTGCCGACATGGATCTGGCCGGTGGCGCGATCGACCACCTTGGTGGTCGCGCTGATGAACACGCCCATCGACAGCACCGCGCCGGTGCCGACGATAACGCCTTCCACGACCTCCGAGCGCGCGCCGATGAAACAGTTGTCCTCGACGATCACCGGATTGGCCTGCAGCGGCTCGAGCACGCCGCCGATACCGACGCCGCCCGACAGGTGGCAGTTCTTGCCGATCTGGGCGCACGAGCCGACGGTGGCCCAGGTGTCGACCATGGTGCCGGTGTCGACATAGGCGCCGAGATTGATGAAGGACGGCATCACCACGACCGACGGCGCCACGTAGGAACCGCGTCGGATCACCGAGCCCGGCACGGCGCGGAAGTTCGCCTTGGCGAAGCGCTTGGCGTCCCAGCCGGTGGTCTTGAGCGGCACCTTGTCGAACCACGGCGCGGCGCCCATGCCCGGGAAGGCGGCGCCGCCATCCATTGGCACCGAGTCATAGAGCCGGAAGGAGAGCAGCACGGCCTTCTTCAGCCACTGGTTCACGATCCACTCGTCGCCGAATTTCTCCGCCGTGCGGTAGGTGCCGTCGTCGAGCCCCGCGATCGCCGCCTCGACGGCGTCGCGCACTGGCCCCTTGGTGGCGGAGTTGATGCCGTCGCGCTTCTCCCACGCCTCGTCGATCGCGGCCTCAAGCTGCTTGCTCATCGTTCCCCTCGAAAATTCCGCCGGACCATAGCGTTGGGCGGCGGGGAGTCAACGTTCGGGGTTGCTGGGGACATGCCATTGCAGAGGCGCGCCATGAGGCGACTGAGCAACACCACCACCTCATCCTGAGGAGCGCCCGGAGGGCGCGTCTCGAAGGGTGGGCAACAACGAGCCCTTGGCCCACCCTTCGAGACGCACCGCTCCGCGGTGCTCCTCAGGGTGAGGTAGTAACGGGTCTTCCAGCCTCAAGACCGGATTGTGCTCTATGCTGGACCATGGCCTTCAAGATCCCCGAATCGGTGCTGGTGGTGGTCCATACGCGGCAGCTCGAAGTGCTGCTGCTGCAGCGCGCCGATGGTGGTTCGTGGGGCTCCTGGGGCGCCTGGCAGTCAGTGACCGGCTCGCGCGAGCCGGACGATCCCGACCTGGAGACCACGGCGCGTCGCGAGCTTCTCGAGGAGACCGGCCTCACCGTCGGCACGCTGACGAACTGGCGTCACGTCAACCGCTACGAGATCTGGCCGCAATGGCGCGCGAGGTACGCGCCTGACGTGACGCACAATGTCGAGCACGTGTTCGGCTTCCTGGTCGACAGCGCCACCGTTGCCACCCTCGATCCCGCCGAGCACATCGCCCAACTCTGGCTGCCGTGGCGGGAGGCGATGGACCGGACCTTTTCGCCGACAAACCGGGCGGCGATCGGTCAGCTGCCAAGGCGGGCGCGCCAGCTTTGACATGTGCATCACATGCAAATATCGTGTTCACATGTCGACGATGATCCAGATCCGCAACGTACCCGACGCGCTGCATCGCAAGCTGAAGTCGCGCGCCGCGCTGGCCGGGATGTCGTTGTCCGACTATCTGCTGCAGCAGATCCGGACCGTCGCAGAACAGCCGACGATGGAGGAGATGATAGCGCGATTGGAGCGGCGGGCGCCGGTCTCGGTGTCGGTCGACCCCGTCCGCGCTGTTCGCGCCGAGCGTGACAGTCGTTGATCGTGGTTGATGCGTCGGCGCTGGTCGAGCTCCTGCTGCGAACACCGGCGGCGCAATCGATTCAGGCGCGGATGTTCGAACGTCATGAGGAACTGCACGCACCTCAACTGATCGATGTCGAGGTCACCCAGGTCCTTCGCAGGTATGTGTTGACAGGCGAACTCGAAGCCGGGCATGGCCGCACACTGTTGGCTGACCTCGCGCTCTTTCCCATGCGGCGACATCCTCATCATCATCTGCTGCAAAGGGTTTGGGACCTCCGGGGCAATCTGAGCGCCTATGATGCGACCTATCTTGCGCTGGCCGAAGCGCTGGATGCCGCGCTGCTGACCGACGACAAGCGGCTGCTCACCGCTGCCCACAGGCATTCATGGATAAGGACGTTGTGATAGGGGGTCCTTCGAGCGGCGTCCGGGTGGAAGCCTCGAAGCTCGGCCAGTTGAGCTGGGCCCTGTTCGATTGGGCCAACCAGCCGTTCTTCACCCTCGTCGTCACCTTCATCTTCGCGCCCTACTTCGCCAACGTGATGGTGGGTGACGCAGTGAGGGGTCAATCGGCGTGGGCCTTCACCCAGTCGAGCGCGGGCATCCTGATCGCGGTCATGAGCCCGTTCCTTGGCGCCATGGCCGACGCCGGCGGTCGGCGCAAGCCCTACATCTTCGTCTTCCAGTTCCTGGTTGCTGCCGGTTGCGCCGCCCTGTGGTGGGCCTATCCCGGCCGGCCCGATCTGATCGCCCCGATCAGCACGGCGGTGATCGTCGCCACCATCGGCGCCGAGATGTCGATCGTGTTCAACAACGCTCAACTGCCGCACATCGTCCGGCCCGAGCGCATGGGCCGCCTGAGCGGCTACGGCTGGGGCATGGGCTATTGCGGCGGCCTGGTCGCCTTGTTCGCCGTGCTGGCCGTCAGCATGCCCGCGATGTTCGGCCTGGCGCCCAACAACGACCGGCCATTGCTGGGACTCGATCCCACGACGTATGAGCTCGAACGCCTGATCGGTCCGGCATCCGCGTTGTGGCTCGTGGTGTTCGTGATCCCTATGTTCTTGTTCACGCCCGACGAGGCCAAGCAGCAGATCTCGCTCCCGCAGGCCGCCTGGCAGGGCGCCCGCGCGCTGCTGCATACGGTGAAGCGGCTGGGCAATTTCCGCAACGCGATGCTCTATCTCATCGCCTTCATGCTCTACAACGACGGCCTCGCAGCCGTCATCGCCTTTGGCGGCGTCTATGCCGCGGCCACTTTCAGCTGGAACACGGTGACGCTCGGCATCTTCGGCATCGTGCTCACGGTGTTCGCGATACCAGGCGCGTTCTTCGGCGGCATGCTCGACGATCGCTTCGGCAGCCGGCGCACCGTGTTGCTTTCCATCCTGGGCGTGATCGTGGCGGCGATCGGCATCGTGGGCGTGAGCGCCGATCGCGTCTTCTACGTCGTTCCCGCGGCGGCGTTGACGTCGGATCGCGGCCTGTTCGGCTCGCTGCAGGAGCAGGTCTTCATGGGCTTCGCCCTGCTGCTCGGGATCTGCATGGGCCCGATGCAGGCGGCCAGCCGCACCATGATCGGCCGCCTCGCGCCACCCGGCATGACCGGCGAGTTCTTCGGCCTGTTCGCGCTCTCGGGCCGCGCAACGGCGTGGATGGCGCCGCTTGCCATCGGTATCATCACTCACGCGACCGGTTCGAACCGCCTCGGCGTCGCCAGCGTGCTCGTTTTTCTGCTGTTGGGGTTCGCCTTGTTGTGGCCGGTTCGCGAGGAGCGCGCTTCCTCATGAAGATTGCACTTGCTGTTCAATTTTCCATGGTCGATACAAGCCAGTGAGCGTATCGGCGAGAGGGGATTGATATGCCCACTTTCATGCGAGCCATCGGCGCACCGCTCCTGGTGCTTCTCCTTTCCTTGGGTGCCGCGGGCGCCGGCGCCCAGACGCCGGCGACGCCGCCGGCCGGGATGACGCAGGAGCAGTTCAACGCCCTGGTCGACGCCATCAGCAACTCCGTGGCGGAGAAGCTCAAGGCGGAAGAAGCGCCCGCTGCGGCTGCACCGTCGGCCGCCGCCCCGGCTGCCGCCTCGAGCTCCAAGTCCAAGGCCAAGCCGCCGCCGCCCTCGATCGTGCGCACCGGGCTCCCCGACGGCCCTGGCCCGTTCGCTGTCTTCATCGAACGCGCCGGCAAGGTCGTGCGTGCCGTGCCGACGCTCGGCGCCAAGCTCGCCTCGATCCCCGGCCTGCTCGACCAGAGCGCCTCCGGCGGCCGCAGCACCTCGACCTTCCTGCTGCTGCTGGGGCTCGTCGCTGTGGCCGCTCTCGCCGCCGAAGCGGTCCTGCGCGCCTTCATGGCCCGGTTCCGCAATCGGCTGGCCGGCAATGCGGTCCCGGAGAAGGGCCTTCGATCGCTGCTTAACCTTGGGGCACTGGCGCTGCTCGATGGGCTCGGTGTCATCGCGGTCTGGCTGATCTGCAATGCCGCGATCGGTGCCTGGTTCACCGGCCCGACCGGCCAGGACAAGCTCGCCGCCGCCATCCTCGACGGCATCTTCTACTGGCGCCTCTATGTGCTGCTGTTCCTGATCATCCTGCGACCGGCGCTGCCGCAGGCCCGCCTCTGCGCCGCTGCCGACCACGATGCACGAACCATGTACGCCCGCATTGAGCTGGTGATGCTGCTGGTGATCCTGGGTCGCACGCTGGGCCAGGTGTTGCTTGCCATCCAGACGCCCTTGCCCGCGATGGGCGCCTACCAGGTGTTCGGCGCGGTGGTCTACGTCGCGGTCTTCATCTGGCTGGTCCGCGGCTCGCGCGCCGCGGGGGAGCAGTGGCTGGGAGGCCTCGGCGAGGCCGCGCCTCTGATCGGCGTGATCGGCCGCAACTGGGTGCCCGTCGCCAGCACCTTCTTCCTGATATTGGGCCTCACCCAGATCTACGGCGCCATTTCCGGGCTCACCCACGTCTCGACGGCGATGCTGCTGACCCTGGTTCTCGTGGTCGCCGTGCTGTTGTTCGAGACCTTCATGCAGGCCTTCGTGCGTCGCCTCGATTCGCAACTGCTGGGCCGCACGCCGGCCAGCGAACAGGCCAAGCTGCCCGACGTCGTGGCGCGGTGCGTGCGCGTGGCCGTGTTGATCGGCGTGGCCGTCACGATCGCCGAAAGCTGGGTGGTCGAGGTCCTGGCGCTGGTCGACGAGACCCAATGGGAACAGATCACGCGTTCGTCCCGAACCGCCGGGTTCACGCTGTTCGCGGCCTTCGTGGTGTGGGAGCTGTTCAAGTACGCGACGGATCCCTACATGGCGCGCAAGAACAAGAGCGCCGCCGAAGCGATCGCCGACGGCGACGCCACGGCGCCGCCGGCCTCGCGCATCAGCACCATGATGCCGCTGTTGCGCGCGACCGGGGCGGTGCTGATCGCCATCGTCGCGGTGATGATCGCGCTGGAGTCGTTCGGCGTGAACATCACGCCGCTGATCGCCGGTGCCTCGGTCTTCGGCATCGCGATCTCGTTCGGCAGCCAGACCCTGGTGAGGGACATCGTCTCGGGCATCTTCTACCTGTCGGACGATGCGTTCCGCGTCGGCGAGTACATCGATTGCGGCAAGGCCAAGGGTACGGTCGAGGGCTTCACCTTGCGCTCGATCAAGTTGCGCCACCAGAACGGCCAGGTGCATACCATTCCGTTCGGCCAGCTCGGCCAGATCACCAACTTCAGCCGTGACTGGATCACGGTGAAGTTCAACCTGCGCTTCGCGCGCGACACCGACATCGAGAAGCTGCGCAAGGCGGCGAAGAAGATCGGCGCTGACATGATGGAGGTGCCGGCGATCAAGGCCGACATCCTGGCGCCCTTCAAGATGCAGGGCGTGGCCGACATCGCCGACAACGCCCTGCTGGTGCGCTTCAAGTTCACCGCCAAGCCCGGCAATCCCGCCGCCATCCAGCGCGAGGCGGTGAAGCGCATGTTCAGCACCTTGCCGGCGATGGGCATCGAGTTCGCCAAGGAAGGGGCGGCCGTCATCGTGCAGGCCGCACCCGCCTCGCCGACCGATGTCACCGAGGCCAAGGCAGCGCCGGCGCCCGCGCCGGCATTGGCGGCGGCGGGCTGAAGCTACTGCTTCACGATCTCGACCCGTCGGTTCTTGGCTCGTCCCGCCTCGTCGTCGTTGCTGGCGACGGGAGCGATCATGCCGGCGCCGGCCGGTTTCAATCGGTCGGCAGCGATGCCGTAGCTCTGGACGAGCTGATCGACCACCGATTTGGCCCGGCGTTGCGAGAGGCTCACGTTGTAGTCGAACACGCCGACATTATCGGTGTGCCCGACGATGAAGACCTTGAGATTGGGCTCAGCCTTCAGCAGCTTGGCGATCTCGGCGAGTGACGGGGCCGATTCCGGCTTGAGGTCGGCCTTGTCGGTGTCGAAGTAGAGCCCGTAGAGGGCGACGCGCCCTGTCGCTGCGATATCCTTGGCCATTTTCGCCGCGTCGACCGTCACCATCTTGGTTTCCATCGGCTTGTCCTCGACGACGTCGAGCAGGACGGCAACGCGATCCTTGGTTTCCGGAAAGGCGGTGCTGCGGTCCACGGCAACGTAGAGCGAGACCGCGACCGGGCCTTCGGGGCGCTCGAGGGTAGCGGAAAGGTAGTAAGGCTCCGCCGGGACGTTCAGGGCGACTTTGGACAGCTCGTTGTTCTGCAGTGCCTTGGTTGACGGGTAGAGCACCCGGTAGAGCTCAGCGCCGGGCGATTCACACTGCTCCTCGCCGGAGCACTTGAAGCGGACGGTGAAGCCTTTGGCCGCGAGCTCGTTCTCATAGTTCCGGAACACTTCGAGCGAGCTGCGGCCGGTGGGCGCGAGGTAGAGCAATCTCGTGTGTCGACCCTCAAGCTCCCGTACAGAGTCCGGAGCCGGCTGCCCGTTGTCGGTCACGGTGAGCTTGCCGACGATCAGCTTGACCGAATCGAACGGTCGGGCGTCGTAGCCGATGAGGCGCGATCCCTCGTAGCGCTTGATCAGCGGGAAGTCCTTTGCCCCCGCCGCTTCCTGCTGCGCGACGGCGCCTGCCGACAGCAGCAGGGCGCTGGCGAGACCGACGATGGCAAGGCGAGCCTGGGACATGCGACCCTTCAACTGTGATGACTAAAGTGTCGTCGTTTTCCCCTTGAACAGGCAGAGATCGTTCACCACGCACTCGGGGCACTCGGGCTTGCGCGCCTTGCAGGTGTAGCGGCCGTGCAGGATCAGCCAGTGATGGGCATGCAGCCGGTACTCCTCGGGCACGCGCTTCAGGAGCCGGAGCTCGACCTCCAGCGGGTTCTTGCCCGGCGCCAGCCCGGTGCGGTTGCCGACGCGGAAGATATGGGTGTCGACGGCGATCGTGGCCTCGCCGAAGCCCACGTTCATGACCACGTTGGCGGTCTTGCGGCCGACGCCGGGCAGGGCCTGCAGTTCCTCGTGGGTGTGCGGCACCTCTCCGCCATGGCGCTCGATCAGCAGCTTCGAGAGCGCGATCACGTTCTTGGCTTTCATGCGGAACAAGCCGATGGTCTTGATGTAGCCGATGAGCTTGCGCTCCCCCAGGGCCACCATCTGGGCCGGCGTCTTGATGATCTTGAACAGGGGTGTCGTGGCGCGGTTGACGCCGGCGTCCGTCGCTTGGGCCGACAACACGACGGCGACCAGGAGCTGATAGATATTGTCGTATTCCAGCTCGGTCTTGGGTTCCGGGATCGTCTTCTTCAGGCGGGCGAAGAATTCCGGGATGACGGCTTGCTTCATCAGGGCCATATAGGTTTGTAGCATGACCGAAACGCCAGTCCCTGCTGCCGACGCCCCTGACGTCCATTTCGCGACCTCGCTGGTGCCGCATCGCAGCCTGTCGCCCGTGGGTTTCCGCTGGCTGATCCGCGGCGCCATCGCGGCCAACGTCGTGATCGGCCTGCCGATGCTGATCCTGGGAGCCTGGCCGGTGATGGGCTTCATGGGCCTCGACGTCTGGCTGCTGTGGTTCCTGTTCAAGCGCAGCTACCTCGATGCTCGGCGCAGCGAGACCCTGCTGCTGACCGACGCCGAGCTGATCGTCGACCGCGTTTCTCCCAATGGCGACCGCGAGCAGCTGCGGCTGGACGCCTACTGGCTGCGTGTCGAATGGGACGAGAAGGACGAGCGGCTGGTGCTGACCTCGCGCGGCAATCGCGCCGTGATCGGCCGTTTCCTCGCCCCCAGCGAACGGCGTCACGTCCGCGACCAGCTGAAGGCCGCCCTGGCCGAGATGCGCGCGCCGCGCTACCGGCACGCCTGGGACTCCGAGGGAGCCTAGAGCCCCAAGACGTCCTTCATGCCGTAGAGCCCGGGCTTCTTGCCGCCCAGCCACTGCGCGGCGCGCACCGCGCCCGCGGCATAAGTCTCGCGGCTGAACGAGCGATGGCTGAGCTCCAGCCGCTCGCCGGCGGCGGCGAACATTACCGTATGCACGCCGACCTCCTCGCCGCCGCGCAGGGTGGCGAAGCCGATCTCGCCCGTGGGCCTCGCACCGGTGTGGCCATCACGGCTCTTGCGCCAGACAGTCTCGAGCTGGACCTGGCGGCCGGCGGCGGCGGCCCGGCCCAGGGCCAGCGCGGTGCCGGAGGGCGCGTCGATCTTGTGGCGATGGTGCATCTCCAGCACCTCGATGTCGTAGCTCGGGTCGAGCATCGAAGCGGTCTTCTCGACCAACGCCAGCAGGATGTTGACGCCCAGCGCCATGTTGGCCGCCCACATGATCGGCACCTTCTTGGCCGCCTCGTGGATCAGCGCGGTCTGCGCCGGATCGAGCCCGGTCGTGCCGATCACCATGGCGACGCCCTTCTCGGCGGCGATCTTGGCGTGGGCGACGGTGGCGGCGGGCACCGTGAAGTCGATCACCGTGTTGGCGGCGGCGATGGCGGCGGCGCTGTCCTTGGTGATCTTCACCCCGCAGGCTTCGAGGCCTGCGAGCTCGCCGGCGTCGCGGCCGATGGCATTGCTGTTGGGCGATTCGCTCGCTCCGGCGAGGCTGACCCCTTCGGTGGCCGCGATGCGGCGCACCAGCATCTGGCCCATGCGCCCGGCGGCACCGACGACGGCGATCTTCATGGCGTCCCCTCCGACTGACATGGCCTAAGCTATCCAATCCCAAGGGAGTCGAACATGCTGTTTATGGTGATCGAACAGTTCAGGAATCAGAATGGAAAGGCAGTCTACCGCAAGCTGCGCGACAGCGGCCGCGCCCTGCCCGACGGGCTGAAGTTCGTGGCGAGCTACGTCTCGGCCGATCTTGGCCGCTGCTTCCAGCTCATGGAGACCGACGACATCACCCTGTTCCAGCGCTGGATCGCCGACTGGCAGGAGGTCGTCGAGTTCGAGGTCGTGCCTGTGGTCGAGGGCAAGACCACGCGCGAGGCGCTGACGCCGTTGCTTTGATTCATTGCCGGGAGCGCGCCACTCCAGTGGCGCTCATGGGCTGTGTATTCGGCAAAAGACGCGCCACTGGAATGGCGCGCTCCCGGCAAAGACTATCTCCAGGGATCGGCGGTCTTGGGCCAGAACGGCGTCTTGCGCTTGGTATAGGGGAGCCGCGTAACGTCGGGATCGGCGGCGCCCGGCGAGGCGACGTAGAGGATCTCCTTCGCCAGCCCGACAAAGCCGTTATAGAAATGCTGCGCCGACTTCACCACGACCACGCGATAGTCGGCCGGATCGGCGCCGACCGCCTTGAAGGCGTCGGCATGGAAGGTCTGGGTGCGCAGCGTGCAGATTGCCACGTCGACATGCTCGGAGCTGAGCAGCGCCATGTCGCCCAGAGGCACCATCACCGGGCCGTACGGCTGGCGCACGCCGCGCGCGATCTTCTTCACCGTGACGTCGAGATCGACCGGATCGCCGCTTACCGCGCCCGACTTGCCGCCAAGCCGCATCCTGATGCGTGCACCCTCGCCCGCTTCCTCGGCGATGCGGAAGGCCATGGGATCCCACAGCACGCCGAACAGCGCCGGGCCGATCTGCCTGTCGACGAGGGCGCGCAGCACGAAGGTCGAATCGCCCGGCGCGCCCGAGCCCGGATTGTCGGCGCGGTCGGCCAGCACCAATGGCCCCTGGTTGTGCGAGGCCGCGCGCTCCATGGCCTCTGGAACAGAGAGATACTTGGTGGCGTAGCGCTCGCGGTTGTCCCACAGCTCCTGGCCAAGCTGTTTGGCGAGCTTCTCGGCCTTCGCTTTGTCGCGATCGGCAACCACCAGCGTGCGTGTGCCGACATCCTCGACGTCGGCGAACGAGAAGCCGTGGCTCAGCGACACCGACAGAATGCCGTCCTTGCCCTCGAGCGACTTCATGCGCGTCACGAGCTCGCTGATCGGCGGCACGGAAGTCCGGTACTGCGCGATCATGCGGCAGTCGTGGCGCGCCATCACCGGCTTCACCTTGCCTTCGACGGTGTCGGCGATGATGGCGAACAGCTCGGCCGCGCGTTCCATCGTGTCGGTATGGGGGTATTCCTTGTAGCCGATCAGCACATCGGCGCTGTCGAGCATCAGCGCGCTCAAATGACAGTGCAGGTCGAACTCCGCACCGATCGCCACATTCGGCCCGACGATGGCGCGCACCCTGGAAAGAAGGTCACCCTCACAGTCGTCGTAGCCGTCGGCGACCATGGCGCCGTGCACGTTGATCAGCACGCCGTCGATCGGCAGGGCGGCCTTGATGCCGGCCAGGATCTCGTCGCGGAAGCCTTCATAGACCGAGCGCACTGTCGTGCCCGAGGGCGCGGCGAAGGTGGCCAGCCCCTCGATCACTGTCCAGCCGCGCTTTTCGGCCTCCTTGCGCCAGACGTGCAAGGGCGCGGTGAAGTTGGTCGGCTCGTGCTTGGTGGCGTCGCCGCGCCACACGCCGTGCTCCTCGTAGGCGCGCCGGCCGGTCGGGAAGGGCACGAACTGGTTGGTCTCCGTCCCGAGGGCGGCGATGAAGATACGCTTGGTCACGACTCAATCCCGGTGGCGATGGCCCGATGGCGATGGCAGCCCACGATGTGGTCGTCGACCATGCCCGAGGCCTGCATGAAGGCATAGCATATGGTGGAGCCGACGAACTTGAACCCGGCCTTCTGCAGCGCCTTGGACATGGCGTTGCTTTCAGGCGACTTGCTGGGCACGTCCTTGAGGCTCTTCGGCCGGTTCTTCCTGGGTTTGCCGCCGACGAAGCTCCACAGGAACTTGGCGAACGACCCCTCGCGCTCGACCAGCGCGAGATAGGCCTTGGCATTGCTGACGCTCGCCTCGATCTTTCCGCGGTGGCGGATGATGCCGGGATCCGCCAAGAGCTTCTTGAGCTTGGCCGGCGTGTATTTCGCGATCTTCTTCGGATCGAAGCCGTCATAGACCTTGCGATAGTGCTCGCGCTTGCGCAGCACGGTGATCCACGACAAGCCGGCCTGGCAGCCTTCCAAGGTCAAGAGCTCGAACAGCGCGCGGTCGTCCTTCAGCGGACGTCCCCATTCGCTGTCATGGTATTTCTCGTAAAGCGGATCGGCTGACGCCCAGCCGCATCGCGGTTTGCCGTCGGTGCCTTTCACCGTGTCGTGTTTCCAGGCCATGCGCGGACCCTACCCAAGGGCAGCGCGAGACGCCACACTCCGCGCCACGGAGGAACATCCATGGCTCAAGTACCCGCCGACCTGAGGGTCTGCATCTTCGACGTGTTCGGCACGGTGGTCGATTGGCGCGGCAGCCTGATCGAGAACCTGCCCAAGCTCGGCAAGAAGTACGGCATGGACACCGACTGGACAAGCTTCGCCGACGATTGGCGCGGGCTTTATCAGCCGCAGATGCACCGCGTGCGCAAGGGCGAGCTGCCGTGGACCAACATCGACGAGCTGCACAAGGAAGCCTTCGAGATGTTGCTCACCAAGCGCGGCTTGAAACATCCCGGCGAGGAAGGCGCCTGGGAGTTCACCCATCTCTGGCACAAGCTCAGGCCATGGCCCGATTCGGTCGAGGGGATCGGCATGATGAAGAAGAAGTATGTCGTCGCCACCCTCAGCAATGGCAACGTCGCGCTGCTCATCAACATGGCCAAGAACGGCGGCATCCCGTGGGACCACTGCTTCTCGGGCGAGACGTTCAGGCACTACAAGCCCGATCCCGAATCCTATCTCGGCGTGGTCAAGACCATGTACCTGCAGCCGCACCAAGTGATGTTGTGCGCGGCGCACAACGGCGACCTCAGGGCGGCGCAGAAGTGCGGCCTGTCGACGGGCTTCGTGGTGCGGCCTAAAGAGCATGGGCCCAACCAGAAGACCGATCTCAAGGCCGACGGCGAGTGGAACGCCGTCGGCGATTCGATGATCGAGCTGGCAAAGAAGCTGGGTTGCTGATGGGAGCGCGGGCCTCCGGCCCGCTCATGATCCTTGTTTTTTCTGCGCGGTGCGGGCTCTCGCGCCTCAGAGGGCGCTGCCGCCCGCCGGTGTCTAGCGCGTATGAACGCGCTAGACACCAATCGTCGTCAGATCCTGAAACCAGTGCTGCGCCTGAACGTACGACTTGATCTTGGGTGACAGCGCATGCGGGTTGGTGTCGTGCACCACCCAGATCAGGACGGCATCGTCGACCACCTTCTCGTGCACCTTGGCGAGCAGGGCATCCTGCTGGGCGGCGTCGAACGTGGTCAGCACTTCGTTGATCAGCTTGTCGATGTCGGGATTGGAATAGTAGCTCCAGTTGACGCCGACGGGCGCTGCCTGGTTGGAGGCAAAGAACCGCGTGATGGCGTAGACCGGGTCGGACGTCACGTAGGCGATGTTGTTGGCCGTCACGTCCTTGTTCATGTCGGCCTTGGCGCCGGCGCGCCACGCCGTGTACAGCGCCTCGAGCTCGACGACCTTGAACTCGAGGTCGATGTAGATGTCCTTGAACATCTCCTGGATCGCCTCGTTCATGGGCAGCGACAGCATCTGGCCGGTGCCACCCGAGGCCACCACGAACTTGGTCTTGAGCGGCTGGCTCTTGCTGAAGCCCGCATCGCTCATCAGCTTGCGCGCCTCGTCGGGTGCGTACTTCAGGACGAAGGTGGGCTTGCCGAACCACGGGCTCGAGGGGTCCACCTGGCCCAGCGCCGGCTTGGCGAGGCCGCCCAGGAGCTTGACGATGGCGTCGCGGTCGATCGCGAGGTTGGCCGCCTTGCGCAGGCGGATGTCGGTCCACGGCGAGCCCGGCAGCATCGAGGGATGATAGTTCCAGACATGCGGCGTCACGTTCTGCTCGATGCGCATGCCGGCCTGCTTCAGGCGCGCCACCGCATCGGGCGGCGGCGTCTCGATCATGTCGACCGAGTTGGAGAGCAGCGCGGCGGTGCGGCTTGAATCCTCGGGCGCACAGATCAGCACCAGCCGGTCGGTTTTGGGGCTGCGCTTGGGGTTCCAGTAGCCGTCGTTCTTTACGAGTTCGGCACGCTCGCGCGGCACCAGGCGGGCGAGCTTGAACGGGCCGGTGCCCGACGGCTCGGACGCTACCTTGTTCCAGTCCTTGCCCTGCTTCTCCCAATTGGCCGGGCTGCAGACCAGGAACCACAGCATCTGATAGGGGAAGAGCGCGTCGACGGCCTTGGTCTTGATCTCGACCGTCATGTCATCGAGCTTCTTGTAGCTTGCGATCGACGGCAGGCGCGGCCGCACCTGCGAGGCCTGGCGCTGGTCGAACTGCGGGGCGTCCTTGTTGAACACCTTCTCGAGGTTCCAGATGACGGCGTCGGCGTTGAAGGCCGAACCGTCGTGGAACTTCACGCCGGGTCGCAGCTTGAAGGACCACAGCGTCTTGTCGGCGTCGTCGACCTTCCACTCGGTGGCGAGACCGGGGATCAGCTTGCCCGGGCGATCGGCGACATCCATCTCCCAAGCGACCAGCGGATCGTAGAGCGTATAGCCGGTGAACTGGTAGGCGCCGGCGCCGCGGTCGGGCTGGCCGCTGGTGAGCGGGATGTCGGCCATCGAGATGCCGTAGCGGACGACCTTCTCTTGCGCCGCCGCTGGCACCGCAAGGCCCGCCGGCAACGCGAACGCGCTGGCGCCGGCCAGGATGGAACGGCGCGAAAGGCGGGTCTTGCTGGTCATGAAGTCTCCCAAGGTCAGAGCGTTGGTCGTCGCAGACGCCACGGCGTGGCGCGTTCGTAGGCCGCCCCCGCGGCGAAGACGCTGGCCTCGTCGAACGGCCGGCCGGCGAGCTGGAAGGCAAGCGGGAAGCCGTCGGCGCCGAAGCCGCAGCACACCGTCATCGCCGGCTGGCCGGTGACGTTGAACGGCATGCTGAGCGAGGCCTTGCCGAAGAAGTGGAAGATCGGCTGCGGCTCCTCGAACTTCTCCGGCGATCCCCACTGGTTGGGCGCCAGGATCAGGTCGTAACCGCGCATGGCCGCGCGCGTATCGAGCTGCAGCTTGCGGCGGAAGCGCAGCGCCGAAAGATATTGCTCGGCCGTGAGGAACGCACCGAGCTGGAAGCGCCGGCGCGTCGTGTAGCCGAACTTCTCCGGCGTCTCGATCACCTCCTGGCGATGGATGGCGTGCGCCTCGGTGGTGATCACGACGCGCCCGCAGATGTGATAGTCCCAGATGTCGGGAAAGACGACTTCCTCGACGATCGCGCCCAGCTCGCGCAGGACGCGCACTGCTTCCTCCATGCCCTTGGCCATGTCGGCGCTGAGGTTGCCCTCGTACCAGGCGCGGGCGAGGGCGATTCGCATACCCTTGATCGGGCGCTGCGTGGCCGCGCCGTAGTCGACCTTTGGTGCCGTGGCCGAGGCCTGGTCGTTGGGGTCGTAGCCCGCCAGCACGTCGAGCATCAGCGCGTTGTCCTCGACCGTCCAGGCGAGCGGGCCCGCGGTGTCGAAGCTGAAGGACAACGGGTAGATGCCGCACCGGCTGACCAGGCCGTAGGTCGGCTTGATGCCGGCGGTGCCGCAGAAGCCCGCCGGATTGCGGATCGAGCCGCCGGTGTCGGAGCCCATCGCGCCCATGCACAGCGCAGCGGCGACCGCTGCGCCGGAGCCGCTCGACGAGCCGCCGGGCTGATAGGCGGTGTTCCAGGGATTGCGCGCCGCCGGGAACGGCTGGTCGGGTGTCATCGCGCCGTTGGCGAATTCGTGCGTGGCAAGCTTGCCCAGGATGACCGCGCCGCCGGCTTTCAGGCGGCGCACGGTCTCGGCATCGATCGCGGGCACATAGTCGGCGCGCAGATGCGAATGCCCGGTCGTGAGGACCCCCTCGGTCTCGTAGATGTCCTTGAGCGCAATGGGGATACCGTGCAGCGGCCCGCGAAGAAGCCCCTGGCTCCGCTCCATGTCGGCCTGCTTGGCCGCCAGCCGCGCGCGATCGGCGGTGACGGTGATGAAGCTCGCGATCTTGTGATCGAGAGCCTCGATGCGGGCGAGGAAGGCTTCGGTGAGTTCGGCCGAGGTGAGGTCGCCGCGCGTCATCAGGCGGCCAGCTTCGGCGATGCTGAGCGTCGTCAGCTCGGCGGATGCGAGCTTACTCATCGGCGCGGAACACGTGCGGGGGTTCGGCGGCCCAAGCCCAATGGCTGGGGATGCGCTCCATCAATTTCAGCAACCCGACATAGCCTTTGTGCAGGTGCTCGATGTCCTCGGCCGTCAGCGGCAGGCCGCTTGTTGCCGCACGCGCGCGAAATTCCTCCAGCGTCGGTGGTGGCGTCTTGGGGTTGGGCATGTCGCTCCCTTCCAGTCGGGTTATGCAAGCCACATGCCGCCCGATTCGACGGCCCGGCACAAGCTTGGCTTGGGGCTTGCATACAGGGGGCCCGAGCGCCTCGCCGCGGGCGCCCAACCGTGGAGCCTCGCATGTTCAAGCGCTTTCGCATTGCCGCTGCCGGCTTCGGCCTTTTCGCTGCGACTGCAATGCCTGCCTTTGCACAGGGCACTCTGCGCATCGGCATGACAGCGGCCGACATCCCGCAGACCACGGGCCAGCCCGACCAGGGTTTCGAGGGCTATCGCTTCGCCGGCTACACCATCTACGACGCTCTGGTGAACTGGGACCTGTCCAAGGCCGACACCATCGCCGATATCAAGCCGGGCCTCGCAACCGAATGGTCGGCGGTCGAGGGCGAGCCCACCAAGTGGATCTTCAAGCTGCGCCAGGGCGTCAAGTTCCATGACGGCACCGGCTTCGATGCCGACGTCGTGGTCTGGAATCTCGACAAGATCCTGAACGACAAGTCGCCTCAGTTCGATCCCAAGCAGGCCGCCCAGGCGCGGTCGCGTGTGCCGACGCTGGTCGGCTGGAAGGCCGTCGACAAGTACACCGTCGAACTCACCACGCGCATCGTCAATTCGCTCTTCCCATACGACATGTCCTACATCTTCTATTCCAGCCCGACCAACTGGGAGAAGCAGGGCAAGGACTGGGTCAAGGTAGGTCTGCAGCCGGTCGGTACCGGTCCCTACAAGGTCGACCGCGTCGTCCCGCGCGAGCGCCTCGAGCTGTCGCGCTTCGATGGCTATTGGGACAAGGGCCGCGTGTCGAAGCTCGACAAGGTGCTCCTCTTCCCGATGCCCGAGGCCGCGACCCGCACGGCCGCGTTGCTGGCCGGTCAGGTCGACTGGATCGAGGTTCCGGCCCCCGACGCCATCCCGCGCCTCAAGCAGGGCGGCATGACGATCGTCACCAACAAATATCCGCACAACTGGGCCTACCAGCCCAGCATGGTCGAAGGCTCGCCTTGGACCGATATCCGCGTGCGCAAGGCGGCCAACCTCGCCATTGATCGCGCCGGTCTCAGCAAGCTCCTGGGCGGTTTGATGATCGAGAGCAAAGGCGCGGTCTATCCCGGCCATCCCTGGTTCGGTTCGCCCTCGTTCGACATCAAATACGATCCGGCGGAAGCCAAGACGCTGCTGGCCGAAGCCGGCTACGGCCCGAACAAGAAACCGAAGATCAAGATCGCGATCTCGACCTCGGGCTCGGGCCAGATGCTGCCACTGCCGATGAACGAGTATGTCCAGGAGAACCTGAACGCGGTCGGCTTCGACACGCAGTTCGAGGTCATGGAATGGAATGCCCTCGTCACCTTCGTGTTCCAGCCGGTGACTGGCGAGGCTTCCACCAAAGCCGGCACCAACGGCATCAATGTCAGCCGCGCCACGGTCGATCCCTATTCGGCCTTCATGCGGCTCTATCACTCGGGCTTCGTGCCGCCGCGCGGCTCGAACTGGGGTCTCCTGAAGGACCCCAAGCTCGATGAATTGATCGACAAGGCGCACTCCTCGTTCGACCGCGCCGCCCAGACCAAGGCGCTGGCCGACGTGCACAGCTACATCGTCGACCAGTCCTACTGGGTCTACATCGCCCACGACCTCAATCCCCGCGCCATGAGCCCCAAGGTGACGGGTTTCGTCCAGGCGCAGAGCTGGTTCCAGGACCTCACGCCCGTCGTCATGAAATAGCGGCGAAGGACCAAGAGTTCATGCTTCTCTATGCGTTGAGGCGTTTGATCTACCTGGTGCCGGTCGCCTTCGGCGTCTCGCTCCTGGTCTTCGGCCTGGTGCACCTGGCGCCGGGCGATCCGATCTCGGCCATCGTGCCGCCGGACGCGCCGAAGGAAGTGGTCGACAAGCTCAAGGAGTATTACGGCTTCGACAAGCCCCTGCCGGTGCAGTACCTGCGCTGGCTGGGCGTCACGCTGACCGGCGACTTCGGCACCTCGATCGGCACCGGCCGGCCGGTGGCCACCGAGGTCGCCACGGCATTCGGCAATACGATCATCCTTGCCATAGCCGCAACCACGCTTGCCTTCACTTTGGCTGTGATCCTGGGCACGGCGGCGGCCTATGCCAAATCGCGGATCGTCGATCGTCTGGTGACGTTGATCTCGCTGGTGGGCGTCAGCGTGCCTCACTTCTGGCTGGCGATCGTGCTGGTCATCATCTTCGCCGTCGAGCTTGGCGCACTGCCGCCCATGGGCATGGGGCCCGAGAACTCGACCGGCTGGCGTTTCGACGCCGCGCATCTCTCGCACATGGTGCTGCCCACCATCGCGCTCTCCGTGATCCCGCTCGGCGTCGTCACCCGCACCGTGCGCTCGACGATCAAGGAGACGCTCAGCATGGAATTCGTGACGGCGCTGCAGGCCAAAGGCATGAGCGACCGCCAGATCCTGCGCCACGTGCTCAAGAACGCCGCGCCCACTTGCCTCGCCGTCATGGGCCTGCAGGCCGGCAACCTGATCGGCGGCTCGATCCTGATCGAGACGGTGTTCGCCTGGCCGGGCACCGGCTTCCTGCTGAACAGCGCCATCTTCCGCCGCGACCTGCCGATCCTGCAGGGCACGACCCTGGTGCTGGCCTTCTTCTTCATGATGCTCAACCTGACCGTGGACGTGATCCAGACCATGGTCGATCCGCGCATCAAGCGAGGCTGACGCGATGGCGATCCAGACCCCCTCGCTCGAGCTCGGCAGCGGCACGCTGGTGCAAGCCACCGCCGCCTCGGCCTCGCGCGGCTACTGGAAATCGGTGGTCCGCCGGCTGCGCCGCGATCCGGTGACGCTGATCTGCGCCGCCGTGCTGATCCTGATCGTGTTGGCCTCGATCTGCGCGCCGTGGCTTGGCCTCGCCGATCCCTACAAGACCTCGATGCTGCGCCGCCTCTATCCCATCGGTTCGCCGAACTTCCCGCTGGGTACCGACGAGCTCGGCCGTGACATGCTCTCGCGCCTGATCTATGGCGGCCGGCTGTCGCTGTTCATGGGCGTGACGCCGGTCTTCTGCGCCCTGCTGATCGGCGGGCTTCTGGGCATCACGGCGGGCTTCCTCGGCGGGCGCGTGAACATGCTGATCATGCGCGTCATGGACGTGTTCTATGCCTTCCCCTCGGTGCTGCTGGCGATCTCACTGTCGGGCGCCATGGGGGCCGGCACCGAGAACACGCTGCTGTCGCTGACCCTGGTCTTCATTCCACCGGTCTGTCGGGTCTCGGAAAGCGTCACCACGCAGGTGCGCGGTTTCGATTTCGTCGATGCGGCGCGGGCGAGCGGCGCGGGAACGCTCACCATCGTGCGCGTGCACGTGCTGGGCAACGTGCTGGGGCCGATCCTGGTCTACGCCACGTCGCTGATCAGCGTCGCCATCATCCTGGCGGCGGGCCTCTCCTTCCTCGGCCTCGGCGTGAAGCCGCCCGAGCCGGAATGGGGCCTGATGCTGAACACCCTGCGCCAGGCGATCTACGTCAACCCGGTCCTGGCGGCGCTGCCCGGCGTGATGATCTTCGTCACCTCGATCTGCTTCAACATGATGAGCGATGGCCTGCGCGCGGCCATGGATGTGAAGGCCTGACATGGACACCGTGCTTCCCATCCAGGATCGCGGCGGTCCGGCTCAGCCGCTGCTGCTGGCGCGCGACCTGCGCAAGCACTTCCCCGTCGGCGGTGGCATTCTGGGCCGCGGCGCCAAGGTCGTGCGCGCTGTCGACGACCTCACCCTGTCGGTCGCCAAAGGTGAGACGCTGGGTGTCGTGGGCGAATCCGGCTGCGGCAAGTCGACGGTGGCGAGGCTCCTGATCCGGCTGATCCGGCCGGACAAGGGCACCATGGTGCTGGACGGCGACCCGGTCGACGAGCCGCACGGTATCTCCGTGAACGAGCTGCGCCGTCAGGTGCAGATGGTGTTCCAGGACTCCTATGCCTCGCTCAATCCGCGCCTCACCATCGCCGAGACGCTGGCCTTTGCGCCCAAGGCCCATGGCCTGCCCGCCGCCGAGGCGCGCGAGCGTGTCCGCGACCTTTTGAGCAAGGTCGGGCTCGACCCCGCCAACTATGCCGAGCGCTATCCGCACGAGCTGTCCGGCGGCCAGCGCCAGCGCGTGAATATTGCCCGGGCGTTGGCGCTCAGGCCGCGCCTGGTGATCCTCGACGAGGCGGTGTCGGCGCTCGACAAGTCGGTCGAGGCGCAGGTGCTCAACATGCTGGTCGACCTCAAGGAAGAGCTCGGCCTCACCTACGTCTTCATCAGCCACGACCTCAACGTCGTGCAGTACCTCTCCGACCGCGTGCTGGTGATGTATCTCGGCAAGATCGTCGAGCTGGGCCCGGTCGAGGCGATCTACGGCAATCCGCGGCATCCCTATACGCGCGCCCTGCTCTCCGCCCGTCCATCGATGGATCCGCGCAAGCGCACCAAGGAAGCACCCATCCAGGGCGATCCGCCCAATCCCATCGATCCGCCCTCGGGCTGCCGTTTCCGCACCCGCTGTCCCTTCGCCGAGGAGGTCTGCGCCAAGCGTGAGCCGGCGCTGGCCGATACCGGCCGGCAATCGGTGGCCTGCCACATGAGCATTCCGGGGTCAGGTCACTCCAAGGCGGCCGCGGCATGAGCGACCTCCTGCAAGTCCGCGACCTGCACGTCACCTTCAAGACGCCCGACCGCACGGTGCACGCGGTGAATGGCGTCAGCTTCGACCTCAAGCGCGGCGAGACGCTGGGCATCCTGGGCGAATCGGGCTCGGGCAAGAGCGTCACCCTGCGCTCGATCCTGCGGCTGCATCCCGAGCATCGCACGCGCTGGTCGGGCAGCATCCGCATGGAAGGCGACGAGGTGCTGGAGATGGGCCCGCGGGCGCTCTCCGACCTGCGCGGCCGGCGGGTGGCGATGATCTTCCAGGAGCCGGCGACGGCGTTCGATCCGGTCTTCACCATCGGCCAGCAGATCACCGAGACGATTCGTCGTCACACCGGCAAGAGCGAGACCGACGCCTGGAAGCGAGCCAAGGAACTGCTGGAGTTGGTGCGGATTCCCTCGCCGGCGACGCGCCTGAAGGCCTATCCGCACGAGATGTCGGGCGGCATGCGCCAGCGTGCGATGATCGCGCTGGCGCTGTCGTGCAATCCCAGCCTGCTGCTGGCCGACGAGCCGACCACGGCGCTCGATGCGACTGTCCAGATTCAGGTTCTTCTCCTGATCAGGGAACTGCAGCGCGAGTTCGATCTCGGCGTGATCTTCGTGACGCACGACATTGGTGTCGCGGTCGAGGTCTCCGACCGCATCGGCGTCATGTATGCCGGCAAGATCGTCGAGCTGGCCGGCGTCGAGCAGATGGTCGACGCGCCGCAACACCCCTACAGCCGCGGCCTGCTCGCTTCGACCGTGCATGACGGCATGCGCGGCCAGAGGCTCGAGGCGATCCCAGGCGCCCCGCCCGATCTCGGCGAGGCGCCGACCGGCTGCAGCTTCGCGCCACGCTGCAAGTTCGTGCGTCCCGATTGCACAGCCCAGCCGCCGACCCTGCTGGCGACCAGCGAGAGCCACCTCGTGCGCTGCGTGTTGGCGGCTTAGTCTTGCCGGACCGCGGGCCTCCAGGCCCGCTCATGATCATGAGCGCGCAAGACGCCCGCGGTCCGGAAGAAGAAGAACATGACGAAGATTAATGAGCGGGTCTGGAGGCCCGCGGTCCGGCAAGCCTAATCGTCGCCGCCGAACATCTCCTTCACCTTGCTGAAGAAGCCTTCGGATTCGGGGCTGGTCTTGCCGGCCTTCTCGAACTCCTTCAGCAGTTCCTTCTGCTTGGCCGTCAGGTTGGTCGGCGTCTCGACGTTGATCTCGATGTACATGTCGCCACGCTGGGCCGAGCGCACGATGGGCATGCCCTTGCCGCGCAGGCGGAACTGGTGGCCGCCCTGGGCGCCGGCCGGGACGTTGATGCGGGCCATCTTGCCATCGAGGGTCGGCACCTCGATGTTGCCGCCGAGCGTCGCCTGCACCATCGAGATGGGCACGCGGCAATGCACGTCGGCCCCCTCGCGCTCGAACAGCTGGTGGCGGCGCACCGACAGGAAGACGTAGAGATCGCCCGCGGGTCCGCCGCGCGCGCCGGCCTCGCCCTCGCCGGACAGGCGGATCCGGGTGCCGTCCTCGACGCCCGCGGGGATGTTGACCTTGAGCGTCTTGTCCTTGCGCGTGCGGCCCTGGCCCGCGCAGGCGCGGCAGGGCTTGTCGATCACCTGGCCGGCGCCGTGGCAGGCATGGCAGGTGCGCTCGACGGTGAAGAAGCCCTGCTGGGCCCTGATGCGCCCGCGGCCATGGCAGGTCGGGCATTGCTGCGGCTTGGAGCCGGGCTCCGCACCGCTGCCCTTGCAGGCCTCGCAGGCGACCGACGTCGGCACGCGCACGGTGGCCTCGGTGCCGCCATAGGCCTGTTCAAGCGTGATCTCGAGATTGAAGCGCAGGTCCTGGCCCCGCATGTCGGCGCGTCCGCCGCGTCCGCGCGGCCCGCCGGCGCCGAACATCTCCTCGAAGATGTCGCCGAACACGGAGCCGAAATCGAAGCCCTGGCCCTGGAAGGGTCCGCCTGGTCCGCCGGGGCCCATGCCGCCTTCGAAGGCCGCCGCGCCGTAACGGTCGTAGGCCGCACGCTTGTCCGGGTCCTTCAGGATATCGTAGGCGTGATTGATTTCCTTGAACTTGCGCTCGGCGTCCTTGTCGTCCCGGTTGCGATCCGGGTGATGCTGCATGGCAAGCTTTCGGAACGCCTTCTTGATGTCATCGGCGCTCGCCGTCCGGTTGACTCCGAGCAGCTCGTAATAGTCCTGCGACATACGCCCTACGCAGCCCCCACTTGCCGCCTAAAGATCGGCCTCCCGCTTGTGCGGGAGGCCGTGTTTGCTGTCTCACTCCGGATCAGCCGGAGCCGGTCTTCTTGTTCTTGTCGGTCACGTCCTCGAACTCGGCGTCGACGACCTTGTCGCTGCCCGCCTGGTTCGCGGCGCCGCCACCCGGTGCCGCGCCGGCGCCCGGACCGGCCCCTGCGCCAGCCTGAGCATCGGCCTGCTGGGCCTTGTACATGGCCTCGCCGAGCTTCATCGCGGCCTGGGCAAGATCGTTGGTCTTGCTCTTGATGGCCTCGGCGTCCTCAGCCGTCAGCACGCCCTTCAGGTCCGCCAGCGCGCTTTCGATCGCCGACTTCTCCGGAGCGCCGACCTTGTCGCCGAACTCCTTGAGGTTCTTCTCGGTCGAGTGGACCAGCGCCTCACCCTGGTTGCGGGCGTCGATCAGCTCGCGCTTCTTCTTGTCTTCCTCGGCGTGCAGCTCGGCGTCCTTCACCATCTTCTGTATGTCGGCCTCGCTCAAGCCGCCGGAAGCCTGGATCCGGATCTGCTGCTCCTTGCCGGTAGCCTTGTCCTTGGCCGAGACCTGCACGATGCCGTTGGCGTCGATGTCGAAGGTGACCTCGACCTGCGGCATGCCACGCGGCGCGGGCGGAATGCCCACCAGGTCGAACTGACCCAACAGCTTGTTCTGGGCGGCGATCTCGCGCTCGCCCTGGAACACCCGGATGGTCACCGCGGTCTGGTTGTCGTCGGCCGTCGAGAAGGTCTGGCTCTTCTTCGTCGGGATCGTCGTGTTGCGCTCGATGAGGCGGGTGAACACGCCACCCAGCGTCTCGATGCCCAGCGACAGCGGCGTCACGTCGAGCAGCAGGACGTCTTTGACCTCGCCCTTCAGCACCGCCGCCTGGACCGCCGCACCGACCGCGACAACCTCGTCGGGGTTTACGTTGCGCGCCGGCTCACGACCGAAGAACTGCTTCACGACCTCGATGACCTTGGGCATGCGGGTCATGCCGCCGACCAGGATCACCTCGTCGATCTGACCGGCCTGCAGGCCGGCATCCTTGAGTGCCGCCTTGCACGGCTCCAGCGTGCGCTGGATCAGGTCGTCGACCAACGACTCGAGCTTGGCGCGCGACAGCTTGATCACGAGATGCTTGGGGCCGCTCGCGTCCGCCGTGATGAACGGCAGGTTGATCTCGGTCTCCTTGGCATTGGAGAGCTCGATCTTGGCCTTCTCGGCGGCTTCCTTGAGGCGCTGCAGCGCAAGCTTGTCGTTGCGCAGGTCGATGCCCTGCTCCTTCTTGAACTCCTCCGCGAGGTAGGTGATCACCCGCAGGTCGAAGTCCTCGCCGCCCAGGAAGGTGTCGCCGTTGGTGGCCTTCACCTCGAACACGCCGTCACCGATCTCGAGCACCGACACGTCGAACGTGCCGCCGCCCAGGTCGTAGACCGCAATGGTGCCGCTCTTGCGCTTGTCCATGCCGTAGGCAAGGGCAGCCGCCGTCGGCTCGTTGATGATGCGCAACACGTCGAGGCCGGCGATGCGGCCGGCGTCCTTGGTGGCCTGGCGCTGGGCGTCGTTGAAGTAGGCCGGGACGGTGATGACCGCCTGCTCGACCTTCTCGCCGAGATAGGCTTCGGCGGTCTCCTTCATCTTCCCGAGGATGAACGCCGAGATCTGGCTCGGGCTGTACTGCTGGCCGTTGGCCTCGACCCAGGCGTCGCCGTTGCCAGCCTTCACGATCTTGAAGGGCACCAGCGACATCTCCTTCGCGACCATCGGGTCGTCGAAGCGGCGCCCGATCAGGCGCTTCACCGAGTACAGGGTCTTCATCGGGTTAGTGACGGCCTGGCGCTTGGCGGCCTGGCCAACCAGCCGCTCACCGGAGTCGGTGAAAGCGACCATCGAGGGGGTCGTGCGCGCACCCTCGGAATTCTCGATCACCTTGGTGTCGCCGCCTTCCATGACCGCGACGCAGGAATTGGTCGTGCCGAGATCGATACCAATGACTTTTGCCATGACTGCTCTCTCTTCCCTAGGCAGGTCGTCTTGGCCCCGAAGGCGCCTCGCCAACCCCCAAAAGCGTTACCTGCCGGAAAAACCGGGTCAGGACAGGGGCTATATAGGTCCTAAAGGGCCGCCTGCAATGGACTTGACGGCCGAAAAGTGACGAATCGCTGCGGCCCAAGGCCCTTTTCGGCCGGGCCACGGATTAGTTCTCGTTGCTCGCCGGACGGACCGCGGGACCGCCCTTGGACACCGCAACCATGGCGGCGCGCAACAGACGCCCGGCGATCAGATAGCCCGGGATCAGCTCCTGCACGACCGTGCCGGAGGGTACCGACGGGTCCTCGATCTCCATCATCGCCTGATGGAATTCGGCGTTGAACGGCTTGCCCAGAGCCTCGATGCGGGTGACGCCATGACGCTCCAGGACGGACTGCAGCTCGCGCTCGGTGGCCTGGACGCCCACGATCACGTTCTTCAGCGCCGGCTCGATCGCACCGCCATCGGGCAGGGCGGAAAGCGCGCGGCCGAGATTGTCGGCGACCGACAGGATGTCCTTGGCGAAGCGCTCGATGCCGAACTTGCGCTCGCGCTCGACATCCTGCTGGGCGCGGCGCCGCACGTTCTGCGCCTCCGCGAGCGCGCGCAGAAGCTTGTCCTGTGCCTCGGCCTTCTCGGCGCGAAGCTGCTCGAGCTCGTTCTCGGGCTTTGCCGGAATGTCGAGGTTGTCGTCGGACGGCTCGACCGGCATCTCAGCCCGGGCGTCGCCCGCGGATGGATCGCTGGCCATACGTTATCCCTATAACAAGTGGTTTCTTTAGGCGGCCTTCACTTAGGGATGACCGTGGCTGCGGTCAACCCGCGTCAGACTGCCTCCAGGGGTGCGTGCAGCCGCGTGCCGCGCACGATGATGCCGCCGCGGTCGCCGATCGTGACCGTGCCATAGCGCTGGGCGAAGGCCTCGGGCAGGGGCCGGGCATCGGACGCCGCGAGCCAAAGGCGCAGGAGATGGCGGCGGCGATCCGGCTCGGGCCAGTCCACGAAGCCGGTGCGGTCGTGCAGCATGGTGTGATTGTGGACCAGCTGCACGTCGCCCGGCTTGAACTCCATGAAGAGATGCAGGGCGGGATCGTTGGCCAGCGTATCGAACAGGTCGAGCGCCTCGACATGCTTGGGCGTGAGGCGCGGTGCCTCGGGGAAACGCTGCGCGGAGTCGATGTACTGGCGCTGGTAGATCGCGGTGAGAAAGCCTTTGTGCCAGTTGAACGTCGGGATCTGGAAGAAGGGCTTCTGGCCCTCGGGTACCTCGCCGCGGCGGTCGGTGGCCACCGGCTCGAACAGCAGCTTCAAGAGGTCGGGGCGTCGACGTCGCATCTCGTTGAAGATCGTGGTCGAGCTCACCAGCGCCGACAGGCCGCCGGACTTCGCGGTCCTGAGGCACAGCAGGGCGACGATGTCGCAGGAATCCGTGTGATAGGTCTGCCGTTCGTTGGTCTGGTAGATGCGCACGTTGGGATCGTGCACGTCGAGGCCGAGATCCTGGACGTGACCCAGTACATGGCCCTTGCCGTTCTGTGAGCGGGCGCTGCCGAGATGCGTGCCAAGACCGAAGAACGCCGTTGCCGCCTCGCGCATCGACCAGCGCTCGACGGGCAGCCCGCGCAGCAGCAGGAAGCCGCGGCCGTTCAGCACTTCGTCGCGCACGCGCGCCTTGAGCTTTGAGCCGAGCGTGGGCAGCGGAAAGTCTCGAGTGGTGATCGCTGCGATATCGGCTTCGCGCTCGGCCAGCGTCTTTGCGGCGCTTTCGACCTCGGCGATTTCTGCCGGGCGGAGCGGCATCAGCCAGTCGTCGCGCTTGGCCATCGCGGGGCCGTACCAGGCTGCCGGCCCAGTCTGTTCCGGCGGAAGCTCGACGCTCATCTCCACTCACGTTTCCCAGGGAAAGCGCGGTGCGAAGAGGTCGACGTCGCTGCTGGAGAGCCGGAAGCTTTCCGTGGCGTTGACCAGTGCGGCGCGAATGCCGGGCTCGAGCGCGCTGTGGCCGGCGTCCGGCACCACCACGTAGCGCGCCTCGGGCCAAGCCCGCGCCAGCGCATCGGCGGTCACCGGCGGACAGACGATGTCGTAGCGGCCCTGCACGATGGTGCAGGGCAGATGACGTACGCGATCGAGGTCGGACCACGGCCAGCCCTCGGGCACGAAGGTTCCGTGGGCAAAGTAATGGGCCTCGATGCGCGACAGCGCGAGGGCGAAGCCGCCGTGGTCGGCTTCGAATGGGGCGCGGGCCGTCGGATAGAGCGTCGAGCAGGCCGCCTCGTAGCGGCTCCAGGCGCGCGAGGCGGGACGATGATTGTCAGGATTGCGGTCGGTCAGGCGATGATAGTAGTTGCCGAGAAGATCGCCACGCTCGGCGGCGGGGAGGTGCTCGGCGAAGTCGCGCCAGGCCTCGGGGAAGATCGCCCGCATGCCGTGCAGGAACCATTCGATCTCCGAGCGGGCGCCGAGGAAGATGCCGCGCAGCACGAAGCCGGTGACGCGCTCGGGATGGCGCAGCCCGTAGGCGAGCGCCAGCGTGCTGCCCCACGAACCGCCGAACAGCAGCCATTGATTGATCCCAAGATGCAGGCGCAGCTTTTCCATGTCGGCCACGAGATGGCCGGTGGTGTTGTCGTGCAGCTCGCCGAGGGGCATGGACCGGCCGCAGCCGCGCTGGTCGAAAACGACGATGCGGTAGAACTGCGGGTCGAAGAAGCGGCGATGCACCGGGGCCGAGCCGGCACCGGGCCCGCCATGCAGGAACAGCACCGGCACGCCCTCCGGATTGCCGCTCTGCTCCCAGTAGAGCGTATGCCGCCCGTCGACCGCCAGCATGCCGCTGGCGTAGGGCGATATTTCCGGGAAGAGGTCGGACCGAAGCGGAGTTTCTGAACGCGGCATGTGACTCTCGGCCCGAATCACTGCCATAGCGGCGCCAATTGTTCCAGCCTAAGGTCACGCCGGGGGGCCAGGAGGGTTAGTGTTTTTCCGGCAATTACTCGCACTTCTCGCGCTCCTTGCTGCGGCCTGCGCGCCGCAGGACGCCGTGCAGACGGCGGCGTCGGCCGGCCGACCCGGCATCCCGAGCCTGCCGCGCGAGCTCGAGCGTGATGTCGGCCCGGCCTATCCCGATGCCAGACTGCAGACCTATGTCGATCGCGTCGGCCAGAAGCTGGTGGCGCAGGCTGGCCTCTCCGGGGGTTACCGCTTTGTCGTGCTCGACCAGCCGCTGGCGAACGCCCATGCCGCCGGCGGTTATGTGATGGTCACACGCGGCCTGCTCGCGCTGCTCGATGACGAGGCCGAGCTCGCCGCAGCCATGAGCCATGAGCTCGGCCACGTCGTGCAGCGCCATGCCGCGCAACGTGCGCGCCAGCGCCAGAGCGTGCTCGATGCCGCCGTCGAGGCCGCGGTCTCGACGGGATCCGTCACTGTCGGACGCTCGGTGGCCCGCGACGGCCTGCTGGCGCTCCGCCGCTACTCACGCGAACAGGAGCTGGAGGCCGACAGGATCGGCGTCGCCATGCTGGTCAAGGCAGGCTATCGCGGCACCGCCATGGCGAGCCTGATCGACAAGCTGCGCCACCAGGGTCAGCTCGAGCTGCAGCTGATGGGCGAGGCGCCGGACTCGATCGACCGCCGCAGCTCGACCTCGACCCATCCGGCACCGGTCGAGCGGCGCGAGGCGCTGCAGGCCATCGCCGACGCCCTGGCGCCCGGCGAGTCCAATCACCCTGCCTATCTTGCGGCCATCGACTATATGTCGGTCGACGATCCGCCGCAGGAGGGCTTCGTGCGCGGCAATCGCTTCATGCATCCGGTGCTGAAGCTCGAATTCACCGCGCCGCGCGACTTCCGGCTGTTCAACGACAGCGACGGCGTGCTGGGCGTCGGTCGCGACCGTTCCTTGCTGTTCTTCGCCTGCACCGACGGACCGGTGCCGGGCGACCTGGCGGACTGGATGCGCAACCGGTTGAAGCCGACCCCCTCCGACATCCAGCCTACCGTGATCGGCGGCGCCGAGGCCGCGATCGGCGCCCGGCCGCGCGGTTCCGACACGGGCCTCGGCCAGGCGCGCTACGTCCTGATCCGGCATGGCGATCGCGTCTGCTTCTTCAATCTCCTGAGCGACGGGCCGGACCGGGACCATCGCATCGAGGTCCTGGTCGACGCCGCCCGCACCTTCCGCAGCCTGTCCGATGCCGAGGCCTCGGCGTTGCGGCCCTATCGCCTGCACGTCGTGCCCAGCGCCGGCACCTCGGCGGCGCAGCTCGCTCAGCGCCTGCCGTATACCGACTACAAGATGGAGCGGCTGCTGGTCCTGAATGGCGTCGACAGCGGCGCCGATCTGATGCGCTTGCCCCAGGTGAAGACCATCGAGCCTTAATCGGGAAGGACATGAAAAAGGCGGCGCGACTTTGCAGTCGGCCGCCTTTCAACTCATTTCGTGCCAGGCCCGCGATCAGGCGACCTTCTGCAGGACGCTGTTCAGCTTCTGGGTGGCAACGTCCTTGTCGATGCGCTCGACCGCCGCCAGCTCACGCGCCAGCCGATCCAGCGCCGCCTCGTAGATCTGGCGCTCGCTGTAGGACTGGTCGGGCTGACCGGCATTGCGATGCAGGTCGCGCACGACTTCCGCGATCGACACGGGATCACCCGAGTTGATCTTGGCTTCGTACTCCTGGGCCCGACGGTTCCACATGGCGCGGCTAACGCGGCTGCGGCCCTTCAGGGTCACCAACGCGTTCTCCATGATCTTGCGCGAGCTGAGCTTGCGCAGGCCGGAAATCTTCGCCTTCGCGACCGGCACGCGCAGCATCATGCGCTCCTGCTCGAACGAGATGACGAACAGGTCGAGCTTATGCCCGGCGATCTCCTTCGCCTCGATGTCGATCACGCGGCCGACGCCGTGCGTCGGATAGACCACGAAATCGCCCTTCTCGAAGGCAAACTCCTTCGCCTTGGCCGTAATCTTTTTCGGCTTGGCCATATCTTCTAGTCCCTTCACGTCCTACCCCGCGCTGAAGCGATACCGCGACCTCCGCCCACGCCCCCTTGCGTGTCGGCTCGATGCCGGGTATCCATAAGTTGCTTTCGGATACCCACTAGGACACCGAGCCGGCGGCAGATCGTCCTGGAACCGCCTCCGACGCCCCCTTATACCAGAAAATCGTGTCGGAGTCGCGGCCGATGTTGCATTTCGGCAACGGTCTGCCTATGCAACAGTTGCATGACTGTCGCAAAAGATGCGTCTGAGGCAGGGAAAGCGACTATTCCTAGCGGGCGGCGGGCTTGTCCGAGAAATACTTCGCAAATTTGTCTTTTTCGTCCTTAAAATTATCTGCGTCGGCCGGGGCTTCCCCCTTGCGGGTGATGTTGGGCCAGCCGGCCGACATGTCGCGGTTGAGCTCCAGCCACTTCTCCAGGCCCTTCTCGGTATCGGGCAGGATGGCGTTGGGCGGACACTCGGGCTCGCAGACGCCGCAATCGATGCATTCGTCCGGATTGATGACCAGCATGTTCTCGCCCTCGTAGAAGCAATCCACGGGGCAGACTTCGACGCAGTCCATGTACTTGCACTTGATGCAAGCCTCGGTCACCACATAGGTCATCAACCACTCCTGAGCGGCGGCGTGCTTAACGCGGGCAGCCGGCCGACGCAAGCTGATCGAACAGCGGCGAATCAACCGGCGTCGATTTCGTCATACAACGCGCGCGCCTCGGGCGCCGGCCCGCGACGCTCGCCCAGCGCCACGATGCGGACCACGCGCACGCGCGGACCCAGTGCAAACGTCAACACCATGCCAGGCGCCACGGTGGCGTGCGGCTTGTCGACCACACGGCCGTCGATACGGCAGCGAGATTTCTCGATGAAGCGCGTGGCAAGACTACGAGACTTGAAGAAGCGCGCTTGCCACAGCCACTTGTCGAGCCGCATCGCGCCTCAGGCTTCCACGGGCGGCTACTTCTTTCCGCCGAGCTTCAGCTCAAGCAGCTTGGCGAACGGCGAATCGGCCGCAGCGTCGCCCTTCTTCTCGGTCGTGGCGTAAAGCCTCAAGGCGGGACCGCCGCTGTCGCGGCGTGGCGGACGCGGACCGCGCCGGTCCTCGCGCGGCGGACCCTCGCGCGTGCCGCTCCCCGGCGGACGATCCTCGCGCCGCTCTCGGTTGGGCGGGCCATCGCGGCGGCGCTCGTCCTTGTTCCGCTCCTGATTCCGTTCTTGGCCGCGATCTTGCCGCGGCGAATCGGCGAAGAACTGCCGCTCGTTGGGCCGCTCGGGTCGCTCGCGACGGCGCTGGTCGCGTTGCTGGCGCTGCTGCTGACGTTGACGCTCGCGCTGCTCCTCGCGCTCGCGCACGAAGCGCGGCTTGACCGAGAAGGCATGGAGCGGGCCGTGTTCGTCCGACGGCGGATGGACGCGGTAGCCCAGGCCGCGCAGCACGTTGGCCATCTCCGGCTCAGAGCAACCGACCAGAGACATCATCTGCGGCGTGGCGCGGAACCATCCCGGCGGCAGGGGACGCGGGCCAGCCTTCGGCTCTTCCTTGGCCGTGTCAGCCGCCGCGGCCTCGGCAGGCTCCTCGGCTTTCGTCTCCTCGGCCCCGGCTTCCTCGAGCTTGGCTTCCTCGAGCTTGGCTTCCTCGACCTTGGCTTCCTCGGCCTCCGGCGCTTCGGCGGTGGCTTGTTCTTCGGTCTTCGGCTCCTCGGCAGCAACAGGCTCGGCGGTGGCGAGCTCGGCCTCTGCCGATGCAGACTCCTGCACGGGCGCAGGCTCGGGAGCAGCTTCGGCTGTCGCCTCGGCGATCGGCTCGGGCGCTGGCTCGCTTTCGCCAAAGGCCGCAGCGACGATCGCCCATTCGCTGATCTCATCGGCCGACGCGGCGGCCGCGCTGGGCGCTGGCGTCGGCTCGGCCTTCTTCGGCTGATTCTGTTGAGTCTGCTGGCGCTGCGCGTCGCGCGCGGCCTCCCGGCTTTCGCGCACGGCCTGGCGCGCCATCGCCGCCAGGCGCTCGACCATGTCGGCGCGGATGGCGTGATCGCCGAGCGGCAGATAGCCGATGGTGGCGTAGAAATCGCGCGGCGCACCCTGGGGCAGGTCCATCGAGGTGCGGCCCTCGGCTGGAAGCGGCGGGATGGTGTCGCGGTTGTTCGCCACCATCCAGAGGCCGGCGCGCAGCCGGATCGGCACCGGCTTCAGCATGCTGGGGAAGTAGAGCGAGTAGACGCCAACGCGCACGCCCAGCCGGGCCAGCGCCTTGCGATCTTCCTCGGCCAACTGCGCCAGCTGATCTTCGATCGGCCGACGCGCCAGCACGCCCAGGCCCTCGCACAGCTGGAAGACGATGCCGCGTGCGCCGGCCGGCAACTCGGTCGTGGCGCGCGCATCCATCAATTCGCTGAGGCCGAGCCGAATGCGCGTTTCCACCCAGGTCGCGGCGCGCTTGCGCACGTCCTCGCGCGCCGGTCCGTCGAGCAGATCCGACGGCAGGGCTTCGACCTTGGGTGCCAGAATGTCACCGCTCGGCAGCAGGCGCGCGACCGGCCCGCCTCCCCAGCACACGCGCAACTGCGAATCGAATACCAGCTCGCCGTCTGGAGAATTGGTGAAGGCTTGCAGGCGCACAGGCAGATCCTGGCGCAGCGCCCGTAACGCCGCACTCAGCACAGCCTTCTGGTCCGCATGTCCCTCGGTCGTATCCGGCACGAAGCGGAACCCCTCGATGCGGCCGAGATGCTCTCCTTCGACCGACACCTCGCCCGCCGCGGCGACCGACGACGTCATTTCACCCTCATCACGCAATCTTCGTACAAGCAGGGCCGCGCGTCTATCGACAAACCTTTGCGTCAGACGCTGGTGCAGCACGTCCGACAGCTTGTCCTCGACGGCGCGCGTCCGCTCCTGCCAATGCACCGAACGCTGGATCCAGTCCGGACGATGCGAAATATAAGTCCAGGTTCTTACATGGGCGATGCGCGCCATCAACGTGTCGATATCGCCGTCGTAGCGCTCGAGCCGCTTGATGTGGCCGTCGATCCAGTCCTCCGGCAAGCGCTCGCCGCCTTGCGTCAGGTGCTCGAACAACTGGCCGAGCAGGCGGGTGTGCTCTTCCGTCATCGTCTTGCGGAAATCCGGCACCTGGCAGACTTCCCAGAGCAGCTTAACGCGCTGCGGCGTGTGCAGACGCGGCAGGAATTCCGAGTGCGTCGACAGGGTCTGCAGCGCGAGTTGGTCGTCCTGCTCGCGCACCCTTTGCAGCGCGGCGTGCGGCGGTGGCCGGTTGAGCGAGGCGATCAGGGCCGGCACCGAATGGAAATGGAGATCGCTGTTGCGCCATTGCACGTCACGCAGCGGATCGAAGCGATGATTCTCGATCGACTCGACCAATTCAGGGTCGAGCGGACCCACCTCGGCCGTGGTGCCGAAGGTGCCGTCGTTCATGTGCCGTCCGGCGCGGCCGGCGATCTGAGCCAATTCTACATTGCGCAGCGGGCGCAGCGTGCGGCCATCATATTTGCGCAAAGAGGCGAACCAGACATGGTTCACGTCCATGTTGAGGCCCATACCGATCGCATCGGTCGCCACCAGGTAGTCGACCTCGCCCGACTGGAACATGTCGACCTGGGCGTTGCGCGTGCGCGGACTCAAGGCGCCCATGACGATCGCCGTGCCGCCGCGCTGGCGGCGGATCAGCTCGGCGATGGCGTAGACCTCGCTCGCCGAGAAACCGACGACGGCCGAGCGGCGCGGCAAGCGCGTCGCTTTCTTCGGCCCGACATAGGAGAGGTTGGAGAAGCGTGGTCGCGCCACGATGTCGATGTCGGGCAGCAGACGATTGAGCACCGGGCGGATCGTGTCGGCGCCCAGCAGCATGGTTTCATGCGTGCCGCGTGCGTTCAGGACGCGGTCGGTGAAGAAGTGACCGCGCTCGGGATCGGCCGCCATCTGCACTTCGTCGACGGCGAGGAACGATACCGTACGATCGAGCGGCATGGATTCGACGGTGCAGACGAAATAGCGCGCGCCGGGCGGCGCGATCTTCTCCTCACCGGTGATCAGCGCCACCTGTGAGGCGCCTTTGATCTTGACGATGCGGTCGTAGTTCTCGCGCGCCAGCAGGCGCAGCGGGAAACCGATCATGCCCGACTCGTGGCCGAGCATGCGTTCGATGGCGAGGTAGGTCTTGCCGGTGTTCGTCGGCCCGAGGACAGCCGTCAGCCGGCCGGCGGCGCTGGAAAGCGACATCATCCCAACATTGCGCGCGCCTGCGGCGGGCGCAAGTCCCGCCCGATATCCGCTTTTCTCTCGCCACCCGGCTCGAGGCGGCTATATCCTGGGTAACCGCTGGGGGATTCACATGCACCGACGGGACGTCATCGCGCTGCTCGCAAGCGGTGTCGTGGCATGGCCATTCCGAGGTCGCGCGCAGCAGATCAAGCGCGTCGGTGTTCTGATACCTTTCACGGAAGACGATCCGGACGCACGCAGACAGTTGGCTGCGTTCCGGACGGAGCTACAGCGTCTCGGCTGGACCGACAACCTGCGCATCGAGGCGCGGTGGGCTGGCGGCGATCGTGATCGCATCGGCATGTTGGCCAAGGAGCTCACGGCGCTCCGCCCGGATTGCATCCTGTGTCGCACGACCCCGGTGGCCAAAGCGCTCCTGCAGGAAACCCGCGACATTCCCCTCGTCTTCGTCAACGTCTCCGATCCGGTAGGCGACGGTCTCGTTGCGAGCCTGGCGCGGCCGGGCGGCAATGTGACCGGCTTCACCAATGTCGAGGATTCACTCGGCGGCAAATGGCTCGAATTGCTCATGGAGATCGACCCCAGGGTGGCTCGGGTTTCGGTGATGTACGACCCGAAAACATCGCCCGGCGGGGGTGCCTATTACATTCGGCAGATCGAACAGGCCGCGGCGGTGTTGCGCCTGACCACCGTTCCCGCGATCGTGAATACCGCGGCCGAGATCGAACGTGCGGCGGAGGCGGCCGCCCGTGAGCCGAACAGCTCGCTGCTCGTCTTGCCCGATGTCACCACCACCAGCCATCGTGACATCGTCACCGGCCTGGCGATGCGGCACAGGCTGCCGGCGATCTACTCCTCCAGCTATTTCGTCCGGGGCGGCGGACTGATCTCCTATGGCGTCGAGATCAAGGATCTCTATCGGCGGGCCGCAGGCTACGTCGATCGGATCCTGCGCGGTGCCAAGCCGAACGAGTTGCCCGTGCAGGGCCCGGTCAAGTTCGAGCTCGCCATCAACCTCAAGACCGCTGCGGAGATCGGGCTGACCGTGCCGCCGAACCTGCTCGCTCGTGCCGACGAGGTGATCGAACAGAACTGAGCGACGCTCAGCCGGAGACCATTGGCTCCAATTTATTGCAGCCGATCACCGGCCCGTGGTCGGCGCCCTGCACGATCACGGCGGCGCCAAGCCCGGGCTGCAGGCGCGCATCGTCGACGGCCCAGCTGGCGGCCGAGCCGTTCCAGCGCCCGAGCACTTCGAGGCGGCGCACGATGTTGAAGTTCTCGAGCATGCGGCCCTGATTCTCACCGCTGGCGATCGGCGTCGAATGGCGCCGGTCATACAGCGCCAGCGTGACATCGACCGGCGGACCATCGAGCTCGAAGGCCGCGAGCTTCACTGCGAGCGCACCGTTGGCATTGCGCGACAGCTCCGGCGTCGCGCGCCGCGGCGAACGCCGCTGCGCCTCGGCCAGCAGCTTCTCGATGCCGGCGCGCTCGCGGCCGGTATCGTGGCCGATGCCATCGACCACCATCTCGGGGGTGTAGACATAGCGCTGCTTCAGGACGCGCGCGTAGGCACGCTGGCGATCGGTGGTGGCGCGCGTGGCGAAGGCGTCCTTCCAGCCGATGTAGTCCCAATAGTCGACATGGAAAGACAGCGCGACGATGTCGGGTCGCTTGGCGAGCGCGCCGAGATAGGCATCGGAGGGCGGGCAGGAACTGCAGCCTTGCGATGTGAAGAGCTCGACCGCCCACGGCCCTTCGCCGGCGCCGGCCGGCTTGGCCGAGGGTGCGCGTACGTTCGCGAGCGCAACGCCTACCGCTGCGGCGCCGCCGATCAGCAGGGATCGCCGCCCCGCATCCAACACTCTCACCATCGCTGAAAGATGCGCGCCAATGGGACTTCCTGCCAATCAACAAACAGTTAGCCCGTGATCACGAGCCGATCGCGCCGGCTGGACTCGCCCAAGGTAATATTATAACAATTCGCCCCATGCATGAGCCTGTTTCACCCGGCACCGCCTTGCTCGCCATGAGCGCATCCGCTCGCATCGCGGCTGCGCTCGGCGTCTCGGTGCTGCTGTGGCTTGCTGCATGGTGGGCGCTATGAGCGCTGCAAGCGCTCCTGGTCCGGCGCTGCGGCTAGTGAACCTGACGGTGAGCTACGACCGTCATCCCGCCGTGCATCACGTGTCGGCGGAGATCCCCGCAGCCGAGATGACGGCCATCGTTGGCCCCAACGGCGCGGGCAAGAGCACGCTCCTGAAGGCGCTGCTGGGTCTCGCTCCGCACATCGAGGGCAAGATCGAATCGACGGCCAAGCGCATCGCCTACCTGCCGCAGCAGGCCGAGATCGACCGGTCCTTCCCGATCTCGGTATTCGACACCGTGCTGCTGGGCCGCTGGTCGCGCTTCGGCGGCTTCGGCGCCGCCAACCGCGTCGACATCCACGATGCACAGCACGCCATCGAAGCGGTCGGTCTTGCGGGCTTCGAGCGCCGGCCGATCGACACGCTGTCGGTCGGCCAGTTCCAGCGCGTGCTGTTCGCCCGACTGCTGCTGCAGGATGCCGATCTGGTGCTGCTGGACGAGCCGTTCGCCGCCATCGACGCCAAGACCGTCGCCGACCTCATGCAGGTGATCGAGCGCTGGCGGTCCGAGCAACGCACCGTCGTCGCCGTGCTGCACGACCTCGACCAGGTGCGGCGCGACTTCCCCAACGCGCTTCTGCTTGCGCGCGAGCTGGTCGATGCCGGCCCGACCGCCCGGGTGCTGTCGGCCGAGAACCTGCTGCGCGCCCGCGCCATGGCCGAGGCGTGGGACGAGCATGCCGATGCCTGCGACGTGCCGATGCGACTGAGCGCCTGACGGCGTCGCATGCTTTACGAGTATCTGATCGCACCGTTCGCCGACTTCGGCTTCATGCGCCGCGCCCTGGTGGCGTCGCTGGCGCTGTCCATCGGCGGCTCGGCGATCGGCGTGTTCCTGATCCTGCGGCGCATGAGCCTGATGGGCGATGCGCTCGCCCACGCCCTGCTGCCCGGCGCGGCGCTGGGTTTCCTGCTGGGTGGGCTGTCGCTCCCGGCCATGAGCCTCGGCGGCTTCCTCGCCGGCGTCGCCACCGCGCTGGTGTCGGGCGTCATCGCACGCTTCTCGAGCATGCGTGAGGATGCAAGCTTCGCCGCCGCTTATCTCACGGCGATGGCGCTCGGCGTGCTGATCGTGTCCCTTCGCGGCTCTGCGGTCGACCTGATGAACATCCTGTTCGGCGCCATCCTCGCCGTCGACCAGACCGCCCTGGTCCTGGTGCTCACCAGCACGACACTGACGCTGGTCGGGTTGGCCGCGATCTACCGTCCGCTGGTCGTCGAATGCTTCAACCCGGGCTTCCTCGCCGCCATGGGCATCAGGGGCTCGGTCTACCACTACCTGTTCCTGGCGCTCGCCGTGCTGAACATGGTGGCGGGCTTCCAGGCGCTGGGCACTTTGATGGCGCTCGGCCTCATCCTGCTGCCGGCGGTCGCCGCCTCCTTCTGGTCGCGCGAGGTCTGGTCGATGACGTTGATCGCCGCGCCGATGGCCTTTGCGTCGGCCGCGATCGGTCTCCTGGTGTCGTTCCATGCCGGCCTGCCGTCGGGCCCGGTGATCGTGCTGTTCGCCAGCCTGTTCTTCCTGGGCTCGCTGCTGTTCGGGTCGCGCGCATCGGTGCGCTCGAGGCTCTCGCATCCGGTGCACCTCCGCGGATAGAGTCCCGCGATGACAGACACTCCTTCGCCGGTTACCGGCGTCACGCTGAAGAACACCAACGCCAACACCATCGCCATGCGCTACGCCGAGATCGGCAGCGGGCCGCTGGTGTTGTTCTGTCACGGCTGGCCGGAGAGCTGGTACTCGTGGCGCCATCAGCTCACCGCGCTCAGCGCCGCGGGCTTCCGCTGCGTGGCGCCCGACATGCGTGGCTATGGCGGCACCGAGGCGCCCGAGCCGATCGATCAGTACTCGCTCTTCCATCTTGTCGGCGACATGGCCGAGCTGGTGAAGGCGCTCGGTGAAACCAAGGCGGTCATCGTCGGCCACGACTGGGGCGCACCGGTCGCCTGGCACGCGGCGCTCTGGCGGCCTGATCTGTTTCCCGCCGTCTGCGCCATGAGCGTGCCTTATGCGCCACCCGGCTACATCGACATCCTGAGCGCGCTCGAGAAGCTCGGCATCAACGACTTCTACCTGCAATACTTCCAGAAGCCCGGCGTGCCTGAGGCCGAGCTGCAGAAGGACATCAAGGGCGCCCTGCGCCGCATCTATTTCACCGCGGGCGGCGAGATGGACGCGAAGAGCAAAGGCTTCGCGCGGCTGGGTAGCGGCGGGCTGATCGACAACACCGTCGATCCGCCGGTCCTGCCGCCGTGGTTGAGCCAGG